>JAESFO010000138.1_pt1 | contig 196040 bp, 151 predicted proteins | sample 9269421 | NCBI WGS metagenome assembly JAESFO01 (sample SAMN14502839, study PRJNA617101) | algae metagenome | isolation source: Nostoc desertorum CM1-VF14 and co-occurring heterotrophs from rocky... | place: USA: Clark Mountains, San Bernardino, California | collected 2000-06-05 | reverse complement strand
AAGCAATGGCCTGCTCCGCTACGCCCTACGGGCTCCGCTGCGCAGCCCATTGCTTCAACCGCGCTCATGCGCAAAACAACCGCCCGGCTCTAATCCCAGCTGGAGGAAAGCTGGGGGTCACGTCAGCGGTGCGGTACGCTTCAAGCCGATAGCGGCCATCCTCGTTTCGACTGATCCCACTGGGTTGGCGCGCGATTAGTCTCCGCCCGACGCTGGCTTCGTGGCCTCTGGAAAGGCCAACCTAGCCCTCTGCTCCCAATGAGCCACGTGCTTCCCCCAGGGAGTGTTGGTTAGGAACTCGCGCTCCAACTCATCCGCCTGATCCAAGCGAATGACTCGCGCCGCAGGGTCAATTGGCACACGATGCTTAGCCCGATTTTTAAAAAGGTCGCCAAGAAGGAGATTTTGCATTTCGATAAGGAAGTCTTCGATGCACGTGGTTATCGCGCCCGTCTCGTTCGCGATATTCGTCGTTAGTTGATGAAACGCCTGTGCTGCTGAAACATCCGGAGGATTAAAAATTACTTGGCCGTTAGGCAGGTCTGCCGGCAGCAGAGGGATGGCGATCGGAACGAACTGTTTATTGTACAGCTGGTCAATTTCATAGAGGGCTACGCTAATCGCCGTCCTGAATACCAAAAGACGTGGATCTATAATTTGACGACGTTCGATCAGGAAGATGAAGTCGGTCGCCGCATTAGACATAGCTGAATGAGAATCCATAATCGTCTGCATGCGTGCGACATTCAACGGGATGCCTCCGCCTTCAGCCTTAACTTGGGCTGCATATAAAATGCTTTGGCCGAGGAGCCTCATAGCGTTGGAAAAGGTGATATTTGCATCCTGAAGAGTTGCGCATACAGCAACCGTCTGCTCATAAAGTTCAGTCTTAAGGCGACGACGCTCGCTCTCAGCGACGTTCCGGCGATTTGCGCGGCCTTGCGCACCGATTTGCGCAATGACGGCACCAAAGCCCAAAGCACCTGTGGCGCAGGTAGCAACCGCGCCGATTATGGCCGCTCGAATCTCCGGGTCTGCCGCTGCCCAGATTGCCCCCAAGTCTGTCATTCTGCCCGCTCCCGTTGGTTAGCCACTAGTAGCGGGATGCCGCAGAATTGCGTAGCCTGTTTCGGGTCGGTTAGACAGCCTAAGTGTTTGAATTTGAGTACTTGAGGAACTCCGGCTCGGGCCTCCATCCTCTTTCCCCCCGACAGCAAAAAGGTGCCTGCGGCTAGCACAGGCACCTTTCCGTAGTTTTGCTGGTTTTAGCGGCGGCAGCCGCTGCCGCTGCGCTCGATCTCGCGGCCGGCCAGCGCCCCCACGCCCGCACCGACGATCATGCCCGTGGTGCTGCGCCCGCGGTACGAGCTGCCGCGGCCGATCTCGCCGCCGAGCAGACCGCCGGCGATCGCGCCGAGGATCGTGCCGGTGGTGCCGTCGCTGCAGCGGCGGTAGTTGCGATAGCGATAGCCGTTGCCGCGATAGTTGCGATAGCCGTCGCGGTAATCGCGGCGATAGCCGTCACGGTAATCGCGGCGGTAGTCGTCGCGATAATCGCGCTGATAATCGCCATATCCATAGCCATAGCGCTGTGCCGCGGCCGGAGTGGCAGCCATGCCGCCGACGACGACGCTGGCGGCAAGCGCGGCGCTGATCAGATGCTTCTTCATATCGTCCTCCTCGGAGGCATCGGTGCCTCAATCTGGAGCCCTTCTGCCACGAGTCGCGTGCAGCGCGCCTGAACGCGCCCGTTAGCCCGCGTTCATCCGCCATTCCCCCCGCCCCTATTCGCCGCTAGCCTGACGGCATGGGCGAACTGCTGCTGGTGATCGACGAAGGCACGACATCGACGCGCGCGATGCTGTTCGAGCCTTCGGGCAAATGCCTCGGCTCGCATGCCGAAGAACTGACGCAGCACTATCCTGGACCGGGCCTTGTCGAGCACGATGCCGCCGAGATCTGGGAGCGCAGCTTCGCCTGCGCGGCCGCGATGGTAGAGAAGGCCGGAGGCCCCGGGGCGATAGCGGCGATCGGAATCACCAACCAGCGCGAGACGATCGTCTTCTGGGACAAGACTACCGGGGAGCCGCTCGCCCCCGCGATCGTGTGGCAGGACCGGCGCACCGCGGCGCTCTGCCGACGGCTTCGCGAGGCTGGCGAGGAACCCGCACTCCAGGCGCGCACCGGGCTGCTGCTCGACCCCTATTTCTCGGGAACCAAGATCGCGTGGGCGATGGAGCATTGGCCGCAGCTGCACGAGGCCGGCGACCGGCTCGCGATCGGCACGGTCGAGAGCTGGCTGGTGTGGAAGCTGAGCGGCGGGCTGCACGTGACCGACGCCACCAACGCCTCGCGCACCCTGCTCATGGGGCTGGGCAGCGGCGGGTGGAACGACAGCCTGCTGAACATGTTCGCCACGCCCCGGGCTGCACTTCCGGAGATCGTCGACTGCGCGGGCCGGTTCGCCGAGACCCGGCTGTTCGGCGGCGCGATTCCGATCTGCGGGCTGGCGGGCGATCAGCAGGCGGCAACGATCGGGCAGGCATGCCTGACCAGGGGCGAGACCAAGGCGACCTATGGCACCGGCGCCTTCATCCTGGCCAACGCCGGCACCACGCCGCCGTCATCGAAGCATCGATTGCTCGCGACCGTGCTCTGGCAGCTCGGCGGGCGCCGCACCTATGCGATCGAAGGCGCAGTGTTCGTCGCCGGAAGCCTGGTCCAGTGGCTGCGCGACTCGCTCGGCCTCGTCGCGAGCGCCGCCGAAACGGAAGCGCTCGCGCGGTCGGTACCAGACAGCGGCGGCGTTTTCCTCGTGCCTGCGCTGAGCGGACTTGGGGCCCCCTGGTGGGAACCGGAAGCACGAGGTGCGCTGTCGGGGCTGAGCTTCTCGACGAGCCGCGCGCACATCGTCCGCGCCGCGCTCGAGGCTGTGGCGCACCAGAGCCACGACCTGAAGACCGCTTTCGCCGCCGATGGCGCCGACTGGTCTCGCCTCCGTGTCGACGGCGGCATGGTCACCAATGACTGGATCGCGCAGGATCTCGCCGATGTTCTCGACATCCCCGTCGACCGGCCCGATTTCGCGGAGACGACCGCGCTGGGCGCGGCGATGCTGGCGGGGGTCGGCTGCGGGATGTTCGCAGGGCTGGAAGAAGCGGCGCAGATGCGTGGGGCCGTGCGGACGTTCGAGCCGGAGATGAAAGCGGGCATGCGGGAAGCCCGGCTGACGGGGTGGGCCGATGCGGTGAATTCGATCGTCACCTCCGCGAAAGCGGGGACCCATCTCCAGAGCGTATTGCAAGTCTAGCGACGCGACGGTGGGTTATATCTACATCGCAGCCAATCGACAGCGCGCGGCGCTCTATACCAGCGTCGCCAACGAGATCTCACGTCGTATTGTCGAGTACCGCGAACGCACCAGTAGTCGGCACGCTCCCGCTCCACAGCGTGGCATTTGTGGGCAGTCCGCGATGGGTGCCCGCTTTCGCGGGGATGACGAGAACGCGGGGTTGGCTGGGCGATGCTTCAGGCCGCCTCTTCCCCCGCGAACAGCGTCTTGAGCTCGGTCTTCAGGATCTTGCCGTTGGCGTTGCGGGGCAACGTATCCTTCACGAAGCGGATCGCCACCGGGACCTTGAAGGCTGCGACGCGCGCGCGCACCCATTCCTGCAGTTCGGCCTCGCTCGCCTGCATGCCCGGCGCGAGGTGGACGACGGCCGCGGGCTCCTCGCCCAGAGTTCGGTGCGGGATGCCGATCAGCGCGCAGTCGGTCACCGCGGGATGCGCGTAGAGCACGTCCTCTACTTCCGACGAGTAGATGTTTTCGCCGCCGCGGATCACCATGTCCTTGGCGCGGTCGACGATGTAGAGGAATCCCTCTTCATCCAGTCGCGCGAGATCGCCCGTACGCACCCAGCCGTCGACGAAAGTCTGCGCAGTCTCCCCGGGCTTGTTCCAATAGCCCTTCACGATCATCGGCCCCCTCGCCCACAGCTCCCCGACTTCGCCTACGGGAAGCTCACGATCGCCTTCGAGCGTCATGATCTTGAGGTCCGCCGTCGCCACCGGAAGCCCGGCGCTGGTCGGCCGCATCAGATAATCCTCCGCCGAATGGCTGGTGACGGTGGCCATGGTCTCGGTCATGCCCCAGCCGTTGCCCGGAAGCGCGCCGAATTCCTCGTATATCCGCTTCACCAGCTCCGGCGCAGAGGGCGCGCCGCCATAGGCGATCGTCTCCAGGCTCGACAGGTCGTACTTGTGGCGGTCGGGGTGCTCGAGAAGCTGCCAAGCAATCGTCGGCACGCCGCCGGTGAGGTTGACGCGCTCGCGCCGGATGATCTCCATCGCCTGCACCGGATCCCAGCGCCGCATGAAGCAGATCGTCGCACCCGCTGCCATCATCGACATCAGCCCGGCGCTGCACGCTGTGACGTGGAACAGCGGGATCACGAGCAGCGAGGTCTTGTGATCGGGCAGCGCCGGCGGTGTCTCGCCCCGGCGCAGCAGCGTGCGCGCAGTCGAATAGCCGCCCGACAGGATGTTGGTGACAATGTTGCGGTGCGTTCCCAACGCTCCCTTGGGGGAGCCGGTGGTGCCGCTGGTGTAGAAGATCGTCACCTCGTCATCGGGCTGGATCGCAGCCTGCGGAAAGGGAATTTCGGGAAGCGCAGCCCATTCGGCGCGGGTCCCGACCAGATCCTCCAGCCGCACGGCTTTGCCGCCCGGAGCTTCTTCGGCACGGCTCACCACCACGCGTTCCAGGCCGGGAAGATCGTCGTAGCAGTGCTTCAGCCGCTCGTGTCGTTCGCGGTCGACGAACAGCACCCGCGCGCCGGAATCGCGCAGGCCATATTCGAGCTCGCCGCCGGTCCACCAGGCATTGAGCGGCACCACGATCGCGCCGATGCTCGCGATCGCGAAGAAGATCGTCGGCCATTCGGGCAGGTTGCGCATTGCCAGCGCGACTCGATCGCCCTTCCCGACGCCCATTTCGGTGAGCCGTGCGGCGAGGTGGCAGACCGCGCGATAGTTAGCCTCGTAGGTGACACGCTCGTCCTCGTAGATGGTGAAGACGCGGTCGCCATAGGCGCGCACCAGCTGCTGGAGCGCGGCGAGCGACGGAGGCGCGTTCTTCCAGACGCGCGTGGGGATGCCGCCGATATCCACGGTCTCCATTTCGAAACGGGCGCCAGGCGCAGTGAGCAGCGCCTTCGCCTGCTCGAGCGACATCTTGGGCCAGTCAGGGTCGAGCGGCACGATCGGTTCAAGGGCCAAGGCGCAGTCTCTCCATCGTTTCTGAATGTTGGGTTTGCCGTTGCAGCAACGCCATCAACGAACGTTAGTGTTGATTCAAACGCCGCTCAAGGCAATAGAAGAAGCGTGTCCGCAAGATGACGCTTTCGGCGTGATTCGAAAGAGAGGTATGCCCTGAGCCCGATATTTGCCCAGCCCGAAAGCCACGGATTCTCGTCCGCGCGGCTGGCGCGGATCGATGCGCTCGTGAAGGAGCGCTATCTCGATTCGGGCAAGCTCCCGCACGCACAGCTGCTCGTCGCGCGCGAAGGCGAGATCGTCCATTTTTCGCATCAGGGTTCGGCCCGCGAGGGCGGCGCGGCGGTGGACGAAAGCACCCTGTTCCGCATCGCATCCATGACCAAGCCGGTCACCAGCCTTGCGTTCATGATGCTGGTGGAAGAGGCCAAGGTTTCGCTCGACACGCTCGTCCACCACGTGTTGCCCGAGTTCAAGGGAATCGGAGTCTACGCCGGAGGCGGCGGCGGGGTACCGTTCGTCACCGGGCCGACCGCCGAGCCGATGCGGATGGTGGACCTCCTCCGCCACACCTCCGGCCTCACCTATGGCTTCCAGAACCGGACCAACGTCGATGCCGCCTATCGCGCCGGGCGGATCGAGAGCTGGCACGGCAATCTCACCCTCGACGAATTCATTGCCGCGCTGGCCGAGCTGCCGCTCGAATTCTCTCCCGGCGCGGAGTGGAATTATTCGGTCTCGACCGACGTGCTCGGCGCGGTGGTGCAGCGCGTCTCCGGCATGCCGCTCGACCGCTTCTTCGCCGAGCGCATCTTCGGCCCGCTCGGCATGCACGACAGTTTTTTCCAGGTTCCCGCCGACAAGCTGGACCGGCTCTCGGATTGCTGGACGCTGGGCGAGGATCGGCGGCCGGTGATGTACGATCGCGGCGGTGAATCCGCCTGGGCGAAGTTCCCGCGGCTCGTATCGGGCGGCGGAGGGCTCGTCTCGACCGCGCTCGACTATCACCGCTTCTGCACGATGCTGCTGAACAAGGGAGTGCTCGACGGCACCCGCATCGCCAGCCCCAAGACGATCGAGCTGATGACGATGAACCATCTTCCGGGCGGTTCGGACCTCGCGACCCTGTCCCGCGCGCTGTTCAGCGAGACGACCAACGCAGGGGTGGGCTTCGGGCTGGGCTTCGCGGTGACGACCGATGTCGCGCGGACGCTGATGCCCGGGTCGCCGGGCGAATATTATTGGGGCGGGATGTTCTCGACTGCCTTCTTCGTCGATCCCGTCGAGCGGATATCGATGGTGTTCATGACCCAATTCTCGCCCTCGATGCTCTACCCGATCCGGCGCGAGCTCAAGACGATGATCTATTCCGCGCTGGCCTGACCGCGCACACGAACGACAGGAGAAGAGGATGTCCCCGATCACCACCAGCCGCCCGGGCGAAGTCCTGATCATCACTTCGGACAACCCGCCGGTGAATGCGCTAGGCGCCGCGGTGCGCCAGGGGCTGCAGGCCGGAATCCGCGAAGCGGCGGGCGACCCGAGCATCAAGGCAGTCGTGATCGCCTGCGCGGGCAGGACCTTCTTCGCCGGTGCGGACATCACCGAATTCGGCAAGCCGATGCAGGAGCCCGGGCTTCCGACGCTGGTCGACGAGATCGAAGCGCTCGACAAGCCGGTGGTGGCGGCGATCCACGGGACGGCGCTGGGCGGCGGCTGCGAAGTCGCGCTCGCGTGCCATTACCGCATCGCGGTTCCTTCGGCCAAGCTGGGGCTGCCCGAGGTCAAGCTCGGCATCCTGCCCGGCGCGGGCGGCACCCAGCGACTGCCGCGCGTCGCGGGCGTGGCGCTCGCGCTCGAGATGGCCGCCAAGGGCGACCCGATCTCCGCTGCCAAGGCACAGGAGGCGGGGCTGGTCGACCGGCTCGCAGGCGAGAACAGCCTGCTCGAAGAGGCGATGGCCTTTGCGCGCGAAGTCGCGGCGCAGCACCCCCTTCCCCGCGCCTCGACCCGGACCGTCGAAGCCGATCCTGCGGTGTTCGAGCAGTTCCGCAAGACCAACGCCAAGCGCTTCCGCGGCTTCGAGGCTCCCGAGACGATCATCTCGGTGATCGAGCAGACCGTCTCCAAGCCCTATGCCGAAGGCGTCCAGGTCGAGCGCGCGAACTTCATGAAGCTGATCATGGGCACGCAGTCGGCTGCCCAGCGCCACATCTTCTTCGCCGAGCGCAAGGCATCGAAGATCGACGGCATCCCGGAGGACATCAAGCTGCGCGACATCCGCCACGTGGGGGTGATCGGCGCGGGGACGATGGGCGGCGGGATCAGCATGAACTTCCTCTCGGCGGCCATCCCGGTGACGATCGTCGAGATGGCGCAGGATGCGCTCGATCGCGGCACCGGGGTGATGCGAAAGAACTATGAGGCGAGCGCCGCCAAGGGCCGCATGACCGCCCAGCAGGTCGAGAATGCGATGGGGCTGCTCAAACCGACTCTGAACTTCGACGATCTCGCCGAATGCGACCTGATCATCGAGGCCGTGTACGAGAGCATGGACGTCAAGAAGGAGGTGTTCGGCCGGCTCGACAAGATCGCCAAGCCGGGCGCGATCCTGGCTTCCAACACCAGCTACCTCAACATCGACGAGATCGCCGCGGCGACTTCGCGCCCCCAGGACGTGCTGGGGCTGCACTTCTTCTCGCCCGCGAACGTGATGAAGCTGCTCGAGATCGTCCGCGGCGCCAAGACCGCCGACGACGTGCTGGCCACTGCGATGGCAGTCTCGAAGAAGATCAGGAAGGTGGCCGTGGTCGCGGGCGTTTGCCACGGCTTCATCGGCAACCGAATGCTGATGCCGCGACAGGTGGAGGCGCAGAAGCTGCTGCTCGAAGGCGCGACGCCTACCCAGATCGACAAGGTGCATGTCGACTTCGGCATGCCGATTGGCCCGTTCCAGATGGCCGACCTGGCGGGCACCGACATCGGCTGGCACCGCGACCCCGAGCGGATCGAGAACATCCGCGACGCGCTGTGCGTCGAGGGTCGCTGGGGGCAGAAGAAGAGCGCCGGCTTCTACGACTATGACGAGAAGCGCACCCCCTCGCCCTCCCCGCGCGTCACCGAGATCATCGAGGACTTCCGCAACCGGACCGGCACGCCGCAGCACGAGGTGACCGAGCAGGAGATCGTCGAGCGGACGCTCTACACGATGGTCAACGAAGGCGCGAAGATCCTCGCCGAAGGCATGGCGCAGCGTGCGAGCGATATCGATGTGGTGTGGATCTATGGCTACGGGTGGCCGGTGTACCGCGGCGGCCCGATGTTCTGGGCGGACACCGAGGGGCTGACGAAGATCGTCGCGGGGCTGGAGAAGCACGGCTTCGAAGTCGCGCCGCTGCTCCGCGAGAAGGCGGAAAAGGGCGAGAAGTTCAACAAATGAGCGACCTGGATCAATTCCGCGCCGAGACACGCGCCTGGCTCGAAGCCAATTGCCCGCCCTCGATGCGCACGCCGCCCAAGTCCGACAAGGAAGTCACCTGGGGCGGGCGCAATCCTGAATATGCGCATCCCGACCAGAAGCTCTGGCTGGACCGCATGGCCGAGCGTGGCTGGACGGTGCCCGACTGGCCGAAGGATTACGGCGGCGGCGGGCTGTCGCCGGCCGAAACCAAGATCCTGCGCGAGGAAATGAAGCGGCTCAACTGCCGCAACCCGCTCAACAGCTTCGGCATCTCGATGCTCGGGCCCGCGCTGCTGAAATATGGGACGGAGGAACAGAAGCGGGAGCATCTGCCCAGGATCGCGCGCGGCGAGATCCGCTGGTGCCAGGGCTATTCGGAGCCCAATGCCGGATCGGACCTAGCCGGTCTCCAGACCAGCGCCGAAGACATGGGCGACCATTTCCTCGTCAACGGCCAGAAGGTGTGGACCAGCTATGCCGACAAGGCCGACTGGATCTTCTGCCTGGTCCGCACCGACAAGAGCAGCAAGCAGGGCGGGATCAGCTTCCTGCTGTTCGACATGGCCTCGCCCGGCGTGTCCACCAAGCCGATCCAGCTGATCAGCGGCAACTCGCCGTTCTGCGAGACCTTCTTCGACGATGTGAAGGTTCCCAAGGAGAATCTGGTCGGCGAGCTCAACAAGGGCTGGGACGTCGCCAAATATCTGCTCGGGCACGAGCGCGAGATGATCTCGGGCTTCGGGCTGGGCGGGAGCGGTGGCGATCCGATGATCGAAGCGGCGCGCAAGGGCGTCGACCCGATCCTGCGCGCGCAGATCGCGCTGTTCCAGGTGCGCTCCAAGGCGTTCGGCGCGATGTCCGAAAAGTTCATCGACGAGCTCAAGGCCGGCCGGGCGCACCCTGCGCAGCCGTCGATGATGAAATATTACGGTACAGAGCTGAACAAGACGCGCCACGAGCTGCAGATGGCCGCTGGCGGATCGGACGCGCTCGAATGGGAGAGCGAAGCCTCGGGCGACGGCGCCGCGGCGCGTGCATGGCTGCGCACCAAGGCCAATTCTATCGAGGGCGGAACGAGCGAGATCCAGCTCAACATCATCGCCAAGCGAATTTTGGAACTGCCGTCCTGAAGCCCTCGCCCCATCGTGGAGAGGGTTGGGAGAGGAGCATAGCGACGTCCCCTCTTCAGGTCCCTCTCCCCCGCCTCTCCCCGATCGGGAGAGGGAGCTAGGAAGAAGAAAATGCCCCTCTACCTCGACGACGAACAGACGATGCTTCGCGACACCGCGAAGGAATTCATCGCCGATGCCGCTCCGGTCAACCACCTCCGCGCGCTTCGCGATGCGGACGATCCCACCGGCTTCTCACGCGATCTGTGGAAACAGTTCGCCGAAATGGGCTTCACCGGCATATTGATCCCCCAGGCGCAGGGCGGGCTGGGTCTCGGGCATGTCGAGGCGGGAGCGGTTCTCGAGGAGATCGGCCGCAACCTCTCCCCCTCCCCCTTCCTCACCACCGCAGTGGCGGCGGTCGAGGCGCTCAAGGGCAGCGCGCATGCCGATCGCTGGTTCCCCGGCATCGTCGCCGGGGACACCGTCGCGGCGCTGGCGATCGACGAGAGCGCCAAGCACAATGGCGTGGTCGCGATGCGAGCCGAGCGCGCGGGCAACGGTTTCCGGCTCTCGGGGACCAAGACGTTCGTCCACCATGCGCATGTGGCCGATCTGCTGCTCGTCGCGGCGCGGACCGAAGGCGGGACGACGCTGTTCGTGGTGCCGAGCGACGTGGCGGGGCTCACCGTCGATCCCCAGCGACTGGCGGATTCGAGCATCGCCTCCCACCTGCGCTTCGACGGAGTCGAAGTCGATGCCGATGCGGTGATAGGCGAAGTCGATGCAGGAGATGGTCCGCTAGGGCGGCTGCTCGTCGCCGGCCGCACCGGTGTATCGGCCGAGATGCTGGGCGTAGGCGGCGGCGCGATGGACATGACCGTGGGCTATCTGCGGGAACGCAAGCAGTTCGGCGTTCCGATCGGCAGCTTCCAGGCGCTCCAGCACCGCGCGGCGCACCTCTACAGCGAGATGGAAGTCGCGCGCGCCGCCGTGCTCAAGGCGCAGCAGCGGCTCGACGCCGGCGAGGATGCGGCGGAGGCGGTGGCGGTCGCCAAGGCGATGACCGGACTTGCTACCTCGCTGGCAGTGCAGGAGGCTGTCCAGATGCATGGCGGCATTGGCATGACCGACGAATATGATGTCGGCTTCTACATGAAGCGCGCACGCGTGCTCGCCGAGCTGTTCGGCGATACCAACTTCCACGCGAACGCGCTGGCCGAAGCGGCGGGATACTGACTTCACCGTTCGCCCCGAGCTTGTCGAAGGGCGTCTTCCCTTTTGGGCGGGGAAGAAGAACGGTGCTTCGACAAGCTCAGCACGAACGGTTTTTGGGAAATGTCCGAAGAAGCTCCTAAACGCGCTACAGACCCTGCCGAGCTGGTCGACCAGCTCACCACGCTCCTAGACGTCGAGGAGATCGACACCGACCTCTATCGCGGCTCCCGCCAGCCCGGCGGGGTGGGCCGCGTGTTCGGCGGGCAGGTGATCGCGCAGGCGCTCCAGGCGGCGCAGCGCTCGGTGGAGGACGGCATGGCAGCGCATTCGCTCCACGCCTATTTCATGCGGCCCGGAGACGAGGGCCATCCGATCATCTACCGCGTCGCGCGCGATTTCGACGGGCGCAGCTTCGCCAACCGCCGCGTGGTGGCGATGCAGAAGGGTCAGCCGATCCTCAACATGGCGGCATCCTTCCAGCGCGATGCCGAGGGGCTGCACCACCAGTCTGGCATGCCGGAGGTGCCCGATCCCGACGCCTTGCACTCCGAACGCGAGCTGCGCGAGGCGATCCGCGACCAGGTTCCCGAAAAATTCCGTCGCTTCTTCCTGCGCGCGCGGCCGATAGAGATCCGCCCCGTCAATCCGCGCAACTGGTTCCAGCCGGTGCCGTCCGAGCCGCTCCAGCACAGCTGGTTCCGCGTCGTGGCGCCGCTACCCGACGATCCGGCGCTCCACCGCGCGATGCTCGCCTATGCCAGCGACATGACCTTGCTCGGCACCTGCATGCTCCCGCATGGGGTTAGCTGGATGACGGGCCAGGTGCAGACGGCGAGCCTGGACCATGCCGTGTGGTTCCACGAGCCGTTCCGCTTCGACGAATGGCTGCTCTACACCACCGACAGCCCATGGGCCGGGCATTCGCGCGGCTTCAACCGCGGCCGCATCTTCAGCCGCGACGGGCGGCTGGTAGCGAGCGTGGCGCAGGAAGGGCTGGTGCGGCTGCGCGACCGCTCCGAAAGCTAGAAAGCCGGCTTGCCGAATTCCTGCCGCGTCACCGGATGGCTGGACGAAAGCCCCCCGTCGACCACCCAGGCCTGGCCGTTGACATAGCTGGCCTCATCCGAAGCGAGGAAAAGTGCCACGCGCGCGATCTCCTCGGGCGCACCGGCCCGGCGCAGCGGATTGAGCTGGCCGAGCTTGTGCTCCTTGCCCACTTCGCGCGCATAGTCGAACGCGCGCTTCGTCATGCCCGTCTCGATCAATCCCGGGCAGATCGCGTTGACGCGCACGTTCGAAGTCGAGAGCTGCTGCGCGGCGGTCTGGACGAGGTTGATCACCCCCGCCTTGCTCGCCGAATAGGCCGGGCCGCCCGCTCCGGAGCGCAACCCCGCAACGCTTGCGGTGCACAGGATCGCGCCGCCGCCTCGCTCCACGATCCGCGGGGCGGCATGTTTGATCGCCAGAAAGGGGCCGATCAAGTTGACTCGCAGCACCTCGGCCCAGAGCTCGGCGCTTGAATCGAAGATCCCCGCGGCGCCTCCTGAGATCCCCGCATTGGCGTAGAAGACGTCGAGACCGCCGAAGCGATCGCAGGCGGTGGCGACCAGGCGCTCGACTTCTTCCTCCGAGCCGGCGTCCATCTGCACGGCCAATGCATCGGAGAGGCCGTCGATGGTGGCATGGACGGCTTCGCTGAGATCGGCGGCCACCACCCTAGCGCCTTCCGCGGCGAAGACTCGCGCGGTGGCCCGGCCAATCCCCGATGCCGCGCCCGTGACGATGACGGTCTTGTTTTCGAAGCGCATGCCCTACCCTTTCTGCCGCACGGATCGCGATGTCACGCCCCGGCGGCTCGCGCAAACCCCCAGGCTGCAGCAGCGAGGCTTGGCAAGCGTTCGACCGTCTTTGCCGCCTGCGCGCTCGAGGCGTTGCCGTCGAGCATGCGCTTCTTGATCCCCTGGACGATGCCGGTGAGGCGGAAGAGGTTGTAGGCGAAGTACCAGTCGAGGCCGGGGACGCCCTCGCGGCCGGTGGCTGCGCAGTAGCGGGCGACGACCTCCTCCATCGTTGGGATGCCCGTCGCGGCCCCGGTCAGCCCCTTCACGCCCGAGCGCCCTTCGGGCTCGGTGACCCAGCTCATCAGGAAATAGGAGAAGTCGGCCAGCGGATCGCCGAGCGTCGACAGCTCCCAGTCGAGCACCGCCAGCACGCGGGGTTCGGAAGGCGCGAAGATCATGTTGTCGATGCGGAAATCGCCGTGGACGATCGAAGTTCGCGTCTGCGGCGGCACGGTGCGCGGCAGCCATTCGATCAGGCGCTCGACCTCGGGAAGGTCATCGGTCTGGCTGGCGCGATATTGCTTGGTCCAGCGCACCACCTGCCGCTCGAAATAGTTTCCGGGCTTGCCATAATCGCCCAGCCCAACGGCGGCGGGATCGATCGCATGAAGTGAGGCGAGCGTATCGACGATCGCGTTGTAATGGAGGGTGCGTTCGGCCGGTACCATGTCGGGCAGCGACCCGTCCCAGAGCGTGCGGCCATCGACCATTTCCATGACGTAGAAGGGCGCGCCGATCACTTCGGCATCCTCGCAGAGCCCATAGGGCCGCGCGACGGGGAAGCCGGTGGGGTGCAGGGCGGCGATCAGCCGGTGCTCGCGCTCGACGGCATGCGCCGAGGGCAGGATCGGGCCAAAGGGCTTGCGACGAAGGACATATGCTCCGCTTGCCGAATCAATGCGATAAGTCGGATTGCTCTGACCGCCCGGAAACTTCTCGACCGTGAACGGCGCCGCGAACCCGGCGACATTCGCGGCGAGCCATTCGCCGAGCCGGGCTTCGTCTAGGTCGTTCATGCGAACTCGATCACCGAACGAACGCTGTCCCCGGTGCGGAGTTTGTCGAGCGCTTCGTTCACGTCTTCGAGCCGGATGCGTTCGGCGACCATCGTGTCGAGATCGAGCAGTCCGTCGAGATACATCTGAACGAGCCGCGGCATGTCGATCGGAAAACGCGTGGAACCCAGCAGCGAGCCTTGGATCTTCTTTCCCGTCAGGAACGTCGGACCCGGCAGGCTCACGCTGTTGCCTGGGGCAATCATGCCAAGGATCGTGGCGGTGCCCCCGCGCCGGAGGATGTTCCAGGCAAGCTCGGCAGTCGCAGGGCGACCTACCGCTTCGATCGCATAATGGACGCCGCCGCCGGTGAGCTTGAGCACGTCCTTGACCAAGGTCTCGGCCGAAGCGTCGAGCGCATGCGTGGCGCCGAGCTTGCGTGCCAGCTCGCGCTTTTGCGGCACCGGATCGATCGCCAGGATCGTCCCTGCCCCCGCGATCTTCGCGGCGTTGATCGCGGCGAGGCCGATCCCGCCCGCACCGATCACCGCCACGCTCTCCCCGGGCCGCACGCGGCTGTCGTTGAACACCGATCCCGCGCCGGTGATCACGGCGCAGCCGAGCAGGGCCGCGCGATCCAGCGGCATCTCCTTGCTGATCGCGACGCAGGCATTCTCGTGCACCAGCATCATCTCGGCGAAGGCGGAGAGATTGAGGAACGGCGCCAGCGGCGTTCCGTCGGCGAGCGCGAGGCGCGGATCGGCCTCCTGCGGCCGGCGCGTCGACGGATCGATGCACAGCGACGGGCGGCCCGTGATGCACATCTCGCACGACCCGCAGAAGACAGTGAAGAAGGTGATGACGTGATCGCCGGGCTTGAGATGCGCGACGTCACTGCCGACCGCCTCGATCACTCCCGCGGCTTCGTGGCCGGGAACGGTGGGCACGGGATGCGGAAAGGCGCCATCGACGAAGTGCAAATCCGACCGACACACGCCGACCGCCGCGGTGCGGATCAGAACCTCGCGAGGGCCGGGGTTGGAAACCCGCACGTCGGCGATCTCGAGCGGCCTTCCTGCCTCGAAAAGTACGGCTGCTTTCACGTTACTCCAACCTCCGTTCGCCCCGAGCTTGTCGAAGGGCCACTCTCTTCTTCCCTTGCCCTGAACAGGACAGCGCTTCGACGAGCTCAGCGCAAACGGGAATGATTCAGCGGGAAACCCCCAGATCGGCCGACGATGCCCGATCCGCCTTGAATTCGGCGTGCTTGCCGAACTCGTGCCGGGCGATGGTGCGATTGTGGACCTCGTCGGGTCCGTCCGCGAGCCTGAGCGTGCGGATGTTCGCCCAGGCGCTCGCAAGACCGAAATCGCCCGACACGCCTGCGCCGCCGTGCGCCTGGATCGCGTCGTCCAGGATCTGGAGCGCCATGCTGGGCGCCTGCACCTTGATCATCGATATTTCGAGGTGCGCGGCCTTGTTTCCCGCCTTGTCCATCATGTCGGCAGCCTTGAGGCAAAGCAGCCGCGTCATTTCGATGTCGATGCGGGCGCGGGCGATGCGTTGCTCCCAGATCGAATGATCGGAGATGCGCTTGCCGAACGCGACACGGCTCACCAGCCGACGTGCCATCGCCGAAATCGCCTCTTCCGCCACCCCGATCGTCCGCATGCAATGGTGGATGCGCCCGGGTCCAAGCCGACCCTGCGCAATCTCGAAGCCCCTGCCCTCGCCGAGCAGAATGTTGCTCGCCGGAACACGGACATTTTCGAGCACCACTTCGCCATGTCCGTGCGGCGCATGATCATACCCGAAAACCGAAAGCATGCGCTCGATCCGCACGCCGGGAGCGTCGAGCGGCACCAGGATCATGCTCTGCTGCGCGTGCCGCGATGCGCCCGGATCGGTCTTGCCCATCACGATCGCAACCTTGCAGCGCGGATCACCCGTACCCGACGACCACCATTTGCGCCCGTTGATCACATAATCGTCGCCATCGCGCTCGATCCGCGTTTCGATGTTGGTCGCATCGGATGAGGCTACCGCAGGCTCGGTCATCAGGAAGGCCGAGCGAATTTCGCCGTTCATGAGCGGCCGGAGCCACTGCTCCTTCTGCTCGCGCGTGCCGTAGCGGTGGAACACTTCCATGTTGCCCGTATCGGGCGCCGAGCAGTTGAAGCATTCCGAGGCCCAGGAAATCCGCCCCATCTCCTCGGCGCAAAGGGCGTATTCGAGGTTGGTCAACTGCGTGCCGTCGAACTCGAAGCTGTCGTCGACATGGGTTTGGCCTGAGTGGGGCGGCATGAAGAAGTTCCACAGCCCTTCAGCGCGAGCGTGGGCCTTTACTTCCTCGATCACGGGAATCACCTTCCACCGCTCACCCTCGCCGGCTTGCGCGTGATACTCCGGGTAGCGTGGGCGGATGTGCGTATCGATGAACGCTTTCACGCGGTCGCGGAAATAAGTCTCGCGCTCGGTCAGCGTGAAGTCCATGGCGTCGCTCTCCTGGTTCGTCCGAGCCGGCTTAGAGCGTACCGCATATTCGGTAAAGAGGATTGCGGCCACAATCTAGCGCCTGTGGATTTCCATCCCCGAAACCCAAAAAACTGCTTTGGCTGCTGCCGGAATGGAGTAAGTTGTCAAACATGCAAGCGCCGGAGACGACCGCCAGGGGAGCGGAAAAGGGCACGAAACGGTTTCAGGCGAAGCGGGATGCGATCCTTGCGGCTGCCGCGGACGCGATCAACGAACAGAGCGCAAAGGGAATGACCTTTGCCGATGTCGCGCGACGCGTGGGACTCAACACCACCAGCGTGACCTATTATTTCAAGCGCAAGGAAGATCTCGCCGCGGCGGCGTTCGAGCACACGCTCGAACGGCTCGACGCCATGCTCGAAGAAGCGGCAGCCGAGGCGACGCCCGAGGCTCGCGTCGCGCGCTATCTCAAGATCAACATGGAACGGCTCGCGCGCATCCGCCGCGGCGAGGAGCGGGACTTCGCGGTCCTCTCCGACCTTCGCGCGATGGAAGAGCCGATGAAAGGCCAGCTGCTCACCGGCTGGCGCAACATCTTCCGCAAGACGCGCGCGCTTTGGGGTGCCGACGGCACGCGCGCCGAAACCGATCTGCGCGGCGCGCGCGCACACGTGCTGCTCGAGAACACCTTCTGGTTGCCCGCCTGGCTCACCCGCTACGAAGTCGACGAATATCCCCGGGTCGAGGCGCGGCTGATGGACGTGTTCAGGGACGGGATCGTCGCACCCGCGGAAGGCTGGAAGCCACGGCTGCTCGATCTCCAGCACGACGAACCGGAGCCGGGCCGGGAGGCGTTCCTGCTGGCGGCTACGCGGCTGATCAATGAACTCGGCTACCGCGGCGCCTCGGTGCAGCGGATCGCATCCGAGCTCAACGTCACCAAGGGCAGCTTCTACCACCATCTCGACGCCAAGGACGATCTGGTGATCGCCTGCTACAAGCGCAGCTTCGACATCATCACCGAAGCGCAGCGGTTGGCCGAGCAGATCGAGGGCAGCCACTGGGACCGGCTGGAGGGCACGCTGGCGACGCTGCTCGACTATCAATTCTCTGAGAACGGACCGCTGCTGCGCACCACTGCGCTGTCCGGCCTCCCGCCGCAGGTGCGCTCCACGATGATCGACCGGTCGAACCGGATCGCGCGGCGCTTCGCGGGGATGCTGTCCGATGGCATCGCCGAAGGCTCCATCCGCGCGATCGATCCGATGGTTGCATCGCAGGCGCTGATGGCGCTCCAGAATGCCGCCTTCGACATGCGCAAATGGGCGAGCACAATGCCCCGGGAGAAGGCAGTCGCCTTCTACGCTTCCACGCTGGCATTCGGCCTGTTCGACGATCGGGTGTTGCGGGACTAGCCGGAGCCCCGCCGGCCTTAAGCCTGAGCGCTCCGACGCTTCAGCAACACGCCCGCGCGCCAATAATGGAATATCGCCCAAGGCGTGACGGCGGCGAACAGCAACATCGCCCAGCGCAGCGATTCGCTTCCGAGCGAAGGCTTGAGCAGATCGCTGATCACGCCCACCAGCGTTGGCCCAAGTCCAAGGCCGATCAGGTTGATCACCAGCAACGTGATCGCCGCCCACAGGGCGCGCAATCGCATCGGCGCCAGCCCCTGGATCAGCGCGAAAGTCGGCCCGAGATAGCTATTGGCGAGCAACACATAGGTGAAATAGGCCGCGATGGCTGCGACCGGACTGCCGAGGAGAAAGAAGGCGAGCGTGAAGGGGAGCGCGAGCGTCTTCAGGACCGCCACCATCAGCGATTGAGCGTGGAGCCCGTGCGAACGCGCGAGCCGGTCCGCGAGCCGGCCGCCCAGCACCGCCGACGCAGCGCCGGCGGCCCCCGCAGGCAGTGCGACGTAGAGCGAGATCTCGCGCACCGAGAAACCGAGCGAGCGCACCATGAAGCTCGGCCCCCACGCAGTCAGGCCATAGCCGATCATCGAAGTGAGAGTGACGGCCATCACTAGGTGCAGCGCGGGCCGGTTTTCCAGAATCGAGGCGAAGCCCTTGCCGAGCGAGGGGGGCGTTTCATGCGCTGCATGCGCGTGCGTGTCGGACAGCCCGCGGCGCGGCTCCACCACGAACAGCCATACGACCACCGCAAGCAGCACGCCGGGAAGGCCGATCACGAACATCGCAGCGCGCCAGCCATAGGCGCTCGCCACCAGCCCTCCGATGAAAGTGCCCAGCGCCGCGCCGAGCACCACGCCCAGCGAATAGACGCCCATCGCGCCCGCGCGCCGCTCGGGAGGATAGAGGTCAGCAATGATCGAATGGCTGGGGGGCGAGGACCCCGCCTCGCCGATTCCCACCCCGATGCGGGCGAGCAGCAGCTGCGCGAAGTTCTGCGCCAATCCCCCGGCCGCGGTCATCGCGCTCCAGATGGCGAGGCTGATCGCGACGATGTTCTTGCGATTGGCACGATCCGCAAGCCGCGCGACGGGAATGCCCAGAGTCGCGTAGAAAACCGCGAACGCGAGCCCCGACAGCAGGCCCAGCTGGGTATCGCTGAGCGCCAGATCCTTCTTGATCAGCTCCTGCAGGATCGCGAGGATCTGCCGGTCCATGTAGCTGAAGAAATATGTGATCGTGAGCAGCGCGAGCGTCAGCCTACGCCGCTTGAGCGCCAGCGCGTCTGCGGCGGCGTCGGGATTGGCCGAATGAAGCATGGTCGCTGCGCTCTCGTTTACAGGCGCCGGGGGGGAGCAATCGACATGCTCCCCCGAGGCGCGGGGACTTAGAAGCGGGTACGGAGCGTCACGCCATAGGTGCGGGGTTCGGCGAGATAGGCCGAGAATATCTGCCGTCCGCCGGGATATTGCGGATCGGTGAAGGGAGCACCCGCGGCTCCCTCCTGGAACGGCGAGTTGAACGCGACCTGCGTATAATCCTGGTTGAACAGGTTCTGCGCCCACAGCTCGATCGCCCAGCGCTCGTCACGCCCGCGAATGCCGATGCGGCCGTTGACCAGCACATAGCCGTCCTGCTCCTTCTGCGGAAACAGGTCCGAGCCGGTGTTGTAGTCGCTGGTCATGCGCGTATCGAAATAGACGAGGCCGCTGAGGCCCGAGCCGCCGAGCTCCGGCGTCCAGGCAACTGAGGCCGTGGTCACGAACTCGGGCGCGTTCGACAGATTGTCGCCCGGCAGCTTGCGCAGCGCCTGATCGAGCGGCGCACCGGAGGCGTTGCCAACCAGATCCTCGCGGTATTTGGTATCCGAATAGGTGAGACCGAGCCCGATCCGCACGTCGCGGGCGGGCACCAGCGAGGCCTCGATCTCGATGCCCTGCGACAGCACGCCATAGGTCACGTCGTTCGCCCCGCACGAGCCGGTTGCCGCCGCCGCCGCATTGTAATTGGGCGCGGTCGGGAACTTGCTCTGATCGCGATCGCCGCCGCTCAGGCCCGAGCTGCAACCATTGACGTTCTGCACCAGGAAGACCGTGCCGTTGAACGTGTTGAGCTGGAAGTTCTTGAACTCCTGGCGGAAAGCCGCGACGTTCAGGCTGAACGGTCCGGTCGAGTATTTCGCGCCGATCTCGAACGCGTTGACGATCTCGGGATCGAACTGAAGGTTGCTCACCAGCGCCTGCGCGCCTGCCTGCCCGCCGAACGGCGCGATCGGCGCCTTGAGCGCCGATCGATCGAGGTTGAAGCCCCCCGCCTTATAGCCACGCGAATAGCTGCCGTAGATCAGCAGATCGTCCATCGGCTTGTAAGAGAGCACCGCGGTGCCGGTGAACTCATCCTCGGTGCGCTCGTCGTTGATCGAAACACCGTTGAGCTCGGCCGTGGAATTGCCCTGGCACGAAAGCGCCAGCAGGCCATCCACCACCGCGGTCAGCGACGCCACCGGGCGCAGCGGCAGCAGCGCAGCCTGGTTCTGCGTGCAGGCGACATTGTCGTTGCCAAACGTCGCGTTGAAGCGCTTACGCTCGTTGGTGTAGCGCAGGCCCAACGTCAGATCGAGACCCTTGGCCATGTGCACGATATTGTGCGTGAACAGTGCCCAATTGCGGCTGTTCTGGAAATATTGGTCGCGCGTCGTGCCGCGATCGTTGATCCCGTCGAGCCGGTCAAATGCGGCATAGATGATCGGTGACGCGGCACCGAAAGCTGCAGGTCGCGCCGCGAGACAGCCCGGGGAGGTCGGTGAATAGAGCGCGGCAAGGCCACCGCCGGAGATGATGCGGCAGGTCGCGAAACGGCCGTACTGGTTGCCGAAACGAAGATTGTCGGTAACCGTCAGGTCCTCGTCGGCGTAATAGCCGCCGATGAGCCAGTCGAGCGTTTCGTTGAACGCCGTGCCCTGCAGGCGCAGCTCCTGGCTGAACGTCTTGAACTGGCGCGAGGAATTGCCGTCGGCGGCACGATAGAGGATGTCGACGTAGCTGTAATCGGTATCCGAACCCTGATCGCTGCGATAGTCGCGATAGGCGGTGATGGAAGTCAGTTTCGCACCGCCGAGATCCCAGTCGACCTGGAGCGATGCCCCCCAATCCTCGGTCGTGCCGGCGTAGCTGCGGCCGGGGCTCACATAGAGATCGCGGCTGTAGGGGTCGGTGAACGCGGCCATCGGCTGGCCGAGGTCGCGCAACACCCGAACGATGTTGTTCTGCGCCGGATCGTTGAGCCCGCCGACGAACTGGTTGATGTCCGAATTGACATAGACCGCGCCGCAGCAATCCTCCTCACGCTTCGTATAGTCGCCGATCAGGCGGACGGTGAGGTCGCTCGACGGCTCGAACTGGAGCTGCCCGCGCACGAAATAGCGGTTGCGGTTGTTGATGTCGGTGTCGTTGGTGACGTCCTGATAGAAGCCGTCGCGCTTCACATAGACACCATCGATACGGCCCGCGAGCGTCTCGCCCAGGGGGACGTTCAAATAGCCTGACAGGCGAAGATGGTCGTAATTGCCATAAGTCGCCTCGGCCCCTGCCTCGAACCGCGAGGACGGGGACTTGCTGACGATGTTGATCAGGCCGGCGGAGGCATTGCGGCCGAACAGCGTGCCCTGCGGCCCGCGCAGCACTTCGATCCGCTCGATCTCACCCAGTTCGTTGAGGCCGATGCCCGAGCGCGAGCGGTAGACGCCGTCGATGAACACCGCGACCGAGCTTTCGAGGCCGGGATTGTCGCCCACCGTGCCGATGCCGCGGATACGCGCGGAGCCGTTGGCTTCGCTGCCGGTGGAGGACACGAGCAGCGACGGCGCCACCTGATTGAGCTGGCGGATATCGTTCGCGCCCGATTGCCGGAGCGTCTCCGCGCTGATCGCGGAAACCGCGAGCGGCACATCGGCGAGCACCTGCGCGCGGCCCTGGGCGGTGATCACCACCTCATTGGTATCGTAGGTGCTCTCCTCCTGCTCGGGTGCCGCGGGTGCGTCCTGCGCATAGGCAGGCGCACCGAGCGCCATGATCAGAGCCGGGGCCGCGCAAGCGGACAGAAGGCGAATCCGCATCATCATTTCCTCTCCCACCACGGGCCGGAACGCTTGCCGGTTCCATACCCTATCCTCGAATAGGACCTATTTTCCTAAGAGCAGTCAAGCATAACAAAGGTTGCAAGATAGGACGGGCCGTGAAGTGTTGCCCGTTTGCAATAGTCCCTGCCGCCCTCCCCAGCGCAGAACCCTTCCCGCTGGCCTGCGGGAAAACACGAAACTCAATATCCGTTCATCCGAGCGAAGCGCTCACGATGCCAGGCAGCGTTCCCCCACATCGTCTCGAGCACGCGGCCCCGCTTCAGATAGAAGCCGGCGTCATGCTCATCGGTCATGCCGATACCGCCGTGGAGCTGGACCATTTCGCGGCTGACGAGATTGAGCGTGTCGCCGGCGACCGCCTTGGCCAGACTCACTTCCTGGCTCACGTTCGCGCGGCCGGAATCGATCGCCTCCAGCGCCCCTTCCACCGCCGAGCGCATCAGCTCCAGCTCGGTGAACATCCTCGCCATGCGATGCTGGAGCGCCTGGAAGCTGGCGAGGACCTGCCCGAACTGGACGCGCGTCTTCAGATAATCATTGGTCTGCGCGAAGGCGGACTCGGCCATGCCGAGCATTTCCGCGCAGAGCGCAGCCGCGGCGCGATCGACCACCTGAGTCAGCAGCTCGGGTCCGCCCGAGGCCAGCTGCTGCGCGGGCGCGCTATCGAAGCGGACCTGCGCGTGGCTGCGCGCATCGACCAGCCGGCGCGGCGCGCGCACGACGCCTTCTTCGCCCGTCACGAGATAGAGTCCGTCTTGCGCTGCTACGACGAAGAGTTGCGCGGAATCTCCTTCGGCGACGAACTCCTTGGTGCCGCTCAGCCTGCCGTTCTCGACCCTGGCCTCGATCCGCTCCGGAGCGAAACGCGGCCCCTCGTCCACTGCCAGCGTTCCCACCACTTCGCCCGCGGCGATTCGCGGAAGCCATTCGGCCTGTTGCGCTTCCGAACCGCCAAGCATCAGCGCGCTCGTCGCGGCTGCGGTCGCAGCGAGCGGAGTCGCGGCGAGATTGCGCCCGAGCTGCTCGAGCACGAGCCCGAGCGAGAGATAGCCCATGCCGGCGCCGCCATGCGCCTCAGGGACCAATATGCCCGCCCAGCCCATCTCGGCCTGCGCTTGCCAGGCGGCGCTGTCATAGAGCTCGGCGGGCGCCGTGTCGCGGACGCGGCGGAAAGCGGTGACGGGCGATTCATTGTCCGCCCACTCGCGCGCCATGTCGCGCAGCATCGTCTGTTCTTCGGTCAGGACTGCCATAAACTCTACCTCGTCATCCCCGCGGCGATTATTGATGATCGAGCATCCCCAGGATGCGCTTGGCGATTACGTTGTTCTGGATTTCGGTAGAGCCGCCGTAGATCGACACCGCCTTGCCGAAGAGCCAGCCGCGCACGTCGCGCAGCTCTTCCTCGCCGAACCCCTCGCCCTCCCAGCCGAGGCCGGCCATCCCGCGGATCTCGATCAGCAGCTCGGAACGCTCCTGCGTGATCCTGGCCCCGACGTTCTTCATGATCGACGAAGCGGCGGACGGCCCCTGGTTCGACTTTGCCTCGAGACCCGCTCGCCGGAGCGTCAGCATGAACGCGCGCAGGTCCATCTCGTGCCGGACGATGCGGCTGCGCAGCTCGGCGTCAGCGATTCGCCCCTGCTCGTCCACGCCGACATATTTTTTCGCGATCTGCGAAAGCGGGGTGCCCGCGAACATCCGCCCCGCCGCCGAGCCGCCGCCCGAGAGGCTGGTGCGCTCGTGCTGGAGGAGGCGCTTGCCGATCGTCCAGCCCTGCCCTTCCTCGCCGACGCGGTTCGTCTTCGGCACCTTAACGTCGGTGAAGAAGGTTTCGCAGAAAGGCGACGAACCCGAGATCAGCCGGATCGGCCGAACTTCGACGCCGGGAGCGTTCATGTCGCAAAGCAGGAAAGTGATGCCTTCGTGCTTCTTCGTCTTGTCCGTGCGGACGAGCATGAAGCATTTGTCGGCCCATTGGCCGCCGCTGGTCCACGTCTTCTGGCCGTTGACCAGATAATGGTCGCCGCGGTCCTCGGCGAAGGTCTGGAGGCTCGCGAGGTCCGAGCCGGCCCCGGGCTCCGAATAACCCTGACACCAGCGCACCTCGCCGCGCGCGATCGCCGGGATATGCTCGCGCTTCTGCTCCTCGCTGCCATATTCGAGCAACGTGGGGCCGAACATCATCACGCCCATGCCGCCGATCGGGTTCCAGGCGCCGATCCGCGCCATTTCCTCCTGCAGCACGCGCGCCTCGGCGCGGCTCAAGCCACCACCTCCATATTCCTTCGGCCAGGTAGGCACACCCCAGCCTTTCTCGCCCATCGCGACTCGCCATGCGCGCTGCTCGGCGTCTTCCTCGGCGGGTCCTTCGACTGCGGACATGGCATTGTCCCTGCCCTTCAGGCTGGGCGGGAAATGCGCCGCCAGCCATTCGCAGACCTCGGCGCGGAACGCATCGAGCGGATTCGCGGGTGTGTCGATTTCGGGTGCGGTAGCCAATTCACCTCTCCTGCAGCCCTTGGGCTATTGTTTCGAAGATGTGGTATGCCGAGGTCAGCGTCAAGCGGGTCGCAGTATATGCGCGGCAGATTCCACCATGAAGTGATGTAAAATCCTTCCGGCGTCAGGCAGCCTCGTTGGAGTTTTGATCAGCCCGTGCCAGATTTCGAAACATGCGTATGGCATTCCGAGGCGCGCCGAGCTAGCCTGGCGGCATGGAAGGTGGAATGAGCGCTGAGGCCATGCTGGCGAGCGATTTCGCGGCCCTGTCCGATCTCGTCCGCGCCCATGCGGTCGAGCGGCCCGGAAAGCCCGCACTGATCTGCGGCACGACGGTCCTCAGTTATGCCGAGATCGATCGGCTGATGGATCGCTTCGCCGCCGCACTCCGGCGCGACGGGATCCGTGCCGGCGAGGCAGTGGCGATCGTCGGATCCAATTCGATCGAAGTGGCCCTGGCCTTTCTGGGCGCGTTGCGCGCGGGCTGTGTCGCGGCGCCACTTGCTCCTTCTTCGACTCCCGAACAGCTTGCCGCGATGGTCGCGGATTGCGGGGCGCCGATCCTTTTCCACGATGCCGCCCACGCCGATCTCGCCGTGGAGGCGAAGAGGATCCCGCTCGATACGCTTGATGGCTGGCTGGCGCCCGACGGCTCCCGACCCGAACCCGTTCATGTCAGCGCAGACGACGCGTTCAACATCATATACTCCTCCGGGACGACGGGCGTACCCAAGGGCATCGTCCAGCCCCACGCAATGCGCTGGGCGCACATCTCGCGCGCTTCGGCGGGGTTCGGGGATGCGGTGACCATGGTTGCAACTCCGCTCTATTCGAACACCACGCTGGTCAGCTTCCTTCCCACGCTCGCGTGGGGCGGGACGGTCGTGCTCATGGGCAAGTTCGATGCACGCGCGTTCCTGACGCTCTCGCAGGAACATCGCGCCACGCATGCGATGCTGGTGCCGGTGCAGTATCAGCGGATCATGGCGCTACCGGATTTCGACCAGTTCGATCTTTCGAGCTATCGGCTCAAAACCTGTACGAGCGCGCCCTTCTCCGCTGTGTTGAAGTCAGACATCGTAGCGCGCTGGCCGGGGCTGCTCGTCGAATATTACGGGATGACAGAAGGGGGCGGCACGACCCTGCTCGTGTGCAACGCCCATCCCGACAAGCTCCATACCGTAGGCCAGCCGATCGAGGGGCACGACATCCGGCTGATCGACGACGAAGGGCGGGAGGTCGCTCCGGGCGAAACCGGCGAGGTGGTCGGCCGTTCGCCGGCGATGATGAGCGGCTATCATGGCCGGGACGATGCCACCGACGCGGCAACATGGCACGACCCGCAAGGGAATCGCTTCATCCGCCACGGCGACCTCGGACGGTTCGACGAAGACGGTTTCCTGATCCTGATGGATCGCAAGAAAGACCTGATCATATCGGGCGGGTTCAACATCTATCCTTCAGACCTCGAATCGGTGCTTGCCGAGCATCCGGGCGTGGTCGACTGCGCCGTCGTGGGCGTTCCTTCCGAGCAGTGGGGCGAAACCCCCGCCGGCTTCTTCGCAGGCCCCGGCGAGGCCGATGAAATCCTCGAGTGGTTCAATCGCCGCGTCGGCAAGACGCAGCGGCTCGCGGCATTGGAGAAGCTGGATGAGCTGCCGCGCAGCGCGATCGGCAAAGTCCTCAAGCGGGCGTTGCGCGACGCCTATCTCGCCCGATGACGCCGATCGCCGATCTGCTGGCCGGGGCGACCCGTACCGATGCTGGGTTTCGTACCGCTATCCCGGCCGATTGGATGCAGGGCCGAACGGCCTATGGCGGGCTATCCGCTGCGCTCGCGCTTCAGGCGGCAATCGAGTTGGAGCCGGACCTTCCGCCGCTACGCTCGGCGCAAGCTGCGTTCATCGGTCCGCTGGCAGGTGAGGTCAGCGTCACTGCAGCCCGGCTTCGCCGCGGGCGCAATGCGGCCTTCATTCAGGCCGATGTCGTGTCGGAAACCGGGCTGGGCCTGCGGGCGACCTTCGTATTCATGGCCGACCTCGCTTCCACGATCGCGCACGACGAAGCGCTGCGGACCGAGGTTCGCCCACCGACGGCAGAAGCCGAACTCTATACCGGGCCCGACCACTTCTTCACCGGCAACTTCAATTTCTTCGATCCAAAGCTCGATCTCGCCCGTGCCGAGTGGCGCCGCTGGGCGCGGCTGCGGGCCCGCGATGGACTCCATCCGCTGGTCGAGCTGATGGCGGTCGGCGATGCACTTCCGCCCGCCGCATTCAAGCTCGCGGCAGAGCGCCGGACGCCGCTCAGCTCGCTCAACTGGCAGATCAACTTCCTCACCGACGCGCCTGCCACGCATGAGGGCTGGTGGTTGCTCTCCGCGCGCACCGAGATGGCGCGGCACGGCTATTCCAGCCAGCGCATGGCGATATGGAACGCCGAGGGGGAGCCGATCGCTGAAGCGATGCAGAGCGTCGCGATCTTCGGCTGATCGCCGATACAAATTGCGACACTTCTTCTGTGCGATGACAAATGCGTGCGACAGCCGCGCTTCAGAAGGGCCAGGAACCGCGAAGCACGCGGGATCGCCAATGGAGTAATTCAGGTCATGAACAGGAAGATCATTGCGGCGCTGCTCGGCGCCAGCCTGCTCGCCGGCGGCGGCGCCTATGCTGCCCAGCAGAGCCAACCCCAAATCCCGTCTCCGCCGCGCGGACCGATGATGCACGCCGACGCCAATAACGACGGCATCGTCACGCGCGACGAAGTGCTCGCCGGCGTCGACGCGCGCTTCGCCAGGAAGGACACCAACAAGGATGGCCAGATCAGCCCCGAGGAGCGCCGGGCAGCGCGTCCCGACCGCGGTCCCAGCAGGCATGGTCAGCGCCTCGACGCAACCAACCGCTGGGCGCCGATCCTCGAGCGCTTCGACGCCGACAAGGACGGCAAGCTAAGCGACGCCGAGCGCACGACCGCGCGTACCACGCTCGAAGCCGAACGCGGCGCCGGCAAGGGCGATCGCGAAGCGCGCCGTGCCAAAATGCTCGGGCGCTTCGACACGGACAAGGACGGCAAGCTGAGCGATACGGAGCGCACCGCAGCACGCGAAGCCCGCAAGGGCATGCGCGGCGGGCATCACCGCCACGGGTTCGGGCGTATCGACACCAACGGCGATAACCTGATCAGCCGCGAGGAAAGCCGCGCCGCGGCGCTGGCGATGTTCGATCGTGTGGACGCCAACAAGGATGGGCGGATCGACTCGGCCGAGCGCGAAGCCGTCCGTGCAAAGAGGAAGGCAATGCGCGACCAGCGTCGCGCCGCGCCTGCGGCCAGCGCTCCCGCGCCCTCAAGCGCAAACTGAGCCCAAGCAAACACTCGCCCGGACCGGCACTTTCTTGCCGGTCCGGGCCTCTTCCCTGTGCCGAGCGCCTTGCCTAGGGTCCGATCATGGCAGAAACCCCACATCTTCTGCTCGTCGATGACGAGCGCTCGATCCGCGAGCCCCTGGCCCAGTATCTCACCAAACAGGGTTTTCGCGTCACACAGGCGGGCGATGCGGAGGGTGCGCGAGCGCGGCTGGCCGCCTATGCGATAGACTTGGTGATCCTCGACATCATGATGCCGGGCGAGGACGGCCTCAGCCTTTGCCGCCACATCCGCGAGACGAGCGAGACGCCGGTGATCCTGCTGACTGCCCGGAGCGAGGAAACCGACCGGATCGTAGGCCTGGAGATGGGAGCAGACGATTATGTGGTGAAGCCGTTCAGCCCGCGCGAGCTCGCCGCGCGTATCAAGGTGGTGCTTCGTCGCGTGGCCGCAGGCGGCATCAAGCAGCATGCACCCGAAACCGGCAGCTTTGCCTTTGCCGGCTGGGTCCTGAAGACCGGCGAACGCGCGCTGGTCGATCGCGAGGGAGTCTCGGTGCCGCTTTCGACCGGGGAATATAACCTCCTTCACGCGCTGGTGACGCGTCCGCGGCAAGTGCTCACGCGCGACCAGTTGCTCGACCTGACGCAGGGCCGCGAAGCCGCGGCATTCGACCGTGCGATCGACAACCAGATCAGCCGGCTCCGTCGGAAGATCGAACCCGATGCAAAGAACCCGACGATCATCAAGACGGTGTGGGGCGGCGGCTACACTCTAGCTGCCGAGGTGACCCGGCTTTGAGGCGCCTCGCCCCCCGCAGCCTTGCCGGCCAGATGGCGCTGCTCGTCGCCATCGCGCTGTTTCTGGCCCAGGCAATCAACTTCGCGATGCTGCTGCGCGAGCGCAGAGCGTATCGCTATGGCCAAGTGATCGGCCCCGCGGTGACGCGGCTGGTCGATGCGGGCGACCGGCTCACCAACCCGACGGCCCCGCCCCGCCCTCGTCAGCGGCGGATGCTGAAGCTCGAGGGGCCGGCGCGCGTCCAGATCGTCACGTCCAACCCCGTTGCAGCGAATGAGCCGCGCCGGAGCGACATCGAAGCGGACGTGCGCCAGGCGTTCCAGGAAGCGGGCATCCAGGCGGGTCAGATCGTCGCGACGCTCCGCAGCATCGATCGGGATGATCCGCTCCCGGGAATGAGCCGCGGCCGCGCCGAACGGCTGCGACGGCTGGGCGGCGAGCTACGGGTGGCCGTGGAGCTTCCCGGAAAGGGCTGGCTATCGCTGCGCTCCGGCTGGCCGCGCGCCGAACGCGGGCTCATCTGGCAGCTCGCCGGGCAAACGCTGATCCTCTACATCGTCGTCCTGATTCCCCTGCTGCTCGCCGGGCGCCGCATCGCCCGTCCCCTGCAGATTTTGGCCCGGACCGCGCGCGGCTTCCGTCCCGGCGACGGATCGGCGCCGCTCGAGGAGCGCGGACCCAGCGACGTGCGTGCGGTGATCGGCGCCTACAATGCGCTCAGCCTTCGCGTGAACGCGATGCTCGATGAGAAGGACCGGATGCTGGGCGCGATCGGCCACGATCTGCGTACGCCCCTCGCCGCGCTGCGCGTGCGGATCGAGTCGGTGGAGGACGAAGACGATCGGGCGCGCATGGCGGACATCATCCAGGAGATGAACCGCACGCTCGAGGACATCCTTTCGCTGGCGCGCCTCGGCCGTCCCAGCGAGCCGCTGACCGACGTCGATCTTTCGGCGCTGATCGACGCCGTCGTGGAGGATTTCCGCGACCTCGATCATCCGGTGAGCTTCGAGGAGGCGCCGCGGCTGAGGATGCGGCTCCGCCCAACGCTGATGCGGCGTGCTGTTCGCAACCTGATCGAGAATGCCGTCAAATATGGCGGCGGTGGTGCCGAGGTGCAGCTGGTGCCGGGGGATAGAACGGTGGCGATCGAAGTGGCCGATCGCGGGCCGGGCATCCCGCCCGACAAGCTCGCGGCGGTTTTCGATCCGTTCACCCGGCTTGAGACCTCGCGGAACCGCGAGACGGGCGGCATCGGCCTCGGGCTGGCACTTGCGCGGGCGATCGTACGCGATGCCGGCGGCGACATCGCGCTCGCCAATCGCAAGGGCGGTGGCTTGACCGCGACGATAACGCTCCCGAGGATCTGATGCCGCCATCCGAACGGAATCAAAGATGACCGAGACACCCGCCGAAAGAGCCGAAACGCGTGCCATCAGGCGGCGCTGGCTGACGATCGGCGAGCTGGTTGCCGTCGCCGGTGTGATGATCGCGGCGCTCACGCTGTGGACCAACTGGTCCAATCAACGCAGCGAAAAGCTGGAAAAGGCCGAGGCCGATGCCAAGGAGGCGGCGACGCAGGGACGGCTGGAACTGCGCGCGACCGTGGTCGAGGATGGGCGTCAGGTCGCGCTGGAGGACCCGGCGCACGAGATACTGGAAACCCAGGTGACCTTCCCCACGCCGCTGAAGATCAGCCCGCGGAGCCCGGTGCTACCGCGCATCGAGAGCGGCTGGTTCACCGAGCAGATTCGCGACGCTACCGATGGCGGGCCGGATGTGGGGGAAGGTCGATTGCCGGCGCTGGTGACGGTCACCTATCGCGCAGGCGATTCCACGAGGCGGGATCGCGCGATCGTGGAGCTGGTATGGCGCACCAGCGGGCGTCTGCTAGCGAGCCGGGCGCTTCGGATCGAAGCCGCCCGCATCCGCGAACGCGGAGGCGACCAGGCGCGTATCGACGCGCTCTGGTCGCAGGAACTCACACGATTGAAGGCTGGTTAGCCGACGATCTCTTCGGGCTTGAAGAAGAAGTTGATCTCGATCTCGGCGTTCTCGTCCGAGTCCGAGCCGTGGACCGAGTTCGCCTCGATCGACTCGGCCAGCTCCTTGCGGATCGTGCCGGGTTCGGCATTCGCAGGGTTGGTGGCGCCCATGATGTCGCGGTTGCGCTGCACGGCGTTCTCGCCCTCGAGCACCTGCACCACGACCGGGCCCGAGATCATGAACTCGACCAGATCGTTGAAGAACGGGCGCTCCTTGTGGACGCCGTAAAAGCCCTCGGCCTGCTCACGGGTCATCTGGATGCGCTTGGAGGCGACGACGCGCAGGCCGGCTTCCTCGAGCATCTTGGTGACCGCACCGGTCAGGTTGCGGCGGGTGGCATCGGGCTTGATGATCGAAAAGGTCCGGGTCGCGGCCATGGCCGTGCGGCTCCTGCTTTAGGTGTTGTGGAAAAGTCGCGGCTCCCTAGTCGGGGAGGCTCGTCAATGCAAGATCAGGCCGCCTGTTCCCACCGGCCGGCATCATTCTGCTTCCAGTAGCGCCGCTCGACGCCGTCGCGTTCAGCCAGCGCTTTCCAGGCTGCGCGCGCTTCGATGATCCTCTCTTCGTCGAAGAAATGGAACGCGCGATCGAACGCCAGCGCCTCGTCGCGCCAGACTCCGTCAGCCAGCGCCACGTTTCGCGCACCATTTGTCGGCTCCGCACGCTCGGCGATCAGCACCGGCTGTTCGGAATCGAACCCGCCGCCCGCCTGTGCGTGCGGAAGGAAGCTCTCGGGGGTGTAGCTCCATAGCAGCTGGTCGACGCGTGCGCGCTGCTCCTGGCTTCCCGCCACTACGAGCAGCCGTCCGCCCTGCTCCAACACCCGTTCGGCAATGCGCGGCAGCACGCGATCGAGCGGCTGGCGCGTCAGATGATAGAAATCGACCTGCATGGCTCCTGATAGCGCCCCTGAGCGTTCGGGCCAACGCGCGCGACATTGCGATGCCGCAACCGCTGCGATAGGGCGGGACGGCCGCGTGCCCGGGAGTGAAAAGAAAAGGTGGGAACTAGAGTGACGCGCAAGGCCCTGCTGCTCTCGGCTGCGTTGGGATTGTGCCTTGCCGCACAGGCCCGGGCGCAGGAGACCGCTGATCCGCGCGATGCGCCGGCCAGCCAGCCGGGCCTGCCGCAGACGCCTCCTTCCGGGCCGGACCTACAGGACCGCGATGTCGCGCCGCCGCCCCCTGCGGCGGTTCCGCTTCCCGAAGATCCCGACGAAATTCAGTTTACCGCCGACCAGCTCGAATATGATTACGAGAAAGACGTAGTCACGGCGAGCGGCGACGTGCGCCTGTTCCGCCGCAGCGACCGGCTGCGTGCCGACCGCGTGGTGTGGAACCGCAAATCGGGCCAGGTGGTGGCCGAAGGCAACATCGTCATTACCAATCCGGAGGGCGATGCCGCCTATGGCGACCGGATCGAGCTCACCGACACGCTGAAGGACGGCGTGGTCGAGAACATGCTCGTCGTGCTCGACGCCGGCGGGCGGCTCGCAGCCCAGCGTGGAAGGCGCGACAACGGGATCATCACCGTAGAAAACGCGGCGTACACTCCCTGCGCCGTCACCGACTCGGCGGGCTGCCCCAAAGAACCATCGTGGAAGATCACCGCGGACCGGGTGGTTTATGATCCGTCCAGGAAGCGCATCCGCTATTCCGGCGCGCGCGTCTCAGTCTTCGGCTTCGTGACGATCCCGCTCCCGGTCTTCTCGCATCCGGCGGGCGGCTCCAGCGACGACGGCTTCCTTACGCCCGACATTCGCTACGACCGCACCAACGGTTTTCAATTCGCGCTTCCCTATTTCATCAGCCTGGCTCCCAACCGCGACCTGACGGTCACGCCTCGGGTCTTCACCGACACGCTGCCGATGCTCCAGGCCGAGTATCGCGCACTCACCCAGGCGGGCGCCTATCGGGTGACGGGCTATGGAACATACAGCCGCCGCGCCGACGATCTGACCGTGCCGGTGACCCCGGCGACCTCAAGCAACGACTTCCGCGGCTATCTGGACGCGCTCGGCCGCTTCCAGCTGGATCCCCATTGGAGCGCCAGCGCCTCGCTGCGACTGGTCACCGACCGGACCTTCCTGCGGCGCTACGACATCTCGCGCGACGATCGGCTGCGCAACAATCTTCGCGCCGAGCGGATCGACGAGGACAGCTATCTGTCGATCAACGCTTGGGCCGTGCAGACCCTGCGAGTGGGCGAGCGTCAAGGAACTCAGCCGATCGCTCTCCCGGAGCTCGACTACCGGCGCCGGTTCGATGATGGGCTCGTTGGCGGACGCATCGAGATGCAGGTCAACACGCTCGCGATCGCCCGCTCCGAGGGCCAGGATTCGCAGCGGGCGTTCGCCAGCGCCAGATGGGACCTGCGCCGGCTCACCAATTGGGGCCAGGAAATCACCCTGACGGCCTATGCCCGTGCCGACGCCTACAACGCCGACGACACGCTCGAGACCGACATAGCCAGCTATCGCGGGCTGGAGGGTTTCCAGTTCCGCGGCGTGGGCGCCGTGGCCCTCGACATGAAATGGCCCTTCGTTGGCGAGATCTTCGGCGGCACCCAGCGTATCACGCCGCGCCTCCAGATGGTCGCCGCTCCCAGGATCGAGAACCTCGACGTCCCCAACGAGGATGCGCGCGCAGTGGATCTGGAAGATTCCAACCTGTTCGCGCTCAACCGCTTTCCCGGCTATGACCGGTTCGAGGATTCGACGCGCTTCACCTGGGGAGTGGACTATGCGCTCTATCTTCCGGGCCTGAGCATCGACGCCAATGTCGGCCAGAGCTATCGCCTCACTTCGCGGCCGACGATCTTCCCGGACGGAACCGGGCTGACCGACCGCGTGTCGGATATCGTCGGGCGAACCGTAGTCCGCTTCCGGGACTTCGTGAGCTTCACCCACCGCTATCGGCTCGACAAGGACGGATTCGCGGTTCGCCGGAACGAAATCGACGCGACGGTGGGATCCCGCAACACCTATGTGCAGGTCGGTTATCTCCGGCTCAACCGCAATATCGCACCCGCGCTCGAGGATCTGCGCGATCGCGAAGAGGCACGCGTCGGCGGCCGTGCGCAGATCTCGCGCTTCTGGTCGGTCTATGGCTCGGTGCTGGTCGACCTGACCGATTATGAGGAAGACCCGCTGTCCGGCAGCGACGGTTTCCAACCCGTGCGGCACCGGCTGGGCTTCGCCTATGAGGACGATTGTCTCAGGCTTGGACTCACCTGGAAGCGCGACTATGCGACAACGGGAGACGCGCAACGCGGCAACACCTTCCTTTTGGCGCTGGCGTTCAAGAACCTGGGACGCTAACCCTTTGGGCATGGGAGGCGCACTGGTTCGCTAAGCCTTGGTTCAGGCACAATTGGCGATTAAGCGCCTCTGTCTTCCGGCAGGATGAGGGTACGGGTTCACGTGAACATCGGTGTTGCAAAGGCGGCCCGCATCGGCCGCAAGGCGGTTTTAGCGGCGGCTCTAGGTGGAATCGGCACGCTCGCGCTCGCGCAGACGGCGCAGGATCAGCAGGCGCCGCAAGACCAGCCGGCGGCACCGACGTCCGGACTGGACCTGCCGGCCAATCTCCAGATCTTCGGCAAGGCCGATCCGAACGTCCGCAAGCCGACCGCGATCGTCAACGATACGGTCCTCACCGGCACCGACATCGATCAGCGCGTGGCGATGATCGTCGCGATCAACAAGCTCAATCTGAAGCCCGAGGAGCGCGACCAGCTCCGCCTCACCGTGCTCCGCCAGCTCATCGACGAGACGCTGCAGATCCAGGAGGCCAAGGCCAATGAGATCACCGTCGAGCCGCGCGAGATCGAATCAAGCTTCAGCCGCGTGGCGCGCAACTTCCAGCGCACGCCGGAACAGTTCCGCACCTGGCTCAAGGAAATGAACTCGTCCGAGCGCACCGTTCGTCGCCAGATCGAAGCAGAAATCGCCTGGAGCCGACTGTTGCGTCGTCGCGTCAACATCAACGTCGGCGAGGCCGAGGCGAATGCGATCATCGAGAAGATGAAGCAGCAGAAGGGCGCGGAAGAGATCCACGTCTACGAGATCTACATGAATGCAACGCCCGACCGCGCCGCCGAAGTGCGCGAAGCGATGCAGAAGATGATCCAGCAGATGCGCGAGGGCGCGCCGTTCGAGTATCTCGCGCGCACCTATTCGGAAGCGTCGACCAAGGCCGTGGGCGGCGATCTGGGCTGGGTCCAGCCGGGCATGCTGCCCGACGCACTCGCGCAGGCGGCGCAGGAGATGCAGGCCGGCCAGGTCGCTGGCCCGATCGAGCTGCCCACCGGCTTCTCGATCCTGTACATCGCCGAGAAGCGCAAGACGCTGACGGCGGACGAGCGAGACGCCAAGCTCAGCCTGCGCCAGCTCGCGATCAACTTCCCGGCGGGCACCACCCAGGCCCAGGCGACCGCGCGCGCCGCCGAGTTCGCCGAGGCGACCCGTACGATCCGCGGCTGCGGCGATGTCGCCAACGTGGCGACCGCACAGAAGGCCGAAGTAGTGGACCGTGACAACATCACGATCCGCGAACTGCCGCCGGCGCTCCAGAACATGATGCTGAACCTGCAGATCGGCCAGGCCACCCAGCCTTTTGGCTCCATCGAGGACGGCGTCCGCGTGCTCGTGCTGTGCGGTCGTGACGATCCGCCTCCGCCCAACATGCCTTCGGTCGAGCAGGTCCAGGAGCGGCTCGAGGAAGAGCGCGTCAACCTGCGCGCCCAGCGCATGCTGCGCGACCTGCGCCGCGACGCGCTGGTCGAATATCGCTGACGCGGCGGCCGGGCCCGTGATCCGGCCGATCGCCATCGCAATGGGGGATTCGGCAGGCGTCGGTCCCGAGATCACCGCCAAGGCGTGGGCTGCGCGCGAGCTTCATTCCCTGGCGCCCTTCTTCGCCGTGGGGGACCCGTCGGCAGTCGGGAAGGTCTGGGACGGCCCGGTCGTACGGATCAACGATCCGGCCGAAGCGCGCCCGGCCTTCCAGAACGCGCTTCCCATCCTCTCGATCGGCGAAGCCGGCGAGGTCGTTCCGGGCGCGCCGAACGTGGATAGCGCACACGCCGCGCTCCAGTCGCTCGAACTGGCGGTGGGCCTCGCGCGCTCCGGTGCAGCCGCCGCGCTGGTGACCGGGCCTGTCTCCAAGGCGCAGCTCTATCACATCGGCTTCCCGCATCCCGGCCAGACCGAGTTCGTGGCCGAGCGCTGCGGCGTGGCGGACGACAATACCGTGATGATGCTCGCAGGCCCCACTCTGCGGGTGGTGCCTATCACGGTCCATGTTGCGCTGGCCGAGGTACCGCGGTTGATTTCGCGCGAGCTGATCGTCGCGAAGGCGCGGGTTACGGCGCGGGGCCTGTTCCGCAACTTCGGGATCGAGAAGCCGCGGCTGGCCTTTGCCGGGCTCAACCCCCACGCCGGCGAGAGCGGCGCGATCGGGCGGGAGGAGATCGACATCCTCGCGCCGGCCATCGCCCAGCTTCGCGACGAAGGAATCGACGCCGTGGGCCCCTTCTCCGCCGACACCATGTTCCACGCTCGTGCCCGCGCCGGCTACGACGCGGCGCTGTGCCTCTACCACGACCAGGCGCTGATCCCGATCAAGACGCTCCACTTCGACGACGGGGTGAACACGACGCTGGGGCTTCCCATCGTCCGTACCTCGCCCGACCACGGCACTGCGTTCGGCATCGCCGGCAAGGACGAAGCGAACCCGGGCGCCATGATCGCTGCGATCCGGATGGCGGCGATGCAGGCCGAGCAGCGCGCCGAGCTCGCGGCGGCGGGAGCCCAGTGAGCCCGCTTCCCCCGCTCCGCGAAGTCATCCGCAAATACGGGCTCAGCGCCAGCAAGGCGCTGGGGCAGAACTTCCTGTTCGACCACCAGCTCCTCGCCCGTATCGCCCGGGTTCCCGGCGACCTGCAGGGCGCCGAGGTGTTCGAGGTCGGCCCCGGCCCCGGCGGGCTGACCCGGGCTCTCCTCGAAGCGGGCGCCAAAGTCACCGCCGTCGAACGCGACCGGCGCTGCATCCCCGCACTCGAAGAGCTGGGGGAATATTTCCCTGGCAAGCTCCGTGTCATCGAGGGCGATGCGCTGGAAGTCGACGCCCCTACCCTCTTCGCCGGCAAGCCCCACGTCGTCTCCAACCTCCCCTACAACGTCGGCACCGCGCTGCTCGTCGGCTGGCTCTCCGCCGACTGGTTCCCCTGGTGGCAGAGCCTGACGCTCATGTTCCAGAAGGAAGTCGCCGAGCGGATCGTCGCCGCCCCGGGGAGCGACGCCTATGGCCGGCTGGCGGTGCTCGCCCAGTGGCGCTCGACCCCGAAGATCGCCATGCCCGTCCACCGATCCGCCTTCACCCCGCCGCCCAAGGTAATGTCTGCCGTGGTGCACGTCACGCCCGCCGAAGCGCCCGAAGGCGTGCGGCTGGCGACGCTGGAGAAGCTCACCGGCGCGGCGTTCGGGCAGCGGCGGAAGATGCTGCGCCAGAGCCTGAAACCCGTGCCCGGCGCGATCGAGGCGATGGAGCGGCTGGGGATCGATTCCAGCCGCCGTGCCGAGACGGTGACGATCGAAGAGTTCGTCGCACTGGCCCGCGCGCTGGGCTGATCCGGAAAGAGCCCAGCAGGCGGAATCCTACATTGCAAGCCCGCTCAGGGGTTGCCCGACGCAGGCTTGGTCGGTTCGGCCTGGGCAGTGGCAGTCACCGGCGGGCCCTTGGCGATTGCGGCGGCGAGAACATTGGCGTCGCCGCACTGGGCGCCGCAGACCGCGCGCACCTTGGCGAGGACTTCCTTGGCCTTTTCAGTCGCGCCCTTTGCGACCAGCGCCTCGCCCTGCCCGCGCAGCGCCGCGACATCGTTGGGCTCGAGCGCCAGCGCCTCGCCATAGAGACGGATCGCCTTGCCCGGCAGAGCGCGATTACGCGCGATTTCGGCGAGCGCGACGAAGGCCTGGCGGTTGCGCGGATCGACGGCGAGCGCGCTCTCGATCGCGTCCTGCGCGCCATCGACGTCGCCCGCGGCGAGCGCCAGCCGGCCCTCCTGCAGCAGCGAAAGCGACTTGGGATCGATCTGATCGTCCGGCCGCTGCGCCAGCAGCGACGTGGAAACCGACAGCAGCACCAGCGCCGCGGCGGCAGAGATCGCAGTGATCCGCATGAAAATCTCCGACATTGGAGTTCGGGCAGCTATCATGGCCGCACCATCTTCGCGACAAAAAAGCCGTCCGTCGAATCGTTTAGCGGAGTGAGCCGCAATCCGGGACCGCGCTGGACCCCGATTCCGAGCGAAAGCGGCACGGACTGCCAGCCCGGGTGGCGATCGAGGAACGCCTGCGCCTGCCCCGCCCCTTCGGCGTCGAGCACCGAGCAGACGATATGGACGAGCGCGCCGCCCGGGCGGACGAGCGCGGCCGCCAGATCGAGCAGCGCGGCCTGGATGGCGACGTAGCGCGCCAGCCGGTCGGGCGTGAGCCGCCAGCGCGCCTCCGGATTGCGGCGCCAGGTGCCAGTCCCCGAACAAGGGGCGTCGACCAGAACGAGGTCGGCGCGACCGGTGTGGTCGGCAAGCAGTTCGGCCTCACGGCCGGGATCGAGCAGCCGCGTCTCTGCGATCGTCACCCCTGCCCGCTCGGCACGCGGCGCGAGGCGCGAAAGGCGCGCACGATCGACGTCGCAAGCGAGGATCGTGCCATGGTTGCGCATCGCTGCGGCCAGCGCCAGCGTCTTGCCGCCTGCGCCCGCGCAGAGATCGATGACGTGCTGGCCGGGCTCGGCGCCCGCGGCGAGCGAGACGGCCTGGCTGCCGCCGTCCTGGACCTCGAGCGCGCCCTCTCGAAACGCGGGAAGCCGCTCGACCGGCGTATCGGAAGGCAGCCGCAGCCCGTCGGGTGCGCAGGGCAGCGGCACCGCGCCGGGGATCTCGGCAGCGATTACCGCCGGATCGGCCTTGAGGCGGTTGACGCGGATGTCGAGCGGGGCGCGTTCGAGCAGCGCCGCCTGCTCGCCGGTCTCAAGACCGGAGACTTCGAACGCGGCCTTGAGCCATGCGGGAAGCACCCCTGCCTCGGCCACCGGCTCGCCGGGGGCGATCGGCGCAGGGCCATAGGGCGAACCGTCGAACAGCGCGGCAAGCTCCGGGCGCTTCTCCGCCACCGCGAGCATCGCTGCACGGCCGCTCTGCGGGCGCTCGCCGAGCATGCGGATCGCATCATAGACCAGCTCGCGGATCGCACGGCGGTCCTTGGAGCCGGCATAGCGCCGCTCTGCGAACCAGCGCGCTATGATCGTGTCCGCCGATCCACCCTGATCGCGCGCGGCAATGCTGATCTTGTCGACCAAGTCGATCGCTGCCTGGAGTCGCGCCGAGGGGTTCATCGTGCAGCTTCCGCAACGGGGCGAAGTTGATCCGGTTGACTCGTTCTCGTGTTTTTGTCCGAGAGGCGGATCAGCGTTATTTTGACATATTGCAGTGCTTTATCAACATCTTTGAAATCATATTCCAGAATCGTTGCGAGCAAAGTTCCTGCCCCAGGGTCACGCCGACGCGGCGGCGACGCGGCACCTACGCGGCGGCGACGCGGCACCCACGCGGCACCGAAGCGGCACCCACGCGGCAGTGACGCGGCACCCATGCACCACCGACGCGGCACCCAGGCTACACCGACGCGGCACCCGCGCGACTGCGACGCGCCACGCACGCGCCGTGGCGGGAAAAAGGGAATCAGCGAAAGCACCGGCATGCCGGAGACGAAAGCAGAACAAATCCAACTTTGACAGGAAAATCTCCGGCCCACGCGGGGGAATGGACAAGGGGTGCAGATCGCGCCACTGACTGGCCCTCTCCCACCGTCACAAGGCGAGCATATGGCGTTCACGGCGAAGATCCTGCTTCTCGGCTCGGGCGAGCTCGGGCGCGAGTTCGTGATCTCGGCCAAGCGGCTCGGTGCCCATGTGGTGGCGTGCGACAGCTATGCGGGCGCGCCGGCGATGCAGGTGGCGGACGGCTTCGAGGTCTTCTCAATGCTCGACGGCGATCTGTTGCGCGCCGCGGTGGAGAAGCACCGGCCGGACTATGTCGTTCCCGAAGTCGAGGCGATCCGCACCGAGGTGCTCGCCGAGCTGGAGGCCGAGGGCTTCACCATCGTCCCCTCGGCGCGCGCGACCGAGATGACGATGAACCGCGACGGCATCCGCGAAGTCGCCGCGGCCGCGCTGCGGCTGCGCACCTCGCGGTACCGGTACGCCGAGAGTTTCGAGGAGGTGCGCGCTGGAGCAGAGCACACGGGCCTGCCGTGCGTGATCAAGCCGGTGATGTCCTCCTCGGGCAAGGGGCAGAGCACGGTGCGTTCCGCCGATCAACTGGAGGCCGCGTGGGACTATGCCGTCGCCAACATGCGCGGCGACCGGCGGCGGGTGATCGTCGAGGAGTTCGTCGATTTCGATTACGAGATAACGCTGCTGACGGTGCGCACCCGCGACGGCGTGCTCTTCTGCCCTCCTATCGGGCATCGGCAGGAGCGCGGGGACTATCAGGAGAGCTGGCAGCCGGCGGCGATGTCGGCCTCCGCGATCGCCGATGCGCAGGCGATGGCGCGCAAGGTGGTCGACGATCTGGGCGGCTACGGCATCTTCGGCGTCGAGTTCTTCGTGAAGGGCGAGGAAGTGATCTTCTCCGAGCTTTCCCCGCGCCCGCACGACACCGGAATGGTGACTTTGATCTCGCAAAATCTGAGCGAGTTCGACCTCCACGCGCGCGCGGTGATGGGGCTGCCGATCCCGGAGATCGTGCTGCGCGGCCCCGCGGCATCGGCGGTGATCCTGGCGGATCGCGATTCGGAGACACTGCGCTACGACGGGCTCGCCGAGGCGCTGGCGGTGCCGGGCGGCGAAGTGGACGTGCGCATCTTCGGCAAGCCGACTTCGCGGCCGTTCCGGCGAATGGGGGTGGCGCTGGCTTTGGCGGGGGATAGCGATGCCGCGCGGCGGATTGCGGCCGAGGCGGCTGCGAAGGTGCGGATCAGGTATGGCGGATGAGCAGCCGATCGGTTTTGCACCCGATCATGCGCGTCGCCCACGGATCCCCATAGCCGACAAGGCGGTGGCCGCTTGCGCTCAGGGCCCGACGAACGCGTTCCTGTAAGCCGGCTTGACCACCTGCATTACCGAGCCATCGACTGGCAGATCGAGTTGATAGATGCCCTCCGCATAGGGGCCGGCCTCATAAGGCATGATGACAAAGCGTATGGTATCCAGCGCCTGCCCCTTGCGCGAGATCGGAAGGATGGTCTGTTTGGCGGGATCGACACAGCGGACGAAATCGGAAAGCTCGTTGGAGTCTCCGGCGTTGATCGGCTCGCCTCGCCGCTTGGCCCGCTCGGTATCGAGCGCCGCGCAAAAGGGATCGTTCAGCTGCTTTGCAAGCGCGGCCACGTCGACCAGAGCATCGAGAGGAAGGCGCTGTCCGCGCGCCTTATCCCAGATCAGGGTTGTGACGATAGGCATGCCGTGCGCGCCGCCGGTGAAAACATAGCCTTCGCTCTGCATGACGAGCAGCGTTGGCAGGTCCGCGACGACCCCCCAATCCTCCTTATACGTGTGGCCGCGGAAGGGATAACCGGCCTTTTTGGCAGCGGCCTCGTCGGCGCGGCCGTTGTCCAACGTCTCGGCAAGCAGACGCTTCGCGTTGTTACGCAGCCAGGTATCGAGGGCGGGTATCCCGGCCGCGGCTTGCGGCCAGCTGTAATCGAACTGAATCTTACCGGTCTTCTCATGTATCGACGCCGGCTTTGCGGGCATCGGAGGTGCCGCGGGTTGACTGGCATTTCCCGCAGCTTCGTTTCGCGCATCCCCGGCATGCTCATTGGCCGGCCCGGCAGTGCATCCGGCCACCATGAGTGCGACCAGCAGCGGCCAGGCCGGAAGCAAGGGCATAGGTCGCATGGGACGTTTCCTCCTCAGGCGGATAGTGCGCAATCTCTATCCTCGGTCGCTTCGATCGCCAAGGAACGCGCCAAAAGTGGCTGATGTTCAAGGCATGCCCACCGGCGTAATCGCGCACTTGACTCATTTCGATAATTAGCTAATTGTCATAACATGAGCAGCGTGTTCAAGGCACTTTCCGATCCGACGCGCAGGCGCGTCCTCCAGCTCCTGCGCAAGGGACCGATGAGCGCCGGCGAGATCAGCGGCCAGTTCGACGTCTCCAAGCCGACGATGTCGGCGCACTTCGCGGTGCTCAGGGAGGCCGACCTTGTCCACACCGAAAAGTCCGGCAAATCCGTGATCTATCACCTGAAACTGTCGGTGCTCGAAGAGGCGCTGCTCGGCTTCGCGCATTCGTTCGGCATCGGCGCGGACGCACCCGCGCCCGGCAAGGAGACTGCAAAATGAACAAGGATCTTCGCGGCAGCCTCGCCTGGGGCGGCGGCATCGTGGCGCTGGCGCTGGCGGCGAGCTTCGCGCGTGCGCAGGGCTGGCTCGATCACGAGACGGTGCTGCGGCTGGTGATCGGCATCAACGGCCTGATGATCGCCTGGTGGGGCAACCGCATGCCGAAAACGGTGGTGCCCAGCCATCAGGCGCACAAGGTCGCGCGCGTCGGCGGCTGGTCGATGGTGCTGAGCGGGCTGGTTTATGCCGGGGTGTGGGCGTTCGCACCGATCCAGACGGCAGTGGCGGTCGGCTGCGCGGCGGTGATCGCGGGGATCGCGGTGACCGTGGGCTATTGCCTCTCGCTGCGGAAGGCGAAGGCAGCCTGAGTACAATAAGCCATCCCGGCTTTCGCCGGGATGGCGGTGTTTCCTAGCGCGTCGGGTAGTTGGGCGCCTCGCGCGTGATCGTCACGTCGTGGACGTGGCTTTCCTTGAGCCCGGCGTTGGTGATGCGGACGAAGCGGGCCTTCTTCTGGAGCTCGGGGATGGTCGGGGCGCCGACATAGCCCATCGCTGCCTTGATGCCGCCGACGAGCTGGTGGATCACGTCGCGCGCGGGCCCCTTGAAGGGGACCTGGCCTTCGATGCCCTCGGGGACGAGCTTGAGCTGGTCCTTGATGTCCTGCTGGAAATAGCGGTCGGCCGAGCCGCGCGCCATTGCGCCGACGCTGCCCATGCCGCGGTACGACTTATAGGCGCGGCCCTGGTAGAGGAAGGTCTCGCCCGGGGCCTCTTCGGTGCCGGCGAGGAGCGAGCCGACCATGCAGGTGGAGGCGCCGGCGGCGAGCGCCTTGGCAAGATCGCCGGAGGTGCGCAGCCCCCCGTCGGCGACGACCGGGACGCCCGACTTGGCGGCTTCGCTCGCGGCGTCCATCACAGCGGTGAGCTGGGGCACGCCGACGCCCGCGACGACGCGGGTGGTGCAGATCGAGCCCGGGCCGATGCCGACCTTCACGCCGTCCGCCCCCGCGTCGATCAGCGCGCGCGCCGCCTCGGCGGTTGCGATGTTGCCGGCGATGACCTGGACGCGATTGGAGAGTTTCTTGACGCGCTCGACCGCGCGGCTGACGTCCTTGTTGTGGCCGTGCGCGGTATCGATGACGATCAGGTCGACTTCGGCATCGACCAGCGCCTCGGTGCGCGCGAAGCCCTTGTCGCCCACGGTGGACGCGGCGGCGACGCAGAGGCGGCCGGCGGCGTCCTTGGTGGCGTTGGGATAGGTGACGGCCTTCTCGATGTCCTTGACGGTGATCAGGCCGACGCAGCGATAGGCGTCGTCGACGACGAGCAGCTTCTCGATCCGGCGGGCGTGGAGCAGGCGGCGGGCCTCTTCCTGCGCCACGCCGATCTTCACGGTGGCGAGGTTCTGGTGCGTCATCAGCTCGGAGACGGGCTGGTTCGGGTTGCCCGCGAAACGCACGTCGCGATTGGTGAGGATGCCGACGAGCTTGCCCGACGCCTCGACGATGGGGATGCCGCTGATCCGGTGGCGCTCCATCAGCGCGGTGGCCTCGCCCAGGGTGCCTTCGGGCGTCATGGTGATCGGGTTGACCACCATGCCGCTCTCGAAGCGCTTGACCTGGCGGACGGCCTCGACCTGCTGCTCGATGTCGAGGTTGCGGTGGAGCACGCCGATGCCGCCGAGCTGCGCCATCACGATCGCCATGTCGGCCTCGGTGACGGTGTCCATCGCCGAGGAGAGGATCGGGATGTTGAGCGCGAGGCCCCTGGTTACCTGGGTGCGCGTGTCCGCCATGCTGGGCACCACCTCGGACTCGCCCGGGTACAGCAGGACGTCGTCGAAAGTGAGGCCGAGGGGAATATCCATGGGAGCGCCAGGTCCGTGTTCGAGAATCGGAAGTTGGCGGCCCATGTAAACGCGAGGGTGGGAATGCGCTAGGGGGTGGCGAAACCTTGGGCTTCGATGAGCGGGTAAAGGACGATCTTCTCGCGCTCGACCTGCTCGCGCATGATCCGGCGCATCTCGAACGAGGCGTGACAATAGCCCGGCCAGTCACGCACGATCTCGCGCATCCCCCAGCCCGAGATATGCTCCGACGAATGGGCGAGCGTGGCGGCGAGCGCCTGGCGCAGCGCCCGCAGCGGCTCGCCGGCCGCGCCGGAGAGCCCCGCCAGATACTGGTCGCAGAGGTTTTCGACCAGCTTGCGGCGCGCAGTGCTGATGCGGCGCAGGCGGTAGCGCAGCGATGCGAGCGCAGGCTCGTCCGGGGCCGGGCGCGCAGTCATCGCCTCGAGCGCGTCGAGCATTTCCAGCATCTCGTCATGAAGGGTCCGCAGCTCGGACATGAGTCTCCCCGGTTCGTCTGGCTGTTGCGCAACCGGGCCGCGGTACCGGAGGTAAATAGCTGATGCACCGCCGGTATTTTCCTTAAGTCAGCGCATGCTCCGCTCGAGCAGTGCACGTGCCTGGGCGACGTGCATCGCTTCGATCATGCGGCCGGCGAAGCGCTCGGCGCCGCCGGTCGCGGCTTCGATCAGCGCGCGGGCGTCGGCGAGCTCGGCCTCGCCGGGACCGAAGGCTTCGGCGGCGATCGCCACCTGGTTCGGGTGGATCAGCGACTTGCCGTCAAAGCCGAGGGTACGGCCATGACGGCATTCGGCGGCGAGGCCGTCGGCGTCGTCGAGCGCATTGTAGACGCCGTCGATCGCCCAGACCTGGCTCGCGCGCGCGGCGAGGACGATCGTCTGGAGCGCGAGCGAAAGCCCCTCGCGGCCGGCGCCGGCGGGGATGCCGAGACAGGCGCGCAGATCGTTGACGCCTGCGATCAGCCCCGAGACTCCGGGGATCGCAGCGATGTCGGCGGCGGCGAGCACGCCGAGCGGGGTTTCGATCATCGCGAGCAGCGGCTTGGCGGTCGCCTCGGCGAGCGCCGCGGCGTCGGCGGCAGTCTCGACCTTGGGAACCACCACGAAATCGCAGGTCGAGGCGGCGACGGCATCGAGGTCGGCGGCGTGCTCGGGCGAGTCGATGCCGTTGATGCGGATCGCGACGAGGCGAGGGCCGAACCCCTCCCCTGCCGCTTCGACCGCAGCGACGCGCGCCGCAGCCTTTGCATCGTCGCGGACGGCATCCTCCAAGTCGAGGATCACCATGTCGGCGCCGAGCGTGCGCGCCTTCGCGATCGCACGCGGATTGGAAGCAGGAAGGAACAGCGCCGTGCGCGGCGCCAAGCGGGCTGTGGTCATGGCCGCTCCTATGCTAGCAATGGCAGCAGATTAACAGGGAGTCGGGGGATGGACGTCGTTTCTGCATTTCTGGTCGTGCTGGCCGTACTGGTGTTCCTCTACATCGTGTCGAGCGTGAAGATCGTCACGCAGGGCTATCAATATACGATCGAGCATTTCGGCCGCTTCACCACCGTCGCCGCGCCGGGCTTCAACTTCTATCCCGCCTTTTTCTACCGGGTGGGGCGCAAGGTGAACATGATGGAGCAGGTGATCGACATCCCCGGGCAGGAGATCATCACCAAGGACAACGCCATGATCTCGACCGACGGCGTGGTCTTCTTCCAGGTGCTCGACGCAGCCAAGGCGGCCTATGAGGTCAGCGATCTCTATGTCGCGCTGCTCCAGCTCACCACCACCAACCTGCGCACGGTGATGGGATCGATGGACCTCGACGAGACGCTGTCGAAGCGTGACGAGATCAATGCGCGGCTGCTTTCGGTGGTGGACCATGCGACCACGCCGTGGGGCGTCAAGATCACCCGTGTCGAGATCAAGGACATCCGCCCGCCCGCCGACATCGTCAACGCGATGGGCCGGCAGATGAAGGCCGAGCGCGAGAAGCGCGCCAACATCCTGGAAGCCGAAGGCACCCGCGCCTCCGAGATCCTGCGCGCGGAGGGGCAGAAGCAGGCCCGCATCCTCGAGGCCGAAGGCCGCAAGGAATCGGCGTTCCGCGACGCCGAGGCACGCGAGCGCCAGGCAGAGGCCGAGGCACGCGCGACCCAGGTCGTCTCCGAGGCGATCGAGCAGGGCGGGACTCAGTCGCTCAACTATTTCATCGCGCAGAAGTATGTCGAGGCAGTGGGCAAGTTCGCGACCTCGCCCAACGCCAAGACGATCCTCTTCCCGGTAGAGGCGACGCAGCTGATCGGCACGCTGGGCGGGATCGGCGAACTGGCCAAGGAAGCGCTGGGCAAGGGCGGAACCGACACGCCTCCGGCCGCCCCGCAGCCGCAGCGCCGCGTGGGGCCGTTCGAAACCAAGGAGTGAGGCGATGGACTGGCTCCAGAACTCGGGGGTGCTCTGGCTGATCGCGGGCGTGCTGCTCGCGATCACCGAGCTGCTCGTCCCCGGCGTCTATCTGGTGTTCTTCGCGGTCGCCGCGGCGATCACCGGCGCGATCGCGCTGCTCTTCCCCGATCTTTCGGTGGGCGGGCAGCTGATCGGCTTCGCCGCGTGGTCGCTGGCCGCGGTGCTGATCGGCAGGCGCTGGTATCGCGACTTCCCGGTCGAGACCAGCGATCCGCTGCTCAACGACCGGATCGCACGATTGATTGGCGAGACGGTGACCGTGGTCGAGGCGATCGAGGGCGGGCGCGGCCGCGTGCGCGTCGGCGACGGCGAATGGCCTGCGCGCGGGCCGGACCAGCCCCTGGGCGCGCGCGTCCGCATCACCGGCGGCACCGGCGGGACGCTCGACGTGGAGCCTCTGCCCTCGCTCGCCGCTCCCCAATCCTGATTCCATTGGAGTTCCCCATGCGTAGCGACCGCCGCCAGTTCCTGCTCGGCAGCAGCGCCCTTGCCGCCACTTCGCTGCTGCCCTCGGCCGCGTTCGCGCAAACCTCGGCGGCGGACACTCGTGCCGGGTCGATGCTCGACCGGATCGCCGAGACCTTCCTGACCGACTATCCGGAGGCGGCGACCTCGCTGGGGATCGACAAGGACAAGCGCGCTGCGCTCAAGCACCGGCTCAAGGACGCCTCCCCCGCGGGGCAGAAGAAGATCGCCGACAACCTTCGCAAGGCTCTCGCAAGCCTTTCGAAGCTCGACGCGAGCGCACTGAGCCCGGTGATGCGCACCAATGTCGAGGTCGTGCAGGCGAGCTATGGCAACGCGCTGGAGGGCTTCGCATTCGCCTATGGCGATGTCGCGGTGGGGAGCTGGCGCAATTCGCCCTATGTGGTGGTGCAGAACGTGGGCGCCTTCCTCGATGTGCCGCGGATGCTCGACACCGACCATCAGGTGAAGACGAGCGAGGATGCCGAGGCCTATCTCGACCGCGTCGAATCCTATGCCGAGGCGCTCGACGGCGAGACGGAAAGACTCAAGATCGCCGCAGGCCAGGGCGTGATCGCGCCCGACTTCCTGCTCGACAAGGCGATCAACCAGCTCAAGCTGGCGCGCGGCGGCAATATCGCCGGTTGGGGGCTGGTCACCTCCATCGCCAATCGCAGCGCAGGAATGGACGGCGATTTCGGCCAACGCGCGTTCCTGCTGTGTAGCGACAAGGTCGCGCCGGCGCTCGATCGCCAGATCGCCGAGCTGGAGCGCCACCGCGCTCGCGCCACCCCGGACGCGGGCGTGTGGAAGTTCAAGGACGGCGAGGCCTATTACCGCTGGGCGCTCAAGGCGGGCACCACGACCACCATGACGCCCGACGAAGTCCACCAGATGGGCCTCGACCAGCTCGCGGCGATCCAGTCCGAGATGGACGCGATCCTCAAGAAGGAGGGATATAGCCAGGGGAGCGTCGGCGCGCGGATGGCGGCGCTCGCCAAGGACCCGCGCTTCACCTTCCCCGAGGGCGATCCCGGCCGCGCCGAGATCATGAAGCTGCTCAACACCCGCATCGCCGACATTCGCAACCGCATGCCGCAGGCGTTCAACACGCTGGTGAAGGGCAATGTGGAGGTACGCCGCATGCCGCCCGAGGAAGAGCCCGGCGCGCCGGGAGCCTATGGCGGCGCAGGCTCGATCGACAGCACGGTGCCCGGCAAGTTCTGGATCAACCTGCGCACCACCGAGCTGCACACGCGCTTCAGCCTGCCCGACCTTGCCTATCACGAGGCCATCCCCGGACACGTCTGGCAAGGCGAATATGCCAACAAGCTGCCGCTGATCCGCACATTGCTGTCGTTCAACGCCTATTCGGAAGGCTGGGCGCTCTATGCCGAGCAGCTCGCCGACGAGCTGGGAGTCTATGCCGAGAACCCGGCGGAGAAGCTCGGATACCTACAGTCGCTGGGCTTCCGCGCGTGCCGGCTGGTGGTGGACACCGGGCTCCACGCCAAGCGCTGGACGCGCAGCCAAGCGATCGACTGGTTCGTCACCGCCAATGGATCGGGGATCGAGGAAGTCACCAGCGAAGTCGACCGCTATTGCTCATGGCCCGGGCAGGCGTGCGGCTACAAGGTGGGACACAGCGAAATCAATCGGCTGCGCGACCGGGCGAAGGCGGCGCTTGGTGCACGGTACGACTTCAAGGCGTTCAACGACGCCGTGGTGCTGGGTGGCAACGTGCCGATGACCGTGCTGGGGCACGTGATCGACCGGCACGTGGCCGAGCGGAAGGGGTAGCTCTTCTTCCAGTGCGACAACCCCTCGCCCTCGGGCGGAGAAGGCTTCGACTATCCTCCCCCTGGCGGGGGAGGATCTTAGTTCAGGCCTGCCACCCGCCTCCCAGCGCGCGGAACAGGTCGACCTGGCGGCCGGCGATCTCCGCGTCCGCCGCGGCCAGTGCGGCCTGGGCATCGGCGAAGGTGCGTTCGGCGTCGAGGAGCGCGAGCGAGTCGATGTCGCCCTCGCGCTCGCGCGAGCGGGCGATGTTGACCGCCACCTGCGCCTCTTCGAGCGCCGCCTGCAAGGCCGTGCGCCGCTGGAGCGAATGGCCATAGGCCGAAAGCGCCGTCTCGGTTTCCTGCAGCGCGCGCAGCACCGTTCCATCGAAGGTGGCGAGCGCTGCCTGGGTGTCGGCCTCCGCGGCCTGGACGCGCGCACGCGCGGGCTCCGGATTGACTGCCCAGCTGATCAATCCGCCGAGCAGCCAGTTCAGCGGGCCGGCGCCGAACATGTCGCCGATATCGTTGCTCGTCGAGCCGATCGAACCGCCGAGCGTGATCCGCGGATAGAGATCGGCGGTGGCGACTCCGATGCGGGCGGTCGCCGCGGCGAGACGCCGCTCGGCTACGCGGATATCGGGACGGCGGGCGAGCAGCGCGGCGCCGTCGCCGACGGGGATCGGCTGGTCGAGCCGCAGCGTAGTGGTGCGCGCACGTGCCTCCGCCGGAAGCTCGGCCGGCGCGCGGCCGGTGAGCGTCGCGAGCGCGAAGAGCGCGGCGTCGCGCTGCGCCGCTAGGACCGGCACATCGGCACGGCGCTGGTTGCGCAGCGCCGCGATCCGCGCAGTGTCGAGCCGCGTGGCGAGCCCCACCTCGCGCCGCCGCTCGGTCAGGCCCAACGACTGATCGAGCAGCCGGACGATCCGCTCGGCCACCGCGAGCCGCTCGCCCGCCGAGACGGCGTCGGCATAGGCGCGGGCCGTCTCTGCAGCGACGATCACGCGCACCGCATCGGCGTCGGCCTGGGCCGCGTCGACATCGGCGCGGGCCGCCTCGACGTTGCGGCTCACGCGGCCGAACAGGTCGACCTCGTAGGAGACGTCGAGTCCGGCATCGATCTGCCAGTCCTCACGCGCGACACCCGGCGGGCGCTGTATCTGGGAAAGCCGGCCGTAGTTGGCGCTGGCGCCTGCCTGGGCCTGCGGAAGCCGGTCCGCCCCTGCCCCGCGCAGCGCCGCACGAGCGCGGGCGATGCGTGCGGTGGCGACGCGGATGTCGGTGTTCGCAGCGAGCGCGTCGGCGACGAGGCTGTCGAGCACCGGATCGTCGTAGAGCTTCCACCAATTGCCCTGGACGGGCTCGGCAGTGACTGCCTGGCTGGTGGAGATGAAGGGGCCGGCAGCCGCCTGGGGTCTGGCAGGGGCAGCATAGTCCGGCCCCGCCGCGCACGCCGCAAGGGCGAGCGCGGAAGCGGTGGCGAGAAAGATACGCATCTTGTGCATTCCTTGTTTGGCGTCGCTCCCGCCCTTCTCCCCCTCGAAGGAGATGCGAAGGGCGGGAGGTCGCATCGGTTATTCCGCGGGCTGCAGCTCGGCCTCCGGCGCCGATCCACGCCGCCTGCGCGCGAGACGCTGTCCAAGCTCGCGGCAGACGACGTAGAAGGTCGGCGTGAAGAGCAGGCCGAACGCGGTCACCCCCATCATCCCGAAGAAGACGGCGGTACCCAGCGCCTGGCGGAGCTCCGCGCCTGCCCCGGTCGCAATCAGCAGCGGCACGGCGCCGAGGATGAAGGCGAACGAGGTCATCAGGATCGGCCGCAGACGATCGCGGGCAGCGCGGACCGCGGCGTCGACCGGCGAGAGCCCGTCGATATCCTCGGCCTGCTTGGCGAACTCGACGATCAGGATCGCGTTCTTCGCAGCGAGCGCGATGAGCACGACCAGACCGATCTGCGTCAGGACGTTGTTGTCCATCCCGCGCATGTTCACCCCGGCCATCGCCGCCAGCAGACACATCGGCACGATCAGGATGATCGAGAGCGGCAGCGTAAGGCTCTCGTACTGCGCCGCGAGCACGAGGAAGACGAACAGCACCGCGAGGCCGAACACCAGAGGCGCCGTGTTGCCCGCCACCTCCTGCTGATAGGCGATGCCGGTCCATTCGTGGCTGTAGCCGGCCGGCAGCGTCTCGTCGGCGATCTTCTCCATCGTCGTCAGTGCACGGCCGCTCGAATAGCCGGGCGCAGTGTCGCCATCGACCTCGACCGCGGGGAAGAGGTTGTAGCGGACCACGCGGTACGGACCGGTCTTGTCCTGGAAGGTCGAGACCGAGCCGATCGGCACCATCGCGCCCGAGTTGGAGCGGGTCTTCAGGTTGGCGATGTCCGCCTCGGTGGCGCGGAACGGGGCATCCGCCTGTGCGGTGACGCGATAGGTGCGCCCGAGCAGGTTGAAGTCGTTCACGAAGGCCGAGCCGAGATAGACGTTGAGCGCCTCGAACACGCGCTCCGGCGGCACGCCGAGCATGTCTGCCTTGCGGCGGTCGATGTCGGCGAAGACGCGCGGGGTCATGGTGTTGAACAGCGTGTAGACCTGACGGAGACCCTCGGTCTGGTTGGCCTTGCCGATCACGGCTCCCGCCTGCTGGCCCAGCGCCTGATAGCCCTGGCCGGCACGATCCTGGATCATCATGCGGTAGCCGCCGGCCGAGCCGATGCCCTGGATGAGCGGCGGAGGCACGACGAGCAGCATCGCTTCGTTGATGTCCGCGGTACGCTTGCGTGCCTCGTCCATGATCTGCTGGAAGCTGACGCCGAGCTCGCGCCGCTTCTCGAAGCTCTCGAGCGGGACGTAGGCGGCGGCGGCATTCGGCGCGAGCGTCTGCGACGCGCCGTCGAAGCCGGCGAGCATGACCGAGCCCTTGACGCCGGGGATCGGCAGGATGCGGGCGACGACCTTGCGCATCACTTCATCCGTGCGCTCGAGCGACGAGCCCGGGGGCAGCTGGATGACGGTGAGGAAATAGCCCTGGTCCTGCGCCGGGATGAAGCCGGTCGGAGTCGCCCAGAACAGCGCGCCCGTCGCGGCGATCAGGCCGGCATAGGTGACCATCATCCGCTTGGGCCGGGTGACCAGCGCGCGGGTGAGGTTGCCATAGCCGACGCTCATCCGCTCGAAGCCGCGGTTGAACCAGTCGCCCGCACGACGGATCACGCGCATGGCCGGGTTCTTCGGCTCATGCTCCTCCTCGTGCGTCCGCAGCAGCACCGCCGCGAGCGCGGGCGAGAGCGTGAGCGAGACGATCAGCGAGATCACCGTCGCCGCCGAGATCGTCAGCGCGAACTGGCGATAGAAGGCGCCGGAGAGGCCGGTGATGAAGAAGGTGGGGATGAACACCGCGCACAGCACGAGCACGATCGCCACCAGCGCGACGGAGACTTCGTCCATCGAAGTCTTGGCCGCCTCGAGCGGACTGAGTCCGCGCGCGAGGTTGCGCTCGACATTCTCGACCACGACGATCGCGTCGTCGACCACGATGCCGATCGCGAGCACCAGCCCGAACAGCGAGAGGTTGTTGATCGAATAGCCGAAGCCCGCGAGCACCGCCATCGTACCGATTAGCGATACCGGGATCGCGACGACCGGAATGATCGCCGCACGCCAGCGCTGGAGGAACACGATGATCACGAGCACGACGAGGACCACGGCCTCGCCCAGCGTGTGCATCACCGCGTCGATCGACTGTTCGATGAACTCGGTCGGATTGTAGATGATGCGATATTCCAGACCCTTGGGGAAGGTCTTGGCCATCGTGTCGAGCTCGTGGCGGACCGCCTCGGCGGCGGCCAGCGCGTTCGATCCGGGGCGCTGGAAGACGCCGAGGATCACCGTGGGCTCGTTCGACAGATAGGTGTTCGAGGAATAGTCGGCGGCGCCCAGCTCGACGCGCGCCACGTCCGACACGCGGACCTGGCGGCCATCGGCATCGGTGCGGATCACGACCTGCGAGAACTCTTCCGGGTTCTTGAGCCGGCCCTGAGTCTCGACGTTGAGCTGATAGGCCTGGCCGGTGGTGCTCGCGGCAGGCTGGCCCAGCGCGCCCGCGGCGACCTGGACGTTCTGCGCACGCAGCGCCTGGACGATCTCGCCCGCGGTGAGGTTGAGCGCAGCGGCGCGGCCGGGATCGATCCACACGCGCATCGCATAGTCGCGGGCGCCGAACATGCGGACGTCGCCCACCCCGTCGATGCGGGCGAGGCGATCCTTCACCTGCGTCAGCGCATAATTGGAGATGTAGCCGCGATCGAGCGACTTGTCGGGCGAGATCAGGTTGACGACCATCAGGAAGTCGGGGCTGGTCTTGCGCGTCACCACGCCAAGGCGCTGCACCTCGTTGGGAAGCCGCGGCAGCGCGATCGCGACGCGGTTCTGCACCAGCACCTGCGCGGCATCGAGATCGGTGCCGGGCTTGAAGGTGACGGTGATCGTCAGGTTGCCGTCGCCGGTAGACTGCGACGACTGGTAGATCATGTTGTCGACGCCGTTGATTTCCTGCTCGATCGGCGCGGCGACGGTCTCGGCGACCGTTTCGGCCGAGGCGCCCGGATAGCTGGCGGCGACGGTGACGGTGGGCGGGACGATGTCGGGATATTGCGACACCGGCAGCCCAAGATAGGCGAGCGCACCGATGATGGCGATCGTCACCGATATGACGGCCGCGAAGATCGGTCGCGTGATGAAGAAACGTGAGAGGCGCATGGCCTTCTCCTCGCAATAAGGTTTCTACTTCCGTCCGTTCGCCCTGAGCTTGTCGAAGGGACTTCCGAAGGCCGATCGCCAGATGGCGACGCGGCACTCGACAAGCTCAGGGCGAACGGCGGCTAACGAGTCCTGCCGCCGGGCCTTTGGGGACCGCCCGGCGGCAGGCCGATCAGCGGGCGAAGGTCGCTTCGCCCGTGACCGGAGCGGATGTCACCGGAGTTTCGGGTGCCGCCAGCGGCTGGATCTTGCCGGGCTTCACCTGGACCTTGGCACCGGGCGGCGCGGTCATGGCACCGGCGATGACGACCTGATCCTGGGGCGTTAAGCCGGAACGGATGACGCGCAGCCCGTTGACCACGGGGCCGACTTCGACCGGGCGCGGCTGCACCGTGCCGTCCTTGCCGACCGTCATCACCAGCTTGCGGGCCTGATCGGTCATCACCGCCGCATCAGGCACCAGCAGCGCCTGGGTGGTGCCGCCGGCGGCGAGCCGCATGTTGCCGAACATGCCCGGAGTCAGGAACATGCCGGGGTTCGAGAGCACCGCACGGCCCCGGATCGTGCCCGAGCGCGGATCGAGCCCGTTGTCGGTGAAGTCGAGCCGGCCCTTCCAGCGATACTCCGCCTCGTCCTGCAGGCGGATCTCGACGGGCGAGTCCTTGCTGCCGGCCGCCTGGGCGCGCTTGGCCTTGAGGAACAGCGCTTCGGAGCCTTCGAAGGTGAAGTAGATCGGGTCGAGCGCGTTGATCGTGGTGAGCAGGCTGCTCCCCGCCCCCTCGCCCGCCGCGACCAGGTTGCCCGGATCGACCTTGCGATCCGAGATGCGGCCGGCGATCGGCGCGCGGACCTGGGTGAACTCGACGTCGAGCGCACGGCTGCGGACGCGGGCCTCGGCCGCGGCAACCGCGGCACGGGCGGCGCGGACGCGAGCCTGGAGCCGTTCGACATCGCTCTTCGACACCGCCTCGACCGACACCAGACGCTCGGCGCGGCCGAGATCGGACTGGGCGAGCGCCAACTCGCTCTGCGCGCTGGCAAGGCCGGCACGCGCTTCGGCGAGCGCCGCGGTGAAGGGCCGCGGATCGATCGTGAAGAGGAGCTGACCCTTCTGCACCACGGCACCGTCGGTAAAGTGAACGCCGACGATCGCACCCGAGACGCGCGGACGCACCTCGACCGCGCGGCTCGGCTCGAACCGGCCGACATAATCATCCCATTCGTTGATTTCGCGGACCAGCGGGGCGGCCGCAGTGACGGTCGGCGGCGGCGGCGCGGCGACGGTTGGCGCGTCCTTGTTGGCAAGGCTCACGCCGCCGGCGACGAGCGCCACGGGCAGGAGCACCAGCCCGCCGCGCTGCCACAGAGGCAGGCGCCTGAAGCGGCCCAGCTTGCCCGGTTGCGGCTCGCCCGCTTCGGTGGACTCGATACGCGTTATCATGTTCATCGGTTGGTCCCCTGATTGAGCGCTGCACGGCCCTGACTGATGCTGGCGAGCAGCGTTTCATATTGGTCGGGCGTGAAGCCCGCTTGATGGAAGGCGCGGATCTCGTGGGGCGGCACCGCATAGCCGCGATGCCAGGCGAGCACCGCGACGCGGCGCAGCGCCTCGAGCCGCGCGTCGGCGAGCCGCGGATTGGGGCGCTGCCCGCCGAAGATCATGCCGAGCGCGACCGAAAGCCGGCCCGGCTCCTCCAGTGAAGAGAGGCGGTCCTGCTGCGCGATCGCGACGACCTGCCATTCGAGCGCCGAAAAGCCGCTTTGGGTTTCCCTGCGAAGCGACGCAGGCATGCCCGCCGGGGCGGCGACGCGAGTGCCCTGCAGCGCGGCGAAGTCCATATAGGCCATGGTCATTCTCCCTGCTCCTGGCCGGCGGCGGACGCACCGCTCCCTTCCGCGCAGCTCCTCGGCTGGCGGTCACCGGCGAATTTCTGTGGCAAAGGACGCAAAAACCCTTCCGCGAGAGCAGCGCGCTCGCGGCTAAGATTCCGGTCCTTCAGATTGCGGCGCGCAAAGGCGCCAGTGGATCAGGCCTGGGCCTGCACCCGTTTGTCGCTGACGTTGTTCATAGGCGGCTCCTTCAGCAGGTCCCAGATCCGAAGGTGGAGGATCATTCCATACCGACTGGTATAGAAACCGTGCTGCGCCGCGTCAAGGACCTTTCTATACCGGCCAGTATTTTTTTGTCCAGCGGGTTTCCGGGGGCCGCCGAAAACGCGTAGCCGCCCGCGCATTACGCGGACATCGAGCACGTCACACGGGTAGCCCATTAGCAAGCGATCTGCATCGGCATCCTCCATGTCATAGGGATCGCGAGTGAACGATGAAGTTTGCATGTGCGAAATTTGCGAGCTAACGCTCACATTGTCTACTCGCATTGCCAGACAGGTCCGAATGACACGCTCGACACCGACGACCCCGCGGAAATCCGCGTCCCAGCAGCGCTCCCGCGCCACCGTGGAGGCGATGCTCGATGCCACTGCTCGCGTTCTGGTGCAGGAGGGCTACGACCGCGCGAGCACCAACCGTATCGCCGGGGTCGCGGGCGTCAGCGTCGGTTCGCTCTATCAATATTTCCCCAACAAGGAGGCGCTGGTCAGCGCACTGGTCGCGCGGCACAGCCGCGAAATGCTCCAGTTGCTCCGCGGTGCCCTGCACAACGTGGCGACTCTGGATTTGGAGTCCGCGCTCCGCGAGCTCATCCGCGCGATGATCGAAGCCCATCGGATCGACCCTGCTCTCCACCGCATCTTCGACGAGCAGATCCCCCGCATGGGGCAGTTGGCCGAGATCGAGGCTATCGAGCACGAAGTGTTCGTACTGATCCGTGCCTGGCTCGAGGAGCATCGCGACGAGATCCAGGTCCGCGATCTCGACACCGCCACCTTCATCTGCGTGACGACCGTGGAAACGCTGACGCACCAGATCGTCCTGCGGCCGGAATCCCATGCGAGCACCGAAGCGGATTTCGTGGAGGAAGTGACGCGGCTCATATCGGGCTATCTGGGATCGACCTCCTCCGCGAATGCAGGCCGCGGACAATCCGCCGTTGGCGCAAAGGAAGAGCTCTCCGCGAACGGCAGAAGGCTCCGATCGAGCGATCAGCGGATTTAGTATCAATTGACACTATTGGCCGGTGCGCGATACAATCGGCGCATGATCGATCCCGCAAATCCCCTCGGCCTCAACGGCTTCGAGTTCGTCGAATTCACCTCCCCCGATCCGGACGCGATGGCGCGCCAGTTCGAGCAGATGGGCTTCGTCGCCAGCCACAGGCACCCGCGCAAGAACATCACCCGCTACAAGCAGGGGCGCATCAACCTGATGCTCAACCGCGACGAGACCGGCCGAGTCGCCGAGTTCCGCGCGGCGCACGGACCCTCGGCCAGCGCAATGGCGTTCCGCGTCGCCGATCCCGAGGCGGCGATGCGGTGGGCGCTCGAGCACGGCGCCAAGCGCACGATCGAGGACGACACCGTCATCGAAGGCATCGGCGGTTCGTACCTCTATTTCATCAAGGACGGCGAGGACCTGTATGCCGACTGGGAGGAAGTGCCCGGCTGGCAGCAGGCCGAGGCCGAGAACAACGTCGGGCTCGATCTGCTCGATCACCTCACCCACAATGTCCGCCGCGGGCAGATGCGCGTGTGGTCCGACTTCTACAAGACGCTCTTCGGCTTCGAGGAGCAGAAGTATTTCGACATCAAGGGCCAGGCGACCGGGCTGTTCAGCCAGGCGATGATCGCGCCGGACAAGGCGATCCGCATCCCGCTGAACGAGAGCCAGGACGACAAGAGCCAGATCGAGGAATTCATCCGCGAGTATCATGGCGAGGGCATCCAGCACCTGGCGCTGACCACGCTGGACATCTACGATACCGTCGAACGGCTGCGCGCGCGCGGCGTGAAGCTGCAGGACACGATCGAGACCTATTACGAGCTGGTCGACAAGCGCGTTCCCGGCCACGGCGAGGACCTGGAGCGGCTGCGCAGGAACCGCATCCTGATCGACGGCTCGGTCGAGAACGGCCAAGGCATCCTGCTCCAGATCTTCACCGAGAACATGTTCGGCCCGATCTTCTTCGAAATCATCCAGCGCAAGGGCAACGAAGGCTTCGGAAACGGAAACTTCCAGGCTTTGTTCGAGAGCATCGAGCTGGACCAGATCCGGCGCGGGGTGATCAAGGTCGACGCTTGAATCCCTCTCGCTCCGGGAGAGGGAGGAACCGCGAAGCGGTGGAAGAGTGAGGGCCTAGCATGGACTTGATCCACCGACCACCCTCATCCAACCTGCGCCAGGCAGCAGAACTGCCAAGCTTCGGTATCTTCTCCCCATGGGAGAAGGCCTGGGAGAGACCATGACCGACTATTTCCCCGGTTTCGGCAATCATGTCTCGACCGAGGCCGTGCCCGGCGCGCTCCCGGTGGGGCGCAATTCGCCGCAGAAGCCGGCGTTCGGGCTCTACGCCGAGCAGCTTTCGGGGACCGCCTTCACCGCGCCGCGGCACGAGAACCGGCGCTCGTGGCTGTACCGGCTGCGGCCGACTGCCGAACATCCGCCCTACCGGCGCTATGAGGGCGCGAAGAACTTCGCTCCCGGTACGGCGCAGGAGCCGCTGGCGCCCAACCGGCTGCGCTGGGATCCCCTCCCCGCCCCGGCCAAGCCCGTCGACCTGATCGACGGCATGACGACGATGCTGGTGAACCGCTACCCGGTGGACCTCGAGGGTGTTGCGGTGCACGTCTATGCCGCGAACAAGGACATGGACGCCCGCGTGTTCGCCGATGCCGACGGCGAATTGCTGTTCGTTCCGCAAGCCGGGCGGCTGACGCTGCTGACCGAGCTGGGGCGGGTCGACATCGCGCCCGGCCAGATCGCGCTGGTGCCGCGTGGAGTGAAGTTCCGTGCGCTGCTGCTGGACGGCGAGGCGCGCGGTTATGTGGCCGAGAACCACGGCGCGCTGTTCCGCCTGCCCGACCTGGGGCCGATCGGTGCCAACGGGCTCGCCAATCCGCGCGACTTCGAGACGCCGGCGGCGTGGTTCGAGGACCGCGACGAACCTTTCGAAGTGATCCAGAAATCGCTGGGAAGCCTGTGGATCACCGAGCTGGACCACAGCCCGCTCGACGTGGTGGCGTGGCACGGCAACCTTGCGCCCTGGCGCTATGACCTGGCGCGGTTCAACACGATGAACACGGTGAGCTTCGACCATCCGGATCCCTCGATCTTCACCGTGCTGACCAGCCCGAGCGACGTGCCGGGGCGCGCCAACGCCGATTTCGTGATCTTCCCGCCGCGCTGGATGGTCGCCGAGGATACGTTCCGTCCGCCCTGGTTCCACCGCAACGTGATGAGCGAGGCGATGGGGCTGATCCACGGCGCCTATGATGCCAAGGCCGAGGGGTTCGCGCCGGGCGGGCTCTCGCTGCACAATCTGATGGCCGGGCACGGCCCGGACGTGGCGAGCTGGCGCGGCGCGAGCGAGGCGGAGCTGAAGCCGCACAAGATCGAGGGCACGCTGGCGTTCATGGTCGAGACCTGCTGGCCTTACCGTCCGACGCAGTTCGCGCTGGAGCGGGCGCAGCCGGACTATGACGCAGCCTGGGCAGGGTTTCCGAAGGCTCAACTTCCCAAGTGAGCCCCGGACACGTTCCGTGCGCGCTGAGCTTGTCGAAGGGCGGTCTTTGTTCATGCCGGCGGGGAAGAGAAGAACAGCCCTTCGACAAGCTCAGGGCGAACGGGGATGAGTGAACGGGTATATGCCACTCCCCCCGGCGTCGCGCTCGGGCCGCTGGCGCTGATTACCGACGGCAAAGCGCGCAACTTCGTGCTCGAGCTGCGCGCGGGCCGCTTCCACGGCTTCGTCGTGCGGCAGGGCGATGCCGTGCACGGCTATGTCGACCGCTGCCCGCACATGGGGCTGCCGCTCGCGCAGCGGCTCGACGCCTATCTGACCGACGACGCCAGCCTGATCGCCTGTTCGTGGCACGGCGCGCTGTTCCGGATCGACGACGGCGCGTGCGTGGGCGGCCCCTGCGCGGGCGCGGCGCTTCAGCCCTGGCCCGTCACTGTGGTCGACGGGATGATCGTCACTGCGTGAGCGTCGCCCGGCGGCGCGCGTAGAGCAGATAGACTGCCAGTCCGAACAGGTTCCACGCCAGGAACGACCATTGGGTCACCTCCTGAAGGCTGCTGAACAGGTAGAGGCAACCCAGCACCGCGATCGGCGCGACCAGCCACGGCAGCGGCGTCTTGAACGGCCGCTTCGCTCCCGGATCGCGGCGGCGCGAGACGAGCACGCAGATCGCGACGGCGATGAAGGCACAGAGCGTCCCGGCATTGGCGAGGCTCGCGATCATGTCTAGCGGAGTCAGCGCAGCGAGCACTGCGACCACCACGGCCGTCACCAGCGTGATCCGCGCCGGCGTGCCGCGCGACGAGATCCTGGCAAGGCTCGCCGGCAGGAAGCCGTCGCGCGCCATCACCAGGAAGATGCGGCTCTGGCCGTAGAGGAAGGCGAGCAGCACCGTGGGCAGCGCGATCGCCGCTGCGGCCGCGACGATCGTCGCGACACGGCCCTGGCCGATCTCGCGCAGGATCAACGCCAGAGGCTCGGCGCTGTTCGAGAAGCGCGTGTAGCTGAGCGCGCCCACGGCGGCGGCGGCGACAACCATGTAGATCAACGTGCAGGCGACCATCGAGCCGACGATGCCGATCGCAAGGTCGCGCTCGGGATTCTTGGCTTCCTCGGCCGCAGTCGAGATCGCGTCGAAACCGTAGAAGGCGAAGAAGATGATCGCGGCGGCGCCCATCACGCCGAACTTGACCCCATTGTCGCCGGCCACGCTGCCATAGCCGTAGGGGGCGAAGGGCTGGAGATTCGCGGGATCGAAATGCGGCAGCGCCACCGCGACGAACAGGGCGAGCGTCACCAGCTTGAGCACCACCAGCGCCGAATTGACCCGCGCGCTCTCGCGCGTGCCGAGCATCAGCAGGCCGGCGACCACGCCGATGATGACGATCGCGGGCAGATTGATGCCGAACCTGCCGTCCGCGGTGGGACCGTGGGTCAGGAATTCGGGAAGTATGATCCCCAACCCGGTGAGGAATCCCACGGCATAGCCCGACCAGCCGACCGCAACAGTCGCCACCACCAGCGAATATTCGAGGATCAGCGACCAGCCGACCACCCAGGCGACGATCTCGCCAAGCGTCGCATAGCTGTAGGTGTAGGCGCTGCCCGATGCCGGGATCATCGTCGCCATCTCGGCATAGCAGAGCGCCGCGGCGGCGCAGACCGCGCCGGCGACCACGAAGCTCAGCAACACCGCGGGACCGGCGCGATCGGCGCCCACGCCGATCAGCGTCAGGATGCCGGTGCCCACGATCGCGCCGACGCCGAGCGCCACCAGATGCGGCCAGGAAAGCGTGCGCGCCATGCGGTGCGCCTCGGGCTGCTCCTCGGCAGGGAGAATGGTCTTGCGTCGAAAAAGGCTGGTCACAATCGTTCCCCCCGGGGTGGCATGCGCTTGTCGAAGCCGCGCAGTTTCTCCAAGCCTAGGGACATCACCCGCGCCTCGACAAGGCCGGACGAACGATTCGGGAGAGAATGCAACATGGAACCCACGCTCGATTTCGGCCTGGGCGAGACAGCCGACATGATCCGCGAGACTACACGGCGGTTCGCGAAGGAGCGGATCGAACCGCTCGCCGCGCGGATCGATGCCGAAGACTGGTTCCCGCGCGACAAGCTCTGGCCGGCGATGGGCGAGCTGGGGCTGCACGGCATCACGGTGGAGGAAGAATGGGGCGGGCTCGGGCTCGGCTATCTCGAGCATGTCATCGCTTGCGAGGAAGTGAGCCGCGCATCGGCTTCGATCGGGCTTTCCTATGGCGCGCATTCGAACCTCTGCGTCAACCAGATCCGCCGCTGGGCCAGCGAGGAGCAGAAGGCAAAGTACCTCCCCAAGCTCGTCTCGGGCGAGCATGTCGGGTCGCTGGCGATGTCAGAGGTGGGCGCGGGCTCCGACGTAGTGAGCATGAAGCTGCGCGCCGAACCGGTGGACGGCGGCTACCGGCTCAACGGCACCAAGTTCTGGATCACCAATGCCGCTTACGCCGATACCCTCGTCGTCTATGCCAAGACCGGTGAGGGATCGCGCGGTATCACCACCTTCATCATCGAGAAGGACATGCCCGGCTTCTCGATCGGGCAGAAGATCGACAAGATGGGGATGCGCGGCTCGCCGACCGCCGAGCTGGTATTCAGCGACTGCTTCGTGCCCGACGAGAATGTGATGGGACCAGTCAACGGCGGCGTGGGCGTGCTGATGAGCGGGCTCGATTATGAGCGTACCGTGCTCGCCGGCATCCAGCTGGGCATCATGCAGGCGTGCCTCGATGTGGTGCTGCCCTATTTGCGCGAGCGGAAACAGTTCGGCCAGCCGATCGGAAGCTTCCAGCTGATGCAGGCCAAGGTGGCTGACATGTATGTCGCGCTCAATTCGGCGCGCGCATATGTCTATGCGGTAGCGAAGAGCTGCGACGCGGGGCGGACGACACGCTTCGACGCAGCGGGGGCGATCCTGCTCGCGAGCGAGAACGCCGTGAAGGTCAGCCTCGAGGCGATCCAGGCGCTGGGCGGCGCGGGCTATACCAAGGACTGGCCAGTCGAGCGGTTCGCGCGCGACGCCAAGCTGCTCGACATCGGCGCTGGGACCAACGAGATCCGGCGCATGCTGATCGGGCGCGAGTTGATCGGCGCGGGCTGAGGTGCACGCTCCCCTACCCGACCGGCTGAGGCGCCCGTTGTTCGTTCCCGGATATCACCCGATCGGCTCGGGCGATTGGGAGCTGCGCCAGGCAGACATGGTGCTGGCCAAGGGATATTGGAGCCCTGCCGCCATGGTCCGGGGCATGACGGCGCTGATCCGGGGTGGCGACACCTGGATGTCGATCACCCCGATGGAGATCGAAAGCCAGGAGATCGGCGTACGGCTGGCAGCGGGCCATGTGGTGATCTTCGGCTTCGGCATGGGTTGGGCGGCCGCTGCTAGCGCAGCGATGCCCGAGGTGACGGCGGTCACCGTGGTGGAGCGCAATCCCGACGTGTTGGCACTGCACCGCGAGCTCGACATCTTCGCCCAGCTTCCCGTGGATGACCGGGCCAAACTCCGGATCGAGCAAGGCGACGCCCACCACTGGAAGCCCGCCGCGCCCGTGGACGTACTGATGGCCGACATCTGGCTGCCGCTGGTCTGCGACGGTCGCATCGAAGAAGTGCGGCGGATGCAGGCCAATGTGCAGGCCCGTGCCGTCTATTTCTGGGGCCAGGAGATGGAAATCGCGCGGCACGCGGCTGCCGCCGGACGCGCACTCGACGATGCCGGCATTCGCGCGACGATCGCTGATTTCGGACTTCCGTTGCTGGGACCGGAATTCCCCGATTATCCGGCGAAGGTGACGGCGGCCGCGCACCAATGGATGCGCGACCGCTGGCTTCCCGGGACGATGCCGTCCCTCGCCGCGAACTAGCGGAACAGATCGAGCGGGATCGCCTCGCCCATCGCAGTCTCGCCGGCGCCGTTCGGATGAAGGTTGTCTCCCTTCTCGCCCTGGATATGCGCCGCCAGCCGCTTCGGGTTGGCGGGATCGGCGACGGCCTTTTCCATGTCGATTACGGCGTCGAAGGTCCTCGAGGTGCGAATCCAGTCGTTGACCGCGACGCGCGTCGCTTCGCCTTCAGGCGAATAATAGCCCGCGCCTTCATAGGGCAGGATCGTCATTGCGATCACCTTTATGCCGTGATCGTGGGCGCGCCGGACGAGCTGGCGATAGCCCTGGATCAGCGCCTCGGCGGTGACCACCGGAGCCTTTTCACCATTCCGCTCCTTGCCCGAATTGCCGATGTCGTTGATTCCTTCGAGCAGAACGACGTGGCTGACACCGGGCATCGCCAGCACGTCGCGGTCGAAGCGGGCGAGCGCGCTCGGTCCCGCGCCGGTGGCGAGCACGCGGTTGCCCGAGATCGCCTGGGTGACGACGACGTGCGGCTTTCCAGCCGCCGCCAGCCGCCGGCCCAGCACGTCGCCCCAGCGGCAGATCGGCTTCGCATCGATCCCGCAGCCCACATTGTCGGTGATCGAATCGCCATAGGCGACCACCACCGGGCGCTGCTCCGGCGTCTCGACGTCGACCCCGGCGATCAGCGGGCGGAACCGCGAAGTCGATGCCGGAGCGAAATCCGTGGCGCTGTGATCGCCGGTGGCGGAAATCTGCGTCGGCTGGCCCGCGGCATCGTGCACCGTCGCGAGCCGCACCGCCCCCGGCAGGTAGAGCGAGACCTCGACCACATCGAACGCCTTCACCGGCAGAGCGATCGGATCGCTGACCAACGGCGCGCCTTCGGGCACCTGCACCGACGGGCGGCCGTCGAATGATACGCGGACCGTGTGCCCGCCACGCAGGCGGACCGTCGCGGCACCGATTTCGAACGCGGGGCCATAGTCGTTTGCCAGCCGGAGCCGGATCGACTTGCCGCCCGCGCCTACGCGAACTGCCGCGCGAATCGTGGCATTCTCGATCGCCACGCTGCGGTCGCCCTGCCCTTCCCACATGCTGGCCGTCCATGCGGGCGTCCAATGCTGCGCATGTGCAGGCACGGACGCGCCAAACACGAGCGCCGCTGCAACAACCGTTCGCAAACCCCTCATACCGCTCTCCCTTTTCCTGTTCGGGAACAGACTAGGAGAGGAAGCGCAGGCTCACCAGACCTTCACGCGCTTTTCGGGGGCGAGATAGAGCTTCTGGCCCGGCCGCACATCGAACGCCGGATACCAGGCGTCGAGGTTGCGCACGGTCTGGGCGCGCCAGCGTGCCGGGGCGTGCGCGTCTGTGGCCACGCGGTTGCGCAGCTGCTGCTCGCGCTGCTTCTCGCGCCAGCTCTGCGCGAAAGCGAGGAAGAAGCGCTGGTCGCCGGTGAGGCCGCCGATCACCGGCGCCTCCTTGCCGCCGAGCGACGCCTTGTACGCGTCATAGGCAGCGGCGAGCCCCGCCACGTCAGCGATGTTCTCGCTCAGCGTCAGCCGGCCGTTGAGCTTCAGCCCCGGCAGCGCCTCATAGGCGTTATACTGCTCGACCAGCGCCTGGCCGCTCGCCTTGAAGCGCGCGAGATCGGCAGGCGTCCACCAGTTGCGCAGCCGCCCGCTCGCGTCGAAATTCGCGCCCAGATCGTCGAAGCCGTGGCTGATCTCATGCCCAATCACCGCACCGATCGAACCGTACTTCGCGGCCGCATCGGCGTTCGGATCGTAGAAGGGCGCCTGCAGGATCGCCGCCGGGAAGTTGAGCGCGTTCTGGAGCGGCAGGTTGAGCGCGTTCACCGTCTGCGGCGTCATCCACCATTCGCCGCGATCGACCGGCTCGCCGATCTTGGCGAGCTGATGACGATACTCGGCGAGCTCGGCGCGGCGCAGATTGCCGACCGGATCGTCCGCCTTCACCTCGAGCGACGCATAGCTGCGCCACGTCTCAGGATAGCCGATGCCGACGCGCATCGTCGCGATCTTCCTGCGCGCCTCCGCCTTGGTGCTTTCCGCCATCCAGGGCAGCCCGGCGACGCGCTTGTCGAAGGCGGCGAGGATGCCCTTCACCATGTTCTGGATGTCCGCCTTGGACGAGGCGGGGAAATAATCCTTCACATAGAGCTGGCCGACGGCGTCACCGAGCCAGGTGTCAACGCTGGCGATCGCGCGCTTGTCACGCGGGCGCGGCTTGGGCTGGCCACGCAGCGTCTGGTTGTAGAATTCGAAATGCGCCTGGTCGAACGCCGCGGGCAACACGCTGGTCACTTCGTTGATGCGGTGGAAGACAAGCCAGTCCTGCCACGCCTGAAGCGGCTCGCTGGCCACCAGCTTCGCCATCCCCGCCACTGCGTCCGGCTGCCAGACGATGAAGTCCTGCTGGTTGCCGAGCTGCGCGGCGCTCCAGAAGGCGTCCCAGTCGATTCCCGGCGCCTTGCGCGCGAAATCGGCCTTCTTCCACGGGTTGTTGGCCTTGTTCGCGTCCTGGCTGGTGACGGCGTCGACGTGCGCCCGCGCGATCCTGGTCTCGAGTTCGACGATCCGCTGCGCGCGCGCGTCGGGCTCGGTGACGTTGGCGAGGCTCAGCAGCTTGCCGACATAGGCGCGATACTGGCGGCGGATCTCCGCCATCTTGGGCTCATCGGAGAGATAAAAGTCGCGGTTCGGAAGCCCGAGCCCGCCCTGGAGCAGATAGGGGACGCTCGTCTCAGGCCGGTCAAACGCCTGGGTGACGAAGATTCCGAAGAGATTCTCGGTCTCGAAATCAGTGGCGTTGAGCGGATCGACGTCGGCGCGGATGTTGGCGCCGAGCGCCGCCGAGAGCGCCTTCTTGTCGGCGAGCTCGGCGATCGCGTCGAGCTCGGCGCCCATCGGCGCAAGCCCGCGCTTCTCGATCGCCGAAGTGTCGGTATAGGCGCGATACCAGTCGGCGATCCGGCGCTGATCGGTGCCCGCCCCGGCATTGGCCACGAGCGCCGCCTTCACGATAGCGACGTTGTTCGCCTCCGCCTTGTTGAACACCTGCAGGAACGATCCGGTGCTCGACCGATCGGCCGGAATCTCGGTCCGCGAGCGCCAGCCGCCGTTGGCATATTCGTCGAAGTCGTCGCCCGGGCGAACCTGCTTGTTGAGCCCCTCCACATCGACGCCGATCGTGGGGCCTGCCGTGGTGGAAGACTGGTTGCCGACGTCGCCTCCCGAGGCGCAGGCGGCGGTGGCGAGAAGTGCGGCCAGCAGGATTGCGCGGCTGTTCACGTAGCTACTCTCCGAATTGTCCTTGTCTCCGCTGCTACTCCCGCCCGACGCTGTGCGCCAGTACCTTCCCAAGCCGCTGGTCGCGGTGTAAGCACAAGCAAAATAGGTCAGGAAGGATGCCCTAATGAGCGCTCCCGTGCTCGATACCAGGGTGGTGCGCGACGGCGAGGGCTACCGCGCCAATGCCGCGCACAACCGCGCACTCGTCGAGCGGCTGCGCGCCGATGTGGCGCGCGCGGCGCTGGGCGGCAGCGAGGCGTCGCGCGAGCGCCACACCAGCCGCGGCAAGCTGCTCCCGCGCGAACGTGTGGAGCGGCTGCTCGACCCGGGCTCCCCCTTCCTCGAGATTGGCCAGCTCGCCGCCTGCGACATGTACGAAGGCGAGGTTCCCGGCGCGGGGATGATCGCCGGCATCGGCCGTGTATCGGGCCGGCAGGTGATGATCGTCTGCAACGACGCCACGGTTAAGGGCGGCACCTATTATCCGATGACGGTGAAGAAGCATCTCCGCGCGCAGGAGATCGCCGAGCAGAACCGCCTTCCGTGCATCTATCTGGTCGATTCGGGCGGGGCCAACCTCCCCCATCAGGCCGAGGTGTTCCCCGACCGCGACCATTTCGGCCGCATCTTCTTCAACCAGGCGAACATGAGCGCCAAGGGCATCCCGCAGATCGCGTGCGTGATGGGAAGCTGCACCGCGGGCGGCGCCTATGTGCCCGCGATGAGCGACGAGAGCGTGATCGTGCGCAATCAGGGCACGATCTTCCTCGCCGGGCCTCCGCTGGTGAAGGCCGCGACGGGCGAAGTCATCTCGGCGGAGGACCTGGGCGGCGGCGACCTGCACGCGCGCAAATCGGGCGTGGTGGATCACCTCGCCGAGAACGACGAGCATGCGCTCACCATCGTGCGCGACATCGTCAGCCACCTTCCCGCCGATCGCGCGCCCGACGTGAAGCTGGTCGACCCGCGCCCGCCGAAATATGCCGCGGAGGAGCTGTACGGCATCGTGCCGCAGGACGTGCGCGCGCCCTATGACGTCCATAAAGTGATCGCGCGGATCGTCGACGGCAGCGAGTTCCACGCGTTCAAACCGCTCTACGGCACCAGCTTGGTCTGCGGCTTCGCGCACATCTGGGGCATGCCGGTGGGCATCATCGCCAACAACGGTGTGCTGTTCAGCGAGAGCGCCGTGAAGGGCGCGCATTTCATCGAGCTCGCGTGCCAGCGGCGCATCCCCCTGCTCTTCCTCCAGAACATCTCGGGCTTCATGGTAGGTGGAAAGTATGAGGCGGAAGGCATTGCGAAGCATGGCGCAAAGCTGGTGACGGCAGTTGCCACCGCGACCGTGCCCAAGATCACGGTGCTGATCGGTGGGAGCTTCGGCGCGGGCAATTACGGCATGTGCGGCCGCGCCTATTCGCCCCGCTTTCTGTTCACCTGGCCCAATAGCCGGATCAGCGTGATGGGCGGCGAGCAGGCGGCCTCGGTGCTCGCCACCGTCCACCGCGACGCGGACAAGTGGAGCGAGGCGGAAGCGGAAGCTTTCAAGGCCCCGATCCGCCAGCGTTACGAAGACGAAGGCAATCCTTGGCACGCCACCGCGCGGCTGTGGGACGACGGAATCATCGACCCGGCCCAGACCCGCGACGTGCTCGGGCTGGCGCTCGCGGCGAGCCTCAACGCACCTATTCCCGAACGGCCGGCCTTCGGCGTTTTCCGCATGTGACGGCGCGCGCCAAAGCTGGATCGCTCCACGCGCGGAACGATCGCTCTGTTTCGGCTTTTTCGCTCCTGTCAGGGGGAGAACAGGAGGGACCATGAAGTTCCATCGAGCGCTTCTAGCATGCACCGTACCCGCGGCACTCTTGTGCAGCGCCAACAGCCTTGATGCCCCGCCCCAGGCGAACCGCGGACAGGCGGCCCCTATTTCCGCCAGCGAACGAAGCCAGGGGCAACAGGCCAGCGCCGCGCTGATCGCCGAGTTCGGCGGCGCCTATCAGGGACGGCAGGCCTGCTATGTCGCCAATGTGGCGCGCCGCGTGGCGGTCCAGTCCGGCCTTTCTTCCAACCCCTCCGACTTCACCGTCGTCCTGCTCGACAGCCCGGTCGACAACGCCTTCGCGACCCCGGGCGGCTATGTCTATGTAACGCGGGGATTGCTCGCGCTGATGAACGACGAAGCCGAGCTCGCCGGGGTGCTGGGGCACGAAGTCGCCCATGTCGCGGCACGCCACAGCCAGCGCCGGCAGCAGACCGCGCAGCGCAACTCGATCCTGAGCGTGCTCGGGCAGGTGCTGGTGGGCGCAGTCGCAGGCGATTCAGGGCTCGGCCAGCTGCTCGGCCAGGGCATCAACACCAGTGCCCAGCTGGCGACGCTCGGCTATTCGCGTAGCCAGGAAACCGAGTCCGACGACCTGGGAGTCACCTACCTGCGCGGCGCGGGCTACGATACCGACGGGCTCGCTTCGATGCTGGGGAGCCTCGCGGCGCAGAACCGACTCAACCAGCAGCTCGCCGGCGACGCGCGCTCGATGCCCGAATGGGCGAGCACGCACCCCGACCCCTCTTCCCGCATCCGGCGTGCGACGTCGCGGGCGCAGGCGGTGGGCGGAACCAACCTTCCCCGCAACCGCGATGCCTTCCTGGCCGCGATCGACGGCATGCTGTATGGCGACAATCCGCGCCAGGGAATGATCGTCGGCCGCGATTTCCTGCACCCGGAGCTCAAGCTCGCCTTCACGATCCCGCAGGGCTTCAAGATGACGAACGGCACGCGCGCCGTATCGATCAGCGGCCCCGACACCCAGGCCCAATTCTCCACCGCACGCTATTCGGGCAACCTGCGCGCGCACGTCGCCGCGCTGCTTCAATCGCTGCTAGGGGGCGCCACCGGCGTGAGCGACGCCACCGTGCGCACGACGACGGTGAACGGCGTGCCGGCAGCCTATGCCCAGACCCGAGCCAACAGCGGCAACACGCGCGTAGACGCGACGGTGTTCGCCTATGCGCTGAATGGCAATGCCTATCACTTCGTGGTGCTGACACCCGCCGGACGAGGGCTGGGCGCCGCGACTTCGATGCTCGAATCCTTCCGCCCGCTCAGCAGCGCCGAGGCTTCGCGTGCGCGGCCGCGCTATGTGCGGGTCGTGACGGTGAAGCCAGGCGACACGGTCGCGTCGCTGGCCTCGCGCATGGCGTTCGATCAGGCGCGGGCGGAACGATTCCTGGTGCTCAACGGCCTTCCAGGCAACGCTGCGCTGCGGCCGGGCGACAAGGTGAAGGTCGTCACCTACTGATATCCGAACCGGCGGTGCGCGCATTTGCCCACACCCGCCGGTTCGCAAGCTTCGATCAGCGCGTCAGCTTCTTGTACGCCAGCGCGGTCGGGCGATCGGCGGCGTCGCCGAGGCGACGGCGCTTGTCTTCCTCATAGGCTTCGAAATTGCCTTCGAACCATTCGACGTGGCTGTTGCCCTCGAAGGCGAGGATGTGCGTGGCGAGACGATCGAGGAAGAAGCGGTCGTGGCTGATCACCACGGCGCAGCCCGCAAAATTCTCGATAGCCTCTTCCAGCGCGCCGAGAGTCTCCACGTCGAGGTCGTTGGTCGGTTCGTCGAGCAGCAGCACGTTGCCGCCGCGCTTGAGCATCTTGGCGATGTTGACGCGGTTGCGCTCGCCGCCCGAGAGCTTGCCGACGTTCTTCTGCTGGTCGGCGCCCTTGAAGTTGAACGCGCCGACATAGGCGCGGGTCGACTGGTCGTGGCCGTTGACCTTCATGTAATCGAGCCCGTCCGATATCTCTTCCCAGACGTTCTTCGACGGATCGAGGTGATCGCGGCTCTGGTCGACATAGCCCAGACGGACGGTCGAACCCATCTCGATCGTGCCGGTGTCGGGCTTCTCCTGACCGGTGATCAGCTTGAACAGGGTCGACTTGCCGGCGCCGTTGGGGCCGATCACGCCGACGATGCCGCCGGCGGGCAGCGTGAACGAGAGATTCTCGAACAGCAGCTTGTCGCCATAGGCCTTGGAGATGTTCTCGACCTCGATGACCTTGCCGCCGAGGCGCTCGGGCACCTGGATGACGATCTGGGCCTTGCCCGGCGTGCGGTTCTGCTGCGCCTCGACGAGCTGTTCGAACTTGGCGATACGCGCCTTGGACTTGGTCTGCCGGCCCTTGGGGCCCTGCCGAATCCATTCGAGCTCGTCCTTGATCGCCTTCTGGCGCCCGGACTCCTCGCGCTCCTCCTGCTCGAGGCGCTTCGACTTCTTCTCGAGATAGGTCGAGTAATTGCCTTCGTAGGGGAAATACTTGCCGCGATCGATCTCGAGGATCCAGCCAACGACATTGTCGAGGAAATAGCGGTCGTGGGTGATCATCAGCACCGCGCCCGGATATTCCTTGAGATGGTTCTCCAGCCATTCGACGCTCTCGGCGTCGAGATGGTTGGTCGGCTCGTCGAGCAGCAGGATCGAGGGCTTCTGGATCAGCAGCCGGGTGAGCGCGACGCGGCGCTTCTCACCGCCCGAGAGATTCTCGACCGACCAGTCCGAAGGTGGACAGCGCAGGGCTTCCATCGCGATCTCGAGCTGATTGTCGAGCGTCCAGCCATCGACCGCGTCGATCTTGCCCTGGAGCTCGCCCATCTCCTCCATCAGCGCGTCGAAATCGGTGTCGTCCTTCGGATCGCCCATCTCGGCCGAGATCGCGTTGAAGCGATCGACCATGTCGGCCACTTCGCGCGCGCCGTCCTTGACGTTCTCGAGCACCGTCTTGGTGGGATCGAGCTGGGGCTCCTGCTCGAGATAGCCGACGGTGATGTTCTCGCCGGGCCATGCCTCGCCGGTGAAATCCTTGTCGACGCCCGCCATGATCTTCATCAGCGTCGATTTGCCGGCGCCGTTCGGGCCGACGATGCCGATCTTGGCGCCCTGATAGAATTGCAGGTTGATGTTGCTCAGCACCGGCTTGGGAGCGCCGGGGAAGGTCTTGGTCATGTCCTTCATGACGAAGGCGTATTGGGCGGCCACGATAGGGTCTCCGATGGGTATATCTGGATGCGGGAAGTTGGCCGCGCATGTAGCGATGCGCCGCGCGATTGGCAACGCGCGCGGCTGAATCGCACCGGAAACGCACGCGGCGATTGGCAAATGTTTCGGGGGTGGTTAGCAATCCGGCCATGACCAAGCACATCCTGCTCGCGGCCGCCGCCGCGCTCGCCCTTCCCCTTCCCGCTATCGCCCAGACCCACGACGCCGCGGCGCTCCGCGACGCCGCGCTCAAGGACGACCTCGCCTGGGAGATCACCGAAGGGCTGACCACCGAGATCGGCCAGCGTCTGGCCGCGACCGAGGCGGAGGCGCGGGCACGCGATTGGGCGGTGAAGAAGCTCACCGGGCTCGGTTTCCGGAACGTGCGCAACGAGCCGTTCAAGATGCCGGTGTGGGTCCGCGGCGAAGAAACCGCCGAAGTGGTGGGACCGATGGCGCAGAAGCTCGCGCTCGCCGCGCTGGGCAACTCGGGCTCCACCGGGCCGAACGGCATCGAGGCGGAAGTGGTCTATTTCCCCACTTTCGCCGACCTCCAGGCCGCGCCGGCGGATAGCGTGAAGGGCAAGATCGCGTTCATCGACCACCGCATGGCAGCGACGCAGGACGGGTCGAGCTACGGCGTTTTCGGCGCCGCGCGGCGCACAGGGCCGAGCGTGGCGGCGAGCAAGGGCGCGGTCGCGACGCTGATCCGCTCGATCGGCACCGACTATCATCGCAATCCGCACACCGGCGGCACCAACTGGGCCCAGGGCGTGAAGCCGATTCCCGCCGCCGCGCTCGCGCTGCCGGACGCCGAGCAGCTCCAGCGGCTGCTGAAGCGCGGACCGGTGCGGCTGAAGCTCAAGGTGACGCCGCAGTTCAAGGGCGAAGGCACGTCGGGCAACGTCATCGCCGAGGTGCCGGGCAGCGACCCCGCTGCAGGGATCGTCGTGATCGCCTGCCACCTCGACAGCTGGGATCTGGGCACCGGCGCCATCGACGATGCCTCCGGCTGCGGCATCATCACCGCGGCGGCCAAGCGGATAATGGAGGCAGGAACGCCGCGCCGCACGATCCGCCTGCTCTGGGCCGGCGCGGAAGAGCCTGGTGTGTTCGGCGGCCGCGCCTATTTCGAGGCGCACAAGAACGAGCGCCACGTGCTCGCCTCCGAATCCGACTTCGGCGCCGATCGGGTGTGGCAGTTCAAGGCGAACTGGTCCGACAGCGCGAAGCCGGTGGGAGATCGGATCGCTGCCGCGCTCGCTCCGCTCGGCATCGGGCGCAGCACCGACCGCGCGACCGGCGGCGCTGATGTCGGCGCCGTGATCGCCTCGGGCGTCACCGCGGTCGACCTCGAGCAATCGGGGCTTCGCTATTTCGACTATCATCACACGCCCGACGACACGCTCGATAAGGTCGATCCCGAGCAGTTGCGGCAGAATGTGGCGGCCTGGACGGCGATGCTGGCAGTTGCAGCCAATGCGCCGGAGGAGATCGGGCCCGTTCCTGCGGCATCGCGCTGACGCTAGGGAAATAGGCCCTCGGGCGGCGCAATTGTGGCAGAAACACGGCCGAATCTTTGCAGCTCGTCGCATTTTCGATTGACGCGCGCGCAACGACCGTTATGTCAGCGGCTTCGCGTCGGCTGTCGGGCCGGGTGCGAAACGTTTACGTTCCAATGGGAGCTACCCGAATGAAGAAGATCCTCATTGTTGCGGCGACCGCCGGCCTGATGTCGCTCGCGGCTTGCGGCGGCGAGACCACCAACACCGTCGCCGAGAACGTCGCCGAGTCGCACGAAGCGAACGCCGCGATGTACGAAGAGGCTGCCGACAACACCACCAACGCCGTTGCCGAGAACGTCCTCGAGAACGCCGCTGACGTGGAAGAGAATGCTGCTGACGCCGCCGAGGCGAACGCGCATTGATCGGCCTTCCGGTCCGCACGGGCCGGAGCTGAGAGTTAGAAAGGGCGCTCCGCAAGGGGCGCCCTTTTTCTTTGGCCCGATCGGCTTATGAATCGCTCGGATATGGAGACCGGCACGATCGCAGGAGCGGCAGCAAGGCCAGGTATACCCCGCAAGCGCCTGCCGGCGATGCTCGGCCATCTTTACGTGCAGGTGCTGATCGCAATCGTCGCGGGCGTGCTGCTGGGAGCGCTCTCGCCTTCCACGGGCGCCGCGCTCAAGCCGCTCGGCGACGCCTTCATCGCGCTGGTGAAGATGATCATCGCGCCGGTGATCTTCCTCACGGTCGTCACCGGTATCGCAGGGGGCCATGGGCTGGGATCGGTCGGCCGCGTCGCATTCAAGGCGCTCGCCTACTTCCTGTTCTTCTCGACGCTGGCGCTGGTGCTGGGCCTGATCGTCGCGCACCTGGTTCAGCCCGGCACGGGCATGAACGTCGACGTCGCGACGCTCGATCCCGCCGCAGTGCGCTCCTATGGCGAGAAGGCGCACGAGACGAGCGTAACCGGCTTCCTGCTCGCGATTATTCCCACCACCCTGCTTTCCGCCTTCACCAGCGGCTCGATCCTCCAGGTGCTGCTGGTCGCGGTGCTGTTCGGCGCCGGGCTGGTGATCGCCGGCGAGCCTGCACGGCCGGTGACGGACATGCTCGAGCGGATCGGGCTGGTGGTGTTCCGCATCGTCGCGATCGTGATGCGCGCCGCGCCGATCGGCGCATTCGGCGCGATGGCCTTCACCATCGGCAGGTACGGCATCGGCACGCTGGTCAATCTCGGCGCGCTCGTGGCGACATTCTATCTCACCTCGCTGGGCTTCGTGCTCATCGTGCTGGGGGCGGTCGCCGCGGTGAACGGCTTCTCGATCCTGAAGCTGATCCGCTATCTCAAGGCCGAGCTCCTGCTCGTGCTGGGCACCTCGTCCTCCGAAGCCGCCCTGCCCGCGCTGATCGAGAAGATGGAGCGCGCCGGCTGCCGCAAGGAAGTGGTCGGCCTCGTCGTTCCCACCGGCTATTCGTTCAACCTCGACGGCACCAACATCTACATGACCCTGGCCGCGCTGTTCATCGCCCAGGCGACCGGCGTGGAGCTGACGTTCGGCGAGCAGCTCGGCCTGCTCGCGGTGGCGATGCTGAGCTCGAAGGGCGCCGCGGGCGTGACCGGCGCCGGCTTCATCACCCTGGCCGCCACGCTCGCGATCGTGCCCAAGGTGCCGCTCGCCGGAATGGCCCTGATCCTGGGAATAGACCGCTTCATGAGCGAGTGCCGCAGCCTCACCAACTTCATCGGCAACGCCGTGGCGACGGTGGTTGTAGCCCGGTGGGAGGGCGCGCTCGACAAGGAGGCGCTCGATCGTGCGCTCGCGGGTGCCCCCGACGAGCTGCCGGCGGCGGCGCCGGTGGAGATCGATCCGGATTGAGAAGAATGGTCGGGGAGACAGGATTCGAACCTGCGACATCCTGCTCCCAAAGCAGGCGCGCTACCGGACTGCGCCACTCCCCGACGCTGAGCGCGCTTAGAGGCTAGCGACGTTGGATACAAGCGCGGCGTGGCGGAGCCACGCCGTCAGCCGGCGCGCTGGTGGGCCCGGCAGGACTCGAACCCGCAACCTAGCCGTTATGAGCGGCCAGCTCTAACCATTGAGCTACAGGCCCCCAGCGCCAGCCGCCCTAGCGGAGATGGCGGGGGCGTCGCAAGCCGAGTCGAGGTTTTCGGCGAACGCGGCGGCTCCGGCTCAGCTCGAATGCGCCTGCTCGATCGGCGATATCACCGCGGCACGCAGGCGCAGGGTGAGGCTCGCCGCCTCGATCACCAGACTTCCGCCGAGTTCGCGCGCCAAATTACGCGCCAGGCGGAGTGCGAAACCCGTGCCGAGCAGCGAAGCATCCTCCCGCTCATCGTCGATGCCGAGCACCGAATCGCCCGGATATTCCGCAAGCGCGCGCGGACGGTCGAACGCGATCGCCACCATGTCGGAGCCTTCGAGGGCGGTTCGCACTTCGATCCGCTCTCCCGCCGCGCTCGCCGAGACCAGCGTCGCCATCAGGCGCGACAGCAAGCGCTCGACTGCGCGTCCGTCCCCCACCACCGCGAAATCGTCGATAGGAAGCGCCACCATCGCGCCGCGAAGCTCGGCCAGCGGCGCGAGATCGTCGACGATCGCGGCCAGCAGCGGCCGAAGCGGCACGGCGCCGGGAACCAGCGCGAGTGCGGCGCTGTCGATCCGTGCGGCGAGATCGAGGTCGTCGATCGCGCCGAGCAGTTCGCGCGCCTGCGTGCGGATCGCCTCGGCGCGGCGGCGGTAGGCCGGGGGCACCGGGCCGAGCATCTCGGTCTCGATCATCTCGGCGAACCCGGCGATCGCATTGGTGGGGGTGCGAAGCTCATGCACGAGCTGGCGGAGCGAATCGGCCGAGGCGGACCTTGCCGCAGCAGGCTCCACCCGCTCGTCCGCGCGCGGGCGCCGTCCAGTGCCCCGATAGCCGGTGAACCGACCGCTCGCCGGATCGAACACCGGAACGGCGGAGACGAGCCATTCGCCGGCGGCTTCCGATTCGCCTGCGATGCGCAAGCGCGCCTTCGTGATGTCAGTCCGGTGCCGGAATGCGCCCGCCGCCGATGCGTCGATGCACGATCCGTCCCCCACGGGCTGCGATTGGAGACCGAGACCGATCAACGGGCCGCGGCTGACCCCCTCGACCCAGCGGATCACGCCTTCGGCATCGGTTTCGAACCGGAACTGCGTGGCCCGTGCGACAGCCTGCTTTTCCGCCGGTCCAGTCTCCCGCTCGCGCCAATAGGCATCGATCCGGGCCGCAGCCTGCGCGATTTCGGAAGGGCCGGTTTCTTCCTGGCGCGCGGGTCCGGTTTCCGGGAAATGGGCCGATCCGCGACTGTCCAGCGCGAAGAGCTCCGCCAGCGCATGGGGAAGATCGGTGCACTCGAGCGCGCGCGCGCTGGCGATTCGGATCTCCAGGGGAACATCGGCGCGAATGGCGTGCAGCACCGCCATTACCCGCGGCTCGGCCGCTACCCGCCCACGCCCGACGAGATCGGTGAGCTGACGCCACGCCGACTGCACGCCAAGCGGCGTGGTCAGATCGGCGGCGAGCACCGTCTCCAGGGTATCGTCGAATCGCAAGCTCATCCCCACAGTACGCACCGGTACCGGGCGTCGTAACGATTCCTTAACCTGTGCGGAGAGCCGCCGGAACCGCTCATTTCGGCACGTCGCAATGTGGGACAATTGCGTTGCCTTGAAATAATATTGCAGTTATCCGGGCCCCATTGCAACGAACCCAAAGCGGAGAATCAAATAAATGCGGTTCGACGACATCGACGTGCGAATTCTCGGCCTTCTGCAGGACAATGGCCGGATGACCAATGTCGAACTTGCCGAACGGGTAGGCCTCACCGCGCCGCCGTGCCTGCGACGGGTGCGGGCGCTGGAGCAGCAGGGTGCGATCACCGGCTATCATGCCGCCCTGGAACCCGCGGCACTCGGCTATAACCTCACCGTCTTCGCGATGGTGAGCCTCAAGAGCCAGGCAGAAAGCGACCTGCGCGCATTCGAGCAGCTCGTCGCCGGCATCCCCGAAGTGCGCGAATGCCATATGCTCAACGGCGAGATCGACTTCATCCTCAAGATCGTCGCACAGGACCTGCAGAGCTTTCAGCAGATCCTGACGACCCGGCTGACCACTGCGCCCAACGTCGAGCATGTGAAGACATCGCTCACGATTCGCACGTCCAAGGCGCTGCCAGGCGTTCCCGTCCCCGAGATGTAAAACGAAAAAGGGGCGGCACGCGGCCGCCCCTCGCTCTGGTTCCAAGCGATTTCAGGCCGTGAGCGGCGGGAAATCCACCGACGCAGCCCACAGCAGCGCGAGATTGGCATAGGGGCCCGCCTGCACCTGCTGGAATGCGGCCTTGGCTTCGTCCTTGCGGCCGAGCCGCTGGAGCGCGATGCCGCGGTTCAGGTTGACCTGGTCCGCGCTCACACCGCCCTTCTGCAGGGCCAGATCATAGAGCTCGAGCGCGCGCGCATTGTTGCCGCTTGCGAGGAAGGCGTCCGCCGTACCCACCGCGTTCTTGCCGGTCGCCGCAGCCGCCGCTTTCGTGGCAAGCCCGTCGAGCGAACCCTCGGCCTTCACTGCCGCCTGCGACGCCGTGTAGGTGCGCTGCGCATCGGCATCACCCGAGGGGATCGCACCGGTCTTGCGACCGTCGTCGATCACCGCGACCGCTTCCCAGGGCAGACCCGCCTGCTGGGCCGCATAGGCATAGTTGGCATAGTCGCTGCGGCCCGCCAGGGAATTGGTCGAGCGCATCAGGCGATAGAGGTTCATCCGCTCGAACTTGTCGTCGCTGGTGCCCAGGCCGAACACCGAAATCCCCCAGCGCCAGTTCTGGACGGTGGGATACTCCTGGATGAAGCGAGTCAGCCATGTGGCAGTCGCCGCACGGTCGCCGAGTTGGTGCACGCGCGGGATCGCGAACTTGTACCACTCGGCCGGCGCCTTGCGTCCGGCCGCCTTGCTCGCCTGGATCGCGCGATCGACTTCGGCCACGGCCTCCGCCTGCTTGCCGGTGCCGGCATAGGCATTGGCGAGCAGAACCGGCAGATCGGACTGGTCGGAGCCCAGCTCACGCGCCTTGAGCAGCGCCGGGAGCGCCTCGGCCGGCTTCTTCTGCGCGAGCAGCTGATCGCCGAGCATGTAGTTGTAGACCGCGCCATAGACCTTGGCCTTGTCGGCAGGAGTCTTCGGGCTGGTCGAGAGAACCTGCAGCGCCTTCAGCTGACCTGCCACGTTCTTGCGCTCGAGCTCGAGCTGGAGGCGAAGCGACGCGGCGAAGAAACGCTCGTCGTCGTTCTTGGCGACGGCCTCGGCAGCCGCGAGCTGGGTGTCGGCGGTGGCCAGATCCTTGGCCTTGAGCGCAGCGTCGGCCGCGGCGGCGGGCGTGCGGAACTCCTCGCTCACCTTGAGCTCGGGGGCCTTTTCTTCCTTCTTCTGTGCAGCAGCCGGCGTCGCCACCAGCATCGGGGTACCGAGCGTAAGCACCGCAGACAGCGCGAGCTTGGAAACGAACGTCATCTGGAAACTCTCCTGTAGGGGTGGCAGACGGAGTCCGCCGCCCTCTAGATGGCCCTCTCGCCGCGTTCAAGCGCGAGCGTCGCACGCCGGGTGCCAATCGGCGCATGAACCGCAATTGAATGGCCCCGGTACTCCCGCCTATGCAGGCCCGGAGCAAGTCGGCCGCAGCTTTGGCAGGCCAGCCGATTCGAACCGGGGGTAGAACACCACAATGCTGACCTTGCTGGCGCTGGCGATCCAGACTGCTTCGATTTCCACGCCGGGCGCCGAAACCGCAATGAAATGCGGGAGCGCGATCATCGCGACCAACGGCAAAGCCCCGCCGTCGCTGCAGACCACGTCGCATTTCATGTATTTCGTCATGCAGGCGGCGAAGGACGATCCCGGCAACAAGCCCTTCCTCGATCGCGTGAGCGAGCTCGTCGCGAGCGTCACCAAGGAAGAAGCTCCGGCGCTCGAAGCGGCAAGGACGCTCATCGCCAGCTGCGACCGCAGCTTTCCCCTCGCCCGGACCACGATTCCGCCCCGCCTGCCGGCGAACGCATTCGACCGCGACGTCATGTGCCTGGGCGCTTTGTCGGTTCTCCGAGGTCCGGCCGAGGAGATGCGCGGCCGCGGACCCGACGGAGGTGCCGCCGCACGCATCGATGCCGCTCTAAAGCCGCTGGCCCAGCGGTTCGACGGCGAAGCGCTCGCCAAGCGCGGAATCGCCGGAGAAGCCGCGCTGATCTCGGCCATGGAGGAGCAGCTCAAGACTTCGCTTTCGCTCGGCAACATGCAGACGATCGGCCGCGCATGCGGCGTGACAGGCATCTGACCCAAGGCGCCCGCGCTCGCGCGTACGCGCGAGCGCGGGCGCGCGGGGTTGGCAGGATGCCTCCGGCCCGCTAGAGCCGTTCAGACACGAGATTCATTCCGAAAGCACGATATCTTGACCGACGAGACCCTGCTCGCCGACCCCTCCGACATTACCCCGATCTCGATCGTCGACGAGATGAAGACCTCGTACCTCGATTACGCGATGAGCGTGATCGTGGCGCGCGCGCTGCCCGACGTTCGTGACGGCCTGAAGCCCGTCCACCGCCGCATCCTCTATGCCGCGCAGGAAGGCGGCTATGTCGCCGGCCGCGCCTATCGCAAATCGGCGCGCCTCGTCGGCGACGTGATGGGTAAATACCACCCGCACGGCGACAGCTCGATCTACGACGCGATGGCGCGCATGGCCCAGGATTGGGCGATGCGAGTGCCGCTGATCGACGGCCAGGGGAACTTCGGTTCGATGGACCCCGATCCGCCCGCGGCGATGCGCTACACCGAAGCGCGGCTCGCCCGCGTCGCATCGGCGCTGCTCGACGACATCGAGAAGGACACCGTCGACTTCCAGGACAATTACGACGGCTCGGAAAGCGAGCCTACGGTCCTCCCTGCCCGCTTCCCCAACCTGCTCGTCAACGGCGCCGGCGGCATCGCGGTGGGCATGGCGACCAACATCCCGCCGCACAATCTGGGCGAAGTGATCGACGCCTGCCTGGCGTATATCGCCAACGGCGCGATCAGCGTCGAAGAGCTGATGGAGATCGTGCCGGGGCCGGACTTCCCGACCGGGGCGCTGATCCTCGGCCGCTCGGGCTGCCGCAACGCCTATCAGACCGGGCGCGGCTCGATCATCGTGCGTTCGCGCCACACCTTCGAGCAGCGCGGGGAACGCCGCTCGATCGTGCTCACCGAGATTCCCTACCAGCAGGGCAAGAACGCGCTCGTCGAGAAGATCGCCGAGGCCGCCAAGGAAAAGCGCGTCGACGGCGTCAGCGACATTCGCGACGAATCGTCGCGCGAGGGCGTCCGCATCGTCATCGACCTCAAGCGCGATGCGACGCCGGAGGTCGTGCTCAACCAGATCTGGCGCAACACCCCTGCCCAATCGAGCTTCCCGGCAAACATTCTCGCGATCCGCGGCGGACGGCCCGAGCTGCTCAACCTGCGCGACATCATCGAGGCATTCGTCAAGTTCCGCGAGGAAGTGATCACGCGGCGCTCGAAGTTCGAGCTCGCCAAGGCCCGCGACCGCGCGCACATCTTGCTCGGTCTCGTGATCGCCGTGACCAACCTCGACGAGATGGTGAAGATCATCCGCAGCTCGCCGAGCCCTGCAGTGGCGCGTGACCGGCTGCTCACCCGCGAATGGCCGATCGCCGAGATCGCGCCGTACATCCGTCTCGTCGAAGCGGTCGATACCGAAGTCACCGGCGACAGCTATCGCCTGAGCGACGTCCAGGTCCGCGCGATCCTCGACCTGCGCCTGCATCGCCTGACCGCGCTGGGCCGCGGCGAGATCGGCGACGAGCTCGCCAAGCTCGCCGAATCGATCGCCGAGCTGCTCGAGATCCTCAGCAACCGCGCCAAGCTCTACGAGGTCATCGTGGAGGAGCTGACCGCGGTGCGCGATCAGTATGCGACGCCGCGCCGTACCGAGATCGCCCCCGCAGCGGATGGCATCGAGGACGAGGATCTGATCGAGCGCGAGGACATGGTCGTGACCGTGACGGTCCAGGGCTATATCAAGCGCACCAGCCTCGACAGTTTCCGCGCGCAGAACCGCGGCGGCAAGGGCCGCGCGGGCATGGCGACCAAGGAAGAGGATGCGGTCACCGAGCTGTTCGTCACCTCGACGCACACGCCGGTGCTGTTCTTCTCGACGCTGGGCAAGGTCTATCGGATGAAGGTGTGGAAGCTGCCCGAGGGCGGCCCCGCCACCCGCGGCAGGCCGATGATCAACCTGTTGCCGCTCGCCGATGGCGAGACGATCTCGACCGTGCTGCCGCTGCCCGAGGACGAGAGCGAGTGGGGCAAGCTCCACGTCATGTTCGCGACCTGCAAGGGCAGCGTCCGCCGCAACTCGATGGACGCGTTCACCAACGTGCCCTCGAACGGCAAGATCGCGATGAAGTTCGAAGGCGAGGATGCCGACGACCGGCTGATCGGCGTCGCGCTGCTCGACGAGCAGGACGACGTGCTGCTCGCCACCCGTCAGGGCAAGGCGATCCGCTTCCCGGGCGACGACGTGCGGGAGTTCCAGAGCCGCGCCTCGACCGGCGTGCGCGGCATGCGCCTCGCCGAGGGCGACGAGGTCATCTCGCTCTCGATCCTTCATCGCGCGGGCATCCGCGACCAGGAGGAGCGCGACGACTATCTGCGCCACGCCCCCTGGAAGGGCGAGGATGCCGATCGCGCGCCGCGGCTCATGGACGATGCGCGGTACGAGGAGCTCAAGGCCCGCGAGCAGTTCATCCTCACGGTTTGCGCCAACGGCTATGGCAAGCTCTCGTCGTCGTACGAGTATCGCCGTACCGGCCGTGGCGGCCAGGGCATCACCAACATCGACAACATCGCCCGCAACGGGCCGGTGGTGGCGAGCTTCCCCGCGAGCAAGGGCCACCAGCTCATGCTGGTTACCGATCAGGCCAAGATGATCCGCATGTCGCTGGGCGATCTGCGCGTGATCGGCCGCGGCTCGGCGGGCGTGCGCCTCTTCAACGTGGCCGAGAACGAGCATGTCGTCTCCGCGGCCCGGATCGAGGAGAGCGAAGATGAGGCCGAAGTGAACCTCGGCGAGGGCCCGACCGTTGGCGAGCCTACGCCGGACGCCACCACAAATGAGGATCTGGCGGCGGGACCGGACGACGGGCAGTAAATACCTCCCCTCTCCCGCTCGCGGGAGGGGGATTCAGGAGAGCGCGCCATGCCCGATTCGACTGCCTACAAGATCTTGACCGCCGAGCAGATGTCGGTGCTGGAGCACGAGCGGGTCTTCCGCGGCGCGCCCGTGGACCTCGCCGACGGCTACATTCATCTTTCCACCGCGGCGCAGCTTAAGGAAACGATCGACAAGCATTTCGCAGGCCAGCAGGGCCTCTGGCTTGCGGCAGTCGATCTCGATGCGCTGGGAGAGACAGTCAAATGGGAGCCGTCGCGCGGCGGGCAGCTCTTCCCGCACCTTTATGCCCCGCTGCCGCTCGATGCCGTCACGGCGTACAGCGAACTCCATTATGAACCCGACGGGAGCTTGCGCCTGCCCGTGGCCGGCTGAGGTGGGGCAAATTGCCAGCTTGCCCCAGCCTCGCCACGATCAGGGAATCAGCTTGGCGCGGATCGCCGCCCAGTCGACCAGCTTGAAGTTCTGCGCGCCGCCTTCGTTGACATCGTCCTGGGTGACGACGAGCCCATGCGGGAACTGGCCGATCGGTCCTGACCAGGCATCGAGCCCGTCGGTGCCGGTGACCGCATCGACGCTGTTCGCCGCACTTACCCGGAAACGGCCGATGTAGCGCTCGCTTCCCGCCGCGCCGCTCACTTCCCAAACCGCAAAGGCGCTGTCGCCCTGGCTCGACACTATCAGGAAGGTCTCACCGCGGTCGCGCAGCAGCGTCGTCCCCTCGACATCGACGAACAGCCGGCCATCACCCACTCCGGCGAGCAGCGTCCGCGCGCCCGGTTCACCGCGCAGCGAATAGCGCCACACGCCCTTCATCTCCTCGCCGATGAACAGGGTACCCGTCGCATCGTCGATCGTGCAGCCCTCGGACTGTGATCCCACCGCATAGCGGCGGCGCTCGGTCCCGGTGAGCGAAGTTCCCCCGCCCGTGACCGAATATTCTCGCACTTGCCCATCCTTTGCGACGAGCACGGCGATCAGCGTGCCGTCGATCCGGCCCATGCAGAAGCCATAGGGCTCGACGACATCCGACTTGATGAAGCCCGCGGGCTTCAAATCGCCCTGCCCTTCGTACCGGTACAGCGCGACACCCATCCGGCCGCGATCCGACGCGCCCGCGATGAATCCGGCTCCTTCGCCCCGGAGATCGACATTGTTGAGCAGCCCCTCGGGCAGAAACTGAAGCGATTCCCCGCTCAGCGCGAAGACGTAGAGCCCCGCCTTCTTGTCAGTGCCGAGGATGATGCCGGGAAACTGCTTGCCGGCGAAATCGACGCCGTTCGGCCCCGTCCATATCGCGGGATCGTCTGCTGCATCGGCGAGCTTGGTCGCGACCGCCACGGTTTCGCCCGCGGCGGGAACCTCGACCGTGGGCGCCGGCGCCACCGTCCCAACTCCGGACTGCTGCGCGGCACAGCCGCACAACAGCAAGGAAACCGTAACCGAAATGACTCCGAAGTGCCCCCGCATTTTCATGTCCATCCTGTTGAGGCCCCTGTGAGCGGGGACCGGGTGGCTCCCGATGCAAGGGGAATATGACATGATTGTTTCGCGCCTGTTGGGCGGGGCGGCGCTGGCCGCGCTCGCAACCTGCCTGGTACCCGCAGCAGCCCATGCGCAGACGGAGGATCTGCAGGCGGCGGCCGATGCCGACGACGGCGTGGAGCAGCGCGCGAACGAAGTCATCGTCACCGGCAACATCGCCTTCCGCAATCGCACCGCCGATCCGAATCCGGTGCTCTCCTACGACCTCGAATATTTCCAGAAGTTCGAGCCGGTATCGGTCGGCGAGATGCTCAAGCGCGTCCCGGGCGTCACCTTCACCTCCGACGTGCTCGAATACGACCAGCCGCAGTTCCGTGGGCTTCCTGCGGGCTACACCCAGGTGCTGATCAACGGGCGCCGCGCGCCAGGCGCCGCCGCGGACCGCAGCTTCTATGTCGACCGTATCCCCGCCGAGCTGGTCGAACGGATCGAGATCGTCCGTGCCCCCCGCGCGGATCAGCCGAGCGAGGGCGTCGCGGGTACGCTCAACGTCGTCACCAAGGAAGGTGCCAGCTTCGAGGGCGGCTTCCTCAAGGGCGGCGCGCTGCTCAACACGCGCGACGGCGTGGTGCGTCCGTCGATCGCCGGCGCCTATGCCGGCCGCCTCGATGAGGCGACCGACTTCTGGGCGGCGGTCAACTATCAGGAACGTCGCAACCCCAAGGAGAAGGTGTCGTATCGCTTCGCCGATACGCCGACCGCTGACGACAGCGACGGTTTTCCTGACGGGCTGAACAGCAGCTACGTCACCGATCCCGAGTTCGACAATTATGAAGCGCAGAGCGATACGCGCGATGGCAGCGATCTTTCGGGAAATGCCGAGATCACGACGCGCTTCGGCGAGGGCGGGCACTTCCGCATCGGCGGCTTCTTCGTCGACACCGATCGCGACGAGGACGAGACTTCGCTCACCTACGAAGGCGCAGACCTCGATTTCGACGGCGCCGAAGTCCAGCACGAAGAGATCAGCCAGCAAACCTATGCGATCACCGCCGACGCGCTGATCCCGATCGGCGGGCTGAAGCTCGGAATCGCCGGCGCCTGGAACGGTTATCGCGACAACACCGACTCGTTCGTCTCCGAAGGTGGCGAGGAGGATCTGAGCGACCTGGAGCGGACGGAGATCGAATCGACCCGCATCAAGGATGATGAGTATTCGGGCACGCTGTTCCTGCGCCACAACGGCGGCCCGCTCGAAGTAAAGGCGGGCATCGACTTCCTCAGCAAGAAGCGCACCGGCTCCAATTCGGTGTTCGATGTCGAGGACGACGAGAGCGAGGAGAACCCAGCCGCAACCTTCACCATCGAAGAGAAGCGCTACGATCCGTACATTCGCCTCAGCTACGAGCCGACCAGCCAGCTCTCGGTCGATGCGGGCCTGCGCTACGAGATCACCGATCGCGATACCGTGGGGAACCTCGGCAGCGCTTCGTACAATGCCGAGATGCTCAATCCGTCGCTGCACCTGCGCTTTGCACCGACCGCCCGCGACCAGTTCCGCGCCTCGATCGCGCGGACAGTGCGTCGCCCGAGCTACGACTTCATCTCGCCCTATGAGCAGGAAGAGAGCCCCGGCGACGACGACATCACCTTCGGTAACCCCGCGCTGCGCAACGAACGGGCCTGGGGCATCGACATGGGCTATGAGCGGCGGCTGGGCGAGAAGGGCATCGTCGGTATCAACTTCTTCTACCGCGACATCACCGATCTGATCGAGTTGGTCTCGATCGGCGACGTGACCGAAGTGGATGAGGACGACCGAGACGAGGACGGCAACGTCACCGAGGAGATCGTGATCGGCAACGAGTTCACGCCGCGGAATATCGGCGACGGCCAGACCTGGGGCTTCGAAGTCGACTTTTCGGCTCCGGTGAACCTGTTCAGCTTCGGCGAGACCGGCCTGTTCGCCAACTACACCTACCTCGACAGCAAGACGATCGACCCCTTCACCGGCGAGGAGCGGCGCTTCAACAACCAGCCGCATCACGTCTACAATGCGGGCTTCATCCAGAACGTCGAGCCTGCGGGCATGAGCTTCGGCGCGACGGTTTCGGGGCGCAGCGGAGCATCGGAGTCCAACTTCGACGAGACTATTGACCTTCGCTACACGCCCGACCTCGAGGCTTTCGTGGAGAAGCGCTTCGGCAGGAACTTCGTGTTCCGCATCTCCGCGCAGAACCTGCTCGACCGTGTCAAGAAGGAGGATTTCCGCAAGTACGACGGCGATTCGTACGAGGAGATTCTCGAAAACCGCGCCGCGGGCGATCTCGACGAATACGAGATCGAGCGCGAGCACTCGGGCCCGCTGGTTCAGTTCACGCTGCGCGCGGCGTTCTGATCATAATACAAGCGAAGAAGGGGAGCGACGGCGGCGTCGCTCCCCTTTTCTTTTCGTGCGCCGCGCTGCTTACGCATCGATGCTGCGCCGGAAAGTCTCGGGCAGGAAAAGCAACCCGATTACCAGCGTGATCGCCGCCACTACGATGGGATACCAGAGCCCGTAGTAGATATCCCCCGTCGCAGCGACCATCGCAAAGGCCACCGTGGGCAGGAAGCCGCCGAACCAGCCGTTGCCGATGTGATAGGGCAGCGACATCGACGTGTAGCGGATTTTCGTCGGGAAGAGCTCCACCAGCAACGCCGCGATCGGCCCGTAGACCATCGTCACATAAAGTACGAGCACGAACAGGATCGCCACCACCAGCGGCTTGTTGATCGCTGCCGGATCAGCCTTCGCGGGATAGCCGGCCGCAGCGAGCTCGGCCTTGGCCCGCCCCTGGAAAGCCGTGATCGCCGCCGCGCGCTCGGCGCCGCTCACGGTCTTGGGATCGGGCATCGGGATCACGGCCGTGCCGATCTGCACTTGCGCCAGCGTGCCGGCCGGCGCCTCGACATTGCTGTAGGGGATGCCTGCCTTGGCGAGGAACGACTTGGCGATGTCGCACGATTTCGCGTCGAACTTGTTGCCCCCGATTGGATCGAACTGCACCGAGCAATCGGCCGGATCGGCGGTCACGGTCACCGGCGCTGCCTGCTGCGCGGCGTAGAGCGCCGGATTGGCGGCGTGCGACAGGGCATTGAACAGCGGGAAATATGTCACGGCGGCCAGCAGGCATCCGGCCATGATGATAGGTTTGCGGCCGATCCGGTCAGACAGCCAGCCGAAGATCACGAAGAACGGCGTCGCCAGCGCCAGCGCAATCGCTATCAGGATGTTGGTAGTCGCGCCGTCGACCTTGAGCATCTTCTCGAGGAAGAACAGCGCGTAGAACTGGCCCGTGTACCAGACGACAGCCTGGCCGGCGACCGCGCCGACCAGCGCCAGGATCACGATCTTGAGATTGCCCCACTCGCCGAACGCCTCGGTGAGGGGTGCCTTGGAGGTCTTCCCTTCCTCCTTCATCTTCTGGAACACCGGGCTCTCGGAGAGCTGGAGGCGAATCCACATCGAAACGCCAAGCAGCACGATCGAGACGAGGAACGGCACGCGCCACCCCCAGGCAGCGAATGCCTCCTCGCCCAGCAGCGTGCGCACACCGATCACCACCAGGAGCGCCGCGAACAGCCCCAGCGTCGCGGTGGTCTGGATCCAGCTCGTATAGAGCCCGCGCTTGTTGTTGGGCGCGTGCTCGGCGACATAGGTTGCAGCGCCGCCATATTCGCCGCCCAGCGCGAGGCCCTGGAGCAGGCGCAGCAGCACGAGTAGCACGGGCGCAGTCACGCCGATGGAAGCGTAGCTCGGCAGCAAACCGACCAGGAAGGTCGAAAGCCCCATGATCCCCATCGTCACCAGAAAGGTGTTCTTGCGCCCGACGAGGTCCCCGATCCGGCCGAACACAAGCGCGCCGAACGGCCGCACCGCGAAGCCCGCAGCGAAGGCGGCGAGCGCGAAGATGAAACCCGTCGTCTCATTCACGCCCGAGAAGAACTGGGAGGTGATGATCGTCGCCAGCAGGCCGTAGAGATAGAAATCATACCATTCGAAGACCGTGCCGAGCGACGAGGCGGTGATCACCAGCTTCTCGCTCTGCGTCGCTTCATGATGCTTAGGCACGTCGCCCGCCGCAGTCGCCATTCGGTTCATCCCCTCGCTCTGGCCCACATCGTGGTGCCGGTTCTTCTCGTCTATCTAGCAGAAGCCCGCGAGCGCCAAGCCGCCATGGCACGCCTCTGCGCGCGCGAAGCTATGGGGAAGTTAGCGCTAACCCAAGATAGTTTTGGGATCGGAGGGCTAAGCCAGGGGTTGATGCGTCATGGAACAGAAGCTCGAACGCATCCGACAACTCGAAGAACAGGCCCGCCGGGCGGCAACGCTCGCCGAGGGACAGGCACTCACCGCCGAAGCCGATCGCCTGCGCAGCAACAGGCGCCTTGAACCGGCAGCCGGATATCCCGTCCAGCCGATTTTCCGCAACTAGCGGCGCGCCTGCGTCACTCGAACTCCAGGATCGCTGCGTCCACCGCCAGGCTGTCCCCCGGAGCGAAGTTCGCTGCCTTGACGGTACCCGCTCGCTCCGCCCGAAGGATATTCTCCATCTTCATCGCTTCGACCACCGCGAGCGGCTGGCCCGCTTCCACCTGGTCGCCCGGCGCGACATGGAGCTGGGTCAGCAGCCCCGGCATCGGCGCCAGCAGGAACCTCGAGAGGTCCGGGGGCACTTTCTCGATCATGTGATGCCGGTATTGCGCGATGTGCGTCGGCAGCACCTCTACCTTGTGCGACGCGCCGTGCGCCGTGAGCCGCCAGGCCGCGCCCCTGCGCTCGATTCCCACGGTCAGCGGCTCGTCGTCGATCCGCACGGCGAACAGCGGCTGGCCCGGGCGCCAGCGGCCGACGAGATCGAGCGGCGCTTCGTCGGAGTCGAAGTTGATCAGCAGCCCGCCGTCATAGCCATCCACGGTGATGTCGAAACGCTCGCCGTCAATCAGCACCGTCCGCGCAGGCACGTCATAGACCGCCCCGTTGAGCTGGCCTGAAATCTTCGCGGCGCGCGCGGCGCGCGCTAGATCGGCGGCTATGGCCACCGCCGCCAGTTTGCGCTTGAGTTCCGGCGACGCAGGCGCCCCCGCGAAACCATCGGGGTACTCCTCAGCGATGAATCCGGTGGTCAGCCGCCCTTCGAGGAAGCGCGGGTGCTGGACGATCGCCGAGAGAAAATCGATATTGTGCCCGATCCCCTCGATCCGGAAGCGGTCGAGTGCCGCCACCTGCCGCGCGGCGGCCTCCTCGCGCGTCGGCGCCCAGGTGATCAGCTTGGCGATCATCGGATCATAGAACATCGAGATTTCGCTGCCCTCGGCCACCCCGTCGTCGACGCGCGTCACGCCGCTGTCTTCGCGCGTCTCGGCAGGTGGCATGTAGCGCACCAGCCGCCCGGTGCTGGGAAGGAAGCCGCGATAGGGATCCTCGGCGTAGACGCGGTTCTCGATTGCCCAGCCGGTGAGCTTGACGTCATCCTGCCCGAACGCGAGCTTCTCGCCCGCCGCGACGCGGATCATCTGCTCGACCAGATCGAGCCCGGTGACTTCCTCGGTCACCGGATGCTCGACCTGGAGTCGGGTGTTCATCTCGAGGAAGTAGAAGCCCTCGCCGCTGGTGTCGGCGCCCGAGACGATCAGTTCGACCGTCCCTGCGCTATAATATCCCACCGCCCGCGCCAGCGCGACTGCCTGCTCGCCCATCTTGCGGCGCATCTCGGGGGTGACGAAGGGCGAAGGCGCTTCCTCCACGACCTTCTGGTGGCGCCGCTGGATCGAGCATTCGCGCTCGCCCAGATAGACGATGTTGCCGTGCTGGTCGCCGAGCACCTGGATCTCGATATGGCGCGGCTGCTCGATGAACTTCTCGATGAACACGCGGTCGTCGCCGAAGCTGGCAAGACCCTCGCGCTTGGTCGCATCGAAGCCTTCGCGGACATCCTGCTCGCTGTACGCAAGCCGCATGCCCTTGCCCCCGCCCCCGGCCGAGGCTTTCATCATCACAGGATAACCGATTTCCGAGGCGATCGTCACCGCGTGTTCGGTGTCGGCGATCTCGCCGACGAAGCCGGGCACGACATTCACCCCGGCCTGTTTGGCGAGCTTCTTGGACTCGATCTTGTCGCCCATCGCCGCGATCGCCCCCGGCGGCGGCCCGATGAAGGCGATACCGGCCTCGGCGCACGCCTTGGCGAAGCTCTCGCGCTCGGAAAGGAAGCCATAGCCCGGGTGGATCGCGTCGGCGCCCGTCTCCTTGGCGGCGAGCAGGATCAGCTCCGCCTTGAGGTAGCTCTCCGCCGCCGGCGCGGGCCCGAGCCGCACCGCCTCGTCAGCCATCCGCACATGCGGCGCGCGCGCATCGGCGTCCGAATAGACCGCGACGGTGGCGATCCCCATCTTCTTGGCGGTGCGCATCACCCGGCACGCGATCTCGCCGCGATTGGCGACCAGGATCTTCTTGAACATCAGTTACTGCCCGACCGTGGAAAGGGGCGCATCGCGAAGACTGCGAGCGTCAGGGTTGCCAACAGGAATAGGATCGAAATCGCGACAAAGACCTGCGCAAAGGGAGCGAAACACTCCGCAGACAAATCACCGAATCTTTGGCAGCGCTCCTGCTCACGCGACAACAGCGTTTGGACGACTAGTCCGAAACTAGCCCATGCGGTCAGCAGAGCCAGAACCGACACGATCTTCCGTATCACTCCGCCGCCTCCAGCTCCACCTTCGCCTCACCCTGCATCGCCGTCAGCCCCAGCCGCGCGAACAGCGCCGCGTCCTTGTCGTCGCCGGCATTGCCCGTGGTGAGCAGCTTGTCGCCGGTGAAGATCGAGTTGGCGCCCGCCATGAAGCACAGCGCCTGGGTCGCGTCGCTCATGCTCTCGCGCCCGGCGCTCAGCCGCACCATGCTCGCCGGCATCGTGATCCGCGCCACCGCCACCGTCCGCACGAACTCGATGTCGTCGATCTTCGCCAGCGGCGTGTCGGCGAGCATGTCGCCCAGCACGGTGCCCTTCACCGGCACCAGCGCGTTGACCGGGACGCTCTCAGGATGGCGCGGCAGCGTCGCGAGCGCGTGAATGAACCCGACGCGGTCCTGCCGCGTCTCGCCCATGCCGACGATTCCGCCGCAGCACACGTTGATCCCCGCCTCGCGGACATGGTCGAGCGTCTCGAGCCGGTCCTCGAAAGTTCGCGTCGTGATCACCTCGCCGTAGCGCTCGGGCGACGTGTCGATATTGTGGTTGTAGTAATCGAGCCCCGCGTCGGCGAGCATCGCAGCCTGCTTTTCGCTGAGCATGCCGAGCGTCATGCAGGTTTCCATCCCCATCGCGCGGACGCCCTGCACCATCTCGACGATGGCGGGCATGTCGCGGTCCTTTGGGTTACGCCACGCCGCGCCCATGCAGAAGCGCGACGAGCCATGGTCCTTGGCCTGCGCCGCCGCCTGGAGCACCGCGCGCACGTCCATCAGCTTGGTCGCCTTGAGCCCCGTCTCGGCATGCACCGACTGGTTGCAATAGCCGCAATCCTCGGGGCAGCCGCCGGTCTTGATCGAAAGCAGCGTCGAGAGCTGCACTTCGTTCGCCGCGTGGTGCGCGCGGTGCACCTCGGCGGCGCGGAACACGAGTTCGGTGAACGGCAGGTCGAAGAGCGCGGCGATCTCGTCGCGGGTCCAGTCGGTACGGATCATTTGGGTATCGCCGTGGCAAAGGTCTGGATGAACGCGCCGAGCCCGATGGCGAGGAAGAAGGTCGCCGCGATCAGACTATAGTGCGCCCGCCGCGCCAGCTTGGCATGGACCACGGGCTTGACTTCGATCGATGCGAGCGCGCCGGCCATCAGCAGGCTGATCACCCCCGCGGTGCCGAGCGCGGCGAGAATGATGATCACGCGGCGCGTATCAAACGCAATGCCCGAGCCGTCCATGAAGGCGAACACGCCGCCGATCGAGACCAGGGCGATCCCGGTCAGATGCTTGAGATAGTCATAGGCGCGGCCGAACGGCAGCTCGCCTCCGCTCTCCGCTACTGATTCCTCTTCGATCATTCGGCGGCTTCCCCCATCGGCGGCAGATTATGGCCGAGCAGCCGTAGCACTTCGGCTGCGGCGTTCACCAGGTTGGTGCCGGGGCCGAAGATCGCCTGGACGCCGTGTTCCCGCAGATACTCATAGTCCTGCGGCGGGATCACGCCGCCCGCCACCACCTTGATGTCGGCACGGCCCGCGTCCTTGAGCTGGCGGACCAGCTCGGGGATCAGCGTCTTGTGCCCCGCCGCAAGGCTGGAGGCGCCGACCACGTCCACACCCTCAGCCAGCGCGAGCGCGCTGGTCTCGGCAGGTGTCTGGAACAGCGGCCCGGAGATCACCTCGAACCCCAGGTCGGCGAATGCGCTCGCAACGACATTGGCGCCGCGGTCGTGCCCGTCCTGCCCCATCTTGGCGACCAACACGCGCGGCTTTCGCCCGGTACGGCGCTCGAATGCCGCGACCCCCTCCTGCGCGCGCAACCAGCCTGCGTCCTCGGCATGCGCGGGACCATAGACTCCCTTGATAGGCGTCACGCCCACCGCATGGCGTCCGAATGCGACTTCCATCGCCGCCGACATCTCGCCCAGCGTGCAACGCGCGCGCGCCGCCTCGACGCACAGCGCGAGCAGATTCGCATCGCCTTGCGCGCCCGCGCGCAGCGCATCGAGCGCCGCCGCCGCGCGCCCCGCATCCCGCTCGGCGCGGGTCTTCTCGATCCGCCGGATCTGGTCGGCGCGCACCCGCGCGTTGTCGACTTCAAGGATGTCGATCGGCGCCTCTTCGGCGAGCCGGTATTTGTTGACGCCGACGATCACATCCTCACCGCGGTCGACCCGCGCCTGGCGCGCAGCCGCGGCGCGCTCGATATGCTCTTTAGGGATGCCCTTCTCGACCGCATGGGTCATCCCGCCAGCGGCCTCGACTTCCTCGATCAGCGCCCATGCCTTCTCGGCGAGTTCGGCAGTGAGCGCCTCGACATAATAGCTGCCGCCCAGCGGATCGACGACATGCGTCATCCCGGTCTCTTCCTGCAGGATGAGCTGGGTATTGCGCGCGATCCGCGCCGAGAAGTCGGTGGGCAGCGCCACAGCCTCGTCGAGGCTGTTGGTATGGAGGCTCTGGGTGCCGCCGAAGGTCGCCGCCATCGCCTCGATCGTGGTACGGATGACGTTGTTGTAGGGGTCCTGCTCCTGCAGCGACACGCCCGAGGTCTGGCAGTGCGTCCGCAGCATCTGCGAACGCTCGCTGCCGCCGAACCCGGCTATGATCCGACTCCACAAGGTGCGCGCCGCACGGAGCTTCGCCACCTCCATGAAGAAATTCATCCCGATGCCGAAGAAGAACGACAGGCGTCCCGCGAAATCATCGATGTTGAGTCCGCGGTCGAGCGCCGCCCGGACATAGGCCATGCCGTCGGCAAGCGTGAACGCCAGCTCCTGCACCGCCGTCGCCCCCGCCTCGTGCATGTGATAGCCCGAGATCGAGATCGAGTTGAACCGCGGCATGTGCTCGGCGGTGTAGGCGATGATGTCCGCCACGATCCGCATCGATGGCTCGGGCGGATAGATGTACGTGTTGCGGACCATGAACTCCTTGAGGATGTCGTTCTGGATAGTCCCGGTGAGCTGGTCCTGTCGCACCCCCTGTTCTTCCGCCGCGACGATGTAGAAGGCGAGGCACGGCAGCACCGCGCCGTTCATCGTCATCGATACCGACATCTGGTCGAGAGGGATTCCGTCGAACAGGATCTGCATGTCCGCCAGCGTGTCGATCGCCACGCCCGCCTTGCCCACGTCGCCCACCACGCGCGGGTGATCGCTGTCATAGCCGCGGTGCGTGGCGAGATCGAAGGCAATCGAAAGCCCCTTCTGCCCCGCGGCCAGGTTGCGCCGATAGAAGGCGTTCGATTCCTCCGCGGTCGAGAAGCCGGCGTACTGGCGGATCGTCCAGGGGCGCCCGGCGTACATCGTCGCCTTCACCCCGCGGGTGAACGGCGCGAAGCCGGGGAGCCCCGGGTCGGGAGCGTCCGCGGCGGTGTAGAGCGGCTTTACCGTGATGCCCTCGGGCGTGTGCCAGGTGAGGTCGGCGCCCTTTACTTCCTTCGCGGCGAGCTTGGTCCAGGCGTCGAGGCCGGGCTTGTTCGTCACAAGATTTTCCCGTTCGTGCTGAGCTTGTCGAAGCACCGTCCTTGACTTCCGCTCGAAAGCAAAAGCAGCCCTTCGAAGAGCTCAAGGCGAACGGGGGAAGGCGCGGGTTTCACTTGCCCTTGAACTCCGGCATGCGCTTTTGGAGGAAGGCCGTCACGCCTTCGCGGAAATCCTCGGTTCGACCCGCGATCGACTGGTGCTCGGCTTCTATCGCCAGCGTCTCCTCCAGCGTGCCCGCCAGCGCGGCCTTGACCTGCTTGCGGATCAGCCCGAGCGCGACCGTCGGCTTTGCGGCGAGACGGCGGGCATAGTCCATCGCGGTGTGGAATACCGTGTCTTCGTCGGTGACGGCGGTTACGAGCCCCGCAGCCTCGGCATCATGTGCGCTGAGCCGCTCGCCCAGCAGCGCCATCTCCAGCGTCTTGGCACGCCCCGCCCCCTTGGCGACCAGCCAGGTCGCGCCTGCATCGGGCACGAGCCCGATATTGGCGAAGGCGAGCAGGAAATAAGCCGAACGCGACGCCACGACGATGTCCGCGCCGAGTGCAAAGGCGACGCCGGCCCCTGCCGCAGGTCCGTTGACTGCGGAGACGATCGGGATCGGCAGGTCCGCCATTGCCTGCTGGACGGGGTTATAGTGCTCGCGTAGGTTCGTGCCGAGGTCCTGCGCGCCCTTGTTCCCGCTGAGCGACGCACCCGAGCAGAAGGCCTTGCCCTGTCCCGTAATCACCAGCGCCCGCGCGCCGTCCTCGGCCGAGCGGCGCACGCTCGCGGCGAGCAGGTCGAGCATCTCTAGCGTCAGCGCGTTGAGCTCGTCGGGCCGGTTGAGCCGGATCACCGCGACATCGCCGTCGATCTCGTAGAGGACCGCTTCTTCGCTCACTTCCGATTCCTCCCTCGCTCCTGCTTGCGCAGGAGCATCGGCGTAGCACGATTAATGACCATCGCGCGGCGTCTCCATGATCTCGGTGAGCACGCCGCCCATGTCCTTTGGATGGACGAAGAAGATCGGCGTCCCGTGCGCCCCGATCCGCGGCTCGCCGAGCACCTTGGCTCCTTTCGCCTCGAACCACGCCTTGGCCGCGTGGATATCGGGCACTTCATAGCACAGATGATGCTGTCCGCCTGCCGGGTTATTGGCGAGGAAGCCGTGGATCGGCGAGCCCTCCCCCAGCGGCTCGATCAGCTCGATCTGCGTGTTGGGTGTATCGACGAAGCACACCTTCACGCCCTGTGCAGGCAGGTCGAAGGGCTCGCGGATCACCTCCGCGCCCATCGTGTCGCGGTAGAAGGCAATCGAGTCCGCGATCGACGGCGTCGCCACGCCGACATGGTTGAGGCGGCCGAGTTTCATTTGCTCTCCCCTTCCGCTTGCGGGAAGTGTCGGGGGAAAGCCTGACCGCAAGCGGCGGACGCCGAGGATAGGTACACCCCCTCCCCTAGCCTCTCCCGCAAGCGCGAGGGAAATTCACAGCGGAATATTATCATGCTTCTTCCAGGGGTTCTCGAGCTGCTTGTTCCGCAGCTTGCGAAGCCCCAGCGCCACCCGCCGCCGCGTCGAATGCGGCATGATCACTTCGTCGATGAAGCCCTTGCTCGCCGCTACGAAGGGATTGGCGAAGCGCGCCTCGTACTCGGCGGTGCGCCCGGCGATCTCCTCGGGGGTCTTGCCGCGGAAGATGATCTCGACCGCGCCCTTGGCACCCATCACTGCGATCTCGGCGGTCGGCCAGGCATAGTTGAGATCGCCGCGCAGGTGCTTCGACGCCATGACGTCATAGGCCCCGCCATAGGCTTTGCGGGTGATCACGGTGATCTTGGGGACGGTCGCCTCGGCATAGGCGTAGAGCAGCTTGGCGCCGTGCTTGATGATCCCCGAATGCTCCTGCCCCACGCCGGGCAGGAAGCCCGGCACGTCGACGAAAGTGACGATCGGAATCTCGAACGCGTCGCAGAAGCGCACGAAGCGCGCCGCCTTCTTCGACGAGTTGATGTCGAGCACGCCCGCTAGCACCATCGGCTGGTTGGCTACCACGCCCACCGTGCGCCCCTCGATCCGCCCGAAGCCGATCAGGATGTTGCCTGCATGGCTCGGCTGGAGCTCGAAGAACTCGCCCTCGTCGAGCACCTTCCGGATGAGCTCGTGCATGTCATAGGGCTGGTTCGCGCTCGGCGGGATCAGCGTGTCGAGGCTTTCCTCGGTGCGGTCCCACGGATCGTCGCACGGCCGCTCGGGAACGCTTTCCCGATTGGACGCGGGCAAGAAGTCCACGAAGTCGCGGGCCGCGAGCAGCGCCTCGATGTCGTTGTCGAAGGCCACGTCAGCGACCCCCGACTTCGTGGTATGCGTCACCGCTCCACCCAGCTCCTCCTGCGTGACGATCTCGTTTGTGACGGTCTTCACTACATCCGGGCCGGTGACGAACATGTACGATGAATCCTTCACCATGAAGATGAAGTCGGTCATCGCCGGAGAATAGACGGCCCCGCCTGCGCAGGGGCCCATGATCAGCGAAAGCTGCGGCACCACGCCGCTGGCCAGCACGTTGCGCTGGAATACTTCGGCATAGCCGCCGAGCGACGCCACGCCCTCCTGGATCCGCGCGCCGCCCGAATCGTTCAATCCGATCACGGGTGCGCCGACCTTCATCGCCATGTCCATGATCTTGCAGATCTTCTGCGCGTGGCGTTCGGAGAGCGAGCCGCCGAACACCGTGAAATCCTGGCTGAAAACGAAGACGAGGCGCCCGTTGATCGTGCCGCTGCCGGTGACGACGCCGTCGCCGGGGACGATCTGCTCCTCCATCCCGAAGTCGACGCAATTGTGCTCGACGTACATGTCGAGCTCCTCGAACGATCCCTGGTCGAGCAGCACTTCGATCCGCTCGCGCGCGGTGAGCTTGCTCTTGGCGTGCTGCGCGTCGATGCGCTTCTGGCCCCCGCCCAGGCGGGCAGCAGCACGGCGGCGCTCCAGTTCCTCGATCGTCGACGACATTCAGGTCTCCAGGAGCTTGGGGGCCATCGGTGGCGCCTTCTGCACAGGGCACGCCCGCGCGCGCAAATGCAATGTTGCAAAGTTGCTTCCGGCGGGTTTGCATATATACTCGCGCCATGGCCACGCCCCGCCGCCGACTGTTCGAAGGCTTCCGCCTGCGGGAGTTGCGCCGCCGCGTCGGGATCAGCCAGGCGGCGATGGCCGCGCGGCTCGGCATCTCGGTGCCGTATCTCTCGCAGATCGAGAACAACAGCCGCCCCATCACGGACCTGGTCCTGCTCGCGCTCGCGCGCGAGTTCCCGCTCGAGGCCGCCGACATCGGTGTCGAGACCGAAGGCGCCGGGTTGCTCCGCGCGATCGACGCCGCGACCGACACCAGCATTCCCGCCGAACGGATGGAGGAAGCCGACGTCCGCCGCGGCATAGACCAGCAGCCGCTCCTCGCGCGCCGCCTGATCGCGGTCCACGACGCATGGCGCCGCACGCAGGAGCAGCTCCGCGTCCTCGACGACCGGTTCGACACCGGCTCGGGAGAGGCCGCGCCGCTCCCGTGGGAGGAAGTGCGCGACTGGTTCCAGGCGCAGGGCAATTATATCGACGCGATCGACCGTTCGGCAGAGGCGCTCGCCGAGACGCTGTCGATCGACGGCCACGGGCTCGAGGATCGGCTGCGCCTCTGGCACGGCGTCCGCCTCGCGCGCGCCGACGGCGACGGCAGCGAGCTCAGCCGCTTCGACGAGCCGAGCCGCACGCTGGCGCTCAACGGCACGCTCCCGCCCGAGAGCCGCGCCTTCCTTCTCGCGCACCGGCTGGTGCGCTACGAATTCGCCAACGAGATGCGGCAGGTGGTCGAGCAGGCCGGCCTCACCAGCCCCGCCGCGCGCGAGCTGCTCAGCGTCGGCCTCGCCAACTATGCCGCCGGCGCGCTGCTGATGCCGTACAGCGCCTTCCGCGCCGCCGCGCGCGAAGTCCGCCACGACATCGACCGGCTCCGCCAGCGCTTCGGAGTCAGCTTCGAGCAGGCATGCCACCGGCTCTCGACGCTCCAGCGCCCAGGCGCCGCCGGGTTGCCCTTCTTCTTCTGCCGCGTCGACATGGCGGGCAACATCACCAAGCGCCATTCGGCCACCCGCCTCCAGTTCGCCGCGCTTGGCGGCGCCTGCCCGCTGTGGATCGTCCACGAAGCCGTCGCGATCCCCGACCGCATCCTCGTCCAGCTCGCCGAGATGCCCGACGGCACCCGCTACGTCTCGATGGCCAAGGGGCTGGTAAAGCCTTCGGGCAGCTATGCGCGCCCGCCGCGGCGCTACGCGGTAGCGCTCGGCTGCGAGGAAGCCCATGCCGCCGACTTCGTCTATGCCGATGCGCTGCGCCCCGGCGGCGCGGCGACGCCGATCGGCGCGTCGTGCCGCATCTGCCCGCGCACCGATTGCGACCAGCGCGCGTTCCCGCCCGCCGGATCGGTCATTGCGATCGACGCCGATCGGCGCAGCGTGGTGCCCTACGCGTTCAGCTGAGCGTCCAACTGTTCGTCCTGAGCTTGTCGAAGCGCGTGCTGCACCTCGTTCGTGAAACAGCCCTTCGACAAGCTCAGGGCAAACGGGAGGGGCAATCAGCCCAGCCGCTCGTCCTCCGGCGTCTCCGCCGTTCCCGAGCGCGTGGCGACATCTCCGCCTAGCGCGCTCTCCTGCTCCTGATCGGTCACGTTCGGCACCTCATCGCCTTCCCGGCGGCGCTCGTCCGCGCCGATGATACTTTCCTCGTCGCGCTGCTGGCGCGGTTCGCGGTCGTCGAGGCCGCGCGAGCGGCCCTCGTGCATGCGGCGGTCGTCGGTTGCCATGATCTCTCTCCTCTCGGCATCACAACAGCCGAGCCCGCACACCGGTTGCCCGGTCCACCGCACCCGTGGCATATTGCAACCAAACAGGAGAGGTCCGATGGCAACTGCGTTCCAACAGGACGCCGGCAATCCGCTGGGCGTCAGCGACGCCGAATGGGAGGCGCGCCAGCAGCTCGCCGCATGCTACCGCGTGTTCGATCACCTCGGCTGGTCCGAGATGATCTACAACCACATCACCGTGAAGCTGCCGGGCGAGGAAAACGCCTTCCTGATCAACCCCTTCGGGCTGCACTTCAGCGAAGTGAAAGCGTCGAACCTCGTCAAGATCGACATCGACGGCAACAAGCTCGACGGCTCGCCCTACCCCGTCAACCTCGCCGGCTTCACCCAGCACAGCGTCTTCCACCGCAACCTGCCCGACGCGCATTGCATCATGCACACGCACACCACTGCGGGCATGGCCGTAAGCGCACTAGAAGGCGGACTCCAGCCGATCAACTTCTACGCCTGCAACTTCATCGGCCAGATCGCCTATCATGATTTCGAGGGCGTCACGGTGCGCTCGGAGGAAGGCGAACGGCTGATCGAGCATTTGGGCGACAAGCGCGTGATGATGCTGCGCAATCACGGCATCCTGGTGATGGGCCGAACCCTGCCCGAGGCATTCATCAAGCACTGGTCGCTCCAGCGTGCGTGCGAGATCCAGCTCGCGACGCTGTCGATGGGCAAGCCGTTGCGCGTTCCCGATGATGTCGTCGCGGTCCACCAGCGCGACTTGTCCAAGGTCCAGCCCCCGGGCGGCCCCGGCGCCCCCGACTTCGCCGCGATGGTCCGGCTGATCGACCGCGTCGACCGTAGCTGGCGGGAGTAACTCTGCGCCCCTCCCGCTTGCGGGAGGAGTCTGGGAAGGGCATGATCGAAAGATGGCCAGGCCGATCAGCCCCTCCCCCAACCCCTTCCGCAAGCGGAAGGGAAACAAGTGACTCGCTTCACCGTCAACAACCAGCCGGTCGAATACAAGATGGACCCGCGCACACCGCTCCTCTGGGCGCTGCGCGAAGCCTCCAATCTCACCGGCACCAAGTTCGGCTGTGGCACCGGCGATTGCGGCGCCTGCACCGTCGATGTCGACGGGGCCGTGCGGCTCGCATGCCAGGAAACGATCGGCGCGCTCGAGGGCACTTTCGTCACCACGATCGAGGGGCTGTCGCAGGATCGCAGCCACCCGGTCCAGCAAGCGCTGATCGCCGCCAACGTCCCGCAGTGCGGCTATTGCATCCCGGGCGTGGTGATGGCCGCGGCGGTATTGCTCCGCAACAACCGCAATCCGTCCGAAGAAGACATCAAGGGCGCGGTCCCGAACCTCTGCCGCTGCGGCATCTATCCGCGGCTGCTCGGCGCGGTCGAGGAGGCGGCGCGGATCGCGCGCGGTGACGCAGCGCCCGATGTGGAAGCCGCGCCCGCCGCCCAATGATTCCTTTCTGCTGCCTTTCACCGCAATTCAGGGACCGCTCATCGACACCGGCCTAACACGTGCATATCTGGCCACCGGCGCCCTGCCGGCCCAGCGGAGACATTGGAATGAAGAAGACCTTGCTCGCGGTGCTCATCGCCGCAACGGCTCTGGTCCCGCCGGCGGCACTCGCGCAGGACCGGGGAGGCCGCGGCGGCGGTCGCGGCGGCGATTCAGCCCACAGCCGCCAGCAGTCCGCACCTCAACAGCGTCAGGATCGCAGCGCATGGCGCTCCCAGAGCCGGCCGTCGGCGCAGCCGCGTCAGGAGCGCGCGCAGCGCCAGGATTGGCGCGGCGGTAACAGCAACTGGCGCCAGCAGCGTCAGCAGGCCCAGCCGCAGGCGTCGCGCCCCGATCGTGGCCAGTGGAACAGCCAGCGTTCGAGCGGCACCCAGCATATCGACCGCGTCCGCCAGCAACAGCAGTGGCGCGGCGATCGGGACCGCAATCAGTGGAACCGCAACGACGGTGACCGGGATCGCAGCCGCTGGAACGGCGGCGACCGGGACCGCAACGACGGCCGGTGGAACCGCGGCAACCGCGACTGGAACGGCTCACGGAACACGAGCGATCGTCGATGGGACAACGACCGGCGCGACAACGATCGCCGCTGGGGCAATGACCGGCGCTGGGACGGCAACCGCAGCTGGGGCAACGATCGCAACCGCGGCCGCTGGAACAGCGGCTGGCGCAACGACCGCCGCTACGACTGGCGCGACTATCGCTCCCGCTATCGTCACATCTACCGGTTGCCGCGCTATTATGCGCCGGTCGGCTGGGGCTATGGGTATCGCCGCTTCTCGGTAGGCTTCACGCTCAGCTCGCTGCTGTTCGCGCAGCAATATTGGATCAGCGATCCCTATCATTACCGGCTTCCGCCGGCCTACGGCCCCTATCGCTGGGTGCGCTATTACAACGACGCGCTCCTGGTCGATCTCGACACGGGCGAGGTGGTGGACGTGATGCACGATTTCTTCTGGTAAGGGACGCCCGCTTCCCTGCCGGAAAGCCGGGGCCCGGTGGAGACGCCGGGCCCCTCGTCGTTTTCCGGCGCTTGCAATCCGCGGGAGCAGGCGCAATTTCGGCGCCGTGAGCAAGACAGACATGCAGAAGACGGTCGCGAAGATTTCGGGCGGCCCCTCCCCGCTTCGGGCGCGCATCGGCCGCGAAGTGTCGGCGCGGCTCGATGCGAACCCGGAGGTGCGCCGTGCCAAGACCGAAGCGGCGCAAATGTATACCTATCCCGATTTCCTGAGCGACGCCGAGTGCGACGCGCTCATCCAGCTGATCGACGCCAGCTCGCGCCCCTCGACGCTGCTCGCGATGAGCGAGGATCCCGAATACCGCACCAGCGACAGCTCGGACCTCTGCCGCTGGGACGCGACGGTGGGGCCGATCGACCAGCGCATTGCCGATCTGCTCGGTATTCCCGGCGAGAATGCAGAGACGCTCCAGGGCCAGCGCTATTCAGTCAATCAGCAGTTCCGTGCCCACTGCGACTATTTCCACGAATCCAGCCAATATTGGGAGAAGATGAAGGAGACCGGCGGCCAGCGGACCTGGACCGCCATGGCCTATCTGAACGAAGTGCCGGAAGGCGGCGCCACCTGGTTTCCCCGTGCGGGGATCCGCTTCAAGCCCAGGAAGCGGCTGCTCGTGATCTGGAACAACATGCTTCCCGACGGCAGCCCCAATTACGATACGCTCCATGAAGGGATGCGCGTGATCGAGGGCACCAAGTATATCGTAACCAAATGGTTTCGCGAGAGCCCCTGGCTCCGGGCGCCGCTCTCCACCTTCATCTCCTCGGCCGGAGCCGCTTCAGGCGAGCAGTGAAGGCAGCGCGAAACTGCTGGCAATGTAGGACTTTGCCTGCCACCCCATGTGCATGGCGATCGGAGGGCATCGGCGAACCAGCGCAAGCGATTACCCAATCGCACATGCGTTGACTGGGGCCGCAAAAACCCGCGAACGAGTCAACCGGGTCAATCTCGCCAGCCCTGGCTCGACAAGTGCGCGACGCCGTTCCAGGAGCGCGGGATGACCGCCGTGCTCAACATCCACCGATCGATCCTCGGCCAGCCCTGGCGCTGGCGCGGCCTCGCGGCGGACGCGCGAGACCCTTCCTTCGCTCCGGATGACCTGATCACCCAGTTGCTCCTCGCCCGCGGCTGTCCGCGCGAAGCCATCGACGCGCACCGAGCGCCGAGCATCCGCGCCTTCATGCCCGATCCGTCGATCTTCAACGATATGGACAAGGCGGCCGAGCGGCTCGCCGATGCGGTCGAGCAGCGCGAGCAGGTCGCCATCTTCGGTGACTATGACGTCGACGGCGCCACTTCCGCGGCACTGCTGATCCTGCTGCTGCGCGATTTGGGGCTCGAGGCGCGGCCCTACATCCCCGATCGGCTGATGGAGGGCTATGGCCCCTCGGGCGAGGCATTGGTGCGCCTCAAGGCCGAGGGTGCGAGCCTGATCGTCACCGTCGATTGCGGCGCCCAGGCCTTCGAAGCGCTGGCGATGGCGCGCGCGGCGGGCGCAGAAGTGATCGTCTGCGATCATCACAAATGCGCTTCTGAGCTTCCCGAGGCATTCGCGCTGATCAATCCTAACCGGCTCGACGAAACCGAGGGCGCGGCCGCGCACGGCCACCTCGCGGCCGTCGGTGTCGCGTTCCTGCTCGGCGCGGCGCTGATCCGATCCCTGCGCGCGCGCAACTTTTTCGCCTCGCGCACCGAGCCGCGGCTGCTCGACCTGCTCGATCTCGTCGCGCTCGGCACCGTCGCCGATGTGGCGTCGCTCAAGGGGCTCAACCGCGCCTTCGTAGCGCAGGGGCTCAAGGTCATGGCCAAGCGCCGCAACATCGGCCTCAATGCCTTGATCGAGGCCTCGCGCCTCACGCGCGCGCCGACCTGCACCGATCTCGGTTTCGCACTGGGCCCGCGGATCAATGCAGGGGGGCGCGTCGGGCGCTCGGACCTCGGCGTTCGCCTGCTCACCACGCGCGATCCCGCCGAAGCGCGGGCGATCGCCGCCGAGCTCGACACGCTCAACGAGGAACGCCGCGCGATCGAGGCCGAAGTCCAGCTCGGCGCCGAACAGCTCTGCCTGTCCAGGCGTGACCGCGCAGTGGCGGTGATCGCCGGGCGCGGCTGGCATCCGGGCGTGATCGGCATCGTCGCGGGGCGGCTCAAGGAAAAGCTCGGCCGTCCGGCGATCGTGATCGCGCTCGACGACTCCGGTCTGGGCAAGGGATCCGGGCGCTCGATCCCCGGCGTGGATCTGGGTGCAGCGGTGCTCGCCGCGAAGGACGCCGGGCTGCTTCAGGCAGGCGGCGGTCATGCGATGGCGTGCGGCGTCACGATCGCCGAAGCAATGCTCGACACCTTCGCCGATTTTCTGGAGGAGCGACTCGCCACGCGCGTCACCGAAGCCATGGGCGAACGCGCACTGCTGCTCGACGCAGTAGTAGCCCCGGGCGGCGTCTGCCCCGATCTGGTCCATGCGATGGAGCAAGGCGGTCCCTATGGCATGGGCTGGCCGGCGCCGCGCGTCGCAGCTGGGCCGCTCACCGTGATCAAGGCCGATGTGGTCGGAAACGGCCATGTCCGCGCTGTTGTCGCCGGCGACGACGGGCGCAGCCTCAAGGCAGTCGCCTTCCGTCAGGCGGACACCGAGCTCGGCGTCGCGCTGCTATCGGCGCCCCGGCATCGCAAGCTGTGGCTGGCCGGCCGGGCCAAGATCGACGACTGGGGTCCGCGCCCCGCCGCCGAGCTTCACATCGAAGATGCGGCCTGGGTGGATTGAACCCGCTTGACCAACCGCCGTTCCTTCCCTAACCGGCGCTTCCACGCTTCGGCATGGCCCCTTCGTCTAGCGGTTAGGACGCGGCCCTTTCACGGCTGAAACACGGGTTCGATTCCCGTAGGGGTCACCATTTTCGGCTCCCAGAGGGTGTCAGAAGATGCCATAAATGGCTGTTTTCTGCGGGTTTCCTGTGGTATAACGATCCCAATCGGATTGGCTGGATACCACCACATACCAGCAAATTGATGGTATATCTGATGGTGCCTCGCCGATCCCGGGATCGGAGATACCATCATGGCGCTTTCCGTTGTGGCGATCAAAGCGGCCAAGGGTCGCGTCAAACCCTACAAGCTCACCGACAACGACGGCCTCTACTTGCTGGTGACGCCGAGCGGTGCGCGCTATTGGCGGATGAACTATCGCTATCTTGGCAAGCAGAAGACGCTGGCGTTCGGCGTGTGGCCGGACACCGGCCTTGCAGAAGCGCGCGAGCAGCGCGACGCAGCGCGCAAGGTGCTGGCACGAGGCGATGACCCCGGCGAGAAGATCAAGCTTGAGCGTATCGCCGCGACTGTCGCCGCTTCCAACAGCTTCAAAGCGGTCGCCGACGAATGGCTGACCAAGGTCGAGAAGGAAGGCCGCTCGGCCGTCACGATGAAGAAGCTGCGCTGGCTGCTCGACTTCATCAATGCATCGATCGGCAAACGCCCGATCGCCTCGATCCTCGCGCAGGAGTTACTCATCATGCTGCGCAAGATGGAGGGCAAGGGGCGCTACGAGACCGCCAAGCGGCTGCGCAGCACCTGTAGCCAAGTGTTCCGCTACGCCATCGCAACAGCCCGCGCCGAGCGCGATGTTGCCGCCGATCTGCGCGGCGCGCTGATCGCGCCGCAGCCCGTCCACCGCGCTGCAATAACGAACGCAGATGCGGCTGGCGGCTTGCTTCGGGCAATCGAGGCGTTCGAGGGGCATCCCAACACCAAGGCAGCGCTTCGGCTGCTGCCCCATGTGTTCGTGCGGCCGGGCGAGCTGCGCCACGCTGAATGGGCCGACTTCGATTTCGACAAGGCGCTTTGGACGATCCCGCCGCAAAAGACCAAGATGCGGCGGGCGCATACCATTCCCCTCTCCCACCAAGCGCTCGCCATCCTCGGAACCATCGAACATGATGCGGACTATAGCCGCTTCCTGTTCCCTTCCCTGCGCTCGGTCGATCGGCCGATGTCCGAGAACACGATCAACGCGGCGCTGCGCCGCATGGGCTTCGCACAGGACGAGATGACTGGCCATGGCTTCCGGGCAATGGCGGCGACGCTCTTGAACGAGATGGGTCTTTGGCATCCCGATGCGATCGAACGGCAGCTTGCCCACGCGGACAACAACGCAGTGCGCCGCGCCTATACGCGTGGCGAATATTGGGACGAGCGCGTCAAGATGATGCAGCACTGGTCCGACCATCTCGACTTTCTCCGCGACGGCGCGAAGGTGCTCAAGGGCAAGTTCGAGAAGGCGAAGGCCGGGAAATGACCCGGCCTCCGATCATTCCATCTCGCTTCCGGCGCTCTTCTCACGCCAGGTCGCCGGGTTGGCGATCCAACGGTTGACGGCTGACTCGTGCCATCCGGCACCATGGACGCTGATCTTCACTCGCTGGGGAAACGTGCCCTCGCCCATCTTTCGGTAGAGGGTGGTGCGGGAAAGACCGGTGCGGGCCAGCACGGTCTTGAGACGGATGATTCTTTCAACGCTGGACATGGGCTTTACTCTCATACTCGGTTGCTGACGATGCGCCCCGGCACAGGATCGAAAGCCCCGGCATCGAATGCAAGAGTGCCAAAACAGTGCCGATGCACTCGCTCGGTGCCAGTTGCGTTCAGGTGCGGTCGGTTGCGTCGCGCTGCGGTGACGTGCGGTGACACGCGGCGCCGACAATTTTTTCCCGTGCCGTCCCATTTGCGGTTGGAGCGCCCTCGAGTGCGAGGCAGACCGGCTCACTACGGATTTCCGCCCCGCGACGATTCGCACCTTCGTGCCGACCGCCCTCTGATAGTAGTCATCGGCGCGGCGCGATTGTCCTTGCCAACCGACGGGGATTGCCGAAAGATTCTGGGATGCGCACCGATCTCGATCATCTTCCTCCTGCCAAGCAGCGCGAGCTTGAGCGCGTGGTCGAGATCCTGTTCGAGGAGTTCCGTGCGGCGAACGAGAACGCCACAGCGCGCCGCAAAGGCGCACAAATCCTCAAGATCATCCTGTTTGGCAGCTATGCGCGCGGCGACTGGATCGACGCTCCCCTGTCAGCCAACCAGTACAAATCCGACTATGATCTGCTGGTAATCGTCAATCAGGCTGAACTTGCCGATCGCGCCGCCTATTGGGCCAAGGCGGAAGAGCGATTGATTCGTGCCTACACGATCGAGAAGACGCTCAAGACCCCGGTCAACTTCATCGTGCACTCCCTGCGCGAGGTGAACGACGGCCTCGCCCATGGCCGCGTGTTTTTCATGGAGCTCGCGAGAGACGGCATAGCGCTCTACGACAGCGACGGCAGTGAACTGCATCAGCCCAAACCAAAAACACCCGCACAGGCCCTTGCTGCCGCCAAGGAGTATTTCGAGGAGCACATGGGGAATGCCGCTGGCTTCCTCAAAATTTATCGCTTCTGCATGTCGGAGGGCGATTGGAAGCGGGCCGCCTTCCTCCTGCATCAGGCCACGGAAAATCTATACCAAGGCGTGCTGCTAACCCTGACCTTTTACACCCCGTACAACCATAACATTGCTTTCCTTCGCTCGCTGGCAGAGGGGCTCGATCGGCGCCTTTTCGGTATTTGGCCTGAGACCACCCGCCGCGAGCGGGCGATGTTCCAGAAGCTCAAGGAAGCGTACACCAAGGCGCGCTACTCCAGGCATTATCGGATCAGCGAAGAGGAACTGAATTGGCTCGGCGCTCGCGTCGAGGAGTTAGGCCAGGCCGTCCATCAAGTCTGCTCGGAGAAGGTCGCCGAACTCGAAAAGGCGGTTGCCTAGAATCGGCGGCCGCTTCGCGCCCTAATCTCAGTCATTCGGACTAGCGTGCTGCGATCCCGTAAGCTGCCGCTCGTTTACAAGGCCTCGGGGCTTCAGTCATATCCGGAGGGGACCGAGTACCGGCTGAGGCGGTACCCGTCAGAGCTGCATCCCCTCGATCGTCGTCCTTGCATTGTCATCGACTGCCAACGGCACAGCTGAAAGCGCAGCTTGGAGCACCGTTCGAACCTTGGGCCAACCCTCGCCCTGGCTAGCGAGAGCCGCGACCAGCGGTGAAAGCGATGACGCGGCTGACCCGAACAGGGCAGGCATCGCCGCGATCGCGCGCCACTGGCGCGTCACTAGGCATTCCAAATAGTGGACGACAAGAGGCGCGAGATGCGCCTGCTTCAGATAGTGGACCCACAGCGCCTGCGCGACGAGCAATGCGTCAGGCGCGAGCCTTTCCAATAAGGTCGCTGCAAGGGCTGATGCCGCATGATGCGACCAGTCGCTCGACGGACATTTGAGCACGGTCGCCCATGGCTCTATTGTCCCGGTGACAAACAGGCCTTCGAGATGGTTGACCAATTGCACGACCCGGCCACCTTGCGGATGCGCCGTGCCATCGGCCCGCCATCGCGCCAGCGGCAGGCGATCCAGTTCGTTCGCTGCGGCAAGGCCGAACACCGCCGCTATCATATTGCCGATGAGCAGTTCATCGGCACCTGGCGACCAAGTTCTTGGCTTGCCATCATCCTCGCGCATGACGTCGCGATCGTCCGCTGCGATCTGCTCAGCGAGCATTGCCAAGGCATCGAGCTGCCTCAGTCCATCGGCAACGATATCACTGAAATCGAGCGTGCGCTGCGCGAGTGTGAAAAGCACGGGCCCGCCGCCCGCCCGGAATGACATAATGGGACTCGCGCGCAATTTCGGCGCTTCCCTCAGCGAGACATCAAGGGACGCGCCCCAGGCCAACTCCAGCCGAATGAGATCGAGCCGGAGCGTGTCGAGCGGCGGCGCAACGGGTGCATCCGTTTCGAACGGGTCGAGATTGCTGCAGAGCCCAACAAGCCTGGACAACTCCTCGTCCGTCCGTTCGCCGCCGCTCCAGCCAGCCGTCGCGGAAAGCACGCCGCCCATACGGCGTTGCAGTGACAGCAAGGGCTCGCGGTCATAGTTGGCCTGCAGGGGTTCAAGCGCCGCCAGCACAGCCCCGAATTCTGCTACCGCCTCGCCGCGCTGCCCGGCCATGAACCGCGCCAAGGCCGCATCGACGGCGAGGCCAATCGTGAAGGTCGGCCTACTTCCGTCCTCAACCAGGCGCTTTGTGGTGTCGAAGTAGCCTGCCGCATCCAGCCAATCGCCATGGCATCCGGATGCGATTGCGGCGGTACGATGAGCAAAGGCGCATCCTATATCATCGTCGGCCTTTGGCCAACGCGGCAGAGCGTCTCGCCATATCTCTTTAGCTTTGGGATAGTCTCCGGCATCGCTTGTGACCTTCGCCAGCGCGCAGAGATAGACCGGGTCATCCCCCACTGGAGGTCCAATCTGTCCCGCTTCCGCCACGGCGCCCGCTGCATCGCCCATATCTTCGTTGATGGTGCGTAGAAGGACCGGGGCGATCGCCCGCGCCATGCTGATCGCGCCAACCTGCACGCTGAAATCGAAAGCGACGCGCAGCTTGTCCCTGAACGGTCCCCATCGATTGTCCTTCATGTTGTGCTGCGTGAGCCACAACCGTTCAACCAGGACCGACGACATGTCATCCGGTAAGCCAAGGGACTCGAGCAAAGCGCGCGCGTCTTCTGGAGCGCGCGCTTTCAAGGCTTCAAAAAGCGCGGCGAATTCGTCGATATCCTGAATGTGACTGAACAGGCGCAGAGACGCGAATTGCGCGTAGCTGCCAGCGGGAAGATCCTCATCTGCCTCCAAGTCCGCTCGGGCCATGCGATCAGGCAAGCTTGTTTCAAGCGCTCTTGCCACGTCAAAAAATTCAAGCGCGCGGGCAACGACCAGTGCGATTGGATAGCGAACCTTCACAACCGACAGGAACTGGCTGAGATAGAGAAACCGGAAGAAGCGACGCGCATCGTCGTCCGGGGCAGCAGCGAATTCCTCCTCGATCTTCACCGCAATGCGCATCGCGGTGTCTGCATTGGTCTCAGCAGCGATGCGATATTGGAGGATGCGAAACACGAAGACATCAATGGGCTTCTTGAACGGAAGCGGATTGCTCGCATCCAGACCGAGTGCCGTGTAGAAGCCGCACGCCTCGCCCACCGCGGTCCAGGTTTCGTCGCTCGCCGAGAACATGCCTTGTGAGACATATACGAGCGGGCCTGCCGTGCCCGCGATATAGCAGTGCATCAGGATCGCGGAGATATCCCAAGGACTTACTGTGCGGTCGAGAAGATAAATCCAAGCGAGCTGCCCGTGCATCGCCTTGGTCCAGTCCTGACCGCGCAGTTGTTCTGCTGCGCCTCGGGCCAGAGGCGAGACGCGAAACTCCCGGTCATCGGTCATTTCGAGCCAAGGTCCGGCGATAATGTCGACCGCGGCGCCGGCCTCGGGAATCGCCCTCTGCAGACGGCCAATGGCCATGAGGCGCTGGCGAGTGACGCGGCCAGTCATCAAGCTCGCCCGCAAAAGCAGTTCCCGCGCACCGTCGGGAAGTTCTGCGATCAGTCGCCGGGCCTCGAACTTGATGCGATCCACATCATCTGCGGTGCCGAGCAGATCGGAAGCTTCCGGTTCCGGAAACGCCCTTGCGCGCAATGTGCGCACGCGCGCGCTTACGAGTTGCGGATGACCCAATGTCGATAGCTCGATCAGCTTCGACCAGAATGCGGCGCGCTCGTCGGGGCAGCCGGCCTCGCGCAGGAAAGCCTCGATTTCATCCGCGTCAAAGGGCGGCATTTGGAATTCATGCGCCCGCTCCAGCCGAACCGCTTGCGCCAGCCGCTCGGGCAGCGGGCGATCCGCCGTGATGATGAGCTGGCCTCCGAGCGCGCTTTGGCGGTACCGAAGGGTTCCCAGCGCGCCCTCGATCACCCGCGGGTCGGACAGCGTGTCGAGATCGTCGATCACCAATATCCTAGCCACGCCTTCGGAACGCAGCAGCTCGGTTGCAGCAAGAAGGCGTGTCTTCGCCTCGGCGGGATTGAGATCGCGCAAGGTAAGCCAGAGCGGGTCGCGCCCGGCGAACGTGCTCGCGGCATTGAGCGTCTTGCCCGAGCCGGTTGATCCATGGAGCAGTACTGTTCCCGCTGATAAACTGGCTTCAAGCGTCTGCTCAAGGGTCGTTCGGCGGAAATATGGCTGCGGAAGCGGCGGTGGGCCTTCAAGGATGAGCGGCTGCGCTTGCACGGTGATGCCGGCGCCACTTGGCGACATCGCTGCGCGCACGAGGGCATGGTAGTCTTGCTTGGGCACATGGATGCCAGTCGCGCTCGCGAAGATGCGCAGGAACTGTGCGCGGGTGAGAGGAATGCTGTCCTTCTGTTTCGCTGCATCGAACGCAGCAGTGTAGAGTGCGTCGAAGGCTAGCTCTGCATCTGCTGGCGCTATCGACGACTCGGTGCCGTAAATGACGAGGCGATCTTTGATCTGGCGCACCAGCGCATCGCCATCCTGCTGTCCCGCCAGCCACTCGACCGGCCTGATGATCTCCTCGAGAAGCTCGACGGGGCTGGCGTTGGTAAAGCGCTGTCTCACCGGGTTCGATAAGTTACCTTCGCCGAGAAGAAAGTCGGCGATCGACCTTATCTGGTCATCGCTCTCATCTCCGGAGCCCGAGGCTCGCAGCTCATTCCAGAGGTCGAGCCCTCCACGTCCGGTGCCAAAGGGCGTACCTTGCTCCACACCAATGCCGGACGTGGTGACATAGCGAAACCGGATGGTCACTCCGGGATTTCGGATGCGGTGAGACCAGAAATTGTTGATTGCCTCGACAACCGAGGGCGTACGCAACGTGATGTTGCCAGAGCCGATCGTATCTTTGACTTGCTCGGTTAAGGCGGCCGCATGGTCGACCCTGTCGAGATCTTCGGCGCCTTCGAGAAAAAGTTGCTCCTCGTCACCAAGTTCCAGCCAGATTAGGATGCTGCGGAGGATCTGATAGATATAGCCCCGAAACGTGTCATGCGCCTGCCGCGCCGGGTCGCTCACCAGACCGGCCATGGCATTAACCTCTTTGTGTTCGAAAATCGATCGAAGGGTCGAGCATAGGGGCTCCTATATCAGCCTTCTTCGACTGCAAACATGCATGACGAAAATCGTCCGCTTCGCTTGCGGCTCTTTGAGGCTCACTTGAACCACGCGAAGGCTGAATGAGTGTCACCTTTTTAGCTACCAGGGCTATTAGCCGATCGCCTTGGCCGCCTACACAGCGGCGCTTTCAACCACACAGACAGTTCGTGCTCAGTAGCGAAGGGATTGGATCACAGGATGACCGACGAGACGCTCAATATCTTTCAGATGTTCGTGGCCAATGGCTACGAGACGGGCTTCTGGGTCAAGCGCACGCCATGGGGGAATAGCTGCGCGCGTGTGACGGAGGTCGAACCGTTCACTGGACCGCCGCCCTATTTTGGTAACCCGAAAGTGTTCGCCGAAATCTACGATCCGGCGACGGGCGAACTCAAGGATGCACGGATGCGCGTCCCCGTACCTGGCACTTACAAAACATGGCGTCAGATTCCAACTCCGAATTGGTCCGCCAATCTCGCAGACGTGCCCAAGGAAGTTCGGCGGTCGCCGGCGTCGATCAACTCCACCGCGATGCCTCGCGCCTACTTCAGAGTGCCCTACGAGCACCGCCAAGATATCAAAGCTCTCGGCGGGCGCTGGGACGCAAGTCGCAAGCTCTGGTGGCTGCCAGCTGATCAGGGACGCTTGATCGAGGCTGCACAGACTGCTGGATTTGCGGAAGTCACGGGCTGATGAAGCCTCTTGGTGATCTGACCATCCTCAATCTCGTTTGGAGGCAGAAGTGAAATCAACGCGGCTTGGTCTTATTCCCAATGAACGATTGGCTCGACTTCCCGAGGTATGTCAGCCTCAACATGAATTTTGCTTCCATATTCACGATTCCATGCTGTCGATGTTTCTGGAATTGGTCGGATCGGATTATCCGTCGATTACAATTAACTTTGAAGATCCGCAGGAAGCCGAGCGCTTTCACGCGGCCACCGATCCCCTCCGCTATTTTCTCGAAAATGGAGAGCGCGACCTCGCCAAACATGTGACCGTCGGTCAGGCGATGAAGGCGATCTGGAGTGACTTCTTCAATTTTATTTATGAAGGGCTGATAGCGCTCGAGAAGCGCAAGTTCGTCGTGGCCTTCGCGTTGTTCAGAAAGCCGTTGAAGGAAAATCTTCTCCTTTTGACGATGATGCTGGTCGACGACGACGCCTTCTTCAACGGTCTGGAGAGCGCGCCCGCTGCGAACTTCGGTCACCCCGGTCTGCAGGACACGCACCGGCGCGCATATTTCACCAAGGCCAGGGAAATTATTCCATTTGCCGAGTTCGTTGATCCAGAATTCCTACATGACGTCATTTTTGATGTTGGATTCGAGAACGGCCTAGCGCCTTTCTTCGACAAAGCGACACACCTCGTGACCAACAGGAAACAAATTCAGACCGAGGACCTCAATCTCAACTTCATCTTCAAGGACCCCCGCGAGGATGATCTCTACCATTCAACCTATCGGCAGCTCGCCTATATCCTCCTCTACGCGATGTTGCTCGAAATCGAGCTGTTCAAAAAGGCAGGCCTTGAATCACACAAACTCTCCCAATGGTTCTCCCTGACCGGTCTCGGGAGCTACATTGCTCTGTTCTGCCGGACATCCTGTCCGATCGCATCGAGCATGAACCGGCTTCTGCGGCCATTCCTGATTTGCCCGCACTGCGATGCACCCGTTAGAATTCGCAAAAGCGAAGCTGCCCGCTTCTTCACTGCGCACAGACTCAGCTGCCGAAAATGCGGGCATGAGCATGATTTTCCACTATTCTGGATCATGGCCAAAACCCAATGGTCACTCAGTGATGAGAATGGCGATCCGATTGTCAACGAACGCACGATGCAAGAGAGTGTTGAATAAGATCGACGTTTGAAGATCCATCGACACCTTCTTTATTGCTTTCCCTTCGCCATCCGACTCAAAAAGGGATCGGCATGGCGATCTTTTCGACTGACGAGCGTGATTACCTAGCGGCCTTGTAAGGCAACCGCGGGATTCTCGTTGACGCCTATCGGAATTCCCTGGCGCGGAGCGGTAATGCGGTCATGGGCCAATCCCGGCTGAACCAGATCGGGCCGCAGCTCGGCCAAGGTTTCATAGAGCGAGGATGCGAGCTGGGCGACGCCCGACATGTCGGTCTCATGCGCGCCTTCCAGCTCGTAAGCGTAGCGGTGCTTGACGAACAGATTGGCATATCCCGGCAAGTCCTCGGAAAGCACCTGACCATGGCGATGCCGGTAATGTGCCGCGATCGTCGCCTGTGTTCCGGCGGTCAGACGCCCATAGAGATCGCTGTGTCATGGCCGTGGAGATCTTTGCCGGTCTTTCCCTCGATAGCGAGTAGCCCCTTGAGGTAAATCTCGACGACGAACGCGAGCAGCACGAGGGCCGGCGGGAAAAGAAAGGTCTGGCCATGCCCTCGCAGTTCGAGACAGCGCAATGCGCATTCGTGATAATTCCGGCCGTGCCGAAACATCCGATCTGGCATGGGCACAGGACCGCGTTCACGCACACGGGCTTCCATCCAAGCGCGTATCCCGTCGAGAATCCCCGACGGTCCGGTGGTCATGACGGCCTCTTCATCGCAACGGACGATATGTTGCCGCCAAGCGGAGCGACAGCGAAAAGTTGAGGAATGTTGGCTACCCAGCGAGGTCGGCGCTACGTTTGAGGCATGAACGTCTCCGATCAACTTCCCCGCGGATTCCAAGCCAATGTTGATCGCTTTTATCAGCGCGTGATCTTAGCGACGCTTGGTCAACTCCCGACGCACGACAAGCTTGTCGTAGGACAGACGAGCAGCATGGAGGAATTCCTGACGCGATGCGCCGCGCAGGTCGACAACCATACCGCCAATGAAGCCGCGAAAGCCTTCGCGCTTACCTTGGACGGCCTGTTTGAACGTCAGCTTTGCCGTTGGGCTCATGCCCATGGCGAGAAAGCGGACAGCATGAAGACGGCTCTGCCGGCCTGTGTGCGGATCGGAGCTCTCGATCTCGCAGCGACGGGAATGGCCCATGATCTCGAGCAGCTGCACCTGGTCGCCAATGTGGTCCGCCACGGCGAAGGTCCGGCTTGCAAGAAGCTGCAAGCGACGGCGCCGCTGCTTTGGGACAGCGCCCCCGCACGACTATTACGACTTAGCGCCCCTGACGCCGTCAAGCGATATGCTTCGCATTCGGGTTGACGATCTACGGCGATATGCACGCGCGATCACGCGCTTCTGGGGCCATGTGAACCCGCTTCCCATGGCAATGCCCGATCCGCCTTATTAGGCGTAGGCTTATAAAGTGGCGAGTCAACGAGACGCCCAGAGGAGCAAGTGGTCAGCTATCCTGAAACGCCCTTCGCCTCATGCAGCAGACCCTGGGAAAGATGATGCAGAGATTCTGGAACGGATTATCAAGGCACGGGGGGCGTTGCTGGCATCCGAGGGCGACATTACGATCGTAACATTCTGCTGAGCGGAAACGATGGTGCTGGCGGTATCGGACTTATTTGCTTGGGCGTGAGCCATTTATTTGGCTAAAAGCTGAATTTTATACTGCAGCTGGAGTACAAAAGTTGCCGGTCGATGCAAAGACACGTCGAATCTTGGAACTATTCTATCGGTATAGTCGCAAACGCACTCGCGAGATAGCGGAAGATGGTAGGCAGATTGCTCACTATACCACCGCCGAAACAGCGATGAAAATACTCAAGGGAAAATCGCTTTGGCTTCGCAATGCGGGGGTGATGAATGACTATTCCGAGATTGAGCATGGCCGCGCAGTCGTAAAGGCGGTCATCACTAATCCGAGCGAACTGTCGGTGAGGTTTTTTGCGATCCTAGATGCCATTCAACCAGAGCTGTCCCGCCAAGTTATGGAACGGCATGCCGATCATCACAAGCACGCTAGAGAGACCGTATTTATGGCCTCCTTCTCTGAGCATGATCCAGCGGATCAGTTGGGCCGCTTGTCGATGTGGCGAGCTTATGGCGGTCCTGTCGCAGGTGTCGCACTCCTCTTTCACGGCGGTATTGCGAACTTGGAGCTGGAGATAGACCTGAACGTCAACGCCAGTCCGGTCTTTTATGGCGGTCCCAATGAGTTTGTGCGCGAATTCGCGGATATGGTAGCCGAGTTGGAAGCTGACCTGGAATTTCTCAAGGCTAGTGACCCAGATTTGATTCTGAACGCTGCGACGTCCGCTTTGCAATTTTCAATGTATTCGATCAAGCATCAGGGCTTCGCGGAGGAACGTGAGTGGAGGGCTATTCATAGACCTTTCGAGTATTCATCTGAGCATGTCGTACCTGAGACATATTCAATAGGTGGCATCCCGCAAGCGGTCTATCAGTTGCCGTTTCATAACCCGGATAAAGGGCCGCTATTCAACATACCGCAACTTCACCTGCCTGACATTCTCGCCGGCATTCTGATTGGCCCATGCGCTTATCCCGAGACTGTACTTCGTGCCTTTGTGGATCAATTGGCCGAGATCGGTATCGAAAATCCAAGGGAGCGCATTATTGTGTCCAACATCCCTCTTAGGCAGCAGTGGTGATCGACCTGGATGAGAAGCTGTCTGGCACGATGCTCAGTATGGCCGTCAAGGAGGTTATTGCTGTGTCGTGCCTGCTCAAGCCAGAAACCGTTGGGAGGTTGCCGGGATAATGTCCGGCGATCTTGCCGAGCGTCCCGTCCGACGACCGACGTCCGCTTTCCTTCCTACCGATCACGATACCTGACAGGCAGATAGCGGCCCAGTCCTTGCCATTCCCAAATTGCCTCCCTCGCCTTGTTGCGGCATAATCGGTCTACAGAACGGAGGGCTGGCAGCCGTTCTGCTGGATCATCCTGCCAGGCATAAACACGTCCGCCCGTCATGGCCGGACGGCCGCTGCTGACGCAGTGGGCACCGCTTGCACCATCCGTCGCTTCGCGCGGTGGACTGCCGGCACGCAGGCAAGCCATGACAACCGATATTGTGAACGACATCTACGCGCGCGAAGTGGTGATGGCGCGCGTCGGCCATCTCATCCGACGCAAACAGCATGAGATCGAACGAATCACGCGCATCCTGCGCGGCTGCTTCGATCCCGATCAGGTGCTGGCGCCCGAGCCAGGGCGCATCACACGCATTCTGCTGATCGGTCCCTATGCGCGGCGCAGCTGGTATGAGGACAAGCACACGCTCCAGTTTTCGGACTATGAGCTGTGGGTCATCGTCAACCATCCGTTGTTCACCGAAGAGCGCTGTTGGTGCCGTGCGCGCAACATCATCGAGCGCGAGCTTCGCAATCGCTGCGCAGTCGATCTGAACATCCTGCCCAAGGCGGATGTCAGAGCTGCGCGGGCCGAGCGCGACCACTTCATCCTCGACCGGATCGAGGCCGGGATCACGCTCTATCGAGCTTCGCGCGACGCGCCACTTAACGCGCGCGAAGCCTCACCGCGGACGTAGGTACATGCGGTCCCCTACCCTACCAATACGGGCGCGGATCGCGTATTGGCGAAGCATCGGCCGCGGCAACCTCTACGGGGAGCGCCGGGGTATTCAACCGGCACGCTTGGAGCGCCTGCGGGCAGCGTTTGCGAGCATGCCGGCAGCGACCCGCGATGTCTTCGCGATGCACCGCTTCGACGACCTTCCCTATGATCGCATCGCGCTTCGTCTGGGGATCGAAGTCGATGAGGTCGAGGCGCATATCGCCGCCGCCCTCATCCATCTGAGTCGTGCGCTGGACGAGGATGATTGATCGCACCGCCGCCTCCTTCAGCCTCGAAAGCGAATGCCCGCTTGCCGCGTCGGTGCCATAGCGCCAGCGCTTGCTCACGCCCCTCGCTTCGCAACTCGGCCGCGACCGCGATGAAGGCGCCATAGAGCGTGGCGCGATCATCGCCGGTCAGCTCGACCAGACCGGCCTTGGTGACGAGACCACCGAGTTCAATCAGCTGGCGCGTGCGTTCGCGGCGCTTCACGACCCAGGCCCGAATGTCACGACGCGCGATTCGCGCCATCAAACGGCAGCGTGCCGCTAGCGTCCGGCGGAGCGCTGCGCGCCCGGCTTTGAGGGCCGCGCGCAGCGTTCCGCCGCGCCGGGCGAAAGAACCCCGCGCCGCGCTTGCGCCAGCCCTCCTTCGTCGCGTCGTCCTTCGTGGCAACCGCCTCAAGCAGCGCTCCCGCGAGCAGATCGGCGTCCAGTGCATCGGCGCCGGTAGCGATGACCAGTTCGCCGAGTTGGCGCACGCGGCGTTCCTTGAGTTGCTTGGCTCTGTCAGCAAGCGCCTTCAGTTCCGAGTCGAAGTCACGGGGCTTACGCATCATAGTCTCCATTGCCGGGTGATGCGCGCATGATAGTAGAACGGTGACCGCAATGCTGTAGAGTCGCCGGGACAGTCTGGAACCAGCCAATCCCTCACAGGAATTTTTCGTGTGAGGGCGCGCTTATACGTCGTGCCGACGTACGCTTTCAGATGTAACTGCTTCGATCGCTATGGCGATCTACCATTTTAGCGTGAAGGTCATCAGCCGCGCTGCCGGTCGCAGCGCCGTTGCCGCCGCCGCCTATCGCTCGGCCTCGCGGCTGCATGACGAGCGGCTCGACCGCGACCACGACTTCACCGACAAGTCGGGCGTCGTTCACTCGGAAGTGATGCTGCCGAACGGCGCGCCCGATGGTCTCGCAGATCGCGAGAAGCTGTGGAACGCCGTCGAGGCCGCCGAGCTGCGAAAGGACGCGCAGCTCTCCCGCGAGGTGGAGTTCGCCATTCCGCGCGAGCTGGACCAGGCCGAGGGCATCCGGCTGGCGCGCGAGTTCGTCGAACGGGAATTCGTCGAGCGCGGGATGATCGCCGACGTCAATGTGCACTGGGACGTCGGCGCCGATGGCGAGCCCAAGCCGCACGCGCACGTGATGCTCACCTTGCGCAATGTTGATGAGAACGGGTTCGGCAAGAAGAACCGCGACTGGAACCGCACCGATCTTCTGGAGAAATGGCGGGAGCGCTGGGCCGAGAACGTCAACAAGCGGCTGGCCGAGCTGGATATCGATGCGCGTGTCGATCATCGCTCCCTGGAAGCGCAGGGCATCGAGCTGGAGCCGCAGCATAAGATCGGTCCGGCGGCCGCCCGAATGGCAGAACAGGGACTCGCTTCCCAGCGACTCGAAGAGCACCACGCCATCGCGCGCGCCAATGGCGAGAAGCTGCTGGCGAACCCGGCGCTGGCGCTGGACGCGATCACCCGCACCCAGGCAACATTCACCACGCGTGATCTGGCGATGTTCGTGCACCGGCATAGCGAGGGAAAGGAGCAGTTCGACCGCGTGATGGCAGCGGTACGCGCGTCGCCGGAATTGGTCTCGCTCGGCAAGGACGCACGCGGCCAGGACCGCTTTACCAGCCGCGACATGATAGAGACCGAGAAGCGGCTCGAGCGTGCCACTGTCCGGCTGGAGGCGGCGCGGCGTCACGGCATGAATGAGCAGCATCGCAAACTCGCGCTCGCGCGTGCGGAGATGCGCGGGCTGGTGCTGTCAAGCGAGCAGCGCAGCGCCTTTGACCACGTCGCCAAAAGCCAAGGGCTTGGCGTGGTCATCGGCTATGCCGGGACGGGCAAGTCGACCATGCTCGGCGTCGCGCGCGAGGCTTGGGAGAGCGCAGGCTATTCGGTCCGGGGCGTGGCGCTCTCCGGCATCGCCGCCGAAAATCTGGAGAGCGGTTCCGGTATTGCTTCGCGGACGATCGCGAGCATGGAACATCAATGGGCCGGTGGCCGCGAGCTGCTGACCAACCGCGATGTGCTCGTGATCGACGAGGCCGGTATGATCGGCACGCGCCAGATGGAGCGCGTGCTTACCGAAGCCGAGAAGCGGGGCGCGAAGGTGGTGCTGGTCGGCGACCCGGAGCAGCTTCAGGCGATCGAGGCCGGTGCCGCGTTCCGCGCGACGGCCGAGCGGCATGGCAGTATCGAGATCACCGAGATCCGCCGCCAGCGCGAGGATTGGCAGCGCGACGCTACGCGCTACCTCGCGACTGAGCGGACAGCGGAAGCAATCAGCGCCTATAGCCGGCACGACCGCGTCCATGTTGCCGATACGCGTCAAGCCGCGCGTGCTGACCTGATCGACCGGTGGGATCGGGATCGTTCGGAGGCGCCCGGCGCCTCGCGGATCATCCTCACACACACCAATGACGAGGTGCGCGAGCTGAACACCGCCGCACGCGACAGGCTGCGCGGCAACGGCGCGCTCGGCGAGGATGTGATGATCTCGACCGAGCGGGGGCAGCGTGAATTCGCGCCCGGAGACCGGGTCATGTTCCTGCGCAATGAGCGCAGCCTTGGCGTGAAGAACGGGACGCTGGGGCAAGTGCAGTTTGTTACTCAGGCGCGCATGGCGGTGCTGCTCGACGACGGGCGCGGAATCGCGTTCGATGTGAAGGACTACGCCAACATCGATCACGGCTACGCGGCGACCGTCCACAAGGCGCAGGGTGTAACGGTCGATCGGGTGCATGTGCTGGCGACGCCAGGGCTCGATCGTCATGCCGCTTACGTAGCGTTGTCACGCCACCGCGAAATCGTCGATCTCCACTATGGTCGCGACGATTTCGCCGACCAGCATACGCTGACGAGGGCGCTGTCGCGCCAGCGCGGCAAGGACATGGGATCGGACTACCCGAAAATCGAGCCGATGCAGGAGCGGCCGGCACCACACGACCGGTTCGCGGGGTTGAAGCTGCGCGTACCTTCCGATGCTCCGGAGTTGAGCCCGTTCGAGCGGGCGGTGGTGCGCGTTGCCCGCTCGGTCGCCGACATTGTGCGCGTGCGGACGGAAGGATATGCGGAGCTGCCGCACCAGCGTGCCGCCCTCGACAAGGCGGTCGCTGAAATGGAGGCGCTACGCCCCGGTGTTAAGCGCGACGTTCAGAATGTATTCAACGCCGATCGCACGACGATCGATGAGGCTGCGAGCGGGCGGCCGCAACCGACGATCCGGGCTGTGATGCTGGAGGCCGAGATGCGGGCCGACCCAGCCAAGCGCGCCGACCGGTTCGTTGCGCGCTGGAGCAAGCTGCAGAAGCAGTCTGACCGCGCCTATGCAGTGGGCGACATGGCGGGCCGCAAAGCCATCCAAAGCGAGATGGCGGGAATGGCGAAGAGCCTCGAACGAGACCCGCAGATGGAATCGATCCTCGCAGGCCGTAAGGCGCAGCTCGGGATCACGATCGACACCGGTCGCCGGCTTGGAGCGGAACTGGCGTTCAATCACGGAATCGACTTTGGGCGAGGACGTGGGCTTGGGCGCTAAAGTGGTGGCGGCTTTGCGCCCTAATTGCGGACGTTCATTGCTATCGGTCATCTTCCTCAAAACGGACATAGCGGCGATTTGAAGAATGAGATGCCGCGCCGTGAAGGTTCAGCCGCCGTGCTCGATCCGAACCGTTATCGCACCCGGGTGATCGAAGACCGACAGATCGCCGGTCACTCGCCCGAGGACGATAATTCCGGGCGCAGGTACGCGGCCGCTGCGGTAGTAGATGACAAAATCATCATTGCCCCAGAGACCCAGCGTTCCCGCGTAAAACGCGGTTTGCCGCTGCCCACCGGGCAATGGTGAAGGCAGATTCCCCGTCTTCTCCTGCCGGAGGTGATCGCGCATTTCGATGGTGAGCGGGAGCATTCGCACCAGCGCTCTGGTAGCGTCGTTGTCGACGAGTTCGGCTGCGACCCGGCCCCGATCCGACGAAATGACGATGCGTTCTTGTGTCATTGCAGGTCCAGATCGTGCGTCCGGCTCGCGTGCTGGAGCGCTATTGCCCGGGCGGGTCGCCACGATGTTCCCGTCGCCCGCGGCTGCGGCATTGCCGGTGCGCTCGTCGGCGCCGCAGGCGCCGGGGAGCAGGCTGGTGGCGAGCAGTATCGCCATTCGACGCTCGTGTCGCATGGTTGCCTCCTGACTTCGTCAGCCGGTGCGGGATTGCGTATATTGTTCGTCGGTGACGTGCTCCATCCACGTGACCGGAGAGCCGTTCACCGATTCCTGAATCGCGATATGCGCCATGGAGGAATCCGGTGAGGCACCGTGCCAGTGGCGAACGTTCGGCGGACACCAGATGACATCGCCCTCGCGGATCTCCTCGATCGGGCCGCCTTCGACCTGGGTCCGCCCGCTGCCGGCGGTCACAACCAGCCGCTGCCCGCGTGGGTGCGTATGCCAGGCCGTGCGTGCGCCGGGCTCGAATGCGACCAATGCCGCCCCGATCCGGGAAGGCGCTTTCGGATCGAACAGCGGTGTGATCGTGGCGGTGCCGGTGAAATACCGAGCCGGCCCTTGCGCGGGCTGGCGCGTGTCGCTGCGGCTGATTTCCATCTTGCCTGCTCCTTGTTCGGAGGAATCGGTTTGCGCTTGTGCCCCCAGCTCCGGCGAGCAGGCGAGGAGCGACACCGGCAGGAGGATTGCTCCGGGCGACTTCATCTCGACGTTCTCCTTCTACGCGAGGTGCTGTCTGAAGAAGGAGGTGAGCTTGTCGAACGGGATCAGATCGACCCGGTCATAGAGGTCGACATGGCCCGCGCCCGGAACCCAGACCAGTTCCTTCGGCTCGGCAGCGCGCCGGTAGGCGTCCTCACTGAACTCGCGCGAATGCGCCTGATCGCCCGAGATGAACAGCATGGGACGCGGGCTGATCGTCTCGATGTCGTTGAACGGGTAGAAGTTCATGAACTTGACGTTGCTGGTCAGCGTCGGGTGGGTTGTCGTGCGCACCGATCCGCCCCTGGGCGTGAACTCACCGCGCGGCGTGCGATAGAAGTCGTAGAACTCGCGCTGGATCGGGTCCGTCTCCGCGGTCAGCTCATGCGTCGTTCCGCCCGTGTACCGCGTCTCGCCACCGGTGAATTCAGCATAGCGCTGCTCGGCGGCCTCGGCGATGATCTGTTTGCGCTGCTCGAGCGACAGCGAGTGGTTGAGTGCATTGCGGTTGGCGGCGCCCATATCGTACATGCTGACCGTCGCGATCGCCTTCAGGCGGGGATCGATCTTGGCGGCGCTGACGATGAAGCTGCCGCTGCCGCAGACGCCGATCCCGCCGATCCGGTTGCGGTCCACGAACGGCTGCGTTCCGAGGAAATCGACCGCGGCGCTGAACGCCTCGGCATAGAAGTCGGGCGCGACCGCATTGCGCGGCTGGCCCTCGCTCTCGCCCCAGAAGGGTAGGTCTATCGACATCGCGGCGAAGCCCTGCTCGGCCATCTTCGTGGCGTAAAGGTTCGCGCTCTGCTCCTTTACCGCTCCCATCGGGTGCCCGACGACGAGCGCCGGGTGTTTCGCGTTGCGGTCGAGGTCGCGCGGAAGGAACAGATTTCCGGCAACCTGCATCCGGTACTGGTCCTGGAACATGACCTTCCGGGAAGTCACGCGATCGCTGGTGTAGAAATTATTGGCTCCGTTGGACATGTTTTGGGCCTCCGCGGCTGGAAGATTGAGGAACGAGACGCCGAGCGCAGCTGCGCTCGCCCCGCTCAGGCGAAGCAGACTGCGCCGGCTCAGATCGGCGACAGCGGCTCGGTCGAGCTCGCCCTGTTCGGCGATATTTTCCATGTTCATCTGAATGCTCCGCAGGAGATGGCGGGCGCGGGATCGCGCGACCGGCGCGCGCCCAGCCCACCGACAAGGGCCGAACCGCCGAGCAGGGCCGCGCTCGCAAGGAAGGTCGCCTGATGGCCGCCGACGTCGAACAGCAGTCCGCCGCCCGCCGCGCCCAGCGTGATCGCCAGCTGGACCACGGCGACCATCAGTCCGCCGCCGGCCTCAGCATCGTCGGGCAGCGTGCGGCTCAGCCAGGTCCACCAGGCAACCGGCAGCGCGGTCCCGATCAGGCCCCAGAGGGCGAGCAGCGCCGCGGTCGGCAGCGGCAGCGTTCCCATGGGGATCAGCGCAAGCGCCACTACTGCCATAGCGAGCGGAGCGAGCACCAGCGTGGCGGTCAGGCTCCTGCTGACGACGCGACCGACCAGCCAGGTTCCGATGAGGCCCGCACCGCCCATGACCAGCAGGATCAGGGACAGGAGCGATACGGTCACGCCGGTCGCGTTCTCCAGGAAGGGCCGCAAATAGGTGAACAGCCCGAATTGCCCCATGAACAGCAATGCGATGGCGATCATGCCGTGCGCGGCGCCGGGTCGCCGCAGCACGCCGAGCGCGCTGGCGCTGCGCACCGAGCGATCCGAAGGCATCGAGGGCAGCGTCAGCCATTGCCAGGCAAAGGTGATCGCGGCGAGCGGTACAACGAGGAAGAATGCGCCGCGCCAGCCGATGTACTGGCCGAGGAAGCTGCCGAGCGGCGCCGCGATGGTGGTCGCCAGCGCATTGCCGCCGTTGAGCAGCGCGAGTGCGCGCGGCACCCGGTCTTCGGGCACGAGACGCATGACCGTGGCCGCCGACATCGACCAGAAGCCGCCGATCACGATGCCGAGCAATGCGCGCCCGATCATCAGCACCTCGAAATTGGGCGCGAAGGCGACCAGCAGGCCCGATATCAGCATGAGCACCGTGAGCCAGAGCAACAGCACACGGCGATCGATGCCGCGCGTCAGCGAAGCGATCGAGAGGCTCGTCAGCACCGCGAACAGCCCGGAGACTGAGATCGCCTGCCCGGCCGTACCCTCGGTCAGATGAAGATCGGAGGCGATCGGCGTCAGGATGCTGACCGGCATGAACTCCGAGGCGATGAGCGTCGACACGCACAGCGTCAGCGCCAGCACGGCGCCCCAGCCGGATCGCGGGGCGTCCGACCTGTCGGCATGCGCAAAAATCTGTTCGATGCTGGCGCTACTGGCCATATCGCGGTTCCATCTGTCATTGGAGGGATCACGGGCAGCACCGTGATCAACAGGGGCCGATATAAGCGGCGGGACGGCGGTGGATTACCCGCTCCGTCGTTGATGAAGCGATGAGGCAGGCTCATCGTTCGCGAACGTGGACCGCCTCCTACAGTCCGAGCGGCCGCATCTCGCGGATGAGGTCGATCAGCAGGCGCAGGCCGGTCGGCAGTTGCCGGCGCCCAGAATAATAGATGTGGAATCCGGACCCCATCGATGACCAGTCCTCCAGCACCAGACGCAGGTCGCCGCGCTCGACCAGCGGGGTTACGCACGGTTCCGGCAGATAGGCCAGTGCGGCGCCGCCGGTGGTGAGGGTGAGTGCGAATTGGGTTTCATCGATGGTGATCGCCCCGGGCACATCTATTGCGAGCGTTTCCTCGCCTTTCTCGAATTCCCAGCGATAGATGCTGTCGTCGCCCAGCCGAATCCGCAGGCAGCGGTGCGCGACGAGATCACGCGGATGCTCCGGCATCCCGAAGCGTTCGAGATATGCCGGCGCCCCTACCACCACCCAGCGAATGTCTCTCGACAGGCGTTGCGCGATCATGTCCTCCGGAACCGTCCCGCCATAGCGAATGCCAGCATCGGCCCCGGCCGCGACTACATCCACCAGATGGTTCGACACACAAACGTCGATTTCGATGTCCGGATACCGATCGACAAATGTCGGCAGAACCGGTGCGAGGATAAGCGTCGCGGCATGCTCCAGCACATTCAGCCGGATGCGCCCGGCGGGCTCTTCCCGATAGCGGTTCAGCACCTCGATCGCCGATCCGATCGCGTCGAACGGCGCACCGATGGCTGCACGCAATTCCTCGCCGGCAGCCGTGAGCGTGACGCTTCGACTGCTCCGGTTGAGCAAGCGAACGCCTAGGCGCGTTTCGAGCCCTTTCAGCGCATGGCTGAGCGCAGACGCGCTGACGCCCAGCTCAAGACCGGCACGCCTGAAGCTGCGGTGCCTGGCGATCGCAAGGAAATAGCTGAAATCCGCCAGGTCGGTTCGACTGATCTGCACCGCAGGAGTGTGATCGCGCCGGATCTGAAAAGCAATCAGGATGAGCGCCGCTCATCGCTACCGGTACCCTCTGTCGACTCAGTACCCGACGAGAGCCGATCGACGAGACTTCCTGCCGGGTTGTATGGAGCGGCGGCTATTGCGATCTTCGTTTCGAAAGCGGTCATTCTGCTTCCGGCCCAAGTCTTGCCGCTGGACAATTTTCCACGCGTCGTGCCCCCTTACTTATCAGCGGCGGCAGGTGCTCGTCCCATTTGATCGCACAAGGTCCGGAAAATTGATGGTATGTGCGATGGTATCATAGTCACCGCTAGAATCATTATGTCGCGATATCAGCTACTTACCTGAGTCTCAAAGCTTCCGTAGGGGTCACCATTGTTTTCAATGGCTTTTTGCATACGCTGCCGGCGTATAAAATATTTATCGATGCCTTGCGATGCGCGACCTTGCGCAGACGAACGTCTGCGATTCACGCGTGCGGCAGCGTGCCACGCGGTGCCGATTCGACGCGGGCGGCATCGGTTCACGGGCTACTGATCTTACAGCCAACTCGGGCAACACGCGCTCGCAATTAAGTTTCCTGAGCCGACTGCTCCGAAACGCCCGCCGTGCCTCAACGCCCGGCAGGGCCCGCGGCGCCGGGCCCCACGCGCCAGCGATCGAAAGTGCCTGGGGGCTGCTCGCGGAGGCTGTCGCGAAGAACGATCATCGGTCCCTGCGATTCGCTGATCCCGCCCGCCGCTGGCCGATCGATGTCGATGATCAGCATCAGCGAAAGCGTGACGAGCGCGAACAGCACCAGCGTGGCGACCAATCCGCGTGACGAGGTCAGCACATGCCCCATCACCCCCGCAGTAACGGTCACATAGATGATCAGCACCAGGAACACCTCGCCCGGCACGCGCACCTGCCGCGCCGCCTTGCGCGACGCATCGAGGTCGATCACTTCGTTGACGGTGTCGAGCAGCGCCGTCGAGAAATCGAGCGTCCGCACGCTGTCGAACGCCGCCGCCGTGGCTGACCAGAGATCGACCAGCAGCCGGTCGTTGGTTTCGAGCAGCGGCCCCATCTTCGCGGGCGCGGTGGTCGCGAGCGTGACGCGGTTCTCGGTATAATCGCGCAGGATACCCGAGACGCGGGTTCGGTGCGGTTCTTCGAGGAGCTGCGCGCGCAGATAGCTCGTTCCGATCGCATTGGCTTCCTGGAGTACAAGCCCGCGGCGCGTCTCGAAGCGGTCGACCGAAAGCGCAAAGGTAAAGCCCAGCAGAAGCGCCAGCAGCCCGAGCACGGCCGAAACGACATAGCCTTCATGCCCGCCGTCTTCACCGTCCTTCGACGCGCTGCGTCGGTCGCGAAACCTGCGCAGCAGATGGCCTGCCCAGGCTGCCAGACCCATCAGCACGAGGAGAATCAGCCCGAGCAGAATGATGGGCGTCGCGTTTAGCCAATGGTCGATCGTCATTGCCGGCCTCCGTTTGCGCCGATCCTCCCGTCAGTGCGGGAGCGCAACAACCGGGTGAACACCCGGTTCGGCCGGGGATTTGTCCCCGCGTCAGAAGCTGAGCGTCGCGACGATCGCCGCCTGGGTGCTGCGTCCGCGCGCGCCAGGAGGCGTGGTGAGCTGGCGCCCTACTTCGATCTGGAGGTCGAGATAGCGTTCGAGCGTGTAGTGGAAGTTGACGCCGATGCTGGCGAGTTCGTCGTTCCCCGGAAGCTCGACGAAGCGCGTGTGCGGCCGCAGATAGGCATAGTCGGCGAACAGCCCTATCTGGAATTGGTCGCCCACCGTGTCGCTGCTGTCACCATAGCCGATCAGGCTCACCGCGGGCGAACGCAGCTCGGTGGTGAGCATCACGCCTTCGCTGCCCAGCGCAACATTGGTGTCATAGCCGCGCACGCCGCCGAAGCCGCCCCCGCCCACCTGCTCGCTATAGGGAAGGTTGTCGCTGGCGAGCTGGACCATGCCGCGCACGATCCAGTTCATCCCTTCGGGCAGCCGCGTCGTGCGAGTCAGCGAGAGCCGGTCGTAGACGTAGCGCGCGCTGGATCCGGGGACGAGCTGGCGGAAGGCCTGATCGGTGTTGTACTTGGTGACATCGCCCGGCGAGACGACGAAGCGGTTCTCGATGACCGTCTCGCCCGCAGAATCAGGAATGCTCGCCGTATAGATCACCGGGAACTGGAAGATCTCGACCGCGGTATCCAGAATGCGGAAGCCCGCGAACTCCAGGTTGTTGTCGGTTCGCTTGTAGTCGAGCCCGACCTGCAGCGAATGCTTGATCCCGTCCCATTCGGGAAGATCGACTGCCCAGCGCCCGCTGATCTGCCCCGAATGCCCCTTGCTGCGGAAGATCGGCGCGATGCGCGGCTCCTGCGTCGCATAGGCGCCGAACAAGATCACGCGGTTGTCCGGGTCGATCGGCGCGACATAGCTCGCCGAGTGCGAACTGTAGCGGCCATTGAATGCGCGTGTGTATTGATATGACAGGATCTGCCCCGTCCCGAAGACATTGCCCCAATTGAAGCCGAGGTACCATTCGTCGCGATCGAGCGTAGGTACCCCCTGGTTGTCGTAGCCGCCATAGACGCGCCACGGGGGCCGGTCCTGCGCCTGGAGCTCGATGTCGGTGAGCCCGGTCTCGCTTCCCGGCCGCGCGACCGCGTTGACCGTGAGGAACGGGTTCTGGTTATAATCCTCGAGCGCGCGGCGCAGCCGCGGGGTGGTCAGCACCTCGCCACGCTCCAGTTTCCCCATCCCGCGGATCAGCCCGGTCGAGAAATGGCGGTTCCCTGTCACGGTCACGTCGCCCAGCCGATATTCGGTGACGACCAGCTGGATGATGCCGCTCTGCACGTTCTGGGGCGGCACCGAGACATGGACGAAGGGGTGCTCCTTCGCGCGGTAGACATTGCGCGCCAGCCGCCCGATCGCATCTAGATCGGCCTGGGTAAGCGGGCGGCCGAGATAGGGCCGGACGCTGGCCGCGAAATCGGAGTCGGCGAGCAGCGGCAGCCCGCGGATCGATATGCCGTCCCCGATTGATTCGGGGGCGACTCCCGAAGGCTGGACGGCGTTCATACCGTCGACGAACACCAGCCCCTTTAGCTCGGGGACGAGCACGCGGCTGTCCGCGTCGGTGGGTGCGGTCTCGGGAGGCACGTCGACCGTCGGCGTTTCGGACGGCGGCGGCAGCTTGGGCTGGACACGCTCGAAATCCTGCGCCTGCGCCGCGATCGGCATCCATGCCGCGAGGAGGAGAGCCTGCCGCCCCCCGAACCAACCCCCTGTCATTCCGCCTCCTCGAGAAATTCGACGCCGACCGGGAGCGTCGAGATGACCTGCCACTGCTTGTCGCGCCCGCCCTGCTGAAGGATCTGCTCGGTGGAATTGATGGTCGGGGCACCGCTCTGGACGATCACGCTCGCGTCCGCTGCCAACACGGTGCGCGGCGCGATGATGCTCGGCAGCCCGCCGAAGGCGTTGGTTCGGCCGAGGTAGATCGGATCGATCGTCGGATAGGGGATGTAGAAGTGCGGGTTGCCCACCGTGCGGCCCCAGCGGACGAAAATCTCGGGCGCATCGGGCAGGCAGCCGCCGCGGAAATCGATCACGCAATCGGGATTGTCGGGATCGATCAGGATCTCGCCTTCGCCCGTGGCAACGGTGGGCAGGACATAGTTGGAGAGCAGAGTCCCCGCACCCGCGGCGAAGTCGCCGGCGTCGAGCGCGGCGCTGACCTGCTGCACCCCGACATATTCGGTCGCGTAGTTGCCGTGCGTCTCGGTGACCGTGGCGCTCTCGCCCGCGACGAAGCCCGAGAGCGTGTAGTCGCCTGCGACGAGCGTGGCGTCGGTGGTGCCGTCATAGATCTTGGTCGGATAGCCGGTGATCGCCGCCGTCAGCGTGCGCCGATCGATCGTGCCGGGGCCGGTGGCGCTGGTGGGAAGGACATAGTTGGAGAGGAGCGTGCCGGCGTTGGCCATGAAATTGCCCGCAGTGAGCCCGGCGCTGACAGTCCGGACGCCCGCGTTCCTGTCGTCATAGCTGCCCGCCGTTTGTGTGACCGTCGCGCCCTCTCCGGCGACGAAGCCGTTCAGCGCGAAGTTGAAGGCGGCGAGCGTCGCAGCGACGCTGCCGTCGTAGACCTTGGTGGGGTTGCCGACGATCACCGCGGTGAGCGCGCGCGGGTCGATCGTACCCGCTCCGGTCGCGCTGATGGGAAGGATGTAATTGGCGAGCAGCGTGGCGCCGGTACCGGCGAAGTCGCCGGCATCAAGCGTCGCCGTAACGATGCGCGCGCCAGCGTTTGCGCTGTCGTAGCTTCCGGCGGTCTCCGTGACGGTCGCACCTTCGCCCGCCACGAAGCCGCTGAGCGCAAAGTTGCCCGGATTGAGCGCGGCGGCCGTCGTCGCATCGTAGACCTTGGTCGGGTTGCCGATGATGGCGGCGCTCAACTGGGCGCGGTCGATGCGGCCGACGCCCTCGGCGATCAGCGGCAGCTGGTAGTTCGTTAGCAACGTGCCGCTCGCCGCAACGAAATCGCCCGCATCGAGCGCAGCGCTGATCGCCCGCTCGCCTGCGTTGGCGGAGGCGAAGACGCCCGCGGTCTCGATCACGCTCGCGCCCTGACCGGCAACGAAGCCGTTCAGCACGAAGTTGCCGCGGCCGAGCAACGCCGCAGTGCTGCCGTCATAGGTCTTGAATACGTCGACCAGCGTCGCGGTAAGGGGCGCTGGAACGATCCGGCCAACGCCATTGACGCCCGAGCGCAGAACGTAATTGCCGAGATCGGTACCCGGCAATGGAACGAAAAGCGTATCCGCCGGGGTGATCGAGATCGTGTGCAACCCTACGTTGCTGTCGGCGTAGGTGCCGGTGACCGTGCTTTCGATCGCGACGCCGTCGCTTCCCACGAAGCCGTCGAGCCGGAAGCTTGACGAATCTAGCGTCGCGTCGAGCGTTCCATCGTAGACCTTGTCCGGAAAGGCAGCGACGATCAGCGTAATTTCCTTGGGATCGATCGTCCCAAGGCCGGTAGCCGAAGCCGGAAGCACATAATTGTCGAGCAGCGTGCCCGCGTCGGCAGCGAAATCGCCGCTCCCGAGTGCGGCGGTGACCGTGCGGATCCCCGCATTGGGCGAACCGTAAGTCCCGGCCGTCTGGGTTACGCTCGCTCCCTCGCCCGCGACGAAGCCGGTCAGCACATAGTTCGCGCTGGTGAGCGCCGCGTCGGTCGTCGCGTCATAGGTCTTGGTGGGTTTGCCGACGATCGCAGCCACGAGTGCCGCCCGGGTAATCGTGCCAAGGCCAGTGGCGCTCGTTGGGAGGACATAGTTGGCGAGCAGCGTGCCCGCATCGGCCGTGAAGTCGCCGGCGTCGAGCGCTGCAGTGACCGCGCGGATCCCCGCATTGGGCGAGCCGTAGCTCCCGGCGGTCTCGGTCACCGTTGCCCCTTCCCCTGCAACGAAGCCGGTCAGCGCAAAGTTGGCGCCCGTGAGCGTCGCGACGGTAGTGCCGTCATAGGTCTTGGTCGGGTTGCCGGTGATCGCCGCGCTGAGCGTCGCCTGCGTTATCGTACCCGCCCCGCTCGCGCTGGCCGGGAGGATATAATTGGACAGCAAGGTCCCCGCGTCTGCGGTGAAATCGCCGTCGTCGAGCGTGGCGGAGACGATGCGAGGCCCCGCGTTGGCTGAACCATAGCTTCCCGTCGTCTCGGTGACCGTCGCCCCCTCGCCGGCGACGAAGCCGCTCAGCTGGAAATTCGCGCCGGTGAGCGTCGCCCCCGTCGAGCCGTCATAGACCTTGGTCGGATTGCCGACGATGGCAGCGGTGAGCGCCGCCTGGGTGATCGTGCCCAGCCCGCTCGCACTCGTCGGGAGCACGTAGTTCGAAAGCGAAGTGCCCGCGTCCGCGGCGAAATCGCCAGTGTCGAGCAGCGCTGTGACGGTGCGAATCCCTGCGTTGGCCGATCCGTAGCTGCCCTGTGTTTCGGTGATGGTCGCGCCCTCACCGGAGACGAAACCGCTGAGCTGATAGTTCGCGCTGCCCAGCGTCGCGCCCACGGTCGCATCATAGACCTTGGTCGGATTGCCGATGATCGACGCAATGAGCACTGCCTGACCGATGGTGCCCGTCCCGCTTGCGCTGGTCGGAAGCACATAGTTGGACAGCAGCGTGCCGCCATTGGCCTGGAAGTCGCCCGCGCCCAGAATTGCCGTGACGATGCGCAGCCCCGCGTTGGGCGAAGCATAGCTCCCCGCGGTCTGGGTGACGCTCGCCCCCTCGCCCGCGACGAAGCCTGTGAGCTGATAGTTGGCGCCGGTCAGCGTGGCGGCGGTGGTTCCGTCATAGGTCTTGGTCGGGTTGCCGACGATCGCGGCGCTGAGGAGCGCCTGGGTGATCGTCCCCGCCCCGCTTGCAGTGGTGGGCAGTACATAATTGCTCAGCATGGTCCCGGCATCGGCGGTGAAGTCGGCACTGCCGAGCGACGCCGTCACCGTGCGCGCGCCGGCATTGGGCGAATCATATTGCCCCATGGTCTCGGTGACCGTTGCGCCCTGCCCGCCGACGAAGCCGGTGAGCTGGTAGTTGGCCGAAGTCAGCGTTGCGCCGGTCGTCGCGTCATAGGTGCGGGTGGGGTTGCCGATGATCGCGGCGGTGAGCTGCGCGCGAGTGATGATGCCGAAGCCTGTCGCGGCGGTGGGCAGGACATAGTTGGCAAGCGAGGTTCCGGCATCCGCAGTGAAATCGCCGCCGTCCAGCGTCGTGTCGACGCGCCGGATCCCAGCGTTGGCCGAGGCATAGCTCCCCACCGTCTCGGTGACTGTCGCGCCTTCGCCAGCGACAAAGCCTTCAAGCAGGAAGTTGGACGAAGCCAGCGTGGCGGCCGCTGTCGCATCATAGACCTTGGTCGGCAGCCCGGTGATCGCGGCGGTGAGCACCTTCTGGGTGATCGTGCCCGCGCCAGTTGCGCTGGCCGGGAACACGTAATTGTCGAGCAACGTGCCACCGGTTGCCGTGAAATCGGAGGAGTCGAGCGTCGCGGTTACGGTCCGGGAGCCGGCGTTCTTCTGGTCATAGCTGCCGATAGTCTCAGTGACAGTCGCCCCTTCGCCCGAGATGAAGCCGGTCAGCGCATAGTTGCCGCTCGTGAGCGCCGCGACGGTGGTTCCGTCGTACGTCCTGGTCGGATTGCCGATGATCGACGCGCTGAGCGCGAGCCGGGTAATCGTTCCGTTACCGGAGGCGCTGGTCGGCAGGATATAGTTGGCGAGATTGGTGCTGCCGCCTGCGGTGAAATCGCCGCTGGCGAGCTGAGCGGTGATCAGCCGGATGCCGGCGTTGGGCGAGGCATAGGCGCCCACGGTCTGCGTCACCGTCACGCTGTCGCTGCCGACGAAACCGGTCAGCAGATAGTTGATCGAGGCCAGCGTCGCCGCGGTGGTGCCGTCATAGGGCTTGGTCGGATTGCCGATGATCAGCGCCGTCAGCGCCTTGGCCGTGATCGTTCCCGCGCCCGTGGCGGTCGTCGGCAGCACATAATTCGCGAGGTCAGTGCTGCCCGTCGCCATGAAATCACCGCCCGCCAGCGTCGCGGTAACCGTACGGCTGCCAGCGTCCGCGAGGTCGTAGCTGCCCGCGGTCTCGGTGACAGTCGCGCCTTCGCCCGAAACGAAACCGGTGAGCGCATAATTGGCCGAAGTCAGTGTGGCGCCGGTATTGCCGTCATAGGTCTTGGTCGGATTGCCGATGATCGCCGCTGTCAGCGCGCGCTGATTGATCGTCCCCAGCCCCGTCGCGGTCGTCGGCAGCACATAGTTGCTCAACGTCGTGCCTGCGCCCGCTGTGAAGTCGCCGCTGCCGAGCGATGCGGTCACCGCGCGCGACCCCGCGTTGGGCGAGGCGTAGAGGCCGGCAGTCTGGCCGACGGTGATGCTCTCCGAACCCACCAGGCCCACCAGATTATAGTTGGCGGCGGCAAGCGTGGCTGCGGCGTTGCCGTCATAGACCTTGGTCGGATCGCCAACGATCAGCGCCGTCAGTGACTTGGGATCGATCGAGCCCACGCCGGTCGCGCTGGTCGGGAGGATATAGTTGTTGAGATCGGTTCCAGCTCCGGCAGTGATGAAACCCGTGAGGGACGCCGTGACGCTGTTGGCGGTGAGTACGTCGGGCGAATTATAGGTTCCCGCTGTCTGCGAGACGGTGGCGCCTTCGCTCAGCACGAAGCCGGTGAACTGGAAATTGGCGCCCGTCAGCGTCGCCGCTGTGTTGCCGTCATAGATTTTAGTCGGATCGCCGATGATCGCCGCAGTCAGCGTCGCGCGGGTGATCGTGCCGATCGGGGCATCGTCGAGCGAAGCGACGATCGAATAGTTGCTTGCGTCCGCCCCGCCGAGCGCGAGTCCCGCGATGTCGACGTTGATCCCGGTAGCGACGTCCTTGCTCGCATAGGCACCGCTGATGCCTCCGGTGCTGACGAAGACGTCGTCGCCCGCGACAACACCGGTCAGCCGATAGGCCGAGCTATCGGCCGGCAGCGTCAGCAGGCCGTTATAGACACGCGTCACCTCCGCCAGCGTCAGCAGCGCCTGGGTGATGTCGGCGAAGAGCCCCGTGGGCTGCGTCAGGATGTAGTTGTTGTTGATATCGCCATCGAGCGTGTAGCCCGTCGCAGTCACCGGGATGTTGGTCCCCACATTCGCCTGCGCGAACTGGCCGGTGGCGCCGCTGATGTTGAGCGTGATCGTCAGCGGTTCCGCCGGAACGATCCCGTTGAGCACCGCCGCCGCGGAGTCGAGCGTCGCGGCGGTGGTGCCGTCGTACGGCTTGCTGTTGGCCACGACGCCACTGATCGTCAGCACCGCTTGGTTGATCTGCCCCGGGCCGCTGGCGCTCGTGGGAAGCAGATAGTTGGAGAAGAGCGTGCCAGAGCCGGCGACGAAATCCGGCGCGTCGAGCGTCGCCGTCACGGTCCGCGCGCCCGAATTGATGCTGTCGTAGCTGCCGGCGGTCTCGGTCACCGTCGCGCTCTCGCCGGGGACGAACCCGTCTATCTGATAGTTGGCGCTGGTCAGGATCGCGCCGGTCAGCGCGTCATAGGTCTTGGTCGGGTTGCCGATGATGCTCGCAGTGAGCTGCTTGGGGTTGATCACCCCGATCGGCGAATTGGTGACGTCGGCGACGCTGTAGTTGAGCCCATGCGTCCCGCCGAGGACGAGCCCCGCGACGTCCACGTTGATCCCGCCAGTGACGACTCCGCCGCTGATGCTGCCGCCCACATTCTTGTCGGCATAGTCACCCGTGGCCGCCGAGGCGTCGGCGGTGACCACGTCGCCGCTCAGGATGCCCGTGAAGCCATAGGCCGACGACGCGGTGGGAAGCGCGACCGAGCCGTCGTAGATCTTCACCACCGAAGTAAGCGTGATCGGCCGCCGTGTGATCGTTGCGGTGACGCCCTGCGGCTGCACCAGCGTATAGTTGGCCGCGTCGCCCCCGCTGACCGTGTAGCCCGTCGCGAGGACCGACCAGGTGCCCGCATTGGCAGTGGGGTTGCCCGATCCATCGACGAAATTGCCGGTGGTGGGCAGCGGCAGCACCAGCGACACGTCGTCGGTGCCCAGCGGCCCGGTCAGCACGCCCGAGAGCGCGGTGGCGCTGTTGTCGAGCGTCGCGGTCGAGCTCTGGTCATAGACCTTGTCCAGCGCCGCTACGCCAGTGATGTTGAGCGTGGCCGGCGTGATGAAGCCGATCGTCGCATTGGTGACGCCCGGCGCGATCGAATAATTCCCCGCGTCGGCGCCGTTGAGCAGGACGCCGGTCAGCGTGACGGACTTGTTGCTCCCCACATTCTTGTCGATGTAGTCGCCGGTGATGCCGCTGGCGTCGACGCCGACGGCGTCCCCTGCGACCACGCCCGCGAGCGTATATGCGCTGTTGACGGTCGGCACCGGGGTATCGGCATCATAGACCTTGGTCACCGAGGCGAGGCTGATCGCCAGCTGGGTGATGTCGGCCGCCAGTCCGGTCGGCTGAAGCAGGCTGTAATTGGCCGCGTCGGCGCCCGCGATCGTATAGCCGGTCGCAGTCACCGGAATGTCTGTGCCCACATTCTTGGTCGCGAATGTGCCGCTCGCGCCGCTTGTCACGACATTGACGGTGTCGCTGCCGAGCACGCCAGAAAGCCCCGCGCCGCCGTTGAGCAGCCCGGCGGCGGTGGTGCCGTCGTAGATCTTGTCCTGCGCGGTCACGCCGATCACCTGGACCTGCGCCTGGGTGATCGTTCCAGCGCCGGTAGCCGACGTGGGGAGGACGTAATTGGCGAGCGTGGTGCCCGCGCCTGCGGAGAAGTCACCGCCCGCGAGGCTGGCGGTCACTGTGCGGCTGCCGACGTTCTTCTGGTCGTAAGTGCCCGCAGTCTGGGTGACGGTCGCGCTCTCGCCGCTGACGAAGCCGCTCAGTGCATAGTTGGCGCTGGTGAGCGTCGCGGTGGTAGTCGCGTCATAGACCTTGGTCGGGTTGCCCACGATCGCGGCGAGCAGCTGGGCCTGGGTGATCGTGCCGGCGCCGCTGATCGAAGTCGGCAGCGCGTAGTTGCTGAGCAAGGTGCCCGGATTGGCGACAAAGTCCGATACCACCACCGTCGCGGTAACGGTGCGCGCGCCGGCATTGGCGCTGTCATATGCTGCCCCTGCCGACTGGGTGATCGAGCCGCCCTCACCCGCAATGAAGCCGGTCAACGAATAGTTGGAAGAAGTAAGAGAGACGCCGGTGGTCCCGTCATAGATCTTTGTCGGATTGCCGATGATCGCGCCGGTCAAAGGCCGGGCGGTGATGTCGGCCGTAAGTCCCGAGGGCTGGCTCAGCGAGTAATTGCCAGACTGCGCGCCCGCGAGCGCGTAGCCGCCGACATTGACGCGAAGATCGGTTCCGACGTTCGACTGGAGGAACGACGCGGTCGAGCCCAGCCCGTTGAGCAGCACCGTATCGCCGCCCAGCACGCCCACCAGCGTCGCCGATCCGCTCAGCGTCGCCGCGGTGGTGCCATCGTACACCTTGTCGTCCGCCGTCAGGTTCGCGATGGTCAGCGGGCGCGCCGTGATGTTCGCGGTGATCCCGCTCGGCTGGAACAGCGTGTAGTTGGGCGTGTCGGCACCGGAGATGGTAAAACCCGCCACAGTCACGGCGATGCCGTTCCCGACGTTGGCCGTCGCGAAGGTGCCGGTGGAGCCGGCGCTGCTCAGCACGACATCGTCGCCGCTCACCGCGCCGAACAGCGTGGCGCTGCCTGTCAGCGTGGCGACCGTCGTCTGGTCGTACATCTTGTTCGCGGCGCCGACGTTGAGGATGTTGAGCGGTGCCGGGGCGATCGTGCCCGGGCCGGTGGCGCTCGTCGGCAGCAGGTAGTTGGTGAGCAGCGTGTTGGGCCCGGCGACGAAATCGGCCATACTGGGGAAGCTGGCAGTGACCGTGCGGCTGCCGGCGTTCTTGCTGTCGAACGCGCCGATATTACCGGGCGAGACGAAGATGCTCTCGCCCGAGATCAACCCTGAGAATTGGAAGTTGAGCGGGGTGAGCCCGATCCGCGTGGTGCCGTTGTACACCCGCGTGGGATTGCCCACGATCGACAGCCCCAGCGGCGCCTTCAGGATCGTGCCGAGACCAGTGGCCTCGGTAGGCAGGTTGTAGTTGGCGAGGTCCGTGTTGGGGAAAGGCGAATAGTCGCTGGCGTCGAGCTGCACCGTGACGGCCCATTGGCCGACATTGGCGTTGCTATACTCCCCCACGGTCTCGGTGATGATCGCGCCTTCGCCGGGCAGGAATCCACCCAGCGTATAGTCGGACGGGCTCAGCGTCGCGACGAGCGTGCCATCGTAGATCTTGGTCGGGTTGCCGGTAATGTCGATATAGATCACGCCCGGTCCCAGATCGCGCCGGACGATCGTGCCGAAGCCGGTGACGGGCGTGGGGATGATGTAGTTCGACATCATCGTGCCCGGATCGGTATCGAAATCGCCTGCGTCGAGGTCGGCGCTGACCGACCAGACCCCCGCGCTGGACGAGGCATATTGGCCGCTCGTCTCGGTGATCGTCGCACCTTCGCCGGCTACGAACCCGTCGACCTGGAAGTTGGACGGTCCCAGCGAGGCGTTGGCGTTGCCGTCGTAGGTCTTGGTGGGATTGCCGACGATCGTGATCGTCAGCGGCGCCGGGGTAATCTCGCCCTGGATCGTGCCCGCCGTCGGCAGGATATAGTTGGAAAGCAGCGTGTTCGCGCCGGCCTGATAGTCCGACGTGGTCAGCGCGACATCGATGTCCCAGATGCCGACGTTCTTCGAAGCATAGTCGAGCCCCGACGCCTGGGTGATCGTGATCGATTCGCCCGCGACGACGTTGCCGATCACCACCTGCGACTGGCCGACGAACGCATCCGTGGTGCCGTCGTAGATCTTGGTCGGCATGGTGCTGCCGCCGATCGTGAGCGGCCGCGGCGTGATGTCGGCGACGAGCGAGGAAGAGAAGTTGAGGTTGTAGTTGCCGGCATCCGAGCCGCTCAGGCTGATGCCGCTCACGGTGACGGAGATGTCGTTGCCCACGTCCTTGGTCGCGAAGGCGATCTGCGCGCCGCTGTCGGCTACAGGCGTGATATCGTCGCCCGCGATGAGCCCGTCGATCACCAGCCCAGCGGTATTCACCGAGGCGAAGCGCGTCCCGTCATAGACCTTGTCGTTCGCTGTGAGGCCGGTGACCTCCAGCGTCGCGCGGGTGATGTTCGCGGCCAGGCCGGTCGGCTGGGTGACGACGTAGTTGGCTGCGTCGGCGCCGCTGAGCGCGAATCCGGTGCCGGTCACTGCGATCGCGTCGCCCACATCCTCGCTGGCGAACACGCCCGTCGCCCCCGCCCCGTCGAGCGACACCGTGTCGCCGGCCACCACGCCGAAGATCGTAGCGGATCCGATGTTCAGCGTAGCCGCGGTGGTGCTGTCATAGACCTTGTCATTCGCGGTGACGCCGCTGATCAGGATTGCGGCCGGATTGATCATGCCCGCGCCGGTCGCACTCGTCGGAAGGACGTAGTTGGCGAGGAGCGCGCCCGAGCCGAAAGTGAAATTGGGTGTCTCGAGCGTAGCGTCGACGGTACGGCTGCCCGCATCCGCGCTGTCATAGGCAGCGGTCGCCGCGCCGTTGACCGTGATCGTCTCGCCCGCCACGACGCCTGTCAGCTGGAAGTTGGCCGAGGTGAGCGAGACCGCGGTGGTGGCGTTGTAGGTCTTGGTCGGGTTCCCGACGATAGCGGCGGTGAGCGTCGCGCGGTTGATCGTGCCTACCGCGTCGGTGACGCTGGGGACGGGCACGTCATAGCCATAGACGGCGATCCCGCCGCGGTTCGCCTCGAAATTGTCGGCAGTGACGGCGATGCCGGTGCCGGCGTTCTTGTCGGCATAGACGCCGTCCAGCGTGAACGCGTCGCCGTTGATCAGCCCGGTGACGGTGACGTTGCTGTCGTCGAGCGCCGCAACGGTGGTCCCGTCATAGTCCTTGACCACCGGCCCCAGAGTGAAGCTGACACTCGGCGCTTCGCGATAGAAACGGCCGTTGCCCGGCGCCGGAACCGCTGTCACATTGGCATAGTCATAGGCATAATAGTCTGGCAGCAGCCCCCCGTCGGCGCTTCCCGCCGCATCGTCCGATACGATCAGCCAGTCTCCGCCGCTGGAGCTTACTGCGCCGGCTCCGGCCTGGTTGACGAAGGTTGCGCTTTCGATTCCCACATTGCCGGTGCCGGTGAACGATCCGGCCGCGGCAATCGTCACCGTTCCCGGAGCCTGGGCAAACATCTGCGCGCCGGATACTGCGGCGCCGATGGCGATATCGCCCTGCGCGAGGAGGTTCACATTGCCCCCGCCCGCGATCTGCTCGTTCACTGCGATGTTGCGATCGGCGTTGAGGGTGAGGCCACCCGATCCCGTCCAGACGATCGGCGAGGCCACGGTGATGTCGCCCGCGCCGCCGGTGCCGCTTGCGGTCTCGACTTCGAAATCGGATCCTCCATCGAGCGACGACACGATGGTTCCGGCGAGCACTGCGTCGATCGTGATGTCGCTGGGATCGAGCAGCCATTTGCCGCCCCTGCCCGCATCGATCCGTGCCGTACCGATGTCGACCGCATGAGCAGAAGTCTCGATGCGCCCGCCGCCGTGCGGCCCGCCCGCGGTGATCCGCGCGCCGCTTTCGATCGTCAGGCTTTCGGCGAGCCCGGTCCCTGTACCGAACTGCGATGCGCCGAGCAGCACTTCGCCGCCCCTGCTTCCGGCAGCGCTGATCTGTGCCGCCGCTCCGACATGCACCGTTCCGCCGTTTGCGACGATCGTACCGCCGCTTCCGTCTGCGTTGACGGCATCGATCGCAGCCTCGAGCGTGACCGTGCCCTTGGGCGCAGTTAGCCACAGCTCGCCGTTGATCGTCGCGGTGCCTGTCGCTTGCACCAGCCCGTCGCGGTTGCCGGCCAGCGCGAAGATATTGCCTCCCGCGGCGTGCAATGCGACGGCCGCTGCCTCGATGCGGCCCTGCTGGGTGATGTCGCCGCCGCCGCCCGCCGAATAGGCGACGAAGATATTGTCGGCCTTGCCATCGGTGGTCGCCAGCAGGACGTCGTCCGCCGCGGCCATCGAGACGCGCCCCTTGGCGGCCTGTATCGTGCCGTTGTTGGTGGCGGCACGCGCGATCATCACCACGCTGCCGGATTGTGAGACGATCGATCCATTGTTGACGATCGCGCCGTCCGAACCGCCGGTCGCCCGCAGCGCGCCGCCGGCCATGAACGCGTCGGCATCGATCTGGCGAGTCGAGGCGACGAAGTTGCCGCCGGTGAGCACGCGCCCGCCCGGACCGACGATCACGCCGTGCGGGTTCATCAGATAGACCGAACCGGTGGCGGAGAGCAGCCCGTCGATCCGCGATATGTCGCCGCCGCGCACGCGGTTGAGCGTGGCGCCGCTGCCATTGTCGATGTTGACCAGATGATCGGCGGCGATCGAGAAGGCGCGCCAGTCGATCACTCCGCGGTCGGATGACTGATTGATCTGGAGACTGCGCGGCGCGCTCGATTCGATGGTGCCGGAGCCCGCCACGAACACGCCACCGGATGGCAGGCCGCCGGGGACGGTCTGCGCCAGGGCTGGACTGGCGATCGCAAGGGTTGCGGCGAGACCGACGACTAGCCTGCGGTGCCCCCGAGTCTGCGACGAAAGCCCGGCGGTAGCCTGGCGCCCCGATGAAAGTGCGGTATCGAGCAAAAGAGCCCGCGCGTACGCAGCCAACATAATAGGACCCTCTCCATTGCAGAAGCCCGGACGACGAGGTCCGGGGAGGACCTGATCACGAAATGCGCTGGCGAACTATCGGGGTTAACCCTCAGATTATTCTCGGCGATTTTCCCCTAGGTGCCCAAAGGCACGGCGGTCCGGAACGCGCTCGTTCGCCACTGCTTTGACGGCGAAGCCGCGGCCGGTCGCCTTTGACCGGCCGCGGCTCGCTCCGGCTCAGTCCACGGCCATCGCGGCCGCGGCGAGCTTCTCCAGGTTGAGATACTGCTCCTTCTCCACCGTCACGCCCACGAAGTTGATCGTGCCGTTCTTGAACTCGCCCGGCGTGGTATAAGTCCTCGCTGACTGCGTCGCCGCTGTCGCGCCCGATGCAAAGTCCGTCTCCGGAGAGCGTGAACTTGCCGAGCTGGGTTTTCATTTCCCCTTGCGCGGCCACCTCTTCGTTGACGTAGAGCGTCGTCTTGCCGAGCGATTCGCCGTGCTCGCCAGCGCCCTCGCGGATGAACTCCATGCCCAGCGTGTATTTGCCGGGCTTGAGTTCGCCCGAGATGAACTTCTGCTCCGGCTTGATGCCCAGGAAGTTGTAGCAATAGTGGAGCTTGCGGTCCTTGATGAAGAGCGCGTGCCCGCCGAAGCGCGAGCCGTGCGCGAAGATCACCCCTTCGGTGCTGTCGGTGATCTCGACATCGGCGATGATCTTGTACGAACGTCCGCGCACGTTGACCGCGACACCCTCCGGCACCGGCGCGGTTCCGGGATAGTAGATGTAGCGCTCGCGCGGCGGCTCGGTCGAGGGCCGCTCGATGCCCAGGACTTCGGCTGCACTGCGGTCGTCGAGCGGGAGAACGTTGTTCGCCTCGGCCTCCTCGAACCATGCGTCGATCAGTGCCTTGAGCTTCTCGGGGTGCTCCTTGGCGAGGTTCACCGTCTCCGACCGATCCTCGTCGACATTGTAGAGTTCCCACTCGTCCTTGTCGAAATGGCCGGTGCCGGTGAGCGGAGCGTGGATCGCGGCTGCCTTCCAGCCGTCCTCCCAGATGCCGCGGGTGCCGAGCATCGCGTAATATTGGCGCTTTTTCTTCGTCGGGCCGTCAGCTTCGAAGCTGTATTTCATCGAAACGCCCGAGAGCGGGTGCTGCTTCACTCCGCGATAGGTGTCGGGCATCTCGATGCCGATGCATTCGAGCAGCGTGGGCACCAGATCGACTGCGTGGTGATACTGGTTTCGCACCTCGCCGCGGGCCTTGATCCCCTTGGGCCAGGAGATGATCATCGGGCAGGCGGTGCCGCCGGCATATTCCGAATAGCGTTTGAACATCTTGTACGGCGCCGAGAAGGCCGCCGCCCAGCCGGTGGGATAGTGGTTGTAGGTTTCCGGCCCGCCGAGAACGTCGATGTACTTGAGGTTCTCTTCAAGGCTGTCGGGATAGTTGTTGAAGAACTTGTTCTCGTTGACCGATCCATCCGGCCCGCCTTCTCCCGAGGCGCCGTTGTCCGAGCAATAGAGTACGATCGTGTTGTCGAGCTGGCCGCTCTGCTCGAGATAATCGACCAGCCGGCCCACCTGCTCGTCGGTATACTCAGACATGCCGGCATAGACTTCGGCCATGCGGCTGAAGAGCCTCTTCTCCTGATCGTTGAGCGTTTCCCAGGGCCGCACGAAATCACCCGGGTTGGCCTGATCCTCGGGCATGAAATTAAAGTCTTCGATCTTGGTGCCGGCGGGGAGCATGCCCTTCTCGATCATCCGCGGGACCACCCATTTACGATAGGCGTCATAGCCTTCGTCGAACTTGCCCTTGTAGCGATCGGCATACTCCTTGGGTGCGTGGTGCGGAGCGTGGTTCGCGCCGGGGCATAGCCACATGAACCAGGGCTTGGATGGATTGCTCGCCTTCTGGTCCCGGATCATCTGCATCGCCTGATCGACCAGATCGCGGGAGAGGTGATAGCCGTCCTCGGGCTGATAGGGCTGGTCGATGAACTTGTCGTCCTCGACCAGATCGGGATACCAGTTGTTGGTCTCACCGCCGAGGAACCCGTAATAGCGGTCGAACCCCTTCTGCAGCGGCCATTCGGACTTGGGCCCGCCCGAGCTGATGTCCTGCTCGGGAACGTTGTGATCCTTGCCCAGCCAATAGGTGCTGTAGCCGTTCTCCTGAAGGATCTGGCCGATCGTCATGCAGTTCTCGGGGATGCGTCCGCTCCAGCCGGGGAAGCCGTTCGACGCCTCGGTGATGCACGACATGCCGTTCAGATGGTGGTTGCGCCCGGTGAGGAAGCACGAGCGCGTCGGCGAACACAGCGCCGTCGTGTGCCACTGGGTATAGGTCAATCCGCGATCGGCGAGCTTCTGCAGCGTCGGCATGTTGATCGCGCCGCCATAGGGCTGCCACGCCGCCTGGCCGGTATCGTCGTAGAGGACGATCAGGACATTGGGCGCGTCCTTGGGTGCCGCGGGTGGTAGGAAAGGCTCCCAGTCCGCCTTCGAATCGCGGATATCGAGCTTGATGACACCTTTGAACTCTTTCTTTGCCACGGGATTCTCCATCGACTGCGATCGGGACTTGGCGGGAATGGACGCACGCATCGGCGTCGGCCGCCCATCTGCCCTGGGGCAAGTCCAGCATCGCGATCGGTCCACCGAAAACTATAGGGCCAGACCCTAGTTTGCCCGGGAATTGTTCCCATGCGCCAAGTCGCGAGCTCATTGGGCAGTGTGCCGCGCGGAGAGGTTCGCGAATTCCTGTGCCCGTTACGGGGCCTCCACCCTCGAAATCGGGGTTCTCCCCGATGCGCCGGCCGACGCCTTTCCCCTAGCCGGACGGATGGGAACTAAAACCGCGGCCGCCTCTCCGGATCGATGGATCACGGATCGCCGCGCCCATTCAGGAGTGTCGTCATGGCCAACAGCAACGGACCTCGTTTTTCCAGGCACGTCGATCGCAACCACCTGCCCGAGCCGGAGTGGGAGTTCCCGAACGCCAAGATCGGGATGTACGCGACCGAGTCGGAGCCCGATTTCCCGCCGGTCAAGGAAGCTCCCAAGGGCTCGCCCAACATCCTGCTCGTGCTGCTGGACGATGTCGGATTCGGCTGGCCGAGCGTTTCGGGCGGGCTGGTGCGGATGCCCACCGCCGAGAAGCTCCACAAGCGCGGGCTGCTCTACAACCAGTTCCACACCACGGCGCTCTGCTCGCCGACGCGCGCGGCGATGCTGTGCGGGCGCAACCACCACAGCGTGGCGAGCGGCGTGATCCAGGAGATGGCGACCGGATATCCCGGCTATTGCGGGATCATCCCCAAGAGCTGCGCGACCTTCGCCGAGCTGCTCAAGCAGACCGGCTATACCTGCGCCTGGTTCGGCAAGAACCATAACGTGCCGGACAACCTCACCAGCGCGGCAGGCCCGTTCGACAACTGGCCGACCAAGCAGGGCTTCGACCTGTTCTACGGCTTCATCTCGGGCGAGACCGACCAATTCTATCCCTCGCTGCTCAAGAACACCGATGCGATCGAGCCGCCGTACAAGCCGGAGGAAGGCTATCAGCTCACGCGTGACCTGGCCGACCAGTGCATCGGCTGGATCCGCACGCAGAAGTCGATCGCGCCCGACCGGCCGTTCATGGCCTATTTCTCCACCGGTGCCGCGCATGCGCCCCACCAGCCGCCGCTCGACTGGCGCGGCAGGAACGCCGGTCGCTTCGACATGGGCTGGGACAAGTACCGCGAGCAGGTCCACGCCAGGCAGCTGGAGATGGGCATCATCCCGGCGGGTACCAAGCTCACCGAACGCCCCGAGCAGATTCCCAGCTGGGACAGCCAGCCGCCCGAGCACCAGAAGCTGTTCGCGCGCCAGGCCGAGAACTATGCCGACTTCCTCGAGCACGCCGATTACGAAACCGGCCGCGTGGTCGATGCTATCGAAGCGCTGGGCGAGCTCGAGAATACGCTCGTCATCTACATCATCGGCGACAACGGCTCGTCGGGCGAAGGTTCGCTGGTCGGTACGCCCAACGAGATCATGAGCCTCAACGGTCGCCAGCCGACGATGGAGGAAGCGATCGGCTTCATGGACAAATGGGGCATGCCCGGCACGTCGCCGCACTATGCAGTGGGCTGGGCCTGGGCGGGCGACTGCCCCTTCCAATGGACCAAGCAGGTCGCATCGCACTTCGGCGGCACGCGCAACACGATGATCGTCTCCTGGCCCAAGGAGATCACCGATCACGGCGGGCTGCGCAGCCAGTTCCACCATTGCATCGACGTGATGCCGACAATGATGGAAGTGGTGGGCATCAGCGAGCCCAGGGAAGTGAACGGCTACATCCAGCGCCCGATCGAGGGCACCAGCTTCGCCTACACTTTCGCCCCGGACGCAAAGGATGCGCCCAGCACGCGGACCAAGCAGTATTTCGAGATGCTCGGCAACCGCGCGATGTATGCCGATGGCTGGATCGCCTCGTGCCGCCACGGTCGACTCCCGTGGGAAACCCATGGGTCGGCGGGCTTCGACGAGGACGAGTGGGAACTCTACAATATCGAGAAGGACTTCAGCCAGGCCGAAAACCTGGCCGAGCAGGAGCCCGCGCGGCTGCGCCAGCTCCAGGACATGTTCATGGCGGAGGCCGCCAGGTACAACGTCCTTCCGCTCGACGACCGCTTCGCCGAGCGGCTCGATACGACCCTCAGGCCCAGCTACTTCTTCGGCCGCGACAAAGTGACCTTCTACCCGGGCATGACCCGGCTTCCCGAAGGCAGCGGCCCCAAACTGGTGGGCGTGCCGTTCCGCATGACGGTTCCGGTCGAGATTCCCGATGGCGGGGCCGAAGGCGTGCTCTTCGCGCTGGGCGGCGACGCGGCGGGCTTTTCGCTGTTCCTGTGGGAAGGCAAGGCGCGCTTCCACTACAACTTCTTCGGCATCCGCCGCTACGACGCGATCTCGCCGGAGAAGCTGAGCCCCGGCAAGCACGAGATCGTCCTGGACTTCACGCCGGAATCCACGACCCCGGGAGCACCGGCGAAGGCAGTGCTGTCGGTCGACGGGAGCGCGGTGGCGGAAGTGCGAATCGACGAGCAGGTGCCCCAGCGCTGCGGCACCGAGACGATGGACGTCGGCATGGACTGCGTCTCGCCCGTTTGCGCCGATTATGAGGAAAAGGGGCTGTTCCCCTTCACCGGCACGATCGAGTCCGTGACCTTCGAATTCGGCGAGCACGAACCGCCGAGCGGGATGGAGCGGCTCAAACTGGCAACCGCGATGGATTGATCGGAGCTGCCTTGCGATGGGGCGGGCGCCTTCGTGGGGCGCCCGCCCGTTATCGATTGAGCACGCCGGCTCTCAGAGCCGCTGCCGTACCAGATCTGCCTGCGACGGCCTGCCGCGGTTCTGCCGAAGCTCTCGATCCACGGCACCAGCGGCAGCCCCCCTTCCCCAGCGACTTCACCGCCCCAACGTGCCGGATCTCGGCGCGAGCGAGATGCGCGCATCGCCGAGCTGAGCAATGGCGTTGACTCACGATACGATACATCATTACCAAGCGTCCGCTGCAATGCGGCAGGAACGTCGAATAGCGACGGGCGTCAGGGGGTAGTGGTTTGTACTGTGGTTTCCAGGCGAGCGAGGCTCGCACATTCGAAATACGCCGATCCGCTATCCGCCGAACGCTGATGTTGTGCGCGTCCCTTCCCCTGATCTTTCCAGGCGCGGCACTCGCGCAGGAATCCGAAATCGGGACGGAGGACGAGATCATCGTCACCGGCGTCGCCGACCGGCAGCTCCTGCTCGACGCGAAGACCGAGACCGGCAGCCGGTTGGGGCTAACCGTCCGCGAAACCCCGGCGATCGTCGACATCCTCTCCGAACGGCAGATACGCGAGTTCGGCGCGCGGACCAATGTCGAGGCGCTCAATCGCGCTCCGGGGGTGACCTCCTCGCTCCCGGCGACCAGTCCCGGCGCGCCCACTATGCGCGGGTTCACCGGCGGGTCGGTGGGCCTGCTCTATGACGGCGTCCGCGTCGCCACGCCGGGCGTCTTCTCGAGGGCCAGCGATAGCTGGCTCTACGAGCGGATCGAGATCCTCAAGGGTCCTGCCTCGGTGCTCTATGGCGAGGGCGCGCTCGCCGGTGCGATCAACCTCGTCCCCAAGAAGCCCCGGATTGGCGAGACGAGCGCCTCTGCGCTTGCAAGCTACGGAAGTTTCGACACGCTGCGGCTAGCGGGCGACGTGAACGTGGCGGTCGGCGACCAGGTCGCCGTACGGGGCGTCGCCAGCTATGGTCGCACCAGCGGGTTCGTCGACGATACCGATGCCGAATTCCTGGGCGTCAGCTTCGGCGTGGAGCTCCGCCCGACAGATCGGCTGACCGTCGATCTCGCGATCGACTATAGCGAGGACGCTTACAACACTGCCGATCTCGGCACGCCGCTGCTGCCCGCATCCGTTGCGCGCGATCCCTCCGGGGCGGCAACCGGCCCCGGTGGTCTGGTGATCGACCGGGCGCTCAGCCAAACCAACTTCAACGTCACCGACGCAGTGCTCGATTCCGACACGCTGTGGCTGCGCTCGCGCGTCCGGTACGAGCTGAGCGACCAGCTCAGCTTCACCAACGACCTAAGCCGCTACCATTCGGATCGGCATTTCATCAACGCCGAGATGTACAGCTACAATGCAGGGAGCGGCCTGATCGACCGCACCACCGGCATCGTCACGCACGATATAGACTATCTGGTCGAGCGTCCGGCGCTTACCGGCGATATCGCGATCGGCGGCTTGCGCGACCGCTTCACGATCGGCGCCGAGTTCAGCAAGCTCGAGTTCGAGACCCGGCGCTATTTCGGCACCACCACCTCGGTCGATCCGTTCGCTCCGGCCCGAGGGACCTTCCCGGGCGGGGCCGACTCGCCGCTCCCGCCGCCCAATTCGAACGCAGAGGTCAAGGTCGCATCGGTCTTCGGCGAGAACGCCCTGAACCTCACGCCCAAATGGCTGCTGGTCGGCGGCGCGCGCTACGACTGGATCGATTTCTCGCGCCACATCGCGCCGGCCACCGATTTCAAGCGCCAATATGGTGCGCTCTCCTGGCGGGTGGGCACGGTGTACGACATCCTGCCCAAGACCCAGGTCTTCGCCCAGTACAGCAAGGCGATCGTGCCGGTCGGAAATTTCCTGCTGCTGTCCTTCGCCAACTCGCAGTTCGACCTGACCCATGGGCGATCGGTCGAGGCCGGCATCAAGAGCAGCTTCTGGAATGACCGCGTCGACGTGACGCTCGCCGCCTATCACATCGCCCAGGACGATATCGTCACGCGCGACCCCAATGATCCGAGGCTCAGCATCCAGGGCGGAAGGCAGTCCTCGCGGGGCGTCGAGCTGTCGCTTTCCGCGGCGCTGACCAGGGCGCTGCGCATCGACGCCAACTGGACCCTCCTCGACGCGCGGTTCGACGAGCTGATCGAGGCAGGCGGCATCAGTCGCGAAGGCAAGACGCCGCCGCGCATCCCCGAGACCGTCGCCAACCTGTTCGCCTTCTACAGCGTCGAGGGGCTGCCGCTGACTCTCAGCGCGGGCCTGCGCCACGCCGGGCGCTTCTACACCGACAATGCCAATACGATCCGGGCGCGAGGCTACACCACGGTGGATGCCGCGATCGGCTACAAGTTCGGCTTCGGCGAACTGACGCTGCGCGGCCGCAACCTCACCGACGCATTCTATGTCGACTACACCGACATGCTGCCGACCCAATTCCAGGTCGGCGCTCCGAGGAGCGTCGAGATCAGCCTGCTGACCCGCTTCTAGGAGAACATCGTCATGTCCGCGCTCCGACTGCAATCGGTCTCCATTGCCTTTAACGATCACCGCGCCGTCAACGGGCTTTCGCTGACGCTCGATCCCGGCGAGGTCTACGCGCTGCTCGGGCCCAATGGAGCAGGCAAGACAACCACGCTCAACATGATCCTCGGGTTCTTGAAGCCCGACGACGGCTCGATCCAGGTCGACGGGATCGACGTGGCGGCCGATCCGCTCGCGGCCCGCGCGCGCACCGCCTATCTGCCGGAGACGGTGATGCTGCATCCCTCGCTCACCGCGATCGAGAATCTCAGCTACTTCGCACTGCTCGCCGGCCGCAGGATCGACGCCGCCGCTGCCCGGCGCCTCCTTGCCGACGCCGGCCTGCAGGACGAGGCGCACGACCGCCGCGCGGCGGGCTTCTCCAAGGGGATGCGGCAGAAGGTCGGCGTCGCGATTGCGCTCGCCAAGGAGGCCCGCCTGCTCCTGCTCGACGAGCCGACATCGGGGCTCGACGCCAGCGCCGCGAACGATCTCAGCGAGGTGATCCGCGCCGCCTCCGACCGCGGCATCGCGGTGCTCATGGCGACGCACGATCTGTTTCGCGTCAAGGACGTTGCCCATCGCCTCGGCATCCTGCGTGCAGGCCGTCTGGTCGACGAGCGCGACGCTGCCTCGATCGGACCGGTCGAGCTCGAGCGCCTCTATCTCGAGAGGCTCGCGGCATGACCGGCGCGCTGGTCCGGCTCGAGCTGGCGATGCTCAGACGCGATGCACGCGCCTGGTGGTCGCTGGTGGCGCTCGCGGTGCTCGTCCTCCTGTCGTTCGCGGCGATCGCCAGCGACAACGTACGCACCGACGGCGCCAAGCGTGCCGTCGCGGCGGCCGAGCGCGCTCGGTGGGTCGGCCAAGGTGAGAAGGATCCGCACAGCGCCGCGCACTACAGCATCTTCGCCTTCAAGCCTTCGCCGGCATTGGTCGGGCTCGACCCGGGAAGCGAGCGCTTCGTCGGGCAGACCGTCTGGCTCGAAGCGCATCACCAGAACGACATGCTATATCGGCCGCAGCAGAATGCCTCGCTGCTTCAGCGGATCGGCTTTGCCAGCCCGGCCGCGCTGATCACGGGCTTCGGCCCATTGATCGTCTTCCTCCTTGCCTTCACGCTGGTGGCGCAGGACCGCGAGCGCGGCACCATGCGCCTCGCGCTCGGCGCCGCGGTCCACCCGCGCACGATCGTCCGCGCAAAAGCGCTGGCCGTCTGGTCCGCCGCCGCCGGGCTGCTGGTGCTGCCGGTCGCGATCGTTTCGATCCTTTGGCTCGGTATCGGTGGTCGGCTCGACGGCGACGTGCTGTTGCGCACGCTCTGCTGGGCGCTGGTGATGGCGGGCTATCTGGCGCTACTGGCGGCGATCGGCATCGCCGTGTCACTCAGGATGGGCAATGCCCGTCTAGCGCTCACGGCGCTGTTCGGCCTGTGGATTCTGTTCGCCCTCGCGCTCCCTCGCGTCGCAAGCGGCGCCGTGGACGCCCTCCGCCCGCTGCCGTCGAGCCAGGCGATCCGCCAGCAGTTGGCGGAGGAGGCGCCGGCGTTCTGGTCAGACGAGCAAAATGCACGCAATCGCGCCGCGCTCCTGCAACGCTATGGCGTCAGCCGCGTCGAGGACATCCCGAACCCGCGCATGGCCGAGCTCGACCTGATGGAGCGCCACAGCCATGCGGTGTTCGACCGCGTGCTCGGCGGCTTCTACGGCAAGGTCGCGAGCCAGGACCGGCTGTTCGCCGCGCTCGGGTTCCTCTCGCCGACGATCGCGGCCCAGGCGTCCTCGGCTTCGGTGACGGGTAGCGACTTCAGCCATCACCGGCACTTCATCGACACCGCCGAAGGCTATCGGCGCAACCTCGTGAACGCGATGAATGCCGACGGGATGGCGCATCGCGCGCACGGCACCGAGCGTCACACCAACGACGAGCGGCTTTGGGCGCGGATACCCGAGTTCGCCTATCCAGCACCGCCGCTTGGCCGGTTCTCGTCCACGGCGCTGCCGGCCTTCGCCGCGCTCCTTGCCTGGCTGGGTCTGGCAGGCCTCGTGCTCTCGCTCGCTTCCCGGAGGCTCCGTCCATGAGTGCACCTCGCTTTCGCGATCTCTTCGCCTGGGAGTGGCGCCAGGTCGGCCGCTCGCCGCTGCTCTGGGTCGTGCTGCTGATCCTGTCGGCAGGTTTCGTCTGGGGTGCTCTCAACACCGCGGCGCTGCATTCGGCGCAGGAAGCGGCGATCGAGCGGACCCGCCGGGCGGACGCGGCCTTTCACGCCAGGTCCCTCGAACTCGCACGCGCCTATCGTGCCCCCGTCACGGAGTCGGCCGGACTGGTCGTCTATTGGCAGGACCCGACAAACGTCGCCGGCTACAGCCAATATTTCGTCCGCAAATCGGCGCTCAAGCCGCACCTGGAGCTCTCGCCGCTGGCGGTAGGCGTCAGCGATCTCGCGCCGAGCCGACTCGAGATCAAGCTCAACACTCCGTTTGGCTTCACCGACACCTATGATTTCGAGAACCCCCGCGGCCTGGCGCTGGGGCGGTTCGACCTCGCCTTCGCGATTGTCTTCCTGCTGCCGATCGGGCTGCTCCTCCTGTTCGCGCTGCTCGTGACCTTCGAGCGGGATCGCGACATGCTGCGGCTGGTCGCGGCGCAGGCGGCGGGACCGCGCGCGTGGATCGCCGCGCGGGTGGCGGCCATTCTCGCCTGGTCGGCACCGGTCGTGGTGCTCGCCATCCTCGCCGCACTCGCCCTTGCCGGCGTGTCGCTCGGCACGATCGCCGGCTCGCTCATCGTCGCGCTCCTTCTGACGCTTCTCTACATGCTCTTCTGGTCGGGCGTGGCGCTCGTCGTCCTCGCCCGCCAGCCCGGCGCCGGCGCGGCGCTGGGCTCGTTCGCGGCGATTTGGGCGGCGCTGACCATCGGTCTGCCGCTCGCAGGATCCGCGCTGGTCGGCATGATCGATCCCCCGCCTTCGGCGATCCGCTATGTCGACGCGCAGCGCCGCACCAATGACGAGGTCGAGGCACGGCGCGACACGATCCTGACTCAGGCTCTGCTGGCACGGCGGGACCTGCGCGCCTTTGCCGATCGGGCGCCCACGCTCGATTATGCGACGCGGCTGAGCTTTCTCGTGCCCGAGACGGAGCGCCGTCTCGAATCACGCAAGAGGGCGTTCGACGATTATCGCGCCCGGCAGGAGAACATTGCGCGAGTCGCAGGCTTCTTCGTCCCGCCGCTCGGGCTCGAAGGCGCCTTCGCCACGCTGGCAGGCACCGATCCCGCGCGCCAGCGCGCGTTCGAGAGCCAGGCGCGCATCTATCAACGCCGGCTTCGCGAGATCGTCCATCCGCTGGTTCAGCACGAGATCACGCAGCCGCCCGCGCCGGCCGACCGCAAGACGCGCGGCCGGTTGAACCTTGCCGAGCCGCTGGCGCTGCCGGCGTTCGCGCTCGAGGACCAGCGGCCGGAGGAGCGGGTCGGGCAGGTGCTGGCTTTCGCCGCCTGGCTCGGTTTGCTGACGCTGCTCGCAATCGCGTTCGGCCTTTCGCGCATCCGCGAATGGAAGGTGGTGCAATGAGGCACGGCTGCTCGCTCATGGCAGCGCTCGGCGCGGCCGCCTTCGTGACGCCGGCCGAGGCCCAGCGCACCGAGGACAACGCAGTGACTGCCGCCGAGGACGCGTTCGGCACCTCGATCGGCAACGAAAGCATCGGCCTTTACAGCGCCAGCCAGGTGCGGGGCTTCTCGCCGGTCACCGCGGGCAACGTCCGCATCGAGGGCGTCTACCTCGACCGGCAGGGCTATGTCGCCATGCGCCTGGTGGAGGGCTCCACGATCCGCGTCGGGTTGACGGCGCAAGGCTATCCATTCCCGGCGCCGACCGGGATCGTCGACTATCGCCTGCGCAGGGCGGGCGATCGGCCGCTCGTCAGCGTGGTCGCCGGCAGCTTCGCCTATGGCGCGCCGTCGATCGAGGTCGACGCGCAGCTGCCGATCGCAGGAAAGCGACTCGGCGTGGCATTCGGCGCTTCCTATGCGCATGAGGAATATTATGACGGCGCCGACGCCGGCTATTTTCGCGCAGCGATCATCCCGCGCTGGCGCCCGAACGACAATGTCGAGATCATCCCCTTCTGGTCGACCACCATCGGTCGCGACGAGGAGGTCGCGCCGACGATCGTGAGCGCCGGTGCCTATGCTCCACCAGAGGTCGCACGCCGGCACTATTTCGGCCAGGACTGGGCGGCCAAAGACAGCCGCAGTACCAATGCCGGCGTCATCGCCAAAGCCCGTATCGGGCAGAACTGGGCGATCGCGGGCGGCGTGTTCCGCTCGATCTTCGTCAACGAGGAGAATTTCGCGCAGAACTTCGTCGGCACGACCCAGGACGGGCGCACCCGCACCCAGGTGATCGCCGACCCGGGCCAGCGCTACGCATCGACCAGCGGCGAGCTGCGTGTCAGCCGCAGCTTCACCGAAGGGCCCCGGCTCCATACCCTGCACGCGTCGGTGCGCGCCCGCCAGCTCGACAGCCGCTATGGCGGTGCAGCCCCACCGATCGACCTTGGCGAGCGCAGGCTCGGCGAAGCGACTCCGGCGCCGGAGCCCGCATCCTTCGCATTCGGCGAACGCACGCATGACCGGGTGCGCCAGACGACGATCGGCCTTGCCTATGAGGGGCGCTGGAAAGGCCTCGGCGAGCTGAGCCTCGGGCTCCAGCGCGCCGACTACAGCAAGACCATCGACCTCCCCGGCGACCTTCCCACCGCGCACGCCGAGAACCAGCCTTGGCTGTTCAATGCCTCGGCGGCTGCCTATCTGACCGACGACATCGCGCTCTACGCCGGCTACACGCGCGGGCTCGAGGAAAGCGGTCTCGCTCCCAACAACGCCGCAAACCGCAACGAGGCGCTGCCGGCGATCCGCACGCGCCAGGCCGATGCGGGGATCCGCTGGACGATCTCGCCGCGGATGAAGCTCGTCGCGGGCGTGTTCGGCGTGCGCAAGCCCTACTTCAACACCGACGAGGCGAACGTCTATACAATCCTTGGCGACGTCCGGCATCGCGGGGTGGAGCTGAGCCTGTCGGGCAACCCGCTCGACAATCTGAGCATCGTGGCCGGCGCCGTCCTCATGCAGCCGCGCGTCACGGGCGAGGCCGTGGAGCTGGGCCGCGTCGGCCGCAAGCCGCTCGGCCAGTCCGCCACCATCCTGCGCGGCAATGCCGACTATCGGCTGCCCTTCCTTTCCGGCGTCTCGCTCGACCTTGCCTTGTCCTGGTACGGCGAGCGGCCCGCGTCGCGGGACAATCTGGTCACCGTCGATCCCTATGCCCTGATCGACCTTGGCGCGCGCTACCGTTTCAAGCTCGGCAAGTCGCCGGCGACTTTCCGCGTCCAGATGCAGAACGTGACCAACGCCTTTGCGTGGAGCATCGTCGGAAGCAACAGCTACGGTCTGATGGACAAGCGGCGCTTCACCGCCTTCCTCGCGGTGGATTTCTAGTCGTGCCCCGTCCCCATCTCCGAACACAAGGATCTACGATGAACCACGCTCGCGCGGGACTGGCCCGGCGCATCCGCAGCATGCCGGTACTTGGCGCCGTGGCGCTCGCATTCCTTCCGGACGGCGCCCTCGCGCAGGCGATCGAGGAACGCGCCGAACGGGAAGACGAAATCGTCGTGCTCGGCACGCGCGAGCAGGGCTATCGCGCCACCGCCGCCACCCAAGTCGGCAAGTCCGACACGCCGATCAAGGAAACCCCTTATTCGGTCCAGGTGGTCACCCGCGAGCTGATCGCCGACCGCGGCATCACCACGATCGGCGAGGCGCTGCGCTACGTTCCCGGCTTCTCGCCGCAGGTGGGCTTCGGCGCGACCAATGACCGTTTCTACATCCGCGGCTTCATCACCCCTTACAATCTGAAGAACGGCCTCAGGCGCTCGGCCTATGCGCCCGACGAGCAACTCCAGAACATCGAGCAGGTCGAGGTGCTGAAAGGATCGGCCTCGGCGCTCTACGGCCGGTTCGAGCCGGGCGGCGTCGTCAACTTCGTGACCAAGCGCCCGACCGACAGCGCGTTCGTGGAAGCCGGCGCGCTCTACGGCTCGTTCGAGCAGGTTCGGCTGACGCTCGACGCCAACGCACCGCTCGCCGACACCCTCGGCTTTCGGCTGAACGCCTCCTATGACGATCGCGGCAGCTTCCGCGACTTCGGCTTCGCGCGCGATTTCTTCGTCGCGCCTGTGATCGAGTGGCAACCCGGCGATCGCACTACCGTGAGGCTCGAAGGCGAATACGCCCACAAGCGTGGCTATTTCGACCGCGGCTTCGCCAACGATCCGATCTTCCTCGAAGCGCCCCGCCACCGCCAGTTCGGCGAGCCCGACGCGCGCTACACCAACAAGGGCGGACTCGGCAGCCTGTTCGTCGACCACCGCTTCTCCGACGCGATCAGCGCCCGCGTCGCGGTCGGCTATTCGAGCTTCACCAAGGACGCCTTCTACTACGCCTATGGCTTTCCGCCGATCTCGCGCCTCGATCCGGCCAACCCGGTGGTCAACCGCAGGCCGAGCCTTGCCTGGGACCGGCAGCAGGACTTCACCTCGCAGGCCGAGCTCTACGCCCGCTTCGCGACCGGGGCGATCCGGCACAAGGCGCTGGTCGGCGTCGAATATGGCTATGATCATTGGGACTTCACCGTACGCAACACGCCGTTCGGGCAAGCCTTCCCGATCGACTTCGACGCGCCCGTCTATGGCACGCGCCCTATCCCGACGCCCACGGTGCTGACCTCTGCCGGCAAATGGAACAGCGATGCCGTCGCGATCTACGCGCAGGACGAGCTTCAGCTCGGCCAGTTCCGGCTGCTCGCGGGCCTGCGCTACGACTGGAACACGCTGTCGTCGGAAGCGATCGGCGGTGCGGGCGGTGAGGACACAAAGCGCGGCCGCCCCTCGCCGCGCGTCGGCCTCACCTGGACACCCTCGCGCGCCGTCTCGATCTATGCGAGCTACGCCCAGTCCTTCCGCGCGCAGGTCGATGTCGGGCGGCTGCGCGACGGTTCGCTGCCGCGCCCGCTGATCGGCGAGAGCTGGGAAGCGGGCATCAAGACCAGCCTGCTCGGCGGGCGGCTGACGCCGACGCTCGCGCTGTTCGACATTAGCCGGCGCAACGTCGCGGCATCCGATCCCGTGGATTTCGATTATGTGATCCAGATCGGCCGCGCGCGGTCGCGCGGGCTCGAGGTCGAAGTGCCGGCTGTACTCAGCCCGCGCTGGCGTCTGATCGCCAACTACACGTATCTCGACGCCACGGTGCTCGAAGACTCCTTCGCGACGCCGGGTACAAGGCTGGTCAACGCGCCGAACCACGCCGCGAGTCTCTGGACGACCTACGATCTCGCCGGTCCGCTCAAGGGCGCCAGCATCGGCATTGGTGCGCAGCACATCGGCGAACGCGCGGGCAACACCGACAACAGCATCACGCTGCCCGCCTACACAAGGGTGGACGCGAATCTCGCCTACACCTTCGATCCGGGCTTCGGGCCGCTCCGCGCGCAGCTCAACATCCTCAACCTCTTCGACGACTTCTACTACGACAGCGGCGGCGCTTTCATCCCGCTCTATCCAGGCGCGCCGCGCACGGTGACGGCCTCGCTCAGCTGGCGGTTCGGGGATCGCGGGCGGTGAGAAGCGCTGTCGCCCCGATCGCTTTGCTGACCGCCGCCTGCGCACCGGTATCGGTGCACGAGCCGCCCGCCTTTCCCTACGTCGCGGCGGGCGCCCCTGCCGCCAACCTCCCCGATCGCTGCGTCTCCGACTATCGGCCGGGCGTCGACTATTTCCCCCACAAGACCCGCTTCGTCCGTTCGGCGCAGCTTCAGGTCAGCTATCACGGCAACTGGAAACGCGTGACCTTCACGCCCGCGGTAGACACGCGCGAGACGATCTCGATGGTGCTCGTCCAGTGCGGCACGCCCTACCCTAAGATCGGTCCGAAGGACGTGGTGGTTGAGGTGCCGGTGCGCAGCTTCGCCACGGCAAATCCCTCGCTTCTCGGCGCCGCCGTGATGCTCGGCGTCGAAGACCGGCTCCGCGGCGTACCCAATGCCGCTGCCGTGAGCCTGCCTTCCATTCAGGCGCGTGTGAAAGAAGGCGAGGTCGCATCGGTCCATGCGATCGGCCACGCCAACGGCGAGCAGGCGGCCGCGCTCGGCGCCGACCTCTTCTTCACCTTCTACTCCGCCTATCCCGACGCCAACATCCATCCGCTGCTGCGGCGTCTCGGCGTCGACGCCGTTCCGCAATCGGATCACACCGAGCCGACGCCGCTCGGCCGCGCGGAATGGCTCAAATATCTCGCGCTGTTCTTCAACAAGGAGCAGGAGGCGAACCTCGCCTTCGCCGTGCGCGAGGCGCGCTATCGCGAGCTTGCGGCGCTGACGCGACAGGTGCGCAAGCGGCCGCTGGTCCAGCTCGGCTATCCCGAGACCCGCGACAGCTGGTCGCAGGCAGGCGGCGCGAACCAGCTCTACCGCATGGTCGAGGATGCGGGCGGCCGCCATGCCTGGCACGACAACGGCAATGCCGGGAGCCTGACCTTCGCACCGATGGAGAAGCTGTTCGACCGCGCGGGCAATGCAGACGTCTGGATCGGCAACTTCGCGCCCGGCGCTCCGACGATCGAGGATCTGCGGCGCGAGCAGCCGCGCTTCGCCTGGCTCGGCCCCATCGCCAAGGGGCAGGTCTGGTGGTTCGATCGCGGCAAGGCCGGCTTCGCCAATCCGTGGTCGGACCAGGGGATGACCGAACCGCACCAGGCCCTCGCCGAGATGATCGCCATCCTCCACCCCGAACTCCTGCCGGAGCCGCCAGAGCCGCGGTTTCTCCGGCGTCTCGCGCGGGAGCGCTCATGACCCTCCGTCTCACCATCATCGGCGCATTGGTCGCAGCGATCGTGCTGCTGATGCTCGCCGAGCTCACCATCGGCGTGGTCGCGATCCCGCTCTCCTCGGTGGTGGCGAGCCTCAGCGGCGGCCCCGTGCCCAACCAGGCCTGGGCGCACATCGTCTGGGATTTTCGCCTGCCACGCGCCGCCGCCGCGCTGGTCGGCGGCGCGAGCCTCGGCGCGTGCGGCCTCATGCTCCAGACGCTCTTCCGCAACCCGCTCGCCGACCCCTTCGTGCTCGGGATCGCGCACGGCGCACGGTTCGCGGTCGCGCTGCTGGTCGTCGGCACCGGGCTTGCCGGCGCCGCTTTCGTCGAGCGCTTCGGGCTGGTCGGCGACGTCGGGCTCGCGGTGGCGGCCTCGGCGGGAACGGTCGCGGTGATGGCGCTCCTGAGCCTGCTCGCGCGCAAGGTCGACAATGTCACGCTGCTGCTCTCGGGGCTGATGATCGGCTATATCGCGGCCGGCCTGATCAGCCTTGCCCTTCACCTGATCGACGAAACCCAGGCGTCGGCGTTCAAGGGGTGGGACGATGCCAGCTTCGCGGGCGCCACCTGGATGCAGCTCGCGATCCTCGTCCCCGGCTGCACCATCGGCCTTGCACTGCTGTTCGTCCTCGCCAAGCCACTCAACATCCTGCTCCTCGGCGACGTCTACGCCCAGAGCCTCGGCGTTCCGCTGAAGCGGCTGCGCGGCGCCTGCTTCGTCGTCGTGGCGCTGCTGGTCGGCACCGTCACCGCCTTTTGCGGCGCGATAAACTTCCTGGGACTGATCGCCGGCCACGTCGCGCGCGGGCTGCTGCGCACCGAGGACCATCGCTACCTGCTGCCGGTCGCCGCCCTCGCCGGGGCGGCACTGGCGCTGGCGACCGATCTCATCACCCACCTCCCCTGGGCGCGCCATTTGCTCCACCTCAACGCGGTCAACGGGCTGATAGGCGGGCCCATCGTCCTGTGGGTGCTGCTCCGGCGCCACGGACGTTTCGGAGCGCGGCTATGACGATGATCCTAGAGACCCGCGGCCTCACCATCGGCTACCCCGACCGGGTCGTCGCCGAAAGCCTCGATTTGACGCTCATGCCCGGTGACGTGGTCGCGCTGCTCGGCCCCAACGGCACGGGCAAGTCGACGCTGCTGCGCACCCTGTCTGGCCTGCTCCCGGCGCTTTCGGGCGACATCGAGCTGGTCGGATCGCCGCTCACCGAGCTGTCGACCCGCGAGCGTGCCCGCCGCCTCGGCGTCGTGCTGACCGAGCGGCCCGAGACCGGATGGCTCACCGGCTTCGACCTTGCCGCGATCGGCCGCTACCCCCACACCGGCTGGGGCGGCCGGCTGTCGGCCGATGATATCGCCATCGTGGACCGGGCGCTGACGATGGTCGGTGCCGAGACGTTCCGTGAGCGGCCCGTCGCCAGCCTGTCGGACGGCGAACGCCAGCGGGTGATGATGGCACGTGCACTCGCGCAATCGCCCCGGCTGCTCCTGCTCGACGAAGTGACCTCATTCCTCGATCTGCCGCGCCGCGTCGCCTTCTTCGCCCTGCTGACCGAGCTCGCCGAGCGCGAGGGCTATGCCATCGTCGTCTCCACCCACGAGCTCGAGCTGGCGCTGCGCTGCGCCAACCGGCTGTGGCTCTACGACGGCATGTCGCTGCTCGACGGCGCACCCGAGGACCTGATCCTCTCGGGCGACTTCGCGCGTGTCTTCGCCGCCGACGACGTCCGCTTCGATCTGGAGGCGGGCCATTTCGAGCTGCGCCGGCCCGCGCAGCGCTTCGTCGCACTGAACGGCGAAGGCGCGCGGGCGGCCTGGACGCGGCGCGCGCTCGACCGGGTCGGCATCGGCATCGACGCAAACGCCGAGCGGACCATTATGGTCGACATCGCCGATTGGCGACTCGACGGTCAGGCGCATCCGTCAATCGCGTCGCTGCTCACGGCCTTGGGGTAATCCGGGCCTGCCAGGCCGCGCAGGCGCTGCTCGCCATTGCCGAGGCACCGACCCACCCGCGCGACTGTTTCTGGTCGAGGACGCGTTCGCATTGGTCGAGCAGAAGCTAGATGCGATGCGCGCGGAACTCGCAAATTGGGAAGCTCTTTCCCGCTCGACCGTTTTCCCTGCCTGAGCGATTGTAGCAAGAGGCTTGGGAAACGGATCGTCACTGCGAAATGAGCGTGGCCGCGTGTAACCTTTGGGCCTCGGCCAGCGAATAAGGAACCATGCGCCTACGCCCCCTCTCGATGCTGACGACAATCCGGCCGGGTACCAGGTCGGCCCCGGCGCCCCACCCCGCGTCGCAGCCTCCGGCCGGGCAGGACGTCTGGGGCGGGCTGATGGCAGCGGCGCAGGATGGCAATGGCGGTGCCTATCACCGGTTGCTGGGCGAAATCACTGTCTGGCTCACCCGCTACTTCGATCGCCGCCTACCGCCGGGCGAGGTCGACGACGCCGTTCAGGAGACGCTTCTCGCGGTTCACCGGCGGCGACACACCTATGATCCGCGGCAGCCCTTCGGACCGTGGCTGGCGGCCATGGCCAAGCGCAAATGGATCGACCAGCTGCGCAGCCTCGAGCGCCGCGCGGCGCAGGATCTGCCGGAGGACCTGTCGGTCGGCGATCACGAGACGGCAGTGACCAGCGCATCGGTCCTTGCCAGCCTTATCGAGCATCTAAAGCCGCCGCAGGCGCAGGCGATCCTGCTGGTCAAGCTGCACGGCCACAGCATCGAGGATGCCTCGCGCGAGACCGGCCAATCGGTCTCGGCGGTCAAGGTCAACATCCATCGCGGGCTGGCCCGCCTCACCACTCTCATCGCGAAGAACGACGATGTCGAATGACGCCCTCATCTCCGATCTCTCGGCCGGTCTCGTCGCCGTCCGGCGGCGCAGCGTGTGGCGCGAGACCACGCTGCTCGTGGCGCTCGCCGCCATCGAGCTGGCGCTGTTTCTCGGCATCGGGTTGATGCGGCCCGACATGGGGCAAGTGATCGACACGCCGTACATGATCTGGAAGCTGGCCAGCCTGGCGGCGGTTGCGGCGGTGGGCGGCGCTACCGCGATCGTCTCGCTCTCGCCGACCAGATCGCCGCGTCCTGGTCTTCTGGCCGCGACTTGCCTGGCGGCAGTTGCCCTCATTGCGGGCCTGTTCGTCGAGCCCTTCGTCGCTAGCTCTGGCGCCCCTCATGGCGGACTGCCGCACGCCTATGGTCCGCTTTGCGCATTGTCGATCATCGTTCTGTCGCTGCCGATGCTCGGCGTGCTGGCCGTGCTGATGCGTCGCGGCGCGTCGACACATCCCCAAGGAACGTCGCTTGCGGCCGGGCTTGCGGCGGGAAGCTGGGGAGCGCTGGTCTTCGCCTTCTGCTGCCCGTCGAACGATCCGCTCTACGTCATGGTCTGGTTCACTGCGGGATGTGTGGTCGTCGGCGGCCTCGCCCGCTGGCTGCTCCCGCGACGGTTCAGGCTCTAGTCGCCCGGCACCCCAGCCGAAGCCTTCTGTCTCTCCCTGCCATCCCGTTGCGTCCGGAACTTCCGGCGCCGGCGGGCTGCGCTCTCTACACACGCACCCAAAAAGGACAATGCCATGATTGCAACTGCGACCAACGCGCCGCCCGCCTCCACTCAGGGCTGGCTCAAAGGCTATTACGCCGTCCGGGCACTCTTTTCGGCGACCTGGGTCGCGCTGGCCTTCACGATCGGCAAGGCCGACCCGACGATCGGGATTGTGCTGGCTGCGGTATATCCCGCCTGGGACGCCCTCGCCAACGGATACGACGCCCGGCGCAGCGGTGGGCTCGGCGCCAATCCCACGCAAGCGACGAACCTCGTGATCAGCGCGGCCGTAACGCTTGCCGTGGTGATCGCAGCCTCACAAAGCTTCCACGCGGTGATCGGGGTCATTGGCGCGTGGGCGACACTTGCCGGCATTCTACAACTCGCGACGGCGGTCCGCCGCTGGGGCACGGTCTCGGCGCAATGGCCCATGATCCTGAGCGGCGCCCAGTCCGGCCTGGCCGGCATCTTCTTTGTCAAGCGGGCGCTTGATCCGTCACTCGCCTTGAGCGTCGCGGACATCGCTCCCTACGCAGCGTTTGGCGCGATCTACTTCGCACTCTCCGCCGCGGCGCTTGCCCTTTCGCGGAAATAACCAATGTCGGGCTAGGCAGGTCTGCGCCCCCTCATGCATGGCAAGATCGCAGCGTGAGGGTGTGAGGTCGCGCGGAAAGGACAGGATCATGCATATCGGCTTCATTGGTTTGGGCGCGATGGGGAGCGCCATGGCGAGGAACCTCGCCGCAGCCGGCCACAAGGTCACGGCATGGAATCGCTCGGGCGGCATGCTCGACGGCGTAACGATGGTCGAGGCGCCAGATCGCGTCTTCGACGCGGATGTCGTGATGACGATGCTGTCAGACGACGATGCGATCCGAAGCGTCGTCCTGGAGCGGGGCCTTCTCGCCCGGGCCTCGCCGGGCCTGGTTCATGTGGTGGCGTCAACGATCTCGGTCGCATTCGCGCATGAGCTCGTCTCGACCCATGCGAGTGCAGGCGTGACCTATGTCTCGGCGCCCGTCCTCGGCCGACCCGACGTTGCGGCCAAGGGCGCGCTCAACATCCTGGCGGCCGGGCCTGCCGATGCTATCGAGCGCCTTCGGCCCATTTTCGCGATCATCGGCCAGCGGGTATGGGAGCTCGGAGACGCGCCTCCGGCGGCCAATGCGGCAAAGATTGCGTGCAATATGATGATCACCATGGCGATCGAAGCCATGGCCGAGGCTGTCGTGCTTACCGAAGCGAGCGGTGTGGGCCGCGACGAATTCTTTGATCTGATCCTGGGTACGCTTTTCGGCAGCCGGTCTTACCAGGTCTATTCTGCCAATATTGCACGCGACGCCTATGAGCCTGGCTTCAAGGCCACGCTCGGCCTGAAGGACCTACGGCTTGCAAAGGAAGCTGCGGCAGAAGCAAACCGGGATTTGCCCATGCTTGACGCGGTCTATAGTCAGATGCGCGAGGCAGTGGAGGAAGGATTCGGAGAAAAGGACTGGTCGATCATCGCAAAGCGCACGATATCGGGCGCATGTAATTAGTCCTTAGCTCGATACTCTTCCGGGATCACATAAATCTCGTCCGCCCGGCCATAGCCGCCGTCCTTTACCTCTTCGATTATCACCATCGTATGCGGGCGCACTCTTTCCGAGAAATAGACCACGAACATGTCCGTGATCTTATGGATCATTTCTTCCTTCTGCGTTCTGGACAGCGCAGCTTCGGGTATTCTGATATTGGCTAACGGCATAAGTCTTCCTTCGTCCAATTCGTTCAGAGCAGGTCTTCGATACGGATCGGCAGGTGGCGAACTCGCTTGACGGTCGCATGGTGCGCCGCGTTCACGATCGCCGCGGTGGCGCCGACCGTCGCCACTTCGCCGATTCCCTTCGCAGCCGAAATGTTGAGGCCGGTGTCCGGCTCGTCCAGCAGGTCGACCTCGATTCCGTCAATGTCAGCGTTCCTCCCGCCGGGTTATCCAGAAACGTTCTTTTCCAGCGTAGCCATGGATGCATCCCTCCGGAGGTCTACAGTTCGCGGCCGATCCTGCCGTCGATCGACCACGCGACAGCCCCGTGCATTGAGATCAGAAAGGCGATGAAGCCCAGGATCAGCGGATATTCGATTCCCCGGTCGATCCAGGGATAAGTTGGGCCGAGCGCGAAGCAGATTGCTGCCATCTGGATGACGAACATCGGTGCAAAGAGCCTGGTCGCAAATCCCGCCGCGATCGCGAGGCCGCCGAACGTTTCGAGCAGCGCAACGAAGATGGCGAGTTGGGGTGCGAAGGGAAGGCCGAGGACGTTCTCTATCAAATTCGTGGAACCCTGGAGCGGGTCCGCCATCGAACCATGCGCGCTGCCGGTCAGCTTCGGCAGGCCATGCGTGACGATCGTAAGGCCGAAGGCAACCCGAAGAAGCACATAGCTGATCGTCCTGCCCCCTGTGTAAAGCGGCGCAAGCCTTGCGAATATCAGCTGCGCCGATCGATCGGGAGCAATGTTGCTGCTAGCGTCGAGCACCTTCACCTCCATCGGCTGTGTCTTCGCGCCAGTATTACGGTCTTGGCATGCATTTCACAGGCGGAGGAAATTCAACACAATGTTCCATTGGCAACAACAATAGGATGTTGAAGTGGACCTGTGCGCAGCGCATCAGGAGGTATGGACCGCTTCCAAGTCATGCGCCTGTTCGTCAGGATTGTGGAGCGAGCCAATTTCGCGGGGGCGGCCAGGGACCTGCAGGTCCCGCGTGCCACCGTCACGCGGGCAATCCAGCAACTCGAGGCGCAACTCGGCGTCCGCCTGCTCGAGCGCACCACGCGCGCGGTTCGGCCAACCGAGGACGGCGCATTCTATTACAGCCGCTGCGTCCAGCTTCTGGCCGATCTCGAAGAGGTTGAGAGCGGCTTTCGCGACGGCGAGCCGAACGGACCGCTCTCTGTCGACTTGCAAGGCACGCTGGCACGGCACTTCGTCCTTCCGGCATTACCCGAGTTCATCGCCCGCTATCCGGCCATCACGCTGCGCCTCAGCGAGACCGATCGGATGGTGGACCTCATACAGGAGGGGATCGACTGCGTCCTTCGTGCGGGAGCCCTCCCTGACTCCTCCCTGGTGGGCCGCCAAGTGGCAGCTTCCGAACAACTGACCCTGGCCAGTCCGGACTATCTACGCCGCCACGGCGTGCCCACGAGACTGGAAGATCTCGCCAGTCATCGCATGGTAGCCTACTCCGCGTCCTCAACCGGCCAGCCCTATGCGCTCGACTTTGTGGTCGACGGCGAAGTGCGCGAGATAATGCTGCCTTACGATATCACGGTTCGGGGTGCCGAGATTTATACGGCGGCGGGGGTCGCCGGGCTCGGGCTGATCCAGGTTCCCCGCTATCGGGTCGAGCGGCATCTGGAGAGCGGATCGCTTGTCGCGGTGCTCGCATCCAATCCGCCGCCGCGCATGCCGATCTCCATCCTGCATCCAAGCAGTCGCCATTTGTCTCCGCGGGTGAGAGTGTTCGTCGATTGGCTCGCCGAGCTGTTCCGGGTCCTGCAATCGCGAGGGCACCTCTGAGGTTTCCAGTTATTTGTCCGTGGATCACCGTCGACCGAGCCAAGAGCAAACTCGGCTCGGTCTTTCGACCAGCTCAGGTGATGCCGGCTTGGCAACGGTTTTGCGTCAGCCCGTGGAGGCCGCGAGAGGAGATGAAATCAGACGCTGCCGGACCTTCCCTCGGCCCGACGGAACAACGATCCGAGAGGCCCGCGCAAATAGGCCAGCCCCTCATAGATGCGCAGGGCAAGGCGGGCCCATTGCAGGTAGAGGCCGCGCCAGCCGCTGTTCCGCGCAACGGCGAAGACGCGGTGGCTCCAGGCGCTGATCCCGCGGCGGCTGCGGTATACGAGCTTGCGGCGAAGGGGCAGCGCGCGGCCGCCTGGCACCACTCGCTTGCGCAGCGGCAGGTGCGGCGGTGCGATGCGCAGCCGGTAGGCGAGCCCTTCGCGGCGCTGGCGGAAACCCGCGGCCTGGGTGTTCGCAATGAACGCCGCATCGACTGGAGCGAGCGCAAGCCGCCCCTCCCCGATCGCCGCGGCGACCAGCTCCGCAAGTTCGGGGCTGCGCACGATCACAACGTTGGTGCCCCGTCCATCGGAGGAATAGGGTTCGACCCAGGCATCACCGAAGGAAACGTCCGCAGTCTCGGCAACGACATCGTCGCAATAGTCGCACGCCGAATTCTGAAAGAACCCCGCCCCCCAGTCGCCGTCCACCAGATGCCACCAGTCCTGCCAGCGCGCGCTGCCGTCGGCGAGCGTCAGCTGCGCGGTGTACCAGTTGGCGGGGCGTTCCGGGTCCTTGCGGCGGTATTCGACCGCGCGCACATCGTCGATCGGGGCGTCGAGCTGCCAGGCGAAGCTCTCGACCAGCCGTGCGCTCTTCATATGCCCGCAGAACAGCCCGAGCGTATAGGCGATACGCTCGCGCAGCAGCGAGTCCTCGGCCCGCAGCAGGTGGATCGCCTTGATGAAGCACGGTACCCCGACCACCGCATAGCGGCCGGGGACAGCGCGGATCTCCTCGATCACCTGCGACAGATCGACCGGATAATAGCGCGACTTGGCACCCTGCCGCACCTCCTCCACGTCGCGCGACACGCGATAGCCGAAGAAGCGGCCTTCACGGATCGGGTCGGCGGGGGCGACATGCGCAATGCCGTCGACCAGCCCGCGACGAAGAAACTCGACCGCTACCCAGCTCACCATTCCGCCCGAGCTGCCGCCGGCGCGGAATGCGTCTTCGGCGACATGGCCGACATAGCTTGCTTCGAAGCTGCCGATCAGCGGATCGCGATGCGGCGCACGCGGAAAGCGCGCAGATGCGATCTGGTCTTCGTTCCGCGCGCCGGGCGAAAAGGGGCAGATGCGCGCAAAGGCTTCCAAGGGCTCGGCAGTCCATGCGCCCTCAGGCTTGCGCTGGCCGAAGCGATCCCAGCCGACAGCCCCCCTTCCTGCGGCGCATCCGCCGCAACCGATGCACAGCCCCGCTGCGATCACGTCCCGCGGCGCAAGCGGCATGTCAGGCAAGGGCTGCGGCCAGATAGGCGCTCGACTTCGCGCGCATCGCCGCGATCCGCGCGCCGATCGCAGGGTCGAGCGGAGCCCCGAGCAGATCGGCATAGGCTTCGCGCGGCGTCTGTTCGGTCACCATATGCCGTTCGGCCGCAAGCGCGTGGGTCAAGTCGCGCACCTTGTTGAAGCGGTACGCTGACGGCGCGCTCACGAACGGACGCCCGTGATGCAGCGCGAAAACGCAGCCGTGGAAGAAATTGGTCGCGACCGCGTCGGCCCCGCCGATCAATGCCGAGAATTCCTCCGGGTCCGCCTCGATCCGCTGCTCGTCGGCCCATTCGTTGCGATAGCCGATGCTGACCACCCAGCGGCCGTTCGCATCCGCCCAGTCGCGAACCGCCGCGGCGAACCAGTCTGGAAAACCATGGCCGTAGAGCGCTAGGTAGGGCGCCTCTTCTCCGTTCGCTTCGATTGCGGGCGGCGGAAACTGGAGGCACGGATCGAGCACCAGCTCGGGTTCGCGATCGAGCCCGTCGCGGACGAGCCTGCGACTGTTCTCGTCGCGAACCGAAAGCGCGTCGAACCGCTCGAGCTTCGCCGCCCACGCCGGATCGATGCCGTGCTCGGCGTCGTGGTTGCCGAAGCTCGCCGCGTAGGAGGCGAGCCGCCGCGTGCGCAGGCGCTCGCCGAAGAAGATCGGCTTCGAGCCGTACCAGGGGTGGCGGAAATTCCACACCTCGTCGCTGCCGACCAGCACCGCATCATACTCCCCCACCTCCTCGGGCCGGTCCAGTGCGAAGCGCCGTGACTGGGGCAGCCGTTCAAATGCGTCGAGGAAGCGGCGCGCCTTGGCAGCGTATCGCGGCAAGTCCCGGCGGGGCGTGCGAACCGGCAGCTGGGGCTGCAGGGCGCAGCGCAACTCGGCGCGCCGCACCTGCGCGTCGTCGTGGTCGAGCAGCTCGGCACTGTGGCCCTCGGCGCGCAAACCCTCGACCAGGCAGCGCGCCTGCCAATAGGAGCCATAGTTGATGCAGCGATGGAAAGTCAGGACGCCGATCTTCATGTGGCCCTAACGCCCGTAAATGCGATCCAGCACTTCGGCCGAGCGAATAAACTGCTCGGCCTGCGGATCGAAAGCCGACGAGCGGGCGAGTTGCTCGGCCCAGGCCGCAGCTGCGCGGCCGCCCCAGGCGTCGGGCGGGTCAGCGAGGCGCTCGGTCGCGGTGCCGCGGAAGCGCTCGGCGGTGAAATCGTAGAAGGACCCGCCGACATTGCGTAGCGCTGCCCCGCCCTCGGTGCCGTAGAAGGCTGCCTCTATCACTGCGTCACGCCCCGCGTTGAGCCGCCACGAGCAGGCGAGCCGCACCTCGGCATCGCCCGCGGTGAATTGCGCCACGGCATAGTCCTCGACCTCGTCCTGGGGCAGTGGCTCCCCGGCTTTGAGCAGCCGCGCGTCCACCTGCTCCACGGCAGGAAATCCGAGAATCCACAGCGCCAGATCGACCAGGTGGACGCCCAGATCGATCACGCAGCCGCCACCCGATTGAACGGGGTCATAGAACCACGGCTTGTCCGGACCATAGGCATTGTGAAAGGTGAGATCGACCGCGAACACCTGTCCCAGTGCGCCGCCGTGCACCAGCTCCGCGATCTGCTGCATCGCCGCGGTGTGGCGGTAGGAAAGATCCACGCCGAGCAGTCGATCGGCAGCGCGCGCCGCGTCGACCACTGCCCTGGTCTCGGCAGCGGTGCGCCCGAGCGGCTTCTGGCAGAACACCGCCTTTCCCGCATCGAGAGCCTGGATCGACTGGGCGGCATGAAGCGCACTCGGCGTCGCAATCACGACCCCGTCGATGTCGAGGGCCAGCATCTCCTCCAGCGACGTCACCTGGTGCGCATCGGGGACGAGCCTGGCAGCCTCTGCGGCGCATTCGGGCGCGGGATCGCACACGGCCACCGCTTCCACTGCGCCGGTTGCCAGCATCGCCTCCATCCGGTGGCGGCCGATCCAGCCGGTTCCTAGAAATCCGAGCCGGCGCTTCATGCGAGCATCACCAGCGCCTTGACGAAATTGCCCGGCTTGTCGCGCGTCGCGTCGAGCGCATCGCCGAGCTGATCGAGGCGGTAGCGATGAGTGTAGAGCGGCTCCGGATCGAGCCGTCCGCTCGCCACTGCGTCCACCGCCTCGCGGAGCCCCCGCATCTGCACCTGGGGATCGCGCTCGTGCGCGTTGATCACGTCGATCCCCTTCCAGTTCCAGTTCTGCATGTTGACCTGTCGGGGCCCGTCCTGATGGTAACCCGCCACGACCAGCTTGCCACCAAAGCCGATCAGTTCGCCGGCAAGGTCGAGCGGCCATTGCTTGCCAACCGCTTCGATCACGCGCTCGCACATCTTCTCGTCGGTCAGGCGCTTCACTTCTTCGATGATCTCCCAATGGTCGTGCATCGGGATCGTCTCGGCCGCGCCATAGCGCCGCGCGAGATCGAGCGATTCCTGTCGCCGCGAGATCGCGATCACCCGCGCGCCGGCATCGGTGGCGAGCCTGGTCAGCACCGCGCCCAGGAAGCCGATGCCGACGATCGCCACCGTGTGCCCCGCACGGATGTCGCTGCGGCGGAAGATGTTGAATGCACAGCCGAGGGGCTCGCCGGGGAACGGCTTGCCATCGAGTTCGGGCGGCAGCCTGACCATCATATCGGCACGCGGGACGTCATATTCGGCGAAGCTGCGATAGGATAGCGCGGCAACCCGGTCCCCGGGCGCGAACCCAACGACGCCCTCGCCGAGCGCATCCACCACGCCCCAGCCTTCATGGCCGAGACCCCCGGTCTCGCCCGGATAAGTCATCCACTCCTGCCCCGCCCAAGGCTCCAGGTTCGAAGCGCACACCCCGCATCCCTCCAGCCGGATGCGAACCTCGCCGGGGCCGGGCTCCGGAAGCTTCACGTCCTCGATCCGGATGAGTCCGGGCCCCTCCAGCACCGCCGCGCGCATCATGCCTCCTTTTGCTGCAACCATTCGCCGCCCGAACGATTGGCGTCCGCATGGCCTCGACCAAAGAAATGGGCGCGACGCTGCGCGACAACATCGCCGAGCTCACCGCCCGACAGCGCGCCGAGGCGCAAGGTGCGCCGTGGACCGATCGTCTCGCTGATCGGATCACTGGCTTCACCGGCTCGATGCGCTTCGTCGCACTGCACCTGATCGTCTTCAGCGCGTGGATCCTCATCAATCTGGGTGCGATTCCGATCGTGCCACGGTTCGATCCGACGTTCGTTGTGCTGGCCATGGTCGCGTCGGTCGAAGCGATCTTCCTCTCTACCTTCGTGCTGATCAGCCAGAACCGCATGGCGGCAGCCGCCGATCGGCGCGCCGATCTCGATCTCCACGTCAATCTGCTGGCCGAGCATGAACTGACCACGCTCGCCGAGCTCGTTGAGCGCATCGCCGCGCGACTGGACGTTTCCACCAACGATCCGCAGTTCGACGAGATTCGCCAGGATATCGAGCCGACGCAGGTGCTCGACGCGCTCGACGAGCGCCGTCGCGAGGAAGGGCTGGAACATTAGTTGGCGCGATCGATGAAGGCTTCCAGCGCGGCGTGGGCCTCGTCATCCGTCATCTGGACCGGCGGGTGCTTGCAGAACCAGGCTGCCGCTGGAAGCACCGGCCCGCCGATCTCCCGATCACGCGCCAGCTTGGCGCAGCGGATCATGTCGATCGCCACACCCGCGCTATTGGGGCTGTCTTCCACCGAAAGCCGCAGCTCCAGGTTCATCGGCACGCCGCCGAACAGCTGCCCTTCCATCCGCAGGAAACAGACCTTGTTGTCGTTCTGCCAGGCGACATAGTCGCTCGGGCCGACATGAATGTTCTCGTCCTCCAGCCGCCGCTCCGCGACGGCCTGCACCGCCTCGGTCTTGGATTCCTTCTTCGACGCGAGCCGCGATCTGTTGAGCATGTTGAGGAAATCGGTGTTGCCGCCGGTGTTGAGCTGGTAGGTCCGCTCCAGCTTCACTCCGCGCTTCCTGAAGAGATCGGTGAGCACCCGGTGGACGATCGTCGCGCCCAGCTGCGCCTTGATGTCGTCTCCGATGATCGGCACCCCCGCCGCCCCGAACCGCGCCGCCCATTCGGGATTGCTCGCGATGAACACCGGGATGTTGTTGACGAACGCCACCCCCGCCTCGAGTGCGCATTCGGCATAGAACTCGCTGGCCGCCTGCGAGCCGACCGGCAGATAGTTCATCAGCACGTCCGCCTCGGTTTCGCGGAGCACCGCGACCACATCCTCCTTGTTCGGCTGGCACGCATCCGCGAGCATGAAGGTGCGCTCTTCGGGATAGTCGGCCATGTGCTCCGCGACGCCATCGAGCACGCGGCCCATGCGGACCTTCGCACCGGTCTTTGCCACCTTCTCGCAGAAGACGGCGGTACAGTTGGGCTTGGCGAAGATCGCCTCGGCTACGTCGCGGCCGATCTTGCGGCGGTCTATATCCCATGCCGCCACCACGCGGATATCGCTCGGTTCATAGCCGCCGAGCTCCTGGTGCATCAGCCCGATCGTGTCGTTCGCACCGGCTCGGTAGTGCGCGATCCCCTGGACGAGCGAACTCGCGCAATTGCCGATGCCGGCGATGGCGACGTTGATTCCACGGCGTTCGGGGGAAAGCATCAGGCGGCGCTCCGTTCGGCGGCGAGGCGTTCGTCGCGGTTGAAATTGAGGGGGGTAAGCTCGGGCGCGCGCGGCGGCACCGCGGGCTGCTCCGGCGCAGCGATGCCCAGGCTGCTGCCCTGCGCCGGCGCATAGCGATCGATCATCCAGGCGCAGAAGTCAGCGAACTGCTGCGGATCGCGCGCCGGGCTGGTGTGATGCGGCGCGACTCCCAGATGCTCGGGCGTGAAGCAGAAAGTGACGGTGACTTCGAAATCGGCGAGCGCTTCCATCTGCCGGTCGAACCAGTCGATCGCATTGGGTCGGAAGCTGTCCGCCCAGCTCAGCCCCGTGCGGATCCGCCGAGTTCCCAGCCGCTTCATCCACTGCACCGCCTCGTCGAGCCGTGGATCGTGGAAGTGGAACCACTGCATCAGCCCGATCTCGGCCGCATGCTCGGCGTAGACCTCGAGTGCCGGCTTGGGCGTGCCGTCCTCGCGGATCAGGCCCAGGTAGAAATGCCGGTAATAGGACGAGCCCTCCGCCTCGCGATGGCGCGTCTCCGCGCCCCAGCTCTGGGGCAGGTCGAACAGCGAATACCAGAAGATGCGCTCGGCCTTGCCCTTCAGCAGCTCTGCGGTGCGCTGCAGCCCGAAGACCTGAACCTCCTCGGCGCCGAACGAGCTCACACCCACTTCGGTCACCCACACAGGCTTGTCGGCGACGGCCCTGATCTCGTCGATCTTGTCCGGCCAGGCCGATAGCGGCCACAGGTTCCAGTCAAGCGGAAACCCGTGCACTGCGACCACGTCGACTGCGTCCAGCGCGCCGTGCCCCTCCATTCGCCGCAGCCAATGCGCATCGATCGGCGACATCCCCCCCAGCACGCGCGTCATCTCCGGATTCACATCACGGATCGCGGTGCCAGCGCGGACGACATGGTCGGCGAACAGCGCCCATTCAGGATCGAGCGAGGGGTCCCAGTGCGATTTGTTGTTGGGCTCGTTCCAGAGCATCGCCGCTTCGATCAACGCGCGTCCTCCCTCGCTGGATAGACTGCCGCAGGGCCGTATTTGGCGTAGGGTACGGGCGCCGTGCGGCACAGATACACATCGGATTCGGGATGGGCCTCGATCGTGAAGCCTGCGGCGCGCAGCATCGCCTGGCTGCATGCCGCGTTCGGCGCCCACCAGTTGGTCCAGTCGTGCGCGAATTCGCGCTCGATGAAGTGCATCTTGGGATAGGCGGGATTGTCGAAATAGCCGGGCGGCTGGCTGGTGCCCGGCACGAAGAAGGGGTGGTCCTCCGGCACCAGCAGCACGTCGTTCGAGCCTTGCTGCATCGTCTGGAACAGCATCAGCTCGCCTGCGACGTGCTCGCGGATCAGGTCGAGCGCGAGCAGTGGGTGACGGAGATGGTAGAGCACCCCCATGAAGATCACGAGGTCGAACTTCTCGCCGAGCGCACCCACGTCATAGACCGAGAGGTTGCGGAACTCGACGCCTTCGAACCCCAGCACCTCGCTCGCGAGCCGTGCCTGGGCAAGATAGCGATCGTCGCTGTCGATCCCCAGCACCCGCGCGGCGCCGCGGCGCTTCATCTCGATCGAATAGAAGCCCGCGTTGCAGCCGATGTCGAGCACCGTCTTGCCGCTCAGATCCTTGGGAACGACGTGCGCGAAGGTCTTGAACTTGAAGCTCGGATAGTCGCCGAGGAAATGATCGGGCGCCGTCGTGATCCCGTCGCCCAAGTCGATGTTGTGAAACCAAGGACCTAAGGCATCGATCCGCTCGCGCAGTCGGACAGTATCGAACGCGAGTGCGTTTCTCTTGGCCAGTTGATGCAATTCGCTACCTCTCGGCAAAGTCGGACGAACGACGCGAGAACACGGTCGAAAAGCCGATGAGCCATCTGGATTTCGTTTCGCCAACGAACAGCACCGCCCGCTGTTCCCTGAGGATCAACAATGCTTTAGGAGATTAACCTAGGTAAATTCTCCCGGCCTTTTTGTCGCACCTTTGGAACCGCGGCGCGCTTCCGCGATTGCGTGCCGCATGGCCGATCGAATGGGCACATGGATCGCGGCGATGCGGGCAGAACGATATGCCGATGCCTGGGCCGTTGCCGCGCGGACGCTCGCGGAGCGGAACCCCGCCACGCGCGACGATCCTGCGCTCCCGCATCATCTGCGTTGGGTGTGGGATGGCCGCAGCTTCGATAACCGCCATGTCCTCGTGCGTTGCTATCACGGGCTCGGCGACACGCTCCAGTTCGCGCGGTTCCTCCCGAAGCTGGTCGAACGTGCAGCGTCCGTCACGGTCGAAGTGCAGCCTCGGCTCATCGATCTTCTGGCGACACTTGCTGAGGGGATCGCGCTCGTACCCTTCGAGCCCGCGCATCCGCTGCCGCCGGCGGAGGTCGATATCGAGATCGCCGAGCTCGACTTCGCGCTCCGTGCCACACCTCGCGACGCGCCCCCACCCTATCTGCATGCCCCGCGCGCGGTATTGCCCAAGGGCACGGTCGGGCTGTGCTATGGGGCGGGAGACTGGGACTGCGAACGCTGCATTCCTCCTGCCCTGTTCGCATCGCTATGCGACCACGCGCCGTGCGTGACGCTGGTGGCCGAGCCCACCAGCCTCAACGTGCGCAATCCCCAGGGCTGTCCGTTCGACATGGGCACTACCGCCGCGCTGGTCGCAGGCTGTGAGCTCGTGATTACGGTCGACACGATGATCGCGCATCTTGCCGGCGCAATGGGCAAGCCGGTCTGGCTGTTGCTCAAGGCCAATCCGGACTGGCGCTGGGCGCCCGACCGGTCCGGCAGCCCGTGGTATCCATCGATGCATTTGTACGTTCAGCCGCACCCCGGCGACTGGGAATCCGTGCTCGCGCGCGTCGAGCGTGATCTCGCGGCGCGCAATCTCATCGCAGCCGAAAGGTAGGCCGCCCATGGAGCAGTTCGCGGTCCCGTCCGTCCCCGTGTCGTGGGGCGAGCTACTCGACAAGATCACGATTCTCGAGATCAAGCGCGAGCGGATCGCCCGTCCGGATGCGCGCAGTAATGTCGAGAGGGAATATGCAATGCTCAATGAAGCAGCTGCGCGGGTGCTCGGAATCGACGGAATCGCGCCGCTGCTGCAACGGCTCAAGCGGGTCAACGAGACGCTGTGGGACGTCGAGGATGCGATCCGCGCGCAGGAAGCCGATGCCCGGTTCGGCACCCGCTTCGTCGCGCTGGCACGTTCGGTCTACAAGACCAATGACGAACGGGCTGCGCTCAAGCGGCGGATCAACGCGCTGCTTAATTCCGAGCTCGTCGAGGAAAAGAGCTACGCGGGCGATGCCGCCGCGCCGCTGCCCGACCCCTCGCTCATCGCGGAGCCCGCACATTGAGCGAGGCCAGCCGCGTATTGCTCCCATCCATGGCAAGTGTCGTGACGGATCCAGGATCGCATTCGAGCGAGAAGATGCCCCCCAGCCCGATCCCCAGCAGGTCGGCGACCACGCCGCGGATAATGTCGCAATGCGTGACGCAGATCGCTGGCATGGCCTCGTCCGGCAGCGAAAAGAGATAGTCCCGCGCTCGCGCGACCGCCTCCCGCATCGTCTCGCCGCCCGGACAGCGCGCTTCGGCGCGTTCGGCGTTCCAGCAATGCCAGTCCGCATCCCCCGCGAGCGCCGCGAACGTGCGTCCGCTGAAGCCCCCAAAATCGATCTCATCGAGCGGGTCCGCGCGCTGAATCTCGAGTCCCCGTGATTTGGCGAGCGGAAGAGCCGTTTCCCAAGCGCGCCGTCGAGGACTGCTGCGGATCGAGGCGATCGGCGAATTTGCGAACATTTCGATCAGAGCCTCGGCGTCTTCACGCCCCGCCTCGTCGAGCGCGATCTCGGAACGGCCGCTCAACACTTTGCCGACTTCCTGATGGGAACCATGCCGGACGAGATGAACTATACCGCCCACTGCACATCCTTACTCATGTTAAGATGTTATACTTGAAAGTTCCAATAATTATAGGAACGAAACGAGTTAAATTCGCCACACATCGTTCTGAATGCAACTCGAACCAAATACTTAACCTGGGTTTATAGCAACAAAGCCGGGGAACAAGATGAAGAAGAAGGTGTTCCCATCCGCAACGGGTTCGAAACATCCATCCTTTTCAGGCGAGTCCAACTAGTTCTCTAGGGCTCTTTTGTAAATCTGCGGAGAGACAGCATATGCCAGAGAAGGTCCTGATCACCGGTGGTGCGGGCTTCATCGGTCGCCAGGTGGCCGCCGAGCTACTGCACCGAGGTAACCAGGTTCGCGTGCTCGATTGCCTGTTGCCCCAGGTGCACGGCGACAGCCAGCGGCCTCAGGGACTGGACGCCGAGGCCGAGCTGATACTGGCGGACATACGTGACGGCGAGGCAGTCTCCCGCGCGCTCGATGGCGTCGACAGCGTCGTCCATCTCGCCGCGGAGGTCGGCGTCGGCCAGTCCATGTACGAAGTCGAGCGCTACACTTCGGCCAATGACGTGGGCACCGCCGTCCTCTTCGAAAGGCTGATCGACAACCCGGTCCGCCGCGTCGTCACCGCCTCGTCGATGAGCATCTACGGCGAGGGCCTGTACCGCGACATGTCGGGCAATCTGATCGAGGACGCAGAGCGCGGCATCGTGCGGGACGGGCAGAAGGTCTGGAACCCCACCGATTTCGCGGGCCACCCGCTCACCCCGCTTCCCACTCCCGAATGGAAGCGACCCAGCCTCGCCTCGATCTACGCGCTCAACAAGTATGTGCAGGAGCGCACCACCCACATCATGTCCGCGCCCTATGGCATCGAAAGCGTGTGCCTGCGTCTTTTCAACGTCTATGGCCCCGGTCAGGCGCTCTCCAATCCCTATACCGGGGTGCTCGCGATCTTCGCGTCGCGGCTGCTCAACGGCGAACGGCCGATGATCTTCGAGGACGGCCAGCAGCGCCGCGACTTCGTCCATGTGAGCGACGTCGCGCGCGCCTTCGCCGACGCGCTCGTGCTGCCGGAGGCCGCGGGCCAGACCTTCAACATCGGCTCCGGGCAGGACCGCTCGGTACTCGAAGTAGCCGAAGCGCTCGCCCGCGCGATGGGCAAGAACGACATCGCGCCCGAAGTCGTCGGCAAGGCGCGGATCGGCGACATTCGCCATTGCTTCTGCGACACGAGCCTCGCCGCCGAGAAGCTCGGCTTCCGCGCGCAGCAGGACTTCGACCAAGGCCTCGCCGAGCTCGCGGAATGGGTGAAGGAGCAGACCGCCGAAGACCGCGTGAGCCACGCGCGGGCCGAGCTCGAAGCGCGGGGACTGGTGGCATGAGGAGCGCGATCGACCGGCCTATCCTCGTCACCGGCGGCGCCGGCTTCATCGGTTCGAACCTCGCCGACCGGCTCGCGGCGGACGGCAACGACGTGATCGTCTACGATGCGCTCTCGCGCCCCGGCGTCGAACGCAACCTCATGTGGCTCAAGAGCCGCCACGGCAGCCGCATCCAATCGGTCGTCGCCGACATCCGCGACGCAGCGCTGCTCGCCGAGGCGGTGCAAGACGCACGCGCGGTGTTCCACATGGCGGCGCAGGTCGCGGTGACGACCAGCCTCGCCGACCCGCGTGAGGATTTCGAAATCAACCTCGGCGGCACCTTCAACCTGCTCGAGGCGGCACGCCGGGCCGAAACGCCGGTGCCGGTGATCTTCGCCTCGACCAACAAGGTCTACGGGGACCTCGCCGACTTGCAGTTCGCTTCGACCGGCGACGGTTACCTGCCCACCAATGCGGCGATCCGCGCGCACGGCATCGGCGAGCAGCGTCCGCTCGATTTCCACACGCCCTATGGCTGCTCGAAGGGGGCGGCCGACCAATATGTGCTCGACTATGCCCGCAGCTTCGGCGTCCCCGCCGCGGTGCTGCGGATGAGCTGCATCTACGGCGAGCGCCAGATGGGCACCGAGGATCAGGGATGGGTCGCCCATTTCCTGATCCGCGCCCTCGAAGGCCAGCCGATCACGCTCTACGGCGACGGCCATCAGGTCCGCGACATTCTGGAGGTCGGCGATGCGGTCGCTGCCTATCTGGCCGCCTGGCAGCGGATCGATCGGGTTGCGGGGCACGTCTTCAATCTGGGCGGCGGCGCAGCCAATGCGGTGAGCCTGCGCCGGCTCATCGACTATATCGGCGAACTCGTCGGCACCGATCCAGAGGTACGGTTCGATGGCTGGCGCGCTGGCGATCAGCGCTATTTTGTCGCCGACACGCGCGCCGCCCAGTCCGCGCTCGGCCTAGCCACGCCCATGCCGTGGCGCGCGGGCGTGGCGCGGCTGGCGCGCTGGCTGGCGAGCGAACGCGGTCTCGACATCAAGCTGGGCGGCCCGCGCCCGGCTGCCCTACCGCAGCGGGTGGCTGCGCTGTGAGCGGCGCCGATCTGCGTATCCTGCTCACGGTCGATGCGGTTGGTGGGGTCTGGCAATACGGCCTCGACCTTGCCCGCGGCCTCGCTGCCCGGGGCGTCGAGCCCATACTAGCCCTGCTCGGCCCGGGGCCAGACGCTACGCAGCGCGCCGAGGCTGGCACCATCGCCGGCGCTACGCTGATCGAGACGGGCCTGCCGCTCGACTGGCTCAGCGACAGCCCCGCCCCGGTTCTTGCTGCGGGCGCCGCAATCGCCGAGCTGGCTCGCGACACGCGCGCCGATCTGATCCAGCTCAACATGCCCACGCTCGGAGCAGCCGCGCCGCCGCCCATGCCGGTGGTTGCAGTCACGCACGGCTGCGTCTCGACCTGGTGGCAGGCAGCCAAGCCGGGCGAGCCGCTCACGCCCGAATATCGTTGGCACCGTCAGCTGATGGGCGAAGGCCTGCGCGCCGCGGATCGACTGGTCGCCCCAACGGCAAGCTATTCGCGGACGGTCGCGCGCCATTATGGCCTGCCCCGCGCGCCGCAGGTCGTCCACAACGGCCGTACGCCGCTGGTGAGCAGGCCGCAGGCGCTGCTCCATGATCGGGTGCTGACAGTGGGGCGGCTCTGGGACCGAGTGAAGCGCGCCGAGCTGCTGGATCGCGTAGCGTCGCGCATCACGGTGCCGTTCGACGCGGCAGGCGCAGTCACTGGACCGCATGGCGAGCAGGTCAGGCTCCGGAACCTACATCTGCTCGGCCAGATCGACAGCCCTGCGCTCGGCCGCCTGCTCGCCGCGCGGCCGGTATTCGTCTCGGCAGCATCCTTCGAGCCCTTCGGCCTCGCCGTGCTCGAAGCAGCCAGTGCCGGCTGCGCGCTGGTCCTCTCGGACATCGCCAGCTTCCGCGAGCTCTGGGACGGCGCCGCGCTGTTCGTGCCGCAGGAAGACGAAACCGCCTATGCCGCCGCGATCGAGACCCTGATCGGTGACACCGCCGAACGTCTCCGGCTCGGCGAGGCCGCTCGCCAGCGCGCCGCGCGCTACACGCCACAAGCGATGGCAGACGGCATGCTCGCCATCTACGCCGACCTGTTCGGCGCACGCATTCCCGGCGGGAGGGTGGCCGCATGAAGATCGTCTATTTCACCCACTCGCTCGCGTCTTGCTGGAACCATGGCAACGCCCATTTCCTCCGCGGCGTCCTCAGCGAGCTGATCGCGCGCGGGCACGATGTGCATGTGTGGGAGCCTGACGGGGCTTGGAGCCTGGCCAACCTGCTCGCGGATCATGGCGAAGCCGGGCTCGATGCCTACCGCGCGGCCTACCCGGAGCTCTCCTCATCGACCTATACGCCGCTTTGCTGCCCGGAACGGATGATCGAGGGCGCCGATCTGGTGATCGTCCACGAATGGAACGATCCCAAGCTCGTCGCCCGGCTCGGGCGCACGCGTTCGTTCGGTGCGCCGTTCACGCTGCTCTTCCACGATACGCATCACCGCGCGGTCAGCGAGCCCGAAGCGATGCGCGCCTATGACCTGTCCGGCTATGACGGTGTGCTCGCGTTCGGCGAAGCGCTCTCCGAAGTCTATCGCAACTGGGGCTGGAACGGCCGGGTGTGGACCTGGCACGAAGCCGCCGACCTCCGCCGCTTCCATTCGCCCGAGGACGAGGTGGAGCGCGAGGGGCTCGTCTGGATCGGCAATTGGGGCGACGGCGAACGCACCGAGGAGCTCGGCCGTTTCCTGTTCCGTCCGGCGCGCGACGCGCGAATGCCGCTGGACATCTACGGCGTACGCTACCCGGCGGAGGCAAAGTCGATGCTCGCGCACTACGGCGCCCGCTATCACGGCTGGGCACCCAACGCCCGCGCGCCCGAGATCTTCGAGCGTCACCTCGCCACCGTCCATGTGCCCCGGCGCTATTACGCGACGATCCTGCCCGGCATCCCCACGATCCGGGTGTTCGAGGCGCTGGCCTGCGGCATCCCCCTAGTCTCCGCGCCCTGGGAGGACGCCGAGGGCCTGTTCCGCCCGGGGCAGGACTATCTGGTCGCTCGCGACGGAGACGAAATGACTCGTCACCTGCTCGCGCTGCGCAGCGACCCCGACCTTCGCGCCGAACTGGTCCGCAACGGTCTCGAGACGATCCGCGCCCGCCACAGCTGCGCCCACCGCGTCGACGAGCTGCTCGCAATCGTCGCCAGCATCGCCCCTGCCCTTGCCAAGGACGCCGCATGAAGATCGCATTCTACGGATCGAGCCTGCTTTCCTCCTACTGGAACGGCGCCGCGACCTATTACCGCGGCATCCTCAAGGCGCTGGCGAGCCACGGCTACGACATCACCTTCTACGAGCCCGACGCGTTCGAACGGCAGCAGCACCGGGACATCGATCCACCCGAATGGGCGCGTTCGGTCGTCTATCCGGCGACCGAACAAGGGCTGCGCTCCGTGCTGGCGGAGGCGGGCTCGGCCGATATTGTCGTCAAGGCCAACGGCGTCGGCGTGTTCGATCGGGAACTGCTCGAAGGCGTGATCGCCGAGAGCAGGCCCGATGCGCTGCGCATCTTCTGGGACGTTGATGCCGCAGCCACCCTCGACGAGATGCGCGTCGACGCCTCGCACCCTGTGCTGCGGGCGCTGCCCCAGCTCGATATGGTGCTGACCTATGGCGGCGGTCCGCCGGTGGTGGACGCCTATACCGGCTTCGGGGCGGCCCGCTGCGAGCCGATCTACAACGCGCTCGATCCCGAGACGCATCACCCGACGGCACCCGATCCGCGTTTCGCCGCCGATCTCGGCCTGCTCGCCAATCGCCTGCCGGATCGAGAAGCGCGGATCGAGGAGTTCTTCCTTCACCCAGCTGCCGATCTTCCGGACGCGCGTTTCCTGCTCGGCGGCAACGGCTGGCACGACAAGCCAATGCCGCCGAATGTCCGCGCGATCGGGCATGTCGGCACCGGCGATCACAATGCGTTCAACTGCACCCCACGCGCCGTGCTCAACGTCGCGCGCGATTCAATGGCCCATATCGGCTTCTCGCCGGCGACCCGCGTATTCGAAGCCGCCGGCGCAGCGGCTTGCCTGATCACGGATACATGGGAAGGCATCGAGCTGTTCCTTGTCCCCGATCAGGAAGTGCTCGTCGCGCGCGACGGCCAGGACGTCGCCGAACATCTTCAGACACTCACCGAACAGCGCGCGCGCGAGATCGGTCAGGCCGCGCTGAAGCGCGTGCTCGCCGAGCACACCTATGCGCTCCGTGGCGAGCAGGTCCATCGCATCTTCCAGGAACACCATCAGCGTTTGACGGAGGCCGCATGAAACTCGTCGTTCTCGGACTCAGCCTCGGCTCCTCCTGGGGCAACGGCCATGCCACCACCTATCGCGCGCTGCTCAAGGCTTTCGCCGCGCGCGGGCACGACATCCTGTTTCTCGAACGCGAAGTTCCCTGGTACGCGGGCGCCCACCGCGACCTGGCCGATCCGGGCTTCTGCCGCCTTGCCTATTATCGCGATCTCGCCGAGCTCGATCGCTGGCGCAGCGAAGTGGCGAGCGCCGATGCAGTGATCGTCGGCTCCTACGTGCCCGACGGCGTCGAAGTCGCGCGCTTCGTCCAGTCGGCGGCGCGCGGAGTCACTGGCTTCTACGACATCGACACGCCGGTGACTCTCGCCAAGCTCGCACGCGGGGATTTCGAGTATCTCTCGCCGGAGGTGATTCCCGGTTATCACGTCTATCTGTCCTTCACCGGCGGTCCCACGCTCCGGCGGATCGAGGCCGAATATGGCTCACCGGCTGCACGTGCGCTCTACTGCTCGGTCGATCCGCAGGCATATCAGCCGCTCCCGACGCCCAAGCGCTGGGATCTCACCTATCTCGGCACCTACAGCCCCGATCGGCAGCCGACGCTGGAGAAGCTGCTGATCGAGCCCGCCCGGTGTTGCCCAGACCTGCGCATGGCTGTCGCGGGTCCCCAATATCCGGGCGACATCGACTGGCCCGACAATGTCGAGCGCATCGAACATCTGCCCCCCGTCAAGCACGCGGATTTCTACAGCGCCTCGCGAATGACGCTGAACGTCACCCGTGCCGACATGATCGAAGCAGGCTGGTCGCCGTCGGTGCGGCTGTTCGAAGCCGGCGCTTGCGGGACGCCGATCCTTTCGGACCGCTGGGAAGGCATCGATAGCCTGTTCGAGCCCGGCAGCGAGATCATACTCGCCGGCACGACCGAGGAAGCGATCGCCGCATTGTCGCGCCCCTCCGCACGGATCGGTGCGGCCGCGCGACGGCGCGTGCTCGCGGCGCACACCGCGGCGCACCGTGCCGCCGAACTCGAAAAGCATCTGATCGAAGCCATGACGCGGCGCCCTGCCGCGCCCAAGGAGAGGAGCGCCACGATGACCTCCAAGAACCAGCCCCTCACCCTCGTCGCAGGAGGCGCCGGGTTCATCGGTTCGCACCTTTGTGCCGAGCTGCTCGCGCGCGGGAAGCAAGTCGTATGCCTCGACAATCTGCAGACCGCACGCCCCTCGAACCTGCGACTGCTCGAGAACCACCCCAATTTCGAGTTCATCGAGGCGGATATCGTCAATCCGCTGCCGCGCGAGATCCTGTATCGCGCCGGCCGGTTCGAGCGCGTCTACAATCTCGCCTGCGCCGCCTCGCCCCCGCAGTATCAGGCAGATCCGGAGCACACGATGCTCACCTGCGTCGTCGGCACCGACAATCTGCTACGCCTGGCCGAATCCGCAGGCGCACGCTTCCTTCTCACCTCGACCAGCGAGGTCTATGGCGACCCCGAAATGCATCCACAACGCGAAGACTACCGCGGCTGGGTCAACTGCACCGGCCCTCGCGCCTGCTATGACGAGGGCAAGCGCGCGGCCGAAGCCATGGCGTTCGATTTCGCGCGCATGAAACGCGCAGACGTGCGTGTCGCGCGAATCTTCAACACCTATGGTCCCCACATGCACCCCGACGACGGCCGCGTCGTATCCAACCTGATCTGCCAGGCGCTGTCGGGGCGCAGCGTGACCATCTATGGCGATGGCAGCCAGACGCGCAGCTTCTGTTATGTCTCGGACATGGTCGAGGGGCTGATCCGCCTCATGGAAAGCGACATCGCGGGGCTGGAGCCGATCAATCTCGGCAACCCCGAAGAGCGCACCGTCAATGAACTGCTCGAGGCCATTCTGGCGCTGGTCGATCGCCCGGTAACGGTGACCAACCTGCCGCTCCCCGTCGACGACCCGCGCCGCCGTCGTCCCGACATCTCACGCGCCGAAGCGCTGCTCGGCTGGCGCCCGCGCATGCCGCTCGCCGAAGGACTCGCGCGGACCTGCGACTGGTTCGCCGAGGAGATCGGCGCCGATTCTCCGGAGGATGTCGCGATGGCCAACGTGTCCCTGGCAGCCGAGTAGCCTTGGAAAGATGTAGCGTTCAGAACGCCATTTTCTGTTCCGCTACATGGCGTTCCCAAGCTTCCCGTGTCGCGAAATCACCGCCGCGGTTCCAGGCCGAGCCCATGTAGTAGGTGAACGGCTTGCCCGGCTCCACGCGTAGCAGCATCAGGTAATTCTCGGCGTCCTCGGCGAAGCCCACTATCATCGTGGGATCGGCGAGGATCGCGAATCCCAGCGCACCGTGGTCGGGATCCTCGGCCTCCCAGAAGGTCATGCGCCCCTGTTCGCGGCTGCGCGTGACGAAGCCCTTGCCGTTTGGCGTGCTCTTCTTGGCGATGCCGATCGCGACGGTGAGCGGCTCCGTGGTGTCCGAGGACAAGGTCGATCGCATCCGCGTGAAGTGCGAGCCGAGCGGGAGCGCGAACTCGCGCGTCTCCCAGACCTTTCGCACGACATCAACTGGCCACGGCTTGTAGGTGACAGAGAAGCGTGCCGTGTCGCCCCCGGTCTGGATGATCTTGTGCTCGGCGAAATTGCGGCTGGTCCACAGCTTGTTATCGTACCAGATGCCCAAGCCCCCGCCGCCGCGGCTGCGCCCGACATCATAGAAGTCGAGGCCTTCGCCCCGATCGACATGATAGTTGGGGAACTTGAGCTGGCGATCCATGAACGGATAGCGCACGCGCTTGGCCCAGACGTCGATCCCCGATCCCGAGGGCGGCTCCCTGGCTTCGAGTGCGGGGCCGTAGATGCGGTGCGCTACGCGGTCGTTTTCCCAGAGCAGATCGTCCAGGCGATCGGGCGCGAAGCGCGCCACGGCGCGGGGCTTGCGCTGCTCCGCCGGCGGCAAAGGGAGCATTTCGATCTCGGAAGGACGCTTGAGTGCAGCGGGATCATAGGAGAGTGCCCGCACCGCCTTCATCTCGGCCTCGCGGCGGGCGATCTCCTCGGCGCCCACTACGGTCTTGGGCGGCGGCGGAACCGGCGTGGTCGCCGCGATCACCTCGGCCGAATCGCGCGCAGGCTCGGCCTCGGGCAGCGTCTGGATCTTGCCACCGAGATCGGCGATCTCGATCGCGGCGAGGACATAAGCGCCGCTCGCATAGGGGCCCGTTTCCTCGGGCCTGGTGCGCACCGGCTGGTCGCCGGTCTTCTGTGCGGCGCCGAGCAGGCCGCTCGGCAGCACCTGGCGATTGAGCGCGGCCCAGCCTTTGCGGACGTGCGGCAGATAGGTCGCACGGTCGAGTAGCCCGTGGTTGATCCCCCAGGCAAGGCCGTAGACGAAGAAAGCCGAGCCCGAAGTCTCGGCTTCGGGATAAGCATCGGGCGCGAGCAGGCTCGCGGGCCAGAGGCCATCGGCGCGCTGAAGCTCGGCGATGCGCCCGGCGAGCGCCTTGAACCGATCGACATAGAAGCCGCGGTTGGCAAAGTCCGCCGGCACGCTCTCGAGCCAGCGCGCGAGCCCCGCGAGCACCCAGCCGTTGCCGCGCGACCAGTAGACCGGCTTGCCGTTCGCCTCGGTCCGTCCTTTGAAACGCTCGTCGCGCAGGAACAGCCGGTCCTGCGGCACCCAGAGGCGCGCGGCGGTGCCCTGCCACTCGCGGTCGGCGGCGATCAGATATTTGGGATCGCCGGTGATCGCGGACATGCGCGCGAGCACGGGCGGTGCCATGAACAGCGCGTCGCACCACCACCAGATCAGCGGCCCGTCATCGACCGGGCGGTTGAGGTGCGGCACCTGCCAGTCGAGCCGCTGACGCAACGGCAGCAACGTACCCTCCTGCCCGCGCCGGGCGTAGAGCTCCTGATAGAGATCCCCGATCGCGATGTCGTCGGCATTGAGCATCGTGACGCCGGAGCGCGCTCCTCGCACCGCATAGTTATAATGTTCCGCCACGTTGGTCAGGAAGCGCAGCGTATCGAACTTGTCCGACACGCGCGCCAGCCGCGCCGCGCCGACATAGAAAGCCGCCGAGACCCAGTTGGAGGAGAGATGATCGAGCGCCCCGCCGGTCGAGAACGGGATGGGGTTGTTGGCCATCGAGGCGATCTGCGCGGACGCGACATATTCCGCAGCCGAAAGTGCCTCTTCCCGCGTCGGGAGGCGCGCCGGATCCGTATTGAGCGCCGGGCGCGGCTCGGCGGTGAGCCAGGCCGGCTCGATCCCTGCTACCTGCCCCGCCGCGACGGTGGGCAGAACAAGGGCGCTGCCGGCGAGCAGCAGCGCCATCGCGACGGTCGATCTCGTTTGCACGATCGCCTCTCCTCGTCTCAGAACGTCGCCCGCACGCCGAGCAGGAACTCCCGGCCGAAGTGCCGGTAGTTGGATACGCGGTCGGTCACGTCGACATAACGATCGCTGTAGGTGTCGGTGAGGTTCACCATCTCCAGCGAGAGCTTGACGTTGTCGGTCAGCTCGTACCCGATCGACGCATCGATGTTGGTGGCGCCGTTGACGCCCTCCTCGCTGTTGTTGTTGCCACCCGGGAAAGACAACAGATAGCCGTCGCGGTACGCCGCCGAAACGCGTGCGCTGAAGCGGCTCGTCTCATAGTAGAGCGTCGCATTGTACATGAATTTCGACTGGCCGGTCAGGCGGTTCTTGCCATAGTCGCCATAATCAACATCGGAATCGACATAGGTGAAGTTGCCGATGAAGCCGAAGTCCTTGAGCGCGCCCGGCAGGAAGCTGAACGGCTGCTGGTACTGGAGCTCGATGCCCTTGAGCGTGCCACCCTGCCCGTTGATCTTGCGAGTGACCTCGAAGTCCTCGTCGGGTGACGCCGGCGTTCCGGCGAGCAGGCTGTCGGGGAGGCCCAGGCTCGCCCACGGCACTACGTCGGTCACCGTAGTGATGAACGAATCGATCTTCTTGTAGAAAACCGCGGCGGCGAGCAGCGACTCCTTGGCGAAATACCATTCCACCGAGGCATCGAGGTTGGTCGCGCGGAACGGCTCGAGCAGGGGGTTGCCGTAGGACACGCGTCGCGTGGGCGTTGACAGGCTGCCGCCCGGAGTGAGGTCGCCCAGCGCCGGGCGCGACATCACCTTTGCCGCGCCGAGGCGGACCACCAGCTCCTGCGCCGGTTCGATCGCGATGTTAACCGAGGGCAGCCAGTCCTCGTAGGTATTGTTCACCGTTACATATTCGGTGTTGAGATAGCCCGAGCTCTCGGTGTCGGTGCGCGCATAGCGCAAGCCCAGATTGCCGCGTACCGTCATCCCCGCGAGCGTGGAGTTGAAGTCGGCCTGGATAAAGGCGCCCTTGTCGGTTTCCTTGACCTCGCGCACGCCGTTATAGGTCGGCACCAGCGGGGCGTCGTAAACGCTCAGGAACTCGCTGATCTTGCCGATATCCGGAACCAGATACTGGAGATCGGTGCCGCGGGGAATGTCGAGGCCGCCTTCGATCGATGCGATCCGGCCGAGATTGGTGACGTCGGTCGCGCGGTCGGCACCCGAGAGCTGCGACACTGCCTGCTGGAAGCCCCAGGTATCGAAGCTATAGGTGCGATACTCGCCGCCTCCCTTGATCGTCAGCCCGTCCTCGATGTCATACTCGAGCGCGCCCGCCGCGGTCTTGAGCCGATAGTCGGCGCCGCCGGTGCTCCGCCGCCATTCGGTGAGGGTGAAGTTGCGACCGTCGGTGACGTCGAAGCCGTAGGAGATCAGCGGCAAGCGATCATTTTCGCGGAAATCATAGGTGTAGCCGTCGCGGTTGGTCGCATCGAACATGTACGCAACCGAAAGCGGCGTGCGCGCCTTGGAGAGCGAGCTGCCGATCTTGATCCGGCCGCGGAACCTGTCGCTGAAGGCATGGCGCGCGTTGAGCGAGAGCTGGGTGAACTCGCTCTCGTCGCGCACGAACCCGTTCTCCGAACGGACGTCGACATCGTCGAACACGCCATAGGAGATGACGTTCTTCTCCGGATCGATCGCATAGTCGCGCACGATCGTCTCGCGCACGCCGCCCGCGGCACGGCTGAAGCTGATCGCTTCGATGTTGGGGCTCTCGGCTTCCTGGTTGAAGCGCGAGTGGAGCATGTCCACCACCACTTCGGTGTCGGCGGACGGCTTCCACTGCAGCGAGGCCGTGATGCCGAGCCGGTCCTCCGCGAATTGGCCATAGGTGTAGCGCGGAATGCGCGGATAATAGGCCGAGAGCAGCTCGGTGCGCTGCGCGTCGGTGGTGCAGACCGTGCACCCGGCGAAATTGTTGCCCACACCATAGGCCGCCGTGGGATCGCCGCTCTGCCAGCGGGTGGTGTTGAAGCTCTCGCTGGTCGGCTTGCGCTCGCTGTAGGCGACCGAGATCAGCGCACCGAAGGTCTCGTCCTCGTTGGCCCAGCTCAGCAGTCCGGCCATGCGCGGCAGGAGCTGCTTGGACAGATCGTTGTACGAGCCCTGCGCGGCGGCGGCCCCATGGACACCGGCGCCGAAATCGAGCGCGCGCCCGGTCTGCAGGTCGACCGTCGCGCCGAGCGAACCTTCCTCGATCTCGGCCGACTGGGTCTTGCGGACGGTGATGCTGTTGAACAGCTCGGAGGCGAAGATCGAGAAGTCGAAGCCGCGGCTGCGGTTGCCGCCATAGGCGGCCTGCGCCTCGAGCCCGTTGATGCGCACACGCGTGAAATCCGCGTTGAGGCCGCGCACGCTGATCGTACGGCCCTGCCCGCCTTCGCGCTCGATCGTCACGCCAGGCAGCCGCTGGATCGATTCGGCGAGGTTGAGATCAGGGAAATCGGCAATGTCCTCGGCCAGGATCATGTCGACCGCGCCGGCCTCGTTGCGCTTTGCGCTGAGCGCCTTGTCGAGGCTCGAGCGGAAGCCGGTGACGACTACTTCCTCGTCTGCCGCCGCATCCTGCGCGGGTTCCGCGTCCTGCGGCTCGGCTGCGGCGGGCGCATCGAGTGCCGGCTCGGCGGTCTGGGCCTGGACACCGGTGGCCGCGAACAGCGCAAGCACCGAGGCACCGGCCGAAAGCAGTGCACGATTACGCAACGAACTGATCATCTTCCTCTCCACACGCGACCCTTATTGATACCGGTGTCAATAGCTCTGGGTGGTGTCGCTTATTTCCCAGATTTTGCGATGGACTATCACATCTTGCAAAAAGTCGTCTAGCCCCGAGGTGCGGCTCATACCGCCACGAAGCCGATCAGCCGCGCCCTAGCTGCGTTGCACCTCCACTGCGTAGACATGGTTGGTCCCGTGCATGTTCGACACGAAGAACAGCCATTTGCCGTCGGGGCTGAAGCTGACGTTGGGCTCGAGCCGGTAGTCGTGCGCCGACATGTCGACGATCCGCTCGCGGCGCATCACCTGGGTTTGGATCAGCTCGTCGCGATCGCTCTCCGGGTCCGCGTCGGGAACGGCTTCGGGCCGCAGCAGCACGAGCCATTTGCCGTCCGCCGCATGCGCGACCATGTCCGCGTCTCCACCGTCGCCCGCGAAGAGCTTGCCGTCGGGCGACAGGTTGAAATGCACCGACCAGTCGTCGCGATCGACGCGGCGATAGACTCGGCGACCGGTCTCGAGATCGACCGAGGCGACCCAGAACACCTGCCCGCGCGGCGTTTGCAGATCGTAGAAGACTTGGCGGCCATCCGGCCCGAACCATTCGTGACCGAAGATCTCGAAGTTCATCGTGCGCTGGTGGAGCTTGCGCAGCCCCGATCCGTCGGTGCGCATCGCCCACATCCGATCGACGCGGTGCCACGGTCCCTCGTGCGAGAAGATGATCTGCTGCGGATCGGTGGGCGAGAATTGCGTGTGGCCGATCCACTCGTTGGTCTTGTGGATCACGCGCCGCTCGCCCGTGCGGACATCGACCGTGAAAATCTCCATCGGATAGCGCGCCGCCCAGCGCTGGAGCATCCGCACGCCCTTGGCGCGGGCGAAGTTGAGCGGCTTTCCGTCGGGTCCGGTCGCAGAATATTCGGCCTGGTCGAAGCGGCGGTTGCGCGGGTCCGTGACGCCGGGCTGAAGCGGCTGCGAGCCATAAGCGACGTAGCCGAGCAGCAGCGTATCATCGGCGTTGAGCGCGTTGAACTGGCCGTTGGGAATGCGGCAGATGCGACGAGTCTTGCCGCTGTCGACATTCGCCGCAAACACGGTGCGCGGCCGGTCCATCGGCTGCGCCTCGCCTGGATCGCTGACCGAATAGAAGACCTCGCGCGAGCCTCGCGCGGTGAACATCAGATCGGCCTTCGGGTTTTTCACCAGCAGCCGCGGGCCGAAGGTCTTCAGATCGACCAGCGCGATCCCGCTGGGCGTGGAGATCGCCATCAGGTCGCCTTCCGGCGTATAGGCGTTCTTGTAGAAATAGAGCTTGCCGCCACCCTCGTCGGGGCTGACGCGGCGGACACGATGCCCGGTCCTGGCGTCCACCCATTCGCGCGGCGCCGGCCCTTTCGCTGCAGCGGGCTGCGCGATCTGAGTCGCCGCCTCGGCGAGCGCGGGTGCCGCAATCGAGCCGCCGATCAGTCCCTTGAGGACGGTGCGCCGAGTTCCGGCCGTCATAAACGCTCCTTCAATACTGTGGATCTGCTCATGGCGCGGGGTTGATTCCTTCCACCCGCACGCTCCAGCCCTGCCTGGGGAAGCCGGGCGCATGGCCGGTGGCACCGTCCCAGCCGGCCGCCATCATCCCCACCGCCATCAGCAGCGCGCCGTTGGACGGGAAATAGGTCTCGGCCGCGCGGCGATAGCCGGCACCGTCAGGGTTGCTTGCCATCTTGACGCCCCCCGCCCCACCCGAGACCGGCACCAGCTCATTGGCGTGCTCGTCGAGATGGATGCGCGGCGTCATGCCGGTGCGGCCCCACTGGTTGTTCTTGCGATCCGCGAACAGCCAGTCGACCGCCTTCTCGGGCTGGCCGAGCCGCGCCGCGGTCATGGCGATCATCGGAAAATCCCAGCCCCAGGTCTGGCGCAGGTCCCAATTGGCCTCCATCGCATCGAGCGTGCGGCGCATCGTCGCGGGATCGATCCGAGCGCCGCGAATGAAGCCATAAGCCATCAGGAACGAAGGGTGGTCACGGTTCTTGCAGCGCTCCGCAGCGGCGTTGCCTCGGCATTCGGCCGATTGCGCTGTCGTCCAGAAATCGGGAATCGATTCGACCGGCAGATAGAGTCCGTCGCGGGTTGCAGGCGGCGCGATCCGGGCAAGCGCCGCGTCCCAATCGGCGCGACGCGCAAGCCCGCGGCGTTCACGCCAGGCCTGCGCAGTGCTGAGCCCCCAGCGGAAATATTCGACTTCGAAACTTGGGTTCACCGTCGTCGTCGGGTCGTAATTCTCCTGCGCCGGGATCAGCGGCGGGCCCAGATTCTTCCTCCCGTTCCCATCGAGCGGCCAGGAAGCGAGCAGTTCCGCGGTGGCCTCGACCAGCTCGCCGTAACGGCCCAGCGTCGCGCGATCCTTGCGTGCGCGCCAGACGAGCTCGGCGAGCAGGATCGGGTGTGGCTGCTGCCACATCAGGAAGGGGGAGACGAGGCTGGGGCTGTTGCGCCCCTCCGGCCCCACCATCTTGGGCCACCAGGCGCCCTTCACCTTGTGGCGCGCGGCTTCGGCGCGTGCCTTGGGCAGGTGCGCCAGATACCAGGGCAGGCTGCGCTCGAGCAGCTCGGGACGCCCCCAGAGTGGCTGCCACGCCGAATGCCAGGGGTGCATCTCCAGGTGGAACTTGCCGTACCAGCTGTTGGAGAAGAGCCCCTCTTCCTGCGGGGGGAGCTCGCCTGCCCCGTTCACCGCCGAAAGATACTGCGAGAGCACCACGCGCCGCTCGAGCTCCTGGGCGCGTGGATCGGTGCTGCCGGCGAAGTCGATCGCGCCGCCGCTCGTCCAGAAGCGCCGCCAATGACCCGCGACAGCCGCTGCGGCGGCATCGGCGGCAGGCAGGCTGACGGGCGCGGCGCTGCGATCGAACGAAGCCGTCAGGGTCAGGCGGTCGCCGCCACTGCCGCGCGTGGCGATCCCGGCACCCTGCTCCGCGAGCATGCCATTGCTCGCCACGGTCGACCAATATTGCGTCGCATCGAGCGTGCGCCGCAGATGGACGCGGTTCGGCCGGCGCGACAGGATCGTTGTCACGCCGCCTCCATCCCAGCGCGAAGGATCGGGATTGATCTTCGGATCGACGCCGGGATAGCGCACCGTCAGGCCGAGCCGGCCAGACGCCACCAGCGGGGACTGGACGTCGACGAACACCGCGTCGGGTTTCGGCAGCACGCGGGTCACGACGCGGACGGGCTGGCCGTCATAGGTGAAGCGGCTCTCGAGCGTACCGGTCCACATGTCGAGCGTCTGGCGCGGCGCGGCGATGCGCGCAAAATCCGGCGACTTGCCGTCGATCGTGAAGGCGATCCGTACGAGCGAGATGCGATGTGGGTTGGCGCGCAGCCAGGTGAACGCGGGGTTCTGCTCGGCTGCGTCCCAGGACTTCATATAGGCATAGGGTTGCTCGCCGCGCCCCGGCACCGCGACGTTCACCAGCCCATCCTTCTCGGTATAGCCCTTGGGATTGGGCAGGCTGTGCCACGCCCATTGCGCCATCGTCAGCAGCGGGGCGAGTTCCGAATAGCGCTCGGGAAAGGTCTGCAACCCGGTGATGTCAGCGGTGAAGCCAAGGTTGCCGTTGCCGAGCATCACCGGCGCGTGCGGATCGACCGCGGTGAACTCGGGATTGTGGCGGCGGACCAGCGCCTCGCGGTCGATCGGCTGCGCAGGTTGGGCAGAGGCCGCAGTGAGGCCTATGGCTGCGGCAAGCAGCGTTCCGAGCAGCAGTGCGGAACGCAGGCGCGCGGGTGCAAGGTGATCCTGGATCAAGACGTCAGCTCCTCTCCGCCGGACGGCCTCTTCGGCCGCTCGCCTTTTGCTTTACCACCTGCCCCTGCGCGATTCGCGGGTGGCGGCAGCGCTAGTTTCGGCCACCGGTGTCACCGACGTGTTTCTGCGCCGTCCGATCGTAGCCGGGGTTTGGAATGGCTCTTTTTCCACAGCATGTATAGTGCTAATTGAAACGTCGTACCGCATAGTGGGAATTAATCCCGAAGCTGCGGAGGGAGAGGGATGAAGATGGACAGGATATCCGCCGCGTTGCTCATCGGCGTATCAGTCATTGCAGCACCCGCCGCGGGGCAGGTGATCGCGATCAACCAGCCCGCCCAGACGCTCTCCGAGGGCAGGATCGCGACGCTTCCGGATGCCGAGCAGCCCGTTTGGCGCGCCTATATGCTGCGCTCCGAGGCGCAGCGACGCGCGGATCGCGCGGCGCTTGCCGCCGAGCTGCCCCCCGGCCAGCCCGCCCCTCCGCCGCCTCAGGCGTTCGGCGGCGGCGAGAAGAGCATGCCGCTCGATCGCGATGCCAAATGGTACGGCTCGGCGGAAGCGCGGCGCATCGCCGACACGATCGTGAGCTTCCAGACTCCCGCGGGCGGGTGGAGCAAGAACCAGAACCGCGCCGGACCGCCGCGACTTCCCGGCCAGCGCTTCGCGAACGACGCCGAGACGATGGTGCAGGACCCGGCGAACTTCGACGCGCCGGTGGACCGCTTCTGGACGTTCGTCGGCACGCTCGACAATGGCGCGACCACCACCGAGATGCGCTTTCTCGGCCGCGTCGCCGGGGCGCTTCCGGGCGATGCCGGCGCGCGTTACCGCCAGAGCTTCGTCGACGGCGTGCGCTACCTGCTCGCCGCGCAATATCCCAACGGCGGCTGGCCGCAGATCTGGCCCCTGGAGGGCGGGTTCCACGACGGTATCACCTTCAACGACGATGCGGTGTCCAAGGCGGCGATGCTGCTCGAGGACGTTGCGGAGGATCCCGGCTACCGCTTCGTTCCCGAGCATCTGCGCCAGCAGGCGGCGCGCGCCGTCGAAGCGGCAGTGAAGGTGATCCTCGAGGCGCAGGTCCGCCAGAACGGCCGCTTGGCGGGCTGGCCTCAGCAGGTCGATCCGCTCACGCTCGAACCGATCTCGGCACGCAACTATGAGCCGCGCTCGATCGCCAGCGCCGAGACCACGGACATCTTGCTGTTCCTGATGCGGCAGCGCGCGCCCTCGCCCGAAATCCGAGCCGCTGTCGACGGCGGGATCGCCTGGCTCAGGGCAAGCGCGGTGCGCGACTTTGCGTGGACGCAGACTCCGGAGGGTCGCAAGCTGATCCCGCAGAAGGGCGGCGGGCCGCTCTGGTCGCGCAACTATGACGTGGTCACCGGCAAGCCGATCTTCGGCGACAAGGACCGGACGATCCACGCCGACGTCAACAACATCTCGGTCGGCCGCCGCAACGGTTACAATTGGTGGGTTACCAACCCGCAGCGCGCGATCGACGCCTATGAAGCCTGGTCAAAGGGCAAGAAGATCGCGGACTGAGATCGGCGGCGACGGTTCCGCTGCTCTATCGCGCCTGCTCGTCTTTCACCGGGCCGTGGAAATCGGCCTCCACGATACCCAGGTTCCAGCCCGGGGGCACTTCGTTGGCGCCGGTGTCGCCGGCCTGGCGCGCGGTGCTCAGCTCGACGATGTTGCCGAAGCCGTCACGATCGGTCACTGGCCCGGTCTGGGTGATGCGCAACACGCGGCCGGTCGCCGCCGGGAACGCCTGCCCCACATAGCCCAGGCTGCGCTCGGTCGCGCCTTCCCATATCGTGCGACCGTCGAGGGTGAAGCGCAGAGGATAGCTGCGCGTGCGCCAGCCGACCAGCTTGAGGTCGATCTCGTTGAGCGCCACCGGGCGATCGAACTGATATTCGATCCAGGCCGTTCCCGGCTTGCCGTCACTCGCCCAGCGCGAAAGCTCATTGTCATCGGTGGTCCGGCCCGCCTCGGCCTGGTTGGCCCCAGCTACGATCCGGGTCGGAATATGCGTGATCCGCGTCACGCGGTAAGACGGCGTCATGGGCGTCGGGCCGCGCGTGAGCAGGCCGGGCTGGTGGCTTTCGGGGAAATCGGAAGAGAGGCCGCCCTTCGCCGCCGCGGGAAGCACGACCGGGATCTCGATCGTCGCGCTCTTGAGACCGTCGGCCGTCGCGGTGAGCTGGACGGTACCCTTCTTCGTGCCTGCGCGGAGCAGGACGCGGTTCACTCCGCCCTCGACCGGGAGCGCGCGGGACAGGACATAATTGTCCTCGTGACGCGCGGTGCCGGCATAGCTGGTCGTCCCCGGGATCGACTCCTGCTCGACCGGCATTTCGGCACGCGGCCTGCCCGAACTGTCGCCCTGCGCGATCCCCCCGCGCCATTCGGCCGGTCCGGCAAGATCGAAAGCGATCTTGTGGTTCGCGGTCGGCACGCGGCGTCCGCTGGCGTCGACCACTTCGACATCGACGAGCGCGATGTCGGCGCCGTCCATCACGAATCCGCGCGGAGAGGTGCGCGGCGTCAGGCGGATCGCCGCGGGTTCGCCTACGGTTTCGAGGCTGTACTCGGTTTTGCTGCCATCGGCATGCGTCGCCACGGCGCGCAGCCTGCCCGGCTCCCATTTCACCTTGGGCCAGGTGAACAGGAAACCGCTGCTGCGCTCTCCCTTCCCCAGCGAGCGGCCGTTGAGGAACAGCTCGACGCTCTCGCCGTTCGACACGACCGTCGCGTCCTTCACCGTGCCAGCGGCATAGTTCCAATGGCCGATGATGTGCGTCGCGGGCTTCTCGGGATCGACCCAGCCGTTCCACATCACCTGATGCGCATAGAAGCCCTGCTTGGGCAGCCGCACCGCGTCGACCTCTCCCGACCGGCGATAGTTGTTGTCGCCGCGGAAATGGGTGTTGCTGTCGGACCAGATGATGTTGACGCCGCCCGAGCTCACGCGCGTGCCCGTGCCGGGCCGCACGCGATAATAGTCCCACCAGCGCCGAACGTCCTCCGCGGCATGGCTGTCCTGGTTGCGGTTATAGTCGGGCGAGTCCTTGTGAAAGGGGGGCGTTAATTCGTCCTGATACGCCCGCGCACCTTCGTCGCGGCTATATTCCATGGCCCACATGGGGATGTTGCCGCTCTTGTTGATGTAGAGCATCTCGCCGCCGTACTCGGCGATTTTGCTGTCGAGCATCTCGCGCGATCCGATCGCGCGGCCGCCGTTCGGGTCATAGCGGTCGCGGATGGCCTTCAACTCGGCCATATGCGCCTCGCTGATGCTCTCGTTGCCACCCTCGTAAAACAGGATCGACGGATTGTTGCGATTGTAGATGATCGCGTCGCGCATCACATCCTTGCGCTGCTCCCAGCGGCGTCCCTCCACGTCGTGCTCGGCATCGCCCGCAGGCATCGCCTGGATCAGGCCGACACGGTCGGCCGATTCCACATCCTGCTTCGATGGCGCGATATGCATCCAGCGGACCAGGTTGCCGCCGCTCTCGACCATCAGCGCGTTGGAGAAGTCGCTGATCCACGGCGGGATCGAGACGCCCACCGCAGGCCATTCGTTCGAGGTGCGCTGGGCATAGCCGTGCATCTGGATGACACGGCCGTTGAGCGTGACCATGCCGTCCGCAAAACGCGTCTGGCGGAAACCGGTGAGCGTATCGACGCTGTCGACCACCTTGCCTGCCTCGACCAGACTGGTCGTCACGCGATAGAGATAACCATAGCCCCAGCTCCAGAAATGGAGCCCGTCGAGCCGGCGTTCTGCCGCCAGCGTGCGCGTCTCGCCCGGCGCGATCGTCGTGGTGCCGCCGTCGAAGCGGCCGACCACTCGGCCGTCGCGGTCGCGCACTTCGACGCGATAGCCGATACTGCGTGGGCGCGCGTCGTCGTTGCGGACCTGTGTCTCGGCATGGATCGTCGCGGCGCGGCCTGGAATGTCGAAGCCGTCCGCCCAGACATATTGGCCGGTGGTGCCCAATCCCGAATAGAGCGGCAGCGTCTGGTAGAGCTTGCCCGTGAGGTGCAGGCGGACGTTCTTGGTGATGCCACCATAGTTGACGTTGAAGTTGCGGTCGTTCCACTGGAAGCCGCTGCCGGTGGCGCGCTCCTTGTAGCGCCAGTCGTTGTCGACGCGCACTGCGATCACGTTCTCGCCGGGCTTCAGCATCGGCGTGATATCCGCGCCAAACGCCATTGCGCCGTGTTCGGAGAGAATCGCCGGGCGGCCGTTCACCCACACTTCGGCTGCCTGGCGAACGCCTTCGAACTCTAGGAAAGCCTTTCCCTGTTCGGCCCCGGCGGGGAGCGTGATGCGCTTGCGGTACCAGATGATGCCGGTCGAGAGCTCCCGGATGTCGCGCGCGAAAGCTTCCTTTTCGTTGAACGCGTTGGGAAGCGTGACCGTCTGCCATTTGGCGTCGTCGAACTCGGGTCGCTCGGCGCCCGCGACGTCGCCGGTTGCGGTCCGCCAGCCGGGATTGAGATTATAGGTGGCGCGCGGGGAGGCAATGACGGTGGATGCATCGTGCGCCCGGACGGGTGCCACCTGTGCGATGGCGATTGCGCTCGCAGCGCCGAGCAACGCCAGGATTCTATTTCCGGCCGACATCAATACCTCCCCGCAACCTATTCAATTATTTATCAAATTTTCCTCACCAGCTCCACATGGTTCCGTCTTCGAGGCGGTTCACGGGGAGGTAGGCGCGCTTGTATTCGTGCCTGGCGGCGAGCGCCTCGTCGATGTCGACGCCCAGGCCCGGCTTGTCGCCGGGGTGCATCAGCCCCTGGTTGAAGCTGTAGGCGTGGGGGAAGACGGCATCGGTCTCTGGGGTGTGGCGCATATATTCCTGGATGCCGAAGTTTGGCACCGACAGGCCGAAGTGGAGTGCTGCGGCCATGCAGACGGGCGACAGGTCGGTGGCGCCGTGGCAGCCGGTGCGCACCTGGTAGAGATCGGCAAGCG
>JAESFO010000137.1_pt1 | contig 198758 bp, 193 predicted proteins | sample 9269421 | NCBI WGS metagenome assembly JAESFO01 (sample SAMN14502839, study PRJNA617101) | algae metagenome | isolation source: Nostoc desertorum CM1-VF14 and co-occurring heterotrophs from rocky... | place: USA: Clark Mountains, San Bernardino, California | collected 2000-06-05 | reverse complement strand
GACGATCCACAACATCCAGCCGGGCCCGCAGGTGATGACCAGCAACCCCGAGCTGTTCTGGGGCCTGATCGCCTCGATGTGGATCGGCAACGCGATGCTCGTGATCCTGAACCTGCCGCTGATCGGCCTGTGGATCAAGTTGCTCACGGTGCCCTACAAGTTCCTGTTCCCGGCCATCGTGCTGTTCTGCGCCATCGGCGTGTACTCCACGAACAACAACACCTGGGATATCTGGATGGTCGGCATCTTCGGCTTCGTGGGCTACACCTTCTTCAAGCTGGGCTGCGAACCTGCGCCGCTGCTGCTGGGCTTCATCCTCGGCCCGATGATGGAAGAGAACCTGCGCCGCTCGCTGCTGCTGTCGCGTGGCGACTGGAGCGTGTTCGTGACGCGCCCCATCTCGCTCGGCCTGCTGCTGGCGGCGCTGCTGCTGCTGGTGATCGTGCTGCTGCCGGCGGTCAAGGCAAAGCGCGAAGAGGCTTTCGTCGAGGACTGACCCCACCCGCTCCACAAGCAACGGCGCCTTCGGGCGCCGTTTCTGTTTTCAGGGCTTGCTGGCGGCCCGGGGCGGCTTCATGTGCTGCCTTGCCATCGCCAGGAAGGCCATCGCCGCGGGCGTGAGCGGATGCTTGGCGCGGCGGATCGCGACCACCGGGTATTCGAGCACCGGGCGCGTGACTGCAACGGCGCGCAGGTTGCCGGGCATCAGCACCTCGACGTAGCGCGGCAGCAGGGCGACGCCGGCGCCGGCCTGCACGAGGCCGAAGGCGGTCGAGAGCATCGACACGTGGTGCACCACGCGCGGATACACGTTGGCCATGCTCGAGAGCTGGCTGCTCACGGCGCGCCACACGTTCGCGTCGGGGTTCACGTGGATGAACGGCAGCGACTCCAGGTGCCGCGCATCGACCACCACGCGCTGCGCGAGCGGATGGTCGTCGCGCACGAAAAGCGCCATGCGCTCGGTGAACAGCGGCTCGGTCGCCAGCTCCGAATGCTTCTGCCCGATGTCGGAGCCGAAGCCCAGATCGGCCTCCTGCGACAGGATGCGCGAGATCATCTGCTCGGCCGTGCTGTCGAGCAGCGTGGCCGCCAGCGTCGGATGGGCGCGCGAGAAGCGCTCGAGCAGCGGCGGCAGCAGCGCGCCCGCGGTCAGGTGGCCGACCGCCAGCACCACACGGCCTTCGCGCAACTGTGACTGCGAACGGCAGGCCTCCACCGATTCGTCGACCAGCCGCAGCGCGCGCACTGCCGTCTCGGCCATGAGCTGGCCGGCGCCCGTGAGCTGCAGCCGGCGTCCGCGCACCACCAGCGGCTGCCCGAGTTCCTCCTCGATGCGCTTCACCAGGTGGCTGATCGCGGGCTGCGTGAGCTGAAGGCTCTCGGCCGCGCGCGTGAAGCTGCCGAGTTCGGCCACGGCGGCGAGTGCGCGCAGCTGCTGCAGCGAAACGGCTTCGGTGGCGGGTCGCATCATTAGTTCAGCTCATAGTCGAATAACCGGGATTATCTGGCTTGATGCGCGGCGCCTGCATAGCATGGGGGGTTTTCCTCCACGCGCCAGAATCCGCCCATGAAAAGAAACCAGTTCCTCCAAGCCCTCGCTGCTGCGGCGTTCTGCGTGGCCGCACCCACGGCGGCCCTGGCACAGGCCTATCCCGCCAAACCGGTGCGGCTGATCGTGCCGTTCCCTGCCGCCGGCGCCACCGACCTCTTCGCCCGCACGCTCGGCCAGAAACTGGGCGAGAAGCTCGGCACCACGCTGGTCGTCGACAACAAGCCGGGCGCCGGCGGCGCCATCGGCTCCGACCTGGCCGCGAAGGCCGCGCCCGACGGCTACACGCTGCTGCTCGCCACCACCAGCACGCACGCGATCGGCCCGGCGATCACCGCCAGGCTGCCGTACGACACAGTGCGCGACTTCACGCCCATCGCGCACGTGGGCGACGCGCCGAGTATCATGCTGGTGCCGGTCGATTCGCCTGCAAAGAACGTGCGCGAGTGGATCGACCACGCCAGGAAGAACCCCGGCAAGCTCAACTACGCGTCGAGCGGCAACGGCACCATCGTGCAGCTCACCGCCGAACTCTTCAAGTCGCAGGCCGGCGTGTTCGTGACCCACATTCCGTACAAGGGCACGGCACTGGCCATTCCGGACCTGATCAGCGGCAAGGTCGACGTGCTGTTCGATTCGCTGCCCACCGGCATGCCGCACGTGCGCGACGGGCGGCTGCGCGCGCTGGGTGTGACTTCGCTCCAGCGCAGCCCGCTCGCGCCCGAACTGCCCGCCATCGCGGACACGCTGCCGGGCTTCGAGTCGAACACCTGGTTCGGCTTGTATGGGCCGAAGGGGCTGCCGGCCGAACTCGTGGCGCGCATCAACAAGGCGGCCAACGAGGCGCTGGCCGAGCCCGAGCTGAAGGAAAAGCTCTCGCGCCTGGGCATCTCGCCCGCCGCGCCGGGCACGCCCGATCATTTCTCCAAGCTGGTGGCGACCGACGCCGCCAAGTGGAAGAAGATCGTGGTCGAACGCAAAATCATCAACGAATAAGCCGGAGCACGTGGACATGAACTTCGATTTCAACAACCCCTACCTCACCACCCGCATTCCCGTGTTCGCGCGCAACGTGGTGTCGACCTCGCACCCGCTCGCCTCGCAGGCCGGCCTGCGCATGCTGCAGCAGGGCGGCAATGCGGTCGATGCGGCCATCGCCACCGCGGCGGTCATGACCTTGGTCGAGCCGGTGAGCAACGGCCTCGGCAGCGACGCCTTCTGCATCCTCTGGGACGGCAAGGAGCTGCACGGCCTCAATGCCTCGGGGCCGGCGCCCAAGGCCTGGACGCCCGAGTACTTCAAGGCCAAGTACGGTGCCGATGCCGCCACGCCGCCGATGCGCGGCATCGACTCGGTCAGCGTGCCGGGCGCGGTGCGCGGCTGGGTGGCACTGAGCGAGCGCTTCGGCAAGCTGCCGTTCGCCGACCTGCTGGCGCCGGCCATCGACATCGCCGAGCGCGGCTACCTCGTGCCGCCGGTGGTGCAGCAGAAGTGGGCGGCCGCCACGCCGGTGCTCGAAGGGCAGGCGGGTTTCGCACAGGCCTTCATGCCGCGCGGCCGCGCGCCCGAGGTGGGCGAGCTGTTCCGCTTCGCGGCCGCCGCACGTGCGCTCAAGGCCATCGCCCGCACCAAGGGCGAGGCCTACTACAACGGCGAGATCGCCGAGGCGCTCGCCAAGTTCTCGAAGGAGCAGGGCGGCGCGCTCACCGTGGCCGATCTCTCGGCCTACCAGCCCGAGTGGGTCAAGCCGATCTCGCGCGACTACCGCGGCCACACGCTGCACGAGATCCCGCCCAACGGGCAGGGCATCGCGGCGCTGATCGCGCTCGGCATCCTCGAGAAATTCGATATCGCCTCGCTGCCGGTCGATTCGGTGGCTTCGCAGCATCTGCAGATCGAAGCCATGAAGCTGGCCTTCGCCGACGTGTACCGCTATGTCTCCGAGCCATCGTCGATGACGGTGACCCCCGCGCAAATGCTCGATGACGCGTACCTCGCCTCGCGTGCGAGACTCATCGACGTGAAGAAGGCACAGGATTTCAAGGCCGGCAACCCCGTGAAGGGCGGCACCATCTATCTCACCGCAGCGGACGAGCGCGGCATGATGGTGAGCTTCATCCAGAGCAATTACATGGGCTTTGGCTCCGGCTGCGTCGAGCCCGAATTCGGCATCAGCCTGCAGAACCGCGGCCACGGCTTCAGCCTGCATGCCGACAGCCCCAACGTGGTGGCGCCCGGCAAGCGGCCGTTCCACACCATCATCCCGGCCTTCCTCACGAAGGACGGCCAGCCCGTGATGAGCTTCGGCGTGATGGGCGGCAACATGCAGCCGCAAGGCCACATGCAGACGCTGGTGCGCATGCTCGACTACCGCCAGAGCCCGCAGGCCGCCTGCGACGCGCCGCGCTGGCGCTTCAACGCGGGGCTCGAGATCAACGTCGAGGCCGCGATGAACGCGGACACCGTGCAGGGCCTGCGCGGCCTCGGCCACCAGCTTGAAGTGATCAACGACTCCTACCAGGACTTCGGCGCCGGCCAGTTCATCTGGCGTGCAGGCGATCCGTCCGTGGAAGGCTACGTGGCCGCGAGCGATGCGCGCCGCGACGGAGTCGCAGCCGGATTCTGATGCGCGGCGGCGCGCTGCTTGAGTGACCACTTGACCATCGAAAAGAAGAACCTCCTTCCCGGCCTCGTCCTCGCGTCGCTCGGCGCGATCGCTTTCAGCGGCAAGGCCATCATCGTCAAGCTCGCGTACCGCTACGGCGTCGACGCGGTCACGCTGATCATGCTGCGCATGCTGTTCGCGCTGCCGCTCTTCGCGGTGATGGCGTGGTGGGCCGGGCGCGGCAAGCCCGCGCTCACGCTGCGCGACTGGCTCGGCGTGATCGGGCTCGGCTTCTCGGGCTACTACCTCGCGAGCTTCCTCGACTTCGCGGGCCTGGCCTACATCTCGGCCAGCTTCGAGCGGCTGATCCTGTACCTCAACCCGACGCTGGTGCTGCTGTTCGGCTGGGTGCTGTACCGCCGCCGGGCGACGCGGCCGCAGGTGCTCGGCATGGTCGTGAGCTATGCCGGCGTGCTGCTGGTGTTCGGCCACGAGCTCTGGAGCGGCGGCGACGGCAAGGGCGGCGGCGCCGCGGCGGCCTGGGGCGCGTTCCTGGTGTTCCTGAGCGCGGTGAGCTACGCGGGCTACCTCGTCTACAGCGGCGAGTTCGTCAAGCGGCTGGGGTCGCTGCGGCTCGTGGGCCTGGCCACCACCGTGGCGTGCGTGCTGTGCATCGTGCAGTTCCTGCTGATGCGGCCGCTGAATGTGGCGCTGCAGCTCGCGCCCGAGGTGATCTGGCTGTCGGTGCTCAACGCCACGCTGTGCACCGCGGTGCCGGTGCTGATGGTGATGATGGCGATCGAGCGCATCGGCCCCGCCATGGCCGCGCAAACGGGCATGATCGGGCCCTTGTCGACCATCGTCATGGGCGTGGTCATACTCGACGAGCCGTTCACCGCGTGGATCGCAGCCGGCACGGTGCTCGTGGTTGCGGGCATCTTCGTTTTCACACGCACGGGGCGCTAGGTTCGGCGCCCTGCAGTTCAGGAGCAAAGACATGGATCTGGGTATTGCAGGCAAGACCGCACTGGTGTGCGGCGCGAGCAAGGGGTTGGGCTACGGCTGCGCCGAGGCGCTGGTGCGCGAAGGCGTCAACGTGGTGATCGTGGCGCGCGGCGCCGAGGCGCTGGAAGCGGCCGCGAAGAAGCTCGACGCGGCCAAGGGCGCGGGCGGCGCATTCGTCAAGCAGGTGGCGGCCGACATCACCACCGAGGCTGGCCGCGCGGCGGTGTTCGCGCTCGGCCACGACTTCGACATCGTGGTGACCAACGCCGGCGGCCCGCCGCCCGGCGACTTCCGCAACTGGGACCGCGAGGCCTGGATCAAGGCCGTCGACGCGAACATGCTCACGCCGATCGAACTCATCAAGGCCACGGTGGACGGCATGGCCAGTCGCGGCTTCGGCCGCATCGTCAACATCACCTCGAGCTCGGTGAAGTCGCCGATCGACATCCTCGGCCTGTCGAACGGCGCGCGCAGCGGCCTGACCGGCTTCGTGGCGGGCGTGGCGCGCACCAGCATCGCGGCCAAGGGCGTGACCATCAACAACCTGCTGCCGGGCTCGTTCGACACCGACCGCCTCAAGGGCACCATGGCCGGCGCGGCGCAGAAGAGCGGCCAGGACTTCGACACCGTCTGGGAGGCCCGCAAGAAGAACATTCCGGCCAAGCGTTTCGGCACGCCCGCGGAGTTCGGTGCGATCTGCGCGTTCCTTTGCAGCATGCAGGCGGGCTACATGACGGGGCAGAACGTGCTCGCCGACGGCGGCGCCTACCCGGGAACCTACTGAGCGCGTCGCGCCGCCGCGGTGCGTTCAGCGCCGCGACGACACCACGATCCCGCCCACGATCAGCAGGAACGCGGCGCCGTGGTACCAGTGCGGCGGCTCGCGCAGGAAGGCCGCCGAAAGAATGGCCGCGAACAGCGGCGTGAGGTTCATGAAGATGCTCGCCGCCTGCGGCCCGGCGCGCTGCACGCCCGTGCCCCAGCAGCGGTAGGCCAGCACCGCAGGACCGATGCCGATGAAGAGCATGGCCGAGACGAGCGGCCAGCCCGGTTCGACATGCGCCGCGCCTGCGGCCCATTCGCCCGCGGCCAGAGCGCCCGACCATCCGAGGCCGAAGACCAGCTGCGCCATCAGGAACGCTGCCCAGTCCTGGCGCACGCCTTGCGGCGCGGTCGTGCGCACCAGGAACCAGCTGTAGAACGCCCAGGCGATGGTGCCCAGGATCATGTAGAGGTCGCCCGGCACCAGGCGCAGCGCGAGCAGCTGCCCCCATTCGCCGCGGCTGAGCACCAGCAGCACGCCGAGCATCGACAGCAGCGCGCCGCCGATCTCGCGCCCGCTCACGCGCGCGCCGAAGAACATGGCGCCGGTGGCCAGCATCCACAGCGGCAGGCTCGAGCCCACGAGCGTGACGTTGATCGGCGTGGAGGTCTGCAGCGCCAGGTACTGGAACGCGTTGTAGCAGCCGATGCCGAGCAGGCCGAGCACTGCGTAGCGCTTCCAGTGCGCCCACAGCGGGCTGCTGGGGCGCAGGACCGGCCAGGCGAGCGGCAGCAGCAGCACGAAGGCGATGACCCAGCGCACGAAGTTCAGCGTGAGTGGCGACACCAGGTCGCGCACCAGCCGCCCGACCACGGCATTGCCGGCCCACAGCAGGGGCGGTACGGTGAGCAGGAGAACGGTCGAGGGTGAGAGGCGCGGCGTCTGCATGGCGGCCGACTCTACCGGGCAATCCCGGCGGCCGCCGCGTTGGGGGCAATCGTGGCACGATGCGCGCTTCCGACTTTTTACCGTGTTGCCTGGAGACCGCAGAGATGATGAGCAAAGCCGTCCGTATCGACCGCCATGGCGGGCCCGATGAACTCCAAATCGTCGACGTCGAGGTCGGCGAGCCCGGCCCGGGGGAGATCCGCATCCGCCACAAGGCCGTGGGCCTGAACTTCATCGACACCTACCAGCGCAGCGGGCTCTATCCGTTCCAGATGCCGCTGCAGCTCGGCATGGAGGCCGCGGGCATCGTCGAAGCCGTGGGCGAGGGCGTGACGCACCTGAAGGTCGGCGACCGCGCCGCCTATGCGAGCCAGCCGCCCGGCGCCTACTGCGAGCTGCGCGTGATGCCGGCCAAGTGCGTCTGCAAGCTGCCCGACGACATTTCCTTCGAAACCGGCGCGGCCATGATGCTCAAGGGACTCACGGCGCAGTACCTGCTGAAGAAGACGCTGCCCGCCGAAGGCCTCGAGCCCGGCGACTTCATCGTCTTCCATGCGGCCGCCGGCGGCGTCGGCCTGATCGCCTGCCAATGGGCCAAGGCGCTCGGCCTGCAGCTGATCGGCACCGCCGGCAGCGATGCCAAGTGCCAGCTCGCGCTCGCGCACGGCGCGGCGCATGCCATCAACTACAGCACCGAGAACTTCACGGCGCGGGTGAAGGAGATCACCGGCGGCAAGGGCGTGAAGGTGGTGTACGACTCGGTCGGCAAGGACACCTGGGAGGGTTCGATCGACTGCCTGCGGCCCTTCGGCCTGCTCGCGGTGTTCGGCAACGGCTCGGGCCCGGTGCCGCCGATCGGCCTCGGCACGCTCGCGTCGAAGGGCTCGCTCTATGTGACGCGGCCGACGCTCTTCACGCACATCGCCACGCGCGAAAGCACCCAGGCCATGGCCGACGACCTGTTCGCCGTGGTACAGAGCGGCGCCGTGAAGATCCCGATCGACCAGCGCTACGCCCTGGCCGACGTGCAGCAGGCGCACCGCGACCTCGAGGCGCGCAAGACCACGGGGTGCACCGTTCTCACGCTCTGAGGCGGGGCTGGCGCGGGCGCAGGCCGCGTCCTACCCGGGCTGGGGTGTCATGCCTTCGTCTTCTGGCAGAGGCACTTTGTACGCTGCTGCCATGCAGGAGCGTGCCATGGACACCGTCAGAACCTTCATCGTCGAAGACAACAGCGTGATCCGCGAGAACCTCGTCGGCACGCTGCGCGAAGTGGCGCGCATCGATCCGGTCGGCGAGACCGCCTCGCAGCGCGACGGTACGCGCTGGCTCACCGCCAATCCCTCGCAGTGGGACCTGGCGATCGTGGACCTGTTCCTGAAGGACGGCACCGGCTTCAGCGTGCTCGAGGCTTGCCGCAACCGCGCGCCGGCGCAGAAGATGGTGGTGCTCAGCAACCATCTCACGCCCGAGATGCGCCGCAAGTGCGCCCAGCTCGGCGCCGATGCCGCCTTCGACAAGGCGACCGAGGTCGACGATCTGATCGACTTCTGCCTGCGCCGCCGGCAGGCGCTGTTCCACGCTCTTGCCTCCGCGGCAACGCACTGATTCCCAAGGGTGCCTAGACTTCCCTCAATCGGCTGGGGGCGAGTGCACCGGCCGACTCGAGGATCGGATAGGCGATCGAGCAGATGTGCGAGTTGATGCGCTTCAGGTCGCTGATGAGGTCGATGTGCAGTGAACTCGTCTCCATGCTCAGCGTCGTGCGGTCGGAGAGCCGGTCGAGGTGGGTGGAGGCGTAGGCCCGCTCCAGGTCGCGGAAGCGCGCCTTCTCCTCGAGCAGCTTCTGCGCGTCGCGCACATTGCCGTTGAGAAACACGCTCATGCTGAGCCGCAGGTTGGCGATGAGCCGTCCGTGCAGCTCCACGATCTCCGCCATGCCGGCCTCGGAGAAATTGCGCTGCGGCTTGATCTTCTTGTCCTCGATGTCGATGATCACGCGCTCGACGATGTCGCCGATCTGCTCCATGTTGATGGTGAAGCTGATGATGTCGGTCCAGCGCCGGCTTTCCTCCTCGCCCAGCGCCTCCCGCGAGATGCGCGTCATGTAGTACTTGATGGCCGAGTAGAGCTCGTCCACGGTGTCGTCGAACTGCCGCAGCTCCTGCGCGAGACGCAAGTCGTTGTTGCGGATCACGTCGAGCATGCCGATGAGCATCGTCTCCACCACGTCGGCCTGGTGCAGCGCTTCGCGCGCCGCATTGGAGATTGCGAGCGTCGGTGTCGACAGCGCCGAGGGGTCGAGGTGGTGCGGCCGCATCGACGTGGTCGACTGCGTCGGCACCGGCAGCATCCGCGTCACCAGCTTGGCGACCCATTGCGTGAGGCCGATGAATCCGACGCTGATCACCACGTTGAACGCCAGGTGGAACAGCACCACGCCGTGGGTGGGGTTCGGCATCTGCGGCTGCACATGGCGCAGCCAGAGACCGACGAAAGGCGCGACGATCGCCACGCCGAGCACCTTGAAGAGCAGGTTGCCCACCGTGACCTGCCGCACCGGCATCGCCGACTTGGCCGTGGTCAGCACGGCCAGCAGGCCGCTGCCGAGGTTGGCGCCGAGCACCAGCCCGAGTGCGACGTCGAGCGGCACCACGTTCGAGCTCGCCATCGCCGCCACCAGCAGCACCACCGCGAGGCTCGAATAGGCCACGATCGCGAGCGCGGCGCCGATGGTGATCTCGAGCAGCACGTCGCTCGTGAGCGAAGCCAGCAGCGCGCGCACCGCCGGCGCGGAAAAGAGCGGCTCGGTCGCCGCCACCACGAGCTGCAGCGCGAGCAGCATCAGGCCGAGCCCGATGAGCACCCGGCCCACGCGGCCTGCAACGGTGGCCGAGCGCGAGATGAACAGCACCACGCCCACGAAGATGAACATCGGCGACAGCCACGACAGGTCGGCCGAGAACAGCACCGAGATCAGCGCGGTGCCGATGTCGGCCCCGCGCATCACCGCGAGCGCGGCCGGCAGCGTGATCAGGCCCTGCCCCACGAAGGACGAGGTCATGAGCGAGGTGGCGGTGCTCGACTGCACCAGCGCCGTGACGCCGATGCCCGAGAGCGCGGCCGTGAAGCGGTTGCGCATGCTCCGGACCAGGATCTTGCGCAGGTTGGCGCCGAACACGCGCAGCACCCCCGTGCGCACGAGGTGCGTGCCCCACACCAGCAGTGCGACCGCGGCAAGCAGGTTCAGGAGATGCTTCATGGATTGCTGTTTCTATCCTTTTCGTTCTTTTTCGTTTTCGGCTCCATTGTCCACAGGAACGGCCTCAATCGATCAGGGCGCCGTTGTCGTGGAACGGAAACGGCCCTTCGAAGCTGCCCGAAGCCGCGAGGTGCGTCACCAGCCGCCGATCGGCGGCCGACCAGGCGTGCACCCTGAAGCCCGGCGGCTCCAGCGTCCAGGCCGAGGCCGCATCGGGCGAGAGGTCGAGGCAGACCTGGTGCGCGGGCGCCGGCGAGGTCGAGGCGATGCTGCCGCCGAAGCGCACGTCGATCGCGCGGTGCAGGTGGCCGCAGATCAGGCGCTCCACATTGGGATGCCGCGCGACCAGCGTCTCGAGCGCCGCGGCGCCCTCGCGCAGGCCGATCTCGTCCATGTGGCCGATCAGCGTGCGGAACGGCGGATGGTGCAGCGCGATCACCACGGGCTCGCCGTGGCATTCCTCGAGCGCTGCCTCGAGCCAGGCGAGCCGCTCGCTGCAGAGCGCGCCGTGGCTCGCGCCCGGCACGCAGGTGTCGAGCGTGAGCAGGTGCAGCGGCCCGACGCGCACGGCGTACTGCACGAATCCGCCCGAACCCACGCCCTGCGCCATGTAGGCATGGCCCGGGAAGCTGCGGCGCAATTGGTCGCGGTCGTCGTGGTTGCCGGGCATCAGGTAGACCGGCATGTCGAGCGGTTCGAGAAGCCGTGCGAGGTGGTCGTACTCGGCCGCGCGGCCGAAGTCGCTGAGGTCGCCGGTGATCACCACGGCGTCGGGCCGCTGCGGCAGCCGCAGCACCGACGCCACCGCGCGCTGCAAGTAGGGCGCCGTGTCGATGCGGCCATACGCCAGGCGACCGGGCTCGCGGATGTGCAGGTCCGTGAGCTGGACGAGGAAGGTGTTGAGTTCGGTTGTCATGCGCTGGTTTCCTGCGACGGCATCAGGCGGTCGGGTGAAACGCGAAGACCGACCCGGTCGCCGGGACCGAACGGCGCGTCGCGCCCCAGGTCGGCCATGAGCAGCGGCTGGTCCTCGGTCTGCAGGTGCAGCTGCACGCGGTCGCCCAGGAAGGTGCGGCGCTCGACCGTGGCACTGCCCCAGCCGGGCTGCGGTGAACTCACCTCGATGTCTTCGGGTCGCACCAGGAGCATCGCATGGTCATGCAGCGCGCCCGGGCAGGGCAGGGTGCATGCGCCGAGTCGGACAACGCCCTGCGCGATCGCATCGGCAGTGCGCTCGAGCCGATTGACCCGGCCCAGGAACTCCGCCACGAACGGATGGGCCGGCGCACGGTAGAGGTCTTCGCCGCGGCCGACCTGCACGATGCGCCCCGCGCTCATCACAGCAAGCCGGTCGGCGATGGCCATCGCCTCCTGCTGGTCGTGCGTGACGTGCACGGCCGTGATGTGCAGCCGCCGCAGCAGCTCGGCGAGTTCGTCGCGCAGCGACTCCTTGAGCTTGGCGTCGAGCGCGGCCAGCGGCTCGTCGAGCAGCAGCACGCGCGGGCGCACCGCCACGGCGCGCGCCAGCGCCACGCGCTGGCGCTGTCCGCCCGAGAGATCGGCCGGGCGCTTGTGCTCGAGGCCGCCGAGCCGCGTCAGGTCGACCAGTTCGCCGACTGCGCGCTTCTCCTCCTCGGCAGACACGCCGCGGATGCGCAAGCCGTAGCCGATGTTGGCCGCGACCGTCATCTGCGGGAACAGCGCATAGCTCTGGAACACCATGCCCACGCCGCGCTGCTCCACCGGCCGGTTCGTCACGTCCTGGTCGCCAAAGACGATGCGGCTGCCTTCGTCGGGCGATTCGAGCCCCGCGATCAGCCGCAGCAGCGTGGTCTTGCCGCAGCCCGACGGACCGAGCAGCGCGAGCACCTCGCCGGCCTCCACGTGCAGGTCGGTGGGCAGCAGGCCGCGCGTGCCGTCGGCGTAGGTCTTGGCGCAGCGCGCGATGTCGATGGGAATGCGTTCAAGTTCCATGGCGTTTCTGAATCAGGTTGGCAAGGTACTGCAGGCCCCACAGCACCGGGAGGATCACGGCGAAGAAGACCAGCGTGTAGGCCGATCCGATCTCGATGCGCATCGAGGCATAGCTGTCGGCCAGGCCCACCGGCAGCGTGCGCGTGAGCGGCGTGTGCAGCATCCAGGTGAGGTTGAACTCGCCGACGGAGAGCGTGAACACCATCAGGCTGCCCGCCACGATGGCGGGGAACACCGCCGGCACCAGGATGCCCATGAAGCGCTGGCGGAAGCTCGCGCCGAGCGTGCGCGCGGCCTCCTCGAGCGCGAGCAGGTCGCTGCGCTGGAATGCCGAGCTCACGGTGCGCACCATGAAGGGCAGCGTGAACACGATGTGGCCCACGAGGATGAAGGCGAAGCTCTGGCGGAACGCCGTGAGCTGGCCGTAGGCGAGGATCAGCGCGAGCGCGGTGGCCAGCCCGGGCACCGCCACCGGCAGCGTCAGCAGTTCCTCGAAGATGCCGGCTGCGCGCGAGCGGCTGCGCGCCAGCGCATAGGCGCAGGGCACGCCGAGCAGCACGGTGCCCGCCACGCAGGCGACGGCCAGCGCAAGCGACCAGCCGACGGTGCCGCCGTAGTTCTCCCACACCTCGCCGAGCCAGCGCAGCGTGAGGCCGCTCTTGAGTCCGACGCTGTAGTTGTTGACCAGGCCCGCCATCACCGACAGCAGCATCGGCGCGATCATGAAGAGGCTCGTCAGCACGGTGATGGCCAGCAGGAACGGGGCCTTCAACAGGGTGTTGTTCTTTCGCATGGGCGTTTTTTCCTTCTGCGTTCAGCGCGCGACCGGACTGGCCCCGAAGCGGCGCGCCACGAACAGCACCAGCCATGTCACGATGCCGAGCGCGATCGACAGCGATGCGGCGAGCGCAAAGTTGGCATAGTTGGTGAACTCGTTGTAGATGGTGATCGGTATCACCTCGAACTTGCTCGCGAGCGTGAACGCGGTGCCGAACGCACCCATCGAGGTCGCGAACAGGATCGCGCCGGTGGCCAGCGTGGTCGGTGCGAGTTCGGACAGCCACACGTCGCGCGCCACACGCAGGCGCGATGCACCGAGCGAGCGCGCGGCTTCCTCCAGCTGCACGTTCATCGCCTCGGCCGCGGCCGCGTAGGTGGCAATGGCGCGCGGCAGCGAGAAGTACAGGTAGGCCAGGAACAGCCCCAACAGGCCGTAGGCGAAGGTGATGCGCTCGCCGAACAGGCTGTCGCTGATGTCGGCCACCACGCCCTGGCGCCCGCCGAGCAGGATCACGAAGAAGCCGATGATCACACCGGGGAACGAGAGCGGTAGCGTCAGCAGCGACAGCAGCATGCGCCGGCCAGTGAAGGCATTGCGCGCCAGGAAGATGCCCACGGCCGTGCCGAGCACCAGCGTCGCGAGCGTCACCGTGACCGACAGCGCCACGGTGTTGACCATGCTCTCGAGGTAGCGGGAATCGGTCAGCACCACGAAGTAGGTGCGCCAGCCCTTGTCGGCCGGCAGCGCGAGCAGCCGCACCACCGGCAGCAGCCAGAACGCCGCGAAGAACGCGGCCGCCGGCGCGGCGCAGGCGAGCAGCCGCCAGCGAGGGGTCCAGGCGGCCATTTCAGTTCTCCCCTGCGCCCGGCGTCATCCGCAGCGCATCGAAATCCATGAGCACAGCCCAGTGCACCCGCGGAACGGGCTCTGCCCGGCCGCTGGGTGCGCCCCCCAGTGGGGGGCGGCGCCGCAGGCGCTTCGGGGGGCGTCCCATTTCAGCGCACTTCTTTCAGGTAGCGGTCGGAGAACGCGCGCTGGCCTTCGGCCATGCGGGCGTAGTCGACGCTCTTGGCGCGCGCGTATTCGCTTGCCGGCAGGAACTGCGCCGCGATGTCCTTGGGCATCGCGTTGGCGCGCACCGGCCGCAGGTAGGCCTTGGCCCAGATGGCCTGGCCTTCGTCGGACAGCACGAAGTCGAGCACCTTCTTGCCTTCGGCGGCATGCGGTGCCTTGGCGACCAGGCTCATCACATAGGGCACGGCGAGCGTGCCTTCGCTCGGGATCACGAAGGCGACATTGGCCTTGTCCTTGTACTTGGCGCGGTAGGCGTTGAAGTCGTAGTCGAGCAGGATCGCGATCTCACCCGACAGCACGCGCGCGTACGAGGTCTGCTTGGGCACGATCGGCTCGTTCTTCTGCAGTGCCTTGAAGTAGTCGATGGCCGGGCCGAAGTTGTCGAGCGTGCCGCCGCGCGCCTCGTTCACCGCCACCGCGCCGACGTAGCCGACGAAGGCCGAGGCGGGATCGAGATAGCCGATCAGGCCCTTGTATTCGGGCTTGAGCAGGTCGGCCCACGACTTTGGGATCGGCTTGCCCTTGAGCGCGTCGACGTTGACCATGAAGCCGAGCGTGCCCGAGTGGATGGTGAACCAGTGGCCGGCCGGGTCCTTGAGGCCGTCGGGAATGTCGCTCCACGCGGCCGGCTTGTAGGGTTGGACCACGCCTTCCTTCTGGGCCTGCACCGCGAAGGTCACGCCCAGGTAGGTGACGTCGGCCACAGGGCTGCCCTTCTCGGCGACCAGCTGCGCGAGCGACTGGCCCGAGTTCTTGTTGTCGGCCGGCACGTTGATGCCGGTCTTGGCCTTGATGGCCTTGAGCTGGGTGCCCCAGTCGGCCCACTCGGTGGGGCAGTTGTAGCAAATGGCGTTCTGGGCCATGGCGCTGCCGCCGGCCAGTGCGGCGGCGAGCAGGCCCAGGCGCGCGAGACGCGAGAAGCGGAAGGTCTTGAAGGACAACATGCAGGAACTCCTTGTGGGGATGGGACGGAAAAAGTGGATCAGGTGACGGCCGCCGCGGCAGCGCACGATTCGCCGTTGCGAAAGACGTGGGGCAGCAGCAGGCTTGCGTCGGGTCCGAGCGGCGCGCCGCTGGCGATGGCCTGCACCAGCAGCTCGACGCTGTGCCGGCCGATGTCGCTGTTGGGTTGCTCGATGGTGCTCAGGGCCGGCGTGAGGTCTTCGCCGAGCGCAATGCCGTCGAAGCCGACCACGCTGAGCGCGTCGGGCACGCGCAGGCCGCTGAGGTGCGCGGCGCGGATGCTGCGGATCGCGAGCAGGTCGTTCGAGCAGACCAGCGCCGAAGGCCTGTCGCCCGCCTGCAGCACGCGGGTGAGCGCATCGACGGCGCTTTCGACGAAGGGCACCTCGATCAGCGGCAGCGCCTTCAGCCCGGCATCGCGCATGCCCTGGCGATAGCCGCGAAAGCGCTGCTGCGCGCGGTCGGAAGCGGCCAGCGTGCCGCTCACCATGGCGATGCGGCGATGGCCGAGCAGCACGAGCCGCGCGACCGCGTCGGCCACGGCCGCCTCGCCATCGACGGTCACGCAGGGATGGTCGGCGTGGCGGTTGTAGGCCAGCACATAGGGCGTGCCGATGCTGCGCAGCCGCGCGAGCGCGGCCGAGCTCGACGGGTTGGAAACCACGAGGATCAGCCCGTCGACGTTGCCCGCGAGCAGCAGGTGGACCGCGCGTTCCTCTTCCTCGAACCGGTAGCCCGTGGTGATGGGAACGATCGCGTAGCCGCCCGCGATCGCGGCGCGCGCGATGCCCTGCAGGCATTCGGCGAAGGTGGGGTTCAGCAGGGTGGGCAGCACCACGCCGAGCGCGCGGCTGCGCTGGGTGCGCAAGGTGCGTGCGCTGGCATTCGGCACGTAGTCGAGCTCGCGCGCCACCCGCTCCACCAGTTCCCGCGTGGCCGGCGTGACCTTGTCGGGAAAGTTGAAGGCGCGCGAGACGGTGGCGACGGAGACCCCGGCTTTGGCGGCGACGGCTTGGATGCTCATGGATGGCGGTCGATGTTATGTAATCGATTACATTTCACCGTGCCAGTATGACCCCGCCATGACAGCGCGCGAAGAGGGAAAAACCCTCTCCTTTTTGTTAACTAACTTATTACTTTCAAGTGGTGCCGAGCCACCTGTGTGGGGCAGGGGCCCGGACCGGGCCCATGGCTATTTGCCGCGCCGCACCCGCCGGACCTCGTCGAGGATCAGGCAGATCGCCCCGAGCGTGATCGCACTGTCGGCCACGTTGAAGGCCGGGAAGTACCAGTCGTTGAGGTGGAAGCTCAGGAAGTCCACCACGTAGCCGTGCATCAGCCGGTCGATCACGTTGCCGACCGCACCGCCGAGGATGCAGGCCATGGCGAACGAGAACAGCTTCTGCCCCGCGTGCGACCTCAGCATCCATACGATGAAGATCGCGGCCGCCACGCCGATCGCGGTGAAGAACCAGCGCTGCCACCCGGAGTGGTCGGCCAGGAACGAGAATGCGGCGCCCGTGTTGTGGGCCCGCACCACGTTGAAGAAGCTCGTCACGTAGGTCGCGTCGCCGAGCTTGTAGTGGCCCAGGATCAGCGTCTTGGTGATCTGGTCGACGATCAGGATCACCACCGCGAGCGCGAGCCACGGCCAGATGCTGCCGCCACGCGTGCGCGATGCGGTCATGGAGGGTGTGGCCGCCATCTCAGGCAAAGCTCCGCGGCTCGCCGGCACCGAACAGGTTGCTGGTGCAGCGCCCGCAGATGGTCGGATGCGCCGCATCGTGGCCGACGTCGTCGCGGTAGTGCCAGCAGCGTTCGCACTTGGGCGCGCTGCTCGGCACCACCTGCGTGGACAGTGCCTCGCTCGCGGCGAGCTCGATCGCTGAGGCGATGAAGACGAACTTCAGGTCGTCGCCCAGTGACGCGAGCAGCGCGTGGTCGTCCGCCGGCGCGCTGAGCTTCAGGTTGGCCTGCAGCGACGCGCCGACCTTGCCTTCGGCGCGCACGGCCTCGATGTCCTTGTTCACCACGTCGCGGATCTCGCGGATGCGGCCCCACTTGGCGAGCAGCGCCTCGTCGGGTGCCTCGAAGCGGCTGTAGGTCTGCGCAAAGATCGACTCGCCCGGCTGGCCGGTGCCCACGAACTTCCAGGCCTCCTCGGCCGTGAAGCTCAGGAACGGCGCCATCCAGCGCAGCATCGCCTGCGAGATGTGCCACAGCGCGGTCTGCGCGCTGCGGCGAGCGCGCGATCCGGGCGCGGTGGTGTAGAGCCGGTCCTTCAAGATGTCGAGGTAGAAGCCGCCGAGGTCTTCTGAGCAGTAGATCTGCAGCTTGGCCACCACCGGATGGAACTCGTACACCTTGTAGTGCGCGAGGATCTCGGCCTGGAACTGCGCCGCGCGCGCGAGCGCATAGCGGTCGATCTCCAGCAGCTCGGCGAGCGGCACCGCGTCTTTCGCGATGTCAAAGTCGCTGGTATTCGCCAGCAGGAAGCGCAGCGTGTTGCGGATGCGGCGGTACGAGTCGACAACGCGCGCGAGGATCTTGTCGTCGCCCGCGATGTCGCCCGAGTAGTCGCTCGCGGCCACCCAGAGGCGGATGATCTCGGAGCCCAGCTTGCTCGAGATGTCCTGCGGATCGATGCCGTTCTTGAGCGACTTGCTCATCTTGATGCCCTTGGCATCGACCGTGAAGCCGTGCGTGAGCAGGCCCTTGTACGGCGCGCGGCCTTCGAGGGCGCAGGCGATCAGGAGCGATGAGTGGAACCAGCCGCGGTGCTGGTCGTGGCCTTCGAGGTACAGGTCGGCCTCGGGGCCGGTCTCGTGGTGCACGTTCGGGTGCGTGCCGCGCAGCACATGCGAGAAGGTCGAGCCCGAGTCGAACCACACCTCGAGGATGTCGGTGCTCTTGGTGTAGTGCGGCGCGTCCTCGGCGCCGAGGATCTCTTCGGCGGTGACGCGGCTCCAGGCCTCGATGCCGCCCTTCTCGACGATGTCGGCGGCCTGGTCGAGGATCTCCATGGTGCGCGGATGCAGCTCGCCCGAATCCTTGTGCAGGAAGAACGGGATCGGCACGCCCCAGCTGCGCTGGCGGCTGATGCACCAGTCGGGCCGGTTGGCGATCATGTCGTGCAGCCGCGCCTTGCCGTTCTCGGGGTAGAAGCTGGTTTGCTCGATGGCCTCGAGCGCCGTCTGGCGCAGCGTCTTGGGCGCCTTGTCCTTGGTGAACACGCCTTCGCCCTCGTCCATGCGGATGAACCACTGCGCGGCCGCACGGTAGATCACCGGCGTCTTGTGGCGCCAGCAGTGCGGATAGCTGTGGCTGATGGCCTCGGTGGCGAGCAGGCGGTTGGCATCGCGCAGCGCGGCGATGATGACCGGCACGGCCTTCCAGATGTTCAGGCCGCCGAACAGCGGCATCTCGGGCGCATAGCTGCCGTTGCCCTGCACCGGGTTCAGGATGTCGTCGTACGTCACGCCGTGCGCCACGCAGGAGTTGAAGTCGTCCAGCCCGTAGGCGGGCGAGGAATGGACCAGGCCGGTGCCGTCGGTGGCGGTGGCGTAGTCGGCCAGGTACACGGGCGCCAGGCGGCGGTAGCCCGCGTCGACGTCGTAGAGCGGATGCTCGAACTGCAGCCCGCCGAGCTTCTCGCCCTTGACCGTGGCCAGCACCTTGCCGTCGAGTGCATAGCGCGTCATGCACATCTCGACCAGCGAGTTGGCGAGGATCAGCAGGCCGCGCTCGGTGTCGACCAGCGAATACTCGAGTTCGGGGTTGAGGTTGATCGCCTGGTTGGCCGGGATCGTCCATGCGGTGGTCGTCCAGATCACGGCGAAGATGTCGCCAAGGACCGGGTGGTCGGTACCGAAGGCCGCGAGCACCTTCTCGCGGTCGTGCGCCTTGAAGGCCACGTCCAGCGTCTGGCTCTTCTTGTCGGCGTACTCGATCTCGAACTCGGCCAGCGAGGAGCCGCAGTCGAAGCACCAGTACACGGGCTTGAGGCCGCGGTAGACGAAGCCGCGCTCGATCACGCGCTTGAACGCGCGCAGCTCGCCGGCCTCGTTGGCGAAATCCATCGTCTTGTAGGGATGGTCCCATTCGCCCAGCACGCCCAGGCGCTGGAAGTCGGCCATCTGCTGCGCGATCTGTTCGGTGGCGTAGGCGCGGCTCTTGGCCTGCATCTCGTCGCGGCTCAGGTTGCGGCCGAACTGCTTCTCGATGGCGTTCTCGATCGGCAGGCCATGGCAGTCCCAGCCCGGCACGTAGAGCGCGTCGTAGCCCTCGAGCTGGCGCGCCTTGGTGATCATGTCCTTCAGGATCTTGTTGACCGCGTGGCCCATGTGGATCTGGCCGTTGGCATAGGGTGGGCCGTCGTGCAGGATGAACTTGGGCGCGCCGTGGCGCGCGTCGCGCAGGCGGTGGTAGCGACCCTCGTCGTTCCATTCCTTGACCCAGCCCGGCTCGCGCTTGGGCAGGTCGCCGCGCATCGGGAAGGGGGTGTCGGGCAGGTTGAGGGTCGAGCGGTAGTCGGTGGGGGAGGGAGCGGCAGCGTCAGACATGTTGGGGTGCGAAACAGAGGGGCTTCGACAGGCTCAGCCCGAACTGCACGAAGCGGTCGGTGCGGAAGAAAAGCCGTTCGCCCTGAGCTTGTCGAAGGGCGGCAGCACGGTGCGTGCAGGGCTAAATTCGGTCGCGCGTGGTCTGGCGATGGGTTTCGGCGTGGGTCGATGCGAAGAACGCACGTGCGTCGCGCCCATCCTTGGCGATGCCCGCAGTCAGGGCCTCGAGGCTGGTGTAGCGCAATTCGTCGTGCAGTTTGTGCAGCAGTTCCACGCGCACGATTTTACCGTAGGCCCCTTCGGCACCGAGATGCGAGGGCCACTCCAGGCAATGCGTCTCGAGCAGCACCCGGCCCGCGTTGACATCGTTGGCGTCGAGCGAAGGGCGCACGCCGAGGTTCGCCACGCCGGGCAGCGGCTGGTCGGCCAGGCCGTGCACCATCACCGCGAAGATGCCGCTGGCGGCCGGCTTCCAGTGCTTGAAGCGCATGTTGAGCGTGCGAAAGCCATCGTCTTTGCCCGGGGCCGAGGCGCCGAGCGCGCGGCCGAGCTTGCGGCCATGGACCACGTGGCCCGAGATCGCATACGGCCGCCCGAGCAGCATCTGGGCATCGGCCATGCGGCCTTCGGCCAGCGCCTCGCGCACGGCCGAGCTCGACACCCGCAGGCCGTGCCCGTCGCTGGGCCGCCCCAAGACGGGCGCGTCCCCTCGGGGGGCAGCGGGGCGAAGCCGCGCGTGGGGGTCCGATATTTCGTAGCTGTTCATGCGCGCCACGTCGAAGCCGCGTGCCTCGCCGGCCGCATCGAGCATGGCGTAGTCGCCCGCGCGCCGGGCGCCGAAGCGGAAGTCGTCGCCCACCAGCACGTAGCGCGCGCCCAGTCCGTCGACCAGCACGTTCTGGATGAATTCCTCGGGCGACTGGCTCGCGAGCCGCTGGTCGAAGGGCAGCACGATGGTTTGCGCCACGCCGCAGGCAGCGAGTTCGCCGAGCTTGTCGCGCAGCGTGCCGATGCGCGCGGGCGCCAGTTCGGGCTTCTTGGTCAGGGCCGCGAAATAGTCGCGCGGATGCGGCTCGAACGTGAGCACGCAGCTCGGCAGGCCACGCTGGCGCGCCTCGGTCTGCAGCAGCGCCAGCATGGCCTGGTGGCCCCGGTGGACGCCGTCGAAATTGCCGATCGTGAGGGCGCAGGCCGGAGCCACGCCCGGATGCCGGAAGCCGCGGAAAACCTGCATCTGTAGTATCTTTTTGATAGCGCCTTTGGCCCATCGAATGGGCGCATCAGGCCGTTTTGTCACAAACCCGGTATATTGTGACTCAGTGCGTCGAAGCAAGGGGTTTCCCGGCGCGCTCCGTGTCCCTGGTCTTTTTCCGTGTTTCTTTCGTTTTCGAGGAGGCGTGTGGTGAAGGTCTTGAAGCTGTCGGCCCAAGGGCTGCCCCAGTCATGGATATCGCTCGAACAGGCGGTGATCCACTACGCGGCGGACGAAGTCCGCTGGGAGGTGGGCGCGCAGGTCGCAGTGTTCCGTGGCGGGCACAACGCCATCACGGGCGAGCAGTCGCAGATCGCGATCAACAGCATCATCGGCACCAAGGGCGTGCCGCGCATCAATCCCTTCCACCAGCGTCCGGGCCTGACCAACAGCAAGCTGTTCGCGCGCGACCGCAACATCTGCGCCTATTGCGGCGGCCATTTCCACGAGGACGAGCTCACGCGCGAGCACATCATCCCGTTCGCCCAGCGGGGAATCGACAACTGGATGAACGTGGTCACGGCCTGCAAGCCCTGCAACCACCGCAAGAGCAGCCGCACGCCCGAGCAGGCGAACATGCCGCTCTTGTACGCGCCCTACGTGCCGAGCCTCTGGGAAGACTTCATCCTGCGCAACCGGCGCATCCTGGCGGACCAGATGGAGTTCCTGATGGCGCACCTGCCGCAGAGCTCGCGGCTGCACGACAGCTGATTCAGCGCTTCCAGCCGGGCGGCCGTTTCTCGATGAAGGCCTGCACGCCTTCCAGCGCGCTCTCGTCCATCATGTTGCAGGCCATCGTCCGGCTGGCATCGTCGAGCGCGGCTTCGATGCCGGTCTCGAGCTGCCGGTAGAAGAGCGCCTTGCCGAGCGCGAGCGCCTGGCGCGGCTTGGCGACGATGCTGGCCACCAGCGCCTCGACCGCGGCGTCGAGCTCGCCGGGCGCTGCGACCCGGTTGACCAGGCCGCGCTCGCGCGCTTCCTCGGCACCGATGAATTCGCCGGTCACGAGCATCTCGAACGCCTGCTTGCGACCGAGGTTGCGCGAGAGCGTCACGCTCGGCGTGGCGCAGAACAGCCCCACGTTGACGCCGCTGACCGCGAAGCGCGCATCGCTCGCCGCGACGGCCAGGTCGCACACCGCCACCAGCTGGCAGCCGGCCGCGGTGGCGATGCCGTGCACGCGCGCGATCACCGGCACCGGCAGGCGCAGCAGCGACAGCATCATCGCGCCGCAGCGCGCGAACAGCCGCTCGTAGTAGCCGAGCGAGGGTTCGGCGCGCATCTCCTTCAGGTCGTGGCCCGCGCAGAAGGCCTTGCCCGCGCCTGCGATGACCACGGCACGCACGGTGTCGTCGGCCGCGACCGCGGCGATCGCCTGCTCGAGCGCGCCGAGCATGCCTTCGGAGAGTGCGTTGAACGAGGCCGGCCGGTTCAGCGTCAACGTGACGACGCCGCGCGCATCGCGCTCGGTCAGGACGAAAGGGGTCTCTGTCATGGCATGGGCCCTCAATAGGTCAGTTCGAGCACGGTCACATGGTCCTGCGCGGCGGGCCAGGTCAGGCCCGCGATGCGCTCGCCATTGAATTCGCCGACCACCGAACGCTGGGGCTCGGCCGTGGGCAGGCGCAGCCTCGAACTCGACACGCCGGAACCCCTTGGCGGCACGCCGGGCGGCGGGCTCTGGCCGTCGAAGCGCATCGTGTCGCGCTGCGCATCGAAATACCCGCGCGGCCGCGTGAAGACCACGACGGCCTTCGCGCTGGCATCGGCCGGCGCGAGGCGCTCGGGTCGCAGGTTCACGACGCTGCTGCTGCGCGGGAACGGGCTGCGGTAGATGTGCGTGGTGGCATGGCCCGGCGCAGCGAGCACGAACTCGTAGGCCGTGTCGCCGCGCGCGCGAAACGGGCCCCAGCGCCCGTCGGCGCCGATGTGCTGCCGATGCACGGGCTCGCCTTGCCGGGCGCCGGTGGCCGCATCGACGGCATGCACCGTGACCTGCCCGCCGTTGAGCGCCAGGTTCTCCGCGCCGATCGCGCGGCCGTCGAGCACGACCTGCGCCTCGGGCACGACCGCGCTGCTGCGCGGCGCCTGGCCGGTCAGGAACTGCCAGGTGGCCGCGAACGCGGCCGGCGAGAACGAGGTTTCGCGGTGGTCGACGCGCGGCAGCACGAGGTTGGTCGCACCCTTGAGTGCGGGACCGTCGAAACCGATGTTCGTCGGCTGGCCCGGCGCGCCGATCCAGATCCCGTCGGGCTGCGCGTACTTGTCGTTGTTGTCGGAGCGCAGCGTGAGCCACTTCACGCCCGGCGTGACCTCTTCGCCGTTCGGCCCCTTCGGCGCATTGAGCTGCTGCATGAAGCCGGAGAGACCCGAGAACTCGTTGTTCTCGCGCAGACCCTTCACGGCCCAGATGCCGTGCGCGGGATTGCCGCCGAGCACCACATGGCTCACCACGGCCGCGCCGCCGCCGTTCTGCACATAGTTGCGAATGGTGTTGCCGCCGCGCGAATTGCCGATCAGCACCACCTTGGCCGCGCCCGTGGCCTTCAGCACCCGCTCGACCTGGGCCTTGAGGAAGGCGGCCGAGTCGGTGGTCGAGCTGCGGCCCGGCTGCACCACGGCATCGTCGTCGCGCGCGAGCGGATAGGGCTGGTCGAGTGCGAAGAGGCGCTCACGCGGCCAGCCGTTCGACTCGAAGCGCCAGAGCGTGGTCTGCCACAGCGCGGCCGAGTCGCCGTTGCCGTGCATGAAGACGATGGGAGGGCGCTCGGCGTACGAAGGCGAGGGCGCGGTGGCGCAGGCGGTCAGCATGGCGGTGGCTACGAGCCCGAGGGCGAGGAGGGTGCGGCGGGATGGCATGTTCGTTCCTGGCAGGCTTCCAAGTGAAAACGCCCGCCGGCACAAGGCGGGCGGGCGTCGATGCTAGGGGAGAAACACGTTCAGGCGAAGACCCCGGCCGTGTCCTGCATGCGCGCGGAGACTTCGCCCAGGTGGTGCAGCGAATCGCCGAAGGTCATCTCGAGCTGGGTCAGCTTGCGGAAGTAGTGGCTGCCGATGTATTCGTCGGTCACCCCGATGCCGCCATGCAGCTGCACCGCGTTGGCGGCCACAAAGCGCATCGACACCCCGAGCTGGTACTTGGCGCGCGCCATCGCCTGGCGGCGCTCGTCGGCCGGCGCCTCGAGCTTGAGCGTGGCGTAGTAGCTCATCGAGCGCGCGAGCTCGAGCTGCATCTTCATGTCGGCCACACGGTGGCGCAGCGCCTGGAAGCTCGCGATCACCACGCCGAACTGCTTGCGCTGGTTCATGTACTCGACCGTGAGCGCCACGGTCTTGTCCATCACGCCGACCGCTTCGGCGCAGGTGGCGGCAATGCCGACATCGACCGCGTATTCGAGCACCGGCAGGCCATCGGCCGCGATCAGCGTGGCGTCGGCCTTGTCGAACACCACCTCGGCGGCGCGGCTGCCGTCCTGCGTGCCGTAGCCGCGCGCCTCGACGCCACTGGCGCTGCGCTCGACCAGGAACAGCGCGATGCGGCCTTCGGCCTGCGCGGGCACGATGTAGGCGTCGGCTTCATCGCCCACGGGCACCACGCTCTTGGCGCCGGTCAGCGCCCAGCGGTCGCCGGCCTTCACGGCCTTGGCTTCGCAGACGTCGAGGCGGTAGCGCGCCTTGCGCTCCTGGTAGGCCAGCACCACGATGGCCTGGCCGCCGGCAATGCGTGGCAGCCAGTTGTCCTTGAGCTCTGCAGGCGCGTGGCCGCCGAGCACGGCGCCCGCGATCAGCGTCTGCACGAAGGGCTCCAGCACGATGCCGCGGCCGAGTTCTTCCATCACCACCATGCCGGCCACCGGGCCCATCCCGAGGCCGCCGTCGTCTTCCGCAATGTAGAGGCCGCCGAGACCCAGTTCAGCGAGCTCGTCCCAGGCCTCGCGCGAGAAGCCGCCCTTGGCCTCGATGCCGCGGCGGCGCTCGAAGTCGTAGCCCTTGTCGACCCACTTGCGAACGGCGTCGCGCAGTTGTTCCTGGTCGTCGGTGAAATTGAAGTCCATGTTCTTGTCTCCTCAGCCGAGCACCGTCTGGGCGACGATGTTGCGCTGCACTTCGTTCGAGCCGCCGTAGATGGTGGTCTTGCGCATGTTGAAGAAGGTCGACGCGAGCGGCGCCAGCGCCGGGTTGCCGCCGGGGAAGTCGCCCTGCCAGCCGGCCTCCATGGCCTCGCGGATCAGCGGCAGCGAATAGGCGCCGCCCGCCAGCATCATCAGCTCGCTGTAGCGCTGCTGGATCTCGCTGCCGCGGATCTTGAGCAGGCCCGCGACGTCGAGCGAGTTCTTGCCCGAAGTGGCCGCGGAGAGCACGCGCAGCACCATCATCTCGAGCGCCACGATGTCGACCTCGAGCTTCGCGATCTCGTCGCGGAAGCGCATGTCGTCGTAGACGCCTTCGCTCTTCGCGATGCGCTTCAGGCGCTCGAGTTCACGCTTGGCGCGGTTCACGTCGGCGATGTTGGTGCGCTCGTGCGAGAGCAGGTGCTTGGCGTAGGTCCAGCCCTTGTTTTCCTCGCCGATCAGGTTCTCGGCAGGCACCTCGACGTTGTCGAAGAACACCTCGTTCACTTCATGGCTGCCGTCGAGCAGCTTGATCGGGCGCACCGTCACGCCGGGCGACTTCATGTCGAGCAGCAGGAAGCTGATGCCGGTCTGGGGCTTGCCCTCGTTGCTGGTGCGCACGAGGTTGAACATCCAGTCGCCGTGCTGGCCCAGCGTGGTCCAGGTCTTCTGGCCGTTGACGATGTACTTGTCGCCCTTGCGCTCGGCCTTGGTCTTGACCGAGGCGAGGTCGGAGCCCGAGCCCGGTTCGCTGTAGCCCTGGCTCCACCAGACCTCGCCGCTCGCGATCCCCGGCAGGAAGCGCTTCTGCTGCTCGGCGTTGCCGAAGGCCATGATGACGGGCGCGACCATGACCGGGCCGAACGGAATGATGCGCGGCGCGCCGGCCAGCGCGGTTTCTTCCTCGAACAGGTGGCGCTGGATCGCGGTCCAGCCCGGGCCGCCGAATTCCTTCGGCCAGCCGTAGCCGAGCCAGCCCTTCTTGCCGAGGATCTTGGCCCAGCCCTGCAGATCGTCGCGCGTGAGTTCGAGCGCGTTGTGCACCTTGTGCGAAATCTCTTTGGGAAGGTTGTCCCTGACCCAGGCGCGAATCTCTTCGCGGAACTTCTGTTCTTCGGGCGTGAAGCTCAAATCCATGCGTGCCTCGCTGTGTTGATCGGTCGGCGCCATCGCGGCGATGGCGGCCTGTCTCCGGAACCCGGAGTTTTAGCACGGTCGTGCTGTGAACTGGTGTCCGCGCGGCGACAAGTTGTACCCGCCGGCCCGCGCGCGGCGAACACAGATAATCCCGCCCTCCCATGAAGAACATCGTGATCCTGATCTCCGGCGGCGGCTCCAACATGGCGGCCATCGTGCGCGCCGCGGAACGCGACCGCTGGGCCGAGCGCTTTGGCGCCCGCGTGGCGGCCGTCGTCAGCAACAAGGCCGAGGCGGGCGGGCTCGCACTGGCCCGGGCGCACGGCATCGCCACTGCGGTCGTGCCGCACCAGTCATTCGCCAGCCGCGAGGCTTTCGATGCGGCACTGGCCAGCGAGGTCGATGCGCATTCGCCGGCGCTGGTGGTGCTCGCGGGCTTCATGCGCATCCTGACGCCGGGCTTCGTCGATCGCTATGCGGGCCGGCTGGTCAACATCCACCCCTCGCTGCTCCCGGCGTTCCCGGGGCTGAACACGCACCAGCGCGCCATCGACGCCGGCTGCAAGGTGGCGGGCGTGACGGTGCACCAGGTCACCAGCGAACTCGACCACGGCCCGATCCTGGCGCAGGCAGTGGTGCCGGTGCTGTCCGGCGACACCGCCGCGGCGCTGGCGGAGCGCGTCCTGGCCCAGGAGCACCAGCTCTATCCGCGTGCCATCGGCGAATGGCTGGCGGATACATCAAGACGCATTTGGTAAAGATTGTTTATATTCGCGGTTTTCGGGAGCCCCACTTGAAAACCCTTTCGCTATTGCCGTCCGCCGCGGGCGCCATTCTGCTCACTGCCTGCGCCGCCTCCGGCCCTGCAACGGCGCCTGCGTCCGCAACGCCACCCGAACCGGTATTCCAGTGCCACGCCGATGGCGCCCGCTTCGCGGTGGGCCAGCAGCTTTCGCCTCAACTCGAAGCCGCAGCCCGCGTGCGCGCCGGTGCCGGCCTCGTGCGGGCCTTGAAGCCGGGCCAGGTGGTGACGATGGAGCTCAACGGCGCACGCCTCAACCTCGATGTGGATGCGCGCGGCCGCGTGACCGACGTCCGCTGCGGCTGAAGACGCCGCGAGACGTTTCCGGGCGATCAGGCGGGGGCGAAGCGGCGCCGCCGGACACCGTCGACCTCGATGGTCTCGCCGAACATCGCAGCCGGCCGCACCCACAGGCCGCCCGCCCCGTAGAGCGCGCGATAAAGGGTCATCGGCTCCAGCGTCTCGCTGTGCCGGACGGTGCCCAGCACCTCGTATTCGCCGCCCTTGTAATGGCGGTAGCGGCCTGGAGGCGTTTCGATCAGCGGGGGCAGGTTGTGGTCGTCGTGGGTCACGCGTGGCTTTCCTTTTCCAAATGGCGCAGCGATTTTCCATCGCCTGCGGCCGGCCTTTGGGCCGGCGCGGCTGAGACAATCGGGGCATGCACCCCAAAGCCCTGTTGGAGGCCGCCGCCGATCTGGTGGGCCTCGTCCTGAAATTCGATCATCCCGCCGACCAGGTCGTCTCGCGCTTTTTCCGCGACCACCGCGAACTCGGGCCGCGCGAGCGCGCCACGCTCGCCGAGACGGTCTATACGGTCCTGCGAAAGAAACTGCTGTTCGACCATCTCGCGCCCTCGGGCAGCGGCCCCAAGGAGCGTCGCATGGCGATCCTGGGCTTCCACGGCCCACGCGATTTCCTGAAAAGCGCGCTCAACGACGTCGAGAAGCGCTGGCTCGACAACTGCGACGCCGTCAAGCCCGACGACCTGCTCGAGCGCCATCGCCACAACCTGCCCGAATGGCTGGTCGCGCCGCTCAAGGCGCAGGCCGGCGACGGCTTCTGGGCGCTCGCCGAGAGCCTGCAGCAGCCGGCGCCGCTCGACCTGCGGATCAACGCCCTGGTCGACAAGCGCGCGGATGTGAAAACGGAGCTGGCGAAGGCCGGCGTTCCCTCGCAGCCCACGCCGTTCTCGCCCTGGGGCCTGCGCATCGAGGGCAAACCGGCCCTGACGAAGCTCGAGGCCTTCTCCCGCGGCGCGATCGAGGTGCAGGACGAAGGATCCCAATTGCTGGCGCTGCTGCTCGACGCCAAGCGCGGCGAGATGGTGGTCGACTTCTGCGCCGGCGCGGGCGGCAAGACCCTGGCGATCGGCGCGACCATGCGCAGCACCGGCCGGCTCTACGCTTTCGACACCTCGGCCCACCGGCTCGACGCGCTCAAGCCGCGGCTGGCCCGCAGCAAGCTGTCCAACGTCCACCCGGCGGCCATCGCCCATGAGCGCGACGAACGCATCAAGCGCCTGGCCGGCAAGATCGACCGCGTGCTGGTCGATGCACCCTGCTCGGGGCTGGGCACGCTGCGCCGCAATCCCGACCTGAAATGGCGCCAGTCACCGAAATCGGTCGAGGAACTGACGGCCAAGCAGGCCGCCATCCTGCAGAGCGCGGCCCGCCTGCTGAAACCGGGCGGCCGGCTGGTGTACGCGACCTGCAGCGTGCTGCCCGAGGAGAACGAGGCCATTGCCGAGGCTTTCGGGGCCGCCAACCCCGATTTCGTGCCGCAGGACGCCGCCGTCCTGCTGCAGGGGCTCAAGGTCGAGGGGGGCGAGGGGCTCTGTGCCGGCGGGCCCGATGGCCAGCGGTACCTGCGGCTGTGGCCTCATCGCCACGCCACGGACGGTTTTTTTGCTGCCGTATGGAACCGTAAATAGGTGTTGCACTCCAAATCAGGGTAATTCTGCGCATTTGCGGAAGGACAAAAGGCCTCGTTCTGACCCTGGCGCCTTAAAATCGGCGTCTAACTAAAGGCGGCACCTTCGTGCGGCCATGGAGCACCAAACTCAATGTTGATTCCTGACTCTGCCGTTGTGAACGCGGCCATCGAATGGCTCGGACACGGCTTGTGGGACCTGACATGGTGGCAGATCGTGTTGTACACGCTCGCCACCACGCACATCACGATCGCCGCGGTCACGATCTTCCTGCACCGCACGCAGACGCATCGGGCCATGGACCTGGGGCCGATCCCCTCGCACTTTTTCCGTTTGTGGCTGTGGCTCGGTACCGGCATGGTGACCAAGCAGTGGGTGGCCATCCACCGCAAGCACCACGCCAAGTGCGAGACCGAGGACGATCCCCACAGCCCGCAGGTCAAGGGCATCGACGAAGTGCTCTGGCGCGGCGCCGAGCTGTACCGTGCCGAATCCAAGAACAAGGACACGATCGAGCGCTACGGCCACGGCACGCCCGATGACTGGATCGAGCGCAACCTCTATTCGCGCTATAGCTGGCAGGGTGTCGGCCTGATGCTCGTGATCAACCTGGCGCTGTTCGGCGTGGTGGGTCTGTCGGTCTGGGCCGTCCAGATGCTCTGGATCCCGATCACTGCGGCCGGCATCATCAATGGCATCGGCCACTACTGGGGCTATCGCAACTTCGAGGCGCCCGACGCCAGCCGCAACGTGTTCCCGTGGGGTGTGATCATCGGCGGCGAAGAGCTGCACAACAACCACCACACCTATCCCACCGCGGCCAAGTTTTCGGTCAAGAAGTACGAGTTCGACATGGGTTGGGTCTACATCCAGATGATGCAGAAGATCGGCTGGGCCAAGGTCAAGAAGCTGCCGCCGAAGATGCAGCTCGGCGACATCCGCCCGGTGGCCGACGAGAAGACGCTGGAGGCCGTCATCGCCAACCGCTACGAAGTGATGGCCGGCTTTGCGCGTGAAATGCGCCGTGTCACCAAGGCCGAACTCGAGGCGCTCAAAACCCGGGGTGGCGACATCTCCGTGCTGAAGGCGGCCAAGAACTGGCTCCACCGCGACGACGACAAGGTGCCGCCGTCGGCCCGCACCCACCTGGTTCAGGCGCGTGCCGCCCACCCGGTGATCGACAAGATGGTCACGATGCGCGAAGAGCTGCGCCAGCTCTGGCTCAACACCTCGCAGTCGCGCGAGCAGCTGGCGGCCGACCTGGCGGCCTGGTGCCATCGGGCCGAAGCGAGCGGGATTGCGGGCTTGCGCGAGTTCTCGACCCGGCTGCGCGCGGCGCATGCCTGATCGCACGCGGCGCGGTTAACGCCGCTGCCCCTCGAAAAGCCGACCTTGGGTCGGCTTTTTTGCGTCTGCTGCATTCCCATCCGACAGGCAACAAAAAACCCGCTGGGTGAGCAGCGGGTTCTTCGTGGGACGGGGGAATCGGGCCGAATTACTTCAGCTTGATTTCCTTGTATTCGACGTGCTTGCGTGCCTTCGGGTCGAACTTCATGATCGACATCTTTTCAGGCATCGTCTTCTTGTTCTTGCTGGTCGTGTAGAAGTGGCCGGTACCCGCGGTGGATTCCAGCTTGATCTTTTCGCGTCCGCCTTTGCTCGTTGCCATGATTCAGCTCCTTAAGCTTGGCCGCGTGCACGCAGGTCTGCGAGCACGGCGTCGATGCCGTTCTTGTCGATCAGGCGCAGTGCAGCGCTCGAAACGCGCAGGCGAACCCAGCGGTTTTCAGTCTCGACCCAGAAACGACGATATTGCAGGTTCGGCAGGAACCGGCGCTTGGTTTTGTTGTTGGCGTGGGAAACGTTGTTTCCGACCATCGGGCCCTTGCCCGTGATATCGCATACGCGTGCCATGAGGACACTCTTTCTTGAACAGCTGGCACCGGCGCAATCAGGGCGATTGCAGACACAGGTGTTTTGCAGCTTGACCTCGCCAGAAACGGGTGGCGGTACCCCGGCTTGCCTAAAAAACGTCAGGCCCAAAGAGGGCCTGATTCGGCAAAGCCTTGGATTATAGCCCTTTTGGGCGGCGCACCGCTCAGAGCGTCCCGTCCTGCTCCAGGAAGCGCTGGGCGTCGAGCGCGGCCATGCAGCCGGTGCCGGCGCTGGTGATGGCCTGGCGGTACACGTTGTCCTGCACGTCGCCGGCAGCGAAGACGCCGGGGATGCTGGTCATGGTGGCGAAGCCCTGCAGGCCGGAGCGCGTCAGGATGTAGTTGTCCTTCATGTCCAGCTGGCCCTGGAAGATGTCGGTGTTGGGATGATGCCCGATCGCGATGAAGCAGCCCTTGAGATCGATCTGCTCGGTCGCGCCGCTCTGCGTGTTCTTGATGCGGATGCCCGTCACGCCCGAGTCGTCGCCGAGCACCTGGTCGAGCTCGCTGTGCAGCTTGAGTTCGATCTTGCCCTCGGCGACCTTCTCCTTGACCTTGTCGACGAGGATCGGCTCGGCGCGGAACTTGTCGCGGCGGTGCACCAGCGTGACCTTGCTCGCGATGTTGGCGAGGTAGAGCGCCTCTTCGACGGCCGTGTTGCCGCCGCCGATTACGCAAACCTCCTGCTCGCGGTAGAAAAATCCATCGCAGGTCGCGCAGGCGGAAACCCCGCGGCCCATGAACTTCTGCTCCGACTCCAGGCCCAGGTACTTCGCCGAAGCGCCCGTGGCGATGATCAGCGAGTCGCAGGTGTAGGTGCCGCTGTCCCCCGTGAGGGTGAAGGGGCGCTTGCCGAGGTCGACCTTGTTGATGTGGTCGAACACGATCTGCGTCTTGAAGCGCTCGGCATGCTCCAGGAAGCGCTGCATCAGCTCGGGCCCCTGGACGCCGTGCACGTCGGCCGGCCAGTTGTCGACCTCGGTGGTGGTCATCAACTGGCCGCCCTGGGCGATGCCCGTGATGAGAAGAGGCTGCAGGTTGGCGCGCGCTGCGTAGACCGCTGCGGTGTAGCCGGCGGGGCCGGAGCCCAGGATCAGGACCTTGGCGTGTTGGGAAGCGGACATAGGGTGATGTGTATAAAACCTAGGATTTGCGCTGCGTCAGCGTGTACATTTTCAGGGTGGTAACCTTTAAGTAGGGAGTATCACCGCCTGGTTCAACACCGGGTGCGCGGTGTTTTCAATGGGCGCGATTGTAGTAATCCATCAATTCACAATCGTGATGGGAGCTGCAGGTGCCGTATCAGGAATCGATCGATGTCAATGCTGTCCAATCTTGAGTTGCTCAGACGCGTTCCGCTGTTCGCTTCGCTGACACCTTCGCAGTCAGCGAGCATTGCGGATACGATCATCAAGAAGCGATTCAAGCGCGCGGAAATCATCGTCGAGCAAGGCAAGAAGTCCGATGCGCTCTACATCATCCTGACCGGGCGTGCGCGCGTGACCAGCGCCGACAACCGCGGACGGGAGGTCATCCTCGCGACGCTGCACACCGGCGACCACATCGGCGAGATGAGCCTGATCGACGACGAGCCGCATTCGGCCACGGTGCGCGCCGAGATCCAGTGCGACGTGCTCATGCTCGACCGCGAGGCCTTCGCGCGCTGCCTGCCCGAGAACTCCTCGATGGCCTACAACATCATGCGCGGCCTGGTGCAGCGCCTGCGCCATGCCGACCGGAAGATCGAGTCACTCGCGCTCATGGACGTCTACGGGCGCGTGGCACGATCGCTGCTCGAGTTCGCCACGGCCGACGGCGCGGGCAACCTCAAGGTGCGCGACAAGATCTCGCGACAGGATCTCGCGAAAATGGTGGGCGCCTCGCGCGAAATGGTGAGCCGCGTGATGAAGGACCTCGAGGAACGCGGCTTCGTCCAGACCCAGGACGACGGGTCCATGATCGTCAAGGAGCGGCTGCTGTCGCTGGCGTGAGCCGCGGCCCGGCCGGGGCCTTTTGTTGTAGTGTTCAGGCATCCAGCTGTCGTTCGGCGGGCTGGCTGCCGCATTTTTCATGACCTATTCGCTCAATACGCTTCAATCTTCTTCCGCTGACGAAGGGCAGCCCGTGCGGATGCGCGCCTTGCGCTTCGCACACGAGATAACCCTGGTCGCCGGCTTCGCGGCGCTGCTGTTCTGGCTGCTGGCCATGCTGAGCTTCACGCCGTCCGACGCAGCCTGGTCCACTTCGGGCACCGGCGGCGAGATCAAGAACTGGGGCGGCCGCATCGGTGCCTGGCTCGCGGACGGGAGCTACTTCCTCGCGGGCTACTCGGTCTGGTGGTGCCTTGCGGCGGGCATTCGCGCATGGCTGTCCTCGCTGGCCGGCTGGCTGCGCGGCGGCGAAGCCGCGGCCGGCGAACAGCCGGTGCGCGGCCGTTTCAACCGCAGCCGCCTCGCCTTCTGGTTCGGCCTGCTGCTGCTGCTGTCCGCGAGCGCGGTGCTCGAATGGTCGCGGCTGTACCGGCTCGAATCCCATCTCCCCGGCTCGGGCGGCGGCGTGCTCGGCTACCTCGTGGGGCCCTCCAGCGTGCGCTGGATGGGCTTCACCGGCTCGGCGCTGGTCGCCATCGCGGCGGGCGTGATCGGCTCGGCGCTGGTGTTCCGCTTCTCGTGGACACAGATCGCCGAGCGCATCGGCGCGCGGGCCTATTCGCTTTTCGAGTGGCGTCGCGAAAAGCGCGAACTCGCGGCCGACATCGCGATGGGCAAGCGCGCAGCGCGCGAGCGCGAGGAGGCCGAAGACTTGCCGTTCTCGCGCACGGCCTCCGATGCGGACGAGCCCGAGCCCCTGGTCGGCGACGAGGAACTGCGCATCGAGCCGCGTCCGAAGCGCCGCGCAGCTTCGCCACCGGTGCAGATCGAGCCCGCCCTCGCCGAGGTGCCCAAGAGCGACCGCGTCGCCAAGGAGCGCCAAAAGCCGCTCTTCAAGGAACTGCCCGACAGCAAGCTGCCGCAGGTCGACCTGCTCGATGCCGCGCAGGCGCGGCAGGAAACGGTGTCCGCCGACACGCTCGAGATGACGTCGCGCATGATCGAGAAGAAGCTCAAGGACTTCGGCGTCGAGGTGCGCGTGGTGCTGGCTTCGCCCGGTCCCGTCATCACGCGCTACGAGATCGAGCCCGCCACCGGCGTCAAGGGCTCGCAGATCGTCAACCTCGCCAAGGACCTGGCGCGCTCGCTCTCGCTGGTGTCGATCCGCGTGGTCGAGACCATTCCCGGCAAGAACTACATGGCGCTCGAGCTGCCGAACGCCAAGCGCCAGTCGATCAAGCTCAGCGAGATCCTCGGTTCGCAGGTCTACAACGAAGGCAAGTCGATGCTCACGATGGGCCTCGGCAAGGACATCATCGGCAACCCCGTCGTGGCCGACCTCGCGAAGATGCCGCACGTGCTCGTGGCCGGCACCACGGGTTCGGGCAAGTCGGTCGGCATCAACGCGATGATCCTGTCGCTGCTCTACAAGGCCGAGGCGCGCGACGTGCGCCTGCTCATGATCGACCCGAAGATGCTCGAGATGTCGGTCTACGAAGGCATTCCGCACCTGCTCGCGCCGGTCGTCACCGACATGCGGCAGGCCGCGCACGGCCTCAACTGGTGCGTGGCCGAGATGGAGCGCCGCTACAAGCTCATGAGCAAGCTCGGCGTGCGCAACCTGGCCGGCTACAACACCAAGATCGACGAGGCCAAGGCGCGCGAAGAGTTCATCTACAACCCCTTCAGCCTCACACCCGACGATCCCGAGCCGCTCAAGCGCGAGCCGCACATCGTGGTCGTGATCGACGAGCTGGCCGACCTCATGATGGTGGTCGGCAAGAAGATCGAAGAGCTGATCGCACGGCTGGCGCAGAAGGCGCGCGCGGCCGGCATCCACCTGATCCTCGCGACGCAGCGGCCCAGCGTGGACGTGATCACCGGCCTCATCAAGGCGAACATTCCGACGCGCATCGCGTTCCAGGTGTCGAGCAAGATCGACAGCCGCACCATCCTCGATCAGATGGGCGCCGAGGCGCTGCTCGGCATGGGCGACATGCTCTACATGCCCAGCGGCACCGGCTTGCCGATCCGCGTGCACGGCGCGTTCGTGAGCGACGACGAAGTGCACCGCGTGGTGGCTTACCTCAAGAGCCAGGGCGAGCCCGACTACATCGAAGGCGTGCTCGAAGGCGGCACGGTCGACGGCGACGGCGACGGCGACATGCTCGGCGAGGGCGGCGATGCCGAGAAGGATCCGATGTACGACCAGGCGGTGGAGGTGGTGCTCAAGAACCGCAAGGCCAGCATCTCGCTGGTGCAGCGCCACCTGAAGATCGGCTACAACCGCGCCGCCCGGCTCGTCGAGGACATGGAGAAGGCCGGCCTCGTGAGCGCAATGAGCGGCAGCGGGCAGCGCGAGATCCTGGTGCCCGCGCGGGCCGAATAGCCGGCAATCGCCTGCCCGAACCGCCGTTACGCGCTGACAAGCCAGTTGCAATCTCCGCGCTAGCGTTGCAAAACTTCATCGAACCCCGCACATGGCGCCATGCGCCGCGGGGTATGGTCAATGCCAACGCTGTTCGCGTGCTGAGGAACCCTCCAATGAAAATCCGTCACTGGCTGTTGATCGGCCTTCTCTGTTCCGCCAATGCCTGGGCCGGCGGCCTCGAAAGCCTCGAGAATTTCGTCAAGACCGTGAAGTCGGGCCGCGCCGAGTTCACCCAGACCGTTACCGCACCGCCGCGCGACGGGCAGGCGGGCCGCGCCAAGACTTCGAGCGGCACCTTCGAATTCCAGCGTCCCGGCAAGTTCAAGTTCGACTACCAGAAGCCCTTCGCCCAGACCATCGTGGCCGACGGCAAGACGCTCTGGCTCTACGACGCCGACCTCAACCAGGTCACGCAGCGCGCGCAATCGCAGGCGCTGGGCTCCACGCCGGCGGCACTGATTGCAGCCGCGCCCGACCTGCGTGCACTGCAGGCCGATTTCACGCTCGAAGCCGCGCCGGAGCGCGACGGCCTCCAGTGGGTCAAGGCCACGCCCAAGAGCAAGGACGGGCAGTTGCAGCATGTGCAGGTCGGCTTACAGGGCGAAGCGCTCGCCGCGCTCGAGATCCTCGACAGCTTCGGCCAGCGCTCGGTGCTCAGGTTCAGCAAGGTCGAGGTGAATCCGGCGCTCGGTGCCAACGTGTTCGAGTTCAAGGCGCCTGCCGGGGCCGACGTCCTCAAGCAGTAGCCGCAACGCGAAGCCAACGATACGGCAAACAGGCTTGGCCACCTCGTCGCACCAACCCCTCGCCGAGCGCCTGCGTCCGAAGACGCTCGGCGAAGTGATCGGCCAGCAGCACCTGCTCGGGCCGGGCATGTCGCTGCGCATCGCGTTCGAGTCGGGCCAGCCGCACTCGTGCATCCTCTGGGGTCCGCCGGGCACCGGCAAGACGACCATCGCGCGGCTCATGGCCGATGCGTTCGACGCGCAGTTCCTCAGCATCAGTGCGGTGCTCGGCGGCGTCAAGGACATCCGCGAGGCCGTCGATCGCGCCGTTGCCGCACGCGACGGCCTCGAGCAGCGGCGCACCATCGTCTTCGTCGACGAGGTGCACCGTTTCAACAAGAGCCAGCAGGACGCGTTTCTGCCCCATGTCGAGTCGGGTCTCTTCACCTTCATCGGCGCCACCACCGAGAACCCTTCGTTCGAGGTCAACTCGGCACTGCTCTCGCGCGCCGCGGTGTACGTGCTGCAGCCGCTCACGGAGGCCGACCTCAAGCAGATCGTGGGCAAGGCGCAGGCGATCGAGGCCGTGACGGCGATCGACGACGCTGCCGTCGACCGGCTGATCGCCTATGCCGACGGCGATGCGCGGCGCCTGCTCAACACGCTCGAGACGCTGGCCGTGGCGGCGCGCGCCGAGAAGCTCGGCCGCATCGGCGACGACTGGCTGCTGCGCGTGCTCGGCGAGCGCATGCGGCGCTACGACAAGGGCGGCGAGCAGTTCTACGACACCATCAGCGCGCTCCACAAGTCGGTGCGCGGCAGCGATCCGGATGCCTCGCTCTACTGGTTCGTGCGCATGCTCGACGGCGGTGCCGATCCGCGCTACATGGCGCGGCGGCTGATCCGCATGGCGAGCGAGGACATCGGCCTCGCAGATCCGCGCGCGCTCCGGCTCGCACTCGACGCCGCCGAGGTCTACGAGCGGCTCGGCACGCCGGAGGGCGAACTCGCGCTGGCCGAGTGCGTGGTCTATCTCGCGATCGCGCCCAAGTCGAACGCGGTCTACAGCGCTTACAACGCGGTGCGCGCGCTGGTCAAGAAAGACAGCACGCGCCCGGTGCCGATGCATCTGCGCAATGCGCCGACCAAGCTCATGAAGGAGCTCGACTACGGCAAAGGCTACCGCTATGCGCACGACGAGGAGGGCGGTTTCGCCGCCGGCGAGCGCTACCTGCCGGAGGGGCTCGAAGGCCAGGTCTTCTACCAGCCCGTGGAACGCGGCCTCGAAATCCGCATCGGGGAAAAACTGCGCGAACTGCGCCGGCTCAACGCGGGGCGCGAAGACTGATACGCGGCTGTCGGCAGCGCGCCACGCGATGCATGACTTCACGCGCATACAGCATCGCGTGAGCGGGTAAACCCCGTGCAGCAGGCACCGGAACGGCACTGGTGGATGCTTACAATCCCGCCCACAAATCAGCCAGCGGCACATGCTGGCTGGTTTTTTGCTTATCAGGCCAAGGCGCCCAACCGGTGCCACGGTGGGTGAACAGCATCCGCGACGGATGCAACCAAAAGGGAACGCGTTATGGAAATATTGCTGCAGCAGATCATCAACGGTCTGGTCCTCGGCAGCATGTATGCCTTGATAGCCTTGGGCTACACCATGGTGTACGGCATCATCAACCTGATCAACTTTGCGCACGGCGAGGTGCTGATGGTGGGGGCACTCACCAGTTGGACCATCATCGGCCTGATGCAGGAATCGATGCCCGGCGCTCCCGGCTGGCTCGTCCTCATCATCGCGCTCGTCATCGCCTGCGTGGTGGCCGCCACGCTGAACTTCGTGATCGAGAAGGTCGCCTACCGACCGCTTCGCAACAGCCCCAAACTCGCGCCGCTGATCACCGCCATCGGCATGTCGATCCTGCTGCAGACGCTGGCCATGATCATCTGGAAGCCCACCAACAAGGCCTATCCCAACCTGCTGCCGACCGAGCCGATCCATGTGGGCGGCGCAGTGATCTCGCCCACGCAGGTCATGATCCTCAGCGTCACGGCCTTCTCCCTCGTGGTGCTGATGTGGCTCGTCAACTACACCAAGCTCGGGCGCGCGATGCGCGCCACCGCCGAGAACCCGCGCGTCGCGGCGCTCATGGGCATCCGGCCCGACATGGTCATCTCGGCCACCTTCATCATCGGCGCGGTGCTCGCGGCCATCGCGGGCGTCATGTACGCCTCCAACTACGGCATCGCGCAGCACTCGATGGGCTTCCTGCCCGGCCTCAAGGCCTTCACGGCGGCGGTGTTCGGCGGCATCGGCAACCTGGCCGGCGCGGTCGTCGGCGGCGTCCTGCTCGGCCTGATCGAAGCCATCGGCTCGGGCTACATCGGTACGCTGACCGGCGGGGTGCTCGGCAGCCACTACAGCGACATCTTCGCCTTCATCGTGTTGATCGTCATGCTCACGCTGCGGCCCTCGGGGCTGCTCGGCGAGCGCGTGGCGGACCGGGCCTGAGGAGCAGCACACCATGAAGAACAGCAAGAACCTCGCGCTCTACATCCTGGGCGTGGTCGCGGTGCTCGCACTGCCGATCTTCCTGCAGAGCCAGGGCAATGCCTGGGTGCGCATCGCCGACATTGCGTTGCTCTACGTGTTGCTCGCGCTCGGACTGAACATCGTGGTCGGCTATGCCGGCCTGCTCGACCTCGGCTACGTCGCTTTCTTCGCGGTCGGCGCGTACCTCTTCGCGCTGATGGGCTCGAGCCACCTGTCCGACACCTTCCCGTGGTTCAAGGCCATGTTCCCGAACGGGCTGCACACCTCGCTGCTCATCGTGATACCGCTGGCGCTGGTGCTGGCGGGCGTGCTCGGCGTACTGCTCGGCGCGCCCACGCTGAAGCTGCGCGGCGACTACCTCGCCATCGTGACGCTCGGCTTCGGCGAGATCATCCGGGTGTTCCTGAACAACCTCGACCACCCGGTCAACATCACCAACGGCCCGAAGGGCATCACCTCGATCGACTCGATCAAGTTCTGGGGGCTCGATCTCGGCAAGTCATGGAAGTTCGACGGTTTCACGATCTCGTCGGTCACGCTGTACTACTACCTGTTCCTTGCGCTGGTGATCGCGACCGTGATCATTTCGCACCGGCTGCAGGTCTCGCGCATCGGGCGCGCCTGGATGGCAATCCGCGAGGACGAGATCGCCGCCAAGGCCATGGGCATCAACACCCGGAACATGAAGCTGTTGGCCTTCGGCATGGGCGCGAGCTTCGGCGGCGTCTCGGGCGCGATGTTCGCGGCCTTCCAGAGCTTCGTCTCGCCCGAGTCGTTCAGCCTCATGGAGTCGGTGATGATCGTCGCCATGGTGGTGCTGGGCGGCATCGGCCATCTGCCGGGCGTGATCCTGGGGGCGGTGCTGCTGGCGGCGCTGCCCGAGGTGCTGCGCTACGTGGCCGGTCCGCTGCAGTCCATGACCGACGGACGGCTTGACGCTTCGATCCTGCGCCAGCTCTTCATCGCGCTGGCGATGATCGTCATCATGCTGGTGCGCCCGCGCGGCCTGTGGCCCTCGCCCGATCACGGAAAGACGCTGACGAAGAAGGGCAGCGTGCCGGTCGATCCGGCGCATGCGGCCGTGGCGCCCGGCTCCCTGCAGACGCATGCGCCCGGCGTCGACACGCCGGCCGACGAAGTGCCCGGCGATGCCTCGCGTCCCATGTCGATCAATCCGTGAGCCCGGGAGAGCAAGACATGACGACAGACACCATCCTCGAAGTCCGCGGCATCTCCAAGCGCTTCGGCGGCCTGCAGGCGCTTTCGGACGTGGGCATCACCATCAAGCGCGGCCAGGTCTACGGCCTGATCGGGCCCAACGGCGCCGGCAAGACCACCTTCTTCAACGTGATCACCGGGCTCTACACGCCCGACAGCGGCAGCTTCGAGCTGGCCGGCAAGCCCTACCAACCCACGGCGGTACATGAGGTCGCCAAGGCGGGCATTGCACGCACCTTCCAGAACATCCGCCTGTTCGCCGAGATGACGGCGCTCGAGAACGTGATGGTCGGGCGCCACGTTCGCACCCACTCGGGCGTGTTGGGCGCCATGCTGCGCACCCGCTCGTTCAAGGCCGAGGAAAAGGCCATCGCCGAACGCGCGCAGCAACTGCTCGACTATGTCGGCATCGGCAAGTTCGCCGACTACAAGGCACGCACGCTGTCGTACGGCGACCAGCGCCGGCTCGAGATCGCGCGTGCGCTCGCCACCGATCCGCAGCTCATCGCGCTCGACGAACCCGCCGCGGGCATGAACTCCACCGAGAAGGTGCTGCTGCGCGAGCTGATCGACCGCATCCGCAAGGACGACCGCACCATCCTGATCATCGAACACGACGTCAAGCTCATCATGGGCCTGTGCGATCGCGTCACGGTGCTCGACTACGGCAAGCAGATTGCCGAAGGCACGCCCTACGAAGTGCAGAAGAACGAAAAGGTCATCGAGGCTTACCTCGGGACGGGAGGCCACTGACATGAGCACTGCAAGCATGAGCGAACCCATCGCCACCACCGCTGCTGCGGCCCAAGCCAAGGCGGCCGGCAAGACCTTGCTGAAGGTCTCGGACCTGCGCGTGGGCTACGGCGGGATCCAGGCCGTGAAAGGCGTCGACTTCGAGGTCCGCGAGGGCGAACTGGTCTCGCTGATCGGCTCGAACGGCGCGGGCAAGACCACGACCATGAAGGCCATCACGGGCACCCTGCCCACGGGCGCCGGCACGATCGAATTCCTCGGCCGCAGCATCAAGGGCCGCGGCGCGTGGGACCTCGTCGGCGAGGGTCTGGTGATGGTGCCCGAAGGCCGCGGCGTCTTCACGCGCATGACGATCACCGAGAACCTCCAGATCGGCGCCTACATCCGCAACGACAAGGCCGAGATCGCCGCCGACATGGAGCGTGTCTTCGTCACGTTTCCACGCTTGCGCGAGCGCAAGGACCAGCTCGCAGGCACCATGTCGGGCGGCGAGCAGCAGATGCTGGCGATGGGCCGGGCGCTCATGGCCAGGCCCAAGGTGCTGCTGCTCGACGAGCCCACCATGGGCCTGTCGCCGATCATGTGCGACAAGATCTTCGAGGTGGTGCAGACCGTGGCGGCGCAGGGCGTGACCATTTTGCTCGTCGAGCAGAACGCCAATCGCGCACTGCAGTTGGCCGACCGGGGCTACGTGATGGAGTCGGGGCTGATCACCATGAACGGCGACGCCAAGGAACTGCTCAGTGATCCACGCGTGCGGGCGGCGTACCTGGGCGAATAGGCGGGGTCCGGTGCCAGGCGGCCGCCCTCAGGGGCGGCCGTTTTCTTTGGGGCGTCAGTCGACCTTTGCGCCGGTTGCCTTGACGACGCCTTCGTACTTGGCGAGTTCGCTCTTCATGAACACGCCGAATTGCTCGGGCGTGTTCGCGACCGGTTCCGCCAGCAGCGAGGCGAAGCGGGTCTTGGTCTCGGGCGAATTGAGCGCGGCCACGAAAGCCTGGTTGAGCTTCGCCAGCACTTCGTGCGGCGCGCCGGCCGGCGCGACCAGGCCCCACCAGGTGTCGATGGCGAAGCCCTTGAGCGTGTCGGACACGGGCGGAACATCGGGCATCGCGCTGCTGCGCTGCAGGCTCGTGACCGCGATGGCCTTGAGCTTGCCCGAGCGGATGTTCGGCGCCGCGGTCGCGAGGTTGTCGAAGTTGAAGTCGACCTGGCCCGAGAGCAGCGCGAGCTGCGCCGGATTGCCGCCGTTGTACGGGATGTGCAGCGCGAAGATGCCGGCCTGCTTCTTGAACAGCTCGCCCGCGAGGTGGCCGGCGCTGCCGTTGCCGCCACTGCCGTAGTTGAGCTTGGCAGGGTTGGCCTTGGCATAGCGGATCAGGTCCGCCACGGAGTTGATGTTCAGGCGCTTGGCGGTGTCGGCATTCATCACCAGCACGTTCGGCACCCGCACCATCTGCGTGATCGGCGCGAAATCCGTGGCTGCGTTGAACGGCATCTTGCTGTACAGCCACGGGTTGACCGCATGCGTGGCCGTGGCGGCGATGCCGATCGTCAGGCCGTCGGGCGCTGCCTTGGCCACCGCGTCGGCACCGATGTTGCCGCCCGCGCCGGGCTTGTTGTCGATGATGACGGTGCCCAGGCTGTCCTTCACGCGTTCGGCGAGCACGCGCGCCGTGATGTCGATCGGGCCGCCCGGCGCGTAGGGCACCACCAGGCGGATGGGGCGCTGCGGTTGTGCCGTGGACTGGCTGGCGGCGAGGAGCGTGGCGGTCGCGCACAGCGCGAGGAGGAAGTGTCTCGTCTTCATTTTTTCTCGTTCAGGGTTTGCATTCGGAATTCCCCGGCAGGCCGGGGCAGGGCAGGCCGAAGGCTCAGGGCAGGGCCTTGTCGGCTTCGGTGGTGAACGCATCGGCGAAGAACTCGTCCTCGGGCAGCCCGGCCGTCGCGACGTAGTCATGCTTGGCCGATTCGACCACGATCGGTGCACCGCAGGCATACACCTGGTGGCCCGACAGATCGGGAAAGTCCTCGAGCACCGCGCGATGGACGAAGCCCGTGCGGCCGGTCCAGTTGTCGTCGGGCGTCGCGTTGGACACCACGGGCACATAGCGCAGGTTCGGCATCTCGGCGAGCTGCGCGCGCATCCAGTCGTCCATGTAGAGGTCTTCGGGCCGGCGGCCGCCCCAGTACAGCGTGGCCGGCCGCTCGATGCGCTTGAACTTCATGTGCTCGAGCAGCGCCTTGATCGGCGCGAAGCCCGTGCCCGACGCCAGCAGAACGATCGGCTTGTCGGAGTCTTCGCGCAGGAAGAAGCTGCCGTAGGGGCCTTCGATGCGAAGGATCTCCTTCTCCTTCATCGTGTTGAACACGTGGTCGGTGAACTTGCCACCCGGCAGGTGCCGCAGGTGCAGCTCGATGCCGGTGCCCGGCTCGGCCAGCGTGTGGGGCGCGTTCGCCATCGAATAGCTGCGGCGCGCGCCGTCTCGCAGGATGAACTCGACGTACTGGCCCGCATGGAACTGCAGCGGCTCCCCGGCCGGCAACTGCAGGCGAAGCTTCATCACGTCGTGCGACAGCCGCGTGAGCGCGAGCACCCGCACCGGCATCTTGCGGATCGGCAGCGCGCCGGCCTCGGTGACCTGGCGCGACTCGAGCACCACGTCGCTCTTCGGATGCGCGCAGCAGGTCAGCACATAGCCCGCAAGCTGCTCCTCGGCGCTCAGCGCCTTGCTCTGGTGCGGACCGAGCTCGACCTCGCCCGAGAGCTTCCGGCACTTGCACGAGCCGCAGGCGCCGTCCTTGCAGCCGTACGGCAGGCCGATGCCCTGGCGGATGCCCGCCGCGAGAATGGTTTCGTCGCCATGCACCACGAAGTGACGCCCGCTGGGCTCGACGGTGATGGAAAAGCCCGCATCGTGCGGCGCTGCAACAGTCATCGGTATTCTTCGGCTTCTTTCAGCCTGGGTCTGAAAAGGGAAAGGAAACCGGATTTTGCCTTCAATCAATAGCCCTTCCGGCGCGCTGCCGGCGCGCTTCCGGCGCGAGCGCCTGCTGATCGTCGGTTGCGGCGACGTGGGCCAGCGCGTGGCGGCCCGCCTGGCAGGCCGCGTGCAGCTGGTAGCGCTCACTTCATCGGCCGACCGGATACCCGCGCTGCGTGCCGCGGGCATTCGCCCGCTGCGGGGCAACCTCGACGATCCGGCGAGCCTGCGCCGCCTGGCCGGCATTGCCACCCGTGTGCTGCACCTGGCGCCGCCTGCGCGCGACGGCGGGGCGGCCTGGTGGCGCGACCTTCGCACCACCGCCCTCGTGCGTGCGCTGCGGCTGCGCGCAACGCCCGAGGCCCTGATCTACGGCTCCACCAGCGGCGTCTACGGCGACTGCGGCGGCGCCCGCGTGAGCGAGACGCGCGCCGTGCGGCCCGACACGCCGCGCGCCCACCGCCGCGTCGACGCCGAACGCGCCGTGCGCTGGCTCGGCCGCAGCGCGGGCGTGCGCACCAGCATCCTGCGCATTCCCGGCATCTATGCGCCCGACCGCGTCGGCGGCACGCCGCGCCAGCGGCTCGAGCGCGGCACCCCCGTGCTGCGGCGCGAGGACGACGTGTACACGAGCCACATCCACGCCGACGACCTGGCGCGCGCCTGCGTGGCCGCGCTCTACCGCGGCCGGCCGCAGCGCGTGGTGCACACCGCCGACGACACCGAACTGCGCATGGGCGACTACATCGATCTTGCAGCCGACCTTTACGGCCTGCCGCGCCCGCCGCGCGTGGCGCGCGACGAGGCCGAGCGGCAGCTGCCGCTGCAGCTCCTGAGCTTCATGGGGGAATCGCGCCGGCTCGACAACGCGCGGCTCAAGCGCGAACTGCGGGTGCGGCTGGCGCATCCGACGGTGCATTCGGGGCTGGTCGCACGGGCGCCCGGGTGTAGTTGACCTCCACGGCCAGCGCTTCGTCGCCCGCGGGCGAGATGTTGAACATGCGGATGTTCAGGTGCTTCGGGTCGGGTTGCGACAGTTCGGTGCGCCAGCCCCAGCGCTCGCCGCCTTGCCCGTCTGCGTAGCTGCCCAGCGCGCGGAGACGCCCATCGTCCACGCGGCCGGTACTGAACATGATCGACGTGCCGGTGCCGAAGCTTTCGCCCCAGGCGCACTCGAAGGCGTTGTCGTCGAGATGGTAGGCCCACAAGGCGACGCCCTCGAAAGGCTCGCCGCTGCAATGGCCTTCGTATTCGTGCAGCAGGAATCTGCCGCCGCCGACCAGCCGGATGCGGCCGCGCTGAACCGAGTCATCGGCAGGTTTGCCGGGCTCGAACCACAATCGGAAACGGCCTTCCCAATCGCCGGCCATGCCCGCCAGGCGGCGATGCACGCCCTCAGTGGCGGAGCGTTCGAACATTTCCTTGCTCATGGAACCTCGCGAGAGTGGTGCCCGGGGCCGGAATCGAACCGGCACACCTTTCGGTGGGGGATTTTGAGTCCCCTGCGTCTACCAATTTCACCACCCGGGCACATCCGGAAGGAAGCCCAAAATTATGGCACAGTGCCTGCCATGAACTATCCGACGATCGAAGACGCCATCGGCAAGACGCCGCTGGTGGCATTGCAGCGCATCGACGCGGCCGAGAACGCCAGGCGCGGCAATGTGATTCTTGCCAAGCTCGAAGGCAACAACCCCGCGGGGTCGGTCAAGGACCGTCCGGCGCTTTCGATGATCAAGCGCGCCGAGGAGCGCGGCGAGATCAAGCCTGGCGACACGCTGATCGAGGCCACCTCGGGCAACACCGGCATCGCGCTTGCCATGGCCGCGGCCGTCAAGGGCTATCGCATGGTGCTGATCATGCCGGAAGACCTTTCGGTCGAGCGCGCCCAGACCATGAAGGCGTTCGGCGCCGAGCTGGTGCTCACGCCCAAGAGCGGCGGCATGGAGTACGCACGCGACCTTGCCGAGCAGATGGTGGCGCAGGGCAAGGGCCGGGTGCTCGACCAGTTCGCGAACCCCGACAACCCGCGCATCCACTACGAGACCACCGGCCCCGAGATCTGGGCTGACACACAGGGGAAGATCACCCATTTCGTGAGCGCCATGGGCACCACCGGCACCATCACCGGCGTCTCCCGTTTCCTGAAGGAAAAAAACCCCGCGGTGCGCATCGTCGGCGCCCAGCCGGCCGAGGGGTCGCGCATTCCGGGCATCCGCAAGTGGCCGACCGAATACCTGCCCAAGATCTACGACCCGAGCCGGGTCGACGAGGAGATCAGCGTGAGCCAGGACAACGCCGAGGAGATGTGCCGGCGCCTCGCGCGCGAGGAGGGCATCTTCGGCGGCATCTCGGCGGCTGGTGCGCTCTGGGTGGCGCTCGGAGTGGCCAAGACGGTCGAGAACGCCACCATCGTCTTCGTGGTGTGCGACCGCGGCGACCGCTATCTGTCCACCGGCGTGTTCCCGGCCTGAACCCGATGGTCCATCCCAAGTTCTGCCAGGCTTGCGCCACGCCGCTCGGATGGATCGCGCTGATGGAAGACGGCGGCCCGAAGGAGCGGCTGCGCTGCCCGTCGTGCGGCCACACGCACTGGAACAACCCCACGCCGGTGCTCGCGGCCATCGTCGAGTACCGCGGGCAGGTGCTGCTGGCGCGCAACGCCGCCTGGCCCGCCAAGATGTACGCGCTGATCACGGGCTTCATGGAGGCCGGCGAGACGCCAGAAGAAGGCATCTCGCGCGAGGTCAAGGAAGAAACCAACCTCGACGTCAGTGCGACGAAGCTGGTGGGCGTCTACGACTTCCAGCGCATGAACCAGGTCATCATCGCCTACCACGTGGTGGCCGACGGCGAGGTGAGGCTCTCGCCCGAGCTGGTGGACTATCGCCTCTACGATCTGCCGGCGCTCAAGTGCTGGCCCGCGGGCACCGGCTATGCGCTGGCCGACTGGCTGCGCACGCGCGGGCACGAGCCGGTTTTCTTCACCGCGGCCGAGAACGAAGAGCGGCGTCGCGGCCTCGATCTTCCGCCCGAGGAGCCCAAGCAACATGCAGATTGATCGCGAACTCGACACGCGCGGGCTGAACTGCCCGCTGCCGATCCTCAAGGCCAAGAAGTCGCTCAACGACATGGCGAGCGGCCAGTTGCTCAAGGTCGTCTCGACCGACCCGGGTTCGCTGCGCGACTTCCAGGCCTTTGCGCGGCAGACCGGCAACGAACTGGTCGAGCAACAGACGGTCGGCAGCGACTTCATCCACGTGCTGAAGCGGCGCTGACCGCCAATAGCCGCCAAGAGAGAGGGGCCCCGCGGGGCCCCTTTCCAGTTCAGAGCTCGAGGCTCTTGAGGTATTCGCGGAACTGGCCGCCGACCTCTGGGTGCGCGAGTGCGAGCTCGACCGAGGCCTGCAGGAAGCCTTCCTTGCTGCCGCAGTCGTAGCGCGTGCCCTTGTAGGCGTAGGCGTAGACCGATTCCTTCTTCATCAGCGCGGCGATGCCGTCGGTGAGCTGGATCTCGCCGCCCGCGCCCTTGGGCTGGTTGCGGATTTCGTCGAACACGCCGGGCGTGAGGATGTAGCGGCCCGCCACGCCCAGGCGCGAGGGCGCGGCCTCGGGCTTGGGCTTCTCGACCATGCGGTCGACCTTCACGAGGTCGTCGCCGATCGATTCGCCGGCCACGATGCCGTAGCGCTTGACGTGCTCCAGCGGCACTTCCTGCACCGCAAGCAGCGAGGCGCCGAGCTTCTCGAACGCAGCCGTCATCTGCGCGAGCACCGGCTCGCCGTCCGCCGGGCCGACCATCAGGTCGTCGGCCAGCAGCACGGCGAAAGGCTCGTTGCCCACGAGGTGCTCGGCGCAGAGCACCGCATGGCCAAGGCCGAGCATGCGCGGCTGGCGCACGTAGGAGCAGGTCATGTCGTCGGGCATCACCGAACGTGCGATCTCGAGCAGCGCGGTCTTGCCGCTGGCCTCGAGCTGGCTTTCGAGTTCGTAGGCGGTGTCGTAGTGGTCTTCGATGGCACGTTTGTTTCGGCCAGTTACGAAAATCATGTCGCGAATGCCCGCCGCATAGGCTTCCTCAACCGCGTACTGGATGAGTGGCTTGTCGACAACCGGCAGCATTTCCTTGGGCTGCGCCTTGGTGGCGGGCAGGAAGCGGGTGCCGAACCCGGCAACGGGAAATACGGCCTTGCGGATGCGTGTCGAGGGAGTGGGCATGGACAGTTCGGGCGTTTGTTCGTTCAGTTGAAGAAGAAGGTTTACGGTGGAAAAGCAGCACTCAAATGCCGCCTTCGCATGCTAAACCCTGCCCGAATTGACATGTGTCAGCCGAGGCGCACAAGTTGGTCGCGCAAACGCTCCAGCGTGGCGCTGAAATCGGCCAGCCGCTTGCGCTCCTGCTCGATCACCGCGGCCGGCGCCTTCGCCACGAAGGCCTCATTGCCGAGCTTGCCGTTCACCTTCTGGATCTCGCCTTCGACGCGCGCGATCTCCTTGCCGATGCGCAGCTTCTCGGCGGCCTTGTCGATCTCCATGTGCAGGCACAGCCGGGCCGTGCCGACCACCGCGACGGGCGCGGCTTCGGCGGCCGCGGCCCACGAGGCCTCGTCGTCGAAGACTTTGACTTCCTTGAGCTTGGCGAGCGCCTGCAGCACCGGTGCCGCATCGCGCAGGAACGCCGCGCCTTCGGCATCGTCGGCCACCACGTAGAGCGGCAGGCGCGTCGCGGGCGACACGTTCATCTCGCCGCGCAGCGTGCGGCAGGCGTCCACGAGTGCCTTGAGCCGCGCGACGTGCGCCTCGGCGGCCTCGTCGATCTTGGCGGGCTGGCTCTGCGGATACGCGGCCACCATGATCGATTCGCCCTCGCGCCCGGCCACCGGCGCCACCTTCTGCCAGAGTTCCTCGGTGATGAACGGGATGATAGGGTGCGCAAGGCGAAGCAGCGCTTCGAGCGTGCGGATCAGCGTGCGGCGCGTGGCGCGCTTCTGCGCGTCGTCGCCGGTCTGGATCTGCACCTTCGCGATCTCGAGGTACCAGTCGCAGAACTCGTCCCAGGCGAACTGGTAGATCGCGTTGGCGACGTTGTCGAGCCGGTATTCCTCGAAGCCCTTCGCCACCTCGGCCTCGACGCGCTGCAGCTGCGAGACGATCCAGAAGTCGGCGCGGCTGAACTTCAGGTAGCCGTGCGCAGGGCCGCCCACCGCGCACTCTTCCTTCGTGTGCTCGCGCAGGCCGCAGTCCTGGCCTTCGCAGTTCATCAGCACGAAGCGCGTCGCGTTCCAGAGCTTGTTGCAGAAATTGCGATAGCCCTCGCAGCGCTTGCTGTCGAAGTTGATGTTGCGCCCGAGCGAAGCCAGCGAGGCAAAGGTGAAGCGCAGTGCATCGGCACCGAAGGCGGGGATGCCGTCGGGAAACTCCCTCTGCGTGTTCTTGCGCACCACCGGCGCGGTCTCGGGGCGGCGCAGGCCCTGCGTGCGCTTCTCCAGCAGCTCGGGCAGCGCGATGCCGTCGATCAGGTCGACCGGATCGAGCACGTTGCCCTCGGACTTGCTCATCTTCTTGCCCTGCGCGTCGCGCACCAGGCCGTGCATGTACACGTCGCGGAACGGCACCTTGCCGATGAAATGCTTGGTCATCATGATCATCCGGGCGACCCAGAAGAAGATGATGTCGTAGCCCGTGACCAGCACGCTCGACGGCAGGTACAGCGCGAGGTCCTGCGTCTTCTCGGGCCAGCCGAGCGACGAGAAGGGCACCATCGCCGACGAATACCAGGTGTCGAGCACGTCGTCGTCGCGGCGCAGCGTCTTGCCAGCCGCCTTGGCCTGCGCCTCGGCCTCGTCGTGCGCCACGTACACGTTGCCGTCCTCGTCGTACCAGGCCGGGATCTGGTGGCCCCACCAGAGCTGGCGCGAGATGGTCCAGTCCTGGATGTTCTCCATCCAGTGGTTGTAGGTGTTGACCCAGTTCTCGGGCACAAAGCGCACTTCGCCCGACTTCACCACATCGATCGCTTTCTGCGCGATCGACTGGCCGTCGGCGCCGGGGCGCGTCATCGCCACGTACCACTGGTCGGTGAGCATCGGCTCGACCACCGCGCCAGAGCGCGTGCAGCGCGGCACCATCAGCCGGTGCTTCTTGATCTCGACCATGAGGCCGAGCGCCTCGAGGTCGGCCACGACCGCCTTGCGCGCGGCGAAGCGGTCCATGCCGCGGTATTTCTCGGGCGCGTTGTCGTTGACGGTGGCGTCGAGCGTGAGGATGCCGATCACCTCGAGCTTGTGCCGCTGGCCCACCGCGTAGTCGTTGTAGTCGTGTGCGGGCGTGACCTTGACCACGCCGGTGCCGAAGTCCTTGTCGACGTAGTCGTCGGCGATCACCGGGATCAGCCGGCCCACCAGCGGCAACCGCACGCGCTGGCCGATCAAGTGCCGGTAGCGCTCGTCCTCGGGGTGCACCATCACGGCCGTGTCGCCGAGCATGGTCTCGGGCCGCGTGGTCGCCACGGTCAGCGTGCCGCTGCCGTCCTCCAGCGGATAGGCGATGTGCCAGAGGAAGCCGTCTTCCTCCTCGCTCTCGACCTCGAGGTCGCTGACGGAGGTCTTGAGCACCGGGTCCCAGTTGCCCAGGCGCTTGCCGCGGTAGATCAGGCCTTCGTCATAAAGCGCGACGAAGGTCTGCGTCACGACCTTCGAAAGGTCCTCGTCCATCGTGAAGTACTCGCGGCTCCAGTCGACCGTGTCGCCCATGCGGCGCATCTGGCGCGTGATGGTGTTGCCGCTCTTTTCCTTCCACTCCCAGACCTTCGCGACGAAGTTCTTGCGTGCCTCGGCCGGGGTCGGGCCCATCTCGTGGCGGCTGATCTTCTGCTCCTGCAGCTGGCGCTCCACCACGATCTGCGTCGCGATGCCCGCATGGTCGGTGCCCGGCACCCAGAGCGTGTTGTCGCCCTTCATGCGGTGGTAGCGCGTCAGGCTGTCCATGACGGTCTGGTTGAACGCATGGCCCATGTGCAGCGTGCCCGTCACGTTGGGCGGCGGCAGCTGGATCGCGAACGACGGCGCGCCTTCCTTGGGCTGCTGGGTGCCGCGGTAGCCGGCCTTGGCGTAGCCGCGCTTCTCCCACTCCGGGCCCCAGTGCGCCTCGATGGCGGCGGGTTCGAAGGATTTGGACAGGCTTTCGAGGCCGGGCTGGGCGGTGGGGGAGGTGGATTCGCTCATTGCAAATGCAAAACGGCACCCTCGGGTGCCGTTGGTGACAGGGTGGAATTGCCCGCGATTTTACCGGGCCCCTTCGCGCGGCGGGCGCCACTCATAATTCCGGGATGCTGTTTCTGCTTTCCCCCGCGAAGTCGCTCGACTACGACACCCCCGTCCCCGCCGAAATCCCCGCCACCATTCCCCATTTCGAGGCCCCGCGCGGCCCCTCGGCCGAGTTGATCCGGCTGCTGCGCGACAAATCGCCGCAGCAGATCGCCGAACTGATGCACCTGTCGGACAACCTTGCCGCCCTCAACGTGGGCCGCTACCGTGCCTGGGCCGGCAAGAGCACGCCGACCAACGCGCGCCAGGCGGCCTTCGCCTTCAACGGCGACGTCTACGGCGGGCTCGATGCGCGCTCGTTCACGGCGGCGCAGCTCGCCTGGGCGCAGGAGCACGTCTGCATCCTCAGCGGCCTCTACGGCGTGCTGCGCCCGCTCGACCTGCTGCAGCCCTACCGCCTCGAGATGGGCACGCCGCTCGCCAACCGGCACGGCAAGGACCTGTACGCCTTCTGGGGCAGCCGCATCGCGGCGCACCTGAACGAGCGCCTCGCGGCCGACCGCACCCCGGTGGTGGTCAATGTGGCGTCGCAGGAGTACTTCCGCGCGGTCGACCTGAACGCGCTCAAGGCGCGCGTGGTCGAATGCGTCTTCGAGGAATGGAAGACCGACCGCTACAAGATCGTGAGCTTCCATGCCAAGCGCGCGCGCGGGCTGCTCGCGCGCTGGGCGGTGCAGCACAAGGCGGCCACGCCGCGGGCGCTGGAAAAATTCGACCTCGAGGGTTATGGTTTCGATGCGCAGGCGTCCCGTGCCGAGCGGCTCGTTTTCAGGAGGAAGACTTGAGATGTCACAGGCGATCAGTCCCGAGCTGAAGGAATGGCTGGTGTCGCAGCTCGCGGCAGGGCATTCGGTGCCCGCGCTGCGCGCGTCGATGCGCGCGGCCGGCTGGCAGGACGCCGCGGCCGATGTCGCGCTCGCGCAGCTCGAAGCCGGCTTTCCCCAACTCGATCCCGTGAAGCCGCCAGCGCGCACCGAGATGCCCGGCCCCGACCTCGACGGCGCACCGCTCTACATCGACACCGATGACCGCCGCGTGCAGGTGCTCCAGACGATGCAGCATCCGCGCGTCGTCGTGTTCGGCAACCTCGTGTCGCCCGAGGAATGCGAGACGCTGATCGCCGCGGCGCGCGTGCGGCTCGCGCGTTCGCTCACGGTCGAGACGCGCACCGGCGGCGAGGTGCTCAACGTCGACCGCACCAGTGAGGGCATGTTCTTCGAGCGCGGCGAGAACGAATGCGTCGCACGCCTCGAACGACGCATCGCGAAGCTGCTGCGCTGGCCGCTCGAATTCGGCGAGGGCCTGCAGATCCTGCGCTATGCGCCGGGCGCGCAGTACCGCCCGCACTACGACTACTTCGACCCCGACGAGCCCGGCACCCCCACCATCCTGCGGCGCGGCGGCCAGCGCGTGGCCACGCTCGTCATGTACCTGCAGGAGCCCGCGCAGGGCGGTGCCACCACCTTCCCCGACGTGGGCCTCGAAGTGGCGCCCGTGCGCGGCACCGGCGTGTTCTTCAGCTACGACGCGCCCGATCCCGGCACCCGCACGCTGCATGGCGGCGCCCCGGTGCTCGCCGGCGAGAAATGGGTCGCGACCAAGTGGCTGCGCGAGCGCGAATTCCGCTAGGGTGAACAGGCCCTCAGCATGAAGCTCCGCGCCAATGGCCTGCAAATCGAGGTCGACGACACCGGCGGCGAGGGCCGCCCGGTGGTGCTGCTCATCATGGGGCTGGGCATGCAGCTCTACGGCTGGCCCGACGAGTTCGTGCAGGGCCTGGTCGACGCCGGTTTTCGCGTGGTGCGCCACGACAACCGCGACGCCGGCCTGAGCGATGGCTTCGAGCATGCCGGCACCGGCAACGTGGTCTGGGAGACCATCCGCCACCGCCTCGGCCTGCAGGTGCGCTCGGCCTACACGCTGGCCGACATGGCGCGCGATTCGCTCGGCGTGCTCGATGCGCTCGGCATTGCGCAGGCGCATGTCGTCGGCGCCTCGATGGGCGGCATGATCGCCCAGCACCTCGCGGCCGAGTGGCCCGAGCGCGTGGGCCGCCTCGTGAGCATCATGAGTTCGAGCGGCGCGCGCGGCCTGCCGGGGCCGCGCAGCGACGTCGCGGCCATGCTGCTCAGGCGTCCGCTCGGACGCAGCGAGGCCGACCTCGTCGCGCACAGCGTGCGCCTTCTCAGGCTCATTCAGAGTCCGGCCTATCCGCAGAGCACCGAAGCCCTGTCCGCGCGCCTCACCTTCAGCATGCGCCGGGCTTACCGGCCGTCGGGCATCTTCCGCCAGATGCTCGCGATCGGCGCCGATGCCGGCCGGCCGCAGCTGCTGGCGCGCATCAAATGTCCCACGCTGGTGCTGCATGGCGAGGCCGATGCGCTGGTGCCGATCGCCTGCGGCGTCGACACCGCCAAGCGCATACCAGGCGCCCGGTTCGTCGGCATACCCGGCATGGGCCACGACCTGCCGCCCGAGGTGTGCGCCATCCTCGTCAACCACATCGCGCCGTTCCTGCATGCGGCGCCGGAACACCCCACACCATGAGCCTCGACAACGTTCCCCCCAACCCTGCATCCAGCCCCAACACGCCCGAGCAGTCGCAGCTCGGGCGCGCCTCCGACTACGCCGACCAGTACGACCCCACGCTGCTATTTCCGATTCCGCGGGCCACGCAGCGCGAAGCCATGGGCATCCAGGCCGGCGCACTGCCGTTCTTCGGCGCCGACCTCTGGACCGCGTTCGAGGTCAGCTGGCTCAACCTGCGCGGCAAGCCGCAGCTCGCCATCGCGCACTTCACCATTCCCTGCGAGACGCCCAACATCATCGAGAGCAAGTCGTTCAAGCTCTACCTCAACAGCTTCAACAGCACGCCGTTCGCGAGCCTCGAGGCGGTGCGCGACCGGCTGCGCGCCGATCTCTCCGAAGCGCTCTGGCGCGGCAGCGACCAGGCCGCAGGCATCGGCGTGAAACTGCTCGCGCCCGACATGTTCGACCGCGAGCCGGTGCACGAGCTCGACGGCCTCGACCTCGATCGCCTCGACATCGAGTGCACCCACTACCAGCCTGCGCCCGAGCTGCTGTTGAGCGACGCCAGCCAGCCGCCCGTGAACGAGACGCTCACCAGCCGGCTGCTCAAGAGCAACTGCCTCGTCACCGGCCAGCCCGACTGGGGCAGCGTGCAGATCCGCTACAGCGGCCCGGCCATCGACCAGGCCGGGCTGCTCGCGTACATCGTGAGCTTTCGCAACCACAACGAGTTCCACGAGCCCTGCGTCGAGCGCATGTTCACCGACATCTGGCAGCGCTGCCAGCCCAACAAGCTCGCGGTCTACGCGCGCTACACGCGGCGCGGCGGGCTCGACATCAACCCGTTCCGCACCAGCTGGCCGCAGGCGCTGCCGCCGAACGTGCGCACCGCGCGGCAGTAGCCCGTCCGCGCGCATCCCGAAGGCCCGCCCGCCTTGTCCGCCGACCTGAAGTCGCTGCGCCTGTTCGCCGCCGTGGCCGACCACGGCAGCATCAGCGAGGGCGCCAAGCGCTGCCACATCGCGCTGGCCGCCGCGAGCAAGCGCATCTCCGACCTCGAGGCGCGCGCCAGGCTGCCGCTCCTGGTGCGGCATGCGCGCGGCGTCACGCTCACCTCGGCCGGCCACGGCCTGCTGCTGCATGCGCGCGCCGTTCTGTCGGCGCTCGACCGGCTCGGCGCCGAGCTCGACGACTTCCAGAACGGCGTGGCGGGCGTCGTCAGCATCACCGCCAATGCATCGGCCATCGCGCAGTTCCTGCCGGCGCAGATCGGCTCGTTCCTGCGGCTGCATCCGGTGCTCAAGATCGACCTGCAGGAACGCGCGAGCACCGAGGTGGTGAAAGCGGTGCAGGCGGGCCTCGCCGACATCGGCGTGATCGAGGGCCAGACGCCCGCCGAAGGCCTCGAATGCCTGCCCTACCGCAGCGACGAGTTGGCGGTGGTGGTCGCGCGCGACCATCCGCTCGCGCGGCGCCGGCGCATCGGCGTGGACGAGGTGCTGCGCCACGACCATATCGTGGTACGCGAAGGCACGGCGCTGCACCGGGTGCTCGTGGCCGCCGCGCTCGAGGCGCAGGTGCCGCTCAAGGTGCGCATGCAGGTGGGCAGCTTCGACATGGTCTGCCGCATGGTCGAGCAGGGCGTCGGCATCGGCCTGCTGCCCTATGCGGCCATCCTGCCGCAGCTGCAGATCCTGAAGCTGCGCTGCCTCAAGCTCGATGCACCCTGGGCCGCGCGCCGGCACCTGCTGTGCGTGCGCCGTGTGCAGGAGCTGACCGTGGCCGCGCGCTCGGTGCTCGACCACCTCGGCCAGCCCGACTGATCGGTACCTGGCGCGAGCCTTCGCGCGGCACGAAGGCTCGCGCTCGCCAAAAAAGAATTGTTCTCCGGCGGCCGTCGCGCAAAGATGCGTGCAAACCAAAGGAGACATGCCCTTGAAGATCGTTCGCGTCAGCGCCACGCCGCTGAACATTCCCGTCACCATCGATGTGGTCGGCCTCAACAAGGAGACCTCGCTCTCGCTGTGCCTCACCGAGATCGAGACCGACACCGGCCTCGTCGGCCACGGCATGACCGCCATCACCGAGGAAGAGATCATCGCCGCCGCCGTGCGCGACGTGGCCGGCCCGGCGCTCATCGGCGAAGACCCGATGGCCACCGAGCGGCTGTGGGAGAAGCTCTACTGGCTGCTCTCGCCGCGCGGGCAGACCGGCTATGCGAGCCACACCATCGCCGCGCTCGACATCGCGCTGTGGGACCTGAAGGGCAAGGCGCTCGGCCAGCCGCTGTGGCGCCTGTTCGGCGGCGCGCGCGCCAAGGTGCCGGTCTATGCGACTTTCGGCTTCGGCTTCTTCGAGCGCGACCAACTCGCCGCCGCGGCCAAGCTCTGGGTCTCGCAGGGTTTTCAGCGCCTGAAGATGACCGTCGGCAACCACGCGCTCGCGCGCCGCGACGAGCCGCGCCCGCTCGACGAAGTCATCGCCGAGGACGTGCGCCGCGTCGCGGCCGTGCGTGAGGCCGTGGGCCCCGACGTGAAGCTCTACGTCGATGCCAACTGCGGCCTCGACCTGTTCCATGCGACCGAGCTCGCGCACCGCATCGAGCCCTACGGCATCAGCTTCTTCGAGGAGCCGCTGACGCAGAACGACGTGCGCCAGATGGCGACGCTGCGCAGCCGCACGCGCATTCCGCTGGCCTGCGGCCAGAACGAGGGCTTGGCCTTCCGCTTCCGCGACCTGCTGGTGAACCAGGCCGCCGACGTGCTGCAGCCCAACGTGACGATCTCGGGCGGCTATTCGCAGTGCCTGAAGATCGCGGGCATGGCCGCAGCCTTCAACGTGCCGATCGACAACGGCGGCGCCTGGCCGTTCCACAACATGCACCTGCATGCGGGCGTGTCGAACGGCGGGCTGGTCGAATACCACTACGTCGCGGTGCAGATGCTCAAGCAGATCTTCGACGGCCTGCCGGTGCCCGAGAACGGCTGGCTCACGCTGCCCGAGGCGCCGGGGCTGGGCTTCTCGCCCAATGCCGACCGCGTGCGCGAATTGGCAAAGCTGCCCACCTCCGGCGGCAAGGGCAAAGCCTGAGCAAGAACACCCCGATGCCGCGCAGACGGCACTGACAGACAACCTGGAGACATGATGAAGAAAAAAGCTACGCACTCTGTTCGTCCCGCGCGCCGGCAGGCGCTGCGCGCAGCCATGGCACTGGGCCTGGCGGGCGCCTTTGCCGCGCCCGCCGCCTGGGCCCAGAAATATCCCGACAAGCCGATCCGCCTCGTGGTCGGCTATTCCGCCGGCGGCGGCGTCGATGCGGTCGCGCGGCTGCTCGGCACCCGGCTCGCCAATGTGCTCGGCCAGCAGATACTGGTCGACAACCGCACCGGCGCCACCGGCATGATCGCGGCCGAGTTCGTTGCCAAGTCGGCGCCCGACGGCTATACGCTCATGATGGGCGACAGCGCGCTGCTGGCCGCCAAGCTGCTGCAGCCGAAGGCGCCGGTCGATCCGCTCACGAGCTTCAAGCCGGTGGCAGGCGCCTTCATCTCGCCGCTGATGATCGTCACGGGCAACGACTTTCCGGCCAAGACGCCGGCCGAATTCGTCAAGGAGCTCAAGGCCCGTCCGGGCCACTATTCGTATGCCACTTCGGGCGTCGGCACGGTGCATCACCTCGGCTTCGAGATGCTCAAGCAGACCAGTGGCAGCAAGGTGGTGCATGTGCCGTACCGCGGCGCCGCACAGATCGTGCCCGATGTGGTCGGCGGCCAGGTGCCGATCGGTGTGGTCAGCGCCACGGCCGGCATGGCCCAGGCCAAGGCCGGCAAGCTGCGCGCGATCGGGTTGATGAACACCGCCAAGCTCGAAGGCGCCGAAAGCGTGCCGGCGATGGCCGATGCGCTGCCGGGCTTCGACGTGGCGCCGCGCATCTTCGTGCTCGCGCCGGCCGGCACGCCCGACGATGTCGTCGAGAAACTCTCGGCCGCGGTCAAGACCGTGCTCGACACGCCCGAGGCCGCCGCCGCCGCGACCGCCCAGGGCACGCTGCGTGCCTATGCCACGCCGGCGCAGCTCGGCAAGGACATGGCCGAGGAGACCCGGCGCTGGCAGCGCATCATCGCCGAGCAGGGCATCGTGGGCGAAGGCAAGTGACGGTGACGGCGGTGCCCCATCTCGGCCTCATCGTGCCGCCGGCCGCGGGTGCCGTGCCGGTGGACGGCGCGCAGCTCTACGGCGATCGCATCCGCTTCAGCGCGCTCGGCCTCGGCCTCGGAGAGATCTCCACGCGCGGCTACACCGAGGTGATCGACACCGTGGTGGAGAAGGCCGTTGCCCTCAAGGCCGAGGGCGTGTCCGCGGTCTCGCTCATGGGCACCTCGCTGAGCTTCTTCCGCGGCGCGGCGTTCAACCGCGAACTGCAGGCCGAGATGGCGCGCGCCACCGGGCTGCCCTGCACGACCATGAGCAACGCCATCGTCGGCGGGCTGCGCCACCTGGGCGTGCGCCGCGTGGCGGTGGCCACGGCGTATATCGACGAGGTCAACGCCCAGCTGCGGCGCTACCTCGAGGACAGCGGCTTCGAGCCGCTCGCGCTCGAGGGCCTCGCGATCTCCGACGTGCAGGCCGTGGGGCAGGTGCCCACGCAGGTGCTGGTCGATTTGTGTCTGCGCGTGTTCGATGCCCAGCCCGGCGCCGACGGCATCCTGATCTCGTGCGGCGGGCTGGTCACGCTCGACGCGGTGCGCGAGGTCGAGGCGCGGCTTTCGGTGCCCGTGGTGTCGAGCTCGCCCGCGGGCTTCTGGGACTTGGTGCGCAACGCGGGGCTCGATGCGCGGGCGCCGGGGTGGGGGCGGTTGTTTGGCTGATTGGAGGCTGTTGAAGCCGGACTTCCGGACGCAGAGGGCGCAGAGGTTTCGCAGAGAACGCAAAAGAACAGCCGAATAAAAATTTGGTATTCCTTTCGCGTCTTCTGCGAAACCTTCGCGTCCTCTGCGTCCGGCTGTCCGCTCCCGCATTCACCCCAGCCAACGTTCCACGCGCGGCGCTTGCTCCAGCGCCCACACGCGCGCGCACAGCGCCTTTGCCTCCTCGATCGTCACCCCTTCGCCGTACAGCGCGAGCCGCTGCATCTTGTCCTCGATCTCGGCGCGGCTCAGGCTGTTGCCGGGGTCGCCCTTGGGCTCGTCCACGCGGCCGTGCAACATGCGGCCATCGGCGGTGCGCACGCTGACCTTGCCGATCCAGCGGGCGGGGTAGGCCGCATCGACTTCGGCGTCGAGTTGCATCGCGACCTTGTCGCGGAACGCCGCCACCTCGTCGGCGAGAAAGTCGCGGTCGAACTCGCCGAGGCCGGCGCGGCCATGCACCGCGATCAGCCCGAGCACCGTGCCCATCGAGAACTTGGCCTGGTGCACCGTGGCGGGCACCTGCACGCGCCCGAGCACGTCGATGGCGCCCTGGTGCACGTGCGCGGTCACGTGCGACACATCGGCCGGCCGTAGCCGGTGCGCGGTCATCACCTGCAGCAGCGCGTCGGCGGCGGGATGCGTGTGGCGGCACGAGGCGTGGAACTTGAAAGAGGTTTCGGCCAGGGCCCAGCGCGTGCCGAGCCGGTCGGTGAGCCGCGCCGGATCGGCGTCGCTCGACATGCCGGCCGCCAGGCCCTGCGCACCTTCGAGGATCTTCGCGGCGCCCGTGAAACCGTCCTGCGCCAGGTAGGCCGACATCAGTCCGCTCGCGGCCGCGTGCGCGCAATGCAGTTGCTTGGAATCGGCCGCATCGCGCAGAAACTCCCAGAGGCCGGCCGACTGCGTGCCGGCCGAGCCGAAGGCATGCAGCATCTGCGCAGGCGTGAGCGCGAGCAGGTTGCCCACGGCGGCCGCCGCGGCCAGCGTGCCCGCGGTGGCTGTGGTGTGGAAGGTCTTGTAGTGCGAGCGCCCGAGGAACTCGCCCACGCGGATGCCGACCTCATAGCCCGCGACCACCGCCGTGAGCAATTGCGCGCCGCTCGCGCCGAGGCTCTGCGCCACCGCGAGCGCGGGTGCGATCACCACCGCCGCCGGATGGAACACCGAGCCGTTGTGCACGTCGTCCTGCTCCACGAAATGCGAGGCCGCAGCGTTGACCAGCGCGGCGAACACCGGCGATGTGGTGCGGCGCGAGGTCAGCAGTTCGCTCGGCCCCTCGGCCGGGCCCATGGCCAGCGCGAAGCGCTCGATGCTTTGCACCGGCCGCGCGCTGCGCGCCGCGAGCACCGAGCCGAGCCAGTCGAGCATCAGGTCCTCGGTGCGGCGCAGCACGGGGGCGGGAATGCCGGCGAGCTTCAGCTCTGCCGCGAAGGTCGCGAGCACCTGGCTCGGGTGGTCGATGGTGGCGGAAGTCATAGAGGATCTTTTCGTGGAACACCGAGGAACCGGCTTTGCCGGGCCTCAGGTGTTGCCCCCGGTAGGGGGTTGGAGAAGCGACACGAAGTGCGCGGAGCCTGGGGGCGAGTCAAAAAGAACGCGGCAGCCCGAGCATGTGCTCGGCCACGTAGCTCAGGATCAGGTTGGTCGAGATCGGCGCCACCTGGTAGAGCCGGGTTTCGCGGAACTTGCGCTCGATGTCGTATTCGCAGGCAAAGCCGAAGCCGCCGTGGAACTGCAGGCAGGCGTTGGCCGCTTCCCAGCTGGCCTTGGCCGCGAGGTACTTGGCCATGTTGGCCTGCGCGCCGCAGGGTTCGCGCGCATCGAAGAGGCGGCAGGCTTCGTAGCGCATCAGGTTCGCGGCCTCGATCTCGATGAAGGCCTCGGCGATCGGAAACTGCACGCCCTGGTTCTGCCCGATGGGGCGGCCGAACACCACGCGTTCCTTGGTGTAGGCGGTCACGCGGTCGATGAACCAGTAGCCGTCGCCGATGCATTCGGCCGCGATCAGCGTGCGCTCGGCGTTGAGCCCGTCGAGGATGTACCTGAAGCCCTGGCCTTCCTCGCCAATCAGGTTCTCGGCCGGGATCTCGAGGTTCTCGAAGAACAGTTCATTCGTCTCATGGTTCACCATGTTGAGGATCGGGCGCACCGTCATGCCCTTGCCCACGGCCTCGCGCAGGTCGACGATGAAGATCGACATGCCCTCGGACTTCTTCTTCACGTCGGCGAGCGGCGTGGTGCGCGCCAGGAGGATCATCAGGTCCGAATGCTGGATGCGCGAGATCCAGACCTTCTGGCCGTTGACCACATAGCGGTCGCCCTTCTTCACGGCCGTGGTCTTGATCTTCGTGGTGTCGGTGCCGGTGGTGGGCTCGGTCACGCCCATCGACTGCAGCCGCAGTTCGCCGTTCGCGATCTTCGGCAGGTAGGCCCGCTTCTGCGCCTCGCTGCCGTGGCGCAGCAAGGTGCCCATGTTGTACATCTGGCCGTGGCAGGCGCCCGAGTTGCCGCCCGAACGGTTGATCTCTTCCATGATGACCGAGGCCTCGGTGAGCCCCAGGCCCGAGCCGCCATACGCCTGCGGGATCAGCGCGGCCATCCAGCCGGCCTGGGTGAGCGCATCGACGAATTCAGCGGGGTAGCCGCGCGCCTCGTCGATGCGGCGGAAGTACGCGTCGGGAAATTGCGCGCACAGGCCGCGCACCGCGTCGCGGATCTCGGGGAAGTTCTTTGGGTCGTTGGCGTGGGTCATCGGCTTGGGGGTGGATGCATGGGCCGACTCTATGCCGGTGCACGCGGTCGTGGATCAGCGATTGCGGAACCCTGCCTTCGGAAATTGCGAATGCGCGGGCGGTTTCGGACCTGTCCTGCATGCGGCCGCGCCGCCGTCCTCCACCGCGCAGGCGCCCGCGTGCGCATCGTCGCGCTGATTGAAAAAAGGAAACAACACCATGGCAGACGACCTGAACAAGCGCGGCCCCGAAGACCGCACCCGCATCAACGTGAACGAGCCGCACGAGGTGCGCTACTGGACCCAGACGCTGGGCGTGACCGAGGCGCAGCTGCGCTCGGCCGTGGCGGCCGCGGGCGTCGAAGTGAAGGACGTCCGGGTCTACCTCGGCAAGCCCTGAAGGGCGCAGCGCGCTGGCTACATCGCGGCAGCATCGCGTTACCTGCCACAGCGTCTTGTCGCGCCAACCGTAGGCACGCTCCTACACCTCCGGCGGGGAGGCGGCACGATACTTCTTGCCTCTTCTTCGCTTCAGGACGCGCAACGTGAATGTGCCCATTGCCGCGCCTCGCACCCCGGTGCGGGCCCACCCGAACATCGGCGCGGAGCCTTCTTCGGCTCCCATCGCGCGATGAAGGCCTCTCCCGGGGCTCGTAGCTGGATCGCCGCCGGTGTGCGCCACGAATTGCTGACCCGCGCGCTGCCTGCCCTGCGCCACGACATGGCCGCCCCCGTGTCGGTGATGCGCATGGCGCTCCTGATGCTCAAGCGGCAGATCGGCGCGCCTGCCATCGACGCCGCCGCGTGCGAGGAGCGCGTCTCGCTCATCGATCACCAGATGTCGGAGCTGGTCGAAGGCATCCGCTCGCTGCGCGACTGGGAGCTCGCCACCGCCGACGAAGGCATCACGCGCGGCGCGCTCGTCGCGCAATGTGTCGGCCTGATGCGCGCGGCTTTCGACATGCACGGCATCGTGCTCGACGTGGACCCGGCCGTGTCTCCCGGCACCGACGAGACGCGCTGGCCGCAAGGCGCGGCGCTGCGCTACCTGTTCCTGGGCGCGCTCGGCTACCTGCACGACGGCGAAACCGAAACCGGCGCGATCCGGATCGAAGCCCGCGGCGACGATGCGCTGTGCCTGCTCGGCACGCCGCGCGCATCGAGCGGCACCAGCCCGGTGCTCGATGCGCACCGCGCCCCGCGCGCGCTCGCCATCGATGCGATTGCGCTGCAGAGCCTGGCCGACGACCTCGGCTACACCGTCGCGCTCGAACGTGACAGCGTCTGCTTCTCCCTCGGGGCCCGCTGAGCCTTCCTGCGCACCGCGGCCTTGCCGTTGCCGCGTGCGGCGCGAAGCTCTTGCGCCAGGCGCCGGCGGTGCAGCCGCAAAAACGCGAGCAGCCGCTGTTCCGGCGCATGGAGGCCGCGGGTGCGGCCGGCCGTGGCGGTGCGTGCCGACATCTTGCGCAGCACCTCGGCCGACGGATCGTCCTCATGCCCGGCGAGCGCGCTGCCGAGCGCGAGCACGGCCGGATGCACGTAGGCCTTCTTGCAGACCGCGGGCGTGTTGCCGAGCTGCTTCGCGACCGCCGCGAGGATCTCCTTGGCCGTGTAGCGGCTGCCGTCGGAGGCGGTGCGTCCCGGCTCGCAGGCCAGCCGCGTGAGCTCGAGCGCCTGCACCGTGCCGTGCCAGGTGCGGAAATCCTTCGCCGTGAAGCGCTCGCCGGGCGAAGCCTCGGCCAGGTAGTCGTTCACGTCGGTCGACGACACGCTGTGCAGCGCGCCGTCCTCGTCCTGGTACCGGAACAGCGCCTGCCCGGGCAGTTGCTGGCACTGGCGCACCACCTTCGCGACGCGCGGGTCGTCGAGCTGCGCCTCGTGCATCACGCCGCTCTTGCCGCGAAAGCGCAGCTTCAGCGCCGCACCCTGCACGGCCGCATGCCGGTTGCGCAGCGTGGTGAGCCCGTAGGAGCGGTTGGTCTGCGCGTATTCCTCGTTGCCCACGCGCAGCAGCGTGGTGTCGAGCAGGCGCACCAGCGCCGCCAGCACGCGCTGGCGGTTCGGCGCGCCCCTGTCGCCGCCGTCCTGCAGGTCGCGCGCCACGCGGGCACGGATGCGCGGCAGCGCGAGCGCGAAGGCTTCGAGCCGCTCGAACTTGGTCTCGTCCTTGTGCAGTCGCCAGTCCGGGTGGTAGCGGTACTGCTTGCGCCCGCGTGCATCGATGCCGGTCGCCTGGAGGTGGCCGTTCGGCAGCGGACAGATCCATACGTCGGTGTAGGCCGGTGGAATCGCCAGCCTGCGGATGCGCGAGAGCTCGCCCGCATCGCGCACCCAGCGGCCCTCGGCATCGCGGTAGCGGAAGTGGTCGCCATGCTTCAGGCGCCGGATGCCGGGCATGTCGGGGTTCACATAGACGAGGCCGTTGGCGATGGACGCGGCCGTGGCGGCCGGTTTCGAGGGCGGTGAGGTCGAGGCGGTCGGTTTGGGGCGGGCCGGCATGGGGGTTGCGTGGTGGCGTACCCAGCGCTTGTGCCTGCACCGACAATGGGCGCCTGTAGGACGCCGCAATCGCCGCTGGTGCGATTGCGGCGCTTTCGTCTTCATTGGAGTTCCCGAAAAATGATGTCTGTTCCTCGACTGGCCGCCGTGTGCGCTGCGGCACTGTTCGCCGCCGGCTGCGCCGCACCCATTGCATCGACCGCGCCCGTGCCGCCCGCGCGCACGGCCGCTGCCGCGCCGATCAAGGTCAAGGTCTTCGTGGCCGCGATGTTCGAGATCGGCCAGAACAGCGGCGACCGCGCGGGCGAGTTCCAGCACTGGTACGAGCGCTACTGGAAAGGCGCCCGGCCCATCGCCGTGCGCGGCGCGCTGCAGCCGGCGTACTGCAATGCCGACGGCGTGTGCGGTGCGGTGCTCGGCATGGGCAAGGTCAACTCGTCGGCCTCGATGCAGGCCATCCTGCTCGATCCGCGCTTCGACTTCTCCGAGGCCTACTACGTGATCTCGGGCGTGGCCGGCACGCCGCCCGCGCGCGGCACCATCGGCGAAGTGAGCTGGGCCACCTGGCTCGTCGACTACGACCTCGGCCACCGCTGGGCGCCCGAGGAGAACAAGCCCGGCGAGCCCACCTTCATGCCGCGCAAGGGCTACGAGGAATACCGCCGCTTCAAGCTCGATGCCGACCTGGTCGGCTGGGCGATGAAGCTCAGCGCGAACACGCCGCTCAAGGACTCCGACAGCGCGCGCAAGTACCGCCTGCGCTACCCCGATGCCGCCGCGCGGCGCGCCCCTTTCGTGGGCACCGGCACCCACATGACCGGCGACACCTTCTTCCACGGCCCCGGCATGTCGAAGCAGGCGCAGTACATCGCCAAGCTCTACGGCGCCGACGACTACGTCATCACCGAGATGGAAGCCGCCGCGATCACGCTGGTGATCCAGCGCAGCCACGGCACCGGCCGCGTGATGAGCCTGCGCGGCGCCGTCAACTTCGACCAGGGCAACCCGAACGAAACCACGCTGCAGCACCTCGACCCTGCCCCCGGCGAGACGGCCGGCGGCTTCGCCGAGACGGTCGAGAACATCGCGCTCGTGGGCACGCGCGTGGTCGACCACATCGTCGCGAACTGGCCCCAGTGGCGGCAGGGCGTGCCGAAGCCCTGAGCGTTTTCAGGGCGGCGGCTGATCCACTGGCTGCTGCACCGGCTGCAGATGCCACGTCACGTTGAAGTCGAACGGCGTCCAGCGGCTCACCGTGACGCCCGCCTGGCGCAGCGCACGGCCGGTCCAGGTGTTGCAGGTCTCGAAGAGGTGGTAGCCGCCTTCGGCCTCGTAGAAGGCATCGTTGCCGGCGTAGTGCGCGCCGGGCACGGGGCTCGCGCGGCCCGCGGCCAAGGTCGCGCGCACGTAGTCCGCGAGCCGCGCGTACTGCGCCTGCGAGAGCGGCAGGTGCCACGCCCCTTGCTGCAGCTGGGCCCGCGTCAGGTAGGTCACGTGCAGCAGCGCGCGGTTGCCGCCGAACATGGCGCCCAGGGCGCGCGACGCCGTGAGGTCGGCCCAGGTCGGCGTGTGCAGATAGAACTCGCGGTCGCCCCAGCCGATGGCGACGAACTCGGCACCGGGCGGCACGGCCTCGAAGTGCGCCGGCGCAAAGAGCTGTCGCCAGTCGATGGTGGCCGAGCGGACCGGAAAGACCAGATCGGTGTGCACGCCGTTGCTCAGCACCCAGGCCTCGACCGCGGGCGACTCGGCCGGCACGCGCGCGGCGGGATTGGCGGGCCAGAACATCAGCAGGCAGGCCGCGGCCACGTAGAGCCCGGCCGCCGCCACGATGCCCGACAGCACGAACGCGGCGCTCCGGAGCCAGCGTCTCATCGCAGGCCTGCGTCTCAGAACAGCGACGCGGTGGCCGGCATGGCGGCACCTGCGGCGGTGCGCGGCGCGGCGCTGCTGCCCGGCGCGGCCAGCGCTTCGGGGCTGCCGGCCTTCGCGAGCGCGCCCACGCGCACGCCCAGCAGGCGCAGCGGCCGCTCGAGCGGCACGCGCTTCAGGCAAAGGCCGCCGGTCTGACGGATCGTCTTCGCGTCGTTCGTGAAGCGGTCGATGGTCTGGTCGCGCGTGGCGATCCTGAAGTCGTCGTAGCGCAGCTTGATGCCGATCGTCTTGCCGACATAGCCCTTGCGCTGCAGGTCTTCGGCCACCTTCTCGCACAGGTGGGTGAAGATCGCGCCGAGCTCCGCGCGGTCGCGCACCGCGTGCAGGTCGCGCTCGAAGGTGGTCTCGCGGCTCATCGAGACCGGCTCGCTCTCGGTGACGACGGGCCGGTTGTCGCGGCCCCAGGCGACCTCGTGCATCCAGGCGCCGGTCGACTTGCCGAAGTTCTCGATCAGCCAGCCGCGCTCGCAGGCCGCGAGCTGGCCGATGGTCTCGATGCCCAGGCGCTTGAGTTTCTCGTCGGCCTTGGGCCCGATGCCGTTCACCTTGCGGCAGGGCAGCGGCCAGATGCGCGCCTGCAGGTCGTCTTCGAACACCACCGAGATCCCGTTGGGCTTGTTGAACTCGCTCGCCATCTTGGCAATGAGCTTGTTGGGCGCCACGCCGATCGAGCAGGTCAGGCCGGTGGCGTCGAGGATGGCCTTCTGGATCAACCGCGCGAGCGTGCGCCCGCCCTCGCGCTGGCCGCCCGGCACGTCGGTGAAGTCGATGTACACCTCGTCCACGCCGCGGTCCTCCATCACCGGCGCGATCTCGGCGATGACCTTCTTGAACGCGCGCGAGTACTTGCGGATCTCGTCGAAGTCCACCGGCAGCAGGATCGCCTGCGGACAGAGCTTGGCGGCCTTCATCAGGCCCATGGCCGAGCCCACGCCGAACTGCCGCGCCGGGTAGGTGGCCGTGGTGATGACGCCGCGGCCCACGTAGTTCTTGAGCCGCGCGAACGACGCCACCGGAATGTCGGCCAGCGTGCCGCCGGGCGGCAGGTCGCGCATCGCCTCGTCGATGCTGCGCCGGCCGCCGCCGATCACCACCGGCAGGCCCTTGAGCTGCGGATAGCGCAGCAGCTCGACCGACGCGAAGAAGGCGTCCATGTCGAGGTGGGCGATGCGGCGAAGCGGGGCGGGTGGCGCGGACGGGGAACTCACGGGCCCGATTGTCTCGCGGCCGGCGCGTCCTTGCTGGCGCCGCGGGCCGGCCGGCCTGCGTGCCAGAATGCGGCCGACCACGGTTTTGAGCCGACCGTCCGATGGCATGAACCCACCCATGGCAACGAAAGGAATCCCCGGCATGGATGACGAAGTCGAAGGTATGACCATCACGCTGACCCCGGTGCAGATGGCGGCGGTGCTGGGCGACGAAGAGGTGCCCGAATCCGCGAGCCTCAGCAACCGGCTCTGGGGCACGGTGGGGCTCGTGGGCGGCGTGGTCGAGCTGGTCGGTGCCGGGGTGCTGTGCCTCGCGCCCGAGCCCACCATGGTCAGCAAGGCCGGCTGCGTGGTGCTCGGCGTGCACGGTTTCGACACGCTCGCCACCTCGGGCCGGCAGGTCTGGACCGGCGTGCCGCAGCGCACCGCCACCGCCGTCACCACGACCTCGGCCGCCGAGGCGCTGGGCGCGTCGCGCGAGACAGCCGAGGGCATCGGCCTGGCGGTGGATGTGGCGGTGCCGCTGGCGGTGACAGCCGGCCTCGGCGCTGCACGCATCGTTTCGGTGATGCGCGGCGGCCGCATCCGGCTGATCGAGCACGAGGCCGCCGCGGGCACGCGGCTCGGCGGCCACACCATCGCCCGCCATGTGGGCCAGACCGATGCCCAGCTGCTGGCGCGTGTGCGAACTCCCACCCGGCCCGGGCCCAAGGCCGTGTCGACCTTCAGCGATCTCGCGACGGCCGAGCGCGCCATCTCCGAGACGCTGCGCGCCAACTCGGCTGCCGTGAAGGCCTGGTCTCGCACCGCGGCCGCCGGCAGCAAGTCGCCGGAGATCGAGCATGTGGTGGGCTACGTGGTGGGGCGAGGCGTGCAGTTCGGCAGCACGGCGGTCAACGACCTCAGCGGCGTGCGGATCATCCTCAAGATGGAAAGCTACAACGGCAAGCCGTACTACATCCTGACCGCCTATCCGATCTGAGGCCAGCCGTGGCTGTACCGACGCGCTACAACCTGCTGGGCGACTTGACGAGCATCTACTTCGGCCAGGATGCCGATATCCTTTTCGGCGAAACGGCCGAGGAGATCATCGCGAGCCTGCGGGAGACCTGGACCGATGACGAGGTGCATGCGCTGCGCACGCAAATTGTCGATTTCATGAACGAGCACCACGACTCGGTCGAACTGGGGCAGGTTTTCTCGCGGGACTTCCTCCGCTCGTATCGGCCGCCGGAATTCGGGAACACCGCCGAAGAATTCCTCAGGTCCGTGCTGCTCGCGTTGCCGCTTCGCGGCTGAGCGGCTACAGCAAGCCCGCGGCCTCGCCCGTGGTCCAGACGTCGGCCCCGAGTTCCTTGGCGAGGGCCGTAATGAGCTGCTGGGTGCGCGCACGCAGCGGGACGATGCGGTCCCGAAGGCCTTCGCGCGGCAGCGTCACCGCGATGCCGGAGTCGTCGGAATCGGGGTCGCTCTCGCGAATGTAGAGCGTGCCATTGCGGGCCCACACTTTGACTTCCCAGCCTTGGTCCTGGTCGTCGTAGATCAGGCCTTCGTCCGTTCCCGCCAGTGCCTGCAGCACAGGGTCCATGGCCGCGAAGGTGTCGTACCAGGGAAAGGACAGGCGCACGCCCGCATCCTCGTTGTCGAAGCGAAGGTCGAGCCAGAAATACTGCCGCACCTGGCTCAGCTTCAGGCCATGCCGGCGCGCGATGGCGACGATTTGCCTGTAGTAGGCGGCGAGCTCCGCCTCGTGGCCGATCAGCTCTGCGCTGCGCACCTGCAGCCGTTCCGCGCGCGGGAACGAGGGCAGCACGAGCGGCTCGGGCCGGTGGTAGGCCACGGCCTGGAGTTCTTCCGAAAGATGGAAGGCAATCTCGGGCTCCAGCGCGTTGACCGGCTTGGCGTCGGCGAACCAGGATTCCACGTGCACGCTCCTGAAATGATCGAGCGGAGGATGTTAGCCGCACGGCGCCGTGGCATGCTGGCGCTCCCACTTCGAAAAAACCCTTCGACAGGAAGGAAGAAGCCGTGCACCGCTACGAACTCCTCGAGAACCTCACGAGCGTCTATTTCGGCCAGGATGCCGACGTGCTCTTCGGCCAGACCGGCGCCGAGATCATGGCCGAGTACAACCGGGATTCGACCCCCGGCGAGCGCAGCGCGCTGCGCGCGGAGATCGCCGATTTCGAGCAGACCCACCCCGCGCTCGAAGCCGATTTTGCGCGGCTGTTCGAGCGCGGCTGGCTGCCGCCCGATTTCGGCACGAGCGCGCGCGAATTTCTCGACCACGTGCGCGCCGCACTCGCGCCCTGACGGCGCTTGCCTCGGGCGCGCGCCCGCGCGATCATCTGCGACATCATGCAAACCGTCGCATCCATCCTCTGGCGCCGGCTCGACGCACCGGGCCATGACGCCTGCCGCCTCGAGCGCAACGCCTCGGCATGGCAGCTCGACGGCGCCGCCGTGTTCCGCCTCGAGGACGGCCGCATCGGCCAGCTGCACTACCGCGTGCGCTGCGACCTGCACTGGCACACGCAATGGGGCACCGTGCGCGGCTGGCTCGGCGGCGCGGCGGTCGACCTTTCGATCGCGCGCGACGCACGCGGCCACTGGAAGCTCAACGACGAGCCGGTGCCCGACCTGTCGCACTGCGTCGACCTCGACCTCGGCTTCACGCCGGCCACCAACCTGCTGCAGCTGCGCCGGCTCCATCTCGCGGTGGGCGAGGGCGCCGACGCGCCGGCAGCCTGGGTCGACCTCGACACCGGCGGCGGCCTCAGCGAACTGATGCAGCGTTACGAGCGCACCGCCGACGACGCCTACGGCTATGAAGCGAAGCGCTTCGACTATGCGGCGACGCTGCAAGTGACCGGCGACGCTTTCGTGCGCGACTATCCGGGGCTCTGGGTTGCCGAAGCCTGACCCGTCACTCGAACAGCGACCGGTCCCCCGCCACCAGTTCCCGATTCCGCCGCCGGTCCGCCGCAATCTCGCGTGCGAAGTCGTCGCTGCTGCCAATCGCCGGAATGTTGTACGCCTCGCGCAGGCGCGCTGCGAGCGCTTCGCTGCGCAGCAGGCGGTTGATTTCTGCGTTGAGGCGCTGCACCGCCGCGGCCGGCGTGCGTGCGGGCGCGAAGATGCCGAAGAGCGAATCGCGGTTCGCCTTCTCGAAGCCCAGTTCCGCCAGCGTGGGCACCTGCGGCAGCGCCTCGATGCGCGCGGGCGCGCCCACCGCCAGCGCCTGCAGCCGGCCGCTCTCGATGTACTGCAGCTGCTGCGCGGCGACGTTGGTCGACAGCAGCTCGAAGTGCCCCGCGAGCGCATCGTTGAGCTGCGGGCCGCCGCCCTGATAGGGAACGTGCGTGATCGCGAGGCGGCCCTGCGTGCGCACCTGCGCCAGCACCATGTGGCCGAGGGTGGCCACGCCCGAGGTGGCCCAGCGCAGCGCGCCCGGATGGCTGCGCGCCATCGCGACCAGGTCGTCGAAGCTGCGGCCCGCGAAGGCCGGCGTGCCGACCACCAGCACCGGCGTGCGCATGACGCGGGCCACGGGCGCGAAGCCGCGCAGCGGGTCGTAGCCCACGCGCGCGAGCAGCGGATGCAGCGTCAGCGGGCTGATGGCCGAGAAGGCGAGCGTGCAGCCGTCGGGCGCGGCGCGCGCGAGCGCATCCATGCCGACGCTGCCGCCCGCACCGGCGCGGTTCTCGACCCGCACCGGCACGCCGAGCGCCTGCGCGAGCGGCTCGGCCAGCGCGCGCGCCATGCCGTCGCTGACACCGCCCGGCGGATACACCACGATCAGCCTGATGGAGCGCGGCGGCCACGGCGGTGCGGCGGCCAGCAGCAGGCGCGGCGCCGCGCAGGCTGCTGCTGCGAACAGCGTGCCCGCCTGCCGCGTGAAGCAGCGGCGCGATCGCGCGGGCGTCTTCATGCGCGCGGCGCCTCGGCCGCGAGCCGGCGCAGCAACGCGGCGAAGTGCTGCGCGGGCAGGCTGTCTTCATCGGCGCGCGACACCAGCGTGAGCGGCGCGTCGAGCTGGCCGCCGTCGGCAAGCCGCGCATACGCGATCGCATGCGCATGCACGCCGGCCATCGAGGCCGGCACCACCGAGACGCCGACGCCGGCGGCCACGAGGTTGAGGTTGGTCATCATGCGGTCGACCTCGGCCACCACGCGCGGGCGCAGGCCCTTGGCCAGGCACAGCGCGAGCAGGTCGGCATAGAGGCCCGGCGCGCCCGGGCGGCGCACGAGGATGAGCCCTTCGTCGCAGAGCCGCGCGAGCGGCAGCGCGCGCGTGCCCTTGATGCCGCGCGCGAGGCGGTGGTCGCTCGGCATCGCGACGAGCACCGGCTCGCGCAGCAGCGTCTCGAACATCAGCCCCTCGGGCCGCGCCACGGGCACGCGCAGCAGGCCGCAGTGCAGCCGGCCCGCAGCCAACGCCTCGGTCAGCGCGGCGGCATGGTCCTCGCGCAATTGCAGGTCGACGCCGGGGTGCGCGCGGCGGAACGCACGCAGTGCGTCCGGCATGAAGCGGTGCGCCGCGGCCGAGCTCGTGAAGCCGACCGACAGCGTGCCCGCCTGGCCGCTGGCCACGCGCGCCATGCGCTGCTTCATGGCTTCCATGTCCTGCAGCATGCGCAGCGCCTCGACCTGGAACAGCCGGCCCGCGTCGGTGAGCGCCACCCCGCGCGGATGGCGGCGGAACAGCGGCAGGCCCAGTTCGCGTTCGAGCGCCTTGATCTGCAGGCTCAACGGCGGCTGCTGGATGCCGAGCTGCTCGGCGGCGCGCGTCATGTGGCCGGTCTCGGCCACGGCCGCGAAGTACTTCAGCGCGCGGATGTCCATGGCTTGTCTCTCATATGTTTTTTATATCGCAACGGCGGCTTTATCTTATTTGACGCGAAGTCATGTGCCACTTATCGTCCGGCCGCCGGATCGACAGGCGACCCGCGCTCGAACCCGGAGTACCGCATCCATGAACATGACCCAACTTCCCCGCTTGCGGCCCGCACGGCTGGCTTCGGCCGCCGGCCTCGCACTCGCGCTCATGGGCGCTGCCGCCGCGCAGGCCGCACCGGCCACTGGGCCCCGGCCCGCCGCCTGCCCGCAGCCCGTGCCCGAGAGCGCGCGCTGCTACACCGGCGCCGACGGCGCGGGCGCGTTCTACTGGATCGCGATCCCGAAGGACTGGAACCGCGGCGTGCTCGTGATGCATGCCCACGGCGGGCCCGAGACCGGCCCGCCCCGGCTCGCGCGCAGCGAACAGGACCTCCAGCGCTGGTCCGTCACCGTGAAGGCCGGCCATGCGTGGGCGGGTTCGACCTACCGGCGCGGCGGCTACGGCGTGACCATGGCCGCGGAGGACACCGAGCGGCTGCGCCGCATCGTGGTGCAGCACTTCGGCCCGCCGCGCCGCACGCTGCTGCACGGCCAGAGCTACGGCGCGGGCGTGGCCGCCAAGGCGGCCGAGCTCTATGCGCCCGCGGGCGGTGCCATCAAGAGCCCGTACGACGGCCTGCTGCTCACCAGCGGCGTGCTCGGCGGCGGCAACAGCGCCTATGACTTTCGGCTCGACCTGCGCGTGGTCTACCAATACGTGTGCCGCAACCATCCGCGCCCCGACGACCCGCAATACCCGCTGTGGCAGGGCCTGCCGCTCGACGCGAAGCTCACGCGCAAGGACCTGGCCGAGCGCGTGCGCGAGTGCACCGGCGTCGGCCTGCCGGCCGCACAGCGCACGCCCGAGCAGGCCGCGCGGCTCAAGACCATCCTGGCCGCGGTGAAGATCCCCGAGCGCGCGCTCGTCGGCCACCTGAACTGGGCGACCTGGCTGTTCCAGGACCTGGTGCAGCTGCGGCTCGGCGGCCGCAACCCGTTCGGCAATGTCGGCGTGCGCTATGCCGCGCCGACGCCCGCCGAGGCCGAGGCACTGAACGCCGGCGTGCTGCGCTATGCGGCCGATCCGCAGGCCAAAGGCGCGCTCGCGGCCGACAGCCAGCCCACCGGGCGCACCGCGCTGCCCACGCTGAGCCTGCATGCGATCGATGATCCGACCGCCTTCGTCGAACTCGAAAGCGCCTACCGCCGCATCCGCGATGCCGCGGGCACGGGCGACCTGCTGGTGCAAAGCTTCAGCGCCGAGCGCGAGCACAGCTACCTGGCCGAGTCGCAGTACCCCGCGCTGTTCGATGCGCTGCTCGACTGGATCGACAAGGGCGACAAGCCGACGCCCGAGCGCCTCGCCGCGCGCTGCGCGGCGCACATGGCGCGTTATGACACCGATGGCAAGAACGGCTGCCACATCCAGCCGGCATGGCAGGTGCCGGCGCTGGAGAGCAGGGTGCCTGCGCGCGCGCCCTGACGCTTGCCTTGCGCGCCCCGGCGGGTGCGCGTGGGCCTCAATGATCGTGATGCAGGTAACTCGCCTGCCGCGGCAGCCGCAGGCTCACCAGAAAGGCCACCACCATCATCGCGCTCACGTACCAGAAGAACGCCGACTCGTGCCCCAGCGCCTTCAAGCCCAGCGCGACGTACTCGGCCGAGCCGCCGAAGATCGCATTGGCCACGGCATAGGCCAGGCCCACGCCGAGCGCGCGCACTTCGGGCGGGAACATCTCGGCCTTCACGATGCCGCTGATCGAGGTGTAGAAGCTCACGATCGCCAGGGCGACGACGATCAGCACGAACGCCACCACGGGGTTGGTCGTGTGCTGCAGCGCCGTGAGGATCGGCACCGTGGCCAGCGCGCCGAGGCCGCCGAACAGCAGCATGTTGTTGCGCCGCCCGATGCGGTCGGACAGCGCGCCGAACACCGGCTGCATGCACATGTAGACGAACAGCGCGCCGGTCATCACGTAGCTCGCGGTCTTGATCGGCAGGTGCACGGTGTTCACCAGGTACTTCTGCATGTAGGTGGTGAAGGTGTAGAAGATCAGCGAGCCGCCCGCGGTGTAGCCCAGCACGGTCAGGAAGGCGGGCATGTGGTGCTTGAAGAGCCCGGCCATGGTGCCGGCCTCCTTGTTGGCCTTGGCTTCGGCGCTTTGCGTCTCGTGCAGCGTGCGGCGCAGCAGCAGCGCCACCACCGCGGCCACGGCGCCGATCACGAACGGAATGCGCCAGCCCCAGGCCTTGAGCTCGGCCTCGGTGAGCAGCTGTTCGAGCACCACAATGACCAGCACCGCGAGCAGTTGCCCACCGATGAGCGTGACGTACTGGAACGACGAAAAGAAGCCGCGCTGGCCGCGCAGCGCGACCTCGCTCATGTAGGTGGCGGTGGTGCCGTATTCGCCGCCGACCGACAGCCCCTGGAACAGCCGGCAGACCAGCAGCAGGAACGGCGCCCAGGCGCCGATCTGCGCATAGGTGGGCAGGAAGGCGATGACCAGCGAGCCGGCGCACATCATCGTGACCGAGATCAGCATCGACGTTTTGCGCCCGACCTTGTCGGCGATGCGGCCGAACAGCCAGCCGCCGATCGGCCGCATGAGGAAGCCCGCCGCAAACACGCCGGCCGTGTTGAGCAACTGCACGGTCGGATCCGACTTGGGGAAGAAGGCCGACGCGAAGTACAGCGCCGAAAACGCGTAGACGTAGAAGTCGAACCACTCGACGAGGTTGCCCGACGACGCCGCCATGATCGAGAAGACGCGATGGCGCTTCTCTTCGGGCGTGTAGTGGGGCGGGGTGGACGAAGGTGATGCGGCGGAGGCCGAGGGGCCTCCGCTGCCGGGCTGGGTTGCGGTCATGATGGCTCTGCCGCCTCGAGGGCGATGTTGTTGGAACCGTCATTCTCGGCACGCCTTTTGGCGCGTGCTTGTCAGCCGTTGCCGCAAGCCTGCGGCCGATGGGGACTTAGAAGGACCCCGGCAGCAGGATGCTCGAATCCACCGTGTCGATGTCGGTGCGGCCGCAGAAGGCCATCGTGAGGTCGAGCTCGCGGTGGATGATCTGCAGCGCGCGGGTCACGCCGGCTTCGCCGTAGGCGCCCAGTCCGTAGAGGAAGCTGCGGCCGATCAGCGTGCCGCGGGCGCCGAGCGCGCGGGCCTTGAGCACGTCCTGGCCGCTGCGGATGCCGCCGTCCATCCAGACCTCGATCTCGCGGCCCACGGCATCGACGATGGCAGGCAACGCGGCAATGGAAGAGGGCGCGCCGTCGAGCTGGCGCCCGCCGTGGTTCGACACGATGAGCGCGTCGGCGCCGCTCGCGGCCGCCAGGCGCGCGTCTTCCTCGTCCATGATGCCCTTGAGGATCAGCTTGCCGCCCCAGCGCTTCTTGATCCATTCGACGTCGGCCCAGCTCAGGGCCGGGTCGAACTGTTCGGCGGTCCACGACGACAGCGACGACAGGTCCTTCACGCCCTTGGCATGGCCCGCGATGTTGCCGAAGGTGCGGCGCTTGGTGCCGAGCATGCCCATGCACCAGCCCGGCTTGGTCGCGAGGTTGAGCAGGTTCTTCAGCGTGGGCTTGGGCGGCGCGGTCAGGCCGTTCTTGATGTCCTTGTGGCGCTGGCCGAGGATCTGCAGGTCGAGCGTGAGCTGCAGCGCCGACACGTTGGCGGCGCGCGCGCGCTCGATCAGGCGCTCGATGAAGTCGCGGTCCTTCATGACGTAGAGCTGGAACCAGAACGGATGGCGGCCGGTGTGTTCGGCGATGTCCTCGAGCGAGCAGATGCTCATGGTCGAGAGCGTGAACGGCACGCCGAAGGCCTTGGCCGCGCGCGCCCCGAGGATCTCGCCGTCGGCGTGCTGCATGCCCGTGAGGCCGGTGGGCGCAATCGCCACGGGCATGGCCACTTCCTGGCCGACCATGGTGGTGCGCGTGGTGCGGCCCTCCATGTTCACCGCCACGCGCTGGCGCAGCTTGATGCGCTGGAAGTCGCTTTCGTTGGCGCGGTAGGTGCCTTCGGTCCAGGCGCCGGAATCGGCGTAGTCGTAGAACATCTTCGGCACGCGCCGCTTGGCGATCACCCGCAGGTCTTCGATGGTGGTGATCTTGGAAAGGTCGGGCAAGGGGAGTCTCCTCGTTATCGCTTCTGGGGTTCGGCCGGTGCGGCGCAGGCGCGCCATTATGGACAGGGGCAGGCCAGCAGGCAGGCTGCGCCCGCGCCGAGTGTGGCGCCGTGCGGCGCAGCCGGCCTGAAAAAAACCAATGGCGCGGCTGAAAAGAATTCAGTGGGGCACGTCGTCGCGCAGCGCCTGCCGCAGCCACTCGACGAAGGTCGCGCATTCCCAGCGCTCCATCGCGCCGGGGCGCCAGCACAGGAAGTACGCATTGGGCGAAGGCACGCTGCGCGCCGAAAGCCGCACCAGCCGCCCGCTTTCGAGCCAGGCGCGGCCGAGCCGCAGGTGCATCAGCACCACGCCGAAGTCCTCGGCCGCGGCGTCGAGCGCCAGGCCCAGGTCATTGAACTGGTGGCCCGTGGCGGGCTCGGGCAGGCCGATGCCGCAGGCCTTGAACCAGATGCGCCAGGATTCGAGCGGCGTGCGCAGCAGCTGGGCACGCGCGATCTCGGCCTCGCTCGCGAAGCCGTTTTCGAACGGGCCATGGCGTGCGAGATACGCCGGGCTGCAGGCCGGCGCCACCTCGTCGGCCAGCAGCTGGCAGAACTCGCGGTCGTGGAACGGGCCGCTGCCAAAGCGCAGTTCGAGGTCGGCTTCCTCGGCCGTCTGGTTGCGCACCGGCATGGTGACCTGCAGCATCAGCTCGATGTTCGGATAGGCGTCGCGAAACTGCGCCAGCCGCGGCAGCAGCATCTGGCGCGAGAACGTGGGCGTGACCGCCACGCGCAGCCGCCGCACCTGCGACGCGGGCTCGCGCCCGGGCACCTGCTGCAGCGCCGCGATGGCCTCGCGCACGCGGGCCAGGTAGGCGAGGCCGTCGGTGCTCAGGCCGAAATCGCTGCCCGCAAAGAACTTGAGCCCGAGCTGCAGCTCGAGCTGCCGGATGCGATGGCTCACCGCGCTCGGGGTGACGCTGAGTTCCTCGGCCGCGAGGTTCACGCTGCGCAGCCGTGCGACCGCCTCGAAAGCGAGCAGGCCCTGGGTCGACGGAAGGCGCGTGGTGGAAACCATGGGGCGATGTTAGCCAAGCCCCACGCGCGGCAGCCTGCTAAGAAGCGGCCAGCGTGAAGGCGGCACCGTGCGTCAGCGCCGGATCGATCGGCCCTTGGCTGCCGGCCGCATCGGCTTTCAACACGATGGCGCTCGGCCCCTCGCCGCGCGGGCGACCGGGCTCGGCATGCAGCACGGCGTCGAAACCGTGCAGGCGTACGCGGCCGTCGTCGGCCACCGCATCGGGGCCGAGCAGCATGCGGTAGCGCGCGAGGCTGGCCGCGACGTCGTGCACCGCGACCTGCACTTCGGCAATGCCGCGCGCACCGTTGGCATGGCGGCGCACCTCGCCTTCGGGCACGCGCAGCGCCCTGGGCGTGATGTCGGCGCAGAGAAAGGGCAGGTCGTGCCGCACCTGCCGCGCCGAGCTCCAGGCGATCTGCACGCCGTCGGGCCGCTGCCGGGCGCCGGGCACGGCGGTCAGTTCGGACAGTCCGCGTTCGCGCGCGGCGGCCACGGCGGCGTCGATGTCGTCGGGCCACAACGCGAAGTCGACCAGACCTTCACCGGCCGCATCGAGCACGCGCCACCAGCGTTCTTCGGGCGAGGGCGCCGAGTAGGCGATCAGCTCGAGGTAGCTGCCGTCGTCGAACACCGCGAGCGCATTCGCGGTGTTGCGCCCCGGGTGCCTGCCGCCGGCGATGACGTTGAAGCCGGCGCGCCGGTAGTCGGCCACCGCCTCGTCGAGCGATGCGACGGCGATCACCACATGGTCCAGCGCCATGGGCATCGTCATTCCTCCAGCTTCAGCTTGGTCTCGCGCACGAAGGCGGTCCAGCGCTCGAACTCGGCGCGGGTATGCCGGTCGACGCCCGGTCCGTCGGTGGCCACGACTTCGAAGCCCGCGTCCGTGAGCCGCCTTTTCACCTCGGGCGCCTGCAGCGCGGCGCGGAAGCCTTCTGTGAGCGGGGCCAGCTTGTCGGCCGGCGTGGCCGCAGGCGCGAAGATGCCGATCCACGAATAGGCCTGGAAGCCCGGAAAGCCCGACTCGGCCACCGTGGGCACGTCGGGAAGGTCGGGCAGGCGCTGGGTGCCGGTGACGGCCAGCGGCTTGATCTTGCCCGCAGCGATCTGGCCCTTGAGCGCGGCGTAGCTCAGCAGCGTGAGCTGCGAGACGTCGCCCACCACGGCCTGCACGGCCGGCCCGCCGCCGCCATAGGGCACGTGCAGCACGTAGATGCCGGCGCGGCGCTTGATGTCTTCCATCACCAGGTGGTTCATCGAGCCGACGCCGGTCGATGCATAGCTGAAGCGCGAAGGCTCTTTTTTCGCCGCGGCGATAAAGCCGCGCAGGTCCTTGGCCGGCACCGAGGCCGAGGCGCCGATCACCAGCGGGAAGCGCACCGCCAGCGTGACGCCAGCGAAGTCCTTGAAGGTGTCGTAGGGCAGGCGCGACTTGGCGATCGGGTTGATCGCATGCGTGTCGAAGGCCACCAGCACGGTGTTGCCGTTGGGCGCCGATTTGGCCACATGGCTGGTGGCCAGCTGGCTGGCCGCACCGGGCCTGTTCTCGACCACCACGGGCCGGCCCAGGCGCTTTTCGAGCTCGGGCTGCATGATGCGCGCCGCGATGTCGGTGCTGCCGCCGGGCGGAAACGTGACCACCATGTGCAGCGGCGCGTCGGACGACTGCGCCGCGGCGGCGCCCGCCAGGCTCAGGGCGGCCGCGGCCAGCAGGGTGCGGCGGCGATGGGTTGGGATCTGCATCATGTTGGCCTTTCGATGTGAGTGACTTCTTCCGTTCGGCGTTTCGCTTTTCTTTCTTCGATTCTTGCTCAACCCATCCACTGGCTGACCGGCACCGCCGTGTCCTGCAAGGGCTGCGAGACCACGTCGACCAGCGCCGGGCCGTCGTGCGCCAGCGCCGCCTTGAGCGCCGCTTCGAGCCCGGCCGGGTCTTCCACGCGCCAGGCCTTCACGCCGAAGGCTTCGGCCACGCGCGCATGGTCGGTGCGGTTGAAGTCGACCGAGAAGTAGCGCTCGTCGTAGCCGGTTTTCTGGCTCGCCTTGATCCAGCCGAACACCGCGTTGGAGAACACGATCATCTTCAGCGGCACGCCGCGCCGCACGATGGTTTCCATCTCGCCGCAGGTGAAGCCGAAGCTCCCGTCGCCCATGACCGAGACCACCACGGCGTCGGGCCGGCCGAAGGCCGCGCCGACGCCCGCGGCCATCGAGAAGCCGAGCGCGCCGTGGGCGCGGTTGGTGATGAAGTGGCGCCCGGCCTGCGGCGCGTCGAAGTAGGCCGCGAAGTACGGGCAGGGCGTGCCGGGGTCGGCCACCACCACCGCGTTGGCGGGCAGCAGCCGGTTCAGTGCATCGACCACGCGCTCGGGCTTGATGGGGCGATCGGTCGATTGCGCCAGGCCCGCGAAGAAGGCCTGCTTCTGCGCGCGGCTGCGCGCCACGATGGCGCGGCCGTCGGCGGCATCGGCCGGCCGGTGCGCAATGCGGTCGCGCACCGCCGCGGCCAGCGCCGCCAGGCCCAGGCGCGCATCGCCGACCAGCGCCACGTCGGTGCGGTAGTTGGTGGCGATGGTGCCGGGGTCGATGTCGAGGTGCAGGATCACGACCTCGCGCGCCGGCATCTTCCAGTGCTCGGTGGTGGTCGAGCCCGCGCGTGCGCCGACGAACAGCACCAGGTCAGCCTCGGCGATGACATCGCGCGTGGCCTCGACACCGCCGTTGGTGCCGATCACGCCTGCATTCAGCGGATGGCTGCTCGGCAGGCTGCCGCTGCCGCTGATGGTGATGCAGACCGGTGCGTTCAGCTGCGTGGCCAGCGACTCCAGCTCGGCATGGCCGCCCGAGATGACCACGCCGCCGCCGCAGACGATGACCGGGCAGCGCGCCGCCGCGAGCTTGTCGGCCGCGCGTTCGACCTCGGCCGGGTCGGGCGCGAAGCGGTAGGCGGGGTAGCGGTCGTGCCCCGGCTGGGCCCAGACCTCGGCCGGATCGATTTCGTGCTTCTGCACGTCGTAGGGCAGGCAGATGTGCGTGGCGCCGGGCCGGCCGGTGACCATGGCGCGGAACGCACTGCGCACCGCATGCGGGATCTGGTCGACGCGGTCGATGGTGGTGTTCCACTTGGTCAGCGGCTGGTAGAGCGCCTGCTGGTCGAGCTCGGTCAGCGGGAACTTGCCGCGCGCGCCGACCGACACGTCCGAGGTGATGCCCAGCACCGGAATGGCCGATTCGTTGGCTTCCACCAGCCCGGGCAGCAGGTAGGTCGCGCCGCCGCCGCTCGGCCCTTCGCAGATGCCGGGCTTGCCGGTGACGCGGGCATAGGCGTCGGCCATGTAGGCGGCGCTGCGCTCGTCGCGCGTGAGCACGTGGTCCATGCCGTGATCCAGCCGCGCCAGTGCGTCGTAGAAGGGCAGGCTGGTGTCGCCGCACAGCCCGAAGATGTGCTTGACGCCGTTGAGTCGCAGCATGCGCACCAGCGCGTCGGCGCCGTTCATGGATGACATTCGATAAGCTCCAGCGGGGTGGATCCGTGAGCGGATCCAGTTAAGAACGCATTTCAGTATACTTAAAAGCATGCACAAGACAAGCGGCAGCCCGGTGGTGGCGCCCGTCCCCGTCGCACCGATCTCCAAGCTGCGGCGCGAACGCGGCTCGGGCGTCTTCGAGGCGCTGCGCGACATGGCGATCTCCTACCAGCTCAAGCCGGGAGAGCGCCTCAGCGAGATCGAGCTGGCCGAACGGCTGGGGGTGAGCCGCACGCCCGTGCGCGAGGCGCTGGCCCGGCTGGTGAACGACGGCTTCCTGCTGCCTGCCACGCGCGGCTTCGTGCGCCGCCCGCTCGACGTGCAGGAGACGCTCGATCTGTACGAGGCGCGCGTGGCGGTCGAAAGCGCCTGCCTGTCGCTCGCGATCCTGCGCGCCACCGACGAGGACATCGCCCAGGCCCGCAGCTACCTGGCCGGCAGCCGCAAGGCGCCGCCCGATGCGCCGGTGGAGCAACTGGTGGAGCTCGACGAAGGCTTCCATCTGCGCATTGCCGACATGGCGCGCAACCAGGAACTGCGCCGCATGCTGGGTGTGCTGAACGAGCGCATCCGCTTCATTCGCTGGATCGACATGGAGAACGTGGGGCGCGACGCCACGCAGAAGGAGCACCAGCAGATCCTCAAGGCGCTGGCCGCGCGCGACGAGGCAGCGGCGCAGCGCGTGCTCAAGGAGCACATCGGGCTGCGCAAGGAGCAGATCGTGGATGCCATCGCCAAGGGGTTGACGCGGATCTACTTGCCCGCCGAACGGCGCGGCTGAATCGCAGGGCCGGGCAGGTTCAGAACGCAGCGTGCGCGGCCGGGCGCGCACGACAGGACGGTCGCGGCACGGCGATGCTGACACCTTCGATCGCGCCGGCGATCGAGCGCGCCACCGCCTCGGCGGGCACCGCGATGCGGCCGGCCGGCATGCCGCGTGCTGTGCCCACGTCGGGGCGCACGACAGTCACCCGCACGCGGCCTGCGTGCTCCTGGCGCAGGCCTTCGGACACCGCATCGATCGCGTACTGCGTGCCGCAATAGACGGCCGCGTTCGGCGACACACCCTCGGCCGGCACCGGCGCCACGTTGACGATGTGGCCCGCGCCCTGTTCCTGCATCGTCGGCAGCACCGCCGCGATGCCGAGCAGCACGCCGCGCAGGTTGACGTCGATCATCTGCTCCCATTCGTCGACCTTGCGCGTCCACAGCGGCGCGAGCGGCATCACGCCCGCGGCGTTGACCAGCACGTCGATGCGGTCGTGCTGCTCGAGCGCGAACTCGGCGAACGATTCGACGTCGGGGCGCCACGTCACGTCGAGCCGCTGCCAGCTCGCGCTGCCGCCTGCGTCGGCGATCTGCCGGGCCAGCGCCTCGAGGCGCTCCGTGCGGCGGGCGCCGAGCACCACCTTGGCGCCGCGGCGCGCCAGCAGGCGGGCGGTGGCTTCACCGATGGCGCCGCTCGCGCCGGTGATGAGGACGACTTTCTCCTGGATTGCGCTCATGTGAAACTCCTCTGCGGTGTGTCTGCAGCATGGCGCAGGGGCTGCGCCGGCCATGCAGGGAAGTTTCGCGCGGACGGTGCCGCGGGCGGTAGACGGATCGAACGGGGTTCTTGCCTGATCCTGCAATCCACGCGCGAAAAGGGCGCTGGTTCAGCCCTTGCCGAGCGCCGGCCGCCCGAACAGGCTCGACGCATTGCTGATCGGCCCGAGCTCGGCCGTGGCCGCCAGCAGCGCGGGCGCGAGTTCGTGCATGCGATCGCTGCCCAGACGCGTGCGCGGCCCGGCGATGCTGATGACGCCGATCACTTCCTTGCGGCGGAACACCGGTGCCGCCATGGCCGACATGCCCGGCGCGAAGACCTCGTCGATCATCGCGTAGCCGCGCACCCGCGCCGCATGCAGGTAGCCGAGCAGCGCGCGGATCGTGGTAGGCGCCTTCGGGCCGTATTCGGCCGGCGTGCCGAAGCCCTGGCGCGAAACCAGTTCGAGCGCGCGCTCGTCGCTCAAAGTCATCAGCCAGGCATGGCCCGACGAGGTGCACGACAGCCGTGCGTCCATGCCCATGTCGGGGTCGTAGCGCAGGCCCGCCTGGCGCAGGCCCTGCGACTTGGCGACCCAGGTCAGGCGGTCTTCGTCGACGATCGAAAGGCGCACCAGCTCGCCCGACGTCTGCGCAAGCCGCTCCAGCAGCGGCTCGGCCACGTTCACGATGCCGGCGCCGCTCAGGAAACCGAGTCCGAGCGACACCACCTTGGTGGTCAGCACGTAGTCGCCCTGCTTGCGCGCCTGCCGCACGTAGCCGCGACGCTGCAGCTCGGCCAGCAGGCGGTGGCAGGCGCTCGGCGGAATGTCGAGCTCGGACGCGAGCAGCGTCAGCGGCAGCCCCTGCGGATGCTGCGAAAGATGCTCCAGCACGGAAAGGCCGCGATCAAGGGAAATGCTCATGCGCCGCATTATGAAATAGGTTTCCAATTTGGAAAGCCGTTGGCGGCGGCACCGAAGAATCGGCCGCATGCGCCCCATCGTCTACATCCTCAACGGCCCCAATCTCAACCTGCTCGGCGTGCGCGAGCCGCACCTCTACGGCAGCACCACGCTGGCGCAGGTCGAGCAGCTCTGCCGCCGCGTCGCGGACGAACTCGGCCTCGGCTGCGAATTTCGCCAAAGCAACCACGAGGGCGTGCTGGTCGACTGGGTGCAGGAAGCGCGCGAGCGCGCCGCAGCGGTCGTCATCAATCCCGCGGGCCTGTCGTTCCGCTCGATCCCGCTGCTCGATGCGCTCAAGACGCTGGAGCAGCCGATCGCCGAGGTGCATGTGACCAACATCCATCGGCGCGATGCGCTCTATCAGAATTCGCTGGTGTCGCTCGCGGCCACCGGCGTGATCTGCGGCTTCGGGCCATTCGGCTACGAGCTTGCGCTTCGGGCGTTGGCGCAGCGGCTGGCGCCGGCGCCAGCCAGCGCGGCCTGAACCCGCCCACATTCACCCTTCCAATCGCCAAGAGAAAACAGGAGACAAAACCATGAACCGTTCCATCGACCGCCGCACGCTGCTGGCCGCGGGTGCCGCACTGGCTGCCGGTGCCGCCGTGCCGGCCTGGGCCCAGAACCAGCCCACATTGCGCTTCGCCGCCGTGTTCTCCGACAAGGACATCCGCGCCGACATGATGAAGCAGTTCGCCAAGGACATCGAGGCCGACTTCAAGGTCGAGATGCACCTCAACTCGACACTGTTCCGCCAGGGCACCGAGCTGGTGGCGCTGCAGCGCGACAACCTCGAGATGGGCAACATCGCGCCGCAGGACATCTCCAAGCAGGTGCCCGCATGGTCGCTGCTGACCTCGGCCTACCTGTTCCGCGACGCCAACCACCTGAACAGCTTCTTCGCGAGCGACCTCGGCACGCAGATGAAGAAGATGGTCGAAGACCAGCTCAAGGTGAAGATCCTCGGGCCGACCTTCTTCGGCACGCGCCACGTCGGCATCAAGCCCAAGAAGCGCATCGGCACGCCCGCCGACATGACCGGCATCAAGCTGCGCATGCCGCCCGGTGACACCTGGCAGATGCTGGGCCGCTCGCTCGGCGCCAACCCCACGCCCATGGCCTATGCCGAGACCTACACCGGCCTGCAGACCGGCGCGATCGACGGCCAGGACAATCCGCTGCCCAACGTGCAGAACATGAAGTTCTACGAGGTGCTGTCGCAGATCGTGCTGACCTCGCACCTCGTGGCCTTCGACGTGTTGGCCGTCAACATGAAGACCTGGCAGGGCATGTCGCCCGCGAAGCAGCAGGCGTTCCAGGCCGCCGCCGACAAGGCCATCGCCTGGAGCACCGCCGAGCACCAGAAGCGCGAGGCCGAACTGGCCGAGAGCTTCCGCAAGCAGGGGCTCGAGGTGTATGCGCCCGACATCGCCGCGTTCCGCGCGCATGCGCAGAAGGCGTACCTCGCCTCGGCCGACGCCAAGAACTGGCCCGCCGGCATGCTCGACAAGATCAACGCGATGAAGTGATGAAGGCGGCCACTGCCATGCCAGGCCGCATCCTGCACGCGCTGCACCGCTTCGCCGAAGCAGTCGCGGCGCTGCTGCTCGCGGTGATCTTCGTCGCCTTCATGGTGCAGATCGCTGCGCGCTACCTGTTCGACTGGCCCGTGGGCTGGACCACCGAGCTGTCGCTCGTGGCCTGGCTCTGGCTGGTGCTTTGGGGCGCGGCCTTCGTGCTGAAGGACGAGGAAGAGATCCGCATCGACATCGTCGCCGGCATCGCGAGCCGGCCCGTGCGGCGCATTGCCGGCGCCATCGCCTCGCTCGGCGTGATCGTGCTGTTCGGCATGTCGCTGCCCGCGTCGTACGACTACGTGAGCTTCATGAAGGTCGAGAAGAGCTCCTACCTCGGCATCCGCATGGACTGGCTCTACGCGATCTACCTCGTCTTTGTCGTGGCCGTGATCGCACGCAACCTTCGCCTGCTCGTGCGCGGACCCGCGCGCACCGCATCACCCGCCGACCCAACCGCTCCTCCCTCCGCATTGTGAATTTCACCAGTCCCCTCTCGCTGGCGCTCTACGCGATCGTGGCGCTCAGCCTGCTTGGCGTGCCCGTCGGGCACGCGATGATCGCCGGCTCGGTGCTGTACCTGCACCTCAAGGGCATGGACATGGGCGCCGCGGCCGAGCAGCTGCTCAACGGCACCTACTCGAGCTTTCTGCTGCTCGCGATCCCGCTCTTCATCCTTGCGGCCACCATCATGAGTTCGGGCAGCATCCTCGACCGGATGCTGCGCTTCTGCAATGCGCTCGTGGGCCGATTTCCGGGCGGGCTTGCGCAGGTCAACGTGCTGCAGAGCATCGTGTTCGCGAGCATGTCGGGCTCAGCGCTGGCCGATGCCGCGGGCTCGGGCAAATTGATGCAGGCCATGATGACGCGCGACGGCAAATACACGCCGGGCTTCGCGGCCGCGCTGAGCGCCGTCTCATCGGTGATCGGCCCCATCCTTCCGCCCTCGATCCCGCTGGTGCTCTATGCGCTGGTGTCGGGCACTTCGATCGGCTATCTCTTCATCGGCGGCGTGCTGCCCGGCCTGCTGCTCGGCGTGGTGCAGATGGCGCTGATCTACGTGCTCGCGCGGCGCCGCGGCTTTCCGCTGGAGCCGAAGGTGCCATTGCGCGACATGCCGCGCATCACGCGCGAGGCGTTGCCGGCGCTGATGCTGCCGGTGATTTTGCTCGGCTGCCTCTACAGCGGCGTGACCACGCCCACCGAGGCCGCCGGCATTGCCGCCGCCTATGCGCTGCTGATCTCGGTCGGGCTCTACCGCAGCATGCGCTGGGCCGACCTGTACCAGTCGCTGCTGTCGAGCGCGCGCATGAGCGTGTCGATCGGCATGCTGATCGCGGGGGCGCTGGTGTTCAACTACGTCATCACGTCGGAGAACATCCCCGCCACGCTGAGCACCGCGATGAAGGGGCTGAGCCTTTCGCCGCTCGCCTTCCTGCTGCTCGTCAACCTGATCCTGCTGGTGCTCGGCGCTTTTCTCGAAGGCTCGACCATCATCCTGATCATCCTGCCCGTGCTGCTGCCGACCGCGGTGTCGCTGGGCATCGACCCGGTGCACTTCGGCGTGATGGCGGTGCTGAACATCATGATCGGCCTGGTCACGCCGCCCTACGGCCTGCTGCTCTTCATGATGAGCAAGATCGCCAACGTCTCGATGACGGTGCTGGTGCGGGAAGCCTTTCCGTTCCTGCTGGTGATGATCGGCGCACTGGCGCTGGTGACGGTGTGGCCGGACCTGGTGCTGTTCCTGCCGCGGCTGGCGGGGTATTCGGGGTAGCAGGCGTCGACGTAACGCTCAATCGCTCGGATACGATCCGTGTCGACGCGCTCTTTTCACGGCGCGACGGTCCGACAACATGCTTGCCGCCCTCTACTACTTTCTGATGCTCCTGCTCGGATTCGCTTGGTACAAGTACGGGCAGAACCTGCTGCAGAAAGGGCGTTGGGACGAGAACGGCAAACGCACCGAAGGATTCGCAGGGCCGGTGGGATTGCTGATGGCCGCTGCCCTGGCCTGCTACTTCCTGTTCGAGTTCTCGCGTGCGCTGGTCAGGGGCGAGGTGCCGTGCGTCGGCAAGGCCTGCAAGATGCAGGTCTACACCTTGGCTGCGAATGCCGGCGAGTACTGGGCCAACATGTTCTTCCTCGCTTGGATGGTGCTGGGCCTGGGCTATGCGGTGTATGTGACGCTGAAGATCTGGTTCCGAGCGTAGACGTGCGCGGCTATGCGGATCCGGCAATCCAGCGTTGCCATTGGACGGGGAGCACTTCGACGGCAAGCTGCCTATCATGGCTTCATGCCTCGCATCCCGCTCTTCCCCAATGACACGATGGACGCTGCCCAACAGGCGGTCCTGACGAAGATCCTCTCCGGCCCGCGTGGCCGCATCCAGGGGCCCTTGCGCGCGGCGCTGTACAACCCTGAACTCGCGGACAAGTGGCAAGCGCTCGGTGCGCTCCTTCGCTACGGAACCTCGCTGTCGCCGCGGCTGTCGGAGATCGCGATCCTGGTCACGGGGCGTGCCTGCAATTCGCCGTTCGAGTGGTACGCCCATCGCATCGAAGGCGAGAAGGCCGGCATCGAGGCGCCTGTGCTGGAGGCACTGCTGGCGCGAACGGAGCCGCCCGGCATGTCGGAAGACGACGCGGTCGTCTGGCGCTATGCGGTCGAACTCAATCGCGACAGGTCCGTCTCCGGCCCCACCTATGCGGCCGCGCTCGATCGCTTCGGCGCCCGGGCCGTGGTGGAACTGACCGCGCTGATCGGCTACTACACGATGGTCGCCATGACGCTCAACTGCCATGAGATTCCTCTGCCCGAGGGCGTGACGCCGGCTTTCCCGCTGCCCCAGCATGAGGCGCCGCAATGAAGGATGCAGGCCATGCCAGCGGCTGGGACTGCCACGCCCACCTGTTCGGCCCGTACGAGCGCTTCCCGCTGGCGCCTGAACGGAGCTATACGCCGCCCGAGGCGCTGGCGCCGCAGTACACCGCGCTGTTGCGTCGGCTTGGACTGGCCCACGGCGTGCTGGTGCATGCCAGTGCCTACGGAGACGATCACTCGTTGTTGCTGCATGCGCTCTCGGCCCAGCCCAACCTGCGCGGCGTGGTCGTGGTGCGTCCCGGCAGCGCATTGCCGCTGGCGGACCTGCACGCGCGACGTGTGCGCGGCGCGCGTTTCAGCCATCGCAGCGGGGCCGGCGCCAACTTTGCCGGCAGCGCGTCGTTTGCCGACCTGTGCGTGCTGGCGCCCGCGCTCGCCGATGCCGGCCTGCACGCTGAACTCTGGACCGATTGCCGCGCGCTTGCGGAGATCGCCGACGACATCGAACAGCTTCCGGTGCCTGTGGTGATCGACCACATGGGCGGCTTCGATGCGAAGTCCGGCGTGGACGATCCCGGCTTTCGCGCGCTGCTGCGGCTGCTGGAGCGAGGGAAGGTCTGGGTCAAGCTGTGCGCCTACCGCAACCTGCTGGGCGAACGCGACTGGGAGGTGGGGCGCGTGTTTCAGCAGAAGATGGTGGCCGCGAACCTAGAGCGGCTGGTGTGGGGCAGCGACTGGCCGCACCTGCGCGTGACGCCCGCGCCCGACGCGGTGCAACTGCTCGACATGTTCATGGATTGGGCGGGCACCGACGACATCGTTCGCCAGGTGTTGACGGTGAACCCGGCGCAGTTGTATCGCTGAAGGGACGGGGCTGTGCCCCATCGATGGCGTCGTCGCCGTGCCTCAACCGTCGACGGGCGCCGTCGCCTGGAACGAAGCGCGTTGCGTGATCTCTCCATGCCACTGTGCTAGATGCGGCGCGAGCGCGCGCCAGCCCAGCGTGTCGAAGCGGTAGTCAAGATAGCCGAGCGCGCAAGCCACGGTGATCGGCCCGATCGAAAGCGGCGCCCGCATCAATGCGTCCGCCTCCGACTCCAGCAACGCGAGCGATGCCCGCACCTTGAGCTCGAAGGCGTCCAGCAAGGGCTGAAGCGGCACGGCGCGCTCGCGCTCGTTGCGCCAGAGGATCAGTGCGTCCAGCAGCCCGTCGCCGAATGCGTGCCAGCGCAGTGCTTGCCAGCGGGCTTCGCCGGTGCGCGGAAAGAGGGTGCCGCCAGCCAGCGCGTCGAGGTATTCGCAGATCACCACCGAATCGAACAGCACCGAGCCATCCTCGCGCACGAGCGTGGGGATCTTCGACAGCGGGTTCACCGCCATGATGGCCGCGTTGGGCTTGAGCATGGCGGCCACCGACCGCACGAGTTCCAGCCTGTCGGTCAACCCGAGCTCATGCGCACAGACCATCACCTTGCGCACGTAGGGCGACTTGGGCGACCAGTGCAGCGTCATTCTTTCCGTCATCAAATCACCTCTTTGTCGCGCAACGCGGCGATGTCCGCGGACGCATAGCCCAGCTCCGACAGGATGTCGGCACTGTGCTGGCCCAGCACCGGCGGCGCGGACTGGATCGGCAAAGTATCGCCGTCGAACCGGATCGGACTCGCCACCAGGGTCACTTCCACGCCGGCCGGATGCGGCACGCGCCGGAGCATGTCGCGCGCCAGCACCTGCGGCTCCTTGAACACGTCGGCCACGGAGTTGATCGGTCCGCACGGCACGCCGGCAGTGTCGAGTGCGGCAATCAGCTTGTCGCGCTCCCATTCGCCGAAGGCCTCGTTCAGCAGCGCGGACAACGCAGCGATGTTGCGAACGCGCTGCGCGTTGGTGGCGAAGCGCTCGTCCTGGGCCCACTCGGGATGGCCGAACACCTGGCACAACTTGGCGAACTGGCCGTCGTTGCCCACGACCAGGATCACCTCGCCGTCGGCACAGGCATACACGTCCTGCGGCTGGATATTGGGATGGGCATTGCCATTGCGGCGCGGCACCTTGCCCGACACGAGGTAGTTCATGGCCTGGTTGGCGAGGGTCGCCACCTGCACGTCGAGCATCGCGATGTCGATGTGCCCGCCGACGCCGGTTTCGTTGCGGCGCGCCAGCGCGGCCAGCACCGACACGGCGGCATACATGCCCGTCATGATGTCGACGATAGGCACGCCGACCTTCTGCGGGCCGCCGCCGGGTGTGCCGTCCTTGCCGCCGGTGACGCTCATCAAGCCGCCCATGGCCTGGATCAGGAAATCGTAGGCCGGCTGATCGCGGCGCGGGCCGGTCTGGCCGAAGCCCGTGACCGAACAGTAGATCAGCCGTGGATTGACCTTGCGCAGCGAGGCCTCGTCGAGGCCGTAGCGCGCGAGCGTGCCGGCCTTGTAGTTCTCCAGCACGATGTCGGCGCGTTGCGCCAGCTCCTTCACGATCTTCTGGCCTTCGGGCTTGTCGAGGCTGACTGTGATGGAGCGCTTGCCGCGGTTGACGGCCAGGTAGTAGCCGGCCTCGCGGGTGTCCTTGCCCTCGGCGTCTTTGAGGAAGGGCGGGCCCCAGCTGCGGGTGTCGTCGCCGGCGCCGGGCCGCTCGACCTTGATGACCTCGGCGCCGAGGTCGGCCAGGATCTGGCCGGCCCAGGGCGCGGCGAGGATGCGGCTGAGGTCCAGGACCTTGACGTGGGCCAGCGGGCCTGCGTTGTTCATGACGGTGATCTCCTTGGTGCCCTCGAATTCTGGAAGGGCGCAGACGCCGCGACTACCGCCGCGGCGTCAACCCTGGAATGCGGCATGGCGCATAGCGGGCAATTGCTTTGGTTCTTGCATAGCAGCATTGACGAACCGCGGCTGGTCGCCGCGTGAGGCGCTGCATAGAGTTCACGCGCCGACAGCGACGACAACCACAAGGAGCATTGATGACGCGTGACGAACCTGCTTTCTTCCAACGGCCCTCGAGCGGCCAGGCCATGCGTCCGTGGCCCTGGGCCGTGGCCGCCGCGTTGGGCGCCACGGCTTGCGGCGGCGGCAACCAGAGCTTCGCCGACACCGGTGCGCTGCCGACGATGGCGCCGATCGCGTCATGCGCGGCCCTGGCAGGGCGGCGATTCGGGCCTGCTTCCATCGGGCTGTCGACTTCGGGGATGAGCGTGACCTCGGCCGAGGTCGTCGCTGCTGCAGCTGAATCCGCTGGCACCACGCAAGTCACGCACGCGCTGCCGGAACACTGCCGCATCCGCGGCGCGATCCAGCCCGTGGATGCTGCGGCGCCGCCCATCACCACGGCGGCGCCGTGCAGAGCCTGCCCAGCGGCGCCGCGCAGCCCCAGTACATCGACCTCATCGCGATGTCGATGGACTGGGTGGAAAAGGACGTGACGCCGCCCGATGCGCCCGTGCTCAGCGCCAAGCAGGCGGTGCCGCCGTACGAGGTGAGCGCCACCCGGCCGATGTGCCGCTATCCGGCGTACCCGCGCTTCATCGGCGGGAGCGCCGCGCAGGCCGCCAGCTTTCGCTGCACGACCGAGTGAAGACTGCCAGGCACCGTCAAAGGTGCTTGGCAAGCTCCATCTTGGCGATGGCGTTGCGGTGCACTTCGTCAGGACCGTCGACCAGCCGCACGGTGCGCTGGTGGGCATAGGCTTCGGCGAGCCAGAAGTCCTGGCTCACGCCGCCGCCGCCGTGGGCCTGAATCGCCCAGTCCACCACCTTGCACGACATGTTGGGCGCCACCACCTTGATCATGGCGATCTCGGCGCGGGCCACCTTGTTGCCCACGGTGTCCATCTTCCAGGCCGCGTTGAGCGTCAGCAGGCGGGCCTGATCGATCATGCAGCGCGACTCGGCGATGCGCTCATGCCAGATCGACTGCTCCGCGAGCGGCTTGCCGAACGCAACGCGTTTTTGGAGCCGGTCGCACATCAGCTCGAGCGCGCGTTCGGCAGCGCCGATCGAACGCATGCAGTGGTGGATGCGGCCAGGGCCCAGGCGGCCCTGGGCGATCTCGAAGCCGCGTCCTTCGCCGAGCAGGATGTTCTCCACCGGCACCCGCACATTCTCGAGCGCCACCTCCATGTGGCCGTGCGGCGCGTCGTCGTAGCCGAACACCGACAGGTGCCGCACGATCGTGACCCCGGGGGTATCGCGTGGCACCAGCACCATCGACTGCTGCGCGTGCCGCGGCGCGTCCGGGTCGGTCTTGCCCATCACGATGAAGATCTGGCAGCGCGGGCTTCCTGCGCCCGAGGAGAACCATTTGCGACCGTTGATCACGTAGTGATCGCCCTCGCGCCGGATGGCGCACTGGATGTTGGTGGCGTCGGACGAAGCGACGGCGGGCTCCGTCATCAGGAACGCCGATCGGATCTCGCCGGCCAGCAGGGGCTTCAGCCACTGCTGCTTCTGCGCGTCGGTGGCGTAGCGTTCGAGCGTCTCCATGTTGCCGGTATCGGGCGCGGAGCAGTTGAACACCTCGCCCGACCAGGAGACGCGGCCCATGACTTCGCACAGCGGCGCGTAGTCGAGGTTGGAGATGCCGCCCTGGCCCTCATAGGGATGCGGCAGGAACATGTTCCACAGCCCCGCGGCGCGCGCCTTGACCTTGAGTTCTTCGATCAGGGGCACCACTTGCCAGGCGTTGCCCGCGCGCCGGAATTCGTCCGTCTCGCGGTGGTAGCGCTCCTCGTTGGGATAGATGTGCTGGTCGAAGAATGCGTGCAGGCGCTGCAGCAACTCGGCGGACTTCGGCGACGGTTCGGCGAACATGGAATCTCCTTTGATGATGGCGCAATTAAATCGGCACTGCGTTCGCCCCGTCGTCACTCCAGCGACAGCTCAGCGGCCGGTGAAGACCGGTGCACGCTTCTCGGCAAAGGCGCGCTGGGCTTCTTTGGCGTCGTCCGTCTTGGCAATCTGCGCCGTCATGTCCTGCTCGTAGCGGTAGCCATCGCGCAAGCTCATGTCTTCGATCGTGTTGAGCGTGTGCTTGAACATGCGCGTGGCGATCGGGCTCTTGGCGGCGATGTTGCGGGCGATCGACAGCGCCTTCGGCATCAGCTCATCGGGGGGCACGCACGCTTCGACGATACCCAGGCGGTAAAGCTCCGCGCCGTCCACGCGCGTGCCGGTGAGGGCCATGAAGCGCAGGCGCGAGTGGCTGAACAGGCGCATGGCATGGCGGCCACCGCCGAGCAGGCCGACGTCCACTTCAGGCATGCCGAGCGTGGCCTTCTCCGATGCGACGAGGATGTCGCTGGACGCCGCCATGGCGAGGCCCGATCCGAGTGCGGCACCGTTGATCGCAACCACCACCGGCTTGGCGCACTCGCGGATGGCGTGGAAGCATTCGCGGGTGCGGCGCGAGTGGGCCGGCAGATCGCCCGGGCCCTTGATGACGTCTTTGCGGCCCTTGAGGTCGGCGCCGGCGCAGAACACCTTGCCGGCACCCGTGAGCACCACGGCGCGCACCTCGTCCAGTTCGGAGATGCGGTCCAGCGCGAGCGTGAGTTCGTCGTTCAGCGTGCGGGTCAGGGCATTGACCGGCGGTGCGTTCATCGTGAGGGTGGCGACGAAGTCCTCGATGCGGACTTCGAGCTGGGTCAAGTCGTTCATGGATGGGTTCCTTTCGTTGTTGTTCAGTTCGATGGAGGGGGCTGGTTCTTGTACTTCACGCCGCATCCCGGACCCGATGGCAGCCGCAGCTGTCCATCCTGAACCGGCAGTGGGGTGAAAGGGTCGTCCTGCAGGTGCAGGTGTTCCGACAGCTCGCACGCATAGGGCAGGCTGCGGACCACGCTGGCGGCGTGAGAGGCCATCGCCTGCAGCAGCGCCGGGCCGAATGCCGCGCCGACGCGGCAGCCCACCTCGCCGGCCTCGCACAGGCGCACGGCCTGCAGGAATCGACGCATGCCGCCCAGGTTGGTGACCTTCAGATTGATGACGTCCACGGCACGCTCGGTCACCAGGCGGAACACATCGCGCACGCTCTGCGCGCTTTCGTCGGCCTCGATCGCCACCGGCAGTGTGCGTGTCAGCAGCGCGAGGCCGGCGAAGTCGGCGGCTGGCACCGGCTGCTCGATCAAGGCGATGTCGTAGCGCTCCATGCGGCGGAAGGCCGCGATCATCTGCTTGGCACTGTACGACTGGTTGGGGTCCAGGGTCAGCGCCACGCCCTCTCCGGCGGCGGCGCGCACGGCGGCAATGCGCTGCAGGTCGACGTCGGTGTCGCCCGAGAGCTTCAGCTTCAGTTGCCTGTAGCCTTCGGCGGCCAGCCGGGCCGCGATGGCGGCCATCTCGTCGGGCGCCTTGATCGGCAGGATGCGCGACAGCGGCACCGTGTCGCGCAGCTTGCCACCGAGCAGCACGTGCACCGGCACGCCCACGTGGCGCGCCAGCAGGTCGTGCAGCGCCATGTCGATCGCGGCCTTGACGGTCGGCTGATAGGCCAGCGTCGCGTCGATCTCTTCCATGGTGGCAGCGATATCGTCCACGGCACGCCCGACCAGGCGCGGGGCCAGCAAGGCAAGGCCGGCCTCGGCGCCGGCGCCGTGGGTCGAGATGGCCGGGATGGCGTGGCAGTAGCCAAGGCCCTCGTGCCCGTCCTCATCCACCAGGCGCAGCACCCAGCCTTCGAGTCGCGGCACCTGGGCGCGCGCAAACTTCCACTGCGAGTCGGCCAGCGCCTGGGTGCAGGGCTGCCAGGTAGCGGCGGCGATCTTCATGGGACCGGTCACTGCATCGAGATCTTCGCCTTGACGATGATGTTCTTCCACTTGTCCGACTCCGCTTTCATCAGGCGCTGGTAATCGGCCGCGGTAGAGGTCACCGGCAGGGCGCCTTGCTGCAGAAACTGCTGCTGCGTCTCCGGCGCTTCAACCGCGGCGACGAAGGCATCCCGGACCTTGGTCGCGATGTCTGCCGGCACGCCCTTGGGCGCGACGATGCCGTAGGTGGTTTCCATCGTGACCCCGGGCAGTCCTCGTTCCGCCGTGGTCGGCACGTTGGGCAGTTGCGGCGCGCGCGCGGTGGCGGCCACGGCCAGCGCCTTGAGCGAGCCGCTCTGGATGTGTGCGAGGACCGGCAGCAAGTCCACCATGGCGACCTGCACTTCGCCGCCCAGCAGTCCGGTGATGGCCGGGGCCGCGCCCTTGTAGGGCACGTGCAGCATGTCGATGCCGGCCTGATCGTCGAAGATCTCCATGCCGATGTGCGGCGTGGTGCCGGGGCCTGCCGAGCTGTAGCTGAGCTTGCCGGGTTCGGCCTTCGCCTTCTTCACCAACGCCTCCAGCGAATCGATGCCCGACTTCTTGTTGACCACCACGACGCTGGGGATCTTGGCCACCAGGGTCAGGTACTGGAGGTCGCCCAGCGTGTAGGGTGCCTTCATGAGGTTGGGCATGCCGGCCAGCGGACCGGGCGCCACCAGTGCGATGGTGTAGCCGTCGGGCGGGGCCTTCACGGTGGCGTCCACACCGATCACGCCACCGGCGCCGGCGCGGTTGTCCACCACCACGGGCTGGCGCAGGGCCGCGCCCACTTTGATCGCCAGCAGCCGCGCGATGGCGTCGGTCGGGCCGCCAGCCGCATAGGGCACGATCAGCTTGATCGGCCGCGCCGGCCAGTCCTGTGCCTGCGCGGCATGGGCGGTGAAGAGGCTGCCGACGAGCGCCAGGGCAAGCGCAGCGGAAAGGGTGCGGCGGCTGTGGGCCATGATTTTTGTCTCCGTGAGTTCGATGCGGCCAGTCTAGGAGCCGGACATCCCGTGAGCCATGCACCGATCGCGCAAGGCTGCTATGCAGCCCCGACCTGACGGATCCTGCAAAGCAGTCATGTCGGAGGCGGCATGGGCGGCGGCCGCAGCGGGGCTAGAGTCGTCGCCAACAAGGAGACACCCGATGAGCCGCCCGACACGCCGCCGCATCCTGCTGGCCGCCGCCAGCCTGGCTGCCACCCCGCTGGCCGCCTGGGCCGCCTTCCCCGACAAGCCGATGCGCCTCGTGGTGCCGTTTCCAGCCGGTGGCGCGGCCGACCTCATGGCGCGCGGGCTGGCGCAGCGGCTCGGCGAACAACTCGGGCAGCAGGTCGTGATCGACAACCGCGGCGGCGCCGGCGGCACGGTCGCCTGCGAGATCGTGGCGCGCGCCCCGGCAGATGGCCATACGCTCCTGTTCGGCACCATGGGCACCCAGGCGATCAATCCCGCCCTCTATCCCAAGCTGCGCTACGACCCCGTGAAAGACTTCGCACCCGTCGCCCTGACACACCTGACGCCCCGCGTTCTGGTGGTGGGCCCTTCGGTGAAGGCACGCACCGTCGGCGAACTGGTGCAAGCCGCGAGAGCGATGCCGGGGCAGTTGAGCTATGGCTCGGCCGGCAACGGCAGTTCCAGTCATCTCTCCGGCGCGTTGTTCGAAAGCCTGGCCGGCCTCGACCTCGTGCATGTTCCGTACAAGGGAAGCGCGCCACTGCTGACCGACTTGTTGGCGGGGCGTGTCGACGCGACATTCGATTCGTTCACCGTCTACGAAGAGCACATCCGATCCGGCCGGGTACAGGCGCTGGCCGTCACATCGCGCAGGCGCATGGCCGCCTTGCCGCAGGTTCCCACGCTCGCGGAGGCGGGCCTGCCCGGCTACGAGGTCTCGAACTGGCTCGGTGTGCTGGTGCCTGCCAACACGGACAAGGACGTGGTGCGTGCACTGAATGCGGCGGTGCTCCGCGCCATGGCCAATCCCGACATGAGGCGACAGCTCGTGGCACTGGGCATCGAGCCCGTCGGTTCCACGCCAGAAGAGTTCGCCGACCTGATCAGGAGCGAGATCCCGAAATGGGCACGCATCGTCAAGGCTTCCGGCGCCAAGGTGGAATGAGCGACTGGCAACCTCTGCCGCCGCAGGCGCCCGTCAGCGAAGGCATGGTGGATGTCGGCGGATGCCGGCTCTGGTATTGGGACACCGGGGGGGCGGGAGAGCCGGTGGTCCTGCTGCATGCGGGCAGCCAGAGCGGAGCCGGCTGGGGCTACCAGCAACCCGCGTTCGCCGAGGCGGGGTTTCGGGTCATCGGCTATTCACGACGGGGCTGCTGGCGCTCCGAAGCGGGCGATCGCACTGCGCCGGGGATAGCCGCGGAAGATCTTCGCCGCCTGCTGGACCATTGCGGCATCGCACAGGCCCATTTGGTGGCCGTCGCGCTGGGCGCCTTCTATGCGCTGGATTTCGCCTTGCTGCATCCACAGCGGCTGAGAACTCTGACGATCGCATCGTCCCACCTGGGCATGGACAGCTCGGAAACCGCGTATGCCGAAGCGAATGCACGGCTGCGCCCGCCGGCGTTCGATGCCTTGCCGATCGAAATCAAGGAGCTTCACCCGTCCTACCGTGCCGCCAGCCCGCAAGGCGTGCAAGCCTGGTTGGCGCTCTCTCGACAGGCGCGAACCGGGCCACCGGTCGTGGCGCAGCGACCTTTCCCCATGACATGGGAACGCGTTGAAAGCATCCGGCATCCGACCTTGCTCATGACGGGCGACGCCGACCTCTATGCGCCGCCGGCCTTGCTGCGCATGCAGGCACAGCACATGCCTCACGCGGAAGTGGCCGTCGTTCTGGAGTCGGGACACTGCCCGAACTGGGAGCAGCCAGACGCTTTCAACCGGCTCGTGCTGGACTTCCTTCGGCGCCAATCGGGGCAAGGCTGCGGCCCATAGCGTGCGATCCGATAATCACGACCCATGCACAAGCCTCGCGCCACGGACTTTCAACTGGACATCGCCGCCGACCTCCAGAAGTGGCGCGCCTTCGTCGCGATCGGCGAGCTTGGAAGCCTGACGCGCGCGGCGCTGTTCCTTGACAGCAACCAATCCTTCTTGAGCCGCCAGGTGAACGCACTGGAGCGCGAATGCGGTACGCGCCTGTTCAATCGCACGGGCCGTGGCGTGGACTTGTCGGAAGCGGGCCTGCGCCTGTTTCCCCAGGTGAAGGAACTGCTCGAACGTGCGCAGGCGCTGGAACACGACATTCGTGCCGACCTGCGCGAGCCCGTCGGCACGGTCACGCTGGGCAGCCTGCCTTCGATCGGCACCATCCTCACCGGCCGCCTGTACGCCGCCGTGCGTGCGCAGTTGCCCGGCGTGAGCCTCAAAGTGCTGGAAGGCTCCAGCGGCCAGGTGGAGGAGTGGCTCACCGACGCGCGCGTGGACATCGCCATCCTCTACCGCTACACCGCCACCTTGCCCGAGGGGGAGGAGAGCCTCGCCACGGTCGACAGCTACCTGATCGGCCAGCGCGGTGACCGGCTCACGGCCGGTGGCCAGGTGCCCTTCGCCAGCCTCGACGATCTGCCCTTCATCCTGCCGAGCGCGCCCAACGGCCTGCGCACGGCGCTCGATGCCGGCGCGCGCCATACCCGCATCACCTTGGCGCCGGTGATCGAGGCGGATTCGCTGCCGCTGCAAAAGCAGCTGACGGCACAGGAAGGCCTGTACACGGTGCTGCCACTGCACGCCGTGTGGCAGGAGGTGCAGGAGGGCAAGCTGCAGGCGGCGCGCATCGTCGAGCCACCATTCCAGCGCACCGTGGCGCTCGCCTTCTCGCGGGCCAAGGGCCCGTCGCGCGCCGTGACCGCCGTGACCGGTCACATCGTGCGCATCGTCGGTGAAATGGCGAGCCAGGGGATGTGGCGGTCCTGATGCCGTCCACGGTCGTACCCCTGCGCGGTCGAGCACAGAAGCCGCGCGGACTGCGCGCTCATGCCGTGTCTCTGGGCTTGAAGATGTGAACGGCCTCGCCGCGCGCAAGCTTCTCCACCATCTGTGCGATGCGTCGGGCGCGCGTCTCGGGTTTGACGGCGGTCTGGATGCGCCACAGCACCGCATAGCGATTGGATGCATTGAGGGCCGCAAAGAAGGCCTTGGCCTTCGGCTCGGCCTCCAGCGCCGCCAGCAGGTCCTCCGGCACTGCGGCGGTACGCGCGCCGTCGTAGGCCCGCGCCCACCGTCCGTCGGCTTTGGCGGCTTCGATCTGCGCGAGGCCGGGTGCCTGCATGCGGCCGGCCTCGATGAGCGCCGCGACCTTGTCGACGTTGATCTTCGACCAGATGCTGCGCGCGCGCCGCGGCGTGAAGCGCTGGAGAAAGTGCTGGTCGTCGAGCCCTTTCTTCTGGCCGTCGATCCAGCCCCAGCAGAGCGCGATCTCCACCGCCTCGGCATAGGTGACGCTGGGCTCGTCGGCGCCCCGCTTCGCGATCTTGAGCCAGAGGCCGTCGGAGGCGGCGTGGTTCTTCTTCAGCCAGGTCTCGAAAGCCTTGGCGTTCTTGAACAGGACCGGGGCGGCGTCGGGTGCGGTGGCTGGTTTGGCGGCGAGCATCGCATGAGTGTAGGAGCGGCCGCGGAGAGCCACGCCACTTCCCGCTCGGAATGTGCGCCCACGCGCCGCAACCGCCGCCGGCCGCTGCGCACAATGGCGCCCATGGACGCTCTCAAGACCCTCGGCCTCTTCGTTGCCACCGCACTCGCCGAAATCATCGGCTGCTACCTGCCTTACCTCTGGCTGAAGCAGGGCCGGTCGGCCTGGCTGCTGGTGCCGGCGGCGCTGAGCCTGGCGCTTTTTGCGTGGCTGCTGGCGCTGCATCCCACAGCCGCGGGCCGCGTGTATGCGGCCTATGGCGGGGTCTACATCGGCGTCGCCATCCTGTGGCTCTGGGCCGTGGACAGGGTCACCCCGTCCACCAGCGACTGGGTCGGCGTGGCGGTGTGCTTCGTCGGCATGGCGATCATCATGTTCGGGCCGCGCGGCGCGGGGCGCTGAGGCGGCGGATTCATCAATCCATCCGCACCTCGCGCCGGAAGCGCGCGAGCGTCCATCCCTGGCCCAGCAGGAACATGCGCGTGTGCAGCTCGGCCAGCGTGGCGGCCGGCACCTCGCGGCCCAGGTAGGCGAGCCGCTTGCCGCGCACGTCGGCGAAGCCTGCCTCGTGCTCGCGCGCGAGGCGCTGCCAGAGCGCATGCGCGCCCGGCGACTGCCTTGCACCGCTCATGAGGCAGATGCCCCGGCCCAGCGCCCACCGGTACACGGCCGAGGCCAGGCCGCACCGCTGCCAGGCCGTGTCGTACTGCGAGTGCGGTGCGCGGATGTGACGGTCGGCCCGGCGGTCCAGTTCGACGAGCCGGTTGAACACGGTGTAGCCGACGAGGCGGTCGCTGCGCAGGTCCTCGATATAGACATACAGCTCGCCGTCGGCCTCGCGCAGGCGCGCGCGCAAGAAGTGATGCGCCGGCGCGAGCGCCAGGCCGGGCACGTCGCGAAGGCGTGGGCCCATCGCGCGCATGCGCTCCTGCACCGGCGCGAGCGTGCCGGCCGGCGGGGCCTTGCCGGGGTCGACATCCACGCGCAGTTCGGCGGGCCGCACGCGGCGAGGCCGCATCCACTGCATCGGCAGCAGCATGGGCCAGATCGGACGCAAGGGCAGGGCGCACGGCATGGCCGGCGTCATGGCGCAGCCGCCGCGGCGCGGCGCTCCTGCCGTCGGGCGATGGCGTCGTGCGGCACCACGAGCACGTCGCTGGCGGCGCCGCGAAGCACGCGCTGCGCCACGCTGCCGCAGAGGAAATCCGCCAGTGCCGCCCGCCTGCGCTTGCCCACGACCAGCAGGTCGGCGCGGGTGTATTGCTGCTGCACCGCCAGCTGGCGCGCGGGGTCGCCGCGGCCGATCGCGGCCACCACGCGGTTGCGGCGTGCGCTCGATGCGTCGGACAGCTGCAGCAGCCGTTCGCGCGCATGGCGGGCACAGGTGTCGCGGTAGTGCTCGATGACGCGCGTCGACACGTCGGCGTAGCGCAGCTTGCCCTCGTAGGCGGGGCTGAAGGCATGGAACATCTCGACCTCGGCCGTGCCGTCGAAGGCACAGGCCATGTCGACCAGCGTGCCCGAATCGCGCCCCAGGTCGACGGCGACGAGGATGCGCGCGTAGTTGCCCGCCGCCGCATCGCTGCGGCTCACCAGCACGGGCTTGGCAGCGCGGCGCAGCAGGCGCTCGGCGGGCTGGCCGTGGAAGAACGCCGCGAGCGAACGATCGACATCGTCGCCGATTACGACCAGGTCGCACCAGCGCGCTTCTTCGGCGGCGGCATCGAGACTGCCGCTGGCGTCGTCGACCTTCTTCACGAGGATGCCGAAGCCTTCGGCGGTTTCGAGGCAGAGCGCGGCGAGGCGCAAGGCCGCGCCGGCATCGGCAGGCGCCGCAAAGCCCGCGGGCGCGTACATGATCTTGAGCAGCGCGCCGTGCGCCTGCGCGAGGAAGGCCGCGCGTGCCACTGTGCGCAGGCCGCGCGCCGACAGGTCCGTCAGCGCAAGAATGGATTGGATGTTCATCGGTGCTCTTTCCGCATGGCAAGGCCGCCGCGGCCGCACCCGCCTGCATGGAGGCGAAGCGGCCGCGAACGGCGGAGGGATCAGCCTGGAGAAAAGCGCGGCATGCCCGCGAAGGGGCGCGCCACCGCGCGGGGCGAGTGCCCGGCGGTCGATGGTGAGTGCTGAAGGAGGGGAAGGGGAGGCTGACCGCCGGGCTCAGGGATGTGCGAGGGTCTGGTGCGACCCCGCCAACATCCGCACGGTGAAGACCGTGCGCGATGAGTCGCGGATGGGAGCCTGGCGTTGCATGGGGGCCGAGTGTAGGAAAGCCCGCGCGCAAAGGCAACGAGAGCCCTCACGTTCTCTGCCAGATTGCGGCGACCTCGGCGCGCGCTCAGTAGGGCGGTGCCTTGCGCGCCCGCTGCGCGCGCGCCGCCTCGGTCCACCATGCGAGGTCGTCGGCAAAGCGACCGAAGGCACGGACCAGCGATTCGCCCGCGCTGCCCGTGGGCTTGCCCGCCGCATCGAGCGTCTGCGAGATCGGTCCCACGGCGAGCGTGCTCGACACCACCACCATGCCCATCTCCGACAGGATCGAATGCCAGGCCGTGCCCGAGCGCACGCCCGAGAAGCGGCCGGCCGAGTAGCTCGCGATGGCGGCGGGGCGCCAGAACCACTCCTCGAGAAAGTGGTCGGTCAGGTTCTTCAGGCCCGGCTGCGGTCCCCAGTTGTATTCGCCGGTGACAAAGACGAAGGCGTCGGCGGCCTTGATCTTCTGCGCCAGGGCTTCCATGGCCGGCGGTGCGCTGCCCTTGGGATATTCCTTGTACATGCGGTCGAGCATCGGCAGCCCGACAGCCTGCGCGTCGACCAGTTCCGCGTCGGCACCGCGTGCACGCAGCCCGGCGACGAGGTAGTCGGCGAGCCGGATGCCCATGCGGTCCGAGCGGTAAGAGCCATAGAAAACCAGGATCCTGTCAGTCATGCGTCGTCGCTCCATGCGTGGCGGCCACCGCGGCCTGCGGAGAAGGCTACCCCATCGGTGCGGACCATGGCGCCCGGCATTATTTGGTAGCAGCATCTTTGCCGTCGCGTCGCTACCATTGCCGGCCATGAATCCGCCGCCCGCCCTTCGCATCGCTGCTGCTGTTGCTGTCTCCACACTGCCGCTCCTTCTTGCCGTGACGGCCGCCGGACCGGCGCGCGCGGCATCGCCCTCGGCACAGGTGTTCATTGCGGTGAAGAAGCCCGAGGCGGTCGATCCGGACTGGCGCGCGCGGCTGTGCGCGCTGCTGCCGCAGCCCTGCGATGCGCAGGCACTGGCGCTCTACAGGCTGCGCGGCGGCGCCGCAGGCGACTATGCGGCGGTCTCGGCCGAGCCGCTCGCCATCGCGCGCGTGCAGCGAAGCGGCAAGGCCGCGGGCGGCTGGCAATTGCAGCGCCTGCACGACTTCAGCGGCTATGCCGAAGCCATCCGCAACGACCCGGCCAACCCGATGTCCGATGCGCGCCTGTCGCTCGCGCCCGCGCTCTATCCCGTCGCTGAGGGCCAATGGGCCGCGGCTGTGGTGCAAACGGTGTCGGAGTCGTACTCGGGCGGCGGCGCCACGTTCAGCAAGGCCGACTTCGTGCCGCTCGAAGGCACGCGCCTGGTGGCCGAGGGCATTCCTTTTTCGTGCAGCAAGATGGTCCGCGCCTGCTTCAGCGAGAAGGAATACAAGCAATCGAGGCACTGCCACGACGAAAGCAGCGGCAGCCTTCGCATCAGCTACGGCCCGCCGGCGCGGCCCGGCGAGCCCTACCGCTGGCAGTACACCTGGCTGCAGAGCGAGTGGCCCGCGCATGCGCCTGCGCACGCCGCCGCCACCTCGCGCCTGCACTTCGCCGCCACCACCACCGAGCGGGTCGGCTTCTGCGGCGGGCCGCAGTAGCAGGCTGCAGTCAACGCCGCGGCACCGTCACCGCGCCGACGTAGAGCGTGCGGCCCGCGCCGAGGCCGGCCAGCACCAGCGCAATGCCGACCCCGATGAAGAGCCAGGCCGAAGCACGGAAGCTGCCGGTCCAGCCGTGCAGCAGGCCCGCGACCAGCGGGCCGAGCGCGGCCACCATGTAGCCCACGCCCTGCGCCATGCCCGAGAGATGGGCCGCGACATGCGCATCGCGCGAGCGCAGCACGATCATCGTGAGCGCGAGCGCGAAGGTGCCGCCTTGCGAAATACCCAGCAGCACGCCCCAGAGCCACACGCCGCCGAGCGGCGCGAACAGCATCGCGAGCATGGCCGCCACGGTGAGCAGCGAGAGCACCGCCGCGAGCGCGCGCTGGTTGCGCAGCCGCACCGCCAGGGCCGGTACGACGAGGCAGGTCACCACCTGCGTCATGACCGAGAGCGACACCACGTAGCCGGCCACTTCGCTGCCGAGGCCGCGCTCGCGCAGGATCGGCGCGAGCCAGCCCATCACGATGTACGCGAGCGCCGATTGCAGCCCCATGAAGAAGGTGACCTGCCAGGCCAGCGGATCGCGCCAGAGGCCGCGCACCGTGAAGCCCGATTCGCTCGCCACCGGCTCGACCGGCAGTGCCTGCGGCGCCCAGAGCAGCGTTACCAGCAGGGCCGGCACCGCCCACATCGCGAGCGCGCCGGTCCAGCCGCCGCCGAGCGCATGCTCGATCGGCACGGTGAGGCCCGCGGCACTGGCCGCGCCGCCGCACACGGCCATGGTGTAGAGGCCCATCATCAGCGCCGCCTGGCGCCCGAAGTCGCGCTTGACCAGGCCCGACAGCAGCACGTTCGCCACCGCGATGCCGCTGCCCGCGATGGCCGATGCGGCGAACAGCAACGCGATGTTCCCGGTGCCGCGCAGCGCGGTGCCCAGCAAAATCAGCAGCATGCAGCCGAGCAGCGTGCGCTCGGTGCCGAAGCGCCGGCCCAGCCCGGGCGCGAGCGGCGCGAACGCGCCGAGGCAGACGATCGGCAGCGTGGTCAACAGGCTCGCGGCCGTGGCCGAGAGGCCGGTGGCCTGCATGATCTCCGGCAGCACCACCGACAGGCTCGCGAACACCGGGCGCAGGTTGAAGGCGATCAGCACCACGCTCGCGCCGAGCAGGATGCGGCGCGCGGTGCTCGGCGCGGGGGTGGGGCGCGGTGCGGGCAGGCTGTCGGCCTCGGCGTCGATCAGCAACTCCTTGGGCGCGACTGGTTGCATGGGAATCGCGCTCACTGGCGCACCCTTGGCGCTGCGCTCATCATTGCGCCCCCTGCGCGAGCGCATCGATCATGGGCGACAGGAAGCTGCGCACCGCCTCGGCCGCGCGGTCGGGGTCGCGGCTCGCGATGGCGTCGACGATCGCGGCGTGCGCGGCGGCGTCGGGCTCGGGCAGGGCGGTGTCCATCGTGCTCGCGATGGTCTCCTTGATGTAGCCGCCGATGAAGCGGCAGGTCTCGGCCAGCGCGAGGTTGCCCGAAATGTCGACGATCGCGAGATGGAAGGCGAGGTCGCGCTCGACGAAGGCCGTGCCGCCGTCGCGCGCATCGGGCACGCCGCGCTTGGCCAGCAGGGCCCTGAGGTTGCGCAGGTCCTTCGCGGTGTGGCGCACGGCCGCGAGGCGCGCGGCCTCGACCTCGAGCGCGCGGCGCACCTCGAACTGGTCGCGCAGGCTGGCGCGGCGCAGTTTCTGCAGGCTGGCCGACGGGTCGAAGCCCGAGCGCACGTAGGTGCCGGAACCCTGGCGCACTTCGAGCAGGCCGCGCGAGACCAGTGTCTTGATGGCCTCACGCACGGTGCCGCGGCTCACGCCGAGCAGTTGCGCGAGCTGCGGTTCGATCGGGATGCGCGATCCCACCGGCCAGCGGCCGGCCGCGATCTCGGCGCGGATGCTGTCGGCGGCGCTGTCGGCCAGGGAGATGCGGGGTGCCTGCAGGAGCATGGAGAAAGAAGAAAAAAAGCAGCGAGCGACCCGAGTGGGTCATTGAATCATTGGATGAATTTTGGTCGAACCGCAATGCCGCAGTCGCCGGCAGGGAAATTGTTAACGCACGCGCGCAGCCGGCGCGCCGCGCCGCTCAGCGGCGCGTGTTCCCGGCGAGCACGCCGGCACCGCGCACCTCGAGCCGGCGCCGGTCGGCCACCTTGCCCGTCGCGTCCACCAGCTCGATCACGTGGCGGCCTGGCCAGGGCAGCCATTGCGCGCTGTTGCCGCGCGCGAACGGCTTGCCGTCGATCCGCCACTGCACGCCGCGGCCTTCGGCCTCGAAGCGCACGCGCTGGTGCCGTAGCGGAATGTCGGGGTCGAGCGCGATGATGCTGCCGTCGGCCGGCGCGGTGATGCGCGCCGGCACCGGGCCTGCCATCGCGCCGGCACTGCTGCCGGTGTCGAGCGCGAACAGCGCTTGTTCGGTGCCGCGCAGGAACCACTCGCTGCGCGCGGCCTCGAGCGCGTTGCCGTCGGCACTGGGGCCGAACGCCACCGGCACCTCGACCACGCCGGGCGGCGGCCGCGGCGCGCGGCTCGGCTCGCGCGCGTGCAGGAAGCGCATCAGCTCGGCCCAGACCGGTGCCGCGCCGGTGGTGCCGCTCACGTCCCACATCGCAGCGCCGCCCGCATTGCCGACCCAGACGCCGACGGTGTAGCGCTCGGACCAGCCCACGGCCCAGTTGTCGCGCATGTCCTTGCTGGTGCCGGTCTTGACCGCGCTCCAGAAGCGCGTGGCGAGCAGGCTGTCGGGCCCGAAGGTGCGCACGCGCGCATTCGCATCGGACAGGATGTCGCCGACGATGAAGGCCGCACGCGGATCGATCACCGGCGCGCCGGGAGCCGCAGGCGCCCGCGCGAGCAGCGTCGCCGACCCGTGGCGCCCGCCGTTGGCGAGCGCGCGGTAGGCATTCGTCAGCGACAGCAGCGACACCTCTGCGCTGCCGAGCGCAAGGCTGTAGCCGTAATAGTCGCCGCTCTCGCGCAGCGGCAGGCCCACCGCGCGCAGCTGGCGCGCGAACGATTCGGGCGACACCATCACCAGCGTGCGCACGGCCGGCACGTTGAGCGACGCGGCCAGCGCGGTGCGCACCGACACCGGCCCCTTGAAGCGGCGGTCGTAGTTCTGCGGAATGTAGAGCCCGCTCGCGGTGCCGATCTGCGCCGGCGAATCGTCGATCAGCGACGCCGCCGTGATCCGCCGCTCGCCGATAGCCTGCGCGTAGAGCAGCGGCTTGAGCGTGGAGCCCGGCTGGCGCATCGCGGTGACCGCATCGACCTCGGCCGCCTGGCTCAGCGGCCCCGACGAGCCGACCCAGGCCAGCACCTCGCCGTTCGCGTTGTCGAGCACCACCAGCGCGCCGTCCTCGACATGGCGGCCGCGCAGTTCCTTCAGGTGGCGCTGCAGCGTCTCCAATGCAAAGCGCTGCAGCGGCGCGCGCAAGGTGGTCCGCACGCTCGCGGCGTCACCTTCGCGGCCGGGCGCGCCGGACTCGCGCAATTCCCGGAGCACGCGGCGCGCGGCATGCGGCGCGATGCCCTCGCTCGGATCGAACGCGCGCCGCTGCACCGCGGCGCTCGTGAACATCTCGAGCGCCTCGCAGTCGGTCTTCTTCGGTTCGGGCGCCATCGCCTGCATGACCTCGCAGGCGCGCTGCGCCACCAGCGCCGGCTTCGCATTGGGCGCGCGCACCAGCGCGGCGGCCACGCTCGCCTCGCGGGCGTCGAGCCCGCTCGGCGCCTTGCCGAACAGCGTGCGCGAGAGCGCATCGATGCCCACGATCTCGCCGCGGAACGGCACGCTGTTGAGGTAGGCCTCGAGGATCTGGTCCTTGCGCCAGCTGCGCTCCAGCTGCGCGGCGGCCACCGTCTGGCCGATCTTCTGCGAGAGGGTGCGGCCGCTGTTGGCGCGGCGCAGGTCGTCGTCGAGCAGGCCGGCGAGCTGCATCGTGATGGTCGATGCACCGCGCGTGCGGGTGTTCCAGAGATTGCCCCAGGCCGCCGACGACACCGCGCGCCAGTCGACGCCGCTGTGCTCGTAGAAGCGCCGGTCCTCGCTCAGCACCATGGCCGTGCGCAGCGCGGGCGACACGTCGGCCAGCGCGATCCATTGGCCGCGCCGCACGCTGGCGTCGGTGCGCACGCGCTGCAGCAGTTCGCCGTGGCGGTCGAGCACCGCGGTGTCCGAAGGGCGGAACCCGCGCTTCACTTCGTCGAAGCGCATCACTGCGGCCGCGGTGGGTACCGCATGCACGCACGCGGCCGCGGCCACCAGCGCCATGGCGAGGCGGTGGTGGCGGGCGACGAGGAGCGTTCGATGCGGCATGGAAAAGAAGCGGGAAGCAAGCAGCGGCGCCATTCTCGGCCAAACGCTTGACGATCCCGCCACGGGAACTGCACCTACCCCGAAACGAGCGTGGCGCTGCCTGCGCGGGGGCGGGTGAATGTCCAAAGTCGCAACACGCACCACATCCCGTAACGAACTTCACGTGCGCGCCTCACGGCGGATACCGCGCCGAGACGGAGGTGGACTTCAATGCGGATTCGGCTTGCGACACCGCAGGCCGGATTCCAACAACGCCAAGGAGAAAACCATGAACAAGACATTGCCCCTTCTGCTGGTCGCATCGGCCGTGCTGGCCGGCTGCGTCGTCGCGCCCGCGTACGACCGCCCGCCGCCGCCGCGCCCGGGCTATGGCGATCGCGACCGTGACCGCGACGGCGTGCCCAACCGCTATGACCGCGACCGCGACAACGACGGCGTGCCGAACCGCTACGATCGCCGGCCGAACAACCCCAACCGTTGAGGCTTTTCAGGCCGGCCGGCGCGCGAGCAGCGCCCACACGCCGGCCGCGCTCAGCAGCGAACCGCCTGCGAGATTGAAGCGCCGTTGGGCACCCGGCGAGGCCAGCAGCCTGCGCGCCGACGCCGCGAACACGGCATGGAGCGTGGCATTCAGCGCCGCCATCGCCACGAAGGTGACCGCCAGCACCCACAGCTGGCGCGTCACGTCGGTCGCCGGGCTCAGGAACTGCGGCAGGAAGGCCACGAAGAACACGATGCCCTTGGGATTCAGTGCCGTCACCAGGTAGGTGTTGGCAAACAGCCGCCAGCGCGAATCGGGCGCTGCGGGGGCTGCGATCTCGGTGCCGCCGATGCCGGCGCGCAGCAGCTTGATGCCGAGGTACAGCAGGTACAGCCCGCCCGCCCACTTCACCACCGTGAACCAGAACGCAGAGGCCGCGAGCAGCGCGCCGAGGCCGAGCAGCGAAACCACGAGCGCGGTGGAATCGCCGAGCGCCACGGCCGCGACCAGCGGCACGTTGGCGCGCCGGCCGTGCGACATCGAATAGCTGATCACCGTGAGGATGGTCGGGCCGGGAATGACCAGCAGCACGGCCGAGGCGGCGACGAAGGCGAGCCAGAGTTCGATGGGCATGGGCGATGTTCTCCAGTGAAACGTTCAGGTGCCGAAGCGCGCGGCCGACCGGGCCCTTGCGCGCTCGGCCTCGGTTTCGCGGTCGCGCGGCTCGGCGCTCGTGACCAATGAGCCGATCAGCCGCGTGGCGCTCGCGGCCACCTCGTCGACCGCTTGCGCGAAGGCCTGCTCGTTGGCCTTCGACGGCACGCTGAAGCCGCTGAGCTTGCGCACGAATTGCAGCGCGGCGGCGCGGATCTCCTGCTCGGTGGCGGGCGGCTCGAAGTTGTACAGGGTCTTGATGCTTCTGCACATGGGTGATTCTCCAGTCCTGAAAACGCGGTGGTGCGCTATGCGAGGCGAAGGATCGCGTCGGCCACCGCCTCGATGCCCGCATCCGTCAGATCGGGCGCCGCGACCTGCCGGCGCTGCGGCCATTTCTCGAAGTGGCGCGCCTGCGAGCGCTCGTAGTGCGGATCGTAGTGAAGCGCCATCAGTTCGGCAAACAGCGGCGCCAGGGCGCCTTCGAGCGCCCATTCCTGCCAGCGCTGCACCACCGCCTTGCCCTGCATCTCCTTGAGCTTGCCGAGCTGCGTGGCGAGCTGCTCGCGGTCGTCGCCGAGGTAGGCGTAGTCGCGCAGCAGGTAGGCCAGGCGCGCGGCGGCATCGGCCTGCACCTCGATGCAATCGGCCGCGCGCATCCGCGCGACCAGCGGGATCGGCACCGAGAGCCGGCCGATGCGCGCGCTCTCGCCTTCGACGTACACCGTGCGCGAAAGGTCGAGCGTTTCGAAGCAGGTCGCGATGCGCGTCTCGAACTGCTTCTGCGAAGGCTGCGGCACGCCGGGCAGGGCGCCGAGCAGCGAGCCCTTGTGGCTCGCAAAGTGCTCGAGGTCGAGCACCTGCGCACCGCGCGCGGCCAGCGCCTGCAGCACGCGCGTCTTGGCGCTGCCGGTGGCGCCGCAGATCACCTGCAGGCGCAGTTGGGGCACGGCGGCCTCGATCTGCGCCAGCACATGGTGGCGGTAGCTCTTGTAGCCGCCCGCGAGCTGCTGCGCGTCCCAGCCGACCAGGCGCAGCCAGGCCACCATCGAGCCGCTGCGCAGGCCGCCGCGCCAGCAATACACGAGCGGGCGCCAGTGGGGCGGCTGCTCGGCGAAGCGCTCGCGCAGGTGCCGCGCAAGGTTGGCCGCAACCATCGCGCCGCCCACGCGCCGCGCCTCGAAGGCGCCGGTCTGCTTGTAGATGGTGCCGACGATGCGGCGTTCCTCGTCGTCGAGCACCGGGCAGTTGATGGCGCCGGGAATGTGGTCGAGCGCGAATTCCGAGGGCGAGCGCGCGTCGATGATGGTGTCGAAGCGCGGCAGGTCGGCCACGCGCGTCGGCTGGTGGCGTGGGTTGGGGTGTTCAGGCATGGGCATGTCCCAGGGTAGCGCGCAATCGGCCGCTCGCGAGATCGACCAGCGCCACCAGTGCGAACATGGCGATCAGCACGGTCATGGCCTGCTGCTGCTGGAAGATCGACAGGTGGAAGTAGAGCAGCTGGCCGAGCCCGCCGCCGCCGACGAAGCCGAGCACCGCCGCCATCCGGATGTTCATCTCCCAACGATACAGCGCATAGGCCACCCATTGCGGCAGCACGATCGGCAGGCTGCCGTAGCCGAACGCGGCCACGGCGCCGGCGCCGCCGAGCGCGAGCGCCTGCTCGGGTTCGCGCGGCGCGTTCTCGAGGCTCTCGGCGAACAGGCGGCCGAGCACGCCCGCGGTGTGCAGCGCGAGCGCGAGCGCGCCCGCGAACGGCCCGATGCCCGCCACCAGCACCATGAGCGCGGCCCACACGAGCTCGGGCACGCTGCGCAGCAGGTTGAGTACGAAGCGCGTCGCATGGCGCAGCACCAGGCCGGCGCGGCCCGCGGCCGCCAGCGCGAGCAGCGCGCCGGCCGCGGCCGCGAGCACCGTGCCGAGCGCCGAGACGGCCAGTGTCTGCAGTGCGCCCCAGCCGACCTTGGCCAGGAACTCGCGCGACAGGTCGGGCGGGAAGAACTCGCGCACGAAGCGGGCCATGAGCCGCAGCGATTCGCCGCTCACGAGCGCGCCGTAATCGACGCCAAGGTAAGCAAAGCTCGCGGCCACCGCGGCCAGGATCAGCAACACCGCCACGCGGCAGCGCACGCAGACCGGTGCCTTCATCTTCATGCCAGCAGCCTCCGCAGCCCGCGGCTCAGGGCGTCGGCCAGCAACACCAGCAGCAGGAACACCAGCAGGATGCTGCTGGCCTCGCCGCCATTGAGCATCTTCATCGACTGGTCCATCAACTGGCCCAAGCCGCCGGCGCCGACGAAGCCCATCACCACCGAGGCGCGCACCGCGCATTCCCAGCGGTACACGGTGTAGGAAGCCAGCTCCTGCGCCGTGTTGGGCAGCAGGCCGTAGCACAGCGCCGCGATGCGCCCGCTGCCGCTTTCGAGCAGCGCGCGTGCGGGGCGGGTGTCGGTCGATTCGAGGATCTCGGCATAGACCTTGCCGAGCATGCCGCCGTAGGTGATGGCGAGCGCGAGCACGCCCGCGCCGGGGCCCAGGCCGAGCGCACGCACGAAGAGCAGCGCCCAGACGATCTCGGGCACGGCGCGCAGCACCATCAGCACCAGCCGCATCGACTGCCGCAGCGCCGCACCGAGGCCGCGGCCGGGCCCCGGGCCGATGCGCGAGACCGACAGCGCGCGCGTGGTCGCAAAGGCCAGCGGCGCGGCGATGACGAAGGCCAGCGCCGTGCCGGCCGTGGCCATGGCCAGCGTCTCGAGCGTGGCGCGGCCCAGCAGCATCAGGAAGAAAGCGTCGGTCTCGGGCGGCAGGAAGCCGGCCAGAAAGCCGCCGACCACGGCGAGGTTGCCCGTTGCGAACAGCGCCGAAGGCTTGAACTCGGCCAGTTGCAGCACCGGCCAGGCGAGCAGCAGCGCGAACAGCGTCCAGCCGAGCCGTGCGCGCGCGCGCGGATCGTGCGTGGGGATGGGCGACACCGCGCCGGCCGCGCTCATGGGCAGGTCGGCCGCAGCAGGGCCGGCTCGCGCAGCGCATGCACGGGCTGCTGCGGCTGGGCATGCGCGGCCTGCAGTCCGCCTTCGCTCGCGTAGAGCGCGTCGAGCATCGCGGTGTCGACCTCGCCCGCCGGCAGGTCGAACATCACGCGCCCATCGCGCATGCCGACGATGCGCGGGAACCGGCGCAGCGCCAGGTCCACCGCATGCAGCGACGCGACCAGCGTGGCGCCGGTGGCTTCGGCCTGCGCCACCAGTTCATGCACGGTGGCTTCGGCCAGGGTTGGGTCGAGCGCCGAGACCGGCTCGTCGGCCAGCAGCAGCGCGGGCTGCTGGTAGAGCACGCGGGCCACGCCCACGCGCTGCAACTGGCCGCCCGACAGGCGATCGCAGCGTTCGAACAGCCGGTCTTCGAGCGCCAGCCGCGACAGCACCGCATGCGCGCCGGCGATGTCCGAAGGGCGCAGCAGCGAAGCGATGGCCCGCGCGGTCGACCACTGGCCGAGCCGGCCCGAAAGCACGGCAGTGACCACGCGCAACCGCGGCGCGATCGGCGGCGCCTGATGCACCGTGCCGATGCGCGCGCGCAGTTTGCGCAGCGCGGCTGCATCGAGCTGCCACGGGGCCGCGTCGAGCAGCCGCACGTTGCCCTCGGTCGGCCGCAGCGCGGCGCCGAGCACGCGCAGCAGCGTGGTCTTGCCGGCGCCCGACGGGCCGATCACGGCCAGGCGCTCGCCGGCGCGGGCCGCGAGCGACACGTCCACCAGCGCGCGCTGGCCGTTCGGATGCACCACGCCCGCAGCGTCGATCGAGAAGCTCACGCGAAGCGGCTTTCCTGTGCGTTCGTGCTGCCGCAGTTACTTGATCAGGCCGGCCGACTTGCCCGCCGCCTCGATGCCGTCGTAGTTCGACGACTTCGTCGGCACGAATTTGCTCGCGCGCTGCAGCGCCATGATTTCCTTGTGCGCCGGGTTCGCGGGATCGAGCTTCAGGAAGGCGTCGGTGATCTTCTTCGCGAGCGCGGCATCGAGGCCCGGGCGCACGGTCCAGTTGTAGTCGTAGTAGGTCGGGGTGGTGGCGAGCACGCGCACCTTGGCGGCATTGGGGTTCTTCGCCTCGACCAGCTTGTCCCAGACCGAGGCGTTCAGCACGCCGGCCTCGGCGCGCGAGGCGGCCACGAAGGCGACGGTGGCGTCGTGCGCGCCCGAGAAGGCGACGGTCTTGAAGTCTTTCTCGGGGTTGATGCCGGCCTGCAGCAGGAAGTAGCGCGGCATCAGGCTGCCCGAGGTGGACGAGGGCGAACCGAACGCGAAGGTCTTGCCCTTCAGGTCGGCCAGCGTCTTGGCCGTGCTGTCGACCGGCACGATGAACTTGCTCGTGAACACCTCGTCCTCGGCGCGCTGGACGATCGGAACCGCGCCGCCCTGCGTGCGGATGCGTGCTTGCACGTAGGTGAAGCCGCCGAGCCAGGCAAGGTCGATCTTGTTGGTCGCGAGGCCCTCGACGACGGCGGCATAGTCGGTCACGGGCGTGAACTGCACCTCGAGCCCGGTCTCCTTCTTCAGGTAGTTGCCGAGCGGCGTGAACTTGCGCTGCAGTTCGGTCGGCGCCTCGTCGGGAATGGCGGACACGCGCAGCACCTGGGCCTGGGCCGAGGCACCGAAGGCGAGGGCGGACAGCGACAGTGCGAGGGCGATGCGGAGAAAAGGCTTCATGGGAAAGGCGCGGCGAGGCGCGGGGAAGAACGCGAAGGCGTCGATTGTAGGAACCCGCAGGCGGGTGGGAAGGCGGCCAGACGGGCGCGCACATGGGTGTGACCGGCGCTGCCATGGCGCGCGGCGTGAGTTCAGAATACACCCTGGGGAGACACTTTCGCCGCAGGCGGCGAACCACGGGAATTGCATGAGGCCGCGAATCAGGCACTATTTCATTTCGGCAGTCGCCGCTGTGGCCGCGTTCGGCGTGCAGGCGGCGGAGGTGGTGCGCTGCACCGAAGCCAGCGGCCGCGTCATCTACACCGACGGTCCGTGCCCGCCCGGCAGCCAGCTGTCGCGCCAGGTGCCGATCAGCGAGCCGCTCTCGGTGGTGCCGGCGCCCGGTTCGGCCAGTGGTGCGCGCCAGCCGGCGACCGCGCCGACGCCGCCGCCCGCCAGTCCGCCCGCGGCTGCCGCGCCGCAGGGGCCGGCGATCATCCCGCGCTACGCCGACGAGCGCGGCGCGCCGCCGCCGCCCGAGCCCCCGGTCTACAGCTGGGGGCCGGAGCCGTATTACGACGGCGGCCGTCCCATCGTGCGCCCGCGGCCGCCGCGGCCGATCGATCCCGGCCCGCCGCCCGGCAGGCGCCCCTGCGCGAACCTCGCGGGCATCCAGCGCAGCAACTGTTGAAGAGCATCCCCGTTTTGACGGCGCCCGCCTGGACCGTGTATTGCGACGGCAGCGCCATGCCGAATCCGGGCCGCATGGGGGCGGGCGTGGTCATCACCGCCCCCGACGGCACCCGCCATGCGCTGTCGCAGGCCGGCCACGCGGTCGGCTGCAACAACGAGGCCGAACTGCGTGCGCTCATGCTCGCGCTCGGCGAGCTCAAGGCCCTGGGCGCGACCGCCGTGCGGGCCTACAGCGACAACAGCATCCTCGTGGAGCAACTCGGCGGCACCGCGGCGCGGCCGATCGCGCGCATGGCGGCGCTCTACGAGGCGGCCCGCGACCTGCTCGACTCGTTCGAGGCCGCGAGCCTGCACTGGGTGCCGAGGCACCGCAACCAGGAAGCCGATGCCCTGGCACGTGCCGCGCTGGGTTTCGGGCCCAAGCCGCCGCCCAGGCCGAAACACCGCCGGCGCTGAGGCGCGGCAGGGCGAGGGCCTATCATGCGCGTCGATTGCCGCGTGCGCCTTCGCTGCGGCCCAACCCGAAAGACCGATCCACCGATGACCGACAACGCCTCCCTGCCGCCCCTTCCCGACCATCTCTCGACCGATCCGCGCAGCCCGCACCATGTGGCGGCCGTGTTCGAGCACGACATCGGCATCCGCTTCAACGACAAGGAGCGCGGCGACGTCGAGGAATACTGCATCAGCGAAGGCTGGATCAAGGTGCCCGCAGGCAAGACGCTGGACCGCAAAGGCAAGCCGCTGCTGATCAAGCTCAAGGGGCGCGTCGAGGCGTTTTACCGCTGAGGGCTGGCGATGGTGCCTTGAGGGAAGTTTCGGAATTTAAGAAATATTTCCTCACGCATGGGCCATGGATGCCGTTATTTCGGCATTTCAGAAATAACTCGGCAGGCAAGCCATCAAAAGCATAGAATTTCGGTTCTTCAGAAACCATGCGTGCTGATCAACGCACGTCGCATGTCTGGAATGCCAATGAGCGGAACGCGTGAAGAACCGGTGCTTGTCGATACAGCCGGCGCGCTGGGCCCCTACGTGAAGGCCGTGCGCAAGGGGCAGCGGTTGCGCATCGACGATGCCGCAGCCCTGTTCGGCGTCTCGGTGGACACCTTGTCGCGGCTGGAGAACGGCGTGGGCGCTGTTCGCCTCGACAAGCTGCTCGCCGTGCTCGATGGCCTGGGCCTGTCGATGCTCGTGGGGCCCAAGGAGGCGCTGGCCGGAATGGTGCCAGACCCCGACGTACCGCGCGATGAACGCGGCTGAGGACGCCGTGCTTCGGCTGCTGGTCAGCCATGGCAGCAAAGAGCGCGTAGGCGAACTCACCTTCACGCCTCGGGAAGACCGATGGCGCTTCTCTTACGACGAGGCCTGGCGAAGAAAAAAGCGGTTCCAGCTTTCGTCGGCCCTGCCGTGGCAAGCGCCCGAAGGCGGCTACGACTCGAACGCCATCCGGCGCTTCATCGTCAACCTGTTTCCCGAGGGCGCGCCGCTGCGCGCAGCCATCGAGCAGTTGCACATCACCCCGGGGAATGCTTTCGCGCTGTTGCGCAGCATGGGCGGCGAGACCACGGGCGCGCTGGAGTTTCATGCCCCCGATCAAGCGCCGGCCGCGCGCAGGCAAGCCCGGGCGCTGCCGCGCGCGGAGCTCCACGAGCGGATCGTCCAGGCCGAGCCCGGTGAGCTTGCGGTCTGGGACGGCAGGCTGCGCATGTCCATCGCCGGCTACCAGGACAAGCTCGCCGTCTTTGCGGCCCACGATCCAGGACTGGACCCGGATGCGGCGATGTGGCTGCCCGAACCGCCGCTGGCATCGACCTACATCCTGAAGCCGCAACCCCGCACCGATCGCACGCCCCACCTGGTGGTCAACGAGCACTACTGCATGCGCCTGGCGGCCAGCTACACGGATGCGGTGGCGCACGTTTCGGTCATGCGCTTGCCCACGCCGGTCCTGGTCGTCGAACGCTTCGACCGCCGGCACACGGCCGAAGAAAACCTCTACGAGGTTCGCAAGCTGCACGTGATCGACGCGTGCCAGGCCTGCGACATGTCGGTGGACGCGAAGTACGAACGCCATCTCGGCCATGCCGGCGAACTGGCCTACTACCGCGACGGCATGAGCCTGCGCAGGCTCTTCGGCATCGAGAAGTTGCTGCGGCGGCCGGCGAGGGCGAAGCTGGAGATGTTGCGCTGGGTGCTCTTCCAATTGGTCATCGGCAATGCCGACGCCCACGGCAAGAACTTCTCGTTCTTCGTGCATGGCGAATTGCTCGAGCCGTCGCCCTGGTACGACCTCGTCAGCGTCGAACGGTATCCCCACCTGGACCACAGCTATGCCATGGCCGTGGGCGACGCGTTCGGGTGGGACGAACTCACGCCGTTCAACCTGGCGCACTTCGCGCATCAGTGCGGCATCGGCAGGACGCTGCTGCAGCGCGAGGCGGCACGGCTTGCCCGCGCGATGTCGAATGCGGGATCGGTGCTCGACGCGCAGGGCTACACCCAGGAGGAAAGGGATTTCCTGCTGCCGATCTGCGAGATGGTGCAGGCGCGCAGCCGCGCCCTGGTGGAGCGCGCCAAGGCGGCGGCCGTCTTCGCCGCCGACCACTTCTAGGTACCCGCTACTTCACCGCCTCCACCTTCACCCGCGCATTCGGCGTCTCGCCGAACATCTCGGGCGCGTACAGCGCCTCGACGCGGCTCGGCGGCAGCGCGAAGTCGCCGACGTTGTTGAGGCGCACGGTGTACTCGACCTTGACCACGCCCTTGGGCAGGTACTCGTAATAGCTGCGGAAGGCCTCGAAGCTGCGCTCCTCGAAGGCCGGCCAGCCGGCGCCCGACTTGCGCTCGCCCTGCGTGGCGATCTGCGAGTCGCGGCCCAGGCCCGAGCCCAGGATGGTGGCGCCGCCCGGGATCGGGTCGCTCACCACGACCCAGGTCATGTCGGTGCTGGCGTTGACTTCGAGCGTCACGCGCAGCACGTCGCCGCGCGTGTACTTGCCGGCCACGGCCTGCTCGACCGGCGTGATCGTCTTCTTGAGCGCGTAGCCGGCCGCGAACGGCGCCTTGAGCTGCACCGCCGCGATCGACTGCATCGTGAGCCACGGCTTGCCGCTGCCCTGCTGCAGCACCAGCAGCGTGTCGCGCGCAGGCGCGCCCGACGGTGACGCCGCCCAGGGCAGGAACATGGTGTTGTTCTTCAGGTTGCCCGGCGAGGCGGGGGCGCCGAAGAAGGTGGTCTGGTTCGGCGCGCCGGCCGCATCGCTCGCCTTCGCGCGCTCGACGTTGCGCCAGTCGACCTGCGCCTTCGCATTGCCGAGCGTGGCCGCGGTGATGCCGGCCACCGGCGTGCTCTCGAACACCTTGGAGAACTTCTCGAGCGCAAGCCCGCCCCAGAGGTTGGCGGTGGTGGTGTGCCAGGCGCCGTTCTGCTGGCGGCCGATGAAGCCGTTGGCGAGCTTGCCGATGTCTTCCTTCCAGGCCGGGTCGTCCATCACGCTGAGCAGCAGGCGCGCGGTGTTGACGTCGCCGTTGGTCATGAGCCACCACCAGTAGTCGTCGCGCTCGGTGCTGAAGACCAGCTTGGTGCCCTGGTAGGAGAGCCGCGCCTTGAGCACGTTGTTGGCCTCGTCGAGCCGCTGCTGGCGCTGCGGTGCATCGGGCATGCGCTTCAAGATGTCGAGCCAGTCGATCACCGCGCTCGTGGGCCACTGGTTCGGCGCGATGGTGATGCTGCCGAGCATGCTGGCCTTGGCCGCGCCGTAGCGCGACAGCGCTTCGAGCGCGGCGAGCTTGCGCACGTCGAGGTCCTTGCGCGGGCTCCAGAACTCGCGCTGGATGCGGCCCTCGACGAAGGCGATCAGGCCCGCCTGCATCGGCGCACGCTGTTCGTCGGTGAGCGCAAAGGCCGGGTTCAGCGCCGCGGCCTCGTGCGTGGCCGCGAGCAGGTACGACGTGAGGATGTCGCTGCCGCGGTTCGATTCGCCGTCCCGCGGCGGAAAGTAGCTCGCGAGGCCGTCGCTGTCGAGGTAGGTCGGCAGCTGGGCCAGCACGCTTTGCCACATCTTCGCGTCGCGCAGGCCGACCGCCTTGCTGGTCTTCTGCTCGAGGCAGGTGAAGGCGTAGTTGGCGAACCAGTCGCGCACGCCCGGCAGGCCTTCGGCCAGCTTGGGCTGCAGCGCGAGCTTCAGGCCGCCGCGGCCGGGCAGGGCATCCGCCGGCGGTGCCACGTCGATGGTGAACGGTCCGTCGAGCTGCACCAGCGTGGCCTGCTGCACCGTGAGCGGCACCGAAGGCACGATGCGCTGGCGCACCTTGAGCGCATCGCGCGCGTCGCCGAGCGTGTCCCTGGCCTCGATCTCCCAGAGGATGGCTTCGGCGCGTGTCTGCGCGAGCTGCGCGGGCGCGGTCACGGTCCATGCGAGCTCGCGCGCCTCGCCGGCCGGGATGTCGACGGTCTGCGGCGCCAAGGTGAGCAGCGTCGCGCGCGGCGTGGCTTCGACCTTCATCGCTTTCTGCGTGGTGTTGCGCAAGGTGATCTGGGCGCGGAACTCGTCGTCCTCGCGCACCAGCGGCGGCAGGCCGCTGATGATCTGCAGGTCCTGCGTGGCCTGGATGCTGGCCTGGCCGGTGCCGAAGAGGCCGGTGCCCGCATCGGCAACCGCCACGATCCTGAAGGTGGTGAGCGCGTCGTTGAGCGGCACCGTCACCACGGCCTGGCCGTTGGCGTCGAGCACCAGCTTGGGATTCCACAGCAGCAGGGTGTCGAGCAGTTCGCGCGTCTGGCCCTTGCCGCCGCCGCCGCCCGCAGGCACGGCCTTGCGGCCGTAGTGGCGCCGGCCGACGATCTCCATCTGCGCGGTCGACGTGGCCACGCCCCAGCTGCGCCGCTGCAGCATGGCATCGAGCAGGTTCCAGCTGTCATTGGGCATCAGCTCGAGCAGCGCCTGGTCGACCGCGGCGAGCGCCACTTCGGCACCCGCCGCGGGCTTGCCGTCGGGCAGCTTGGCGGTGATGGTGACCTGCGCCTTGCCGCGCACGGGGTAGGCCGGCTTGTCGCTGGCCACCGTGACCTCGATCTGGTGCGCGCGCGTGCCGACGCGGATCTCGGCCATGCCGAGGCGGAAGGCGGGCTTGCTGAGGTCGACCATCGCGGTCGGCGCGACGTATTCCTTGCCTTCGTACCAGAAGGCGGTCCACCACTCGCGCGGGGCCTTGAAGCCCCAGGTGAAGAAGCTGTACCAAGGCACCTCGCGCAGCCGGCCACGCAGCGCGAGCACGCTGACGTAGGCGTTCGGCCCCCATTCGGGCTTGACCTGCAGGCTCACCGTCGGGTCCTTGCCGTCGAGCTTCACCACATGGGTCTCGATGATGCCTTCGCGCTCCACCGCCACCAGCGCGGTGGCAAAACGGAACGGGCTGCGCACCTGGAACTTGGCGGTCTCGCCGGGCTGATAGCTCTTCTTTTCGGGCAGCACGTCGATGCGGTCGTTGTCCTCGCCGCCGAACCAGAGCTCGCCCTGCTTCGTCACGTAGACCGAACTCGCGGCGCGCGCGTCGCGGCCCTCGCTGTCGGTGGCGCTCGCGACCAGCTCGACCTCACCGGTCTCCTTGAGTTCCGATTCGCACAGGAGCAGCCCGCGCGCATCGCTCTTGCCGCTGCAGACGGTGCCGATCTCCTTGACGTCGGTCTTGTTGTCGTAGGTGTAGAAGCCGCCCACCATGCGCTTGCGGCTGGTGGTGGTGGTGCGCGCCACCGCACGCACGTTGAGCGTCACGCCGGCCTGTGGTTTGCCCGAAAGGTCGAGCGCGAGCGCCTGGTACTTGAGCTTCTGGCCGGTCGAGACCCAGCCTTCGGTCTTGATGCCCGCGATCACCGAGGCGGGCCACAGCGTCTGCGTGCTGCGCAGGGTCTGCACCTCGCCGTTCGGGTCGGCGTAGGTGGCTTCGAGCAGCAGCTCGCGCGCGGCTTTGACCTTGGGCACCTTGTCGATCGTGATCTTGCCGCCGCCGTCCTTGTTGAGCGTGAGCGGCAGCTTGTCGGCGATCACGCGCGTGTCGCTGGCGGCGTTGGGGTCTTCCTCGCCGTCCTCGCCGGCCGGCTGCGCACCGCCGGCCTGCGCGCGCGGCGGGCTGAAGCTGAAGGCTTCATGGTCGGCAAAGGCCAGGCTCTTGCCGCGCACCATGGCCGACACGCGCACCGGCAGGTTGGCCGCGGCGCCGCCGGCCACGTAGTTGACCTGCACCTCGGCCGGCACCGAGGTCGCGCTCACGAGCGGCTTCTTGTCGACCGGCGCGATGCGGCCTTCGAGCACCGGAAGGCGGAACTCCTCGACGCGGAACTGGCCGGTCGAGAAGCTGCGGCCATCGCCGTCGTCCTTGCCGGCCTGCAGCGCGACCTGGTAGACGCCGAGCTTGGCGGCGGCGGGGATCGCGAAGCTGTTCTCCGCGCTCAGGCCACCGGTCGGCGTCTTGCGCCAGGCCAGCGGCTGCGTGAAGCGCTGGCCGCTGCCGGTGTGGGTGACGACCAGCGTGGCGGGCTGGTCGTCAGGCAGGCCGAAGCCCTTGCTGGTCTGGGTGCGCAGCAGGTGCTTCATCGACACCGTCTCGCCGGCGCGCAGCAGCGTGCGGTCGAACACGGTGTGGGCCACGCTGTCGGGCTCGGCCTGCAGGCTGGTGGGCACGTTGAAGCGCCAGGGCTCGATGCCGCGCTGCCAGTCGCTCCAGGTGAAGGCGAGGTCCTCGACGCCCTTGTCGTCCTTGGCGCGCGCGCTGACGAACCAGGCGTCGCTGTTGTAGTCGCCGGGGCCGTTGCAGCTGGGTGCGTCGGGCGGCACGCCCGCGAGCCTGACGATGCCGTCGGCATCGGTGGTGCCCGAGGCGACCGCGACGCCGCGGCAGTCGGACACGCGCACCTCGGCATTCGGCACCACCTTGCCCTTGTCGAGCGTGGTGACCCAGGCCATCGAGTTTTCGCGCCCGAGCTTGAAGTGCACCGCCAGGTTGGTGGCCAGCGCGGTGGTGCGCACGTACATCGTGCGGCCGGCGCCGTAGCGCTCGTCGAGCAGCGAATCGCCGAGCTTCTGCGACGCGATCTCGAGCACGTGGAAGCCGGGGGTCAGCGGTATGCCGATGACCTCGAACGGCCGCGGATCGCCGCTCTCGGCCTTGGGCATGTCGAGCGTCTTCACGCCCGGCTGGCCCGCCAGCAGCGAGAGCATGCGCGTCTGCACGTGACTGCGCTCGTTGCGCTCGATCACGGGCGGCAGCGTGCCCTTGACGTCCTTTCTTGCCTGCTCGCGGCTCACGGTGTAGTCGTCGTAGCGGCGCACCTTGCGGAACCACGCGATGATCTCGGCGTCGGTCTTCGGGTTGATGTCGCTCACCTTGCCGGGCGTGAGCGCCTGCACCATGAGCGCGGGTTCCACGCGCCGCACGGTCACCGGCATCATCGCGGGCATGTCGGGTTCGGCGAGCCGTTCGACCACGCCGAAGGGCGAGGCCGCGAACTTGGCCAGCGGCGGCATCGCGCCGGTCGACACCTTCAGCGGAAAGCTGTCGGGCGATGCGAGCGCGCGGCCCGAGGCGTCCTCGAACTTGGCCGGGAGCTCGATCGTGAAGGCGGTGTTCTCGGCGAAGGGCGGGCTGAAGCTCGCGGCGCTGACCACGTCGTCGTCGCTCGGCGAACCGCCGTCGTCCTCGAGCTTGGCCGGCACCGGCTTGCCGCCGCCCTTGAGCTGGATCTGCGCGGCCATCTTCCGCGTGACCGGCGCGTTGAACTGCAGTTGCAGCGGGCGCAGCGGCAGGCAGGCGGCCTGGGCGTTCTCGCGCTCGCAGCTGAACGACACCGCGAACGGCTCCCGCACCTGGAAGCCCAGCCGCCGTTCCACGTTGTTGGCCACCCCCGAGGGCGTGGCCACGCCCTTGCCATACACGAGCTGCACCTTGCTGCCCGGCGTGAGCGTGCGGTTGCACTGCAGTGCCACGTAGCGCAGCGGTTCCTTCTCGGCCGCCTTATCGCGGCCGAAGGCCTTGAGCAGGGCGCCGCGCTGCGCGCCTTCGAGCAGGCGCACCGGAATGCGCTCGCCCACGTCTTCCGACGCGCACCAGACGTTCTGGCGCACGCTCTCCAGGGTGGCCGCGCCATTGAGCTCGAGCACGAACATCTGCTGCTCGTCGATGCGGCCGTAAGTGCCGGGCATGACGTTGCGCACGAACGGCCCGCCGCTATTGAACTGATAGCGCTCCGGGCCGGTCAGTTCGCCGCCCGAGGCCGGCTTGAAGCTCGCGATGCGCGTCACGGTGCAGCGCACGCCCGGCGGCAGGTCGTTCTCGAAGTCGTAGACCCACTGCTTCGCATCGGTCCAGCGGCCGGTGCCCTTGCCGGCCTGGGCGTCGGTGCAGCTCACTGCCAGCGGCGGCGGCGCCTTCGGGTCGCCGAAATCGACCGCGGCCTGGTCGAACTTGGCGACCACCTGCCGCACCCGGGACACCTCGCCCTGCGGCGTGAGGCTGGTGATCTGGAGCGCGAAGGCGGGGCCGGCCAGGAAAGCGCCGCTGGCCAGGAGCCATGCTGGAATGGGTCTTTTCAATTGTTTCTCCACCTGAAGCAGCGCGCAGCGTAGCCGATTTGCGAGGCAGGCCTGGCCTGCCCCAGAGGGTGCCAAGCGCAGCGCCGGCACCAGGCCTGCGTGGGGCGCTCTTCGCTTCCTCTTCAATTGGAGCGCTTGACCATGGTTGGTAATGTGCCCAACATCGGACTGGGCGGCGGCGCACTCCCTGGTCGATCTGCTGCAGATGCCCGAAGCCGACGGCATCGACGTCGACTTCGAGCCCATTCGCATCGGCGCGGCGGACGTCGACGCATGAGTGTTGCAAGCGCCGCTCCAAAAGAGGGCGGGCGGACTGATGCTGCTGCTGGACACGAACGTCATTTCCGAGGCGCGCAAGAACGCGTGCGATCCGAAGGTTCGCGCCTGGATGGCCGCATTCTTCCGGTCGACCACCTGATTGCGCGCCGCGGGCGCGAAGTTGATCGATCCGTGGGAGTAGGGCGCTGACCGGCGAAGCCGGCGGCCGAGGGGCAAGCGTGATGTCTTCATACAATTGGCTACGTCGTGCGTGCGCCGCGCAGACCGCCACCGAGACCTCGCCGCCGACCGATGAAACGCTACTGGGAAATAGACGCCTTGCGCGGGCTGATGCTCGTGCTGATGACCGTCACGCACCTGCCCACGCGCGTCACCGATCCGCTGGGCCAGCCCTTCGGCTTCGTCTCGGCGGCCGAGGGCTTCGTGCTGCTGTCGGCGTTCGTCGCCGGCCTGGTCTACAGCCGGATCGGCCACGTGCGCGGCGTCGAGCCGATGCGCCAGGCCTTCTGGCGCCGCGTGCTCAAGGTGTACCTGTGCCAGGCGGCGATCCTGCTGTTCCTGTTCACCGTGATCACCGCGCTGGGCCTGCACATCGACCAGCCGGCGGTGAAGAACCTGGTGTCGTACTACCTCGCCGAGCCGGTCAAGGGCTTCGTCTTCGGGCTGCTGCTGATCTACGAGCCGGCGCTGCTCGACATCCTGCCGATGTACATCTTCTTCATGCTGCTGAGCCCCTGGGTGCTGGCGTTCGCGATGCGCCACGGCTGGACCGCGGTCATGGTGGCGAGCGTCGTGATCTGGTCGCTGGCGCAGTTCGGCCTGAGCGAGTGGGTCTACGGCCTGGCGGTGCACTGGCTCGGACTGCCGGTGCCGTTCCACGAGATGGGCGCGTTCAACGGCTATGCCTGGCAGTTCCTGTGGTTCGCGGGGCTGTGCATCGGCGCCAGCCGCAACATGCCCGACGCGCGGCCGCTGCATTTCCCGGCCTGGATCTGGGCCCCGGCGCTCGCGATCGCGCTCTACGGGTTCTGGTGGCGCCACCACGGCATCAACGGCCAGGCGCCGTTCGGCGGCGACGTCGAATTGAACCTGCTGTTCGACAAATGGCAGCTCGGGCCGCTGCGGCTGGTCAACCTGCTGGCGCTGGGCATCCTCGCGGTGCGCTTCGGGCCCGGGCTCATGCGCCGGATTCCGCGCCTGCACTGGCTCGAGGCCATGGGCTCGGCCTCGCTGCCGGTGTTCTGCGCGCACCTCGTCGCGGTGCTGCTGGTGCTGGCCTTCTTCGGCGACAGCCAGACGGCGCGCCCCTGGTGGGGCGACGGGCTGCTGCTGCTGGCGGTGTTCGGCGGGATGTACGCGGTGGCGCGGGTCGCGCGCGGCGCCGACGTGCCGCCGCCGGCGGACGTGGCTACCGAGCTGACGGGCGGCGCTTCGCCTCGAGATCCCGGATGTACCGAAGTTCGTTGAGGGAAATCGGGTTCGCGGGCTCGATGCGCAGCACACGCTCGTGCAGTGCTTTGGCGGCGTCGAGGTTTCCGAGTTCGACCTGCGCAAAGGCCATGCCGCGCAGCGCCCGGGCCTGTTCGCCCGTATGTAGCGCTGGCGGTGTGAGTTCGACCGCGCGCAGGGCTTCGTCGAAGGCCTGCAGCGATCCCGGCCAGTCGCGCTCGAGCGCAAGGATGTGCCCTCGTTCCGACAGGTACTGCGAATTGCGTGGAGAGAGCGCGATGGCAGCGTCATACGCCGCCTTGGCCTCGGGGATCCGATCAAGGTCGACCAGCGCGAAGCCTCTCAGGAAATAGGCGCGGCCCCATTCGGCGCCATAGACGCGCGCGAGGGTGTTCTTCTTGTGCCCGTTGAGGGCATAGGCGAGGGTTTCGGGGCCGGAGCGCGCAGAGTAGACGAGGACACCGGGTTGGCGGTATGCGCGTTCGTACTGGGCAATGGCTTCATCGAGCAGCGGCAGCGCTTGCGCGTGCTTTTTCGAGCTCACCAGGTCGTCAGCCCGGCGAACGAGCGCGTCGGCGGCAACGGCCTTCTTGGCTGCTGCCGCGGGCGGCGGGGCGGACGCCGCCTCGGGCTTCGCGGCGCATGCGCACAGGAGCAGCGACAGCAGGATCGCTGCACAGGATTTCATGGACATCGAGACTCTCCCTTGCCGTCCGGCGCGGCGATTTTTTTGAATGAAGGGAACACCGGCGCATTCCGCGGCGCCCGCGGATTGCGCTGCGAGTCTAGGGTCGTTTCTCGACGGGAATGGTCCGCTGCCGACCAAATGCGAAGCGCTTCGTGAAGCGGATCACGCCTTTTCTGGCGCTCAGGGCAGCGCGGGCGCCGGCGGCGGCACCGGCACCGGCGCCGCCGCATCGCCCGGCAGATGCGCCGCGATGATCGAGCGCCAGAGCCGGTAGCCCTCGTCCGTCAGGTGCAGCCGGTCGGCGAGGTACAGCTCGGGCCGCGGGCGGCCGTCGGCGCCGATCATGGGCGTGTAGATGTCGATGTATTCGCTGTTCGGCAGCCGGTTCAGGTAGGCCGCGATCACGTTGTTGGTCTCGCGCACCAGCGGCAGCAGATGCTCGCGCGAGGGGCTCGGCTTGACCGAGATGAAGCTGATGCGCGTATCGGGCAGTTCGGCGCGCACCGTGTTGGCAAAGCGCGCGAAGCTCTCGAGCACCTGCAGCGGCGTGCGGCCTTCGGCCAGGTCGTTGTCGCCGGCGTACACCAGCACCTGGCGCGGGCGGTAGCGCACCACCAGGTCGCGCGCGAACAGGCTGCAGTCGGCCAGCGTCGAGCCGCCGAAACCGCGGTTGACGATCTCGGGCAGCTGGCTGAAGTCCTGCGACAGGTTCTTCCACATGCGCACGGTCGAACTGCCCACGAACACCACGCCGCCCGGGGCGGGAAAGCGCCGCTGGTCGGCCCGCGCGAAGGCCGCGAGTTCGTTGTGCCAGCGGGCCTTGGCCGCCAGGTACTCGGAAGTGTTCTCGGCCGTGGCGGAACCGTCGGCCTCGTAGGGGAAGGCGGCCGAGGCGGTCTGGGCCTGCGCGGCGAACGCGGTGGCGGCGGCGAGCGCCAGGCCCGCCAGCGCGGATTTCATCATCGAAGGCATCGCAAACAGGGGGACGGGAAACTCGGTCAGGTCGTCTTTTCGATCAGCGCGCCCTTGAACAGCACGGGGCCGGTGGGGCCGCGCTCGCTCGGCACGCCGCCCTTGGGCTCGAGGCTGATCGCGAGCGCGGGCACGCGAACGTCGGATTCTGACGCAGGCAGCCGCAGCGCCGGCGCATGGTCGAGCACGCCGAGCGAGCGCGGCGCGCCGCCGGGCGGCAGGGCCCAGAGCTGCAGCGACTTGTCGGCGCCCTCGTCGTAGCTGCCTACGCGCTGCAGCACGAGCTGGCGCTTCTTCGGGTCGAAGGTGACAAGCATCGAGGCGGCGTCCTTGTCGTCGGACAGCACCGCGACGTACTGGATGGCGGGCGCGTTCCGCAGCTGCTCGCGCAGGTTCACGCCGACCACCACCGCCATCACGGTGGCGAGCGCGCCCGCCGCGGCGGCGCCGCGCCAGAGCGCGAGGCTGCGCAGCCATCCGCCCGGCGCGGGCGGTGGCGGCGCCTGGCGCTGGCGCGCGAGCGCCTGCTGCGCCTGCTCGGCCTCGATCATGTTGCGGATGCGGGTCCAGACGGCGGCGTCGGGCACGACGGGGCTTTGCAGCTCGGTCATGCTCGCGAGGCGGCCTTGCCACACGAGCGCCGCGGCGCGCACCGGCGCCTGTTCGCGCGCCAGGGTTTCGAAGCGCCGGCGGGCGCCGCCGCGCAGGGTGCCGAGCGCATGGCTCGCAGCCAGCAGGTCGAGCAGGTCGGGATGGGCGATGAGGTTCATGGCTTGGCGTCTTCCTTGGGGCCTAGGCGAAGCGCGCCATGCACACGCGCAGCTTTTCGAGCCCGCGTCGGATCCAGGTCTTGACAGTGCCGAGCGGCAGCTTGAGCTGCTCGGCCAGCTCGCCATGGCTCAGTTCGCGCAGGTAGGCCAGGCTCACGACCTCGCGCTGGCGGGCCTCGAGCTGGCTCAGGCACTGGTGCAGCGCCCAGGCCTGCTCGCTCGCATCGGCGGTGTCGACGGGGTTCGGCGCATCGGATTCGAGCGTCTCGGCCATGAGCTCGTCGAACTCCTGCGTCAGCTGGGCGCGGTCGGCGGTGCGGCGGCGCAGCAGGTCGAGCGAGCGGCTGCGCACGATCAGGCCCAGCCAGGCGAGCGGCGGGCTCAGCGTGCCGCGGTAGTCGGCGGCGGCGCGCCAGACCGTCATGAACGATTCCTGCAGCACGTCCTCGGCCCATTCGCGCTGCCGTACCACGCGCATCGCGAGGCCCATGAGCCGCGGCGCGGTGCGGTCGTAGAGTTCGCGCAGGGCGGCTTCGTCGCGGCGGCCGATGCGGTCGATCAAGGCGATCAGCTCGGCGTCTGGGCTGGGGACTGTCATGCGCGGATTGTGGGGCATGGGCGTGCATGAGCAGGGTACGGCGGCGGGGCGGGCGCGGATTCAGTTTGCATATGTGAATCCATCCGGCCTCGGCCTGCGTACAGGCAACCGGGGCCGTCGCGGCGCGCTGCGCGCGGGCGCGGCCACCGATTGCGCTCATCCGTTCATCACCACTGTCCATTACCCGACCAAAGGAACCGACCATGACCTTCCGCACCCTGACGGCCCTCGCTGCCGCCGCCGGCCTTGCCGCCTGTTCCGGCATGGGCACCAGCCAGCCCACGATGATGTATTCGCAGGCCAGCCTGCCCGACGCGGTGAAGGTGCCGGCCGGCCACGCCGTGTTCATGGAGACCGTGGGCGCCGGCGACATCACCTACGAATGCCGGGCCAAGGCCAACATGCCGGGGCAGCACGAATGGGTGTTCGTCGGCCCCGACGCCCGCCTGATGGACCGCGCCGGCAAGCAGGTCGGCAAATACTACGGCCCGCCCGCCACCTGGGAGAGCATGGACGGCTCCAAGCTCACGGCCACGCAGGTGGCGGTGGCGCCCAACGGCAGCGGCAACATCCCGCACCAGCTCGTCAAGGCGAACCCGGCCATGGGCGCGGGCGCGATGCAGGGCGTGAGCTACATCCAGCGCGTGGCGACCCGGGGCGGCGTGGCGCCGGCGATGGCCTGCGGCGCATCGAACATGGGCCAGAAGCAGATCGTCAAGTACCAGGCCGACTACATCTTCTACCGCGCCGGCTGAGCCCGCGCCGGGCCTCGTCCGCCGCGCTGAGAGACATTTCGGACACGTATACTCCGCCGCCAAACGAGGAGTGGGGCGCACCAGCGCGTGCGAACGAGGAATGAAGAAAATCGCAATCGTGCTCGCGCTCTGCGTGGGCGCGTGGTACTTCTTTGTCGGCGGGCGCAAGCTCGACGAGGCGATGGTGCGCAAGTACTACGAGAACGAGGCGCATGCGGTCTACATGCGCGACGCCGAGAAGCTGTGCAAGCAGCTCAGCAGGAAGGCCGTCATCCAGAGCAGGACGGTCCTGATGGGCCAGGCGCAGACTTCGACCCACGACCGCGACCAGGCCTGCGAGGCCACGCGCAAGACCTTCGGCATGTTCGCGTCGATGGGCGAGCGCATGGGCGGCATTCTCACGATCGAATACGACTACCAGATCGAACGCATCGAGATCGCCAGCGACCGCAAGAGCGCCGTCGTCGAGGGCACGAGCGTGCTCAAGATGGGCGAAGCGGCCATGCAGTTCAAGAGCAGCTTCACGCAGCGCCTGGAACGTGAGCTGGGCCAGATGCGGCTGGTGCACGGCGACGACGTGACGGTGGTGCGCCTGGGCGGGCGCGGCGCCATGAGCCAGAGCGATTTCTTCAAGTAGCGGGCCGGCATCGTGCGCGCGACCGCCCCCCACACCACCGCCCCCGCCGCCGCCGGCGATCCGCCCGCGTTGCCGCCGCCTTTCTGGCACCGGCTCAACACCTTCTTCGCGTTTCCGCTGCAACTGCGTCCGCTCGGCTACGGGCTGCTGCTCGCGTTCTGCAGCATGCTGTACGAACTGGTCCCGATCCTGCCGCCCGCGCTGGTGCTGCTGCTGATCGAACTCGGCATCGTGCTGGCCGCGAGCCGCTACGGTTTCAAGGTCACGACGCTCGGCGCGCAGGGGATCTGGCGCTCGGCCGATTTTCCGCGCGCCCTCGACCCCGACTGGGTCAACCTGCCGTGGAAGCTGTTCGCGATCTCGCTGGTGCAGGGCGCGGTGATCGGCTGGCTCGCGTGGTTCGACCCGGTGCTCGGCACGGTGGCGCTGTTCGTCGTGTCCTTCACCTTTCCGGCCGCGGTGATCGTGCTGGTGCAGTCGGCCAGCTTCTTCCAGGCCATGAACCCCGGCCACATCATGGATGCGATGCGCATCATCGGCTGGCCGTACGCGCTGCTGTGCTTCTTCCTGTTCCTGCTGAGCTCGGGCGCGCAGATAGCCATCAGCCTGCTGTTGCCGGTGATCGACGGGCTGGTCGTGCTGCCGATCGCCAACTTCGCGTTCATCTACTTCGGCTGGGTGACGGCGAGCCTGCTGGGCTACGTGATGTACCAGCACCATGACGCCTTCGGCATCGACCTGCTGCCCGGCGGCGGGCGCGACGAGGGTGCGCCGGCGGACCGCCGCACGCCCGCGCAGATCGCCGCGCAGCGCACCGACGCGGAGGTGGCGCAGTTGGTGACCGACGGCGACCTGGCCGGCGCACTCGGCGTGGCCTACGAGGCGCAGCGCACGGCGGCGGCCGACGACCTGGCGGCGCACCGGCGCTACCACCGCGTGCTGCTGCTCGTGCCCGACAAGGCGGCGACGCTGTTCGACCATGCGCGCCGCTTCATCGCGCTGCTGATGCAGCGCGACCTGGCGTCCGAGGCGCTCAAGGTCTTCAAGGCCTGCCGCGAGAAGGACAAGGCCTTTGCGCTCGACGACCCTTCCACGGTGATGACGCTGGCGCGGGCCGAATGGCGCAACGGCGACGCGCACGGCGCGCTCGCGCTGCTGTCGGGCTTCGACCGGCGCTTCCGCGGCGATGCGGCGATCCCGCAGGCCTACGAACTCGCGGCACGGGTGCTGGTGCAGGGGCTCGGCCGCACCGACATGGCGCAGCCTATCCTCGCGACGCTCGAATCGCGCTATCCCGAAAGCGCCGAGACGCAGGAAGTGCGCTGGCTGCTGCGGCCGGCCACCTGACGCCTGACGCCCCGGGGTTACGCGCGCTCGAGCGCGCGCGTCACCATGTCGTTCGGCGCCAGCCGCAGCAGGTGCGGCAGCCAGTCGCGCGCCATCTCGCGTTCGCCCGCATGCAGCAGGCCGTTGGCGCAGACCGAGAGCGTGTCGGCCAGCTCGGCGTGCGCGGGCGCGGTCTTCAGCAGCACGCGGCAGAGCTTGTCGGCGTCCTGGAACTGCCCCGCGCGCGTGAAGCGGCGCGCGAGCCGTGCCATGTCGTCGGGCCGTAGGCGCACGCCGGGCCTCGCCTGGTCGAGGTAGCTGCGGTAGCTGGCATGTTGCAGCGCGAGGGTGTCCGGGTCGGTGGCCGGCAGGCGGAAGATGCGGTGCGCAGCCTGGTGGAAGTCGTCGCTCGCGGGCTGCAGCCGCGCGATGTGGAACCAGGCGCGCAGCGTGTCGGCGTCGCGCGGGCGCAGACGGGCGGCGGCGCGCCATTCGGCGGTGGCGGCATCGAACTTCATCTCGGCACCGAGTCGCCGCGCCGCGGCCACGTGGCGTTCGAATTCGTGGGTGTGGTCCTCGCCGCTGCCTTGCGCCGCTTCCGCGGCCACCGCCTCGGGCGTCTTCACGCGGCCCAGCGCCATGGCCGCGGCCATCAGCGCCGCGCCGGTCAGCAGGCCGCCCAGGTGGGCCATGTAGGCAATGCCCTGGCCGCCGATCCAGTGCTGCAGCAGTTCGTTGGCGATCCAGGCCGGCAGCAGCAGCAGGGCCGACGCGGTGACGTAGTTGAAGTAGAAGAACAACTGGTAGAAGAAGCGGATGCGCCGCAGCCGGTACATCACCGCGTACATGCCCATCAGCGCCGAGACCGCGCCCGAGGCGCCGAGGCCCAGGGTGGGCTGGCCGGCATAGGCCCAGCTGGCGAGTGCCGAGGCGCCGACCGCGCCGAGCAGGTAGAACGCCAGGTAGGTCCCGCGCCCCAGCGCCAGTTCGACCGAGAAGCCGAACAGGAAGAGGAACAGCATGTTGCCCAGCAGGTGGCCGGTGCTGCCGTGCAGGAACGCGGCGGTGAGCCAGGTCCACGGCTTGGCGGCGGCGCCCTCGGCATGGTCCTGCGCCCAGCGGCTGGTGAACGGCGCGGGCCGCATCGCTTCGTAGGCCGCGCGATCGCCGGTCAGCTCGTGGTAGTGGGCCGCACGCTGTTCGGCTTTCTGCTCGCTGCGCTGCGGTCCCCAGAACACCGCCATGTTCACGAGGATCAGCAGGATCGTGATCCACGGGGGGTTGCGCCAGCTCGGCCGGTTCTCGAGCGGGATGGCGTAGAACAAGTGCGGCCCCTGGGGCTCGGCTCAGGCCAGGCGTTTACGATGGCGCGCGATCTGCGCCTTGACCTGCGCCGGCGCGGTGCCGCCGAGGATGTTGCGCGCATTGAGCGAGCCGCGCAGGCTCAGCACGTCGTACACGTCCTTCTCGATCGCCGGGTTGAACTGCTGCAGCACGGCCAGCGGCAATTCGGCCAAGTCGACCTTGTGCGAGGTGGCGGCCTTGACCGCATGCGCGACGATCTCGTGCGCGTCGCGGAAGGGCAGGCCCTTCTTCACCAGGTAGTCGGCCAGGTCGGTGGCGGTGGCGTAGCCGCGCAGCGCGGCGGCTTCCATGGCCTCGGGCTTCACGGTGATGCCGCCGATCATCTCGGCAAAGATGCGCAGCGTGTCCTTGAGCGTGTCGACGGTGTCGAACAGCGGCTCCTTGTCTTCCTGGTTGTCCTTGTTGTAGGCGAGCGGCTGGCCCTTCATGAGCGTGATCAGCGCCATCAGGTGGCCGACCACGCGGCCGGTCTTGCCACGCGCGAGCTCGGGCACGTCGGGGTTCTTCTTCTGCGGCATGATCGAGCTGCCGGTCGTGAAGCGGTCGGCGATCTGGATGAAGCCGAAGTTCTGGCTCATCCAGAGGATCAGTTCCTCGCTCATACGGCTGATGTGCACCATGCACAGACTGGCGGCGGCGGTGAACTCGATCGCGAAGTCGCGGTCGCTCACGGCGTCGAGGCTGTTCTGGCAGACGCCGTCCATGGCCAGCGTCTTGGCGACCAGTTCGCGGTCGAGCGGATAGCTGGTGCCGGCCAGCGCGGCGGCGCCCAGCGGCAGGCGGTTCACGCGCTTGCGCACGTCCTGCAGGCGCTCGGCGTCGCGCGCGAACATCTCCACGTAGGCCAGCATGTGGTGGCCGAAGCTCACGGGCTGGGCCACCTGCAGGTGGGTGAAGCCCGGCAGGATCACCTCGACGTTCTTCTCGGCGATGTCGACCAGCGCCAGCTGCAGCGCCACCAGCAGATCGGCGATGAGGTCGATCTCGCCGCGCAGCCAGAGGCGCACGTCGGTCGCGACCTGGTCGTTGCGGCTGCGGCCGGTGTGCAGCCGCTTGCCGGCGTCGCCGACGAGTTGGGTCAGGCGGGCCTCGATGTTGAGGTGCACGTCCTCGAGGTCGAGTTTCCACTCGAAGGCGCCCGATTCGATCTCGGTGCGAATCTGCGCCATCCCACGCGCGATCTCGGCGTGGTCCTGCTTGCTGATGATGCCCTGGGCGGCGAGCATGCCGGCATGCGCCAGCGAACCTTCGATGTCGGCCTGCCACAGTCGCTTGTCGAAGAACACGCTGGCGGTGTAGCGCTTCACGAGGTCGCTCATGGGTTCGGAGAACAGGGCCGACCAGGCTTCGGATTTCTTGTCGAGTTGGTTTTGAGTCATGGGAGGCCTGCCAGAGGCAATAATGGTTGGTTACCCAACGTATCGATCAGTGATGCGCAACCCGGCGATTTTATCGGGCAGCTCCGCGTCCAGGCCGCCGGCTTCGCCGGAAAAAGGGCGTTCGACTTCGCGCAGCGGCCGCGGGCTCTTCGACGCTTGCCAGATCGGGGTGGTGCTGCGCACGGTGCTTTTCGTCGAGGCCCTGGTGGCGACGGCGGCGCTTTTCGTGTCCTCGTCGCCCGCCGAATGGCTGGTGCAGACCGCCACCATCACGGGCGGCGCGCTGCCCGCGGCCCTGCTGTGGCTGGTGGCGGCATGCGGCCTCAAGTCGCCGCTCGCGCGCCTGCCGCAGCAGGCCCAATATGCCGCGGGCGCCGCGCTCGGCGCGGTGTCGGCGCTCTATGGCTGCGGCCTGCTGCGGCTGACCGGCGTGCTCGGCGCCGCGCCATGGCTCGCGAGCGCGGTGGCGGGCGCCTTCATCGCGGCGCTCGTGATGGCGGCCATGGTGCTGCGCGCGCGCGCGCAGACGCCCGCCGCCACCACCGCGCGGCTCGAGGAACTGCAGTCGCGCATCCGGCCGCACTTCTTGTTCAACACGCTCAACAGCGCCATTGCGCTGGTGCGCGAGGAGCCGGCCAGGGCCGAGGCCATGCTCGAGGACCTGGCCGAGCTGTTCCGCCAGGCGCTCGCCGATCCGGGCGACTCGGGCACATTGGCCGACGAAATCGCGCTGGCCGAGCGCTACCTCGCGATCGAGCAGGTGCGTTTCGGCGACCGCCTGCGCATCCGCTGGGACCTCGATGCCGCGGCCAGCAGCGCGCGCCTGCCGCCACTGCTGCTGCAGCCGCTGGTGGAGAACGCGATCAAGCACGGCGTGGAGCCCAGCCCCGAAGGCGCCAAGCTGCGCATCCGCACCGAGCGCCGCGGCGACGTGGTGGTGATCGAGGTGGTCAACAGCCTGCCGCCGCTGCGCTGGGCCGACGAGCCGCTGCCGCGCGGCCACGGCATCGCGCTGGCCAACGTGCGCGACCGGTTGCGGCTGCTGCACGACATGCGGATGCAGTTCAGCGCCGGCATGGACCAGAAGAACTACCGCGTGCGCATTGCCATTCCTGCCGAGACATGACCCTCAAGACCCTGATCGTCGACGACGAAGCCCTCGCGCGTTCCCGCCTTCGGACCCTGCTGCGCGACTGCCGCTCGCCCATGGCCGAAGTGGTGGCCGAGGCGGCGCAGGGCGCCGAGGCGCAGCAGCACCTTGCGCAGCTGCCGATCGACCTGGTGCTGCTCGACGTGCACATGCCCGGCATCGACGGCATCGAAGTGGCGCGCGCGCTGCGCCACCGCGCCGACGCGCCGGCGGTGGTGTTCGTCACGGCGCACGCGAGCCATGCGGTCACGGCCTTCGAGCTCGACGCGGTCGACTACCTGACCAAGCCGGTGCGCGCCGAGCGCCTGCAGCAGGCGCTGCAGAAGGCCGAGCGCTTTCTCAAGGAGCAGCGTGCGCTGCAGGCGAGCGCGCTGCAGGAGAGCCTGTTGATCGTGGACCGCGGCCGGGCCGAGCGGGTGCCGCTCGCCGAGGTGCTCTACCTGAAGTCGGAGCACAAGTACCTCACGGTGCGCACCGCCACGCGCAGCCACATCCTCGACGGCTCGCTCAACGAGTTCGAGGAGCGCTACCCCGAGCGCTTCTTGCGCGTGCACCGCAATGCGCTGGTGGCGCGCGCGGCCATCCGCGCGCTCGAGAAATACGACGACGGCGAGGACGCCGAAGGCTGGGCGCTGCGGCTCGAGGCCGTCGCCGAGCCGGTCGCCGTGTCGCGCCGGCAACTGCCTGCCGTGCGCGAAGTGCTGAAGGAAACCACACGATGACCGACAACCGCAACCCGGCCGCCGACGCGGCATCGGAAGCCCAGCCCCGGCCGCAGCCCGCGGAACAGCCGCCCGAGCTGCCGCCCGACCCCGAGGCGAAGCCCCCGGCCGGCGCCCTCGCGCCCGAGCTGCAGCCCGAGCCCGAGCCGAACCGGCTGATGCTGCACATGCCGGTCGATGTGCGCAGCGTCTCGCTGGTGGTGCTCGCGGTGCTCGCCAGCGTGTTCGCGCTGCGCTGGGCCGCGGCGGTGTTCATCCCGCTGATGCTGAGCCTGCTGCTGAGCTATGCGCTGTCGCCGCTGGTCGACCGCCTCGAGCACTGGCGGGTGCCGCGCTGGATCGGCGCCACCGTGATCCTGCTGGGCCTGTTCGGCGGCCTGGGCTGGACCGGCTATTCGCTGTCGGGCAGCGCTTCGCAGCTGGTCGATTCGCTGCCGGTCGCGGCGCAGAAGCTGCGCCAGGTCATGCGCACCTCCAACAGGAGCGCCAGCGCCAATCCGCTCGACAACGTGCAGCAGGCGGCGTCGCAGCTCGAACGCGCCGCCGAGGAGAACTCGCGCGCGCTGGCCCGGCGCGGCGTGGCGCGCGTGGTGGTCGAGCGCCCGCCCTTCAACGTGCGCGACTATCTCTGGAGCGGCACCGTCGGGCTGCTCTCGGCCGCGGGGCAGTTCACGCTGGTGGCCTTCCTGACCTTCTTCGCGCTGTGCTCGGGCAACACCTTCCGCCGCAAGCTGATCAAGATCACCGGACCGAGCCTGCAGAAGAAGAAGATCACGGTGCACGTGCTCGACGACATCACGCGCAACATCGAACGCTACCTGCTGGTGCAGATCCTCACGAGCGCGCTCGTCGGCGTGGCCACCGGGCTGTCGTTCTGGGCGCTGGGGCTCGAGAACGCGGCCGTTTGGGGCATCGTGGCGGGGGTGACCAACCTCATCCCCTACATCGGCTCGGTCATCGTCATGGGCGCGGCCGGCCTGGTCGCCTTCCTGCAGTTCAACACCATCGAGATGGCGCTCGCGGTGGCCGGCACCTCGCTGCTGATCCATACCATCGTCGGCAACCTGCTGGTGCCATGGCTCACCAGCCGCACCAGCCGCATGAACCCGGTGGCCGTGTTCGTCGGCGTGATCTTCTGGGGCTGGCTCTGGGGCATCTGGGGCCTGCTGCTGGGCATTCCGATCACGATGGTGATCAAGTCGATCTGCGACCGGGTCGAGGACCTGCAGCCGATCGGCGAATTGCTTGGCGACTAGGATTTTCTGTCCATGAACACTGTCCCGCCGCGCGCCGAAACTCCCACCGCCGTCGGCCGCTTCGATCTCGGCCGCGTCTCGGTGTTCTTCGGTGCGAAGAACGGCAAGTACCCCGACGGCAACCAGGTGCTGATCCGCGGCACCGAGACGCGTGCCGCGCTCGACACGCCGATCGTCGCCAACTGCATCGGCCCCGAGTTCGACGCCACCGAGTTGGTGGTCATGGGCCATGTGCACGAGGACCACATGGCCGGCCTGCACCGGCTGCCGGGCGCCGCGGTGTGCGTGCACCAAGCGGACCTGCCCGCCGCGCAGAGCTGGGAAGGCATGCTCGCCGCCTTCGGCATGACCGATCCGGCCGTCATCGAGGGCATGCTTGCCAAGTTCCAGCGCGACTTCTTCTACGCACCGCGTCCCGATGCGACGGGTTACGTGGACGGCGCGCGCTGGGACCTGGGCCGCACGGGCATCCGGGCCTTCCACATGCCCGGGCACACGGCCGGCCACACCGTGCTGCTGGTCGAGCCCGAGGGCGTGGCCTTCATCGGCGACATCGACCTGACCGGCTTCGGCCCCTACTACGGCGATGCCGGTTCCAGCCTGCAGGACTTCCGCCGCAGCCTGGCGCGGCTGCCGGACATTCCGGCCAAGGTGTGGGTCACCTCGCACCACCGCGGCGTCTACACCGAGCGGGCGCACTTCCTGCGCGATCTCGAGGCCTTTGCCGCCAAGTTCGATGCGCGCGCGCAGCGCTTGCTGGACCTGCTGCGCGAATCGCCGAAGACGCTCGCGCAACTGGTCCGCCATCGGGTGCTCTATCCGCCGGGCCATGAAAGCCCCTGGGTGGTCGACGCCGAGACCCGCACCATTTCGCAGCACCTGGAAGAGCTGCTGGCGAACGGGCGGGTGCAGCTGGACGCGGAGGGTGTCTACCGGCTTGCGGGTTAGGCCGCTTGCCTGGCCTGGTCCGCCCTGTGTGCGCGGTGCAGCCGCGCGAAGCGCACGATCATCCAGGGCCCGAGCAGCGCGCCGAGGCCCACCGAGCTCCAGGCCGCCACCCAGGCGTAGGTGCTGCCGAAACCGAAGCGCGCCTGGCCCCAGTCGAGCACCAGCCCGAACACCCAGGGGCTGATGGCGCCCGCACCGAAGCCCATCACAGAGCGCACCGAGTACGCCACGCCCAGCCGGTGCGGCGCCACCACGTCCGCGAGCGCGGTCGAATAGACCGACGAATCCGCGATCGCCAGCATGTTGTAGAGCGCCGCCATCACCGCGAGCAGCCACAGCGGCCAGGTCCACATCCAGCCGAACGCGAACGACATGCCGAGGCTCGCGAGCGTGGCGATCATCATCACCCGGGCGCGGCCCAGGCGGTCGGACGCCGCACCGCCCGCGACGCTGCCGACCACGCTGACCAGGTGCGAGAGCGCGGCCAGCGCGATGCCCGCGCCCTTCCATGCCGCCGGCACGTCGCCCGACGAAGCCACGAGGTAGGCGGGCAGCCAGGCCCAGAGCGCCATCAGTTCCCAGCAGTGAAACGCATAGGCCCAGTTGCCCGCCATCGCGGGCTTGTCGCGCACGGTTTCCTTCAGGGCATGCCAGGTGCCTTCGCGCGGCGTGCCGGACGCTGCGGCGGGCGTGTTGGCCGGCCGCATGCGCCGCAGCGCAGGCAGCGTGAGCAACGCGCCCGCGAAGGTGCAGCCCGCGGCCACCAGCAGGCCCAGCCGCCAATGCAGCAGATGGCTGCACAGCGCCACCATGGCGAGCGAGAGCGCGTAGCCCGTCGATGCGGCGCCGAGGAACAGGCCCATGGCGCGGCCGCGCACCGCCGGCTCGGTGTTGCGCGCCAGCAGCTGCAGGCCCGGCGTGTAGGAGGCGCCCGCGCAAAGGCCCGCGAGGCCGTAAAGCAGCAGCGCCGACAGGTGGCCGCGCGCGAAGACCGCGAATGCCAGCGCCGCCACCGCGCTGATCGCGCTGCCGATGAAGAAGACGCGGTGCGGCCCGTGCCGGTCGGCCAGCAGGCCCACCGCGAACAGCGACGTCATGTAGCCCACGTGCCAGGCGCTCTGGATCGAGCCGGCCTCGGCGGCCGACATCTGCCAGTCGACCATCATGAACGGCAGCACGCCCGAGTAGGCGGTGACGATCATCGCCTGCAGCAGCCGGCTCGCGCACAGCAGCGCGAGCCAGCCACGCAAGGGCGCCGCAAGGTCAGCCGCGTGCACGGCGGAATGCGCGGGCAACGATCCGGGGCGGCGGGGCGGGGGGCATGAGAGGCGGCGGCATGCGGGCATCTTGACGGGGCTGCTTCGATAAGTAAAGCTTGGCTACCTCATGCAGGGCATAAGGAATACTTTGGACAAGACCCTCAACCTCGACCAGCTGCGCTCGTTCGGACTGGTCGTCGAGACCGGCAGCTTCTCGGCCGCTGCCGAGCGGCTCGGGCTCTCGCAGCCGGCCGTGAGCCTGCAGCTGCGCCAGCTCGAGCGCCGCCTCGGCGTGCGCCTGGTCGAGCGCGTCGGCAAGCGGGCCCAGCCCACGCCCGCCGGCGTCGAACTGCTGCGGCACGCGCCGAACATCGAGGCCGCCGTCGAGAGCGCCATCGATGCGCTCGAAGGCCATGCGCGCAGCGTCACGGGTCGGGTGCGGCTCGGCACCGGCGCCACTGCCTGCCTGTATTTCCTGCCGGCGGTGCTGCGCGGCCTGCGCGAGCGCTTTCCCGAACTCGGCATCGTGGTGAGCACCGGCAACACCGACGACCAGGTTCGCAAGGTCGAAGAGAACAGCATCGACCTCGCGCTGGTGGCGCTGCCCGCGGCGGGCCGTTCGTTGAGCGTGATGCCGATGCTCGACGATGCCTTCGTCGCCATCGGCCGCAGTGACCTCGCACCGCTGAAGGCGCGGGTCGGTCCCGCCGACCTGGCCGGCCTGCCGCTGGTGCTGTTCGAGCCCGCGGCCAACACGCGCAAGCTCGTCGACCACTGGTTCGCGGCCGAAGGCTTTCAGCCGCGGCCCGTCATGGAGCTGGGCAGCGTCGAGGCCATGAAGGAGATGGTGGCCGCAGGCCTGGGCTACGGCATCGTGCCGCACATGGCCATGACCGGCCGCGGCGCGCATCCCGAGCTCAAGACCAGCCGGCTTGCGCCGCGCATGCACCGCACGCTGGCGCTGGTGGTCAGGCGCGACAAGCCGCTCGGCAAGGGGCTGCGCGCGGTGGTCGACGCGATCGTGGCGGCGGGGCGGCGGCGTTGATGACGTCCGCCGCCGCTGCGATCATTCCGGGATCACGCCCAATGGCACGCTGCCGCGCGCGCGCCCCAGCGTGCCGACGACCAGTGCGGCAACCAGCACCAGCACGCCGCTGAGCACCATTGCACTCGCAATGCCGAAGCCGTCGACCATCACGCCGCCGATCAGCGCACCCGCGGCGATCGCCACCTGGAAGCCGGTCACCAGCAGGGCCTGGCCGGCTTCCTGCGCATCGGGCACCGCTTCCATCATCCAGCCCGTGAGCGCCACCGGGATCAGGCCGAAGGCCACGCCCCAGATCACCACCACGACCGCGCCGGCCACCATGCCGGTGCCGATCTGGGTCGACAGCAGCAGCGCTGTGGCGAGCATCAGCGCCGCGAGCAGGGTGGTGCCGCGCACGCTGCGCGCCACCAGGCTGCCGCCGACGAAGGTGCCGACGAAGCCCACCGCGCCGTAGACCAGCAGCAGCGTCGAGACGGCATGCGCGGGCAGGCCGAACACCTGCTGCAGCAGCGGCTTCAGGTAGGTGTAGGCCGCGAAGTGGCCGGCAATGAAGAACAGCACCGTGAGCAGGCCGACCTGCGCCATGCGGCGCGTGAGCGGCGTGAGCAGGTCGCGCGCACCGATGGCGCGCTGCGGCGGAATGGCCGGCAGCAGCCACAGCTGCACCAGCAGCACCGCCGCGGCCAGCGCGCCGGTCACGGCGAACGAGGCGCGCCAGCCGAACATCGTGCCGAGCCAGGACCCCGCGGGCACCCCGAGCACCGTGGCCGCCGAGACGCCGGCCAGCACCAGCGACATGGCACGGGCCTTCGAGGCCTCGGGCACCAGCTGCGTGGCGGCCGCGGGCGCAAAGGTCCAGAAGCCGCCGACCGCCAGGCCGAGCATCAGCCGCGCGACCAGCATGGTCGCGAAGTTGGGCGCGAATGCGGCGAGCAGGTTCGACGCGATCAGCAGGACCGTGAGCGCGATCAGCACCGTGCGCCGGTCGAGCCGGCCCGAGGCCACGATCAGCGCCGGACCGGCCAGCGCGGCAAGCACGCCGGGCATGGTGATCATCAGGCCGGCCGTGCCGTCGGACACACCGAGTCCGCGCCCGATGTCGGTCAGCAGGCCGATCGGCATGAATTCGGTCGAGACCATCGCGAAGGTGCCGACGGCAATGGAGCCGACGGCGAGCCAGGCGGAGCGGCTCGGTGTCGCGTGCGGGGGCGCAGGCAGGGGCGCGAGGTCGTCGATGCAGGGGTTGCTGCCGGGCGCGTTCGTCATGATGGGCGGGATCCTCGGATCGCATCGGCGCGGCAATGGCCGGGGCCGATGGCGTGTTGTTGTGAAGGGCCGCCCAGTGTCGGAGCGGGCAGGCCTTGCACCAAGGGGCCTGCCGGCAGTAGTCAGTTTCCTGTGGGTGAACAATCGGCCTCGTCCGGGGCCGGATCCAGCAGCATGGTTCCGCGGCAGTTGGCCGCGCCGCAGCGGCAGGGGTACTTGTCGGGCGTGGAGCCGTCGTCGGCGCTCAGCGCGTAGTCGATGAAGAGTTCTTCGCCTTCCTCCACCGGCACCAGCGTCTGGAACTTCAGCAGCAGTTCGCCGGCCTCGTCGTATTCCTCGACGGCTTCGCAATTCGGATCGCAGGCATGGTTCAGGTGGCGCGTGCCGTTGCCGCCCTTGGCACCGTCGATGGTCTCGTCGTTGGAAAGCCTGAACAGGTAGGTGAGCTGGTCGTCCCACTTTTTGGCGGCGATGTCCTGCGGCGAGTAGCGCCGGCCTTCATAGAGGCCGAGGAACGCCTGGGCCGGCAGGTCGCAGGCCGCGAAGGCACCGAGCCCGTGCACGCTGCTGGGACCGACTCGGATATGGGGCGTGGACGAGGTCTGCTTGCGGGATTTCATGCCCGTGATTTTGCCGGCGCTTCGGCCGCCTGCGCCTGGAACATGCGCGTGAAATCGCAGCTTTGCTGCGCCAGCCTGACGATCGACGCGGTCAGCGCGCTGCGGTGCTCGCCCTTGTGCATCGCGACGTAGCGCACCACGGGCAGCGCGGGCACCACGTCGATCACCGCCAGCATGCCGGCCGCCACCAGCGGCTCGAGGCACTGCCGCGGCAGGTAGCTCACGCCGAGACCCGACACTGTGAGGCCCGTGAGCGCCACGAGGTTGCTGACCACGATGCTCTCGGACGGCTGCACGCCCTGTTCCTTCATCCAGGCGTCATAAGCGCGGCCGGTGCCCGAGTTGCTGCCCTGCACCAGCATGCGGTGGCGCGCGAGCTCGTGCAGGCGCAGCGGGCCGGTGGCGGGCACCACGCCGGGCTTGCACATCCAGGCGCTCCTGACCTGGCCGATGACCTTGCTCTGCATCCGCGAATCGGCAAAGGTGTGGGGCACGATCGCCAGGTCGAGCTCGTCGGCCAGCAGCTTGTCGCGCAATTGCAGGCTGTCGTCCACGTCGGGCGCGAGCACCACCTTCGGGTAGTGGCGCTGGATCAGCCCCACCAGCCGCGGCAGCCAGGTCATCGCGGTGAGCTCGGTCACGCCGATGCGCAGCCGCCGCTGCACCACGCCGGGCTTGCCGAACTGCTCGACGGCGGCGTCGCGCTGCTCGAGCAGGCGGCCGGCGAGCAGGTACATCTCCTCGCCCTTTTCGGTGAGCCGCGCGCTGCGCTGGCTGCGGTCGAACAGCGCCGTGTCGAACAGCTGCTCGAGCTCGTGCACCCGCTTGGACACGGCCGACTGTGTGGTGTTCAGCTGGTTGGCTGCCTGCGCGAAGCCACCGAGCTTCGCAATCCAGTAGAGCGCCTCGAGCTGCTTGAATGTCATCACGGTGCGGGCTCCTTCAATTGAATCCTTTTTCTCATGCTATTCGATCACTAAAAATCGCTTTTGGAAATTCAATGGGACACCGAAGATGCGCCTGAACCATCTTCCAAGGAGACCCTTCCCATGAACTTCAGAACACGGACCTTCGCACTGGCGGCCGGTGCCGCATTGCTGTGCGGCGCCGCGGCGGCCCAGGAGAGCCCCACGCTGCGCAAGATCAAGGAAAGCGGCGTGGTGCAGATCGGCAGCCGCGATACGCAGATCCCGTTCTCCTACAAGGCCGGCTCCGAGAGCCCGCCGATGGGCTTCACCAATGACATCTGCCTGCAGGTGGTCGAGGCGATCAAGGCGAAGCTCGGCCTGCCGAAGCTCGAGGTGCGCTACACGACCCTCAATTCGACCAACCGCATCCCGCTGCTGCAGAACGGCACGGTCGACCTCGACTGCGCGACCACCACCAACACCGTGCAGCGCCAGCAGCAGGTCGACTTCGCGCCGAGCCACTTCGTCACCAACATCACGGCGGTGGTCAAGAAGAACTCGGGCATCGACTCGGTGGCCGACCTGCAGGGCAAGGCGGTCGCCACGGTGGCCGGCAGCACCTCCATGCAGCTGCTGCGCGGCTTTCGCAAGACCGAGAATATCGACGTGCAGGAGATCGCGGGCAAGGACACGGCCGACGGCTTTTTGCTGCTCTCGAGCGGCCGCGCGGTGGCCTACGTGCTCGACGACGTGCAGCTCGCGGGCCTGGTCGCCAACCAGCCCAACCCGGCCGACTACAAGCTGCTGAAGGACGTGCTGCGCCAGGAGCCCTACGGCATCATGATGCGCAAGGGCGACCCCGAGTTCAAGGCCATCGTCGACGAGGCCGTGACCGGGATGATGAAGTCGGGCGCGATCGAGAAGCTCTACGCCAAGTGGTTCATGTCGCCGATCCCGCCGCGCAACGTGAACCTGAACTTCCCGATGTCCGACGCCGTGCGCGAGGCCTACCGCAACCCGAACAACAAGGGCGTTTGAACGTGCAGGCCGATTCCCAGCATCCGCGCGGGCTCGCGTTCTCCGACGCGCTGATGCGCGAGGTGAAGCAGCGCTTCCTGCATGTCGACCACGACCACCACGGCCGCGAGCGGCTGTACTTCGACAACGCGGGCGGCTCGTTCCGCCTGAAGGCCGCGGCCGAGCGCTTCGCCGCCGTCGACGCGGTGCCCGACAACACCGAGCGCATCCACGCCACCGCGGTCGAGCTGCAGCAGGTCCAGGCCCGGGGCTCGGACGACCTGCGCACCGTGCTCAACGCCGAAGGCGGCAGCGTGTATGCGTCGCTGACCGCATCGGGCGCGATGTTCGACATGGTGCGCGCCGTGGCCGAGAACGTGCCGGGCAGCAACATGGTCACCACCGTGCTCGAGCATCCGTCGGCCTTCGACGCGATGAGCCTCTACGCGCAGAAGTGCGGCCGCGAACTGCGCGTGGCCGGCAGCAACCGCGAGACCGGCGGTATCGACGTCGACGAGATCGTGCGGCACATCGACGAGGACACCAGCCTGCTCAATGTGATCCATGCCTCGAACATCTCGGGCGCCAAGCTCGACCTCGAACGCATCGTGCAGCGCGCGCGCGAGATCAAGCCCGACCTCCACATCCTGGTCGACGCGGTGCAGCATGCGCCGCACGGGCTGATCGACCTGCAGAAGACGCCGGTGGACGGCATCAACCTCGCGCCGTACAAGTTCTTCGGCTGTCGCGGTTCGGGCCTGTCGTGGATGTCGGACCGTGCGGCGCGGCTGCCGCACCACAAGCTCGCGGGCAAGAAGCCCGATTTCTGGGACCTGGGCAGTTCCGCGCCCTGGCAGTTCGCCGTCATGAGCGAGATCGTCGACTACGTCTGCTGGCTCGGCGGGCATTTCTCGCAGGCCAAAGAGCGGCGCGCGCTGTTCGCTGCCGGCATCGTCCACATCGAACTGCACGAGCGCGCGCTGCTCGCCGCGTTGCTCGACGGAACGGCCGCCGCACCGGGCCTGCGCAGCATGGCGGGCGTGAAGGTCTTTCTCGACCATCCGGACCTGACGAAGCGCGACCTGATCATCGGCATCGGCTTCGACCGCATCGACTGCACGCAGGCGGTGGTCGAGTATGGCCGGCGCGGCGTGACCGTCTACGAGCGCGTGGCGAGCAGCATCTATTCGAAGCGCATGCTCGAGTCCTTCGGGCTCGAGGGCACGGTGCGCGTCTCGCCACTGCACTGCCATTCGGTCGAGGACATGGCGAAGTTCCTGCGCGTCACGCGCGAGATCGCCGCGCTACAGGGCTGAAGCGAGGAACCGGCGCACCACCGGCACCACCTGTTCGAGATGCGTCTCGAGCAGCCAGTGGCCGCCGTCGGTCATCACGAGTTCGGCCTTCGGCAGGTCGCGCAGGTAGGCGCGCCCCGACGGCTCGGGCATGTAGCCGTCGTTCGGCCCCCAGACGATCAGCGTCGGCGGCTGGTGTTCGCGCAGGTAGGCCTGGTAGCGCGGGAACCATTCGAGGTTCTCTTTCAGGCCTTCCATGAGACGGCGCGCGAGCTCGCGGCGCTCGGGTGTGTCCATCAGCGGCCAGTGCAGCTTCCAGAGATCGGGCGGGATCTGCGCGGCCTGCGCCTCGGGCACCTCGCCGACGAACTCGGCACGGAAGCCTTCCTCGCTCACGGCTTCGTCGAGCACCGCCCGGTGGGCGGGCGAGGGATCGCGCGAGAAGTCCTGGATCGCCTTGTATTTGGGACCGAGCGTGTCCTCGTAGATGTCGCCGTTCTGGATGATCAGGCCGCTGATGCGCGCAGGGTCGCGAATCGCCAGGCGCAGGCCGATCTGCGAGCCATAGTCGTGCAGCCAGAGCACGTGGCGGCCGATGCCGAGCCGCTCGCGGAAGGCATTGAGGAAGGCCGCGTACGTATCGAAGTCGTAGCCGAAGCGGCTTGCGTCGGGCGTGTCGCTGAGCCCGAAGCCCGGATAGTCGGGGGCCACGAGCCGCCAGCGATCGGCCAATGCCGGCATGAGCCGGCGAAACTGGAACGACGAGCACGGATAGCCGTGCGGCAGCAGCAGCACGGGCGCGCCGTGCGGGCCGGCCTCGCGGTAGAAGATGCGCATGCCGTCCACTTCGGTGAAGTGGTGGGCGACCGGGTGCGTGTCGACGTGTTCGGTCATGCACCCATGCTGCACGCCGGCGTGGGCGCGGTTGTAGGCGGTGTTTGACGCGCCGCGTCGGTCAGGCCAGCAGGTCGCTCAAGGTGCGCGCGATCACCTTGGTCGCGCGGCGCAGGTCCTCGAGCATCACGCGCTCGTCGCTGCGCTTGGCATGCGATTCGAGCACGGTGCGCGGCCCCGCGCCATAGATCACGCCGGGGATGCCGGCTTCGCCGTAGAGCCGCACGTCGGTGTAGAGCGGCGTGCCCATGGCCTTGACCGGCTCGCCGAACAGTTCGCCGCCATGCTTCTGGATCGCGTCGACCAGCGGCTTGTTGCCCGCGAGCGGCTTCATCGAATTGGCCAGCAGCAGCCGCTTGATCTCGACCGTGATGCCTTCGCTCTGGGCCGCCGCATCGGCGATCACCTGGCGGATCGCGGCCTCGACCTCGACCGGGTTCTCTTCGGGGATCATGCGGCGGTCGAGCTTGAACACGACCTTGCCGGGCACGACGTTGGTGTTGGTGCCGCCCTCGATGCGGCCCACGTTGAGGTACGGATGGGTGATGCCCTCGACCTTCGACGTGACCTGCTTGTAGAGCGCGTTCTGCGCATAGAGCGCGTTGAGGATCTTGACCGCGCCCTGCAGCGCGTCGACGCCCGTGGCCGGAATGGCCGCGTGGGCCATCTTGCCGTGCACCGTCACTTCCATCTGCAGGCAACCGTTGTGGGCCGTGACCACTTCGTAGCTGAAGCCGGCCGCGATCATCAGGTCGGGCTTGGTGAGGCCGTTCTTCAGCAGCCAGCCGGGGCCGAGGATGCCGCCGAATTCCTCGTCGTAGGTGAAGTGCAGCTCGACGCTGCCCTTCGACGGCTTTGCCACCGCTTCGAGCGCGCGCAGCGCGAAGGTGAAGCTCGCGAAGTCGCTCTTGCTGACCGCGGCCGCGCGGCCGTAGAGCGCGCCGCCTTCGATCTCGCCGCCGTAGGGGTCGTGCGTCCAGCCTTCGCCGGGCGGCACCACGTCGCCGTGCGCATTGAGCGCCACGGTGCGGCCGCCGTCGCCGTAGCGGCGGCGGACGATCAGGTTGGTGATCGATTCGAGGCCGTAGTCCTTCACTTCCTGTGCGGGCACGGCGTGCTTCTCGGCCGCAAGGCCGAAGCCCTCGAGCAGCTCGGCGGTGCGCTCGGCATGCGGTGCGTTGTTGCCGGGCGGCGTGTCGGTGGGCACCTGCACCAGTTGCTGCAGGAACTTCACTTCGTCGTCGAAGTGGCTGTCGATCCAGGCGTCGAGCTTGGCGTAGTCGGTCATGTCGTTGTTTCTTCTTCGGTGAATCAGTGGGGCTGTTCGGCAGCGAGGTTGTCGAGCAGGTTCTGGAATGCGCGCACCGCGAGTTCGATGTCGTCGTTGGTGCTCGATTCGAGCGGGTTGTGGCTGATGCCCGAGTTGATGCCGCGCACGAAGAGCATGGCCTGCGGCATCACTTCGTGCAGCTTCATCGCGTCGTGGCCGGCACCGCTGGGCATGCGGTAGAGCGGCACGCCGAGCGCGGCCACGGCTTCTTCCCAGCGGCGCTGCCATTCGGGCGCGCTCGGTGCGGCGGCGGCACGCATGGCCTCCTCGAGCGTGTAGCGCACGCCGCGGCGCTCGGCCACCTGCTGCAGCGCGTCGAGCACGTCGCGCACCACGGCGTCGCGCTGCGGATCGTTGGGTGCGCGGATGTCGAGGCTGAACTTGCAGCGTCCGGGCACCACGTTGATCGAGCCGCCGGGCACTTCGAGCATGCCCACGGTCGCGACCGAGTCGCCGTCCTTCGCGGCGCGTTCCTCGGTCAGCAGGATCAGCTCGGCCACCGCGGCGGCGGCATCGTGGCGCCGGTCCATCGGCGTGGTGCCGGCATGGCTCGCGGTGCCGATCATTTCGCCGACGTAGCGCACGCCGCCGTTGATGGAGGTGACGATGCCCAGCGGGATGTCGAGTTCGTTGAGCACCGGTCCCTGCTCGATGTGCACCTCGACGAAGCCGAGGTACTTCGAGGGATCGCGCCGGATCTTCGGAATGTCTTCCTCGCGCAGGCCCGCATGCAGGCGCGCCTCGCGCATCGTGATGCCGTCGGCGTCCTTCTGCTCGAGCCAGGCCTGATCGAAGTGGCCGATCAGCGCGCCCGAGCCGAGGAAGGTCGCCTTGTAGCGCTGGCCTTCCTCTTCGGCGAAGCCCACCACCTCGAACGCGAAGGGCAGGCGGCGGTTCTGCCGCTTGAGCTCGCGCACGCAGGCCATCGGCACGAAGATGCCGAGCCGGCCGTCGTACTTGCCGCCGTTGCGCACCGTGTCGTAGTGCGAGCCGGTCAGGAGCGCCTTCGCGCCGGGCGTCGCGCCCTCGTAGCGGCCGACCACGTTGCCGACCGCGTCGATCTCGACCGAGTCGAAGCCGCAGTCGCGCATCTCGCGCGCGATCTGCGCGGCACAGGCGCGGTGCGCATCGGTCAGGTAGGTGACGGTGAGCTGGCCCTTCTCGGCATAGCCGGGGTCGCTGTGCACCGCCAGGGCTTCATGCCAGTCCCAGACCATGTTGCCGAGCACGGGCTCGGTGCCGAACTTGTCGTTGAGCCGGATCTCTGCGATGCGATGGATGTTGCGCAGCGCCTCGGCGAGTTCGAAGCCCGGATGGTTGTGCAGCCGGCGCTCGAAGGTCTCGATGATCTCGCGCTTGCCGAGGCCGGTGCCGCGCGGGCCGCGCACCGCCAGGATGAACGGAAAGCCGAACTTGGCGTTGTAGTCGGCATTGAGCTGCTGGATCCTTGCGAACTCTTCGGGCGTGCAGTCGGTGAGGCCGGCCTTGCCTTGCTCGTTGGTCGACTCTGCGGTGAGCGTCTTGCTCACCATCGCCTTGCCGGCCAGCTCGGGGTGGGCGCGCACGAGGCCGAGCTGCTCGTCGCGCGTGGCGCCGTTCACCGCCTGCGCGAGTGCATGCTTGAGGTGCGCGAGCGAGCGGAACGGCCGCGCTGCCAGCGCCTTGCGCGCGATCCACGGCGAGTGCTCGTAGGTGCCGTCGAGCAGCGCGACGGCTTCGTCGGCCGTGGCCGCGTTGAGTTGGTCGATGGTGAGGCTCATCATGATGCGGCTCCGGCTTCGAAGGGGTGCGCCTCTTTCCAGTGGCGCGCGATGTCGATGCGGCGGCAGACCCAGACGCGGTCGTGCTGCGCGATGTGGTCGAGAAAGCGCTGCAGCGCGACGATACGGCCCGGCCGGCCGAGCAGGCGGCAGTGCATGCCGATGCTCATCATCTTCGGCGCCTCGTCGCCCTCGGCATACAGCGCGTCGAAGCTGTCCTTCATGTACTGGAAGAACGGATCGGCATGCGAATAGCCCTGCGGCAGCGCGAAGCGCATGTCGTTGCAGTCGAGCGTGTAGGGCACGATGAGCTGCGGCACCACGCTGCCGTCGGTCTTCTGGACCTTCATCCAGAACGGCAGGTCGTCGCCGTAGTAGTCGCTGTCGTACGCGAAGCCGCCGTAGTCGGCCACCAGCCGGCGCGTGCGCGGGCTGTCGCGGCCGGTGTACCAGCCCAGGGCACGTTCACCGGTCAGCTTCTCGATCGCTGCCATGCCCAGGCGCATGTGCTCGCGCTCGGTGGCCTCGTCGATGTTCTGGTAGTGGATCCAGCGCCAGCCGTGGCAGGCGATCTCGTGGCCCAGTTCCTTGAAGGCCGCGGTCAGCTCGGGATGGCGCTCGAGCGCCATGCCCACGCCGAACACCGTGAGCGGAAGCCCGCGCTTCTCGAACTCGCGCAGGATGCGCCACACGCCCACGCGCGAGCCGTACTCGTAGATGCCTTCCATGCTGATGTGGCGGTCCGGAAAGCTCGCGGGATTGAACATCTCGGAGAGGAACTGCTCGGAGCCCGCATCGCCGTGCAGCGTGGCGTTCTCGCCGCCTTCCTCGTAGTTGAGCACGAACTGCACCGCGACGCGCGCGTTGCCGGGCCACTGCGCATGCGGCGGATTGCGGCCGTAGCCGACGAGGTCGCGCGGATAGGGCAGGGTGGTGTCGTAGACGGTCATGAGAGGGCGAGGGAAATGTCGTTGGTGGGAACCTTGCGGTCGAAGGTGAGGTTGGCCTCGACGTGCTCCAGGTGCTCGGTCATGAGGCGCACCGCGCACTCTTCGTCGCGCGCGGCGAGCGCCTTCACGATGTCGGCATGCTCGTCGTTCGAGTGCGCGGCCGCGCTGGTGCTCTGGTACATCAGCGTGATGAGCGCGCAGCGCGAGATGAGCTCGCCGAGGATCTGCGCCAGCACCTGGTTGCCCATGAGCTCGGCCATGCGAACGTGGAAGTCGCCGAGCAGCTCGTTGCGGCCCGAGACGTCTTCGCCCGAGACGGCCGATTTCTCGAGCGCGACGTGTTCCTTGAGCGCCTTGATCTTGGCCGGCGTGACGGTGCGCACGAACTCGCGCGTCATCTCGGCCTCGAGCATGCGGCGCACCTTGAAGACCTGCCGCGCCTCGTCGACCGCGGGCGCGGCCACGAAGGCGCCGCGCGCGGGCTCGAGGCGGATCAGCCGGTTCTGCGACAGCTGGAACAGCGCCTGGCGCACCAGCGTGCGCGAGACGCCGAAATGGTCGGCCAGCTTCTGCTCGGCCAGCTTGGTGCCGGGCTGCAGCCGATGCTCGACGATCGCCTTGGTCAGCGCGTTGACGATCGAGCGGGTGGTGGAGGACTCCATGTTTTCATGATAGACCCAAAGACATTAACTGTATACACTTTTGTCCACCGGAATTTCCCGCAGCTTTTCTTTCTCGAAGGAGCCCCCATGGGCCTGAGCACCCACGTACTGGACACGATGCATGGCGGCCCCGCGGCCGGCATGGCGGTGGCGCTGTACACCACCGACGGCGACACCGCGACGCTGGTGAAGCGCTTCACGCTGAATGCGGACGGCCGCAGCGATGGCCCGCTCTATGACAACCAGTCGCTCAAGGCCGGCACCTACCGGCTGGTGTTCGACGTGGCTGGATATTTCAAGGCGCGCGGCGTGCAGCTGCCGGAGCCGAACTTCCTCAACAAGGTGTCGCTGGACTTCGGCGTGGCGCATGCCGATCAGCATTACCACGTGCCGCTGCTGGTGAGCCCGTGGAGCTATTCCACCTACCGCGGTTCGTGATTGCGGGTTTGCGCCCGATGGGAGCGCCGCGTGCCCCCACCCCAACCCTCCCCCGGAAGGGGAGGGAGCCGGAGCGCGCTATCGCGTGCGGAGGTCTTCTTGCTCCTTCCCCCGCTGGGGGAAGGCTGGGATGGGGGCCGCCCCCGCGCGCGATGGAAGCGCCGCGTGCCCTCACCCCAACCCTCCCCCGGGAGGGGAGGGAGTTACTGCGCCAACTGGCCTTCGGTCAGCGTGTCGAGCTGGAAACGCCCGCTCTTGTCCCACAGCCAGGTGTCGGTCCAGGTCACGGCCCCAAGGCGCGTGGCGGCCGGGAAGGGCGCAGCCCGGAGCACGGTGCGCTCGATCTCGGCGATGACCTCGGGCGCATGCTTCGGCGCGCGCAGCCAGTGCATCGAGGCCACCTTGCCGCCGGCATCGAGGCTCACCTGCAGCGTGCCGACGGCATACAGCAGCGGCGGCAGCTGGCCGCCGTAGATGCGCGAGCGGTTGCCCTCGTAGATGTGGCGGGCGGCGTCGCGCCGGTAGTCGCGCGCGTTCGAGGCGCCGGACGCGCGGGGCGCGGGGCCGCTGGCGCTGCGCTCGGCGGTGGCGCTGCTCAACTGGCCGGGCACCGATCCTGTGGTGCCGCAGCCGGCGAGCCAGAGGGCGCAAAGGGACGAGGCGAGCAGGGCGAGGCGGCGCGGCGTAAGCTGAAGATTCATCGCCGCGGTTATACCGTGACTCCCGCGGCGCCCCGCAACCGAAGGTATTTGCCATGAGCGGCGCGCTCGATCCCCTGCTGGCCCGTCTGCGCCAAGACGACGCGGTGCTCGTGCGCGTCGAATCGACGCAAGGCTCGGCGCCGCGCGAGGCAGGCACCTGGATGGCGGTCTGGGCCGACGGGCTCGCGGGCACCATCGGCGGCGGGCAGCTCGAGTTCCAGGCGATCCAGGCCGCGCGCGAGGTGCTGGCCGGAGGGCCATCGATCGACGGCATCCGGCGCTATCCGCTCGGCCCGAGCCTCGGGCAGTGCTGCGGCGGCGTCATGTTCCTCTCGTACCGCCGCATCACGGCGGCCGATGCGCCGGCCCTGCGACGCGAACTGGTCGCGCAGCTGCACCCGGTGGCGCTGTTCGGCGGCGGCCATGTGGGCGCGGCGCTCGCGCGGCTGCTCGCGGGCCTGCCGTTCCGGGTGCGCTGGATCGACAGCCGCGACGGCGTGTTTCCCGAGGCGCTGCCCGCCCAGGTCGAGACCGAGCATTCCGACCCGGTCCAGGACGCGGTGGCCGGGCTCGCGCCGGGCAGCCGCGTGCTGATCATGAGCTTCAGCCATGCCGAGGACCTCGACATCGTGATCGCCTGCCTCAAGCGCCTGCGCGAGCGCGGCGACCTGCCTTACGTGGGCCTGATCGGCAGCAAGACGAAATGGGCCACCTTTCGCCACCGCCTGGAGGCGCGCGGCTTCGGGCCCGACGAACTGGCGCGCATCACCTGCCCGATCGGCGTGCCCGGCATCACGGGCAAGGAGCCCGAGGTGATCGCGGTCGCGGTGGCGGCACAGTTGTTGCAATCGCTCGCATGAGCAGGGTTTTCCCGGCAGCGATGCCTGTAAAAAAGCGAACCTCCAGCCCTTAAAACTGTATACACTTTCAGTCCACAAGTCCCCGCCGCAGCGGAGCGAGGCCCCTCCGGGCCTGCGTTCGCGGCACTTTGCCTGCTTACAGCGCCCGCAGTGGTGAGCCGGCTGAAGAAGAAACCCGTGCCTGGCGTTCCCCCGCGCCGCACGGGCTGAGAGAGCACCCCATGGAAAGCTACTACCTCGACTGGGCCAACCTGCTGCTGCGCTGGGTCCACGTCATCACGGCCATCGCGTGGATCGGCGCGTCGTTCTACTTCGTGATGCTCGACAACAGCCTCGAAAAGCCGCAAGACGCCGAATCGCTCGACAAGGGCGTGGGCGGCGAGCAATGGGCCGTGCACGGCGGCGGCTTCTACAACATGCAGAAGTACGCGCTGGCGCCGAAGAAGCTGCCGGACCACCTGCATTGGTCGTACTGGGAGAGCTACAGCACGTGGCTCACGGGCTTCGCGCTCTTCACCATGTCGTACCTCTGGAACGCCAGCACCTACCTGATCGACAAGTCGAAGATGGACTGGCAGCCCGGCGCGGCTATCGGCGTGGCGCTGGCTTTCTTCGTCGTGTTCTGGATGGTCTACGACGGCATCTGCCAGGTGTTCGGCCGGCGCAAGAACGGCGACACCATCGTCGGCGTGCTGATCGCGCTGTTCATCGTGTTCGCGACCTGGCTCGCCTGCCAGTGGTTCGCGGGCCGCGCGGCCTTCCTGCTGGTGGGCGCGATGATGGCCACCACGATGAGCGGCAACGTGTTCTTCTGGATCATCCCGGGCCAGCGCAAGAACGTGCAGGCGCTGCGCGAAGGGCGCCCCGTCGATCCGGTGCACGGCCAGCGCGGCAAGCAGCGCAGCGTGCACAACACCTACTTCACGCTGCCGGTGCTGTTCGCGATGCTGAGCAACCACTACAGCTTCACCTACACGCACGAGCACAACTGGATCGTGCTGCTGCTCATCATGCTCGGCGGCGCGGCGATCCGGCAGTTCTTCGTGGTGCGCCACCGCTTCAAGCTCGGCAACGCGCGCAATCCGCTGCCTTATGCAATGGTCGGCATCGTGGTGCTCGGCCTCACGATCGTGTGGATGAAGCCCAAGCCCGCGGCCGCGCCTACCGCCGGCGCAGCGGCTGCACCGGCGGTGGCGTTCCAGGACGTGCAGAAGGTGCTCGAACAGCGCTGCTACATGTGCCACGGCGCGGGCGTGCAGATGAAGAACGTGCGCGTCGACACGCCCGAGCAGGTGGCCGCGCATGCGCAGGCGATCTACCAGCAGGTCACGGTCACCAGGATCATGCCGATGAATAACGCGACCGGCATGACCGATGACGAGCGCGCGCTGATCGGCCGCTGGTTCCAGAGCGGCGCGAAAACCAAGTAACCGGATCAACGGCGACCGCGGTCAAGAGCGCGGTCCGCGGTTCGCCGCACAATCGGCGGCAGGAGACACAAGCCAAGCATGACCGCATCGACCCTGCCCGCCACCCCCGATCCGCGCGAGGCCCCGCGCGCCTTCCTCGAACACCTCTACCGCGTGGCGGTGGACCGCGCGTTGCCGCTGTCGACGCTCGGCGCGCACCTGCCGAAGCCGCCCAAGGGCCGCACGCTGGTGCTCGGCGCGGGCAAGGCGGGCGCCTCGATGGTGCAGGCGCTCGAGGCGCTGTGGCCGGCCGAGGCGCCGCTCTCGGGCCTGGTCGTCACGCGCTACGGCCACATCCCGCCGCGCCCCGAAGGCGTGCCCGAGCGCATCGAGATCGTCGAGGCCGCGCATCCGGTGCCCGATGCGGCCGGTGCGCAGGCGGCGGCGCGCATCCTCGCGCTCGCCGAAGGGCTCACGCCCGACGACCTGGTGCTGTGCCTGATCTCCGGCGGCGGCTCGTCGCTGCTGGTGCTGCCGGCCGAGGGGCTCACGCTCGCGGACAAGCAGCGCATCAACAAGCAACTGCTCGACAGCGGCGCCCACATCGGCGAGATGAACTGCGTGCGCAAGCACCTCTCGCGCATCAAGGGCGGGCGGCTGGCCGCGGCCTGCGCGCCGGCGCGCGTGGTCACGCTCACGATCAGCGACGTCCCCGGCGACGACCCGGCCGTGATCGCGAGCGGCCCCACCGTGCCCGACGCCACCACCTGCGCCGATGCGCTCGCGATCCTCGACCGCTACCGCATCGAGGTGCCGTCGCCCGTGCGTGCGCAGCTCGAAAGCGGCGCGCTCGAAACGCCGAAGCCGGGCGACGCGGTGTTCGAGGGCCACGAAGTCCACCTGATCGCCACGCCGCAGCAGTCGCTCGAGGCGGCCGCCGCGGCCGCACGCGCGGCCGGCATCGAGGCGCACATCCTCAGCGACGAGATCGAGGGCGAATCGCGCGAGGTCGGCAAGGTGCACGCGGCGCTCGCGCGCGCCGTGGCGCACCGCGGCCAGCCGTTCTCCGCGCCCTGCGTGCTGCTTTCGGGCGGCGAGACCACGGTCACCGTGCGTGCGCGCCAGCCGGGCCAGGCCAAGGGCCGCGGCGGGCGCGCGGGCGAGCTCTGCATGGGGCTGGCCGGCGCACTGATGAGCGAGCCACGGGTCTGGGCGCTGGCGGCCGACACCGACGGCATCGACGGCGTGGAGGACAACGCCGGCGCCTTCGTCACGCCCGACACGCTGGCGCGCGCGGCGGCGGCCGGCCGCAAGCTCGCGGACCACCTCGACCGCAACGACGCCTACGGCTACTTCGACGCCATCGGCGACCTGTTCGTCACCGGGCCGACCAACACCAACGTCAACGACTTTCGCGCGCTGCTCATTCTTTAGGCAGCGCGTGGGGCGGCGCGCCAGGCGGCGCAACCGCGCGCGCGGCGGGGTCGGCCAACTCGGGTTAATCTACGGGCTGGCGGCGCATTGCCGCCGCTGCCGCAGGCGCACCATCACGGTGCCGCATCGCGTATCCGGATTCATCCCCCGTTTTCATCATCCCGTCCCGAAGGAATAGCTCGCCATGACCGCCACCTACACCGACACCCGCCTGCTGATCGACAACGAATGGGTCGATGCCACCGGCGGCAAGACGCTGGACGTCGTGAACCCGGCCACCGGCAAGGCCATCGGCAAGGTCGCGCATGCCAGCATCGCCGACCTCGACCGCGCACTGGCCGCCGCACAGCGCGGCTTCGAAGCCTGGCGCAACACCCCCGCCAACGAGCGCGCCGCCATCATGCGCCGCGCCGCCGGCCTGATCCGCGAACGCGCCGGCGAGATCGCCAAGCTGCTGACCCAGGAGCAGGGCAAGCCGCTGGCCGAAGCCAAGGGCGAGACCCTGGCCGCGGCCGACATCATCGAATGGTTCGCCGACGAAGGCCGCCGCGTCTACGGCCGCATCGTGCCGTCGCGCAACCTGGCCGCGCAGCAACTGGTGATCAAGGAGCCGCTCGGCCCGGTCGCCGCGTTCACGCCGTGGAACTTCCCGATCAACCAGGTGGTGCGCAAGCTCGGCGCTGCGCTGGCCACCGGCTGCTCGTTCCTCGTCAAGGCACCTGAGGAAACGCCCGCATCGCCGGCCGAACTGCTGCGTGCCTTCGTCGACGCCGGCATTCCGCCCGGCACCGTGGGCCTGGTGTTCGGCAACCCGGCCGAAATCTCGAACTACCTGATCGCGCACCCGATCATCCGCAAGGTCACCTTCACCGGCTCCACGCCCGTGGGCAAGCAACTCGCCGCGCTGGCGGGCGCGCACATGAAGCGCGTGACCATGGAGCTGGGCGGCCATGCGCCGGTGATCGTGGCCGAGGACGCCGACGTGGCCCTGGCCGCCAAGGCCGCCGGTGCCGCCAAGTTCCGCAACGCGGGCCAGGTCTGCATCTCGCCCACGCGCTTCCTGGTGCACAACAGCATCCGCGAGGAATTCGCAAAGGCCATGGTCAAGCATGCCGAAGGCCTCAAGCTCGGCGACGGCCTGGCCGACGGCACCACGCTCGGCCCGCTCGCCAACGCGCGCCGCCTCACGGCGATGGCCCACGTGCTCGAAGACGCGCGCAAGAAGGGCGCCACCGTGGCGACCGGCGGCGAACGCGTGGGCGACTCGGGCAACTTCTTCGCGCCCACGGTGCTCACCGACGTGCCGCTCGATGCCGACGTCTTCAACAACGAACCCTTCGGCCCGATCGCCGCGATCCGCGGCTTCGACACGCTCGACGAAGCCATCGCCGAAGCCAACCGCCTGCCGTTCGGCCTGGCCGGCTACGCCTTCACCAAGTCGATCAAGAACGCGCACCTGCTGAGCCAGAAGCTCGAGCTCGGCATGCTGTGGATCAACCAGCCGGCCACGCCTTCGCCCGAAATGCCGTTCGGCGGCGTGAAGGATTCGGGCTACGGCTCGGAAGGCGGCCCCGAGGCGCTCGAGGCCTACCTCAACACCAAGGCGGTGTCGATCCTCGGCGTCTGAGGCGCCGGCGCGGCATCCGTGCCGCGCTGAAAATAAAAAAGCGGCATCGCGCAAGCGCGGTGCCGCTTTTTTTGTGTCGCCTGACGCTCAGCGCTGCGACGGCTCCGACGAGGCATCGACCAGGTGCAAATAGCTGCGAATGCGCCGTGTCGTCCACAGCGCGGCGGCCTGGTCGAGCGCCGCACCCGGTGCCTCGGTAGCGGGCGCGGCACGGCCCGGCGCGCGCACCGAGCCCGCCTGCGGCTGCACGGCTTGCTGCTGTTCTTGTTGCTGCTGCAACGGACGACGGTGAAACTGACGCATGACAAGGCTCCTTCGCGAAGAGGGAAACCTCGTGGCATGACCACGCAAGCTGACTTGAAACGTCAGCGACGAGAACGAACGAACATCGGGAGGGAGCCGCTTGCCGTGAAGGCAAGGGCGCGCTGCGGGCACACGGGCTGCAGCGCGGAAGAAGCCTGCGCTAGAGAGCCGGGTGTGTCACGCCTGCCGAGGCACGCGTCTTGTCACTGATCCAACTGGCACTGTCCACGCACGAGGCTCCGAAGTGAAGATTTCACAATTGTTGCACCGCATCATGGCCGCGTCAACCCGAAGGCCGGACCTCAACGAAGGTCAGTCGCCTCAGTCGCGCGTGCACTCGAACCGAACGCCCTGCTCGGCCTGCGCCTTGCCGAGCCACTTCGGCGTGGCGTTGCGCGCGCGGCAGTAGTCGTCGGCCTGCACATACGACATCGCACGCAAGGCGCCGCCGCCCAGCGGCACCACTTCGTTGGGAGCCGCGCAACCGGCGGCGGCGAGCAATGCGAGCGGGAGGAGAAGAATGCGCCAGGTCATGCGGCCATTCTAAGCAGCCGGGGTGCCGGGCGCCTCGCACAGCGCCCGGATCTCCGGCGGGATTGGCACCGCGCGGATGCCGCCACCTTCGCGCCTGGCCGCGAAGATGCGCACCTCCTCGCATTCGAGGATCAGGTCGTCGCCGCGCGTCACGCGGTAGGCCTGCACGAAGCTCTTCTCGCGCCACTCGGTCACGCGCACCGCCACCTGCAAGGTGTCGCCGTAGCTGGCGGCCTTGACGAAGCGCGTGTGGGTGTCGACCAGCGGCGTGCCGATCACGCCGAGCGTGGTGGCGGTTTCCTCCCAGCGCGGCACACCGCATTCGGCAAAGAAGTGGCGCGAGGCCGCATCGATCCAGCGGAAGAAGTTGGGAAACCACACGATGCCGGCCGGGTCGCAGTCGCCGAATTCGACGCGCACGGTGTAGACGATGGAAGTGTCGTTGTTGCTGCTTGGGGTCATGCGCTCATTCTCGTTGCGAGCCGGGGCGAGGGTGAGGCCACCGGCTCGGGCCGGTCGACGTGGCGCGGTCCGAGTTCGTCGACGCAGGCGGTGCCCACGAGCGTCATGGTGCGTTCGGTTTCGGCCGCCAGCAGCTGCAGCACGGCGCGCACGCCGTCTTCGCCGCCGCTCGCGAGGCCGAACAGCGGCGCCCGTCCCACCAGCGCCGCGCGCGCACCGAGCGCGAGCGCCTTCACCACGTCGCTGCCGCGGCGGATGCCGCCGTCCACCAGCACCGGGATGCGGCCGCCCACGGCGTCGAGGATCGCGGGCAGCGCGCCGATGCTGGCCGGGGCCGCATCGAGCTGGCGCCCACCGTGGTTCGACACCACGATGCCGTCGGCGCCGTGCTGCAGCGCCCGCCGCGCATCGGCGGCGCCGAGCAGGCCCTTGACCAGCAGCGGCCCGTCCCAGAGGCTGCGCAGCCAGCCCAGGCTTTCCCAGGTGAGGCTGCGGTCCATCGTGCGCGAGAGCAGCGCGGCCTGGGCCTGGGCATCGACGGGCGCATCGTCGTCGGGCAGCAGGTTGACGAACTGCGGCGTGCCGCCGCGCGCCTGCCGCAGCAGCCATGCGGGGTGCAGTGCCATGTCGGCCAGCGTGCGCGGCGACAGCCGCATCGGCACGCGGAAGCCGTGGCGCAGGTCGCGCTCGCGCAGCCCGCCCACCGGCACATCGACCGTGAGCACCAGCGCCTCGAAACGCGCCGCGCGAGCGCGCCGCACCACGCGCTCGGCGATCGCGCGCTCGCCCATCACGTAGAGCTGCATCCAGAGCATGGCGTCGGGCGCGGCCGCGCGCACGTCCTCGATGCGGGTGTTCGACGCGGTCGAGAGAATGAAGGGCACGCCCGCGGCCTGCGCGGCGCGCGCCATCAGCGCATCGGCGCGCGGGCGCACCAGGCCCGCAAGGCCGATCGGCGCGACCGCGAAAGGCGCCTGCCAGCGGCGCTCGAAGAGTTCGATGCCGATGTCCATGGCGCGGGTGTCGCGCAGGCATTCGGGCACCAGCGGCAGCGCCGCGAGCGCGTCGAGGTTGCGCTGCATGCAGCGTTCGTCTTCCGCGCCGCCGTCGACATAGTCGAACACCAGCCGCGGCAGCACCCGGCGCGCCTGGCGCCGGTGATCGTCCACGTTGAGCAGCATCATCAGTCGGAGGCGATCTTCCGCTCGCGGATCAGCGCGCCGAAGCGCTCGGAATCGGCCGCGGCGCGTTGCTGGAACGCGGCCGGCGAACCGGGCAGCGCCTCGCCGCCGAGCGCCGCGATGCGCTCCTGCACGGCCGGCATCGCGAGCGTGCGGTTGATCTGGGTGTTGAGCTGCGCCACCACCTCGGGCGGCGTGCCGGCCGGCGCATAGAAGCCGAACACGGTGTCGGCGTCGAACCCGCGCAGGCCGGCTTCGTCGAGCGTGGGCACCTGCGGGAACAGCGCTGAGCGCTTGGGGCTGCCCACCGCGAGCAGCCGGAGCTTGCCCGCGCGCACCTGCCCGAGCCCGATGCCGGGGTCGAAGGCGTAGTCGATCTGCCCGGCCAGCAGGTCCTGCAGCGCCGGCGCGGCGCCGCGGTAGGGCACGTGCAGCGCGAACACGCCGGCCTGGCTCTTGAACATCTCGCCCGCGAGGTGCGGCGAGCTGCCGTTGCCGGGCGACCCGTACGACAGCTTGCCCGGGTTGGCCTTCAGGTGCGCGATGAACTGCGCCACGTCGGTCGGCGGCAGCGAGGGGCGCGCGACCAGGAACACCAGCACGCGCGCGGCCGCGGCCACTGGCGTCAGGTCCTTCGCCGGGTCGAAGCTCATGCGCTGGTAGATGTGCGGGTTCACCGACACCATGCCGCCCGAGCTCATGAGCAGCGTGTAGCCGTCGGCCGGCGCGCGCGCGACGACCTCGCCGCCGAGGTTGCCGTTGGCGCCCGCGCGGTTCTCGATCACCACGGGCTGCTTCAACAGCTCCTGCAGCGGCTGCGAGACGGCCCGCGCGATCTGGTCGGCCGCACCGCCGGCCGGGAAGTTGACGATCACCTTGATCGGCTTGGCCGGCCAGTCGGCGGCATGCGCCGGTGCGAGCAGCGCGGCGGCGGCGAGCCAGGGCAGGCCAAGGCGCCGCAGCAGGGGAGTGGGGTTGATGAACATCGTGTGTCTCCTTTTCTTTTCGAATCAAACCTTGAGCGTCGGCGGGCGCTTCATCCAGCGGATAGGCTGCGCCTGCACGGGCCGCGGCGCCGCGCCATGGCGCACCAGCGCCGCGTCGAGCGCCTTGCCGCCCTCGTCCGCGAGTGCCGCTTCGCGGGCCGCGGTAATCGCCTCGGCGCGGGCCGCAGCCGGCAGGCCCGGACGGCCCGCGAGTTCGTCGATCACGTGCAGCAGGTTGTGCTTGCCGCGTTCATTGGTGCTGCCGTAGCCCTTGATGAGCCGGCCGCACAGCGCCAGCTCACGCCCGAGCGACCAGCCCTCGCGCGTGCCGCGTTCCACGGCCGCGAGCCAGCGCTCGATCAGCGCCTGCTCCTCGGCGAAGCGGCTGCCGCGGCGGCGCAGCCACTTGAGCGAGGACAAGAGGCGCAGCGACGCCATGCCGAGCACCGAATGGCTGCCGACCTTGAGCGGCATCGACCACGGTTCGCGCCCGCGCGCCTGGCGCCTTTTGTCCCAGCCCGCCACGCGGCGCGCCAGCGCGGGCGGCAGCAGCGCGGCGAACTCGGCCGAGCCGGGCTTGAAGTGGTCGTAGACCTTCACGATGTCGTCACTGCCCGCACGCGCCTCGGCCCGCACGCGCTCGGCGCGGCTCGCGCGGCCCTTGAGCGCCGCCACCCGCACGATGTCGTCGAAAGCCATCCACAGTGCGAGCCAGCGCGCGGCCTCGCGCGTGACGGCAAAGCCGTGCGCGCCGGCCGGATCGGCGGCGCGCTCGGCCTCGAGGATGCGCGCGAGCCGGTCGGCGTAGAGCGCGCCATAGGCGCTGTCCTGGTAGTCGATCACGCGCGCATGGCCGAGCGCGAGGATGTCGTGCACGGCCGGCGGAAAACGCTGCGCGAGTTCGGCCGGCAGCGCGCGCGCGGGCGGCGGCGCATCGCTGCCCTCCGTTGCGAGCACGCTGCTCACGAACGCGGCCTGCGCCCGCGGTGCATGCACCGCCTCGAACGCGGCCGCGAAGCCGCGCAGGCTGGCCGCGGCCATCTTGCCGAGCTTCTCGGGGGCGCTGCCGCCGCGCACCACGTGCTCGTAGGCCTCGCGCGGGAACGGAAACAGCCCGCTGCCCGCGATGGCGCCGAGCATCACGGCGCTCACCACCGTGCCGGCTTCGCGCGCGAGGGCGCTCATGTCGAGCATGTGATGCTCGCGGCTGAAGGCCTTGACCACCTCGACCAGCCGCTCGGCGTCGGCCCGGCCGTCGCCCGGCACCATGCGCTCGGCCGTGGTGAGAATGCGCGCCGACGAGCTGATGACCAGCGTGCGCTCGGGCGCGCTCATGCCGTTGCCGATCTGGCGCGCCGTCTCGAGCAGCTCCGACGAGACGATCGCGTCGAGCGTGCCGGGCACCGGGCTCAGGCTGAACACCGGGCGCCGGCCGCCGAGCTGCGCGAGCGGCACGGGGAACACCTCGATGTAGTAGGTGGTGGCGCCGGTGCGCTGCGCGACGCCCGGGATCGACGTGCTCTGCACCGCGTAGCCCGCATGGCGCGCGGTCTCGACCAGCCATTCGGTCAGCACGCCGCCGCCTTCGCCGCCGAGGGCGCAGACGAGCAGGGTGATGGGTTGGGTGTGATCCATGGTGGGTTTCATTGGTTGAGGCTCCTTCCCCCTTTGGGGGAAGGCAGGGATGGGGGCTTCCGGCGCTCGATGCGGTTGCTGCGGCGGACAGGCCGCGTGCCCTCACCCCAGCCCTCCCCCGGAGGGGGAGGGAGCCATGCGGAAGGCCGATTGATATTCATGCCGGTTGCAGCGCACGCACGACGGCGCTGCGCAGGCCGTGCAGCAGCCGCTCGTGCCACTTCGGGTTCTGCACCACCTCGGCGCGGTAGAAGCTCGGGCACAGCGTGGCCGCATGCGCGTTGGCGCCGCACAGGCCGCAGCCCACGCAGCCGTCGATCACCGTGGCCACCGGGTCGACCTTGAGCGGATCGGGGTTGTCCTTGAGCGTGAGCGTGGGGCAGCCTGAGAGGCGGATGCAGGCGTGGTCGCCGTTGCACACGTCTTCATCGACGCCGTATTTCACGCGCACCACGCGCTCGCCCTTCTTGAGCAGGCTCGCGATCCAGGGCTTGATGCGGCGCTGGCGCTCGAGCTGGCATTCGCCTTCGGCGATCACCACCTTCAGGCCGTTGAAGTCGCTGGTGAGCGCCTCGGTCAGCGTCTTGCGCATGCGCTCCACGTCGTAGGTCGTCACGGTGCGCAGCCACTGCACGCCCAGGCCCTTGAGCGTCGATTCGATGGTCTGGTTCTTGTCGACCAGGCTCTGCTGCTTGTCGACCGCGCGCTCCTTCACCTCGTCGTCGGGCGTGGAGATGATGTCCTGCGTGCCGGTGGCCGAGGTGTAGCCGTTCTTGAAGATCACGAGCACCGCGTCGTCGCCGTTGAACAGCGCGCTCTGCACGCCCGTGAGCAGGCCGTTGTGCCAGAAGCCGCCGTCGCCCATGATCGACAACGTGCGGCGGTTCATCATCGGCGCCACGCCGGCGCGGCTCGCGAGGCTCATGCCGTAGCCGAGGATCGAGTGCCCCATCGAGAACGGCTCGAAGGTGCCGAAGGCATGGCAGCCGATGTCGGCCGCGATGTGCACCGGCCCCGTCTCCTGCTGCGCGAGCTTGAGCGCCGAGAACACCGGCCGCTCGGGGCAGCCGACGCAGAAGCTCGGCGGCCGCGCGGGCAGCGGCGTGTCGAGCTGGCGCGTGACGGCCTCGCGGCGCGCGCGGTTGCCGGCCAGCCATGCCTCGGCGGACGAGGCCGCCTCGCTCGCGCCGATGTATCTGGCGGCGAAGCTGCCGATGCCGCCCGACAGTACCTCGACGCCGTATTCGCCCGCCGCGGGCAGCATGTCCTTGCCGTGCAGCGGCGTCTGGATGTCGCGCCGGCGCAGCAGGGTCGCGATGTCCTGCTCGATGTACTCGGGCTGGCCTTCTTCGACCACCAGCACCGCGCGCTTGCCGACGCAGAAGTCGGCCACCTGCTCGGGCACCAGCGGATAGGTCACGTTGAGCACCAGGATCGGGATGTCGGTCTCGCCGAAGGCGTCGGCCAGCCCCTGCTGCTGCAGGCTGCGCACCAGCGCGTTGTAGAGCCCGCCCTGCACCACGATGCCGAGGTCGGCATGGCGCCGACCCGGCATGAGCTCGTTCAGGCCGCGCTCGACGATCTGCCGGCGCGCGGCCGGAATGCGTTCGTCGCCCTTGAGCTTCTCGTGGCGGAAGGTCACGGGCGGATGCGCGAGCCGCATGTAGTCGAAGCCCGCGGGCTCGCTCATCAGCGCGCGCGTCGAGACCGCGGGCGCGACGTTGTCCCTGCATTCGAAGCTGCCGCGCACATGGCAGGTGCGGATGCGCAGTTCCATGAGGCAGGGCATGTTCGAGGCCTCCGACAGCCGGAAGCCCTCTTCGACCATGCGCACCATCACGCCCAGGTCGGGCCGCGGATCGAGCAGGCACATGCTCGACTTGAGCGCGTAGGCGTGCGTGCGCTCCTGGATCACGCTCGCGCCTTCGCCGTAGTCCTCGCCCACCACGATCAGCACGCCGCCCGTGACGCCGGGCGACGAGAGGTTGGACAGCGCATCGGCCGCCACGTTGGTGCCGACGATCGACTTCCACGTCACCGCCCCGCGCAGCGGATAGTGGATCGAGGCGCCAAGCATCGCCGCGGCCGAGGCCTCGTTGGAGCAGGCCTCGACGTGCACGCCGAGCTCTTCCATGTAGTCCTTGCCCTGCACCATCACGTCGAGCAGGTGCGACACCGGCGCGCCCTGGTAGCCGCCGACATAGGCCACGCCCGACTGCAGCAGGCCCTTGGTGATCGCGAGGATGCCCTCGCCGTGAAAGGTGTCGCCGGCGCCCAGGCGCAGCAGCTGCACTTCTTTGCTGAATGAGACTTCCAAGAGATTCGGCTCCGTGGGTGGTTGTTGTCTTGTCGTGCCTGCGGTAGTTCCGCGCAGCAGGCGAGAGTTTGCAAAGACGGCGCCAAGTCTTCAATCCAATGAGGGAGCTAAGTAATATGCATGCCATGCATATCGAATCCATGGACCTGAACCTGCTGCGACTCTTCGACGCTGTCTACCGCGCGCGCAGCGTGAGCCGCGCGGCCGAAGAACTGGGGCTCACGCAGCCGGCCGCGAGCCACGGGCTCGGGCGCCTGCGCCTGCTGCTGAAGGACGCGCTGTTCACGCGCGCGCCGGGCGGCGTGGCACCCACGCCGCGCGCCGATCGGCTGGCCGCGGCGGTGCAGGCGGCGCTCAACACGCTGGAGGAGGCGCTCAGCGAGCCCGACCGCTTCGAGCCGCAGGCCTCGCGCAAGACCTTCCGCATCCACATGAGCGACATCGGCGAAGGCCGCTTCCTGCCCGTGCTGATGGCACGCCTCGGCGCGCTCGCGCCGGGCGTGCGGCTCGAGACGCTGCCGCTTGCGCCGACGGAGATCGCGGCGGCGCTCGACAGCGGCCGCATCGACTTCGCCTTCGGCTTTTTGCCGCAGGTGCGCGACACCCAGCGCAGGCATCTGCTGAAGGACCGCTACATCGTGCTGCTGCGCAAGGGCCATCCGTTTGCACGCGGGCGGCGCAGCAGCGAAGCGCTGATCGAGGCGCTGCAGGGGCTCGAGTACGTGGCGGTGCGCACGCATGCCGAGACGCTGCGCATCCTGCAATTGCTCAACCTCGAGGAGCGGGTGCGGCTCACCACCGAGCACTTCATGGTGCTGCCCGCGATCGTGCGCGCCACCGACCTCGCGGTGGTGATGCCGCGCAACATCGCGCGCGGCTTTGCCGAGGAGGGCGGCTACGCGATCGTCGAGCCGGCGTTTCCGCTGCGCGATTTCACGGTGTCGCTGCACTGGAGCCGGCGCTTCGAGGGCGATCCGGCGAACCGGTGGCTGCGCGAGGTGATCGTGGGGTTGTTCGCCGAAGGCACGTGAGACGGGACCGAACGCGAGGCGCGGCCGGGGTTTTGGTTCAGCGAATCTAGAGTTCGGCCTCGACGGGAGGCGGTATCGCGCGGTCGTTCTTCAGCGGCTCGCCCGTCCTACCGGGGCGGGAACAGGCACCGAATTAAGTTCAAAAAATATCAAGCTAATAAATATTGTTTTTGATTAACTCGAGCAATAAGCTTTTCGCCAAGCCCGGACGCACAGAGCCGGGACACGAAAAGCCCGATGAACACAACGTCCCACACACAAGCAGCACAGCGCCAGCTGACAGTTCGCATCTCGCGCGGCACGGGCGGCGGCGAATTCAGCACCTACGAGGTTCCCTGGCGCGAGAACCAGACCGTGCTCGACGTGGTCACCGAAGTGCAGCGCCGCCTCGAGCCGACCTTGTCCTACCGCTTCGCCTGCCGCGTCGGTGTCTGCGGCTCCTGCGCGATGACCGTCAACGGCAAGCCGCGCTGGACCTGCCGCACGCACGTCAGCCGGGTCGAGGAAGACGGTGTGATCGTGATCGAGCCGCTGCGCAACATGCCGCGCGTGAAGGACCTGGTGGTCGACATGAGCGAGTTCTTCGCCAAGTGGAAGAAGGCCGGCAACACCTTCGTCGGCACCGCCACGCGTGCCGACCCGCCGGCGAGGATTTCGCCCGACAGCCAGGCGCGCAAGCGGGCCGATGCCGCCATCGAGTGCATCAACTGCGGCGTCTGCTATGCGGCCTGCGACGTGGTGGCCTGGGACAAGGAGTACCTCGGGCCGGCCGCACTCAACCGCGCCTGGACGCTGTTCAACGACGAGCGCCACGCCGACACCCGGGACGTGCTGCGCAAGGCGACCTCCGGCAGCGGCTGCAACGCGTGTCACAGCCAGGGCAGTTGCATGACGCACTGCCCGGTGAGCCTGAGCCCGACCGGCAGCATTGCCGGGCTCAAGAAGAGCGCGCTCAAGATGTTTCTCGGGCGAGGCTGAGATGGAAGCGCGCCTGTTCGCTCTCCAGCGGCTCACCGCGATGGTCATGGCACCCTTTGTCCTGGTCCACGTGGCCGTGGTGCTCTACGCCGTGCGCGGTGGGCTGACCGCTGCCGAACTGCTCGCACGGACGCAGGGCAACTGGGGTTGGATCGCCTTCTACACCCTGTTCGTCGTCAGCGTCGGCATCCATGTGCCGATCGGGCTCCGCAACATCCTGGTCGAATGGACCGGCCTCGGCCGGCGTTCGGCAACCACCCTGTGCGCCGCTTTCGGCCTGCTGCTGCTGGGCCTGGGGCTGCGCGCGGTGATCGCCGTGGGAGGACTGGGATCATGAAGTCGCCACGCAACCACCGCGCCTACTGGGCCTTCGTCGGCCATCGGCTTTCCGGGCTGGCATTGGGCATCTTCCTGCCGGTGCATTTCTACGTGCTGGGCATGGCGCTCGAGCGCAGCCAGCGACTGGACGGCTTTCTCAAGTTGTCCGAGATGCCGCTGATGAAGGTCGGCGAATGGGGCCTGGTGGTGCTGCTGTCGATCCACATGTTCTTCGGCCTGCGCCTGCTGGCGCTCGAACTGCTGCCCTGGAGCTCCACGCGCGATGCACGCCTGTCGTGGATCGGCTGGGGCTTCGCCGCATCGCTGGGCGTGGGGCTGGTATTTGCCGTGGGAGTGATCTGATGAACATCGAGAACCACAAGACCGACATCCTGATCCTCGGCACCGGCGGCGCCGGGCTGTTCGCGGCCCTGCATGCGAAGAAGGCCAACCCGGGCCTGCGCGTGTCCGTGGCCGTCAAGGGGCTGCTGGGCAAATGCGGCTGCACGCGCATGGTCCAGGGCGGCTACAACGTGGCGCTCTCGGCCGGCGATTCGGTCGAGCGCCACTTCATGGACACGATCGAAGGCGGCAAGTGGCTGCCGCGGCAGGACCTCGCCATGCGCCTGGTCGAGGGTGCGATCGAACGGGTGCGCGAACTCGAGAACGAGATCGGCTGCTTCTTCGACCGCAACCCCGACGGCAGCCTGCACTCCAAGGCCTTTGCCGGCCAGACCTTCGACCGCACCGTGCACAAGGCCGACCTCACCGGCATCGAGATCATCAACCGCCTGATGGAGCAGGTGCGCGCGCGCGATGTCGAGGAACTGGAGGAGCACCGTGCGATCGAGCTGATCCCGGCGAGCGACGGCTCGGGCATTGCCGGCGTGCTGTTCATCGACATGCGTTCCGGCACCTACCGCTTCGTGCAAGCCAAGGCGGTGCTGCTGGCCACGGGCGGCGGCCCCACCATGTACCGCTACCACACGCCGTCGGGCGACAAGACCTGCGACGGCCTGGCGATGGCCCTGCGCTACGGCCTGAAGCTGCGCGACATGGAAATGGTGCAGTTCCATCCGACCGGCCTGCTCGGCGGGGAGGACACGCGCATGACCGGCACCGTGCTCGAGGAAGGCCTGCGCGGTGCCGGGGGCTACCTCATCAATGGCGACGGTGAGCGCTTCATGACGCGCTACGACCAGCGCGGGGAGCGTGCGACGCGCGACGTGGTCAGCCGCGGCATCTATGCAGAGATGCGCGCTGCCCGCACCGGGCCGATGGGCGGCGTCTACCTGCAGATGAGCCATCTCGGGGCCGACAAGGTGGCGAAGACCTTCCCCGGCATGGTCAACCGCTGCAAGGACTGCGGCTTCGACCTGGCCGGCGGCCGCGTCGAGGTCGTGCCCACGGCCCATTACCTGATGGGCGGGGTCGAATTCGAGGTCGACTGCTCGACCGCTTCGCCCGGCCTGTTCGCCGCCGGCGAGGACTGCGGCGGTGTCCACGGCGCGAACCGGCTGGGCGGCAATGGCGTGGCCAACTCGACCGTGTTCGGCGGCATCGCCGGTGAATCGATGGCGGCGTTCGTCGGCCGCGAAGGCCGCTGGCGCGATGCCGACACGCACCTGATCGAACGCGGGTTGGCGCGCGCCGAATACCCGTTCTCCAGGCCGCGCGGAAGGATCGACGAACTGCGCGATGCGCTCTCTCAGACGATGTGGGACGACGTCGGCGTGCTGCGCAACGAACAGGCCTTGGTGCATGGGCTCGAGGCAATTGCCGGGCACCGCGGCGCGCTCATGGGCGTGGGCGTGGCCGACGGCGACCGTCGCTACAACATGACATGGCACGACTGGTTGAACCTCGACAGCCTCGTCGACGTCTCCAAGGTCATCGCGACCGCCGCGCTGGCCCGGGAGAACAGCCGCGGCGCCCACTTCCGGGAGGACTTCCCCGAACCGGGCGACCTCGCATCGAGCTGCTACACGCGCGTCGCCCTCGATGGCGAGGACGTCGCGCTGGAGATGGTGCCGGTCTCGTTCGACATCGTTCGTCCGGGCCAGTCGTTGATCGCCGGCGAGTCCGGCATTCCGCAAAGTTGAAGGAAGGCGACTTGACGATGATTTCCATCCACAAGGTCGAGGAAGCCGCGCTCGAGATCATGAAGCGCGCTGCCATCGAGATACCGGCCGACTACAGGAACGGCATCAAGGAACTGCAGAAGACCGAGACCGGGAAGCTGCCGCGCTTCGTCATCCACGCGATGGTCGAGAACTGGGAGGCGGCCGACGAGGACCGCCGCCCGATGTGCGCCGACACGGGCCTGCCGCGCTACTACGTGAAGGTCGGCAACGAGGCCTCGGTGGAGACGGGCTTCGTCGGCGTCGAGCGCGCGCTGCGCCAGGCGACGGCCGACGCGACGCAAAGCGTGCCGCTGCGGCCGAACCGCGTGCATCCGCTCTGGCGCACCGACAACAACAACAATGTCGGCATCAATTCACCCGAGGTCGAATGGTCGTTCGAACCGGGGCAGGACTGGATCGACATCACCACCGTGCACAAGGGCGGCCTGTTCGGCACCGACTACCGGATGCTGTTCCCGGGCGACGGCATCGACGGCATCAAGCGCTTCGTGCTCGACACGCTGATCGCCTTCGGCAAGCGCGGCCTGGCCTGCCAGCCGGCGATCGTCGGCATCGGCATCGGCGGCTCGAAGGACACTTGCATGCAGCTTGGCAAGCAGGCCGCCTGCCTGCGCACGGTCGGCGATCGCAACCCCGACCCCGGCATCGCCAGCCTGGAGCTCGATCTGATGAAGCTGGGCAATTCGATCGGCATGGGCGCGATGGGCTTCGTCGGTTCATCGATGGTGGTGGACTGCCACATCGAAGTCGGCCACACCCACACAGGCGGCATGCCGGTGAGCATCCACACCTTCTGCCTGTCGTCTCGCCGCGCCACGGCGCGCGTGCATCCCGACGGTTCGATCGAGTACCGGACCGACCCCCAATGGTTCACGCCTTACATGCGAAGGGAGACGGTCGAATGGTAGAAGACCCAAGCGACGAGATGAAGGTGATCCACCTGGACCTGCCGGCGCGGCGCGAAGACCTCGCCCGGCTGGAACTCGGGTCGGCGGTCTACCTCAACGGACTCGTCTACACCGCACGCGAAGGCGTGTACAAGAAGGTGCTCGACGAGGGCGTGCCGCTGCCGATGGACCTGCGCGGCATCAGCAACGTGAACTTCCACTGCTCGCCGGCGGCGGCGCCCGACGGGCAGGGCGGCTACCGCGTGGGCGCGGTCACGGCGACGGCGAGCTTCCGCTTCTCGAAGTGGATGCCGCGCTGGATCGAGCAGACCGGCTGCAGCATCATCATCGGCAAGGGCGGCATGCCGGCCGAAGACTACCAGCGCGTGCTCGCGCCCGGCGGCGCGATCTACCTGACCACCGTCGGCTACGGCACGGGCGCACTGCTGGGCCGGGGGATCAGGCGGGTGAAGGAGGTGCACTGGCTCGACGAACTCGGCATCGCGCAGGCGATGTGGCTGTTCGAGGTCCAGAACTTCGGGCCTTTCATCGTCGAGAGCGACCTCGCGGGCAACTCGCTGTTCGCGCGCCACGGCGAGCAGATCAATGCCGGCATCGACGCGCTCTACGCCGGGCTCAAGCCACCCGCACTCCATCGCTACGGCGAGACGGGCAACCGCAAGGACGAGGTCATGTGAGGTCCGGCCCGGGCGCATTTCAAACCCTACGAAGGAACGCTGTTCAATGATCATCGACTTCCGACTGCGACCGCCGCTGGGCGGCTTTCTCCAGACGCTGATGTACGCGGCCGGCGAGCGCCGCGACGGCTTCACCCGCACCGTCGGGTTCGAGCCTTCTCCCGCCGCGCAGCAGCAGTCGATGGACCTGCTGCTGGCGGAGATGGACGAGGCCGGCATCGACAGGGGCGTGGTCGTCGGCCGGTTGGCCGGCGTGCTCGGCAGCGTGTCGAACGACGAGGTGCTGCAGATCGTGCAGGCCCATCCGCAGCGCTTCATCGGCGCGGCATCGATCGACCCGAGTTCACGGGTTGGCGCCTGCCGCACGATCAGCGAAGCGGTCGCTGCGGGGTTCAAGCTCATCAACATCGAACCGGGGTCGTATCCGGTTCCCATGTATGCGGACGACCGCCGCCTGTACCCGATCTACGGCCACTGCGAGGACCTCGGCGTGCCGGTGATCCTGATGGTCGGCGGCACGGCCGGGCCCGATCTCGGCTACTCCGATCCGGTCCGGACCGACCGGGTGCTCGCCGACTTTCCGAACCTGAAGGTCGTCGTCGCGCATGGTGGCTGGCCCTGGGTCACCGAGATCCTGCACATTGGTTTCCGGCGCCAGAACATGTATCTCTCGCCGGACATGTACTTCTCGCGCATGCCGGGCTGGCAGGAGTACGTGAAGGCCGCGGACACCTTCATGGCCGACCGGATGCTCTACGCCACTTCCTTTCCGTTCTGTCCCGTCAAGGGCTACCGGCAGTGGTTCGAGCAACTGCCGATAGGCGCCGCCAACCTGCAGAAGGTCATGGGCGGCAACGCCCGCCGCCTGCTCGGGCTGTAGCGGGACTGCGGTGCAACGCCTGGAGGCACGATGGACATCCGAACGCTCTACACATTGATCGCGATCGCCGACCGGGGCAGCTTCAACGAGGCCGGCAACTCGATCGGACTCTCGCTGTCGGCCGTCAGCATGCAGGTGCGTGCGCTGGAGGAGGAGCTCGGCATCACGATCTTCGACCGCAGCCGCCGACCGCCAGTGCTCACCGACGCGGGGTTGGCGCTGACGCACCGTGCACGCGACCTGATCGCCCATTGGGAGAGCATGAGTGCCGCGCTCAAGCGCGGTTCGACGGTCGGCCTGCTCAAGCTCGGCACGGTCCATACCTCGGTGTCGGGGCTGCTTCCGCTCGCCTTGAAGCGGCTGCAGCGCGAGGGCCACGGCATCGAGGTCCATGTGACCACGGGGCTCAGCCACGAACTCGAGAAGGCGGTCGTTCATCGCCAGCTCGACGTGGCCATCATCACCGAGCCCGAGGTGTCGCGCTCCGACCTCGAGTTCCAGGCCTTTGTCGAGGAGCCGTTCGTTGTCATCGCGCACCGTTCGACGCCGGGGCTGACCGACGAGGAAGTGCTGCAGTCCACGCCCTACGTCCGCTTCAACCGCTCGGCACGCGTCGGCTATCTCGTGCAGGAGGAGATCCTGCGCCGCCAGATCGCGGTGAAGTCGACGATGGAGATCGACACGCTCGAGGGCGTCATCGCCATGGTTGCCAATGGCCTGGGCGCATCGGTGGTGCCGGCGCGTGGCGTGCGCAACGAGTTTCCGGCCGCCATCCGGACCATCCCGTTCGGCAATCCGCCGCTGACACGCACGCTGGGCATCCTGGTGCCGAAGGACAACCCGCGTTCGCACCTGTCGCAGCTGCTCCTGCAGGCGCTGCAGGCGGTGTCCTCCGGTGTCGATGAGCCGAAGCCCCGGGCCCGCAGCCGCTAGACGGCGACGCAATTTCTTTTCGAAGTCGTTCCGGAATCGGGGGACCGGAACCCGAAGGCCAAGCCTCGCCCCCACACCGTGCTTTTGTCGTGTATTCAGCCGCGCGAATGCGCGCAACAACAAGGAGACAGCGATGGAATTCTCGAACCCATGGCCCGTGCGGGCGCTGCGTCGACTAACCAGCCCGTGGAGGCATGCCTGGCGCCGAGGGGCGCTTTGCGCGGCAGCGCTGGCGCTTGCCGGCCCTGTGCTCGCGGGCGATTGGCCCGACAAGCCCGTCAAGATCGTGGTGCCGTTCTCGCCCGGCGGCGCCACCGACCTGCTGGCCCGCTCCCTGGCCGTCGAGCTGGGAAAAAGCTGGAAGCAGACGGTCGTCGTCGAGAACCGCACCGGCGCGGGCGGCGCGGTCGGCGCACACGCCGTGGCCCGGCTGCCGGCGGACGGCTACACACTGCTGCTCGCCTCCGGCAGCATGTTCACCGTCAACCAGTACATCTACGACAAGCTGCCCTACAAGCTCGAGGACTTCGCACCGATCAGCAAGGTCGCCAGCGGGCCGATGGTCGTCACCGTCAATGCCGACGTGCCGGCCAGGAGCACACGCGAGCTGCTCGCGTACATCCGCGCCAACCCCGGCAAGATGCAGTTCGCCTCCGCGGGGACCGGCAGCCAGACGCACATCGCCGGCGAGGCCTTTGCCGATGCGGGCGGGCTGAACATCCTGCATGTGCCCTACAGGGGTGAAGGCCCCGGGTATGCCGACCTGATGGCGGGCGTGGTGCAACTGGCGGTGGGCAACATCAATGCCATCGCACCGCTGCTCAAGGGCGGCCGCGTGCGCGCCCTGGCGGTCACCGACCTGCAGCGCTCCGCGCTGCTGCCCGAGGTGCCGACCGTGGCCGAAAGCGGCCTGCCGGGTTTCGAGTTCGTCGGCTGGTTCGCGCTGCTGGCGCCCACGGGCACGCCGCCGTCGATCGTCGCGCGCGTTGCCGACGATGTGAAGCAGGCCGTGCGCGAACCCGGCATGAAGCGCTATCTCGACGAACAGGGCATGACCGCCTCGGTGGGCGGTCCGCAGGCGCTGACCAGTGACATCCGGCTCGAGTCGGCCCGCTGGAAGGCGCTGGTCAGCAAGCGCAGCATCTCCGCCAACTGAGCCTTGCCCGCAGCCGTGAGCCTCGAGACCCTGGGCTTCATCGCCTTGACAGTGACCGTGGCCTATGGCGTCTTCGGCATGACCGGCTTCGGCGCGGCAATGATCGCCGTGCCCGTCCTCGTGCAGTCGCTTCCGCTGCAGTTCGCCGTGCCGATGGTGGTGTTGCTCGACCTCGCCTGCACCGCCGTCGTCGGTGGGCGCCATTGGCGCCTGGTGGCCTGCGACGAGATGCTGCGCCTGTTGCCCGCATTGCTGGCCGGCGTGGCGATCGGCACCCTGACGCTGGCCGGGATCGGCTCGAAATGGCCGCTCGTCGTGCTGGGCCTGTTCGTCCTTGCGGTGGCCGGCTACAGCATGCGCCCGGCGCGTGGCCAGACGAAGGCCATCAGCGGCTGGTGGGCGGCGCCCGTGGGGGTGATCGGCGGCATCTTCAGTGCGCTGTTCGGAACCGGCGGGCCGATTTACACCGTCTACCTCGCAGGCCGCCTCTTCGAGCCCGAGCGGTTTCGCGCGACGATCTCGGTCGTGATCCTGGCCAGCGGCCTCACGCGCGCGATTTCCTTTGCCACGGCCGGCCTGTATGCCCAGCCGTCGATCCTGGCGAGCGCGTTCGGCGTGCTGCCGTTCAGCCTGCTCGGCGTCTACCTGGGGTCGCGGCTGCGCCACAAGCTGTCCGCGGCCGCGAAGCGCCGCGCCGTGCTGGTCCTGCTGCTCGGCGGCGGCCTCGGCGCGATCTACCGCGGGCTCACCATGAGCCCTTGACCCTGGGGGGCGATGCTCAGGCCGGCGCCGACGCCGGCGGCATGCCCCCGCCGGCGCTCCGGATGTTGCCTTCGGTCAGACCCAGTAACGCTTCCATCGCCCGCCGCGCCTCCGCCGGCTTGCGCGCCCAGATGGCCTCGAGCACCGCGCGGTGCAGCGGCAGGCTCTTGCGCGGCGCGCCGGGCTGCCGCGTGGAGAGCTCGAACGAAATGCGCAGCGCCGCCTCGATGGTGGCGCCGAAGGCGATGAGAAACGGGTTGCCCGTGGCGTTGAGGATCGCGCGGTGGAACTCGAGGTCGGGGCCGGCGTAGGCGACGGCATCCATGCCGGCCGCGTCCATGCCGCGGTAGGCGCGCTCGATGGCGGCGATCGCGGCATCGGGCGCCGTGGCGGCTGCGAGTTCGCAGGCCGCGGGCTCGACGATGCGGCGCAGCTGCATCAGGTGCTGCGCCATCTGCACGCGGTCCTGGCCCGACCAGGTCCAGCGCAGCACGTCCTCGTCGAGCATGTTCCATTGGGTGCGCGGCAGCACGCGCGTGCCGGCCTTCTGGCGCGACGCGATCAGCCCCTTGGCCTTGAGCCGCGTCAGCGCCTCGCGCACCGAGGTGCGCGCCACGCCGAGTGCGTCGGCCAGTTCCAGCTCGGTCGGCAGCGCCGCGCCGTCGTCCCATTCGCCGGCGATCACGCGGCGCGCGAGCGCCTCGGTCACGGCCATCGGGCCGCGTTTGGCCACGGCGGGGTGGGGCGGATTCGGTGAGTTCAAGTCGGACATATTTATTGCTGCGTCGAGACTATCCGAGGAGAGAATGCCGAAAAGCAAGGGTTTTCCAGAAGTAATCCTGATTTATATGTCTGTCATATTCGCTCATACCCCCGAATCAGGAGACACCTGGATGACATCCGCATTTCGACACGCCGCACTCGCTCTCGCCACGGCCGCTCTGGCCGCCGTTCCCGCACTCGCCACCGCGCAGGCCGCGCCCGCGGTCTATCCGCAGAAGCCGGTCGTGCTGGTGGTGCCGCAGCCGCCGGGCGGCGCCGCCGACCAGTTCGCGCGCCCCTTTGCCCAACTGCTGTCGCAACGGCTCGGCCAGCCGGTGGTGGTCGACAACCGGCCCGGCGCCAACGGCAACATCGCGGCCGCCTACGTCGCGCGCAACCAGCCGGCCGACGGCTACACGTTGTTCTTCGGCTCGATCAGCACGCTGGCCGTGAACCCGCACCTCTACAAGTCCACCGGTTTCGATCCGCTGAAGGACTTCCAGCCGATCACGCTGACCAACCAGACGCCCAATGTGCTGGTGGTGGGCGCGAGCACCCCGTACAAGACCGTGGCCGACGTGGTCGCTGCCGCGAAGAAGGAACCCGGCGCGCTGAGCTTCGGCTCGGCGGGCAACGGCAACACGATGCACCTCACGGGCCTGCAGTTCGAAGCCAGCACCGGCACCAAGCTGATCCACGTGCCGTACAAGGGAGGCCCGGCCGCGCTCAACGACGTGATGGGCGGGCAGATCCCGATGATGTTCCACAACCTCTCGGCCGTGCTGGGCCAGGAGAAGGGCGGCCGCGTGCGCGTGCTGGCCGTGGCCGACACGCAGCGCTCGAAGCTGCTGCCGAACGTGCCGACCATGGCCGAGGCCGGCGCGCCCGGCGTGGTGCAGCTCGCCTGGAGCGGCATGCTCGTGCGTGCGGGCACGCCCGCGCCGGTGGTCGAGCGGCTGCACAAGGAAATGCTCGAGATCCTCAAGGACCCGGCATTCCGCAAGCCGCTCGAGGCGCAGGGCTTCGACGTGCTGTCGTCGACGCCGCAAGGCTTCTCGGAGCGGCTGAAGGCCGACTTCGCCAAGATGGGCGCGGTCGTCAAGGCCGGCAACGTGCAGATCGACTGACGTATTTCTCCCTCCCCCGCCGGGGGAGGGCAGGGGTGGGGGCGGGCGGCGTTCAGAATGGCGCTGCGCCACACGCAGGCGCCGCATGCCCCCATCCCAACCTTCCCCCGGAGGGGGAAGGGGCAAGACACAACGGAGCCACTACAACATGCCCGCACGCAACACCTTCAAGCACGCCCTCGCGGCGAAGATCCCGCAGATCGGCCTCTGGTCGACGCTGCCCGACCCGTTCATCTCCGAACTGCTCGCCGGCGCCGGCTTCGACTGGATGCTGCTCGACGCCGAGCACACGCCCGGCGACCCGACGACGATGCTGCGCCAGCTGCAGGCGGTGCAGGCCGAGCGCGACCGGCCCACGAGCGCCGTGGTGCGCCCGCCCTGGAACGACCCGGTGCTGATCAAGCAGTACCTCGACATCGGCGCGCAGACGCTGCTGCTGCCCTTCGTGCAGACGCGCGAGGAAGCCGAGGCCGCCGTGGCCGCCACGCGCTATCCGCCGAACGGCATCCGCGGCATGGGCGGCACGGTGCGCGCCTCGCGCTTCGGCCGCGACACCAAGTACGTGGCCGAGGCCTCGAACGAGATCTGCGTGCTGGTGCAGGTCGAGACTGCCGAGGCACTCGAGCAGCTCGAGGCGATCGCCAATGTCGACGGCGTCGACGGTGTCTTCATCGGCCCCGGCGACCTGTCGGCCAGCATGGGCGTGGCCGGCCAGGTCAACCATCCCACCGTGCGCGCCGCGATCGACAAGGCCGTCGCGCGCATCCTGGCCTGCGGCAAGGCGCCCGGCATCCTCATGAACGACGAAGCGCGCGCGCAGGAACTGCTCGACCTCGGTGCGCTCTTCGTGGCCGTGGCCAACGACCAGGTGCTGCTGCGCAAGACCGCCGACGAGGTGGCCGCGCGCTTCCGCCAGCGCGGCGCGCCGCCGGCGCCAGCCACGCCGCCCGCTCCCGCCACTTACTGATCCAAAAGAAACGACCCGCATGTCCACCGAAAGCGCCCGCCCCCCGACGACGACGACGAAGCACAACAAGACCATCGACGAACTGCGCAGCCAGCGCTGGTTCGCGAGCGACGACATCCGCGGCTTCGCGCACCGCCAGCGCATGCAGCAGCAAGGCCTCGCGCGCGAGGAGTTCATGGGCCGCCCGGTGATCGGCATCATCAACACCTGGAGCGAGCTCTCGCCGTGCCATGCGCACCTGCGCGAGCGTGCCGAGGCCGTCAAGCGCGGCGTGCTGCAGGCCGGCGGCTATCCGCTCGAGCTGCCCGCGCTGAGCCTCGGCGAGGTGATGGTCAAGCCCACCACCATGATCTACCGCAACCTGCTCGCGATCGAATGCGAGGAGCTGCTGCGCAGCCTGCCGCTCGACGGCGCGGTGCTCATGGGCGGCTGCGACAAGACCACGCCCGGGCTCATCATGGGCGCGCTGTCGATGGACATCCCGGCCATCTACCTGCCGGCCGGCCCGATGCTCAACGACCGCTACAAGGGCCAGGCCGTGGGCGCGGGCACGCACACGAAAAAGTTCTGGGCCGAGCGCACCATCGGCAACGTGGGCGAGGCCGAGTGGATCAAGCTCGAGTCGCACATGACGCGCACGCCCGGCACCTGCAACACCATGGGCACGGCCAGCACCATGACGGCGATCGCCGAGGCGATGGGCTTCTCGCTGCCGGGCGCCATGAGCATTCCCGCCGTCGATTCGGAACACAGCCGCATGGCGTGGCGCTGCGGCGAGCGCATCGTCTCGATGGTGTGGGAAGACTGGAGGCCTTCGCGCTTCGTCACCAAGGCGTCGTTCGTCAATGCCGTCACCGCCTACATGGCGCTCGGCGGCTCGACCAACGCGGCGGTGCACCTGCCCGCGATGGCGGGGCGCGCGGGCATCGAACTCACCATCGACGAGCTCGACGCGATCGCGCGCCGCGTGCCGGTCATCGCCAATCTCTATCCGTCGGGCGAGAAGCTGATGGAAGACTTTCATTACGCGGGCGGCCTGCCCGCCGTGCTGAACAAGATCGCGGCCCACCTCGACCTGTCGGCGCGCACCGTCACCGGCCGTACGCTGGGCGAAGACATCGCGGGCCGCGAGGGCGAGGACGACGGCACCATCCTCGACACCGCCACGCCGCTCAAGCAGGGCACGCCCGAATGCCCGGAGGCCGGCATCGCGCTCGCGGTGCTGCGCGGCAACCTGTGCCCCGACGGCGCGGTCATCAAGCCGTCGGCGGCGACGCCCGAACTGCTGCGGCACACGGGCCGCGCGCTGGTGTTCGACTCCAATGCCGAGATGCTCGCGGCCATGGCCGACGAGAACCTCGACTGCGATGCGTCGACCGTGCTGGTGCTGCGCAACGGCGGGCCGGTCGGCGGGCCCGGCATGCCCGAATGGGGCAACCTGCCGATCCCGAAGAAGCTGCTGCGGGAAGGCGTGCGCGACATGCTGCGCATTTCCGATTCGCGCATGAGCGGCACGCACTACGGCACCTGCGTGCTGCACGTGTCGCCCGAGTCGGCCGTCGGCGGGCCGCTCGCGCTCTTGAAGACGGGCGACGAGGTGCGGCTCGACATCGGCGCGCGCAGCCTCGACATGCTCGTGAGCGACGAAGAGCTGGCCGCGCGCCGTGCCGCCTGGCAGCCGCCGGCGCCCGCCTATGCGCGCGGCTACACGAAGATCTTCCAGCACGAGGTGACGCAGGCGCACCTCGGTTGCGACTTCGCGAGCCTCGCGGGCAACGCCGCGACGCCCGAACCGCAAATTTACTGACGTCCCCCGAAGCGCCTTCGGCGCTTCCCCCCACTGGGGGGCGCACCCGGTGGCCCGGCAAAGCCGGTTCCACGGGTGCCCACGGCTGAGCCCGGGTTTGGCTTCAGGGCGTCAAGCGTAAGAAGAGCAGAGTTCGCCTTCGGCCTTCATCGCGTCGAAGGCGCTGTAGTCGGCCTGCCAGGCATTGCCTTCGCGCAGCGTGAGCGCCTCGAGGTCGGCCAGCGTGGCGGCGCCGTCCTTCTTCAGTTGCTCGGCGCACTTGTCGAGGTCCGGAAAGTTCTGCAGCGCCTGCCACCACACCGCGCGGCCCGCCAGGAAGCCGTGGGCGCCCGCGGCGTAGGCGTACGCCATCACGCGCAGGAACTGCTGCGAGGTCACGCCGGCCGAGAGCATCACCCAGGGGATGTTCGCGCCCTTGCAGATCGCCCCCATCTGGTCGAACCAGCCTTGCGCCGCCTTGTGCGCGGCGCTGCCGTCGCGTGCGGGCAAGGTGGCGCCGGGCAGCGGGCTTTCGAGCTTGAACAGATCGACGCCGTATTCGGGCTTGGCAAACTCGCGCACGCTTTCGATCACGAGCTCGGGCATCTTCTCGGGCGACTCGATGTAGTCGACCGTGTGGCGCTCGCTCTTCGGGAACGGATAGACCAGCAGTTCGAGCACCAGCGGGATGTCCCACTGGCGGCACTCTTCGCCGATCTTGCGCACGTAGTCTTTCTGGTGCGCGAGCACGTCGGGCTCGGCATCGGGGCGGTACCAGGCCAGCACCTTCACGCCGTCGCCGCCGGCGCGCTTGATCTTCTCGACGCTCCAGTCGTCGATGGAGTGCGAGAGGCGGCCGCCGGGCGTGTCGCGGAAGCGGTGGTCTTCGAGCGTGACCACGAGGCCGGTGTGCGCGGGCAGCTTTTGCAGTGCGGCGGGGAAGGCGTAGTTCGGATCGAACAGCATGGCGCTCGCATGCGCGCCGAGCGTGTCGACGAGCGTGCGCTTGACGGCCACCATGTCGCCGAAGCTGACGTCGGCCGGCGCGATGCCGCGCTTGGCGCCGATCAGTTGCGCGATCGGCGGGCGCTGGTCGAGCGCGACCATGGTGAAGTGGCCCTGGGGCGTGGCCATGCGGCGCATGCCCCAGTTCTTGCCGAGTTGAAGAGAAGGCTTGGTCATGAAGGGATCACTCCTGAATGGAATCGACGAGGGACATCGCGGTGGCGAAATCGGGCACCCCGGCGCGTCCGCCGGGTCGTGTGCACTTGAGGGCCGCCACCGCGGCGGAAAACTGGAAGGCGCGGCGCACGGGCCAGCCGGCGCCGATGGCGAATGCGAACGCGCCGTGGAAGACATCGCCGGCACCCGTGGTGTCGACGGCCTGCACCTGGAAAGCGGGCAGGCTGTGCAGGCCTTCGGCATCGGCCCATCGCAGGCCGTGTTCGCCGAGGGTCACGGCCGCGAGGCGGCAGCCGCGCGAGAGCGCGAAGTTCAACTGGTCGTCGACGGAGCGCGCATCGGCGGCATAGCCGGCGAGGCCGGGCTCCGAGAAGATGGCGTGGTCGGTGTGCGGCAGCAGCATGTCGAACACGGCGGCCTCCGACACGTCGCCGTCGAGCACGGTGGGCAGGCCACGGTCGCGCGCCGCGCCAAAGAGCGCGAGTGCGCCTTCGGGCCAGCGTGGATCGGCGAGCACGGCGTCGGTCTCGGCCAGCGCGTCGAGCGGCAGCCAGGTCGGGTCGGCCGGCAGGTCGGCGCCCCGAAAGTTGACGATCATGCGTTCGCCGCGCGCATCGACGACGATGCCCGAGACCGACGAGCGCGCGCCCGCAAACAGACGGAAGCGCGACACCTCGACGCCCAAAGCGGTGAGTTGCGCCTTCATTTCGTGGCCGGCGCTGTCTTCACCCGCGCGGCCCCAGAACTGCACGGACGCACCGAGCTTCGCAGCGGCCGCGGCCGCATTGGCCGCCATGCCGCCGCCGCCTTCGCGAACGTCGTTGGCGCGTGTCTTGCCGCCGCCGTGGGGCAGGGTGTCGACCTGCCAGGTGACGTCGAGTGCGGAGAGGCCGAGGCAGATGACGCGGGGGGTGGGGCGTTCTTTCGCTGTCATTTCGTATGTTGTTGTTGCGGGCGCCGCTGTTCAGGGCGCCACTGTTCAGGGCGCGTGCCCAGGCCACCGGGTACTCCCCTCCGCGAATGTCCCCCGCCTTCGGCTCCTCCTTTATTTCGCTGCGGGGAGCACCCGGTACCCTGGGCACACAGGGCGCAGTGCTTGTGCCGGCGGTTCGACCGCAGCGCCCTTCGATCACGACGATGGTGGGCTCCGCGCAGCGAAATAAAGGAGCAGGCCGCAGGCCGGGGGACATTCGCGGAGGGGAGCCCACCGTCGGCGGGATCGCACCCCGAAGACTGCGAAAAGCAAGGACGCCCCATCTCAACCACGCAGCACCGCCCCGTCGTTCTTGTCGAACAGATGGCACTTTTCCATATCGAAATCGAGCGTGACCATGTCCTTCGGCCGCACCTGCAGTTCGGGCGCCACGCGCGCCACATGCCGCGTGCCGGCGCGGTCGAAGTACACCAGCGTGTCCGAGCCCAGCGGCTCCACCACGCTCACCTGCACGCGCAGGCCCGGCGCATCGGCCGGCAGCACCTGCATGTGCTCGGGGCGTACGCCCAGCACCGCCGGACCTGTCACGCCGCCGCAGCGCGGGGGCGCGGGGAACAGCGTGTCGTCGTCCATGCGCACGTTCGCGCCCTCGGCCGTCACGTCGAAGAAGTTCATCGTCGGCGAGCCGATGAAGCCTGCCACGAACTGGTTCGCGGGCGACTTGTAGACCTCTTCGGGTGTGCCGAACTGCTGCACCACGCCGGCCTTCAGCACCACGATGCGGTCGGCCATGGTCATGGCCTCGACCTGGTCGTGCGTGACGAAGATCATCGTCGTCTTGAGCTGCTGCGACAGCGCCTTGATCTCGGTGCGCACCTCGCCGCGCAGCTTCGCGTCGAGGTTCGACAGCGGCTCGTCGAACAGGAACACCTTCGGGTTGCGCACCATCGCGCGCCCCATGGCCACGCGCTGGCGCTGGCCGCCCGACAGCGCCTTGGGCTTGCGGTCGAGATAGGGCTCGATGCGCAGCATGCCGGCGGCGCGGTCGACGCGGCGCGCGATCTCGTCCTTGGGCGTGTTGCGCATCTCCAGGCCGAAGCCCATGTTGTCGCGCACCGTCATGTGCGGATAGAGCGCGTAGTCCTGGAACACCATCGCGATGTCGCGCTGCGCGGGCGGCATGTCGTTGACGCGCGTGTCGCCAATGAAGAGCTCGCCGCCGTCGATGGGCTCCAGGCCCGCGATGATGCGCAGCAAGGTCGACTTGCCGCAGCCCGAGGGGCCGACGAAAACCACGAACTCTTCGTCGCGGATCTCGAGGTCGAGCGAGGGGATCACGGCCACGTCGCCGAAGCGCTTCACCAGGCCGTTCATTCGAATGGATGCCATGCGTCTCGGTCCTTCAGGCAAACGCCAGCAACGGCTTGACGAGTTCGCCCGCCACGAAGCGGCCGAACATCTCGGGCAGCTGGTCGATGCCGAACTGCGCATCGACCAGTTGGCGGTAGCGTGCCTTCTCGGCGCGCAGCAGCTCGACGTTGAGTTCGAAGTCGCTCTTCGGAAAGTAGAAGGTGCGCACCATGTAGAAATCCTTGCGGCGGATCGCCTTGTTCTCCTGCACGGGCCAGGGCTTGTCGCTCTCGCCGATCAGGATGAGCACGCCGCGCGGCAGCACGATCTCCATGCCGAGGCTGCGCGCGGCATGGGCGCCGCTGCATTCGACGATCAGCTTGAAGCGCTTGCTCGCGTCGCCCACCGGGTGGCGCTTGGCGCCGAACGATTCGGCGAGCTGCAGCCGCTCTTCCTTCAGGTCGGACACGTACACGTCGGTGTAGCCGATGTTCTGCAGCGCGATCAGCGCGCCAATGCCGACCGGGCCGGCGCCCGTCACCAGCACCGGGCCGGTGGTCTCGGGCGGCACCAGCGGCTTGACGAAGCGGATGCCGTGCGCGGCCGTGCCGATGGTGTCGAGCAGCAGCGGGGCGAGTTCGTCCTCGATGTCGTCGGGCACCGGCAGCAGGCACTGCTCGGGCACCGTGAGGTATTCGGCGTAGCCGCCGGGGCGGTTCCAGCCGACCAGCACCGATTCGTTCAGGCACATCTGCGTGTCGCCCGCGCGGCAGGCGTCGCAATGGCCGCAGTGCACCGGGATGTAGACCAGGCAGCGCTTGCCGTCGAGCGCATGCCCGGGCTGCTGCACCACACCGAAGATCTCGTGGCCGGGCGTGAAGCTCGCGCCGTTGAACCACAGCTTGGTGTCGGAGCCGCAGAGCGCGGTGCGGCGCACGCGCAGCAGCACCTCGCCGGGGCCCGCGACGGGCATCGGCGCTTCGCCGATGGTGATGTTCTTGTCGCCGTGAAAGATGGCAGCTTGCATTTTGATTTCTCCTAGCCTTTGACCGCACCCATCGCCAGGCCCGACACGAGCCGGCGCTGGACGATGAATGCGAGGATGAGCGGTGGCAGCGCAATGAGCGTGGCGGCCGCCATGAGCGCGCCCCAATTCGATGCGCCTTCGCCGATGAAATTGAACGACGCCGCGATCAGCGTCTTGGTGTCGCCATTCGAGAGCACGAGCGCGAACAGGAAGTAGTTCCACGAGAACACGAACGACAGGATCGACGCCACCACCACGCCCGGCATCACCAGCGGCAGCGCGATGCGCCAGAGGATGCGCGGCACGCTGCAGCCGTCGACCTGCGCGCTTTCGAGCACGCTGCGCGGGATGTTGTCGAAGAAGGGCAGCAGCACCCAGATGACGATCGGCATCGTGATGGCCGCATGCGTGAGGATCAGCGCCCAGTAGCTGCCGATCATTCCGGCTTCGCGGAACATCACGTACCACGGCAGCAGGAACAGCGTGCCCGGCGCCATGCGCGCGAGCAGCGTCACGGTGGCGGGCCAGGTGATGCGCGTCCACGAGACCGCGAACGCCGCCGGAATGCCGAGCAGCAGGCCGATGGCGGTCGAGCCCACGGTGATGACCGTGCTGTTCCAGGTGTAGTGCAGGAACGGCGTGGTGCCGAAGAGCGTGCGGTAGTTCTCCAGCGTGGGCGAGAAGAACAGCTTGGGCGGGTAGGCCGTGACTTCGGCCGAAGGCTTGAAGGACGCGAGCGCCATCCATGCGATGGGCAGCAGGATCAAGAGCGCGACGAAGGCGATCTGCAGCAGGTTGAGGCGTTGCGCGAGCTTGTCGTTCATGGCTTGCAGCCCTCCTTCACCACGCCACGCGCTTGCGCGCCTGGGTGAGCACCATCACCGCGCCGAGCACGATCGCCGAGAGCGTGATCATCAGCGCGCTCGCATAGCCGATCTCGAACAGCTCGAAGCCCTTGCGGAAGCCGTAGATGTTGAGCGTGTTCGAGGCATTGCCCGGCCCGCCCTGGGTGGTGATGTAGATGATGTCGAAGAAGCGCAGCAGGTCGACGCTGCGCAGGATGGCGGCGGTCACCAGCGTGGGCGCGAGCAGCGGCAGCGTGATGCGCCAGAAGGTCCGCCAGCGCGAGGCGCCGTCGATCTGTGCGGCCTCGTACACGTTGGGCGGCAGAGACTGCAGGCCGCCGAGCACGATCAAGGCGACATACGGTGTCCACTGCCAGGTGTCGATCATCGCCACAGTGGGGATCACCCACACGGGCGACGCGAGCCAGTCGGAGCGCGGCAGGCCCGCGGCCGTGAGCAGGTAGTTGGCGGCGCCGATGGAAGGGTCGAGCACCACCAGCCACATCATGCCGACCACCACGGGCGGCAGCACGAAGGGCGAGATCATCAGCGTGCGCACGATGCCCGACAGCTTCTTGGAGTTGTGCAGCAGCATGGCGATCCAGGTGCCCAGCACGAGCTGCAGCACCAGCGAGAGCACATAGAGCACCAGCGTGATCTTGAGGCCGTTCCAGAACTCGCCGTCGCCGACCATGTCGGCGTAGTTCATGCCCCAGTTGAAGCGCGGGTTGCCGCCGAAGCTGAACTCGTGCAGGCTGAACCACACGGTGTAGGCGAACGGGAAGGCGATCATCGCGACCGTGAAGATCACGGCCGGCAGCGAGAGGAACGCGAGCTGGCCGCGTGTGCCGATCGATTGGCTCATGGGGTCACCCTGCGAGAAAGCCGCCGTCGACGGCAAGGACGGTGCCAGTCACGTAGTGCGCCGCGGGCGAGGCGAGGAACACCGCGCTGCCCGCGATGTCGCCGGGCTGCGCCCATTGGCCGAGCGGAATGCGCACGCGGATGCGCTCGTAGTGCGCCGTGTCCTGGCGGCCGGCCGCGTTGATGGCGGTCTCGACGTAGCCCGGCGCGATCGCGTTCACGCGCACCTTCTTTTCGGCCCAGGCCAGCGCGAGCGACTTGGTCAGCATGACCACGCCGCCCTTGCTCGCGCAGTAGGCCGGAATGAAAGGCAGCGCGACGAAGGCGTTCATCGAGGCCACGTTGACGATGCTGCCCTTGCTCTTCTCCAGCAGCGGCAGGCACGCATTGCACAGCCGGAAGGTGCCCGTGAGATTGACGTCGAGCACGCGCTGGAAGGTCTCGATCTCGAACTCCTTGAAGCGCGCGAGGATGCCGGCGCTGTTGACCAGCGTGTCGAGCCCCTCGAGGCCGCCGACGAAGGCGGCGACCTGCGCGTCGTCGGTCACGTCGAGCGTGCGCAGCGCGAGCCGTGGCGAAGGCGCGAGCGAGCTGGCCGCGAGCGCGGCTTCATCGACGCCGGTGGCGATGACCTCGCAGCCCATCTCGAGGAAGGAGCGCGAGATCGCGGCGCCGATGTCGCCGGCGCCGCCGACCACCAGCACGCGGTGGCCTGCGGGAAAGTCGAACACGGCCATCAGTCTCTGGCGATCAGTGCGTCGAGCTTCTTGTCGGCGTCGGCGCAGGCTTCGGCCGGCGTCTTCTGGCCCAGCAGCAGTTCCTGCACGGCCTGGCCGATGTGGTCGCGCGACGCGGGGTTGGCCACGATCGGATAGCCCACTTCGGAGGTGCCGGTGCGTGCCAGTTCGTTGACGGTGGCCACCCATTCGGCGCGCACCGGCTGCTCGTCCATCCAGGCCTTGTAGCCGGGCGACTTGGCGACGGCCGAACGCGGCGGCGCGACGCCGTCGAGCGCGAGCTTGGCCTGCACGGCCGGGCTCGTGGCCCACTGCACGAAGTACCAGGCGGCTTCCTTGTTCTTGCTGTGTGCCGAGACCGACATGGTCCAGCCGATCACCGTGGGATGCGAGCCGCCCGGGCCGGCCGGCAGCACGGCCACAGCGGTGTCCTTCAGGCGCGCGCCGCCGTCCATCACGTTGCGCAGCTCGTTCGACGACTCGAACGCCATCGCGGCCTTGCCTTCGCGGTAGAGCGACGAGATTTGATAGAAGCTGTAGTTCACGACGCCGGGCGGGCCGTAGTCCTTGAGCAGCTTGGCGTAGAGCCCCATCGAGGCCTGGCCTTCCTTGCTGCACAGCTGCGACTTGCCGTCCTTCATGTACTGGCCGCCCATGTTGTGCAGGAACACGCTGTAGGTGAAGGGCAGCGCGGGCTTCAGGCCGCGCGAGACGAAGGGCGTGACGCCCGGTTCGCAGGCCTTGAGCTTGGCGGCCACGGCCTCCAGCTCGGGCAGGCTCTTGGGCAGCGACACGCCGCACTTCTGGAACAGATCCTTGCGGTAGTACAGCACCGGGCCCTCGACGTTCATCGGAATGCCGGTGAGCTGCTTCTCGTAGGTGGCGTCCTTGAGCATGCCGGCACTCAGGTCGGCAAAGTCGTAGTCCTTGGCGCTCGATGTCTTCACCAGGCCCGAGAGGTCGGCGTACCAGCCGGCCTTGGCGAACTGCATGCCTTCGCGCGAGGGCAGCGACATGAAGACGTCGATCTCGTCGCTGCGCGAGTTCATCACCGTGACCAGGCGTTGGCGCATCTGCTGCTCCTGGTAGGAGTCGACCTTGAGCTTCATGCCGGTCTGCTTCTCGAAATCGTCCTTGTGCTTGAGCAGCGCGTTGGCGACCGGGTTGTTGTTGGCCAGGAAGGTCACGGTCTTGCCCTGGTGCTTCTTCCAGTCGAACTCCTGGGCCGACGCCGTGCCGGCGCAGGCCGCGGCGACGAGCAGCGCGATGGCGCGAACGCGCGGGCGAAGGGTGGGGCGGTGGAAGGCTGTGTGCATGTCTCGGGTCTCCTTTGACGTGTTGAAAGGCGGGTCGCCAAGGTCGGCGATTCGCTTGTAACCGTTTACAGGATTCTCGGAATCATGCACTGCGATGTCAACCCGAAAAGGGTGCTGTACCGGGTGAATTCATAGGGGATTTCCCCAAAAACTTCCTGTAATCGGCGACGTACCGTTTCCTGTAAACTGTTTCATCATGAAGCCGAAATCCGTGGGAATCCGTGACGTCGCCAAGCACGTGGGCGTGTCCACGGCCTCGATCTCGCGTGCGATCAACAACCCCGAATCGGTGCGCCCCGACCTGCGCCAGCGCATCGATGCGGCGATCGCCGAGCTCGGCTACATCCCCGACGCCGCGGCGCGCGCGCTCTCGTCGCGCCGCACGCGCACCATCGGCGCCATCATTCCGACCGTGGACAACGCCATGTTCGCGCGCGGCATCGAGGCGCTGCAGAGCTACCTGTCGCTGCAGGGCTACCTGCTGCTGCTGTCCACCAGCGGCTACGACCCCGAAACCGAGGCGCGGCAGGCGCAGAACATGGCGAGCCGCGGCATCGACGGGCTGATCCTGCGCGGCGACATGCACACCGACGCGCTGCGCCGGCTCCTGGCCTCGCAGCGCATCCCGTTCGTGAACGTGGGCGTGTACCACCCCGACAAGCCCTATGCCTCTGTGGGCAGCAACAACGAGGCCGCGGCCTACCGCGCCTGCCGCTATCTGGTCGAACTGGGCCACACGCGCATCGGCATGGTGGCGGCGGTCTCGTCGAACAACGATCGCGCGACCGCCCGCGTGGCCGGCGTTCGGCGCGCGCTCGCCGAAAGCGGCCTGGCGCTGCGGCCCGAGTGGTACGTCGAGGTGCCCTACCACCTCGACGACGCGCGCCAGGGCGCGCGGGTGCTGCTGTCGCCGCCGCGCGAACAATGGCCCACGGCGGTGGTCTGTGGCAACGACGTGATCGCCTACGGCGTGATGCTCGAAGCCGAGCGCCGCGGCCTGCACGTGCCCGGCGACCTTTCCGTGATGGGCTTCGACGACCTCGAATGGAGCCGCCACCTGCGCCCGAGCCTCACCACGATCCACCTGCCGACTGACGAGGTATGGACGCGGGCCGGCGAATACCTCGTGAACTCGCTGGCCGGCAGGCCGGCCGCACTGCACCACGAGGTGGACGTGTCGCTGGTGGTGCGCGAATCGACCGGCCGCCCGCGCGACTGAACCGGCCCGCGGCGAAAGCCCGACGCCGCGCGCCCCATGGCGCGAGAATTGCTCGGCCCACGCAAGGGTTTCCCCGTAGCTGGCATACCGCACCGCGCATACGCGTTATGGGCACCTGCGTATGCAGCCTTGCGGACAAGCCGCTAACGTCCATGACTGGCCCGCCACGGGCCGCCCACGAGCCAAAAGCATGAGCACCGACAGCAGCCACAGCAGCCAGACCCGTCCGATCCGTTTCTTCCACCGCGGCAAGATCGTGGAGGTGAGCGGCGTCCACCCGACCCGCTCCGTGCTCGACTGGCTGCGCGAGGACGCGCGCTGCACCGGCACCAAGGAAGGCTGCAACGAGGGCGACTGCGGCGCCTGCACGGTGGTGATCGGCGAACTGGCCGGCGACGGCGACGCCCAGGCGCCCGGCGCCATCGACGGGCTCAAGCTGCAGACGGTCAATGCCTGCATCCAGTTCTTGCCGACGCTGGATGGCAAGGCGCTGTTCACCGTCGAGGACCTGAAGGCACAGTGCGCGACCGCGGCGCCACCCAAGGGCGTCAAGCACCCGGTCCACATGCTGCATCCGGTGCAGCAGGCGCTGGTCGACTGCCACGGCTCGCAGTGCGGCTTTTGCACGCCGGGCTTCGTGATGTCGCTGTGGTCGAGCTACGAACACCACCAGGCCCGCGGCACGCAGCCCACGCGCCAGCAACTGGCCGACGAACTCTCGGGCAACCTGTGCCGCTGCACCGGCTACCGCCCGATCCTCGACGCGGGACAGCGCATGTTCGACCTGCCCGGCGTGCGGCTCGACACCAGGCCGGTGGTGGCCGCGCTCACCGCGCTGCAGGACGACGACGGGCTCGAGTACGCCGCGCCGCTCGGCGCGCGCACCGACCGCTTCCATGCGCCGAAGACGCTGGCCCAACTGGCCGCGCTGCGCGAGCGCAAGCCGGGCGCCCAGCTGCTGGCCGGCTCGACCGACGTGGGCCTCTGGGTCAACAAGCAGTTCCGCGATTTGGGCGACATCATCTACGTGGGCGACGTGGCCGAGCTGAAGTCCATCGAGGTCCGCGGCGACGAGGCCACCGGTGCGCTCCACATCGGCGCCGGCGCCTCGCTCGAAGCCGCTTTCGCGGCGCTGGTGCAGCGCGTGCCGAGCCTGCAGGACGTATGGCTGCGCTTCGCCTCGCCGCCGATCCGCCATGCGGGCACCATGGGCGGCAACGTCGCCAACGGCTCGCCGATCGGTGATTCGCCGCCGGTGCTGATGGCGCTCGACGCCGAGATCGAACTGCGCCGCGGCGACGCGGTGCGGCGCATGCCGCTGGCCGATTTCTACCTCGACTACATGAAGAACCAGCTGCAGCCCGGCGAGTTCGTGCGGGGGCTGGCGGTGCCGCTCGCGGCCATGCGCCGCCAGGTGCGTGCCTACAAGATCAGCAAGCGCTTCGACTGCGACATCTCGGCGCTGTGCGCCGGCTTTGCGCTCGAACTCGCCGCCGACGGCCAGACCGTGAAGGCCGTGCGCCTCGCCTTCGGCGGCATGGCCGCGACCGTCAAGCGCGCCGCCAACGCCGAAGCCGCGCTCGTCGGCAAGCCATGGACGCAAGCCAGCGTGAACGCCGCCAAGCATGCGCTCGCCGAAGACTTCAAGCCGCTTTCCGACATGCGCGCCTCGGCCGACTACCGCATGCAGGTGGCGCAGAACCTCATCCAGCGCCTGTGGCTCGAGACGCGCGCCGACGACGCGCTCTCGATCGAGGAGACCAGCGTGTGGAGCGTGATGCCGCATGAGGTGGTGGCGGAGGGCGGGGTATGAATACGGACTTCCGGACGCAGAAGAAATACAAAAGCAACGCAGAGGTCGCAGAACAAACCGAAGCCATTTTTATGGTTTTCTTTTGCGACTTCTGCGAAACCTTCGCGTCCTCTGCGTCCGGCTGTCCGCTCCCGCTCCCGATCCCGCTCCCGCACCCGCTCCCGCACCCGGAGTACTGAACAATGAACAAGCCCCTCGACCCGCGCCTGCTGCAACCCGCAGAGGCCTTTGCCGACTACCTGAAGAACACCGCCGCGCGCATCGACCACGGCGCCGAGGCGCTCGCGCACGAGCAGGGCGCGCGCGTGGGCATCAGCCGGCCGCACGAATCGGCGCACCTGCACGTGGCCGGCGAAGCGACCTACATCGACGACATTCCCGAGATCGCGGGCACGCTGCATTGCGCACTGGGCCTGTCGCCCGCCGCCAGCGGCCGGGTCACGGCACTGTCGCTCGACGCGATCCGCGCGATGCCCGGCGTGGTGGCCGTGCTCACGGCCGACGACATCCCGGGCAGCAACGACTGCGGGTCGATCGTGCATGACGATCCGATCCTGCTGCCGGTGAATGACGGCGGCGAGATCCGCTACCTGGGCCAGCCCGTGTTCGCGGTGATCGCCGAAACGCGCGACGCCGCGCGCCGCGCCGCGGCCCGGGCGAAGGATGCGATCGCCCTCGAGGCCGCGCCGCCCGTGCTCACGCCGCAGCAGGCGCATGCGCGCGGCCAGTACGTGGTGCCGCCGATGCACATCGTGCGCAGCGGCGGCGCGGCCAATGAGGGTGACGAGGCCGCGGTGCGCGCGGCCATCGCGAGCGCGCCGCACCGCCACAAGGCGAGCTTCGACGTCGGCGGCCAGGAGCAGTTCTATCTCGAAGGGCAGATCAGCTACGCGATCCCCAAGGAAGGCGGCGCGCTGCACATCCACTGCTCGACCCAGCACCCGAGCGAGATGCAGCACCTGGTGGCGCATGCGCTGCACCTGCAGTCGAACGAAGTGCACGTCGAATGCCGGCGCATGGGCGGCGGCTTCGGCGGCAAGGAATCGCAGTCGGCGCTGTTCGCCTGCGTGGCCGCCATTGCGGCGCGCCGGCTGCAGCGCCCGGTGAAGCTGCGGCTCGACCGCGACGACGACTTCATGGTCACCGGCCGGCGCCACTGCTTCTGGTACGAGTACGACGTGGGCTACGACGACGAGGGCCGCATCCTCGGCGCCGAGATCACGATGGTCTCGCGCGCCGGCCACTCGGCCGACCTCTCGGGGCCGGTGATGACGCGCGCGCTCTGCCACTTCGACAACGCCTACTGGCTGCCCAACGTGGCGATGCACGGCTACTCGGGCAAGACCAACACGCAGAGCAACACCGCGTTCCGCGGCTTCGGCGGGCCGCAGGGCGCGATCGCGGTCGAGAACATCCTCGACTCGGTGGCGCGCGCGCTGGGCCGCGATCCGCTCGACGTGCGGCGCGTCAATTTCTACGGCAAGACGGAGAACAACGTCACGCCCTACCGCCAGACCGTGACCGACAACATCGTGCACGAGCTCGTCGCCGAGCTCGAGGCCACGAGCGGCTATCGCGCGCGGCGCGAGGAGATCGCGGCCTTCAACGCCAAGAGCCCGGTGCTCAAGCGCGGCCTGGCGCTGGCGCCGCTGAAGTTCGGCATCTCCTTCAACGTGAAGCACTTCAACCAGGCCGGCGCGCTGGTGCACGTGTACACCGACGGCTCGATCCTCGTGAACCACGGTGGCACCGAGATGGGGCAGGGCCTCAACACCAAGGTGGCGCAGGTGGTGGCGCATGAACTGGGCGTGAGCTTCGAGCGCGTGCGCGTGACCGCGACCGACACCACCAAGGTGGCCAACACCTCGGCCACGGCCGCCTCGACCGGCGCCGACCTCAATGGCAAGGCGGCGCAGGACGCCGCGCGCCAGATCCGCGAGCGCCTGGCCGCGTGCGCGGCCGAGCGGCATGGCGGCGATGCGGCCGCGGTGCGCTTCGCGAACGACCAGGTCGAGGTCAACGGCCGCACGCTGGCCTTCAGCACCGTGGTGGGCGAGGCCTATCTCGACCGCAAGCAGCTCTGGTCGGACGGCTTCTACGCCACCCCGGGCCTGAACTGGGACAAGGACAAGATGCAGGGCCGGCCGTTCTACTACTTCGCCTATGGCGCGGCGGTGAGCGAGGTGGTGGTGGACACGCTCACCGGCGAATGGAAGCTCCTGCGCGCCGACATCCTGCACGACGCGGGCAAGTCGCTCAATCCGGCCGTGGACATCGGCCAGGTCGAGGGCGCCTTCATCCAGGGCATGGGCTGGCTCACCACCGAGGAGTTGGTGTGGCATCCGCAGAGCGGCAAGCTCACGACCCACGCGCCGAGCACTTACAAGATCCCGACCGCCAACGACTGCCCGCCGGTCTTCAACGTGCGCCTGTTCGAGGGTCAGAACGCGGAAGACTCGATCCACCGCAGCAAGGCGGTGGGCGAGCCGCCGCTGTTGCTGCCGTTCTCGGTGTTCTTCGCGATCCGCGACGCCGTCTCGGCCGCGGGCGGCCACCGCATCGATCCGCCGCTCAAGGCGCCCGCGACGAGCGAGGCGATCCTGCGCGCCATCACGGCTGTGCAAGTGTGATGGCTGCCGAAAAGACGGACTTCCGGACGCAGAAGGAAGACCAAAGTGACGCAGAGGACGCAGAAGCAAACCAAATATGGATATGTTCTTGGTTTTCCTTTTGCGTCCTCTGCGAAATCTCTGCGCCCTCTGCGCCCTCTGCGTCCGGAAGTCCGGGTCCCCGCGGCGTATAACCGCCCGCATCGTCCACTACCGTACGAGCGGCCCATGCGCGACCAGGCTCTTTTCGACAAGATCGACCTTCATCTGATACGGGTGCTCCACACCGTGCTGACCGACCGCAGCGTCTCGCGCGCCGCGATCCGGCTGGGCATGTACCAGCCCGCGGTGTCGGCCGCGCTCAAGCGGCTGCGCGAGCTCTCGGGCGATCCGCTGCTGGTGCGCTCGGGCTCGGGCATGGTGCCGACCGATGCGGGGCTGCGCATGATCGAGCCGGCCGCGAGCATCCTGCGCGCCGCCGAGATGCTGTTCTCCGATGTGCGCGGCTTCGAGCCGCAGTCGGCGGCCACCACCTTCCGCATCGCCGCGAGCGACTACATGGACCCGCTGTTCCTGCCGATGCTGGTGGCCGAGGTCAAGCGCGAGGCACCGCTGTGCCGCATCGAGATCCATGCGCTCTCGCCCGATTCCGACTACCACGGCCATCTCTCGCTCGGCCAGGTCGACCTGGTGATCGGCAACTGGCTGCAACCGCCCGAAGACCTGCACATGGCGCGGCTCTTCGGCGACGACGTGGTCTCGCTCGTCAACCAGGACCATCCGGCGGTGCGCCGCGGCTGGGACCTGGAGACCTGGCTCGCGGCCGAGCACATCGCGCCCACGCCGATGCACCCTGGTGGGCGCGGCATCATCGACCAGATGCTCGACGCGCTCGGGCGCCAGCGCAACATCACGGCGCGCTGCGCGCACTTCGGGCTGATTCCCGACATGGTCGCCTCCAGCCTGCTCGTGCTGACCACGGGTCGCCAGTACTGCGAGCGCTTCGCGGCGCGGCTGCCGCTGAAGATCCTCGAATGCCCGGTGGCCCTGCCGCGGCTCATGTACTACCAGCTCTGGCACGAGCGCACCCATTCGTCGAGTTCCGCGCGCTGGCTGCGCGACTGCATCAAGGGCGTGGCGGCGTCGCTGCGGCCCGTGCATACCCCCGACATCCCCGATCCGCCCTGAGCCTTGTGATCGCGCCGGCGTCGCGATCACGAGGGCACGATGAAACGACCGCCCCATAAAACAGCTGGAGACAAGCGAAATGAACAGGTTTGAAGAGGTGCCGAAGGTCACCGATCCCGCCGCACCGGCGGCCATTGCGCGCGGCGCCACGCCGCTCGCTGGCGGCTGGCTCGAACGCAGGTTCGGCCTGGCCGAACACAACACGACAGTGCGCACCGAGGTCATCGCGGGGCTCACCACCTTCCTGACGATGGCCTACATCATCTTCGTCAACCCGTCGATCCTCGGCGATGCGGGCATGCCGAAGGGCGCGGTGTTCGTCGCCACCTGCCTGATCGCGGCGCTCGGCACGCTGATCATGGGCCTGTATGCCAACTACCCGATCGCCATGGCGCCGGGCATGGGGCTGAACGCCTACTTCTCGTACGTGGTGGTGCTGGGCATGGGCTACACCTGGCAGGTGGCGCTGGGCGCGGTGTTCATCTCGGGCTGCCTGTTCCTCGTCGTCACGGTCACGGGGCTGCGGGAGCTGTTCATACGCGGCATACCGCAGTCGCTGCGAACGGCGATCACGGTGGGCATCGGCATGTTCCTCGCGCTGATCGCGCTCAAGAGCGCCGGCGTGGTGGCCGCCTCGCCCGCGACCTTCGTCACGCTCGGCGATTTGCATTCGCCGCCGGTGATCCTGGCCACGCTGGGCTTCCTGGTCATCGTGGTGCTCGACCGGCTCAAGGTGCGCGGCGCGATCCTGGTCGGCATCATGCTCGTGACGGTGCTGTCGTTCTTCTTCGGCGGCAACAAGTTCAACGGCATCTTCGATGCGCCGCCGTCGGTCATGCCGACCTTCCTCGAGCTCGACATCCTGGGCGCGCTCAAGGGCGGCATCCTCAACGTGGTGCTGGTGTTCTTCCTGGTCGAGATGTTCGACGCCACCGGCACGCTGATGGGCGTGGCCAAGCGCGCCGGCCTGCTGGTGCCCGGCAAGATGGAACGCATGAACAAGGCGCTGCTGGCCGACAGCGGCGCCATCTTCGCGGGTTCGCTGCTCGGCACCTCGAGCACCACGGCCTACGTCGAGAGCGCGGCCGGCGTGCAGGCCGGCGGGCGCACCGGCCTCACCGCGGTGGTGGTGGCCGCGCTGTTCCTGGCCTGCCTCATGATCTCGCCGCTCGCAGGCTCGGTGCCGGCCTACGCCACCGCACCGGCGCTGCTGTTCGTGGGCTGCCTGATGCTGCGCGACCTGGTCGAGCTCGACTGGGAGGACACCACCGAGGTGATCCCCGCCGTGGTCACCGCGCTCGCGATGCCGTTCACCTATTCGATCGCCAACGGCCTGGCCTTCGGCTTCATCACCTATGCGGTGCTCAAGCTGTTCACCGGCCGGGCACGGGAAGTGCATGTGATGGTCTGGGTGATCGCGGCGATCTTCCTCTTCAAGTTCGCTTATATCGGCGGGCACTGACCGGGAGCGCCCGCCGGGGGCGCCGATTCGGGCGGGGCGCTATTAAACTAATAGCTGCCCCGCCTTGTTTGCTGTTGAACGAGACGAATCCAAAAATCCCGGCATGACCCATCCCAGACTCCAGCTCGCCCACATCACCAAGCGCTATCCGGCGGTGGTGGCGAACAGCGACATCTCGCTGGCCGTCGCGCCCGGCGAAATCCATGCCGTGCTCGGCGAGAACGGCGCCGGCAAGTCGACGCTGATGAAGATCATCTACGGCTCGGTCAAGCCCGACGAGGGCAGCGTGGTGTTCGATGGCCAGCCGGTGCAGCTGCGCAATCCGCAGCAGGCGAGGGCGCTCGGCATCAGCATGGTGTTCCAGCACTTCAGCCTGTTCGACACGCTCACCGTGGCCGAGAACGTCTGGCTGGGTCTGGACAAGTCGCTTTCGCTGGCCGAGGTGGCGCGCAGCATCTCGGCCAAGGCGAGCGAGTATGGGCTGGACATCGATCCCTCGCGGCCGGTGCACACGCTGTCGGTCGGCGAGATGCAGCGCGTGGAGATCATTCGCGCGCTGCTCACCAACCCGCGGCTGCTGATCCTCGACGAGCCGACCTCGGTGCTCACGCCGCAGGCGGTGACCAGGCTCTTCGGCGTGCTCAACAAGCTCGCGTCGGAAGGCTGCAGCATCCTCTACATCAGCCACAAGCTGCACGAGATCCGCGAACTCTGCACCGCCTGCACCGTGCTGCGCGGTGGCAAGGTCACGGGCGTGTGCGATCCGCGGCAGGAAAGCAACGAGTCGCTGTCGCGGCTGATGATCGGCGCCGAGCCGCCGCCGCTCACGCACCGGCCCGTGCATGCGGGCGCGGTGGCGCTGCGCGTGGCGGGCCTCACGCTCGCGCGCGAAGACCAGTTCGGTGTCGACCTCGACGCAATCTCCTTCGAGGTGCGCGCGGGCGAGGTGGTCGGCATCGCGGGCGTGTCGGGCAATGGCCAGAAAGAACTGCTCTACGCGCTCTCGGGCGAGGACGTGCGCGCCGACGCCGCCATGGTGCGGGTGTTCGACCGGCCCGCCGGGCGGCTCGCGCCGCGCGCGCGGCGTGCGCTCGGCCTGCACTTCGTGCCCGAGGAGCGGCTGGGCCGCGGCGCGGTGCCCACGCTGGGGCTCGCGCACAACCTGCTGCTCACGCGCGGCAATGCCGTGGGCCGCGGCGGCTGGATCCGCACCGCGGCGCTCGAGCAGCATGCCAAGGCCATCATCGCGCGCTTCAACGTCAAGGCGGGCGGCCCGCATGCGGCGGCGCGCTCGCTGTCGGGCGGCAACCTGCAGAAATACATCGTCGGTCGCGAGATCGATGCCGATCCAAAGCTTTTCATCGTCTCGCAGCCGACCTGGGGCGTGGACGTGGGCGCCGCCGCGCTGATCCGCGGCGAGATCCTCGCGCTGCGCGACGCGGGCTGCGCGGTGCTGGTGGTCAGCGAAGAACTCGACGAGCTGTTCGACATCAGCGACCGGCTGCACGTGATCGCCAAGGGCCGGCTGTCGCCCTCGGTCGACCGCGCGGCGGCCACGCTGCCGCAGATCGGCGAATGGATGAGCGGGCTCTGGCAGGGGCAGGGCAACGCTGCGGCAAAGGAGGCGATCCATGCTCAGGCTTGAAGCGCGTCCGGAGCTCTCGCGCTTCTGGACCTTTGCCTCGCCGGTGCTGGCGCTGCTGGTGACCGTGCTGATCGGCGTGGCGCTGTTCGCGGCGCTCGGCAAGGACCCGGTCAAGGGCCTGCTGGTGTTCTTCTACGAGCCGATCAAGAACGGCTATGCGATCGGCGAACTCACGATCAAGGCCACGCCGCTTTTGATCATCGCGCTCGGCCTGGCGGTGTGCTTTCGCTCCAACGTGTGGAACATCGGCGCCGAGGGCCAGTTCGTGTTCGGCGCCATCGCGGCGGGCGGCGTGGCGCTGATGGCCGACAAGACCACGGGCGGGTGGATCGTCGCGGCGATCCTCGTCGCGGGCACGCTCGGCGGCATGGTGTGGGCCGGCATCGTGGCCTTCCTGCGCGATCGCTTCAACGCGAACGAAATCCTCGTGAGCCTGATGTTGGTGTACGTGGCGACGCTGCTGCTGAGCTACATGGTGTTCGGCCCCTGGAAAGACCCGCAGGGCTACAACTTCCCGCAGTCGAAGACCTTCGAGGCGGTGACGCAGATTCCGCGGCTGTTCAAGGGCTCGCGCGTGAGCATCGGGCTGATCATCGCGCTGGTGGGCGTGGGCGTGCTCTGGGTATTTTTGTTCCGCACGCGCGCGGGCTTCGCGCAGCAGGTCGGCGGCCTGGCGCCGGCGGCGGCGCGCTACGCGGGCTTCTCGGCGCGGCGCGCGGTGTGGACCGCGCTGCTGGTCTCGGGCGGCGCGGCCGGCCTGGCCGGTGCGCTCGAAGTCGCCGGTCCGCTCGGCCAGCTGACGCCGTACGTGCCTGCGGGCTATGGCTTCGCGGCGATCATCGTGGCCTTCGTCGGGCGGCTGCATCCGGTCGGCATGGTGTTCTCGGCGATCCTGATGAGCATGTTCTACATCGGCGGCGAACTCGCGCAGTCGCGCCTGGGCCTGCCCAAGTCGCTGACCGGTGTGTTCCAGGGGCTGCTGCTGTTCACGCTGCTGGCCTGCGACACGCTGATTGCGTATCGCGTACGCGCCAAAGCTGCGGGTCGCGCGGTGGTCGGAAGGAGTGCTTCGTGATGACGACCCGTGCCTCGATCTGGGCGGGACGCGAGGTGGGGGGCGATCCCGCCGACGGGGTACCTTTCTCCGCGAATGTCCCCCGGCCTTCGGCCTCCTCCTTTATTTCGCTGCGCAAGGCACCCCATCGGCGTGATCGCATCAGAGCGGTCGTTCATCAGCGATGCACCACGAGCGTGCCCTGCGCCCAGGGTATCGGGTGCTCCCCGCAGCGAAATAAAGGAGGAGCCGAAGGCGGGGGACATTCGCGGAGGGGAGTACCCGGTGGCCTGGGCGCGCGCCCTGAACAGCGGCGCCCCAATCAGCAGGTACGCGACGACGCATCGAACAACGACAAAGAGCGGAGCCATTGACATGGACAGCTACGCACTCCTTCTGGGTTCCACACTTAGCGCCGGCACCGTGCTCGCGATCGCGGCGCTGGGCCTCCTGATCAACGAGAAGGCCGGCATCGTCAACCTCGGTGCCGAGGGCATGATGCTCTGCGCTGCCATCGCCGGGTTCGCGACGGTCGTCACCACGCACAACCCGTGGCTCGGCTTCCTGGCCGGCATGGCGGCCGGCGCACTGTTGGCGGCCTTCTTCGGTGTGCTGGTGATCTGGCTCAATACCAACCAGTACGCCACCGGCCTCGCGCTGAGCCTGTTCGGCGTCGGCTTCTCGGCTTTTGTCGGCATCAACTTCGTGCAGGCGCGGCTGCCGGAAAGCAGTTCGTACGCCATCCCGCTGCTGGCCGACCTTCCCCTCGTCGGGCCGGCGCTGTTCCGCCACCATCCGATGGTCTACATCGCGGTGCTGCTGACCCTCGGGCTCATCTGGTTTCTCTACCGCACCCGCGCCGGGCTCGTGCTGCGCTCGGTCGGCGAATCGCCCGAGTCGGCGCATGCCCTCGGCTATCCGGTGCGGCGCATCCGCTTCATGGCGGTGATCGCGGGCGGCGCACTCTGCGGGTTGGCGGGCGCGTACCTTTCGACCGTCTATACGCCGCTGTGGGTCGAGGGCATGGTCGCGGGCCGCGGCTGGATCGCGCTGGCCCTCACCACCTTCGCCACCTGGCGGCCGATGCGCGTGCTGCTCGGCGCCTACCTGTTCGGCGGCGTCTCGATGCTGGGCTTCCATCTGCAGAGCAGCGGCGTGAGCGTGCCGTCGCAGTTTCTCAGCATGCTGCAGTACATCGCGCCCATCGTGGTGCTGGCGCTGATCTCGCGCAATCCGGCGTTCATCCGCATCAACATGCCGGCGTCGATCGGGAAGCCGTTCTACCCCGGCTCATAATCTCGCTTTCGTTTTCCCGCCAACCGTCCTTTATCGAGGATTCCGACAATGAATGACCTGATGAACAAGCGCTCCCTGCTCAAGCTCGCCGCCCTGACCGCGGTGGCTTCGGCGGCCCTGATCGGCTGCGGCAAGAAGGAGGAGCCGGCTGCACCCGCCGCGGCGCCCACGCCCGCACCGGCGCCCGCCGCCGCGGCATCTGCCGCACCGCTCAACATCGCATTCGCCTACATCGGGCCGGTCGGCGACGGCGGCTGGACCTTCGCGCACGACAACGGCCGCAAGGCGCTCGAGAAGGAATTCGGCGACAAGATCAAGACCACCTTCGTCGAGAGCGTGCCCGAGGGCGCCGACGCCGAGCGCGTGTTCCGCGACCTCGTCGGCCAGGGCAACAAGCTGATCTTCGGCACCACCTTCGGCTACATGGAGCCGATGCTCAAGGTGGCCAACGACAGCAAGGAAGTCAAGTTCGAGCATGCGACCGGCTACAAGACCGCCGAGAACATGCGCACCTACGACAGCCGCACCTACGAAGGCGCGTACATGGCCGGCATCATTGCCGGTGCCATGACCAAGAGCAACACGCTCGGCGTGGTGGGCTCGGTGCCGATCCCCGAGGTGCTGCGCAACATCAACAGCTTCACCATGGGCGCGCAGTCGGTCAATCCGAAGATCACGACCAAGGTCGTGTGGGTCAACGAATGGTTCAGCCCGCCCAAGGAGACCGAGGCCGCCACCGCGCTGATCAACGGCGGCGCCGACATCCTGTTCCAG